>Ga0208612_1000011_pt1 | contig 199322 bp, 187 predicted proteins | sample AntDryMetagUQ889_FD_188089 | JGI IMG/M metagenome (GOLD analysis project Ga0208612, IMG submission 188089) | Polar desert microbial communities from Antarctic Dry Valleys - UQ889 (SPAdes) | ecosystem: Environmental > Terrestrial > Soil > Desert | place: Antarctic Dry Valleys | collected... | reverse complement strand
ATCGTGCCGCTCTTCGCGCTGGCAAACGCCGGGTTGGTCCTCAGCGGCGACCTCCTCGGCCGCGCGTTCACCTCGCCGCTGGTGATCGGGATCATTCTCTGGCTCGGCGGTCAGCCGCTGTCGGTCGGGTGGCCCTCGCTGATCGCCGCGTCGTCGGTTGCCGGCATCGGCTTCACGATGTCATTGCTCATCGCCGAGCTCAGCTACGTCAGCCCGCTCCTTGACGAGGCGAAGCTCGGCATCCTGGCGGCTTCCCTCGCGGCAGCCGGCTTGAGCATTGCCATGTTCTACGGCCTGTCGCTGCTTCCGCGAGAGTTGCTCGGTCGTAGCGAGGCCAAGGCGGCGCCGCCGGTCATCGACCTGGCCGATGCCGTCGATCCAGTGCGGGACCACGTGCAGGGACGCACGATGCGCCGGTCACCCTGGTCGAGTACGGCGACTACGAATGCCCGTACTGTGGCCGGGCCGCTCCCGTGATCCGGCAGCTGTTGGGGCGGTTCGAAGGGAGGCTTCGCTTCGTGTTCCGGCACCTGCCGTTGTCGGACGTGCATCCGAACGCCGCCCTTGCCGCGGAAGCCGCCGAGGCCGCAGGCGCGCAGGGCAAATTCTGGGAGATGCATTATTCCAACTTCGCGCGCCAAGATGCTCTCCAGCTCGCCGATCTGCTGCGCTATGCGGGCGAGCTTGGCCTTGACGCGGAGACCTTCGAGGAGGATCTGCGCAGCGGGAAGCACGCCGCGAGGGTGGGCAAGGACGTGAACAGCGCCGGTGAGGCTGGGGTGGCCGGGACGCCGAGCTTCTTCATCAACGAGGTCCGTTACCGCGGTGCCTACGAGCTCGAGTCGCTCGCCGCTGCCGTATCGCAGGCCGGAAGCATGGTCGAGAACCGGGCTCGCGCTGCAACGGAGCGTGATTAGGGTCCGAAGCGTTTTCGCGAGTGGTGCTCTTGCGCCAACAACCGGAGCGAGGCAAGCGCGCGTCCGAACAGGACCGTGCCGATGGCGGCCGCTTCCACAGCCGACTCCGGATCATTCGTTTCGGCGACGTAGGCGATCTCCGCCTCGCCGATCGCGTCGGCATGCTCCGCGTAGCGATCGAAGACCTCGGGTCCGGCGTTCCATCCAAGCCGTCGGAGTGCGACGAGCGTCGCGGCGACATCATCGGCTGCCGGCGTGCCAGGCGCCAGGTTCCAGCCACGCCGCTCGAGCCACATATCGATCTCCAATCGGGCTGCAGGCAGCGACGGATCACTCGAAATCTCGTCGCGGCGGAGTGCCGTGTGAGCCACGGCGAGGACTTCGTGGAGCGGCCAGTCCGGTCGGGTGAGCGCGTTGAGCACGCGACGGATCGACTCGAGGCTCAAGCCGCCCACCTCTGCCAGGGTCCGTACGAGACGCAGGCGCCTGAGGTGGCGCTCGTCGTACGTGGCCTGGTTGCGCGCCGTTCGTTGACCGGGCGGCAGGAGACCATCGCGCAGGTAGAACTTGACCGTCGGGATCGGCACGCCGCTTTCTCGGCTGAGATCGGAAATGCGCATTGCTTGACGGATGCTAGTGGGTAGTGGCACTATCCGCAATAGATATCTTTACTATCGATTAGGGAGCACTGACCGATGGCACCAGAATCGCGCCGCCTCGCCGGCATCCTCCTCATCCTCGTTCCGGCCGTGGCTTTCGGGGGCGCCAGCCTGCTGTCGATGATCCTCGGCCAGGCACCCGGCTACCTCGACAACCCGGTTCGGCAGGACCTATGGCGAGCCGGTCACGCGCACGCCGGCATCATGCTCATCCTCGCGCTCATTCTGCTGCGCTACGTGGATGAGACCAACCTGTTCGGCCCGTGGATGGCGCTGGCGCGCCACGGCGTCCCGATCGCCGCCATCCTCATGCCGGCTGGCTTCTTCCTGTCGATCCTCAGCCCCGACGCCACCGAGCCAAACGCCTTGATCTACCTGGTGTACGCCGGGGGGCTCTTCCTGGCTGGCGGCGTCATCACAACGGGGATCGGCCTCATCCGTCGCCCCGCAGGTGTCTAGCCGATGAAGCCCTGTAGACGCCGGCTAGGGCCTGGCCGTAATCGGCGATAGCTACGCGTCGCTACTCGTGCGGCTGAGAGCGTCGAGCTGATCGGCGTGCTCCTCGAGATGCTCGACGATGAATTGTTCGAGGAGCGACGCTACCGTCATTTCGCCCCGGGTCGGATGAGCGCCGCGGAGGTGCCAGGTGTCCGCATCCCACGATTGAGCCGCGTCAGTCACCTCGGCGAGTGACGAGCGGACTCGCTCCAGCAGGGCTGCGGGATCGGTGTGGCGGTCGCGCTCGATGGCCTCGATGCGGCCGGCATCGGTCTTGACTCGGCCGAATGGTACGGGTGGGTTGGTCGGCGCCGAGATCACGCGTTGCGCCTGCGCCATCCAGTAGGCCGGAAACTCCGCAAGATGGGCCCAGACCTGTCCGGCCTCCCACTGCTCATCGTTTAGCGCATCAGGGTCCGTCAGCCCGGTCGGCACCGGCGCGGCCGCGTGCTCGGCCAGGCGGCGTTCGGCATTGGCCAGGCGTTCGAGCAGGGCGTCGATTGCAGCCGTCATAACGTTGGGTGCTTCACGACGGGCGCGCTCAGCTCGCCCAGGCGATCGATGGCCATCGTCACCGTGTCGCCGGGCTGAAGGTAGCGCTTGAGCTTCTCGTCGCGGATCTCGAGCAGGCAGCCGGTGCCCACGGTGCCGGATCCGAGCACATCGCCCGGACGCAGGCGAACGTCGGCGGATGCGCGCTCCACCATCTCGCCGAAGCTGAAGTGCGCGGCCGACCAGTTGCCGCGCGAGAGTTCCACCCCGTTGACCGATGCCGTCATGGCCAGATCGTATCCCTTTCCCTTGCGAGCGTCGCTGAGCTCCTCCGGAGTGACCAGCCACGGACCGATGGTCGACGCAAAGTCCTTGCCCTTTGCCGGACCCAGCCGTACGGTCGATTCGTCGCGCTGGAGGTCGCGCGCGCTCCAGTCATTGAGGATCAGGTAGCCACCGATCGCCCCTTCGCCGCGCGCGGCGTCAAGGTCACGCACAGGCGTGTCGATGAGGGCGGCCACCTCGAGCTCATAGTCCAGCTCCTCCGAACCGCGCGGCGCATGCACCGGGGCGCCAGGCCCGTGGATTTCGGACACGTTGCTGAAGTAGAAGATCGGCATGCGGTACCAGGCCTCGGGGATCTCCATGTCGCGGCGCTTCCACATCGTTCCGACGTGCTGCTCGAAGGCGTAGAAGTCGCGCAGGCTCGGCGGTGCCAAGATCGGCGGGCCGAACTCCAGGACCGATGCGTCCATCGGCTCATCAGGTTGCGCCTCGAGGAGGTCGGCCAGCGCGTCCACGCGGAGCCCGTTGGCGAGGTGCGCGTCCAGGGTAGTGATCGGCTGGCGATAGAGGCTGCCGTTGTGCGCACGCCCGGGCTGGGCGGCGACGCGCGCGCGGCGTGCATCCTCGAGGTCCTGCCAGCGAGTGCCGTCGACATCCATCGCGGCGGCGAGGCGCCACGGCGTTCCGGCGGGAGCGTGCCGTTCCCGAACATGGGCGATCTTCATCGCGGTCCAGTTTAGCGGGGGTGCTGCGGTTCTCGTGGGGTGGAACTCAGAGCGGCGGCCGTGTCGTATCGTTCCCAGCCACATGCCGCCCTTGCCTCGCACGCCGCTCATCGCTTCGGACGATCACCTCGCCCACGACGGCCTCATTGAGCTGGTCGGCGGGAAGCCGGTCGCGTGCTTCGAGTCGCCCGAACGCGCGACCGTCATCCGCCGTGCGCTGCTGGCCACCGGCGACTATGCGCTCGAGGCGCCCGAGGATCGCGGACCCGACCCGATCAGCGCGGTGCATGAACTCGAGCTGATCGACCTGGTTGAGCATGTCTGGACCGATGCGCTGGCCGCAGGCCACGACCCCGCACATCCCTTGATTCCGGACACGTTTCTCCTGCGCGCCTACGCGGCCGGCATGCCCCTGGAGCAGCTACCGGTCAGGCGCCCCGACCGCTTGGGCGCCTACTGCTTCGACACCGCCACGCCGATCGTGGCCGGGACTGCGCAGGCCGCCCGCGCCGCAGTCAACATCGGTCTCACCGCGCTCGATCGAGTGCTTGCGGGAGCGTCGCTGGCCTACGGCCTGTGCCGTCCGCCGGGGCACCACGCCGGCCGCAACCTCATCGGCGGCTACTGTTTCTTCAACAATGCCGCGATTGTCGCGCAATCGCTGATCGACCGCGGCGCCGAGCGCGTGGCGATCCTGGACGTCGACTTCCATCACGGCAACGGCACGCAGCAGATCTTCTGGGAGCGCGGCGACGTGCTCTACGTCAGCTTGCACGGTGATCCGCGCGGCATCTACCCGTACTACTCCGGCTATGCGACCGAGCGCGGTGCCGGCGACGGCGAAGGCATGACGCTCAATCTGCCGCTTGCGCCAGGGACCGATGGCGACGCCTACCTCGGCGCGCTGTCCGAGGCGCTCGACGCCATTGCCATGTTTGACGCCGATGCCCCGCTTGTCGTGTCGCTCGGCTTCGACACCTACCATGCCGATCCGATTTCCAGCCTGGCACTGCAGACCGATGACTACACCCGCATCGGCCGAGCCATCGCGAGCCTGGGGATGTCGGTCGTTGCGCTCCAGGAGGGCGGCTACGCCGTCGACGCGTTGGGTGCCAACGCCGTGGCCTTCCTTGGCGGCATGCGTGAGGGCATGAGCGGCCGATGAGCGCTGGCCGCGCGCCGTTGTGGCCGGCCTATGTTGCCACCTACACCTTCATGCTGGGGCAGTGGGCCGCCGGGTTGGCAGTGCCGCTCAATGTCGGCCTGCTTGGCGGGACCCTGGCCGATGTTGGCCTCCTCGGATCCGTCCGGTTCGGGCTCCAGGCCTTCCTCCAGCTTCCGTTCGGAGCCGTGGCCGATGCGTGGGGTACGCGGCGCGTGCTGTTGCTTGCCATCGTCGGGAACGGGCTCGTCAATCTCATTCCGCTGGCCGCAGTCGCGCTCGACAGCATCATCCCGTTGTACCTGTGGGCAATCCTGTCGGGCGTCACCGCTTCGCTGTTCCTGCCTGCCATCGGCGCCTACGTGGCACTCACCGCACCGGACGAATCCCGGGGCAGCGCCTTCGGCTGGTTGACCCTCTTCACCCATACCGGCGTGGCATCCGGCCCGGCGGTCGGCGGCCTGATATGGGACCACGGTGGACCGGTGCCGACTTACCTTGCGGCGGCGGCCATGGGCATGACGGCGGTCATCGGGGCCTTGTTCGTGGCCCCGTCGATGCGGTCGCGCGTGCGCCTCGCGCGCCTTCCCGGCATGGTGGCCGAGGTTGCCCGCCAGCGGGCGATCCTGGGCGTGTGGCTGGCGGCCCTGGCGATCGGGTTGCCATGGGGCGCCGTGGCCGGCCTCTTCCCGCTGTTCGGGACGGGCCTGGGGTTGGCCGCCGGCACCGTTGGTCTCCTGCTCGCCGTCCAATCGCTGGCCAACGGCGCGTCGCGGCCGCCGCTCGGCCGCCTCATCGACCGTCATCCGATCCCGCCGGTGACGGCTGCCATCGGCGCGGGTCTATATGGCGTGATCATTATCTTCCTCGGGTTCCAGGGCGCCGTGCCCGGGATCATCCTCGTCCTCGTGACGAGCATCGTCGCCCTGGCCTTCACGCTGATGATGGTGCAGGTCACGATCAGCGAGGTCGCGCGGCCCGAGCTGCGCGCCACCGGCCTGGGCGGCTATGGAACGACCCTCTCGGCCGGGCTCGGGATCGGTCCGTTCATCGCGGGAGGCGTGTCGGAGGTGGGAGGCTTCGGATGGGGGTTCGGGGTCGTGGGAGTCATCGGCCTGGTCATTGCGGTCTTGGCGGCCGTGGTCCTTGCCGGTACTCGCCGTCGCCCAACTATGGTTGGCACCAATTGACGCACCAGCGCGTCTGGGTGCCATGAGACTTGCCGCCGCCCTTGTCCTGAGCCTCGCCGCCCTGTCCGCGTGTGCCGCAGTGCGACAGGGCAATCCGAGCGTCGACCCCACCGAATCCCCGGATCCCGAGCCGGTAGCGAGCGTCGGACCGGACCTTGGGCTGGCGTCCTTCCGAGTCGCCCCGAATGTTGCATTGACAGCGGACATGACCGAGATCGAGGTGCTGGTGACCGAGCGGGCGTGCAACAGCGGCGAGGACGCGAAGGGTCGCATCGAGGAGCCAGTCGTCACCGTCGGGGCCGAGAGCGTGACCGTGGTCTTCGCCGTCCGGCCTCGGGGCGGGGCGCAGGATTGCCCCTCGAACCCGGAGACGCCGTACGTGATGGTGCTTGACGAGCCGCTCGGCGACCGCGTGCTCCTGGACGGCTCCGAGGTGCCGCCGCGCGACGCCACCGAATGTGCCGACATCGCGGTCTGTCCGCCCTGAGCGTGCGCTCTCCAACGCAAGCCCTGATGCGTCCGTCCCGGTGCACAAGTGACAGCCATACTTCGGAGCATGCGGCGACAACGAGGAAGTGGCGCACCGAACGAGACGAGCTGGGAACGAGTGGCGACCTGGTACGACGGCTGGGTCGGCGACCGAGGCTCGACCTACCATCGCGAGCTGGCCATTCCGGCCGCCCTGGACCTGCTTCGACCGCAGCCCGGCGAGCGGATCCTGGACATTGGCGGTGGGCAGGGAGTGCTCGCGCCCTACCTGACCGATGCCGGCGCGCACGTCACCGTCACCGATGCATCCGCCAAGCTGATCGCCGCCGCGAAACGTCGCCACGGACGGCTGAAGGGAGCGCGCTTCCTGCTGGCCGATGCACGACGGTTGCCGGCGGCGGCGGACCTGGAGCCAGCGGCGCATGACGCGGCTGTGCTCCTCCTCAGCATCCAGGACATGGACCCGCTCGACGACGTGGTGCGCGGCATTGACTGGGCACTGAAGTCAGCCGCTCGCGTGGTACTGCTCATGACCCATCCGGCCTTTCGCCAGCCTCGACACTCGGGCTGGGGCTTCGACGAGGGACGGAAGCTGACGTATCGGCGCATTGATGGCTACCTGACCGAGCTTGCGGTGCCGATGAAATCGCTGGGCGGCGGATTACCGACGCGGAGCTTCCATCGGCCGATCAGTGCCTACATCAACGCACTCGCCGATGCCGGCTTCGCCACCGATGCCATGCTCGAGATCCCCGACCTGGCGCCGGACCGACGGCCCGGCAAGGTCGCACGTGGCGATGCCCGCGCCAATGCCGAGATCCCGATCTTTCTGGGCCTGCGCGCCATCCGTCACTGAGGCGCCGAGGTCCGAGCGACGTACTGCAGTCAGACAACTACTGACGTGCACCTGAGCAATTTCGCTCGTTTCGCGGGAGAATGCGCGTCCGCGCCCACGCATAGGACGGATTTCATGACCATGACCACTTCCCGCCGTTCACCCGCCGCCGCCGCGGTGCTCATCGCCGTGCTGCTCCTGTTCGGGGCAGCCACCTTCGTCGCCGGCCTCGCGGTGGGCAACGGGGAAGTGGCGAGCGCCGACCCCTCCGCCACGCCGCCACCATCGGTCACTGTGCCGTCGGAAGCCGCAACGCCGCAACCGACGCCGGGGCCGACACCGATTCTCGAGACGATCACCTGCGCCGAGGCCTCGGAAGCCTTCGCCGTCCTGTGCGAGACGTACGCGCAGATCAAGAGCGACTACGTCGATGAAGTGTCCGACGAGGAGCTCGTCGACGGCGCCGTCCGCGGCATGATCGAGTACGGGCTCGAAGACCCATATTCCGGGTACTCGCCGCCGAGCCAGTACGGAGAGGCGCAGGATAGCCTCTCCGGCGAGTTCAGCGGCATCGGTGCCGAGGTCGGGATGGAGAACCTCGCCGATCCGGACGATCTCGCCGCCTGCACGGTGGTCACCACGACGTGCGCCATGGTGATTGTTGCGCCGCTCGATGGGTCGCCAGCCGAGGCCGCCGGACTGCGTCCGGGCGACCAGGTGCTCGAGATCGACGGCACGTCGACCATCGGGGGCTCCTTGAACACCCTCGTGTTCGATGTCCGCGGCGAGTCCGGCACCGATGTGACGCTCACCGTCCAGCGCGATGACGAGGAGCTCGACATCACCATCACGCGCGCGGTGATCGACCTCCAGGAGGTGAACGCCGAGATGCTCGAGGATGGCATCGGCTACATCGCCCTCACCTCATTCACCGATCGCGCCAGCGGGCTGTTCCGCGACGCGCTCCAGTCGCTGCTCGACCAGGGCGCGACCGGCATCGTGTTCGATCTGCGCTCGAATCCGGGCGGCTATATCGTTGCGGCGCAGGGGATCGCCAGCCAGTTCGTCAGCAGCGGTGAGCTGCTGTTCACGGTTGAGTCCGGCGATGACGTGCAGGAATGGCGCGCCGAGTCCGGCATCGCTCAGAGCGATGCGATCGAGGTGATCGTGCTGGTCGACGGCGGGTCCGCATCGGCTTCGGAGATCGTGGCTGCCGCGCTCAAGGAGACCGGACGCGCCACCATCCTGGGCGAGCCGACCTTCGGCAAGAATACGGTCCAGATCTGGCGCGACCTGCCCAACGGTGGCGGCCTGCGTCTCACCACTGACCGATGGTTCACCCCGGAGCACAACTCCGCGGCACCCGATGGCATCCTTCCTGATGTGACCGTGGCGGCGCCGGAAGATCCGCTTTCGGAGGCCGATCCGCAGCTCGACCGCGCCGTCGAGACCCTCCGCGGTAGGTGACGATAACCTCGCTTCGGGGTGAGCATTGTCCGAGTCAGGGGGTTTCGCCGCCACCCAGGATGCGTATGTAGAGGTCCGGGTCGACGTTGCCGCCGGACAGGATGACGACCCGCGCGTTGTCGCCGTCGACGCGTGGCACTGAGCTGGCGAGGTGCGCGCCCATGGCGGCCGCGCCGGAGGGTTCGATCACCAGGCGCGCCCGGGTCGCGAGCTGGCGCATGGCATCGGCCATCTCATCTTCGGCGACGGTGACGATCTCGTCCATGAAGCGCCGCAGGTGCTCGAACGGGAGCGGACCGAGCGAGTTCGTGCGCAGTCCGTCGGCCATGGTGCGACCGGTCTGTACGGCGGTCCAGTGCACCAGCTCGCCGCGCTCGAGCGACTCCTTGGCGTCGGCGGCAAGCTCCGGCTCGACGCCGACCACGCGCGCGGAAGGCGTCAGCGCCTTGACCGCGGTCGCAACACCCGCACTCAACCCACCGCCGGAGACGGGAACCAGGACACTCGTCACGCCAGGCAGATCCTCCACGATCTCGAGGCCGCATGTCCCTTGGCCGGCAATGATGGCCGGGTCGTCATATGGCTCGACCATGACCAAGCCGCGCTCTTCGACCAGCGACAGCGCGCGCTGATGGCGCTCCTCGGAGTCCGATCCGGTGAACACGATCTCGGCGCCATCACGCTCGACGCCGTCGATCTTCACGCGCGGCGCATCGGACGGCATGCAGATGACGGCCTTCGCACCCAGCAGCCGTGCGGCACGCGCGACCGCCTGCGCGTGATTGCCGGACGAGTAGGTGACGACGCCGCGGACGCGCTCGGCATCGGTCAATGAAGCGACCTTGTTGTACGCACCGCGCATCTTGAATGCGCCGACCGGCTGAAGCGACTCGGGCTTGAGCCAGGTGGTGTCGTCCCACTGCAGGAGCGGAGTCCGGGTGGCCACGCCGCGGATGCGCTCGGCAGCTTCGCGAATCTCCTCGATGCTGACGATGTGCGGCTCATCCATCAGTAGGCGCGGGCCCAGGTCGCGACGTCGACGCCGGGCTTGCCGCAATGCACGCAGGCAGCGCCGGGATCCGCAGGCTCGAGTGGCAGGAAGCGAATCGTCGCCTTCGTCTTGGTGCTGATCTCTGCTTCGCAGGCAGCGTCGCCGCACCAGGCGCCGATCCAGAAGCCGCCCTGTTCCGCGACACCCGACGCGAAAGCGTCGAACGAGCCGATCTCGTGTGTGTTCGTCTCGCGGTAGGCGAGCGCATCGGCATAGAGCGCCTTCTGGACCGACGCAAGCCGCTCCGCCATCCCGGCGGCCACGTCGGCCAGGGCGACCTCCTCCTTGTCGCCGCCCAGGCGGCTGGCGAGAACCACGCGCTGCGCAGCGACGTCACGTGGACCCAGCTCGATCCGGATCGGCACCCCCTTGAGCTCCCATTCGGCGAACTTGTATCCCGGGCGATGCTGGTCGCGGTCGTCCAGCCGCACCCGAACTCCGGTTGCGGCCAGATCGGCGCGGAGCTTCTCCGCCACGCGAAGGACGGAGGCGCGCTCGTCATCGGTCCGGAAGATGGGGACGATGGCGACCTGGATGGGCGCGACCGCGGGCGGCAGACGCAGGCCGGCGTCGTCGCCGTGGGCCATGATCGTGCCGCCGATCATGCGGGTCGAGAAACCCCACGAGGTCCCCCAGGCGTGCTCCGTCGCGCCATCGGCGTTCAGGAAGGTGACGTCGTACGCCTTGCCGAAATTCTGGCCGAGGAAGTGGCTGGTCCCGCACTGGAGCGCACGCGCGTCGCGCATCAGGCCCTCGATGCAATATGTCTCGACGGCGCCGGGGAATCGCTCGCCGGGTGACTTGCGCCCCTTGAGGACCGGGATGCCCAGCACGTCTTCGGCCACCTCGCGATACACCTCGAGCATGCGGAGCGTCTCGGCCTGCGCGTGCTCGGCCGTGGCGTGGGCGGTGTGTCCTTCCTGCCAAAGGAACTCGCTGGTCCGCAGGAACAGTCGCGTTCGCATCTCCCAGCGCACCACGTTGCCCCACTGGTTGTACAGCAGCGGCAGGTCACGGTAGCTCTGGATCCAGCGCTTGTAGGTGCTCCAGATGATCGCCTCGGAGGTTGGCCGGATGGCGAGCGGCTCCTCGAGCTCCTGGCCGCCGCCACGTGTGACGACCGCGACCTGGGGGGCGAATCCCTCGACGTGATCGGCCTCCTGCTGCAGCAGGCTCATGGGAATGAGGAGCGGGAAGTACACGTTCTCGTGTCCGGTCGCCTTGAACCGATCATCAAGCGCGCGCTGCGTCAGTTCCCACATGGCATAGCCATGGGGCTTGATGATCATCGAGCCCTTGGCCGGACCGTGCTCGGCCAGCTCGGCCCGCTTCACGACCTCGACGTACCAGGCGGGAAAGTCATCTGCCTGGGTCGGCAGCTTGTTCGTGCTCATGTGAGACCGATGCTACCCGATGCGCTCGCCTGCCCTCCCGCAGAGCTCCACCCGTCGCGGCCGATACATCGGCGATCTGTGACATTGGTGGCTGGCTGCGCGGCGCATCGTCGATACATCGGCGGCGCGCACGCTCGAGGCGCGCCCAGCCCTGACCCTCGTGTCACCGTCGAACCGATACATCGGTGAAGCGTGTCGCGAGGGAGGATCCATGTCGCAGATCACCGACACACGGTCGCCAGGTGACAATGACTCACGACTGGCGCGCCCCTCACGCACGGCACTGGCCGCTATATCGGTGAACAGTGACACCGCAGCCGACCCATGTCGCAATCGGCGATCTGCGGCGCGGCAGGGCGCCGGGCGGCGACGGACCTACAGGTTGCCTCGACGGGCCTGCTCCGTCTCGATCGCCTCGAACAGCGCCTTGAAGTTGCCGACACCGAATCCGCGTGACCCGTGGCGCTCGATGATCTCGAAGAAGAAGGTCGGCCGGTCCTGTACCGGGCGGGTGAAGATCTGGAGCAGATAGCCCTCCTCGTCCCGATCGGCCTCGATGCCGAGCTCCTCGAGGACGTCCATCGGCACACCGACATCGCCGACGCGGTCGGGGAGCGACTCGTAGTAGGCGTGCGGCATGCCCAGGAACTCGACGCCGCGCTCGCGCAGGACGCGGACCGTGCCCACGATGTCTTCCGTCCGCAGGGCGATGTGCTGCGTTCCGGCCGTGCCGTAGTAGTCGAGGAACTCCTGGATCTGACTCTTCTTCTTCCCGGCCGCGGGCTCGTTGATCGGGAACTTGATCCGGCCGTTGCCGTTCGTCATGACCTTGCTCATGAGCGCCGAGTAGTCGGTGTGGATCACCTTGTCGTCGTAGTGGATGAGCTGTGCGAAACCGAGGACATCCTTGTAGAAATCAACGAACCGATTCATGTCGCCGAGGGCCACGTTGCCGACGCAGTGGTCAACCTCGAGCAGGACCTGGCCGGTCGCCGCCGGCGCGGGGCTCTTGATGCGGTGGTAGCCGGGAGCGAAGGCTCCGTTGTAGTCGGACCGATCCACGAAGGAGTGGACCACATCCCCGTAGGTGCGAATGGAACTTCGGCGCAGCGTGCCCTTCGTCCCCTCCGATTCCGTCGGCTCCAGCGCCGAGGTGGCGCCGCGTGATGTCGTCTCGCGCCACGCGCTCGCCACATCATCGACGGCAAACGCGATGTCTCTCACCCCGTCTCCGTGCTCGGCCACGTGCTCGGCGATCTCCCCGCTGTTGCTCAGCGGCGCGGTGAACACGAAGCGGATGTCGTTCTGAACCATCACGAAGCTTGACCGATCCCGCACGCCGGTCTCGAGCCCCGCATACGCCACCGGGGTGAAGCCCCACAACGTGCGGTAGTAGTGCGCCGCCTGCTTGGCGTTACCGACCCAGAACTCGACGTGGTCGATGCCGTTGAGCGGCAGGAAGTCCTGAGCCTCGGCGGCGGCGTTGGGGTTGATGACAGCACCGGCCTGGTTCGCGGCGCCGCGCGCGAGCGTATCGGTCATGAACCAAGTCTACCGCAGGACCGATACCGCCTCACCCGGCGGTCCCGGCCTCGAGCGCCACCTCGATCATGCGGTCGATGGCTCGGTCCAACTCCTCGAGCGGCAGGTAACTCTCTTCGGTGGAGACCTCTTCGGAGAGCACATCGCTGACGGTGAGGGCACACGCCGCCTGCGCTCCGGCACGGGCCGCCAGGAAGAACAGGGCGGATGCCTCCATTTCGAAAGCGAGAACGCCGCGTTCGCGCCAGCGTTTCGCGTAATCCTCATCGGTGTTGTAGAAGACGTCGACGGATGCCACCAGGCCCGTCTGGACCTCGATGCCGGTGGCAGTGGCGGCGTCGACGAGGGCGCGGGTGAGGTTGAAGTCGGCGGCGGGCGCATAGGCCTCGCCGTGGAGGTACGTGTTCGTGGCACCGTCGACCGGGCAGGCCGCGGTGGCGATGACGAGGTCGCCAGTCTGGAGCCCGTCCGCGATCCCGCCGCACGTCCCGACCCGGATGAGCCGCCGCGCGCCCAGGCGCAGAAGCTCCTCGACCACGATGCTCAGGCTGGGCGTGCCCATTCCGCTGGTCTGGACGCTGACCGGGACGCCGTGATACGTCCCGGTGAAGCCGAACAGGCCGCGGTGGTCGTTGACCTGGCGGACGGAGCCGTCATCGAAGCGCTCGGAGATGCGGCGCGCGCGGTTGGGATCGCCGGGAAGGAGGACGAGTGGCGCGTAATCGCCCTCATCGGCACGAAGGTGGATCTGTGGCATGCGCCTAGCGTACAGAATGGCGCGACATGTGCATCGGTGAACCGCGGTGAGCAAGTCAGAGCCAGTCAAGCCCGTGCGGGAGACCGTCCGCGATCTGATCCGTGCGGCCGGTGGCGGATTGCTCGTCGGACTTCCCCTCCTCTACACCTTGGAGATGTGGGACCACTCTTTCCTCCTCCCGTCCTGGAAGATTGTGGTGCTGCTAGGCGTCGCATTCGTCGTGGTTGTCGGGTTCAGCGCGGTGAGCGGCTTTCGACGCGAAAGATCGTGGGCTGAGCTGCTCATCGACTCCGTCGAGACGATGGGGATCGCCGCGGTGGTCGCAACCGTGGCGATGCTGCTGCTGGGGCGGATCGGTCTCGAGACCAGCCTGCGCGACGCGGTCGGAAAGATCGCGCTCGAGATGATCCCGGTCGCGTTCGGGGTGTCGCTGGCCGGCGGCCAGCTCGCCTCCCCCGATGACGCCTCCGAGGACGCGGCGGCTCAAGGCAGCTCGGTCGGTGACGGCGCCGGAGTGGGCGCCTTCGGACGCCTCTTCATCGCGGGCGGTGGTGCGCTGCTCTTCGCGCTCAACATCGCGCCGACGGAGGAGCCGCTGCTGCTCGGCGTCGAGGCCGAGTGGTGGCTCCTGCTGCTCGTCATTCCCGCCACGCTGGCCATGACGTTCGCTATTGTGTTCTACGCCGACTTCCGTGGTGGCCGGTCGCTGGACGCCGGCGACAGCCCCCTCGAACATCCGCTCACCGAGACCCTGGCGGCGTACGCCGTGAGCCTGCTCGTCAGCCTGCTCCTCCTGTGGGCATTCGGCCGGACCGATGGCGTCGGGGTACGGGCGATCATCGGACAGGTGATCATGCTCGCGGCGGTGGCATCATTCGGCGCCGCTGCCGGCCGCTTGCTCGTCGGTGGTAGTCAGCAGCAGGAGGTAGCCTGACCGTGCGTCAGAACTGGGCGGAATGGGCGACGCTGGCCGTGAGTGTCGTGGCGGTGATCGGCGTCATCGGTGCGCTGACCTTCGACGGCATCTTCACGGACGCCGGACCTCCCGAGCCCGTGGTTGAGCTCCAGGTTGATGCTGCTTACCAGACGGAGACCGGTTGGATCGTGCCAGGTACCGTCTCAAATGATGGCGGTGAAGCGGCCGAGGCGATTGTTCTGCGGGCAACGGCGAGCGTTGCGGGCAGCGAGGAAGAGAACGAAATCACCCTCGACTACCTGCCCGCGGGAACGCGCGTCGAGGTTTCGTTCGGCTTCAGCGCGGAGCCCGATGGTGAGGTCACGGTCCAGACCATTGGCTTCCGGCTACCCTGAGGTCCCATGAGCGACCGCTGGGCCGATGAGCTCGCCTTCACCGTTGACCTTGCTCGCCGCGCGGGCGCGGTGCTGACCGAGAGCTATGAGCGCCTGGAGCACATCGACTACAAGAGCAAGCGCGATGTTGTCACCAACGCCGACTACGCGTCGGAACGCCTGGTCATCGACGCCATCAAGGCGCGCTATCCCGGCGATGCCATCCTGGCCGAGGAGTCCGGCGAGCATGCTGGAGTGCTGCGCGACGACGGATCGAACAATGGTCGCACCTGGGTCATCGACCCGCTCGATGGCACGGTAAATTATGCCAACGGGATCCCGTATTACTGCGTCAGCATCGGTCTGGTCGTGGACGGCCGGCCGGCGGTCGGGATTGTCCTGGACCCGGCGCGTGACGACCTGTACTCCGCCACGGCTGATGGACCGGCCTGCCTGGACGGTGAGCCGATCGTGGCATCCACCAAGGAGACATTGAGCGACTACGTGGTCAGCCTGGCGGTGATCGGGTCCGGTGGGCTGGCGCGGGAGCGGAAGATCGCGCCGAGAATCAGGATCCATCGGCGCATGGGCAGTGCTGCGTTGGCCCTGGTGTACGTCGCGAATGGCCGTTTCGATGCCTTCGTCCAGAACGGCGGTCTTTCACCCTGGGACGTGGCCGCGGCCGGACTCATCGTCGAGCGCTCGGGGGCGGTCATCACGGATCTCACCGGACAGTCGTGGTGGGACCCGAAGCACGCGGGACCCACCATCAGCATTGTTGCTGCTCCGATCGCGCAGCATGGCGCGCTCATCGACACGCTTGCCGGGCTGAAGACTCGGGTGCGCAATCGCCGCTGAGTTCATGGCGGACGTGTAAGCCCGTGTTCGATCGGCTTGGTGTCGTCGGGTGCAACAACCCGTCGTCAGACACTCTCGGCAAGGGCGTGGGCCAGCATGCCGAGGGTCATGGCCGTGGCGCCCCAGACACGTACGCCACCGTACCGATACGCTCCGGCCCGAATACGCAGGCCGCGAACGACGAACTCCTCGATGCCGATGACCGATTCGTCAAGGAGTGCCGAGAGCGGTAACTCGACGATGGACGCGACCTCGGCATCCTGCGCAACGAGCGCCGGACGTGACGCCACCGTGCCGACGAACGGCCGCAGCTCGAAGTTGCTGCCAGGGATCCAGACGTCCTCGAGCACGCCCGCCACCCGCACGAGCCCGGGTTCCAGGCCGATCTCCTCCCACGCTTCACGCAGCGCGGCCGCCTCGCGCGAGACATCCGTCGGATCGACCGAGCCGCCCGGCAGCGATACCTCGCCGGCATGGGCGCGCATCTCGTCGCGGCGAACGGTGAGCGGGATGACGAGCTCGCCGGCCGTAACGGGATACATGGCCAGCAGGGTCGAGGCTGGTCGCGCAGGCGGAAAGTTGGAGCGCTCGAGTCGAGGTCGGGTGGACTCGCCGTCCAGCGTCATCGGCAGCAGGCGCTCGTCGAGCGGAATCGGTCGGGATGCGCGCGATAGGGCGTCGGCCACGGCCTCCTGCCATCCGCCCTCAGCGCGTAGTATTCGCTCCATGACGCAGGGCCACCTCAATCGCGACAGTCGCGTCCGTGACGCGCTATACCGCACGCGCGTGCTCGTCAACCGTACCCCGCATTTCAGTGCCGCGACGCGACGTGAGGCGAATCGGGCCCTCGACATCTTCGACAACCAGCTCGGACTCAACCAGGTGAACGCGGCTGACGCGGCACGCGGGTTGGAACTGCTCAACCGAGCGCATTCGTCTCTCACGTTTGGCCTGCTGCGCAACACCGACTTCGCGGACCGATTCGCCCCGGCCCTGCGCCGGCTCGGCATGCGCGGGATCAGCGATCGGCTGGACGAGGTTCCGGCCTCGGTCATGGCATTGCCGATCTCGGGTCCACGGGGAGACCGTGAGCACCGCGACGATCTCCCGGCCGAAGTGCGCCTCGACGCGCAGGGCAAACCGCTGCCGCCTCCCCCTGGGTACTACTAGGCATCCTGCCGATGACCTGGAAGGCGGGCGCGGAGGCGGCGACCCGCGCTATCCGGCCCGCAGCGCCTCGATCAGGCTCGCGTCAGTGGGTGTTGAGCCGAGCCCCAACCGATCACCCACCTCCGCCGCAAGTGTTGGCTCAAGGTATGTCGAGCCCAGCGTCTCCCACGAGCTGACGGCGAATGCCTCGGCGGGAGAGCCGTCGAGGATGATCCGTCCCGCCCGCAGCACGATGACGCGCTCGAAGGTCTCGGCCACGAAACGCATGTCATGGCTGATGGCGATCACCGTTCGGCCCTCGCCGGCCGCGACCTCGACCACGCCTTGCACGCGCTCGATGCCGCGCGCGTCCTGCCCGGTGGTCGGCTCATCCAGCACGAGTACCGGCGTGCGCATGGCCAGGACCGATGCGAGCGCGAGCAACTTCCGACGCGACTGACCCAGGTCATACGGGTTCGTCGTCTCCTCCCCAGCCAGGCCGGTGGCGGTGAGCGCATCGGCGACCGCGCAGCGCAGAGCATTGCCGGAACGTGCAAGGTTGCGTGGCCCGAACTCCACTTCGGCGCGCACCGAACCCGCGAAGATCTGGCGGTCAGGATCCTGAAAGACCAATCCAACGCGGGACGCGAGCTGAGCGACGGTGTGACTCTTCGCATCCGTCCCGTCGAGCAGTATCCGGCCTTCGGTCGGTCGCAGCAGCCCGTTGAGGTGGCGCACCAATGTCGTCTTGCCGCTGCCATTCTGACCGACGAGCGCCACTCGCTCGCCGGCCCCGATGACGAGATCGACGCCATCCAGCGCGCGGACGGCACCGGTCCGGTAGACGTGGATCAGACCTTCGGCGCGCAGTTCAACCACGCAGCCGCTCCGGGTCGATTCCCGCCGCCTCGGCGGCGCGTCGCAGGCGGATGGCTGAGGGCGGCGATACGCCGAGCTGGGTGAGTCGCGGATCCGCGAGCACCTCACCGGCCGGCCCGGCCAGTGCGACACGCCCGCCGTCGAGCACCACCACGCGGATCGCGACCTCGGCCAGCAGATCTGTCTTCTGCTCGGCCACGAGGATGCTGGCGCCATCCGCAGCAAGGGCGGCGATGGCATCGGCGATGAGCCGAGTTCCGGCGGGATCGAGCTGGGCGGTTGGCTCGTCCAATACCAGGTGCGACGGCCGAAGGGCAAGCAGGCCGGCCATCGCCACGAGCTGCTGCTGGCCTCCCGACAGCTGATGCGGATCACGCTCCGCAAGGTCGTCGATGCGCAGCGCATCAAGTGCTTCCCACGTGCGCGCCACAACCTCGTCTCGCGCGCCACCGAAGTTCATCGGTCCAAAGGCGACCTCCTCGAAGACGGTGCTGGCCACCTGCGACAACTGGGTCGACGGATTCTGGAAACCCATGCCGATGCGACCACTGAGCCGATGCATGGGCCAGGCGTCGACGTTCTCACCGTCGAGCAGGATGGTGCCGCGGATCCGACCACCCACGGTGCGCGGCGCGAGGCCGCTTGCAACCAGGCACAGCGTCGTCTTGCCGGCTTCGGACGCGCCAGCCACGCCGACCACTTCGCCATCGCGCAGCTCGAGATCGATATCCAGCAGCGACGGTTGATCGGCGCCGGCGTACCGGTACCCGACGCCATGCAGGGTCAGGGTCATGCCCAGGCTCCCGTCATTCGCGCGACGATCAGCGCCATCAGCGCGACGAGCAGCCCCCACCGAAGTGCGGATTGGAACACGGAATCCGGCGGCGACCAGAGCAGGGTTCGGCGGCCGGGTCGGGCGAAGCCGCGCGCCTCGAGCGCCATGGTGCGCTCCTCGACCTCGGCGATCGAGCCCAGGATGACCGGGCCCACGATCGGGACGATGCCGCGGATGCGCCGCCAGATCGAGCCCTCGGTGTCGAGACCGCGTGCTCGTTGCGCCGCTGTGATCTGCACTGCGCGTTCGAACATGGCCGGCACGGTCTGGACCGATGCGTTCGTCACGAACCCAATGCGCGGACTCACGCCGCGACGCTCGAGGTCGACCACGAGGTCCGCTGGCGGCGTGGTCAGGTAGAACAGGGTCACGGCGCCGCTGATCGCAGCGATGCGGGCCAGGATCTCGATCGCGAAGGAGAGCCCCTCGGCGGTGGCAGTGATCGGTCCCAGTCGTAGCAGGACGGTCACGCCGTCGGGGAAGAAGAAGAGATTGACGAGGAACGCCGAGATCGCGATCGGCAGCGAGAGCAGGAGGGCGGTCCGGATGAGCCGCAGGAGCACGCCGGCCACGATCGCCGGGCCGATGACGGCGACGAGCACAAGCACCACCGGGCCGACGAGTCCACCGAGCACCACGGCCGCGACCGCCGTGATGGTGGCGAGGGTGGCCTTGGTGAGAGGGTTGAGTCGGTGATACGCGGTTGGTCCGGGGCGTCCGACGATCTCCGGAACGCCCCGGTTCATCAGCGGTGGGGTGGTCAGGCGCTCGCGCCCCGCCACTCACCCTCCTCATCGGTTGACGGCTCATCGGCGTCGATCAGCCGTTCTCCCTGTGGGAAGCGCGCCTTCGTCCGCCGGGCCATGGCCGACAGGATGAGGTAGACCACAAAGAAGGTCGTGATCTTGTCGATCGGATCGCTGATCAGGCCCTGGCCCAGGGTCGCAGCGCCGATGTCAGCCCCGGCCTGGCGGAAGGCGGCCACCAAGAAGTCGGCCCCGGCTCCGGTCACACCGCCGAAGACGCCCGCTGCGATCGGTGCGCTGATCACCGCAGCCACGACCCCGGTCGCCATACCGGCCAGCACGACGTAGGTCGCCGTCAGGTCACGCCGCACAGCGAGGAGAGCGATCAGGCCAACCACCGTTAGGACGACCAGCGATAAAGCTAACCACCCGAGGACGATGAAGATCGGATCTGTCGACTGGGGAGTGAGCAGGGTCGGCCCGAGGATGGTTGTGTACCCGAGGTACGCGAGATAGGCGAGGCCGCCCATGACGGCGGATGTGACGATGCCGCCGACGATCAGGTGGGTCGCAGGGCGATCGGTCCGAGGGCGTAGATAGCCTTGGCGGCCAGCGAATCCGGCCAGGAGCCCGATGACGGCAGCGGTTACGGCGAAGGCCGCGGCAGGCGGGTACTGCAGCGGCGGAGGGATAACGTACGCCCATAGGATGTTGGCGAGGAAGCCGGTGGCAGCACCGGCGATCGGTCCTGCGAGAACCCCGACCAGGATGGTGCCGATGGAATCGAGGTAGACAGGGATCTTCAGAGCCGCCACCACGGTCTGACCCAGGATGATGTTCAGGGCGATTGCGATGGGCATGAGGATGAACGTGCGCGTGGTGAATTGCCCGGTGATTGAAGCCAGCTTGTGGGTCTGGATGTATTCGATCGCGAGGTAAGCGAGGATTGCCAAAAGAAGTGCGATGGCCAGGATGAGTGCGAGTACATTGGCGACCGCCTGGTACGCGAACGTCACCGGATCCAGCTCGCCGCTTTCCGGGATCCCGCCCGCCAGTGCGACGCCGATCGCAGCTGTCAGCGCGAAGGCGGCCGCTGCCCCTATTGTTCGAAGCCAGCGAGGTTCCATGCCGTTTCTCCTTCGGTGGTGTCAGCTGTTTGGTGCGCTCACCGCGCGCACCAGGCGTGCAATCAGCTCGGCCCGCATCCCCTCGGCGTCGATGGCGGTCGCGACGTTGACCGCGGGCCGGTCATCGTTCTCGGCCCGATACAGGCTACCCGCCAGGTGCGGGTCCGAGCTCGTGTCGCAGGCCAGCGTCTCGCTCACCGTCTCGGTCACGAGGTCGGGCCGCAGGAGCGAGGCGATGACCACGACCGGGTCGTGCAGGTAGGCGCCATCGATTCCATCGGCCTGTTGATGGAACCCGACGTAGAAGCGCAGCGCGTCGCGCACGATGCCAGCAAGGTGGGTGTCGGGCAACGCACCGAAGTCCTCCATCGTGAAGATGATGTCCTGCGTCGCGTCGAGCGGGAAGAGATGATGAATCGCTCCGGCTCGCAGGCAAATTTCGGCTGCCTCCGGGTCGACGCAGGCGTTCCATTCGCCCGTCTCGGTCGTATTGCCTCGTTCTTCCAGGGTGCCCCCCATCCAGATGACGTCGCGCGTGGCCCCCGCCAGGTCAACGCCATGCTGACTGGCCGCCGCGAGATTGGTGAGAGGCCCGAGCGCTACCACCGACATCTCGCCGGGATGGCGGTTGATGTGCGCGGCCAGGTAGCGGCTGGCCGGGATGGCGGTGTACTCGGTCGTCCCCAGCTGCCGATCCTCGCCCCGCAGCTCTACGTAGCCGGTGCCGGTGGGACCGTGCGTATCGGGCGCCGTCCGCAGGCGACGCTGGAGCGGCCGCGCGGCTCCGATGCTGACCGGGACGTCGCCGCGTCCGACCATGCGCAGGATCTTGCCGGTGTTGCGCGCCACGTGATGGATCTCGACATTGCCAGCGACGCACGTCACCCCGCGCAGGTTGAGCTCCGGGCTGGTGGCTGCGATGAGCAGGGCGATCATGTCGTCGATCCCGGTGTCGACGTCCAGGATCAACGGGCGCGGCTCAGGCTGGGGGGCGTCGGCGTCCATCGGCCGTCTATGGTACGCGCCAGCCGCCCGCCTGACCCACCTTCGTCGCCAGCGGCCGGCCGAGCGTCGCGCTCACGTGCTGCGCCGCGACCAATAATGCGTCGAGGTCGACGCCATGGCTCAGCCCCTCGCGGTCGAGCAGATAGACGAGGTCCTCGGTGGCCAGGTTGCCCGCGGCGCCCGGCGCGTACGGACAGCCGCCCGTCCCGCCCGTCGAAGCGTCGAAGCAGCGGATGCCCAGATCGAGCGCGGCGCTCACGTTCGCCAGTGCTGTGCCCCGCGTGTCGTGAAAGTGCATGGCCAGCCGATCCGCGCCAATGCCTGCCTTGCCGAGCGCGCCGATCACGCGTCGCACGTCCGCCGGACCGGCCACGCCGATGGTGTCGCCGATGCTCAGCTCGTCGACCCCCAGCTCCAAAAGCTGTTGCGCGACGCCCACGACGGCGGCCTCGCCCACATCGCCCTGGTAGGGGCAGCCGAAGGCGGTGCTCACGTAGCCGCGCGTCCACCATCCGCGCTCACGGGCGCGGGCTACCACCGGCAGGAACGCGTCGATGGACTCCGAGATCGTCATGTTGATGTTCGCCTTCGTGAACGGCTCGGAAGCAGCCGTGAAAACGCAGACCGCATCGGCTCCGGCCGTCTCCGCGCGCTCCATGCCGCGAGCATTCGGAACCAGCACCGGGTAGCGCACGCCCGGCCGCCGTTCCAGCTGTGCCATGAGGTCGTCCGCATCGGCCAGCTGCGGGATGGCCTTGGGCCCCACAAAGCTGGTGGCCTCGATCTCGCGCAGGCCGGCATCGGCGAGAAGCGACAGGAAGCGCAGCTTGGCATCGGTCGAAATCGGTGACTTCTCGTTCTGAAGGCCATCGCGTGGCCCGACCTCGTAGATGCGCACGTCATGCGTTGTCATGACACGTCCGCCCGGACCGATGCGAGCTGGTCTCCGCGCTGCACCTGCTGGCCTTCCTTCACCGCCAGGCCGATGAGCGTGCCGTCCATCGGTGCGACGACCGCATGCTCCATCTTCATCGCCTCGATCACGATCACCGCCTGGTGCGCCGTGACCGATGCGCCTTCGGCGACCCGAACCGCGATGACGCGGCCCGGCATCGGCGCGGTCAGAATCGCAGTGCCTTCGGCCCCAGCGGCGACGTGTCGGACCGCGTCCTCGATTGTGGGAGGCGGCGCGAGCGAGAACTCGAGCGACTGGCCGTCGACATCGACATGGACGAGATTGCCATCCCTCATGGCCGAACCATCGGGCGGAGGCAGCTCGTCAAGCGCCACACTGCGCTCCACGTCGCCGAATCGGATGCGGCGCACGGGCGAGCCGTTCAGGCGCCAGCCATCGGTCCACGGTGTCCTTTCGGCAGGTTCGAGCAGGCGGGCAGCAACCTGCCACTGCTCGTCGGAGGGGATCGGCGGGGCCGGCAGATCGAGGGTGGCGAGCGTGTCGGTTCGCATCTCGCCGCCACGCGCGGAGGGCTGATCCAGCAGCCAGCGCAGGAACCGCAGATTCGTGCGCACGCCCAGGACGGTCGTCGCGTCCAGCGCCGCGCGCAGCCGATCGAGCGCCTCATCGCGCGTCCGGCCGTGGGCGACGAGCTTGGCGAGCATCGGGTCGTATCGATCGCTGACGAGGTCGCCCTCCCGAACACCGGTGTCGACCCTGATGCCTTCAGGCCATTCGATGCGTGCCAGGTGCCCGGTCGCCGGCAGGAAGCCGCCTTCCGGATCCTCGGCGTAGATGCGCGCCTCGATGGCGTGACCCGTGATCCCAAGCGGTCCGCTCAACCCCATCTCCGCTAGCGTCGCGCCGGCAGCGATGCGCAGCTGGTCCTCTACCAGATCGCGGCCGGTGACGGCATCGGTGACGGGGTGCTCGACCTGGAGCCGGGTGTTCATCTCGAGGAAGAAGAAGTCGCCCGCATCGGTCAGGAGCATTTCTACCGTTCCGGCGCTGACGTAGCCGACACTCGACGCCAACTTCAGCGCCGCCTGGCCCATGCGCTCCCGGAGCTCCGGCGTGACCGATGGAGCAGGCGCCTCCTCCACGATCTTCTGGTTTCTGCGCTGAGCGCTGCAATCGCGCTCCCCAAGATGGAGTCCGTTGCCGTGCGCATCGAACAGGACCTGGATCTCGACGTGCCGCGGCCCTTCCAGGTAGCGCTCGAGAATGAGCCGGTCATCACCGAAGGACCGATGCGCCTCGCGACGCGCCGCCGCCAGCGCGTCGGGCAGATCCGCTGCCGCGCGTACAATGTGCATGCCCTTGCCGCCGCCGCCGGCGCTCGGCTTGACGAGCAGCGGGTAGCCGACGCCGGCTGCCGCCGCCGTCAGTGTGACCTCGTCCACAGCCTCACCGTCATAGCCGGGCACGGTCGGCACACCTTGCTCCGCCGCGTGCCGGCGTGCGGCCGCCTTATCACCCATGGCCGCGATGGCTGTCGCGGGTGGTCCCACCCAGATAAGACCGGCGTCTGTCACGGCGCGCGCGAACCTCGCGTTTTCGGCGAGGAACCCGTAGCCGGGATGGATCGCATCGGCGCTCGTGCGACGAGCAATCTCCAGGATCGCCTCAGCGTCGAGATAGGATGCGAGCTCGTGCGACTCATCGGTGCCGTCTGATGGGCGCTCGTCCGCCGCGTGCACGCCGACGACCCGAATGCCCATGCGGGTCGCCGTCCGCGCGACCCGAACGGCGATCTCGCCTCGATTCGCAACGAGGAGCGTCCTGATCGTGCGTCCAACTCCACCTCCGCCGTCCGCCGTGGACACCACCGAGAGCGACGAACGCGACACACGGACTCGGCTACCGACGCGTGTTGCGGGAAGGCGTCCGTCTGCAATCCAACGCTGGACCGTCCGCACCGTCACTCCGAGTTCGTCCCCGACCTCTCGCGGCGTCAGTTCCTCCTTCACGTCGTTATTGTCCCAGTTTGAAGCCAAAACATGAGGCGTCCGACGTGCTCACCGGGATTTCGCATTTACGACCGTGATGGGCCAGCCCAGCGTGGTGCGCGTTTCGCGGTGAAGGCCGATAAGCCCTCGTGACCTTCGGCGGAGGTGCGCAGGCGGGCGATGCGATGCACCATCTCCAATCGCGCATCGGCGAGTGGACGCCCACGCAGGTCTCCGACGAGAGCCTTGGCGGCACGCAGGGCGGTGGGACCGGCCGAATGAAGCTCCGCCATGAGGTTGTGGATCCGTCCGTCGAGCGCCGCCTCATCGTCCACGATCTCGTGCACCAGGCCGATGCGCATCGCGCGCTCGGCACCGAAGCGCTGGCCCGTCGCGAACAGGCTACGGGCGTGCGACTCGCCGATCTTCGGTAGCACGAAGGTGCTGATGACCGCGGGAATGATGCCGAGCTTCGTCTCGGTGAAGCCGAAGGTGGCATCGGCGGTCGCGACCACGACATCGCTGACGGCGCACAGGCCCATCCCCCCGCCGAGGGCTGCGCCCTGCACGCGCGCGATCACCGGCACGGGGCACGTGTCGATGGCATCAAACATTGCCTGCATGGCGGCGGCGTCACGCTCGTTGTCATGAACCGAGAGGCCGATGGCGCTTCGCATCCACTCGATGTCGGCACCCGCGCAGAACGTCGCGCCATCCCCGGCCAACACCACGCCGCGCAGCTCGTCGGGTGGCTCGGCCGCGAGGCTTTCGAAGGTGGAGCGCAGCTCGCCGATGAGCGAGGCGTTGAACGCGTTACGCACTTCGGGACGAGTGAGCGTCACTCGCGCGAATGGACCGTCCCGTTCGACGTGCAGCAGCGCGTTCACCGGCCGCGCCCTCGGCGGTGGAATGCATCCGCCACGGCGCGCACCTGCGTCAGCAACGGCTCCTCGAGCCAGACGACATCGGTGCCGTCGGGCACGTCCACGGTCGCCTGTGCGCCAGGCTCGCCGACGAGGCCGAGGATGAGGCGCGCTTGTCCACCTTCACCGTCGGTCTCGACGAGGTAGGCGGCCTCGACACCGGTGTTGCGCAGCCCCGCGGCCAGGCTCGCTCCAAGGGCTCGGGTGTCTTGCCCGGGAAGGCGCACGCGGATCGAGTGCCGTGTCGTGGGTTCGAAAAGGGGCTGGTCTGTGCCGGGAAGGCGGCCATCCGCCAGCGCGGCGAGCTCATCGGCATCGAAGCGATACGGCACCGGGCCGGCAGGGTCCATGATTGCCGGTAGACCCGCCGCCGCAAGGTTCGCGATCGCGATGCGCGCCGGCAGGGGCAGGTTGCCGGTCCGCGCCGGAGCCCAGGCGGCGAGCGCCCCGACGGAGGCGAACATGACGCTCACGGGCTTACCCGCGCCCTCCTGCGCCAGCATCACGCTGATCTCGACCTGCTCGTCATCGTTGACGGCCGATGCCAGCGCCGCCTTCGCTGCATCCCCGTGCTCGGGCGGCACGGGCAGCAACACGGTGCCGCTCATGAGCGTCCGATAGAAGGCCTCGAGCGGGCCGCGGTCGCCGCGCTCCTCGCCCTCGCGCGCGGCCAGCATGGCGTCGAACAGGTTCGCTGCGCTTGTCTCGAGCGCCCCCGAAGGAATGCTGCGTTCGTGTGAGCCCGGGGCGGGACGATCAGGAATCATGGGTCCGGTGAGCGTAGCGGATGGTGCTAGCATCGGCGCATGATCCGAGGCATCGACCACCTCGTCATCGCCTGTGCCGATCCGGACGCCGCAGCGGCTGAACTCGAGTCGGCGCTCGGGCTCACCTGCACCGGCGGGGGTCGGCACGCCGGGCGGGGAACGTGGAATCGGATCGCCTGGCTGGCCGATGGCTCGTACCTGGAGTTGATCGGCGTTGACGATCGTGAGGCGGCGCTCATGCAGCCGGTCGGAGCCGCCACGGTCCGCATACTCGACGAGCATGGTGCGGGCCTCGCGACATACGCGCTCCTGGTCGACGACATCGAGCTGACCGCGGCAGGGCTGCGTGCCGCCGGATCTTCGCTTGGCCCCGTCCAGCACGGCTCGCGCACCCGCGAGGATGGCGAGGTGGTGGAATGGTGGAACGCCCTCCCCGACGCCCCATTGACCCCGACGTCACCGTTCCTCATCGAGCACGCCTACGTCGGGTCGGAATGGGGCCGCCAGGCGCTCGAGGCTCGGGCTGCCTTCGCGCACCCGATCGGCTCGCCAGTCCTCCTCGCGCGACTCGACATCGCCGCCGCTGATCCTCCATCGCTTGCAGCCGACCTGCACACCGAGTTTGAGCTCGACTTCTGGGCGGTTGCCGACCTGGCCGTGGCGCACGTCGGGTCGCACGTCGTGCGCATCGTCCCCAGTCGCGAGATGGCCGTACCGGCCGTCATCACCCTCGGCGCGGACGTCGATGCACCGCGCACCGTGGATTCGCTGGGAGTCCGCTTCGACGTCGAACGGGTCGAGTTGCCGGTGGCTACATCCGGTAGAGGCTGAATCCGGGTTCCGGAATCGGCGCATTGAGGGCGGCGGAGATGCCAAGCGCCAGCACGCGGCGCGTGTCCATCGGGTCGATCACCCCGTCGTCCCACAGCCGCGCGGTGGAGTGGTAAGGGGAACCCTCACGCTCGTACTTGTCGAGGATCGGCGCTTCAAAGGCGTCGCGATCCGCATCGGTCTTGAAGCCTCCGCGGACGGTCGACAGCACCCGGGCAGCCTGGGAACCGCCCATGACCGAAATCCGCGCATTCGGCCACATCCACAGCTGGCGCGGCGAGTACGCGCGACCGGCCATGCCGTAGTTCCCGGCGCCAAATGAGCCCCCGATGATGACGGTGAACTTTGGCACGTTCGTCGTGCTCACCGCGGTCACGAGCTTGGCGCCGTCGCGCGCGATCCCGCCGGCCTCATATTCGCGGCCGACCATGAAGCCGGTGATGTTCTGGAGGAAGACGAGCGGAATCTTGCGCTGGCTGGCGAGTTCGACGAAGTGGGCGCCCTTGAGGGCCGACTCGCTGAACAGGATTCCGTTGTTGGCGATGATCCCCACCGGATAGCCATGGATGCGGGCGAACCCGGTGACGAGGGTGGTGCCGTAGCGCTCCTTGAACTCGTGGAAGTCTGATCCGTCGACCAGGCGCGCGATCACCTCGCGGACGTCGTAGCTCTGCCTGGAATCTGCGGGGATGACGGCATAGAGGTCTTCTGGATAGGCCGATGGCTCGCGCGGCTCGCCCACCTCCCATGGCGGATCCGGCTTGCGCCAGGCCAGGTTGCGAACGATCTGGCGACCGATCGCGAGCGCGTGTTCGTCGTTCAGCGCGTAGTGGTCGGCGACTCCGGATCGGGTGGTGTGAACCTCGGCCCCGCCGAGCTCCTCGGCCGTGACGACCTCGCCCGTGGCGGCCTGCACCAGCGGCGGGCCGCCAAGGAAAATGGTGCCGGTGCCTTTGACGATGACCGTTTCGTCGGACATGGCCGGGACATACGCGCCGCCGGCCGTGCAGGAGCCCATGACGAGGGCGACCTGCGGGATGCGGCGCGCGCTGAGCTGAGCCTGGTTGTAGAAGATGCGCCCGAAGTGATCGCGATCGGGGAACACTTCGTCCTGGAGTGGCAGGAAGGCGCCCCCCGAGTCCACCAGGTAGATACAGGGGAGCCGGTTGTCGAGGGCGATCTCCTGCGCGCGCAGATGCTTCCTGACCGTGAGCGGGTAGTACGTGCCGCCCTTGACCGTCGCGTCGTTGGCGAGGATCACGCACTCGATTCCCTCCACCCGGCCGACGCCGGTCACGATCCCGGCGCCCGGCGCATCGTCGTCATACAAGCCATTGGCGGCGTGGGCGCTCAGCTCAAGGAATGCTGAGCCGGGGTCAAGCAGCCGGTCGATCCGCTCGCGCACCGGCAGCTTGCCGCGTGCGCGATGGCGCTCGATGGATCGGCCATCGCCGCCGGCACCGTTCTGCGTCAGCGCGGTCGTTCTTGCGCGAAGGTCGTCGACGAGCGCCTGCATGGTGCTGGCGTTGTCGCGGGAGGTTGGAGCTTCGGGGTCGATCGAGGAGCGCAAGGTGGCCATCGCCGCCGATTATCGCCGCCGGCCGCTCCTCGCGTGGCCTGTGCCGGATGATCCGATCAGGCCAGGGACATGAGGGGGACGATCTGGGCCACGTGCGCGGAGTTGATGATGACGACCGTGACCACGTGCTCGAATGGCGGCTCAGTGTCGTGAAGGATGTAGGCGTCGGTCAGTGGGAGGAAGGTCTGGCTGCGCACGAGGTGCAGACCGATCTCGACACCCGGATGCAGGTGCACGTTACCGGTCACATTGAATGGCCCGGCCTTGACGGCCACGCGACGCAGACGCCGATGAAGCCGCAGCTGGCGGCTGGCTCGCCACTCCGGCGGCATGGCCAGGATGACGCTCGCGGTCGGGAGGCTTTCCCACTCGCCGGTGGCGCTGTCGACTACCGGATCGCCTTCGGTGCTCGGCATGGCGCGGTCATCGAGCGGCCCGGGGCTGGGCCGCCACAGCCGAAGCTCGTCCTGCGTGGCGAGGAGATCCGTGACGCGTTGACCGTTCGGCGCGATCCAGCCGACAATGCGCGAATCCGCGGTATACAGCTCGATCGGGGCCAGCTCGGATGAGATGGCAACCGCCGCGCTCCCCTGCGTGGCCGATGGGCCGGGGCCGCGGCGCCAGTTCCAGAACGTCACGTTGCTCTCCTGCTCGGAATCGGCCGGTTGGGCATCACGGCGGCCGTAACGCAACCGTACGCGGCCGCCCGCCTGGCACCAACGGCCCGAAAGTCCTACCGCGTCGGCACCGCTCGCCGGCACTCTTCGCTATCGTGCTCGGATGATCGAGTTCGACGAGTTCCTGAAGGTCGACATGCGCGTCGGGCGCATCGTTGCGGCCGATCCATTTCCCGAGGCGCGCAAGCCGTCGGTCAAGCTGCGCATCGACTTCGGGCCGGACATCGGCGAGCGCGTCAGCTCGGCCCAGCTGACGGTGACCTATCCGGACCGATCCGCGCTGGTCGGCCGGCAGGTCGTGGCGGTCATGAACTTCGCCCCGCGTCGGATCGCTGGCTTCAAGAGCGAAGTCCTCGTGCTCGGCGCGATGGGTGACACCGGCGGCGTATTTCTGTTGACGCCTGACCCGCCATGCGCCGAGGGCCTGCGCATCGGGTGATGAGCGGCGATACTCGGTCCGATGACCGAGTCCACCTCGACCCTGATCGCCGGAGACGCCCCGCAGGGCATGCCGGATGCGAACATGACTCCGCCGCAGATCGCACGCAGCGGCGATCCATTCGGTGCCCTTCGCATCGTTCATTTCGTCTCACGCCTGCATCGAAACCAGACGCTTCAGCTGCGCGACGTGGTCACTGCCTGTAACGCCACCTTTCTCGACTGGTATTTCACCGAGAAGGTCGTGCTGGCCGAGATCGTTCAGCTCCAGGCGAACTGGAGCATCAGCTTTCACGGCGATGATCGAATCGTGCTCGACCGCAATGAACGCGGCCATACCCTGCTCATCATCGACTCCACCAAGATGTCGACCTTCCTCATCAACGAGGCGCGTCGCCTGTCCGAGAAGTGCGTCGAGGAGCTTCGTCAGTTCACGCTGGGCGACGGGATCAGCGCGGACAATTGACGCTTAGCCGCGGAGCTGACCCAGCTTCTCGTCACGGCCGATGAGGATCAGCTCATCTCCCTCCGCGATGCGTTCCTCGCGCGCGGGGTTGACGAACACCTGCTGCCCGCGGCGCAGCGCAATGGGCGTGAGGCCCAGCCGCGTCTTGAGGTCCAGCTCGGCGAGCGACTTGCCGATGAACGACTTCGGCGGCCGGATCTTCTCGAGGCCGAAATTCGGAGCCACATCAAGGTAGTCGATCACGTTCGGCACGTTGAACGAATGCGCCAGGCGAAGACCGGTCTCACGCTCGGGGAAGACGACGCGATCGGCGCCGACGCGCGCCAGGATCTCACCGTGCAGCAGGCTGCCGGCCTTCGAGATCACGTTGCGCACGCCGAGGCGCTTCAGCACCATCGTCGCGAAGATCGATGGCTCGGCATCGCTGCTGATGGCAACGATGGCCGTGTTGAAATCGGCCGCGCCGGCCGACCGCAGCGCGTCCTCATCGGCGGCATCCAGTTGGAGGGCGTGCGTGACGTCGGACGCGATGTCATTCACCAGCTGCTCACTCCGATCAATGGCCAGCACCTGGTGGCCGAGGCGCTCGAGCTCGCGCGCGACCGCTGAGCCGAATCGGCCCAGCCCGATCACAACCACCTGTTCTCCTGCCATGCACCTAGCCTAGCCGATGCGGACCGTTTCGACGGCCGGGCGATACGCCACGGGGTGCGCGCGCGCCGCAAGGGCGATGACGAGCGTGAGCGGGCCGAGCCGCCCGACGAACATCGCGAAGGTCGTGATCAAGCGGGCCGGATCGCTCAGATCGGGTGTGATCCCGGTGCTGGCGCCGACCGTGCCGAAGGCGGACACCGCCTCGAACAGTGTCTGCACGAAGGTGGCGTCGGTAGTCAGTGTCAGCCCGAGGCCGATCACGAACACGAATCCGAACGAGAGCAGGACCACCGTCAACGCGCGGTACACGATGGCATGCTGGATTCTGCGCCCGAAGGCCGTCGCCGAGGGTTGTCCCTTCACGGTGGACACGATCGCGATCAGGAGGACGGCAAGCGTGTTGAGCTTGATTCCGCCGGCGGTTGACCCGGACGCGCCCCCGACGAACATGAGTGCCATCACCACAAACAGGGTCGACTCGATGAAGGCGCCGGTGTTGAGCGCGGTGAAGCCCGCGGTGCGCAACGTGGCCGATTCGAAGAAGGCATTGAGCAGGCGCTGTTCCGCCGGGAGGGCCCCCAGGGTCAGGGGGTTCGACCACTCGGTGAACCCGATGAGCGCAGTCCCTCCGAGCAGGAGCGCCACGCTCATGGCGAGCACGAGCTTCGTCTCCAGCGCCATGCGCGTCCACCGTCGCTTGTCGATCGCGTCGCCAACGATCGCGAAGCCGAGTCCTCCCAGCGTGAGCAGGATGGCGACCGTCAGGAGCACGATCCAGTCGTCGACGAATGGAATCAGCGAGCGAAATCCGCCGGTCAGATCGAAGCCGGCGTTATTGAACGCCGACACCGAGTGGAAGATGCCCCACCAGATGCCGAGCGGGTCACCGGGTGGGCCGGCCTCTGGACCCGCGGTGAAGGCGATCGAGAGGACGATGGCACCGATGACCTCGGACACCACAGTGAAGATGGCGATGCGCCTGACGATGGAGGTGACGGTGCCGAGCTGCAGTCCACCGAGCGACTCCTGCACCAGGACGCGATCTCGCAGCGTGGTCCGGCGGCGGACGAAGAGGAACAGGAGCAGGGTCGAGCCGGCCATGATGCCGAAGCCGCCGAGCTGGATGAGCACCAGGATCACGACCTGCCCGAACGGACTCCAATGCGTGGCGGTGTCGAGAACCACGAGGCCGGTGACGCATGCGGCGCTCGTCGCGGTGAACAGCGCGTCGATGAATCGCGTGCTTGATCCGTCGTTCGTGGCCAGTGGCAGCATCAGGAGCAGCGTGCCGACGCTGATCAGGACGGTGAACACGAGGAGGAGCGAGAAGGCCGGCGGGGGAGGCTTGCGCATCCGTTTCGGCGCGCGGACGGTGAATTCCTGCGGCTGCGTGCGCTGGACGCGAACGCGCCGATCGCCGGGACGCCTGCCTTCGAGCGTCACGAGCGAGAGCGCCGCGCAGTGTGCATGAGCCGCGCAGTGTGCATGAACGGAGAGTAGCGCGGGTCAGACCCGGTCGGAGTCTCCTGCCTGCCCCATCGGCGCGGCGCCTACCGCCGGCCGAACGTCGCCGTCTGCGACCGGCAAGGGAACGCGCCGCGGCTTCGGCCGGAACGGGCTCGTCTCGGGCACGACAGGGCCATCGATCTCGGCAAGCGTGCCTCCGCGGTAGGCTTCCCAGACCGCCATTACCGAGTCGCGATGCGGCTTGATGCGGCAGTGCTCGTCGCGGTTGCCCATCTCGTCGCAATACCCGAGCGGCACGCACTTCGGCACCAGGAAGCTGCCGAAGAACGGGCTGACGCGGAACACCTCATGGCGAATCTGCTTGAAGAGCTGGCGGATCTCCCACTGCGCCATCGTGCACAGGCGCAGACCCGACATGTGGATGAGCTGGCGCAGGTTGACCGTCATGATCAAGTTGGTTTGCATCGCGTTCGGGAAGATGAAGCGGGCGTCCTCTGCCGGGACCTCAGCCTGGAGGAGCTGGCCATACAGATCCATGTTCTCGTCGATCGCGCGTTCGAAGCGCCCGGCCAAGTCATCGGGCAGGTCACCCTTCGTGATCGAGTCGGGGACCGTGTAGTTGTCGCGCTGCTTGAAGCTGACGTAGCGCTGCGACTGCTGGTCGAAGGCGGTTCCGGCCCGATGACGCACAAGCTGATGGCTGAGCGTTCGGGTCACTCCGCTGATAGCGAACGTGAAATTCACGTGCTCGATGGTGGACCCGTGCCCAGACTCCATCACTTTGCGCACCAGGTTTTGCTGCTTCTCGTCGGCCGTCTCGCGACTCACGGCCTTGTCCCAGATCTTGTCGGGCACCAGCTCCGAGTAGCACGTGCGGCAGGCGGTGTAGATAAGGGGCAGGTAGTACTCCTCGACGATCTCCTTCGTCGGGAAGATGAGCTTGGCTGACAGGGCGTTTGTGGTGGATGGCATGGGTGCCGAGTGTAGCAGCGCGTGCAGGCTGATGAGTATCGTTATCCACAACATATAGCGGTGTGGATAAGTCAGGCACCGCTATCTTGTGCTGTTTCATCCAGATCGACCACGGAAGGCCGGCCCTCGAGTCGCGCCAGCCCGTGCAGGCGATCGAGCCCAATGCGGTCGCCGCCGGCTGCGCGCGCGCTGGCCAGCGCCTCGTCGACGCGGGCCAGCAGCCCGTCGACATCGAGGTCCTCCCGCTCCCGCATGAGGGCTACGCCGATGCTCAGCGTGACTGCCACCTGGGCATCTCCGACACCGATGACGCGACGGCCCAACCGGTGACGCAGCGCATCGGCGAATATGGCGGCTCCGGCCTCGTCGGTATGAGGCAGGATCGCCACGAACGAATCGCTTCCGGCACGGCCCAACGCGTCGGCCTCGCGCACCCGAAGACGGATGCGAAGCGCAACCTCGCGCAGAATCGCGTCGCCGCCGGTGATCCCATGCATGCGATTCATCTCGGCAAAGTGGTCGACATCGAGCAGCACGATGGCGACCGGGTGGCTGTAGCGACGCGCCTGCGCCATCTCGCCCCGCAGCCGCTCGAGGACCGCGGATCGGCTCGCCACTCCGGTGAGGGTATCGACGGTCGATGCGCGCTCGAGTTCCGCGTGCTGCAGCTCGACGGTCCGGCGTGACTGAAGCAGTTCTTCGATGGTGCCCCGCAGCTCGCGGCCGAGGCGCTCGAGCTCCGGCGGACTTCCGGGGTCTCGGACGATCGCGGTGAGGCCGTCGCCTGAGCGATGGAGGTTGATCTCGAGACCGCCGACACCACCTCTGCGAGTCACAGCGCTGTCCCGCGCGGGCAGCTCGGCGATCGAAACTCCGAGCAGATCCTCGAGGCGTGAGCCGGCTGCCGCGTCATCGAGCCCGAGCATCTGTGTTGCCGCGCCATTCCAGTCATGCAGCTGGAGCCGGCCATCGAAACGAAGTACTGCGTCGTTCATTCGGGCGGCCAGCTCCGGCAGTCGACGCTCGTCGGAAGCGTCGGCGTCTGGCGTGTCGGACAGCAGCCCATGCAGGCCGATGAGCTGCGAGCCGATGAGAGCCAGCAGGCCGATGAGCCCGTCGATTCCGGCCGGACGACCGACGAGCAGCGCGGCGGCGGCGACCGCGACACTGGCCGCGACCACCATTATCGGACGTCCTGCACTCACGCCGGCGGCCAGCAGCGCCAGGACGGCGGTCAGCGACAGCATGAGCGCGTGAAGCGGTTCAAGAGCCTGGGCCGTGGCCGGAAGCAGCCCGGCAAGCGCGGCGGCCTCGGCCCCCATGAAGACTGCCGCGGCGGCGGCCCTGCGGGTGCGTTGCCCGTGGACCATGGCACCGAGCCGATCGGCGAGCGCGGCGGCAAGAAGAAGCACGCCCGCGCCAAGTAGGGGAACGGCGAGAGATCCGGCGCCGGACAGGAGACCGATGGCGCCACCGGCCACGGCCGCGGACGCGCCAGCGTGGAGCAGCGGGGCAAGCATCCCGCGACGCAGCCCGACAACGAGTCCGCCGATCGCCAACGTGCCCGCCGAGGTTGCGAGGGCGATGGAGACCCACGGTAGCAAGGCGACATTCGGGTCGTCGGGCGACCCGAAGCGGCCCGCCGCAGCGAGAACGAGCGGCAGGAAGGCAAGCAGCAGCAGGAGGACGGCGCGAGTGGCGCGGCGGACGCTCGATGGCTGCATACCGAGAGTCTCGGGTTCGTGACGACGTCGAACAATGGTACGAAGGGTGTTGGCTGCCTTGGCGCTGCCTATACTCCCGAGGTGGTGAGCGAACGCCGTACCGTTGTGATGTCCCGCGCCGCGTTTCTCACCGAGACCGATGACCTCATCGCAACCGGTGAGTCATTGCTCGACGAGCCGGCCTGGGATCGATTTCGTGATTGGCTGCTTGTGTCGGACCAGTTGCTGGAGCGCGTCTGGGGGCGCATGGACCGATACCATCTCGCCTGGCTGAACGTGGGGCGCGGCAGCGCACCGCCCGGCTCGTCGCTCGACGACGAAGGCACGCGACGCTTTATTGCCGAGGTCGCCAGCGGAAAGCTGGCCGTCCTGCGTACGATGCGGGTCACCGTCGAACGACAGGGCTGGACACTGCTCTCGGACGACGATTCATCCGAACGAAGCTAGGAGGATCGGTGAGCTATCCGATCGCGCAGGGAGGTCTGGCGGCCGTCCTCGCACACCCCGACGACGAGAGCTTCGGCTGTGCCGGCTCGTTGGCCCTCGCCCGGGACCGCGGCGTGACGACGCGACTGCTGGTGGTGACGCGCGGCGAGGCCGGCACGCAAGACGGGACGCCCGATGCGGGGATGGGCGACCGGCGAGAGGCGGAGCTGATCGGCGCGGCGCGCGCCATCGGCCTGGACGAGGTGTCGCTGCTGGATGGCTACCCCGATGGCGGCGTCGCTGACCGTCCGTTTGACACCCTGGTCGACGAGATCGCGGCCTGGCTGGCCGAGCGGCGCCCGACGGCCGTCATCACGTTCGGTCCGCATGGCGTTACCGGCCACCCGGACCATATCGTCGTCGGCAACGCCACCCGCTGGGCGGTGGAGCGGCTCGCCGAATCGGGGCTGGCGCCGAACGCGGTATATGTCATTTCACCCATCTTCGATCCGGGTGGCGGCCGCTTCGATCTGTCGCCCGAGGAGCAGGCCGCGACGCATCGGATCGACATCTCCTCGGTCGCCGATCGCAAGCTGGCCGCCCTTGACAGCCACGCCAGCCAGACCGATACCGCCGACGAAATCGCCGCCCTCCGCGCCGCCATCGAATCCGAGCGCCCTATCTACGAGGGATACCACCGCGTTCGCCCCCTCGTGCCGCCACCGCACCCGACCTTCGACACGAAGCTGCTCTGAGAGGCTGTTGACAGCATCAGGAGTAGACTGTGGCCATGACGATCGAAGCCAACCTCGGCAAGGTGGACGAGGTGATGACCGCCCTGTACGAGATCCAGGACCCTGAGATCGGGATGAGCATCGTCGACCTTGACCTGATCAAGGGCGTCGAGATCGGTGCCGACGGTGTCCCGACCGAGATCAAGATGATCCTCACCACGCCGTTCTGCCCGTGGGCCGGTGAGCTGATCCAGACGGTGAAGGCGAAGGCTGAAGAGGTCGTCGGGCCACCGGTCAAGGTCACGCTTCTGGCCGACCGCTGGGAGCCTCCCCCAGGCCTGTTCTAGCCTCGTGCGGATCTACACCCGCAAGGGCGACGACGGCACGACCGGCCTGCTGTTCGGCGGCGACCGCGTCAGCAAGGCCGATGTGCGAACGGACGCCTACGGGACGACCGACGAGGCCGTTTCGGCGCTCGGGCTGGCGCGTGCCGCCATCGGCTCCGAGACCGATGCCACCGAGGTTCGCCTGGCGGCGCTCATCCTCCGCATCCAGCGCGAGCTCTTCGTGGTCGGAGCGGAGCTCGCGACCCACCCGGACCGCCGCGAGCGCCTGACCGATGGCGTCTCTCGCGTGACCGCCGACATGGTGGGCGCGCTCGAGACCGACATCGACGAGCTCGAGTTGCAGATGGAGCAGCCGAAGGAGTTCGTCATTCCCGGCGAGTCGATGACGGGCGCCGCCCTCGACCTGGCCCGCACAACGATCCGTCGCGCTGAACGGCGCTGCGTCGCCCTCGCCGGTATGGGCGGCCTCGGAGATTCGGCCGTGATCCCGTACCTCAACCGCCTGGCAGATCTGCTCTTCGTCATGGCACGTGCCGCCGACGGCGGATTTCGTCCCGTTCGAAGCTAGCCCGTCGCATTCCGCTCTCCGCTGCGCGACATTGCGGTGGCGCGGATTCGGGCGACGAATCGGCCGAGGCCGATGGAATCCTTCGATGAACGGGCTAGAATCAGTGCGTATCGGTGCGCACTGCGCCAACTCCCATCAACCGAGGTCAACGAACCAGCCATGACCCTGACCGCTCCGCGCCAGCAGATGTTCATCAATGGCGACTGGACCGATGCCGGCAGCGGCGAGACCGCATCGGTCATCAACCCGGCCACCGAGGAGGAGATCGCCCAGGTTCCCAAAGGCGACGCGTCTGACGTTGACCGGGCCGTAGCCGCGGCGCGCACCGCCTTCGAGACCTGGTCCCAGTCGACGCCGCAGGATCGATCGAAGGCGCTGTACGCCTTCGCCGATGCGATCGAGAAGGACGTCGAAACGCTTTCCGGCCTGGAGCAGGCGAACGTCGGCAAGCCGAAGGGCACTGCCGACTTCGACGTCGAGTTCACGGTCGACAACGTCCGCTTCTTCGCCGGCGCCGCACGCGTGGTCGAGGGCAGGGCCGCTGGGGAGTACGTCAACACCCACACGAGCATGGTCCGCCGCGAGCCGGCGGGCGTCGTGGGCCAGGTTGCGCCATGGAACTATCCGCTCATGATGGCGATCTGGAAGCTCGGTCCCGCGCTTGCGGCCGGGTGCACCGTCGTCCTCAAGCCGGCGTCCATGACGCCATTGTCCGCGCTGCGGCTCGCGGAGCTTGCCGCCGACATCTTTCCGAAAGGCGTCTTCAACGTGGTCACCGGGCCCGGCGCCGTGGTCGGGGATCGGCTGATCCGCCATCCCGACGTCGACATGGTCAGCCTGACCGGTGATACCGCCACCGGCAGGGAGATCGCGGCTGCCGCGGCCCAGACGGTGAAGCGCGTGCATCTCGAGCTCGGCGGCAAGGCGCCGGTCCTCGTGTACGACGACGCCGACATGGACGCCCTGGCCGAGACGATCAAGATGGCCGGCTACTTCAACTCGGGTCAGGACTGCACCGCCGCCACGCGGCTCATCGTGATGGGCGACGGCTACGAGCGTGCGCTGGAGGCCCTGATTCCTGCAGTCAACTCGATCAAGACCGGTGACCCTGCCTCCGACCCCGATCTCGACATGGGACCGATGGTCAGCCGGGCGCAGCAGGAGCGCGTGGTGGGATTCATCGACCGCGCGCGCGGCTACGGCGCCGAGATCGTGGCCGGTGGCGAGACGATCGGCGAGAAGGGCTACTTCTACAAGCCGTCCGTCGTGGCCGGCGTGGCGCAGGACGCGGAGATCGTGCAGAACGAAGTCTTCGGGCCGGTCGTGACCGTCCAGCGCTTCAGCGACGAGGCCGAGGGCCTGGCGTGGGCCAATGGGGTCCCGTACGGATTGGCGGCATCGGTCTGGACGAAGGACGTCAAGCGCGCGCTGCGCGCCGCCAAGGCGCTTCGGTACGGGACGGTCTGGATCAACGACCACCTCACTATCGCGTCGGAGATGCCACACGGCGGGTTCGGCCAGTCCGGCTACGGCAAGGACATGAGCAGCTACTCGATCGAGGATTACACCATCATCAAGCACGTGATGGCCAAGATCGTCGACTGACCCGCGCGCGTAGGTCGTTCGGCGCAACCCAGGGTCGCCGAGTCAGCCGGATTGATACCATCGCTCAGTGAAGTTCGGCGTGATCATCACCGGCGGGTCGGTGCACGAGCAGATCGACCTGGCGCGGACGGCTGAGGCCGCGGGCTGGGACGGGGTGTTCACGTGGGATGGCATCCACCTCGGCGACTCGATGGAGGTCCACGATCCATGGGTCCTCATGAGCGCCTTCGCGATGGCGACGCAGCGCGTGCGGATCGGCGCCATCATCCAGCCGTTGGCGCGACGCCGGCCATGGAAGGTGGCTCGTGAGGCGGTGACGCTGGACCACGTCTCGAACGGACGATTCGTGCTGTGCGTCGGCCTTGGGGCCGTGGATGACTCCGGCTGGGGCAAGGTTGGTGAACCGACCGACCGGCGCACACGCGCCGAGAAGCTGGACGAGGCCCTCCGCATCCTGACCGGTCTCTGGACCGGCGAGCCGTTCGGCTTCAGCGGCCAGCACTATAGCTTTGAGCCGATGGCCTTCCGCCCCATCCCCGTGCAGCGGCCACGGATTCCGATCTGGGTGGTCGGGGCCTGGCCCTCGCCGCGGTCGATGGGTCGCGCCATCCGCCACGACGGACTGCTGCCGAACGTGGTGGGTGAGGGCGAGCTCAGCCCGGAGACGATCGGCCGGATGCGCGACTGGGTGGCAGAGCGTCGCAGCCTCGACGGCTTCGAGATCGTGATCGAAGGAACGACGCCGATTGACGTTCAACGAGCCGCCATGGCGGAAGCGCGTCGATGGGCCGATGCTGGCGCGACCTGGTGGATCGAGTCGAACTGGGAGTCATTCGATCCTGCCGTGGCTCGCAGACGGATCGAGGCCGGCCCACCGCGACAGTGAGTCGGGGCGGGCGTGCGGACTGCGTTGGCCGCTCACGGGGCCGCAGCGTGCTCCACGATCACGGCCTCATTCGGACGCAGCTCGACCGCCGCCTCCACCGACTCGCCGTCGCGGTCGCCGTACGTCCCGATGAGCGTGCGACCCGGGCCCGCGCCCGGGACGGAACGTGGCTCGCCGGTTAGGTTGAGGACGACCGTGACCCGACCTTCGTCCGAGACCCGCCGAAAGGCAAAGGTTCCGTCGGGCGTGCGACCGAAGCGCTCGAAGTCGCCGGTGTGAAGCGCCGGGTGCTCGCGTCGCAGACGAATCAGCCGTCGCGTCAGGGTCAGGATCGAGGCGGGATCCTCCGACTGGCCCGCCACGTTGACGGATGACGCATCTGCCGCGATCGGCAGCCAGGGCGTCGCGTCCGTAGCGGCAAAGCCGGCATTCGGCGAGGCGTCCCACTGCATCGGCGAGCGCTCGTGGTCGCGACCGCGACCCGGCTCGCGGCGCTCGACCGGGTCCCGCGAGTCTTCGGTGGCGACCGGCACGTCGACCATGCCGATCTCCTCGCCGTAATAGATGGTGGGCGTTCCTCGCAGCGTGAGCAGCAGCAGCATCCCTACCTTCGCCTGATCCGGTCCCGCCCGATGGGGCGACGCGAAGCGCGGCTGATCGTGGTTGCCGAGCACCCAGCTGGCCCAGGCGCCGGGAGGCAGCGCGCCCTGCACGCCCTCGACCGCGGCGCGCACCGCATCGGCCGTCCACGCGCTGTAGGTGAGGTGGAAGTTGAACGGCACGTGAATTTCGTCCTGGCGCTCGCCGTAGAAGGCCGCCCACGTGTCGAATTCGGGATGATGGAGCTCGCCGATGCTCACCCGGTCTCCCGGATACGACTCCAGCATGCTCCGGAAGGACCGATACAGCTCGTGCATGTCCGGATGGGAGAGGTCGTTGAGATGAATCTGCGTGTCCCATGAGCCAAGCCGATGCGCTTGGTCCGGCTTCGGATTGATCGGGTTGTCGCGCAGCTTGGGGTCCTTCATGACCATCTGTGCCACGTCGATCCGGAAGCCGTCGACGCCGCGGTCCAGCCACCAGCGGGCGACATCGAACATGGCGGCGCGCGTTGCTGGATTGCGCCAATTCAGGTCGGGCTGTTCCTTCAGAAAGGTGTGGAGGTAGAACTGCTGCCGCGTTTCGTCCCACTCCCATGAATGTCCGGCGAACATGCTGATCCAGTTGTTCGGCAGCTCGCCGTTCGGTCCGGCGTCGCGCCACACATACCAGTCGTGCTTCTCGTTGTCGCGCGACGTGCGCGACTCGATGAACCATGGATGACGGTCGCTCGTGTGGTTGGGGACGTAGTCGACGATGACGCGAAGGCCTCGCTCGTGCGCCGCCGCCAGGAGCGTGTCGAAGTCATCGAGCGTGCCGAACAGCGGATCGACATCGGTGTAGTCGGCCACGTCGTAGCCGAAGTCGGCCATCGGCGAAGGGTAGAACGGCGCGATCCAGATGGCGTCCACCCCCAGCCAGGCCAGGTAGTCGAGCCTGCCGGCGATTCCGGCGAGGTCGCCGACGCCGTCGCCGTTCGCGTCGGCAAAGCTGCGCGGGTAGATCTCATAGATGACGCCGGTCTGCCACCAGCGCGGAGCGCGTTGCATGCATGAAGGCTAAACCGATGCGGCCTCCGCTGCCGGGCCTGTTACGATCGGGCCGATGAGCGACGCCCCCGCCCAGACCAATCCAGCCGCACCCGGCGAGTTCGCGCCCGGTCGCCCGGCACCCCTGGATCCGACCGAGGCGGATCGGCTCTTCCGCCGTGGCGTGGCGCTGTTCAACGGCGTGCGTTACTGGCACGCCCATGAAGCTTGGGAAACGGTCTGGCGAGCAACACCCGATGAAGATCGCGACTTCTACCAGGGGTTGATCCAGGTGGCCGCCGGCCTTCTCCATCTTCAGCGCCGCAACCTTCGCGGGGCCCGGAACAAGCTCACCGAGGGCCTCGACAAGCTGCGCCCGTACGAACCGGCCCATAACGGCGTCTTCGTGAGTGAATTGATGGGCCAGGGCATGCGGCTGCTCGGCGAACTCAACGCAGGACACCTCCCGTACCTCATCCCCCCGGTGCTCCGCTTCGTCGACGCCGAGACGCCCAATTTCAGCCGATGAGCCGATGAGCGAGTTTCGTGTCGAGCGCGACTCGATGGGCGAGGTGCGTGTTCCGGCCGATGCGAAGTGGCAGGCGCAGACGCAGCGCGCCATCGAGAATTTTCCGATCTCCGGCTCCCGTCTCGAGCGCGCCCAGATCGAGGCGTTGGCTCGCATCAAGGCCGCGACCGCATCGGTCAGACAAGATCTCGGCATGATGGAGGCCGAACTTGCGGAGGCGATCATCCGAGCCGCCGAGGAAGTCGCCCACGGTGACCATGACGCGCAATTCCCGATCGATGTATTTCAAACCGGCTCGGGAACCAGCTCGAACATGAACATGAACGAGGTGGTCGCCACGCTGGCCGGTGAGCGGCTGGGCCGGGCAGTCCATCCGAACGACGACGTCAACCACCCGATGTCGTCGAACGACATGTTTCCGGCCTCGATTCACATCGCCGCCACGGCGGGCGTCGTTGGCGACCTCGTGCCGGCGCTGGAGCATCTCGCTGCTTCGCTCGAGCGCAAGGCAATCGAGTTCGCTGATGTCGTGAAGTCCGGACGTACACACCTCATGGATGCCACGCCGGTGACGCTCGGACAGGAGTTCGGCGGCTATGCGATGCAGATGCGGATTGGGGTCGAGCGCCTCCACGCTACCCTGCCCCGAGTCGCCGAGCTACCGCTGGGCGGCACGGCGGTTGGCACCGGCATCAACTCGCCACCGGGCTTCGGCGGTCAGGTGATCGCGGAGATCGCCGCGCGGACCGGGTTGCCGTTGACTGAGGCGCGCGACCATTTTGAAGCGCAGGGAGCCCGTGATGGCCTGGTCGAGCTTTCCGGCCAGTTGCGCACGATCGCGGTGAGCCTGACCAAGGTTGCCAATGATCTGCGCTGGATGGGCTCGGGGCCGCGCGCAGGCCTGGGTGAGATCAACCTGCCAGACCTGCAACCCGGGAGCAGCATCATGCCGGGCAAGGTGAACCCGGTCCTTCCCGAGGCGACACTCATGGTCTGCGCCCAGGTGATCGGCAATGACGCCGCCGTCGCCTGGGGCGGCGCGGCTGGCAACTTCGAGCTCAATGTCATGCTGCCCATGCTCGGTCGCAACCTCCTGGAATCGATCCGCCTCCTCTCGAGCGTCACCCGTCTGCTGGCAGACCGATGCGTCGACGGGATCACTGCGAACATCGAGCGACTCCGCGACTACGCGGAGAGCTCACCAGCGATCGTGACCCCATTGAATCGCTACCTCGGCTACGAGGAGGCAGCCCTCATCGCCAAGCAGTCACTGGCGGAGCGCCGGACGATTCGGGACGTGGTGATTGAGCGTGGGCACGTGGCAGCCGGCCGCCTCACCGAGGAGCAGCTCGATGAGGCGCTGGACGTCATGCGCATGACCCGCCCATAGGCTTCGCTTTATGGCGCACCGGGGCGATCTGCCGCGGCGTGGGGCAGGGTCGCGTACCTGATCTCGCCCATCGACCCTGAGATAGACGGGTTGATGTGGAGCCAGACGATGAGGTCGCCGTGAATGTGCGGCCGGAGAATCCACACATCGCCATCCTGCGGGTGCCGCTCGATCATGCGTGCCTCGTCACGGACGAGGTCATAGACGCCGAAGCGGGTGAAATTCTCGCCTTCCCAGGCCACGAAGCGGCCGCCGGCCGATGGGTAGTTGACGTACTCCTGAGGTGACGTGTCGAGCGTGGACACGCTGCCGGTCTCGTGATCATATCGGTACATCCTTCCCCAGTTGAACATGCTGAATCCCGGATCGGCCTCCTTCCACAGGGTTCCCGATTGGGTGACGAGAGGCATGGTGGCCCGTCCGGAGCTATCGAGGCGGCGTGGCTCCTGGTCCAAGGCCATGAGGCTCGCGAGGAAGAGCCGACGCTCGTCGCTCGTCCGATCTGCCGAATAGTGCGCCTCCACGTACACGAGTTCCGGCCCCAGCAGTGATGGGAACCAGAATTCCGCATCCGACGAGGGTAGCTCGCGCACGACGCGAGGCTCCCAGCCGGGCGCCTGGGCGATGAGCAGTTGGGAGACCGGTCCGGCCGGCCCGCGGTCGAAGGCGGTCCACACGATGGTTCCCTCCTGGACCACGAAACTTGGCACGGCGCTCGGTACATCCTCGTCTCCGGGATGCTGATCGAGCAGGATCGGCTCGTCGGCATGTCGTGGGAGGAACCATAGGTTCCATGCGCGCTCGCCCGTGACTGGCATGTCGACGAAACCGATCTCGCCGACATCGCCCACCACCTTGACGATCGTGTGGTTGCGCTCCGGGTTGCGCCAAAGCAGCTCTGGCGATTTCTGACCCGGAGTGAAGCGCCACAGGTCCGGTACCCCATCAGGCCCTACGTCATCTGCCATGCGTGATGTGAGGAGAAGGGACACGCCATCACTGACAAACTCCTGCACCGTATCCGAGAACTCGGGATCCAGCCGCTCCGCAGTGATCTCGGTTCCGAGTCCAATCCGGCCACTATTGAGCGTGTCGCTTGACGATGGCTCAGGCGAGATTGTGGTCGCGGCAGTTTGCGACGGCGTTGGCACCGTCGTCGCCGAAAGCGGACTGCGGTCGAGTGTGGCAGTGGGGGTGGCGGTGGGGGTGGCGACGGAGCACGCCGCCACCCCCACGAGGCAGGCTGCAACCGCGGCGGCCAGCCATCGACTCATGGTCACCACACGAACTGCCTGGTGTGCTCATTGATCATGGTCGCGATCCAGAGGGTGGGATCCGAGAACTTCCCGGTGGCGCCGCCTTCGTCTCTCGACGAATCGGTGTATGAGATTCTCGCGGTTGTCGATCCTGGCCGATAGGAGTCGTACCACCCGTAGGCGGTGATCCAATGCCCGGGCGAAGCCACGGTTTGCGGCCAACTCCGGAGGTTGTACCTCGAGTAGTAGTCGTGCGGCTTGACCGAGATGGCGAGTGGCATCTTCGAGGCGCTGACGTTCGAACGAACGTAGGCATGGAGTTCGTCTGCGGTGGTCCCATCTCTGTCGCTGTCCTGGAGGGGGGTCACCACCCAGGTCCAGTCGGCAGGCTCGCGTGGCGAGTTCGCCGTCGCCCGATTCAGGCCTTCTGCCAGCCACCACGCACCTGTGCCCCCGTACGTGTCGGTTGCCTCGGCCGCAGCGACCTTGGCGTCCGAAAGCGCCTGTTCCTCCGAGGTCATGCCTGGTTGGACTTCGCTGCCGGGCGGCACGGGCGGTAATGGTCGTTTCGCCGCTGTGGGAGCGACCGATAAGGTGGACACGAGCACGGCGCTCAACATGGCCATGGCGATCCGTGTCGAGAACATTGGGGTAGCCTCCTGTTTCTTGGAGGCGAGCCGGCGTTCACGACGTCAATTGGAGTGCGCACATCATGCGCACAGTGTCTTACTGGTCGCTTACTGGCCGCTTACTTGCCCAACATGCAGCAGGGAACGGAACACGCCGGCCCGTTTCCGGGTCGGCGTGTCCACTGGCCATCGTACTGGGGTGCCACTACTTCAGCCCCGTTATCGTTAACAGGAACCCGGCGCGATGGTTATTCAACTGTGCACTGATCCTCAACCATCGGCGCCGGGGTTCCAAGGGGCGATTGTCCCGCCCGGGTCGGGAAGTCTCAGCTCGCCGCGAACGGCCCGATCGCGACGTCGCTGGCGTCGCCGTCCCGGATCACGATCAGGTCAGGTCCCACCGACACGATGCGGTCGGCCGGCAGAGCGTCACCCTGGCCCAGCATGCCGCCGCCGATCAGGAGCGCCGTGACTCGACGCTGCTCCTCGTTGATGACGACGTCACTGACCTGCCCACCCAGGGTGCCGCCCTGCGTGACGACCTTGCGGCCAACCAGCGAACGGCCTCCGCCGCGCGCCTCGCGAAATGCTTCCGCGGAGGCCTCGAGCGTATGGGCCACTTCATCGCCATCCACGGTGATGGCGTCGGTACCGATGGAGCGCACGTCCTCGATCTCGATGATGACCTCTTCGCTGCTGAAGAGACCGCCGCGCTTCATGATGAATCCCAGCAGTTTGCCGTCATCTGGCGAGATCACGAGCTCGTCGGCGTTGCCAAGCTTCTTCCCATCCCGGACGTCCACGATCGCCAGACCAATCAGGTCCTTGCCGGTTCGCATGCTGGTTTCTCCCTCTTGTGCTTGTTCGCTCACGGTGCAAGGTTCATTCCCGCGCATGATCCCGACGGTGTCAGCAGCCTGGATCGGTAGAATCGGTCTTCGCCGCATGGCGACAGCCTTTCGGAGGAGATTCCATTTCGTGACGAAGACGTACCAGAATCTGATCGGGGCCGATTGGAAGGCCGCTCTATCGGGAGCCACCTTCATCAGCGTCAGCCCGGCCGATCACGATGAGGTCATCGGCGAGTTCCCGGCGTCTGGCCCGGCTGACGTCGAGGCCGCGATCGCGGCGGCGACGCGTGCATTCAGCTCCTGGAGCGCGATGCCAGCGCCGAAGCGCGGCGAGATCCTGTTCCGCATCGCGCGCACCTTGGCCGAGCACAAGGAAGAGCTTAGCCGCCTGATGACGCGCGAGATGGGCAAGGTGCTGCCCGAGGCGCGCGGGGACGTGCAGGAGGCGATCGACGTCGCGTACTACATGGCTGGCGAGGGCCGTCGCCTGTTCGGCCAGACCGTGCCGTCGGAGATGCCCGACAAGTTCGCCATGGCCATTCGCCGCCCGATCGGGGTGGTCGGCATCATTACGCCCTGGAACTTCCCGGTCGCGATTCCCGCCTGGAAGCTCTTTCCGGCGCTCATCTGCGGCAACACCGCCGTCATCAAGCCGGCCTCCGATACCCCCGCCTGCCTGGTCCGCTTCGTCGAGCTGCTCCAGGAAGGCGGCCTGCCTGACGGCGTAGTCAACGTAGTGACGGGTTCGGGCGGCGAGGTCGGCAATGCAATCGTCGACCATCCGGAGGTCAAGGTAGTTTCCTTCACCGGCCACACTGATACCGGCGTCGAGATCAGCACTCGAGCGGCGAAGCACCTGAAGCGCGTGAGCCTGGAGCTGGGCGGCAAGAACCCGATCGTGATCTGGGAGGATGCCGACCTCGACCTCGCCCTCGACAGCGTCATCTGGTCGTCGTTCGGAACGAGCGGGCAGCGCTGTACCGCCGCGTCGCGGTTGATCGTGCATCGGTCCATCCATGACGACTTCGTGCATCGGCTCAGCGAGCGCGTGGGGAAGCTGGTCCTGGGAGATGGCCTCGATGAGACGACCGACATCGGCCCCGTGATCAACGAAGCTGCGGTCGAGCGTATTGCTGCCTATGCCGCCATCGGTCGAGATGAGGCTGACCTCGTCATCGGCGGCGAACCCGCCCGCGACGGCAAGCTGGCAAAGGGCTCCTTCTTCCAGCCGACCATCTTCACGGAGGTGAAGCCCGATGCACGCATCGCGCAGGAGGAGATCTTCGGTCCGGTGACATCGGTCATTCCGGTCACCGATTGGGACGAGACCGTGCGGATCGTCAACTCCGTCAAGTACGGGCTGTCAACTTCCCTCTTCACGCGGGACGTCAACCTGGCGTTCAGGAGCATCCGTGACTTCGACTCGGGGCTGGGATACGTCAATCACGGCACCATCGGTGCCGAGGCGCACCTGCCGTTCGGCGGGACGAAAGCGACCGGCAACGGGCATCGCGAGGTGGGCCAGGCTGCGCTTGATTTCTTCAGCGAGTGGAAGAGCGTCTACATCGACTACTCGGGGAAGCTCCAGCGCGCGCAGATCGACACGACGTTCGTCGACGAGGAGTAACGGCGACCGGCCCCCGGGTCAGCGGCCGACGTTCTTGCGACCGCTCGACGCGAGTGCGAGGATGCGCGCGACATGAAGCTGCCGCACTTCCCGCTCCACGCGGTGCTCTTCCCGCACCTGCCGCTCCCCTTGCACATCTTCGAGGAGCGCTATCGGGCCATGGCAACCGACGTCACGGCCAATGGTTCACCGTACGGCGGCCGCTTGGTGGTGAGCATGATCACCGAGGGACCCGAGGTCGGGGGCGACGCCGTCTCACAGGCCATCGGCACCGTGTGCGAGGTCCGGAGCGCCGAGCGCTTTCCTGATGGTCGATGGCTGCTGCTCGTCGTCGGCATCGCCCGCGCGAACCTTCTCGCCCTGGACCGATCCGGCCCATATGCCGTCGCCGAGATCGAGGAGCTGGACGAGCCACTCGGCTCAGATGCAGAAGCGCAGGTCCCGCTCGCGCAACGTGCGCTCGATGCGTACCTGGCGACGGTGAAACGTTTTGTGGCACGTACCGCGTCTACAGGTGACGAATCGCAGGAGACCCGAGACGTGACTGCCACCCTGGACGAGATGCTCAAGCCGATCCGGCTCCCGGCTGAACCCGTGGCCGCCAGCTACGCGGTCGCCGGCGTGCTCCAGATCGAGCTCAATCGCAAGCAGCAGCTCCTGGAGCTGCCTGACGCCGCGACTCGCCTGCGCTCCGAGATCCAGCTCCTGCGTCGTGAGTCGCGGCTCCTGGCGGACGACAGCGCCCTCCCGCCCATCCCAACGGCCGACCTCGGCTACCACCCGAACTAGACCGATGAACCGACCTACCGCGCTGCCGGCTGTCCTCACCCTGCTCCTGGTGCTGTCGGCGTGCTCGACGCCAGCAGCCTCCGTGGCCCCATCCGTCAGCACTTCCGGGTCGGTCGTGCCGACGACGGCGTCGCCCACCGCGACGGACTCGCCCGCTCCCACCGCAACCGACACTCCGTCACCGACGGCCGAGCCAAGCGACGATCCCACCTCCGCACCAACCCCGTCGCCTGCGACCGGGACGACCTATACGGTAAAGCGCGGCGATTCGCTGGCGGCCATCGCCCGCGCCTACGACACAACCTCCCAGCAGCTCCAGGCGTGGAATTCTGATCGGTATCCCTCGCTCGCAGCCAATCCCAACGTGATCGAGCCGGGCTGGGCGCTGATTGTCAGCGGTGATCCCAACGTGACTCCGCAACCGACTCCGCAACCGACGCCAACGCCGACCGCCGTTACGGCCACGCCGCGTCCCACGCAGCCACCGCCCAGCGGTGCCGGCTGCATGGCGGGAATCCGCGTCCCGGCCGGCTCGGCACAGACCTTCCGAGCGATTCCCGACGCGGGGCCCGGCGTGGCGCTCACCTTCGACATGGGTGGGCGCATGCAGCCGGCGGTCGACATCATGAATTTCCTGGTTGCCAACCGCGTGTGCGCCACGATCTTCGCCACTGGCATCATGAGCGAGACGGCGCAGGGCAAGCAGGTCATGGCGATCATCCGCGCTAACCCCGGCTTGTTCGAGATCGCGAATCACACCATGTACCACTGCGACCTCGTCCGCGGCGGAGGAGGCTCGCCCTCGACGCAGCCATGTGAGGGCGGTCCATTCAGCGCCGATCGTATTCGGCAGGAGCTGACCCAGGCCGAGGCCATCCTTCGCAACGGCACCGGTCAGAACCCGCAGCCGTACTGGCGTCCGCCGTACGGCTCGCTCAGCCCAGCTGTCGTCAACGCGGCCGCATCGGTCGGTTACACGAAGACTTTCATGTGGGACATCGATACCATCGACTGGAAGCCAATCAGCGACGGGGGTCCGACCGCTCAGCAGATCGCTGCCAAGGTGGTGGGGAACGCCGTGAACGGCTCGAACGTGCTGTTCCACCTTGGCGGATACGAGACGCTCGCGTCCCTTCGCATCATGGTTCCCGCGCTCCGCGACCGCGGTTTCACCCTCACGAGCCTCTCCGACCTCCTGAACTGACCCGTTCTGCGTCGCGCGCTCGGTCATCTGCCCGCCAGGCGAGCAATGTCTCAGACCGATGCGCCCGTTCGGCCATCTGCCGCCCTGGCGGGCAATAGCAGCAATATGCAAACGGTGGCGGCTGCTTTCACGCTCAGGTGGACCGATTCAGCCCGCGATCGACCGACTAATGCCCGTCAGGACGGCATTAGTCACAACCGGATGATCACTCCTTGGCTGCGGCGACCGCTTCACCGAAGATCCGGAGCGCGGTATCGACCGATGCGGAGTCCACGATCAGTGGAGGGGAGAAGCGCAGCGAGGATTCGCCGCATTCGAGGGTGAGCAAGCCGAGCCGGAACGCCGCCTCCTGCACGGCCTCGGCGGCCCCGTGCGTCGAGAACTCAACGCCAAGCATCAACCCCACGCCGCGAATATCGCGGATGGCATCGGTCCGGCTGGCGACGGCCTCGAGGCCGGAGCGCAGGCGCGCCCCCATGGCGGCGGCGTTCGCCAGCCCGTCGGATTCGATGATGTCGATGGTGGCAAGCGCCGCCGCCGCGCACACCGGGTTGCCGGCGAATGTCGAGCCGTGCGCGCCCGGCGGCCAGGTCCAGACCGAGTCTCGAGCGATAAACGCCCCGATCGGCATGCCCGAGGCGATGCCCTTCGCCGTGGTCAGGATGTCGGGCTCGACCCCGGTGTGCTCGATCGCCCACCACTTGCCGGTGCGTCCCATGCCGGACTGGATCTCATCGGCGACGAGGAGGATGCCGTGCTCGTTGCAGATCTCGCGCAGGCCCTGCATGAAGGCCTTCGGGGCGGGGAAGTAGCCGCCCTCGCCCTGGATCGGCTCGACCACGATGGCCGCGACATCGGCAGGTGAGATCTGGCGGCCGAAGATCGTATTGCGCAGATGAGCCAGCTCGGCTGATCCGTCCCCGCCGGAACCTTCGCGCCAGGCGCGAATGCGCGGAAAGGGCGCGTGATGCACCATCGGGATCAGGGGTCCGAATCCGGCTCTCTGCTTGATCTTCGAGTTCGTGAGGGACAGCGAGCCCATTGTGCGACCGTGGAATGCTCCCTCGAAGGCGATGATCCCGGGCCGGTGCGTGTGATAGCGCGCGAGCTTGATGGCGCCCTCGACCGCTTCCGTACCCGAGTTGGTGAGGAAGACGCGTGCCTTCTCGCTGAATGGCGCGATCGCCGCCAGGCGCTCCATGAGCTCGGTGTAGCGCGGTTCGTAGAAGTCGGTCGCGGCGATGTGGATGAGCCGATCCGCCTGCTCATGAATCGCGGCGACCACCTTCGGATGCGAGTGTCCCGTCGCGCACACGGCGATGCCGGCAGCGAAATCCAGGAAGCGGTTGCCGTCGACATCGGTCACGACCATGCCGGAGCCCGATTCGGCCACGAGCGGATAGGCACGGGTCAGTGACGGTGACGCGACGGCCTCGTCGCGCTCGATGAGCGCACGGGCATTCGGGCCGGGAAGCTCGGTCTGGATGTGCGGCGCGCCCGGGTTCTGGGCAGCGGCGTCTGAGGCGGGGACTTCCATGGTGGTCATGTGGGTAGCACTCCGGTATCGGAGCGGCGCGTCCTGCCCGCGCACCTTGGCTAGATGGGCTGCATCGTAACAGCCGCCCAACCAGAATTGCGTTGGCCAACGCAAGTTGGCACGTACCAACCATGATCGGGTTCGGTGAGGCAATCGGGGCGGTCCAGCTCCATTGAGCGACGTTCGAGCGTGGACGAATGCGGCGCGGCGCCGACTTACGGCTCAGAGCGTGCCTAGGCCGACGGAGATTGGTACCTCGCAGGAAGGGTTGGTTGTCCACCCGCAGCCGAGACCGAACCGCCGATCAGGCCCGGGCCGGCGTAGATCATTCCAGTCCAGAGTTGGACGAGATCGGCACCAGCCGCGAAGCACGCCCGAGCGTCCGCCCCGGAGTCGATGCCGCCTGAACTGATGACGATCAGACCCCGATCGGCCGCGGCGGCGACCGCGGCGAGCGTGCCCGCCAACAGGGGCCGGCCGGAGAGCCCGCCGGGTTCGGCGGCTGCGGGCGAGCGCAGATCCGGCCGCTCGACCGTGGTGTTCGACAGGATGACGCCCGTTGCGGGCGAGTCGGCGATGGTGCGCAACAGCGCGTCGCGACCAGCACGCGCCAGGTCGGGCGACAATTTCACGAGCAGCGGAAGACCGGGCGCCGCACCGGCGACATCGGTCAGGATCGAGCCCAGGCGCTCCGGTTCCTGGAGGTCGCGCAGGCCGGGCGTATTCGGGCTGCTGACGTTGATGGCCAGGTAGTCCGCGGCACCAGCGACCATCCGAGCGGCGGCGGGATAGTCCGACGCATCGCCGTCGCGGTTGCGGCCGATGTTGACGCCGATGACAAAGCCATCGGGCAGGTACGGCCGGACGGTCGCGATGCGCCGCGCCAGCGCATCGGCTCCGCGGTTGTTGAAGCCCATGCGGTTGATGAGCGCTTCATCGGCGGCAAGTCGAAAGAGGCGAGGCTTCGCATTGCCTGACTGGGGACGTGGCGTGACCGTCCCGAGCTCGATGAATCCGAAACCGAGCGCCGCCCAGCCGCGGATGGCGACACCGTCCTTGTCGAACCCCGCCCCGAGGCCGATGCGGTTGCGAATGCGCAGCCCCATGAGCTCGATCGGCGCAGCCGCCGCATCCGCGACGCCAGCGGCAAAGCCGCAAAGCGTGCGACCGATGGAGCTGCGACCGGCCAGCGCCAGCGCGCGGAGGGTCAGGTGGTGGACTGACTCCGTGTCGGCGGCGAACAGGAGCGGCCGAACGGTTCGGTACGCGGCCCGGCGCCAGCCGCTCATCGGTCAGTCGTCGTGCGCGCGCGGAAAGGCCATTTCCTCAGGGTAGACCGGCGGGAGTGGTTCTCCCGCGGGATCCAGGGAGTTGCGGGCGGGATCGGGCGACATGAACTCGTGCCAGACCTCGCTTCCGGCACCCGGGATGTCGTCGAGCTCTTTGATGGCCACGATTCCCTCGAAGCGGATTCGTCCGGCCTCCCCGGCATCGGTCTCGTACTCGTCCTCGTATTCTGGTGCCATTTCGACCGCTCGTCCCAGGGCAGCCTCCTCGTCGGAGCCATCCACCAGGATCACGCGATCCTCCACCAGTGAAGCTTCCCCCGGCTCGCCGGACAGGTACGCATATCGCAATTGCACCGCGAACCAGCCCGAGGACTCGACGACGGTTTCGTCCGGGATATCGTCCGCGAAGTGGCGCGTCACAGGGTCGGGACCTCGTCGCCGATGACGGTCTGCGACTGCTCGCGCAGGAACTGCTGGACGTAATACGGGCCCAGACCGCTCTTGCCGGACGAGCCGGAACCTTTCCAGCCTCCGAAGCTCTGGATGCCCGGCCATGCCCCGGTCGTGGCACCGGCGCGCCGGTTCACGTACACCACGCCGGCCTGGATGGTGTCGAGGAAGCGCCGGATCTCGCCGTCGTCCTTGCTGAAGATGCCGGCTGTGAGCCCGTAGGCGGTGTCGTTCGCCTCGTGCAGCGCATGGTCGAGTGAGTCGACCTCACCGACAACGAGGAACGGCACGAACAGTTCGTCGTGGAAGAGCCGATGCTCGAGCGGAAGCCCGGTGACCACGGTGGGAGTCGGGAAGAAGCCGCGCGTCGTGTCCGTCTCGCCGCCGACCTCGATGGTGCCACCATCGGCCCGGGCCTCTTCAACGGCGTTGCTGAAGGTGTCGAGGGCGCGCTGGTTGATCACCGGACCCATCCAGTTCTCGCGTTCGGTGGGGTCGCCGACGGTGATCTCTCGCGTCTTCTCCACCAGTTTCGCGACGAACTCGCGTGCCACCGGGGCCTCGACATAGACCCGCGAGTTGGCACTGCACTTCTGTCCGTCGAAGCCGAAAGCGGAGCGCATCACGCCCTCTGCTGCCTCATCGAGGTCGGCACTCTTCATCACGATGGCCGGGTTTTTCCCACCCATTTCCGTGATGATCGGTCGGGGATAGTCCTTCGTGAAGCTGCGATACAGGTCCATGCCGACCTCGTAGCTGCCGGTGAAGACCATGCCGTCGATACCGGGGTTCTCCTGGAGTTCCGCGCCGACCGTCTCGCCGGGTCCGGTGACGAGGTTGAACACCCCGTCGGGGAGGCCCGCGTCACGCAGCGCCTCGCCGAACTTCCAGCCAGAGAGCGGCGCGTCGGAGCTCGGCTTCAGGACGACGGTGTTACCGGCGATCATCGCGCCGCCCGACGGACCGCCGGCCAGCGCCATCGGGAAGTTGAACGGGCTGATCACGCCGAACACGCCGTAAGGGCGCAGGACCGATCTGGTCTTCTCCGTTGGTGAGAGCGAGCCCATCGGCTTCACGAAGCCATCCGCCTTCTCGAACTCGTCTCCGTAGTAGCGCAGCAGGTCCGCGGTCTCCTCGACGTCGCCGAGCGCCTCGAGCCGATTCTTGCCCACTTCAAGGGTCATGAGCGCCGCGTAATCGAATTGGCGCTCGCTGATCAGGTCGGCCGCGCGACGCAGGATCGCGAGACGGTCGCGCCAGGGCGTGGCGCGCCAGGCCGGGTAGGCGGCGCGCGCGGCTGCGATCGCATCCTGCACGTCCGTGCGGGTGCCCGTTGGAAAGCGGGCGATCACGAGCTCGCGATCGATGGGCGAACGGTCCTCGAAGGTGTCGATGGACGTTCGCTCTTCGTCGCCGATTATCATCGGATAGGTCTCGCCGAGGGCGGCTCGCGCGCGTTCGAGCGCGGCGTCGAAAGCGGACTGGAGCTCCTCGTTGTCGGCGGACAGCGTCGCGTAGGTGATCTTCATGCGTGGCGTGGTTGCCATCGGTCTGGTGGGCCTCAAGCGTGTGCGTGGTGCGGGGCGCCGATTATCGCATCCGCCAGCGTAGCGATCAGCACGAGTCGTCGCCGCGGGAAGCACACGCAATAATGGGCGGATACGCCGAAGGCCAGGCTCCGGGGGGAGAAGAGCCTGACCTTCGGACGCAGACGATCATATCCGGCTCGAATCGTACCCGCAAGCCGTTTTGCGCAGGCAACGCGACCGCACGCCACCGATTCCGCAGCGATCAGGCGCTGGCGGCCTTTTCGCGATGGTAGAGCCCCAGGTTGAGGCGCAGAAACGGCCGATGCGGCCCCATCAGGTGAGCCCGGCCCCGATCGCCGTAGAGGCGCGGCAAGAGCTCGTGGGCGGTGACCTGGTCGCCGAGATCCAGTCGAGCGTGTACCACCTTAATCTTGAAACCGTTCCGCAGCCACCATCCGGTTCGACGTTGAGTAGCGTCGCGGGCGTGGGCTACGACCTCCGGCTCGAGGAGCGCGGCGACGTCGTCGCGACCGTAGTAGCCGATGACGATGAGCCGTCCACCAGGTCGAATGACGCGGAACGCCTCGGCGACCGCCGGCAGCGAAGCATCGTCAGGGTCGATGTGGCTGCTCAGCACGATGTCGACCGCGCCATCGCGAAGCGGGAGCGAACCGGCATCACCCTCGACGATCCGGATGTTCGGCTGATGCGAGCTCGATGCGCGGCGGCGAGCCGCGACGAGGAGCTCGGGATCAGATTCGATGCCGTACGTTCGCCCGGCCCGGCGCGCCAGGAGCATCGGGTAGTGGCCGATGCCGGTCCCGACGTCCGCGATGCGCTTTCCGCTGATTGGCGTGATGCGCTCGAGCGCGCCGAGCACCTTGCGATCGGGATCGATTGCCTCGCCGAGGCGGGCGTGGAGTGCGGCGTCGGTATCGGTCCAGGCAGGCAGGATGCTCCGCATCAGGGCACCTCGACGCGAAGCTCCGCGGGCTCTCCGTCGTCGAGCGTGAGCACGTTGTTCTTGCTCAGGACCTGGAGGTCGAAGGCGACCGGTCCGGGTGCGTTGCGGGTGACAAAGAGCCGGATCTCGAGCGTCGCACCGTCGAGCAGCGGGCCGTAGCCCAGTGAGACCGTTCCGTCCGGCTCATCCTGCTCGCCGGGGCCGATGACCCATTTCGTCCACGCTTGAACGAGCGGTGGGCCGCCCTCGCGGATGCGGTCGTCGGTTGGTGAGAAGGGCGCCAGGAACAGCGTGTCGTTCAGGTTGGTCGGCCAGCGCAGGACGAGCTCATCGATGCGCTCGTCGGCGGCGCCCGTCACCGTCACCAGGATCTCGCCGTCACCATCGGCCGCGACCTCGGGCGCAACGCTGACGTTGACGATGCGCGCATCCGATTCGGTGGGCAGGTCGAGCGAGAGGGGCGGCTCTGGACTGGCCGATGGCGACGGTTCGGCTGTCAACGAGGGCACCGAGGTTGGTGCCGGCGTCGCCTCTGGCGAGGGAGATTCGGCCAGGGTGCCCGAAGGCATCGGGGAGGGAGTGGGCTCGGCGGCGCAGGCACTGACCAACAGCCCAGTGATCGCGAGGCAGCCCAGCGCGCGTCTCATCCGTTGATCTCCTCGAGCTCCGGCAGGCGGTTGCGGATCGCGTAGCCGGCGGCCTGCGCGCGGCTCTCGAGGGTCAGCTTGGCGAGGATGCTCGAGACGTAGTTGCGCGCGGTCTTTTCGGCAAGGCCCATGCGTTCGGCGACCTCCCGGTTGGAGGCGCCGTCGGCGAGATGCGCGAGCACGCGACGCTCCTGATCGGTCAGATCGGCGAAGGCTCCCGCCTCCTCCAGCCGGCTCGCATTTCTCAGCCGATCCAGCACGCTGCGCGTGACGGCAGGATCGAGCAGCGACCCACCGCCAGCCACCGTGCGCACCGCATCAACCAGCTCGGACGAGCCGACGCGCTTGAGCACGTATCCCGACGCGCCGGCATCGATGGCGTCGAACAATGAGACCGAGTCGGCATGGCTGGTCAGCATCACGACAGGGGTGCCGGCCAGCTCGTCGGTGATGGCGCGGCAGGCGTCGATGCCGGAGCCGCCTGGCATGCGAATGTCCATGACCACGACGTCCGGCCGATGATGCCGCGCGAGCCGGACGGCTTCGTCGCCCGAGGCCGCCTGGGCCACGACCGCGAAGCCCGCCTGTGCGTCGAGCAGCGCCGCCAGACCGATGCGAACCACCTCGTGGTCGTCGGCAATGAGGATGCGGATGGCCGCGGCGGGCGCGGTCGGATGAGGTTGTTCATTCATGAGGGTCGGCGCGTGGTGGCCACGGGCATCGTAAGCGACAGGCGCGTTCCCTGCCCGAACACGCTCTCGACGGTGATCGCGCCATCGAGGAGCTCGGCCCGGCGGCGCATGTTGGCGAGCCCCTGCGCGCGACCCCGGCGGCCCTGCTCGGTCGGCGCACCGGCATCGAATCCCGCTCCATCGTCGCGGATCTCGAGCGTGAATCGTCGCTGCGTGCACAGCATGCTGACCGTCACGTTCCTGGCGTGGGCGTGACGCAGCACGTTGCTGAACGCCTCGGTCACGATGTGGCGCAGATGCTCCGCCTGCTCGGGGTGCAGGCGCGGCCGGAACAGTCCCTCCCAGCCGATCTTGAGGCCGATCAGGCTGTGCGCCTGGAGCTCATCGGCCACGGCAAGCACGATGGCCTCGGCGTCGCGTGACTCGAGCTCGCCGGAGCGCAGATCGAAGATAGTGCTGCGAATGTCTCCAGTGATCCGGTTGAGCTCATCCATGACGGTGCCGATGCGCTTCGCGTCCGCGCCGTCTTCAGTCGATGCCTGCTCGAGATGGAGTCCGGCCGCATAGATCGACTGGATGATCCCGTCGTGGAGGTCGCGGCCGATGCGCTCGCGCTCGCGGAGGAGGAGCTCGCGGCGGCGCGCCTCGGCCAGGGCGCGATCGGTCTCCTGCTCGAACAGGTTCAGGCTGCGGATCACCGCAAGCGCGATCGCCAGCCCGGTCAGCGATCGGAAGACCTCGATCGGCACACCGATGGCGGTGAGCACGGCGCGGTCGTTGATGACCGATGCCGGCGGGAACGGGGCCGGCAATGGCACGAGGCCGGCGACGACGGCATACACCCCGAACGCGAAGGCTGCGGTCGAGAGCGCGCCGGCCACGCGCGGACCGGCCGCAGGTCCGAGCTGGCGCATCGTGCGGCGCAATGCGAGCGCGACCACCACCGAGCCGGGAAGGGCAAGCAGGGTGCGGGCCGTGACGTCGCCGACAGCCAGGGGTGAGCCAACGGCCGCGAGCGCCGGCCCGATCTCGTCGGCTCGGACCCAGGGGCCAGCCTCGGGGATGAAGCCGCTCGCGACGGTACTCGACAGCGCCACGGTGGCCACGGCCCACAGCCCCACCACGCAGGTCGGGACCAGCCGTAGCCATGGCCTGGCACCACCGGTGCTCAGGAGGAGCTCAACGCCGAACTGGAAGAGGAGCGCGAAGCTGATCGGCTTGAGCATGAGCTGGAAGACCAGCAGCCCCTCGATCAGCGGCTGTGGCAGGAAGCCTGACTGGATGGGAATGAAGAGGTAGCCCCATTCCATGAGGCCGTGGACGATTCCGAATCCGGCCAGCCAGCCCAGCGGGCGGGCCAAGGGCAGCTCGGAGCGCTGCCGACTCTGGAGCGCGACCGCCAGGCCCATGACGAAGAAGACCTGCCCGGAGACCGACAGGACGATGATCCGATTCGTCTCGAACAGCTCGGCCAGCCAATCCATCAATGGATGGTAGGCGGTGCGGTCACGAGCGTCGCAACGGCGACGTGCGTGCATTTGCACCCCGGCGCAAGCAACTGGGAAGTTGCGGTCCATTCAAGCGGTTCTGACCCCAGAATTTGCTCCCCGGTGCAAATCGGGCAGCGGGAAAAGGCCGAAATCGGCCGTCCTTGCCAGTTGTTTGCACCGGGGCGCAAAAGGGGCGGGGCGCGGCCACGTCCAGCGCACGCGGCTGCGGCGGCGCCCATGCCCGTCTCTTGCTACGATCAGTCCGAATGTCCGCGCCCGACGAGCCTCAGCCACCCATGCCCCTGGCGATCCGCATGTGGTTCGTGTGGGCCTTCGCGCTGCTCGGGCTGACGGGCTTGCTCCTGGGCAGGATCGTTGAGTTCGTCGACTTCAGCGAGCGCGCGCCGTTCAGCATCCTGGGCATCTTCATGATGATCGAGCTGGCATTGATCCTGTTCGGTATCACGGTGGCGATGCAACGCAAGCGAATCGCGCTGCGTTTCGCCATCGGCATCGCGTTGCTGGCGGTGCCCGTGTTGGCGGGTCTTCCGCCGGTCCTGCTCGATATGCCGGCGACCGCAGCCAGCGGCTGGTTCATCCTCCTGGCGCCAATCGGCGCGATCATCAGCATCGGCCTCGTCATCGGCCTGGTGCGCCAATCATCCCGAACGTATTTCAGCGAGGCCTGAGACCGATGCGGCTCCTTTCCTTCACCCGGAGCTCCGGCGACCGCCGCCTTGGCATCCAGAGCGATGAGGGCATCCGCGACCTGACCGACGCGCTTGGCGTCACCGATGTGGGTCAGTTTCTGGCGATGGGAGCGAGCGGAGACGTCGGCGGCGAACTGCTGGATCCCGCAACCGTGACGGTTCGCGCGCCGATCGCGAGGCCGGGCAAGATCATCTGCGTCGGACTCAACTATCACGATCACTGCCGCGAACAGTCACTCGAACCTCCGCGCTATCCGATGCTGTTCAGCAAGTTCGGTAACGCCGTGGCGGATTCGTACGCGTCAGTGACGCGACCGATTGCGACGGAGAAGCTCGACCTGGAGTGCGAGCTGGGGGTGGTGATCGGACGACGCGCGTCGAACATCGGTCGCGGGGAAGCGCTGGACGCGGTCTTCGGCTACACGGTCGTCAACGACGTCACCATGCGCGATCTCCAGGCGGAGGATCGCCAATGGTTGCGCGCGAAGGGCTCGGACGGCTTTGCGCCGATGGGCCCGCTCGTTGTCACCGCCGACGAGCTCGGTGATCCGCAGTCATTGCGGCTCCGATCGTTCGTCAACGGCGAGCCGTGGCAGGACTCGAGCACGACGGAAATGGTCTTCGACGTGGCGACCATCGTGGCATTCGTGTCGCGCACCATCACGCTCGAGCCGGGTGACGTGATCGCAACCGGCACGCCCGCGGGGGTCGGGCACTACCAGTCGCCGCCCCGTTATCTGCGAGGCGGCGACGTGATGCGCTGCGAGATCGAGGGCATCGGCTCGATCGAGAACCCGGTGGTTGACGCCGAGCCGAGGCTGGATGACCACGCGGTGGCCTCCGGGATCTAGGAGCCGCTGACGGTCAGGGTGCCCCTCATGCCGAGGCTCTCGTGGCCGCCGAGTGAGCAGAAGATCGTGTACTCGCCGGGCTCGAGCTCGGCGGTGATCGTCTCGGTTCCTTCGCGGCTGAGGTCGGCGGTGGCCATGACGACCTCGCCATCGGCGTCGCGCACGCTGAGGTTGTGGGGTGTGGGTCCGTCGTTGACAACGTCGATGGTGACCGTGGTGCCCGCGACCTCGAGGTCGCTCGGGTCGATCATGAAGTCGGAGACAGTCACCGTCAGGGCATCGCCTCCGGCTGCGTCAGTTGCGCCGCCATCAGTTGCGTCGCCGCCGTCAGACGTGGAACACGCCGCGAGGGCGAGAACCAGGCCCAGTGCCAGGAAGAGTCTTGTTCGCATCGGTCTATACCTTTCGGATATGAGAAACGGGGCGGTCCGGGCTGACCCGAACCGCCCCGTGAGAGAGACGGCTTACTACTGGAAGCTCTCCGGCTGTGCGGCCACGATGGCCTCGGCGAGCGGGTCGCCCAGCATGCGCATGTGCATGGCGGCTTCGCGGTCGGCATCGGCTGCCGCTGCAGCGTCGCCGGCACCCTGTGCATCCACGACCGCGGCGGTCGTGAGCACGTGCTCGGTGATCAGCTCGGCCAGCGCATCCTCGGGGAGCCCGGTGGCTCCGGCCAGGAAGGCGCTGAACTCGGGGACGTAGACCGTGGTCAGGTCCTCGACGGCCTGGTCGATGACGGCCTGGTCGTCGGTGGCCACACCGGTGGTGTAGTCGACGAAGAAGCCGTTATGGGCGCTCCAGATGCGGTTCCACTCGTCTTCGGCATCGGCGCCGAAGAGTGAGCCGATGGCGGCGCCGAGATCGGTGCCGTTCGTGTTGAGGGCAGCGCCGGCGGCGGCGAACTCGTCATCGCGACCACCGATGGCGGCATCGGTCGCGAAGCTGGCGAAGAACAGGTGCTCCTGGAGCAACTGGTTGAGGGCGGTGCGGAAGTCGACGCCGGCGTTGATCGCCTCGCCGTCGATCTCGTTGCCCTCCGCGGTCGCCGACGCAAGCGCGTCGCCGATCATGGACATGTGGGCATAGCCGGTGCGGATGGCTTCGTATGCGGCCTCCCAGTCACCGGCGGCCTGCGCGTCGACGACGGCCTGCGTCTGAAGGACGTGATCGGTCACGAGACCGGCAATGGCATCCTCGGGCAGACCGGTGGCTCCGGCCAGGAAGGCGCTGAACTCGGGGACGTAGATGGTCGTGAGATCCTCGACGGCGCCGTCCGCAAGGGCAGCGTCATCGGTCGCCACACCCGTGGTGTAGTCGACGAAGAACCCGTTGTGGGCGCTCCAGATGTGGTTCCACTCGTCCTCGGCCTCTTCGCCGTAGATGGAGCCGATGGCGCCACCGAGATCGGTGCCGTTCTCCTTGATGAATCGGCGGCCAAGAGGGCAGCCGTCCCCCCTCTACGGCGCAGATCGAGTTTTAGATGCATGCCCTCCCTATACTCGGCCGGTGAGTTCCACTGCCCCGACCGCCACCATGCGCGCGCTGGCGAAGACGCACGCGGGGCCGGGAGCGGAACTGATCGAGCGGCCGGCACCCGCGCCGGCCGCCGGCGAGGTGCTCCTGCGCGTCGACGCGGCGAGTATCTGCGGCACCGATCTCCATCTCTACACCTGGGACGAATGGGCCGCCGAGAACCTCGTTCCGCCGCGGATCCTGGGACACGAGGTGGCCGGCACGGTGATCGGGACGGGCGCAGGGGTCACGCGCGTGCGGGAAGGGGACCTGGTCGGCGTGGAGTCGCACCTGTTCGACTGGACCTGCGCGCAGTGTCAGCGCGGCGACATGCACCTGTGCCGCAATCTGCGGGTCATCGGCGTCCACACCGACGGTGGGTTCGCTGAGCAGGTGGTCATCCCCGAGGCTAACGCCATCGAGTCCAACGGCCTCGATCCGGCCGTGGTTGCTCTGCAGGAGCCGATGGGGAACGCGGTCCACGCCGCTTTCGCCGAGCCGATCGAGGGGCGAACCGTGCTTGTCACCGGCTGCGGACCCATCGGCCTGTGCGCGGTCGGGATCGCTCGCGCCGCGGGCGCTGCCCTGGTGATCGCGAGCGATACGGAGGCATACCGCCTGGAGCTGGCGCGCACCATGGGCGCCGATCTGGCGCTCGATGCCGCCGATCCGTCTACGCAGGATCGCGTCTTTGAGGAGACCGGTGGCGATGGCGTGGAGGTCGTCCTCGAGATGAGCGGCGCCTCCGCTGCACTCGATGCTGCCCTCCGGGTCGTCACGCGCGGCGGCCGCGTCAGCCTGCTCGGCATCTTCAGTGAGGCGGTGCCAGTCGAGCTGTCGGACCTCGTCATCCAGAAGGGCGTTCGTCTGCACGGCATCTACGGCCGTCGCATCTATGACACCTGGGAGCGAACCCAGGCCCTGCTCCGCTCGGGCGCGTTGGACGTCTCGCCCATCATCACGCATCGGCTCACGCTTGATGAGTGGGAGCAGGCGTTCGATCTCGTCGCCTCGCGCCACGCAGGTAAGGTCGTCCTCGTCCCGTAGCCGGCGCACGCCAAGCGGTATCCTGCGCACGTGAATGCATCCGCGCGCGCTCGCAACCCGCTGGCCTTCTTGGATGCCGAAATCGAGGATCTGAAGGCAAGGGGCCTCTACCGGAAGCTGCGGGTCGTGCAGTCAGAGCAGAAAAGCCGCTGCACCATTGACGGCCGCGAGGTCATCACGCTCAGCTCCAACAACTATCTGGGGCTCAACACCCATCCGAAGCTGAAGGCCGCCGCGCTCACCGCGGTCGAGCAGTTCGGCGCCGGCTCCGGAGCGGTCCGCACCATCGCCGGCACCATGAGCCTCCACGAAGAGCTCGAAGCTCGACTCGCCACCTTCAAGCACACCGATGCGGTCCTCACCTTCCAATCGGGCTTCACCGCCAACACCGGCGTGATCCCGATCCTCGCCCCTGAGGGCGCGACCATCGTCAGCGACGCGCTCAACCACGCGAGCATCATCGACGGCATCCGACTGACGAAGGCGGAGCGCAAGATCTATCCGCACTCGGATGTGGATGGCCTGCGCGCGGCACTGAAGGGAATTCGCGAGACCGATGCACATCGGTCCATGCTGGTCATCACCGACGGCGTCTTCAGCATGGACGGTGATATCGCGAAGCTGCCCGAGATTGTCGACGCCGCGGAGGAGGCCGATGCCATCGTGATGGTGGACGATGCCCACGCCTCCGGCGTTCTTGGCCGCAATGGGCGCGGAACGGTCGATCACTTCGACCTTCATGGCCGCGTGCATGTCCAGGTGGGAACGCTCAGCAAGGCGATCGGCGTGTTGGGCGGCTACGTCGCGGGTCCGGCGTCGCTGCGGACGATCCTCGAGCACAGAGCGCGCCCCTTCCTGTTCTCGACCTCGCACCCGCCGGCCGTGGCGGCCGCGTGCCTGGCGGCCATCGATGTCCTCGAGGAGGAGCCCGAGCTGATCGAGCGGCTGTGGGACAACGCCCGCCACTTCAAGGCCGGCCTCGAGCGCCTGGGCTTCGACACGGGAGCCAGTGAGACACCGATCACGCCGGTGATCGTGGGGGCGGGGGCCCTGGCGCATCGGTTCAGTGATCTTCTGTTTGAAGCGGGCGTGTTCGCCATGGGCATCGGCTTCCCAACCGTGCCGGAGGAGAAGAGCCGGGTGCGGACGATCGTGACGGCCGAGCATTCGCGCGAGGAGCTCGATGAGTGCCTGGAGGTCTTCGAGCGAGTTGGGCGTGAGCTCGCCATCATCTGATTGAAGGGATGGTCACGTCGCGGTGGCGGTGCTACCGTGCGGGCAGCGACACCCGTGCCCGAGCCTGCTGCCCGATGCCCGAACGCCCTCTGAGCGCGATCCTGCGGCCTACCTACCTTGGTGGTGCCCGTCCAACGCCAGCCAGCGGACCGTTCGCCACCATCGAGGACGCTGATGTCAACGATCTGGCGGTCGCTGCCACGCGCGGCGACACCGAGGCGCTAGGCCGGCTGTACGACGCCCTGGTCGACCGAATCTACCGCTACGTGGCGGTGCGCGTCCGGCGCCGCGAGGATGCCGAGGATCTCACGCAGCTCGTGTTCGAACGGATCGTCGGTGCGCTGCCGCGCTATCGGCACAGCGGCAAGCCGTTCGCCGCGTTTGCATTCCGCATTGCGCGCAACGCGGTGATCGACCACCGGCGGCGGCTGAGGCCCACCGAGCCGCTCGGCGCGATCAGCGAGCCAACGGACGGGCTGGGTGTCGAGGCCATGTCGCTACTCGACGAGTCGATCCGCGAGCTGCGATCCGCGATCCGTCATCTGACAGCCGATCAACAGGAGGCGTTGGCCCTGCGCTACGCCGGAGGGCTGTCGGCCGAGCAGGCAGCTCGGGTCATGGGTCGCCAGGCGGGGACGGTGCGCGGCCTCACGTTCCGCGCCATCGAGTCCCTGCGTCGTCATCTGTCCGCGGAGGCCGACCGATGAGCCTGTTCAAGGGCTCGCTGCGCCCGCCCACTATCTGGTCGGACGAGGCGACCGAGCGGTATCTGACGGCGCTTCGCGCGGAGGTGGAGATCGATCCGCTGTTCCGCCGACGGCTGCGCGGCCAGGTGGTGAACCGATACGTCGCCGCACGCGAGGGCCTCGACGCCGGCGAGGGCTCGCGCCATATGGGCCGGCTCGGGCGCGCCGTGCTGTATGCCAGCTTCTCGCTGGCGGTGACCGTGACCAGCGTGATGGCGGCCTCGCAGGCGGCGCTGCCCGGCGAGGTTCTCTATCCACTCAAGCGTCAGATGGAGCAGTTCCGCGTCGAGATCCTGCCTTCGCGGTTCCATGCCGGGCTGGCGGCCTACGCGCTGTCGGAGCGCATCGGCGAGATGGACCGCCTGGCCGGCGCCGGCGACTGGGAGGGCGTGGCCGGGCTGGCCTCCACGATCGAGGCGGGCTACCTCGAGCTGCTCGCCATTGATCCCGCCGGGATCGATGCCGCCCTGCATCAGCACCTCGTTGTCCTCAATCGTCTCCTCGAGCGTCTGCCCGAAGGCGCTCGCTCGCCCATTCAGTCGACCATCGATCGGGCTGCCGAGGCACGTGGCGGCGCGCCGGGGAGCGGATCGACAGGTGATGGTCGCGGACCGGGTGATCGGCCCGCCGACGAACCCTCGTCCGGCGGCTCCTCGGATCGCGACGCTTCACCGACGTCCACGCGCTCGCCCAAGCCGGAGGCGACGCCGAGGGCCGATCGCCCGGATCCCACGCGTCGTGCCGATCCGGCAGATCCGGCAGATCCCGCCCGCCAGTCGCAACCGACGCCCAGGGCGCACGACCCGGCATCGTCGGATTCGACACCGAAGGCCACGAAGTCGCCAAGCCCCACGGGAGCTGATGTGACCGACGTGCTCGGACGATCCGTCGCCTCCATCGGATATCAGAAGACGCGGTAGAGGCGAACCTCTACCGCGTCCCTGCCAGGGGGGCTGGTTGAATCGCGGGGCCGGCCGTGTTGACCGACCCCGCGGAAGGACTACCGCCGGCGGCTTCGCGCCTTCACGTTCGCCAGCGTCATCGCGCTGAGCGATGCGCCGAAGAGCGCAACCAGCAGCTCGAGCGGCACGGTGACCGGCTCGCCATTGAGGCCGATGCCTGATGCCGTATCCGGCAGGTTGGGCTTCGGCGTCGGGGTCGGATTGCCACCGAGGACCGGAGGCTCGACCACGACGGTGACGCTGTCCTGGCCCTCATCGGGCTCCGTCTCGTCGGAGTCGATGACCGCCACGTTCACCGTCGGGGCGACGCGGGAGACGGTCTCCGGGTCGACCGTCGTGCGGAACGTGACGCTTCCGCTCGCGCTGAGCGTCGCGAAGGTCCACGTGACCGTGCCATCGACGAGGAGTCCACCATCGGATGCGTCAAGGAAGACGAATCCGGCGGGGATCTCATCGGTGATCACCGCGTTGGTGACCGGGCCATTGGTCAGCGTGTAGGTCAGGGTCCAGGTCACGATGGACGGGCTGGCTTCGAGATCTCCGGCCTCGCCGGTGATCGTGATCAGCTCGGCATCGGCAACCTTGTCGATGGCCAGTGTCGGCACCCGCACGATGACCGTCGAGTCATCTTCGCAATCCGGCCCGAGCGTCTCGAGATCGGGGCACTGCGAGTTCGTGCTGGTCGCCGCGGCGGCATTGACCAGCTCTTCGCCGTTCTCGACGTCATCGGCCACGGTCGCCTGGTAGGTCAGGACGTACTCGCCATCGGCAAGGTCGCCCAGGTCCCAGGTGATCGTGCTTGTCGCGTCATCGAAGACGCCGCCGTTGCTGATGCTCGTCGGGTTCTCGAGGCCGACCGGCAGGCTGTCGACCACCATCACGTCGTCAGCCGGGCCGTCATCGACGGTCAGCGTCAGGGTGTAGGTGACCGTGGTCCCCGGAAGGACCGATCCCACCGCGTCGTTCTCCTTGTCCAGCGTGATCTCCGGGCACCGGACCTCGATCGAGTCGCCCGCGGTGAGCGGCTCATCGAGGTTGCTGCCATCGGCGCTTGCCGAGTTGGTGAGCGTGCCGCAGTCGGCGCGATCGGTATCGGCAAAGACGCGGATCACGATGCCGCCGGCCATGTCCGTGACGCCCAGCGTCCCGAACTCGCAGTCGATGGACATCTGCAGCACGCCACCCTCGCTGAGGCTGCTGGCGCCGATGCAATCCGCATCGATTGCATCACCGCTCACGACCTCGAAGTCCCACGCCATGCCTGCGGGCAGGTCATCGTGAAGCTCCACGTCGAAGGCATCGCCAGGTCCGGCGTTCCACACGGTGATCGTGAAGCTGGCCTCGTCGCCGGCGTCGATCGGATCGGCGTCAGCGGTCTTGACCAGGTTCAGGCCCGGGCACTCCACGATCGTTGTGGCCTCGAGAGAGGTCACTTCGCCAGCGTTCAGCGCATCGGCCACAGCCGTGTTGTCGTACGCCGCGCATGAGTCCGATGTGGTCCCACTCATGACATGGACGATGGCATCATCGCCGGGCGCCATGTCATTGAAGTTGCACTCGAGTGTCTGGGCGGGCGCGTCGCCGGCGATGGAACACCACGCAGCCGGATCCAAGGCGACCACACCGTTGAGCGTCACTTCCACGACGCTCCAGTTGATGCCGTCGCCGCCCGGAAGAAGGTCTTCCAACGTCACGCCGCTGGCCGTTCCCGTCCCATCGGCAGACGAGTTCGAAACTTCCACGCTGAAACCGATCGGCTGCCCGGCACTTACCACGTCGGCGTCGGCCGTCTTGTCGATGTCCAGATCAGGGCACTCGACCGTGATCGTGGCATCCGAGTCGATCTCCTCATGGTTGTCGGCCACGGCGGTGGCCTCGTTGAAGAGGTCAGCCGTCAGGCAGCCGCCCGGAGCCGAAGTGTCGCTCGAGAGCTCAACCTCGTACTCGTCGCCGGGGGCCATATCGCCGAAGGTGCACTCCAGGGTCTGGGCCGGCGCGTCGCCGCTGATGGAGCACAGGGTCTGGTCGTCGATCAGGTCTCCGTTGAAGGAAACGGCGTCGATGCTCCAGCTGACACCCAGCGCCGTGCTGCCGGGCAGCAGGTCGTCGAGCGCCACGTTGGTCGCGGTACCGGTTCCCTCGACGTCGTTGTTGCTGACGACGATGCTGAAGCCGATGGGATCACCGGCGTCAACGGTCTCGGCGTCGGCCGTCTTGTCGATGTCCAGATCAGGGCACTCGACCGTGATGAGACCGGCATCATCGTCGGAGCCGTCGTTTGAGGTCGTGACCTCGACCAGGTTGTCGAGCGGACCGCAGTCATCGGTCGTGACCGATGCGCTGACGGCAACCGTTCGGGTGTTGTCGCCACCGAGCCCAGCGATGGTCTCGGGGCCGCAGCTCAGCCACTCGCCGATGCTGCCTTCCGTCGGGTGCACTGCGTCGCTGATGGCGCAGCCCGCCCAGTCAGACGAGTCGATCGTCCAGCCTCCGGCGACCTCGGGAAGGTCGTCGAATAGCGTGGTGCCTCGAGCTTCGCCATCGCCAAGGTTCGTCGTGACGATGCTGAACGTCGCCGTTCCCGGCGCGTTGACCTCGCCGTCATCCGGCGTCTTGTCCACGTCGATTAGCGGGCAGAGGGGGTCAATCGACCCGGAGTCGTCCGCGGGAATGGTGTTCGAGCCATCCGCTGTCGCGGTGTTGTTGAGCACGTCGCATTCCGAATCGGTGAAGGTCGTCTCGACCGTCACCGAGCGGCTCTGGCTCATGGCCAGGCTCTCGGGACCGCAGGTCAGGTCCTGTTCCGAGCCGGCGTCGCCGGTGATCGAGCAGTCGCCCGCCCAGTTCTCGCTACTGACGGTCCAGCCGTTTTCGGTGGCCGGGAGAGGATCGGTCAGGGTCACCGCGAGCGCGGTGCCGGGTCCGTTGTTGGTCGTGACGATCGTGAAGCCGGTGGTGTCACCGGATGTCGCTGAGCCCTGATCCGGGGTCTTCTCGACGTCCAGGACAGGAATCGGCGGATCGCGGAAGGCGTTTGCCGGCGAGCCCGTGACCGGGTCGCCGTCGAGGACGACGTCCTGGAATGCCGGGCTTGGCAGGGCATAGCCCGCCGGAGCGACTGACTCGGTGATCCGGTACGTCCCGAGCAGCAGGCCACTGACGAGCAGTTCGCCGGCATCGGGATCTTCGTCATTAAGTCCGTCATTATCCGGGCCGTCATCGGTGACGGTGAGGCTGTAGCCCAGTGCCGGGCCAGCGATTCCCTCGAGGGTGAACGTCGCGCAGCAGAGCTTCAGGCTCGTCTCGTCATCGAGCTTGGTCCAACTGATGGCGCTCAGCGTGTTGACGAACGTGAAGGTCGCCGCGCCATTGTCGGCAACGGTCAGGACCTGGCAGTTCGGATCGCCGATGTAGCCATCCGGCGCCTCGGTCTCGCAGACCGTGTACACACCAGGCTCGACATCACTGAGGTGGATGGTGCCGTTCGCAGGGTTGTCATCGGGGTCAACGTTGTCGGTGACGGACAGGGTGCCCGTCTTCGTGAATGGATTGGGGGTGATGCTGAAGGTTGCGCCACCCAGGGCGGCTCCGGTTGCATCCTGCTTGAGGATGGTCAGCTGGCCGCAGGTGCTGAAGTTGACGTCGGCCGGCTTGATCAGATCCTTCAGGGTCGAGGTGATGACGTTGGACGAGCGGCTCTTGGCGAACAGGCTCACGAACGCTCGGCAGTCGCCGCCCAGCAGGTCAGTCAGATTGAGTGCGAACTCGCCGAACTGGGCCTCGCCCAGTACCTCGTCGCCGTTGAGGCAGTCGATGATGCTGTCGAACTCGTTGACCGACCCATCCGCGAAACCGGCGAGGGATAAAGCGTTGCTCCACTCCGTGCCGGTCCAAGTGCGATAGCTCAGCGTGACGTCATAGCCGCCCTGCGATCCGGGGTTGGCCTTGAAGTCGAACTCGATCAGCAGATCGCCAACGGTGCGCTGGCGGTTGACGCCGTTGCTGAGTGTGACGTCCGACTGGTTAAGCTCGAATGAAACCGTCCCGGTTCCCGTGGTGTCGCTGCGGACAAAGGCGACGTAGACGAACAGGTCGCCTCCCGCCGTCTCACTGGCGATATAGGTTCGCTGAAGATCGACCTTGTTATTCGGGATGGACCCAGTCTCAACTGCGGGGTTGAGGTCGTTCTCCTTCGCGCCCTCGGCGTAGGAATCATCGGTCTGGCCGGTCGGAAGATCATCCTTGCGCGTCACGACCAGGCCGGGACTACACCAATCGGTCTCCGCGTCGTTGACAACGAGATTGCCGTCAGTGGCGTCGAACGAGCTGCCGGTCAAAGCGGCTGCCGGGCTCGCGGCGGATGGCACCAGCGGTGCCATGAGATTGAGGATGATTGCGATGAAGACGGGGAGGATGCTCAGTCGCGTCCGGGTAGTTGCTCGGGAGTCCATGTGTTTACGGCCCCTTTTGGCTCTGGTCGCGTGTTTTGCGACCCTACTGATGTCTGGATGAAACCCCTCGGGATATCGGCGCCCAGAGCGCCCCGGTGTCAGGATCGCGAGTATATGACCCGATGTCCAGTACTTTTGTACCCACCAGATTGTGGAGATTTACGCACTTCGTGACGGTCAGGTGCGGAAGTGTGTGCAAGAAGCGTTGTCAGAGCGCACCGCCTGGTCCTGGTACGAGCTTCCTACCGTACCGATGGACACGACACGAAGCGGCCCCAGACCGAGATCCAAGGGCCGCTTCGGGTAGTTGCGAGATCTAGCGCTGGCGTGCGAGTCGCACGTACACCATTCCAGCCAGTGATCCGAGCAGGAGCAGGCTCATGACGGTCGCGGGGACCTGGCCCCACTCGCCCATGGCCGTGTCCGGCAGCGGAGCACCGGTCGGAGTCGGGTTACCGCCCAGCTCGCCCTCGCGGACGGAGTCGGTCGGCTCCTCGGTCGGCGTGGGGGTAGGAGTCGGCGTGAGGGTAGGAGTGGGCGTCGGCGTCGGCGTCGGCGTCGCGTCCGGCTGGTCGTAGCCGAACGAGATGGGGCTGATGCCGTTGCCCGACGTACCTGGTGACACCAGGTTGGTGTCACCGGTGGCCTCGTATGGCGGGTCGTAGCGGTACAGGTTGGGACCGCTGGCTCCTGCCTTCACGTACACCGGGTCGACGCCGAGGTCCGGTCGAAGCTCTTGCCATCCTCGGCATTGGTGATGGTGACGGTGAGCGTCTCGTCGGTGTAGACGAACGGTCCTTCGCCCTCGAACGCGTCGCACTCCAGGTTCTTCGCCGGCGTCAGATGCCCGGCGGCGGATCGTTCCCGTGCGGCAGCCTGCAACCGACGGTGGCGTGCCCGCTTGCAGTGGACGCACGCGGCCTGCTGACGAGGGGATCGCGCTCGGAGGCGCCGAACGAGGCCCCCGGACAGATCCGGGAGCCTCGTGGCGTAAGGGTCGAACGGTTTGGCGCTTAGCTGCGCCGTCGGACCTCCGCCCGCACGACATAGCCCGCGGCACCAAGGCCGACCAGTGCGATCAGGCCAAGGAATGCGGCCAACGAGTTCCCTGTAACGCCAGGGTCCATCGACGTGTCTGGCAGCGGATTGCCGCCGAGGGTCCCTTCGCGTGGTCGCGGGTTGCTACCGCTTCCCGGGCTGACGCCGTCACCGTCGCCGTCGCCGTCACCGTCGCCGTCGCCGTCGCCGTCACCGTCGCCGTCGCCGTCGCCGTCACCGTCGCCGTCGCCGTCGCCGTCGCCGTCACCGTCGCCGTCGCCGTCGCCGTCGCCGTCGCCGTCGCCGTCGCCGTCGCCGTCGCCGTCACCGTCGCCGCCACCGGTGATGTCGCAGATGGAGACATTGCTGACGCCGAAGAACTTCCCGTTCCTCGGATTGAGCGGAGCCGTCACCGGGACATCCTGTGCTCCGGCCGCGACGAGGACGGGAGTTCCATCCCCGCCACCGTTGTTGTCAGAACCGCCCTTGACCACGACCATCACGTCGGTGTCCGTGTTATTGCTGACGAGGAGCACCTCTCCGGAGCCGTCGTCGACGATCTCGAACTCGAAGCCATCGAGTTCAAGGTTGTCGGCCTGGAGGTTGATTCGCAGGACCGTGCCACCCGGGCAATCGGCCTGACCGCCGCCGCCGTCGCCGTCGCCGTCGCCGTCACCGTCGCCGTCGCCGTCGCCGTCACCGTCGCCGTCGCCGTCACCGTCGCCGTCGCCGTCACCGTCACCGTCGCCGTCGCCGTCACCGTCGCCGTCGCCGTCGCCGTCGCCGTCACCGTCACCGTCGCCGTCGCCGTCGCCGTCACCGTCACCGCCGACGAGGCCATACGTCACGTAGTAGCTAGGACCCTCGCCCTCGGCGCCGTCAAGCCCCTGAGCGACGAGGTACGCGTAGAGCGTCGTCTCGCCATCGGCGACAAGCACGATGGACGCTTCGGTGCCCTTCTTGAGGCAGAACTCGGTTCCCTCTGGGAGAACCAGGCTGCCCGCGGCCTCGGCCTCGGCGCCCTCGACCTTGGTTCCGCCGGCGGGGCAATGCTCCGCGGCGGCGTTCACGGACTGCGCCATCGAGAACGCGAACACCATGAACATGGCCAGCGTGGCGAGCAACGCGAGTGCGATGCGGCCAGCACTGAACCGGTTGATACCTGTTTGGTATGTCATCCGTTTTCCCCTAATTTCTATGGCCAGATGTAAATGCCATTGCTGGTCGGGCTGACCGCCCGCGCCAATGGATCGTGAGTATAGGGGGGAAGTCCAGTACTTGGGTACCAGTCAATTGATGTAGTGCGACGGTTAAGGGATGTGTGGTGCAGTACTGGCCGCTACTTTGCGTTGCTTGCCGGCAACGAAGTCCTAGGACTATCTACGCGGTCGGCTTCATTCTTAACCAGGGCTACCCTCGCTGGGACCTCGCAGGCCTGTGACCGCAGAGCTTGCAGGCCGAAGTGCCGTGCTTCGCCGACGGTCCTGCCAGTAGGATGGCGCGGATGAACGACGTCCCTCAGTGGGGCCTCCGGAGAGCGCTCCTGGTTGCCCTCCTCACGACGATTGCGGCCTCGGCTACGGTCGGGGCTTTTGCCTTGTGGATAGGGACGCGTGGAGACGCCTCACCCATGGGATCGACCGATGCATCGATCGACCCCGCCGACCTCGCGCAACTGGCCGGCGCGGCCGAGCGGCTGGTGCGTGCAACTGGACGCGACGATGACGCAATTCCTGCCATACCGTTTCTGCCGACCGAACCCCGCGGCCTTGCCTATGTGGCACTTCGCGTCGATGGCGAACGTGTCGCTGACGGATGGGCCGAGGACCGCACGCCCGAGGAGGCGTTACGCGCGGCGATCATCGCGGCCCGATCACGGTTAGACGGCGATGAGCGGACACGGGTCGACGTCATCGAGGTGAGCTTTGCCGGTCGCGAGCTGGAGAGCGCGGCGGTGGACGAACCCATCGGCGAAAACCTCGATCGTGGCGTAGCTGGCATGAGCGTCCAGCTTGAAGATGGATCTACCGCCCAGGTGCCGCCGACGCGAATGCTTGCCGACAATCGGTCGTTCGCGGGCGTGGTTGAGCAGCTTCTGGAAGAGGGCAGACAGCCACAACGTGTCGCGCTATTCGAGGCGACGCAGGCCCTGATCGACCTCGACACTGGTTCCGTCACCCCGCTCGCGCGCGGAAACGTCCTCGTGCCCGCGTCCGCTGTCACGGCCGGCGCCGTCCGAGGGCTGGCCGGCGGTATGGCCACGTGGTTGACGACTCAACTCGCCAATAACGGGCGGATGGTCTACGAGTATTGGCCGAGCCGAGGCGAGGAGTCCGACGCGAACAACATGATTCGTCAATGGATGGCGACCGCGGCGCTCCTGCGTGTCGCGGAAGTCCGGGATGATGTGGCCCTATACGACCGCGTCGCCAAGAACATCGACTACAACCTGGAGGTCTCCTACACCGATCTGGACGGGCTGGGGTACATCGCCGATCCCGACGGCGACGTGAAGCTGGGCGCCGTGGCGCTCGCCGCCTTGGCCATCAGCCGCCATCCGGACCGGGAGCGTTGGGCCACCGAAGAGGCGGCTCTCAGGCGCGCGGTCGATGAACTTTGGAACGAAGACGGATCGTTCACGAGCTTTCTCGTGCCCGAGGGGCGCAATGACAATCAGAACTTCTACCCGGGCGAGGCGCTGCTCCTCTGGGCCGCGACGCTCGAGGAGGCTCCCGACGACGCCCTCCTCGCGCGGTTCACGAAGAGCTTCCAGTACTACCGGGAGTGGCATCGGGAGCAACGCAACCCCGCATTCATCCCCTGGCACACGATGGCGTACGAGAAGGTGTGGCGAATCACGCGTGACGAGGAGATGCGCGAGTTCATCTTCGAGATGAATGATTGGCTGCTGGCGATACAGCAGTGGGACGACGCTCCCGCCGCGGACGTGGCGGGGCGGTTCTACGCTCCGGATCATCCGGAGTATGGCCCGCCTCACGCGTCGTCGGACGGCGTGTACCTGGAGAGCCTGATCGCTGCCTACCGAGTCGCCGATGCAAGCGGGGATGTCGAGCGAAGCGAGCGCTACCGGGTCGCCATCGCCCGCGTTCTTCGCCACCTCATGCAGCTCCAGTTCGTCGACGAGATCGACATGTACTACGTATCCCAGCGCGAGCGGGTCGAGGGCGGGCTGCGCACGACCGAGTACGACAATCGAATCCGTGTCGACAACGTGCAGCATGGCCTTTTGGGCGTGCTTGGCGTGCTCGAGACCTTCAGCGACGGGGACTTCGCGATCAGCGGCCCCTGACTGTCTCGCCTACGACGTGCGGCCGCGGGCCTCGAGGAGGACGACCTGGGTCTCGTCGGGGAGGGAGGTGACGGTGACCTGGGCCTTCGGCTGACGGATCGGCTCAACGGCCATCTCGTGCAGGAACTTGTCGGCGCCACCGAGGTCGCTGGAGCCACCGTCCACGGCGTAGTGCATCGGGATCACGATCTTCGGACCGAGTTGGGCCACCACCTCCGCTGCCTCGGACGGACTCAGCGTGGTCTCGCCACCGACGGGCACCAGCAGCACGTCGACCGGGCCGAGTTCGGTGACCTGCTCCTCGGTCAGGAGATGGCCGAGGTCGCCGAGATGGGCGATGTGGACGCCATCGATCTCGAACGAGAAGACCATATTGTCTCCCCGCGCCTGGCCGGCCTCGCCGTCGTGATAGGTCCGGACCCCGGTGATGAGCAGATCGCTGAACTCGTACTCCCCCGGGCGGGTGAGCGTCAGGCCGGCGGTGATCGAGCGCGTGTACGTGTGGTCGGGATGATCGTGGCTCATGGTGAGCAGCTCGACATCATGCTTGCCGGCAACGAAGCCCGTGGACGGGGGGCAGGGGTCGGTGATAACGGTGGCGTCCTTGCCCTTGAGTCGGAAGCAGGCACGTCCGTACCAGGTGATCTCCATCGGTCAGTGGATGGTAGCAGCGTGAATTGGTGCGGATCGGTCCTTGTCGCGCGACATGGCACGAGCCCCGGTGCCCGCCCAATGACACCGGGGCTCGCAGGAGGGAGGGTGGAGGTAGAAACCCTGGTGGATTTCCATCTCGCAGATTGAAGACTAGGCAGTCGTTCTAAACCGGAGGCTTGCCGCACCTTAAGAAACGTGAACGTTCGGCGCCTCCGCGCGAGCATGCGAGAATGCGCCGATGTCTGCCCTCCAACGCGTTGCTGCCATCGCGGTCGCGCTCATCGTCGTCATCGGCATCACCGTTCTGGCACTCGGGGGTGCTGGTGGACCGATCGCCATCGGCCCCGGCCCCAGCGCCAGCGCCAGTGCCGAGCCGAGGGTGAGCCCGAGCACCGAGCCGAGCACCGCCGAAGGGTCCCCAGAACCGACCTCGAGCGCCGGACCGCCATCGGCCGATGACGAAGAGGTCCTCGCCATGCTGTCCGAGATCGAGGAGCAGGTCATCGCCATCCGGGGGTTGCCGTCGGCCGGGATCGGTCCTGCCGACCTCATCACGCGAGCCGAGCTGGGGGTCGAGCTCCAGGCGCTCTTTGATGACGAATACCCGCCGGATGAGCGCGAGCGCGACAACTTCGTGCTGCGGGCATTCGGGTTGCTCGGCCCGGACGAGGACGTCGCGGAACTCCAGCTTCAACTGCTGGGCGATCAGGTGCTCGGCTTCTACGACGACACCGACCAGCGCATGGTGGTCGTGACCGATGCCAGCCTGGATGCCGCGGCCAAGCTCACCTACGCGCACGAGTACACGCACGCCCTCCAGGACGCCGCTTTCGGCCTCGACACGCTCGAGACCGATGCAGTCGGCGAGGATGATCGGTCCCTGGCGCGCGTCACCCTGATCGAGGGCGATGCGACCGTGACCATGCTGGCCTGGGCGCTCGAGTACCTGGGCCCCGATGAGCTGCTGCAGATCGGGACGGACACGATCCTGCCGGACACCACCGGCATTCCATCCTGGATGCTCAACCAGCTTCAGTTCCCGTACACCACCGGACAGGTGTGGGTCGGCGCGATGTCCGGCGATCCGCTGGCACCCGACTTCACCGAGGTGGATGCCGCCTTCGCCGATCCGCCCGATTCGACCGAGCAGGTCATGGACCCCACGCTCCGGGCCTGGAACGAGCGCGAGCAGACGGTCGACGTGCAGCTCCCGGATCTCGTTGCCGAGCTCGGCGACGGGTGGGAGGAGATCGACTCGTCACCGGTGGGCCAGGCCAGCATCGGCATCATGCTCGACCACTTTGGGGCAGAGACTTCCTCGGCGGCCGCCGATGGTTGGGGTGGCGACCGCGCTGTCACCGTGTCTGGCCCGGACGAACAGTTCGCCATGGCCTGGCTCCTGGCCTGGGAGGCGCCCGAAGATGCGACCGAATTCGCCGATGCCTACGAGACCGTGGTCGACGCGCTGCCCTTCCCGGCGGAGGTCGTGGCCATTACTGAGACCGAGGTCGTGGTCGTCCACGCCTCCAGCACCAACCTGCTTGCCGAAGTGCAGTCGGCCGTGGATTAGGTCGACGGCACTTCGGAACCGCCAGATGCCAACCACCGTCGGCTTACGCAAGCAGAGCGTCGTGACCACGCTGTCATCGCGCTGTTCTCACGCTCAGCACGACGTCATTCGACCGGCGCAGCGCCTCCCGGCCCTGCATAAGCCGATCGTGATTGGTGAGTGGATGCCCGCGACCGACATCGGACGGTGGCGCATCTCGCTACAGTCAGGCCACGTCGCCGGTCCCTACATGGAGTCGGGGGCGGAGATCCCGAGCAGATCGAGGACGTTGGCGAGGACTGATCGCGTGGCGTCGACCAGGGCGAGGCGGGCGGATGACAGCGCGACGTCATCGGTCAGGACTTTGCAGTCGCGGTAGAAGGCACTGAACGCGGTGGCCAGCTCGTACGCGTAGCGAGGCACCTCGTGGGTCTCGCGCCGTTCTGCGGCCTGGGCAAGTGCATCAGGGAAGTCGAGCAGGTGGTGGACCAATGCCTGCTCGGCCGGATGTGATAGCAGCTCACCCGCGCTCGATGCATCCGGGGAGAGCCCGGCGTCGGCGGCGTTTCGCAGGATGGATGACGCGCGCGCATGCGCGTACTGCACGTAATAGACGGGATTCTCGTTGCTCTGCTTCTTCGCCAGCTCGAGGTCGAAGTCAATCCCGGTTGTGTAGGCGCGCGAGCTGAAGAACCAGCGAGCGGCGTCCACGCCGACCTCAGTCAGGACGTCGTCGAGGGTGATGAACTCACCCGAGCGCTTGCTCATCGGGATCTCGGCACCGTCGCGGACGAAGCGGACCCAGGCGATGAGCAGCATGCGCACCGCCTCGCGGTCGTAGCCCATGGCGTCCGCTGCATTCCGGACGCGGGCGACGGTGCCGTGGTGATCGGCGCCCCAGATGTAGATGAGTTCGCTGAAGCCACGGTCGAACTTTTCGGTGACGTAGCCGATGTCGGACGCGAAGTAGGTCGGCTGTCCGTTGGAGCGGACGATGACGCGGTCCTTGTCGTCACCGAAGTCGGTTGATCGGAACCAGGTGGCGCCATCGGTCTCGTGGATGTGGCCGCTCTCGCGAAGGCGGGTCACGGCTCGCTCGACCCAGCCGTCGTCATGGAGGGAGCTCTCCTCCTTCCACACGTCGAACGTGACCCCCAGTCGGGCCATGCTGGCCTCGATCCCGGCGCGGACTCGTTCGGAGGCCCATTGACCGATCAGCATCCCGGCGTCATCCGGGGTCTCTGCCGCCCGTAACGCAAGCTCGTCCGGCATCTCGGCGGCGAGCTCTTCGACGTATGCGCCGCGGTACCCGTCTTCGGGAAGGTCAGTGCGGTTTCGGCGCGCTAGGACAGAAAGGCCGAGGTTGATGACCTGCGCCCCGAAGTCGTTGAAGTAGTACTCGCGCGTGACGGTGTGCCCGGCGGCAGAAAGCACGCGCGCGAGCACGTCGCCCACGAACGCACCCCGCGCGTTGCCGACATGGAGCGGCCCCGTCGGGTTGGCGCTCACGAACTCGACGTTGATGGAGCGAGGCTCGGTGACGGTGCCTCGGCCATACGACGCCCCGGAGGCGAGGATGGCGCCGACCTGCGCCGAGACCCATCCGTGATCGAGATGAAGGTTCAGGAAACCGGGCGCCGCCACACTCACTTCGGCGATCGCGTCGCCACGCTCCAGGTGCGCGACGATCGTTTCAGCGATGCTCACGGGCGCGGCGCGCGCAACCGGGGCGAGCTGCATGGCCACGTTGCTGGCCCAGTCACCGTGCTCGGCCTTGGCCGGGCGCTCAAGACCGATGGGCGGGAGATCGGTGCCGGGCGGAATCAGGAGGCTGCCGTCGGCGATCGCCCGGTCGCGCGCGTCGACAATTGTCTTGATCAGATCGGCTCGAAGGCTCATAAGCCGTCGAGTCTAGCGGGAGACTACGTCTCGGTGGAGCCCGAGACGATGGGAGCCGGATCCGACTGCGCCCGGGTGTCGGCGGTCACGGCTCCGCCGATTGCGAGGGACAGGATCATCCAGGCTGCCGCCAGGGCGATCAGAATCTTATTGGGACCGCTGGTGACAGCAGGGCTGCTTGTGCGCTTCATCGATGGTGTGCGTCTCTTGCGCTTCGTGGTGGTGGGAACTCTCTCCGAAGCGGCATATGCAAGCCATCTGCCAGATCTCGTCCGGTGGTGCGAACTGGCACCACCGTTCAACGCTCTCTTGCCAGCCGCAGCTCGAGGGCCTGATCCGCGCTGAAGTCGGTGAGCCCCAGCGTATCGGCGGCGACTTCCAGGAGAGCCCCGGTTGGCGCGAGGCCGATAAGTTCGCAGTGGTCGACCTCCGTCCCCGCCTCGCGCGCCAGCCGCCGCACCTCGCGCACCACCGTCGCGATCCCGGTGCGTTCCCAGTCCACCAGGTTGGTGCTCACCTGCGCCATCGGCGGCATGCCCGGGTTCTCGAGCAGGACGCCCATCGCCTGCACGGCCGGCATCCCGCCCGAGCTCTCGCGGATGGTGTTCGCGATCTTGATGGCGAGGGCGAGGTCATCGGTCCGGAGGTTGATGTTGAACGCGATCAGTGGCTTTCGGGCTCCCACGGCGACGGCGCCACCTCTCGCATGGAGCTTCGACGGACCGTAGTCGGGGGCTCGGTCCGGGTTCGTCGCGATCTCCTCGCGCAACATCTCGTACTGGCCGCGCCGAACGTGCGCGAGCCGCTTGCGGTTGGGGCGCAGGGCGGCCTCGCCATACAGGTATACGGGCAGCTCGAAGCGCGTGGCGATCTGCTCGCCGAACCTTCGCGCCAGGTCCACGCATTCTTCAATGCGACTCGTCCCCAGCGGCACAAAGGGGATGACATCGACGGCGCCGATGCGCGGATGGGCACCGACATGCTGCTCCATGTCGATCAACTCGAGCGCGCGCCCGACCCCCGCGGTCGCGGCTCTCACCACGTTTTCCGCGTTGCCGGCAAAAGTCACGACGCTCCGATTGTGGGTCTCGTCGCGGCTGTGGTCGAGGACCGTCACGCCCTCGATCTGGCCGATGGCGCCCACGATCTCCTCGACGACCTCCGGCCGGCGACCCTCGCTGAAGTTCGGGACACACTCGATCAATCCGGGCACGTCGCTGATCGTAGCGCGACGCCCGACACTCGGCGCGCGCCATCAGCGCTCGAAAGGTCTGGTCGGCAAGCAATACGGGCCCTGCTACGCTCAGACCGATGCCACCCCCAGCCATATTCGTCGGCGCCACCTGATGAGCGGCACACTGCACCTCGTTGCGGTGCCGATCGGCAATCTGGACGACCTGTCCTCGCGCGCGCGCGCGACACTGCAGGAGGTGGCAGTGGTTGCGGCCGAGGACACACGGCACTTCGCGACACTGGCGCGCCATCACGGGATCGAGACGCGCGCGGTGAGTTACCACGATCACAACGAGGAAGCCCGCACGCGTGAGTTGATCCACCGCCTCCAGTCCGGCGAGGATGTGGCGCTCGTCAGTGACGCCGGCACGCCCCTGGTCAGCGACCCGGGCTACCGTCTGGTTCGCGCGGCGATCGAGGCGGAGATCACCATCACAAGCCTGCCCGGAGCCTCGGCGGTGGCCACCGCGCTGGCGGCATCTGGCCTGCCGCCGCACCCATTTCGCTTCCTTGGATTCCTGCCTCGTACCGCGGCCGCCCGGCGTGCCACGTTTGCGGCAGTCGCGCAGGACGCTGCGACCCTGATTGCCTTCGAAGCTCCCCGTCGCCTGACCGATGCGCTGCGCGACGCGCTCGCCACCCTCGGCGATCGCCCTGCCTGCCTGGCTCGCAACCTCACCAAGCCGCACGAGCGCTATCAGCGCGGCACACTCGCTACGCTGGTGGCGGAGCTCGAAGCGGAGGGTGAGGTCCGCGGCGAATGCACGCTGGTCATCGGCGGCACGACCGAGCGCACCGGAGTCTCCCCCGAGTCGGAGGCCGATGCTCGCCTGCTCATCGACGGCGGCGCGCCTGCGCGCGCCGTCCAGGACCTGCTGGTCACCCGGCACGGCCTGTCGAAGCGCGACGCGTATGCCCTGGTGCTGCGAATCAGAGACCGATGACGGCCGAGATCGTCAAGCGCGTCCTGCGCTCGACGCGATACCGCGACGTTGATCGGTCGCTCCTCAGCCGCCTCGCCACCGAGGAGCTGGCGCGAGCGCGCAATGCGGACGACGCAGTCAAGCGCGTCAAGCGGCGTCTGCACCAGGCAGTCGGTGCGTTCCGTGGAAGCTCGCGTGACACCAAGCTTGCCGAGGTCTGGAACGGCAGCCTGATAGATCCGGCCTTCCAAGATGCCTGCGCCGATGCGCTTCGTGCGCACGCCTCGACCCGCGAGCGCCTCCCGCATCTCGACGGGTTCTACGGCGCCATCTGGGATCACACCGGCATCCCCCGTTCATTGATGGACCTGGGCTGTGGCCTCAACCCGCTCGCACTGCCGTGGATGGGCATCGGTCAGGCCGAGTACATCGCCATGGATGTCGACCATCGACCGCTGGCCACGGTGGAGTCATTCATGACGATGGTGGGCCAGCCGCATCAGATCGAGTCTCGCGACCTCGTCAGCAATCCGCCAACGGAGCTAGTGGATGTCGCACTGCTCCTCAAGCTCGTCACGACCCTGGACCGCCAGGATGCGCAGGCCGCGACGCGCCTCATCCGCGCGCTTGACGTGCGGCACGCTGTGGTCAGCTTTGCCGCACGCTCCTTGAGTGGCCGCGGGAAAGGGATGGAACGCACCTACCGTGATCGGATGGAGCGCCTGGCCGCCGCCGTCGGGCGCGTGAGCGCCGTGGTGGAGGCATCGGTCAGCAATGAGCTTGTCTTCGTGCTGACACTGGATCCCGTCGATGACTGAGCCACTCGTCACCCGTCGTGGCAAGCTTGCGGTGCCCACCTTCCTGCCCGATGCGACGCGTGCAGGCGTGCGCGGAGCGAGCAGCGAGGACCTGCGGGGCATCGGCATCGAAGGGGTGGTGGTCAATGCTTTCCATCTCCTGCGGAGGCCGGGCGCGCGGGTCGTGCAGGCGGCGGGCGGGATTCATCGGTTCATGGATTGGTCGGGACCGATTTTGTCGGATTCCGGTGGATTCCAGGTGTGGAGCCTGATTCGGCAGGACCCGAACCGCGGCGTCATTCGCGACAACGAGGTCATCTTTCGCGAGCCGTCGACCGGCGAGAAGTGGAACCTCACGCCCGAGCGGATCATCAGCCTCCAATTTCAGCTCGGTTCCGACATCGTGGTCTGCCTGGATGACTGCACCGATGCGGGCGACTCCGAGCCCGAGCAGGAGCGATCCGTCGAGCGAACGGTTCGATGGGCGCGTCGCTGTCGCGATGAGTTCGATCGCCAGGTGGTGGAACGCGGCATGGTGGATGTTCCGCGCATTTTCGCGGTCGTGCAGGGCGGGGCTGTTGAGGCGCTGCGACGCCAGTGCGCGGTGGCGCTGGCAGAGATCGGCTTCGACGGCTATGGCTTCGGAGGCTGGCCGTTGGATGGCGACGGCGGACTGCTTTCAGAGCCGCTGGGTTGGGTTGCCGAGTCCCTGCCGTCCGACGCTCCGAAGCATGCATTGGGCATCGGTCGACCGGACCACGTTGTGAACGCGTTCGGCCTGGGCTATTCCATCTTCGACTGCGCGTTGCCGACGCGGGATGCGCGCCATGGCCGCCTGTACGCGTTCCGTCCGGGCTGGTCTGACCGGCGGCCGTCAGTCGGCGATCACTTCTATCGCGCGGTGCGGATTCATGACCCGGAGTACCGGGTCGACCACGGACCGATCGAGGAGGGCTGCGACTGCCCGGTCTGCACTCGTCATTCCGTGGCCTACCTGCATCACCTGTTCAAGGTGGGTGACCTCTCCGCCGAGCGCCTCGCGACGCTCCACAACCTGCGCTTCTATGTGCGGTTGTTCGCTTTGCTCCGCAGCTAACTCCGGCACTTGCGCGCGTCAGGCGTGGGCTGCGGCCTGTGCGGGATCCTCGCGACCCAGGGTGTCAGGATTGACGCCCCGCGCCCGTGCGAGTCGTTCAGCCAGGAGCTGGAGCTCAATGGCTGAGGCGAGAAGCCGTCCTGCCAGGCCGGGCACGCGTCCGATTTGCGGCAGCAGGATCCGGCCCGCAGGCGTGTGATCCGCAGGAATCTCGGCGTCGAGCGGCTCGCTCAGGATGGCGGCGGCAGGCATGCCCAGCGCCTCGGCAGCCGCGAAGACCTTGCGCACGCGATCCATGACGGGCGCCGGTCCGTCGGAGAGCACGACGAGCATGCCCGTCCACCGGGTCGCGGCGGCGAGGTGGCCATGGAGGATCGTCTCGAGCTCGTGCGCCTCCGCCGCGAGCCGCGCACCCTCGGCCACTTTGAGGACAAGCTCCCTTGCGGTGACGTAGTCCACGCCGGCGCCGATGACGATGAGCCGATCGATCTCCGACAGCCCGGCGCCCACATCCGCCGCGGATCGTGGCTCGTTCGCCACGTCGAGCAGGGCGTGGATCGCTCGTGCATCCGGCCGAGTCCCGGCCAGGCGTGCCGCGATGACGACGCCCGCCAGGATTGGCGACAGGTAGCCGACCGTGTGGCACCAACTCTGGTCCTGTTCTTCGGTGCACACGATCAGATCCGCCAACGCCGCACCCGGCGACTCGGTGCCGACCGTGATGAGCGCGGTCCGCGCTCCGCCATCCCGAGCGGCGCGGATCGCCTCGTTCGTCGCGTGCGTGCCCCCCTCGTGCGATACCGCGATCAGCAGTCCGTCGCGGAGCGGACGCCGGAGCGTCTCGAGCGCCTGCACCGCGCGGACGTCCCGCCCGGCGGGCAGCTCGAGCGCCTCGTTGAGCAGCGCACCGATCCCCGCGGCTGCGTGCTCCGACGTCCCGCAGCCAGTGGTGAGGATCGGCTGTCCAGCCGCGACCGTCTCGCGGATGACGGTGGCCAGCGCGTCCAGCGCGACATCCGCCGACAGGCGTTGCACCAGCCGTTCGCCAAGTGCCGGCTCGGCGGCGATCATTTCGCTCATCAGGTACGGCGGTCGTGCGCGGAAGGCGGGCATCTCGGACGGCTTCCACGGCTCGGGTGCGCCGGGAAGCGGCCCTGTCATTCGCGCATCGGGATGCGCACGCCGCGCTCATCGGCGACCTCGAGCGCTCGTTCGTAGCCGGCATCGGCGTGGCGGAGGACGCCCATGCCGGGGTCGGAGGTGAGCACGCGTTCCAGGCGGACGGCAGCTTCAGGCGTGCCATCGGCAACGACGACCATGCCGGCATGCAATGAGTAGCCGATGCCGACGCCGCCCCCGTGGTGGAAGCTGACCCAGGTGGCGCCGGCGGCGGTGTTGACGAGGGCATTGAGGATCGGCCAGTCGGCGATCGCGTCGCTGCCGTCGCGCATGGCCTCTGTCTCGCGGTAGGGACTCGCGACGGAGCCGGCGTCGAGATGGTCGCGGCCGATGACGATCGGCGCCGTGATCTCGCCCGACGCGACCAGCTCGTTGATCCGGAGACCGGCGCGGGCGCGCTCGCCGTACCCGAGCCAGCAGATGCGCGCGGGGAGGCCCTGGACCGGTACTTTCTCGGCGGCCAGGCGCAGCCAGCGCTGGAGCCCTTCGTCATCGGGAAACAGCTCCGCCAGCGCTCGGTCGATGACCGCGATGTCCGCCACCTCGCCTGACAATGCCGCCACCCGGAACGGCCCGCGGCCCTCGCAGAAGAGTGGACGGATGAAGGCGGGAACGAAGCCGGGGAAGTCGAAGGCGTTCTCGACGCCCGCTTCCCTGGCGTGGGCGCGGATGTTGTTGCCATAGTCAAAGGTGACCGATCCCGACGACTGGAAGGCGAGCATGGCGCGCACGTGAACGGCCATCGAAGCCATCGAGCGACGCACATAGTCTTCCGGGTCGGAGGTGCGCAGCGTGAGCGCTTCAACCAGGCCGATGCCGGCCGGCACGTATCCGCCCAGCGCGTCGTGCGCACTCGTCTGGTCCGTCACCACGTCGGGATGCCAGCCGCGCTCGACCAGCGCGGGCAGAACGTCGGCCGCATTGCCGATGAGGGCCACGCTGCGCGCCGCGCCGCCGGCGCGCCATCGGTCAACCAGGGTGATCGCCTGATCGAGGTCGTGCGTCAGCTCATCGATGAATCCGATGTCCAGGCGCCGACGAGCTCGGGTCTCGTCAACCTCCACGACGAGCGCCGCGCCGCCATTCATGGTGATCGCCAGTGGCTGCGCTCCACCCATGCCGCCGAGGCCGGCGGTCAGCGTGACGGTGCCGCGCAATGAGCCGCCGAAGTGCTGGCGCGCGCATTCGCCGAATGTCTCGTACGTGCCCTGAATGATGCCCTGGGTGGCGATGTAGATCCACGATCCGGCGGTCATCTGGCCATACATCGTCAGCCCGGCCCGCTCGAGCTCGCGGAATTTCTCCCAGGTCGCCCAGTGCGGCACCAGGTTGGCGTTCGCGATCAGGACGCGGGGCGCATCGGTCCGGGTGCGGAAGACGCCGACCGGCTTGCCCGAGGCGACCAGCAGGGTCTCGTCGTTCTCGAGCCGCCGGAGCTCGGCCACGATGGCGTCGAAGGCTTCCCACGAGCGGGCCGCGCGACCCGTTCCGCCGTACACGATCAGGTGGTCCGGATCCTCGGCGACGTCGGGATCGAGATTGTTCATGAGCATCCGCAGCGCCGCTTCCTGCTGCCAGCCCTTGCAGGAAAGCTGCGTGCCTCGCGGTGCTCGCACAGTGCGTGGACCGCTACGATTACGGACCGCTGTCATGCGCCGATGATACGGCTCCACTCAGTCGTCGCCGAATGGATTTGGGCGCTTCGGCCGCTCGGGCGGCAGGCGGAACAGGTCGTCCGGATCGCGTTTCCGCGGCAGGGGCAGCGGCCAGCCGTCATCGTCATCGGCCGGCTTGCTGGCACGGAGCAAGTCGGACCAGGCGTCAGCATTGGTCTCTCCGGTGAGCTCCCGGCGATAGACGGGAAAACGATCGTCACCGGTGATCCGCTCGAAACTTGCCGCCTCGTAGACCGATGAGGGGCCAGCCGACGGAAGCCAGCCATCGGTGGCGGCTTCGGGATACGCCTCCACCGCAGTGATGCCGCGACCGTCGAGTTCGTCGCACACGGCGTCGAGCAATGCGGCGCCGGCGGCGGACCGATCGTCTGCCTCGGCGGTGACCTGGAGGCAGGTGATGATCCACGGGGCCGGCGCCTCGGGGAGCTCCGGGTATCGGTCGCGAATCGACTGGGCACGGGGGTAGGCGCTCAGCGGTCCGAACTGCGCGTAGCCGATGGCGACGCGATCGACCGAATCGGTCCGGTAGCCGAGCATGGCATACGAGCTGGACACGCTCCGTCCGGCCAGAAGGCGCCGGCGCTTGAGGCCGGCCCGGGCGCCTGCGTCGGGTGCATCGGCCTCAGGGGCATCTCGGCCTCCGTCGATCCGCTCCCAGTAGTCACAGGTCTGGCAGCGGGCTCCCGGCTGGGTGGGCGCGGGGACATCGTCGAAATTGGTTTCGTCGAGGAGCTCGAAGGTCAGCTCAGGCATGCGCGTCCTGCGAGGCGCCATTGGCGAGCATGTCTCCCGCATGAATGAGCTCGCGGATGGTGCCGATGTCGGGTGCTGGTGAACGGTCGGCGTCAAGGTGTGGCACTCGCCCTCGGATCAGCGCATGGGCTCGTGCAAGGGCGGCGCCGGGACGTAGCGGCGAGCGGAAGTCAAGCCCCTGCGAGGCGCACAGTGCCTCGATCGCGAGGACGTGCTCGGCGCGGTCGATCGCCTCACGCAGGTGCAGTGCCGAGGTGGCGCCCATGCTGACGTGATCCTCCTGGTTGGCGCTCGTCGGGATCGAGTCCACCGACGAAGGATGGGCGAGGGTCTGGAGCTCGTTCACGAGCGCTGCGGCGGTGTAGTGCGCGATCATCAGCCCACTCTCGACCCCGGGTTTCTCGGCCAAAAAGGCCGGCAGCCCGGACAGGTGCGCGTCAACGAGCCGAGCAGTTCGCCGTTCGGAGATGGACGCGAGCTCGGCGACCGCCAGCGTGGCGTAGTCGAGGGCCAGGGCCAACGGCTCGCCGTGGAAGTTCCCGCCGCTGATCACCTCGCCGGACGGGAAGACGAGAGGGTTGTCCGTGGCCGAGTTGATCTCGACCACCAGCACGCGCTCCAGCTCGCCGAGCGCGTCACGCGCCGCACCATGGACCTGCGGCATGCAGCGCAGGCTGTATGCATCCTGGACGCGATGGTCGCTCTCGGCATGCGAGGCACCGATCTCGCTGCCCGCGAGCAGCGCGCGCAGATGCCTCGCCGATGCCACCTGCCCGGCATGCGGGCGTGCGCCAATGAGCTGCTCGGCGAACGCGGCGCCCGTCCCCAGCATCGCCTCCAGGCTCATGGCGCCGATGACGTCCGCCGTCAGGGCCAACCGCAATGCATCGTGGTGGGCCAGCGCGCCGAGCCCGGCCATCAGCTGCGTGCCGTTGAGCAGCGCGAGTCCCTCCTTGGCGCCCAGCGTCAACGGGCTGAGACCGGCGCGGGCAAGCGCCTCGCTCCCGCTACCGGGACCGGCGCCCTCAACCGTCGCCTCTCCCTCGCCGATGAGCACCAGCGCGAGATGTGCCAGCGGCGCCAGGTCGCCGGACGCACCCAGGCTGCCACGCGACGGGACAATCGGATGGACCGCGGCGTTGAGCATGGCGATGAGGAGCTCGGCCACTTCGGTGCGGACACCCGAGAGGCCGACGGCGAGCGTGTTGGCTCGCAGGACGAGCATGGCCCGCACCACCTCGTCCGGCAGGGGATCCCCGACCCCGGCGGCGTGGGAGCGCACGAGGTTGCGCTGGAGCTCTTCGGTCTGCTCGGGCTCGATCCGTACGTCGGCCAGGTCGCCGAAGCCGGTCGTGACGCCGTACACGGTGCCCCCTTCGGCCACGAGGCGCTCGATGACGGCGCGCGAGGCACGCATGCGCTCGACCGCATCGGGATCGAGGCCGACCGCGCGTCGCCCGCGGGCAACCTCGATGACGTTGTGGATGGTGAGTTCACGTCCGGTGAGCGGAAGCGGCGGCATCGGTCCCTATACTACGCACCGTGCGACGGCTACCGGACCCCATGAGCCGCCTCGTCGTCCATGACGACGCGGCACAACGCCTGGGTGGCGCCGTCCCCAGCCCGGCCGCAGCGTTCCTGGTGGCGGTCCTCGCCCTGCCCGCGCTGTTCTGGCTGGTGATGCTCAAGCGGACGACGGTCTACACCGCGCCCGAGGAGTGGCTGATGTCAAACGTGGTGGCCGTCGCGCACTCCTGGGTCGCGAGCAACCTGCCGCCCATTGAGACCGTCATCGTCGGCATCAGTGGGCTGGGCAGCGGATGGTTCGTTGCCCTGGCATTCGCGGCCCTCGGCCTTCTGGCGCTGGCTCGCGGTCGACGCGACCTCGCGTTGCTCCTCGCCCTGGGGACGCTCTGCTTCCCGATGGAGTGGGCACTCAAGTACTTCGTCTCATCCGATGCGATCAACCTGATGGCACTCGTGAGCGCGATGTTCAACGTCAACGACATCGGCCTCGACGATATCGCCGACTTTCCGGCTGGCCACGCCCTGCGGGCGACCGTTCTGTACGGACTGGCCGCGTTCTGCGTCGCTCGGCTGGCCCATGACCATCGCCAGGGACAGATCGCGTACGCCGTTGCACTCGTGCTCATCGGGGCGATCAGCGCGACCCGCATCTACCTCGGGGCGCATTACCCGATGGACGTGCTCGGTGGCTGGATGGCAGGAGGCGCGCTCCTGGCGATCCTCGTGGCCATCCATGTCCTTCACGTCGATGAACGCCAACGGGCTCGCGAGGCCGCCGAGGCGGCGGCGCGTCCGCGCAGTCGCCGAGTCGCCGTGCCGCGTCGTACGCCGACCGAGGGCTGAGCACTGCTCGACTTTATCGACCGCGAGATCGTTCCATTCGTCCTCCAGATGTACGACTCGGTCGGATACCTGGGCGTGGCGGCGGCCGTCGCCCTCGAAACGATCGTGGCCCCGATCCCGTCGGAAGTGATCCTGCCGATGGCGGGCTGGAAGGTGAGCCAATCGGCCGCCGATCCGTCCGTCCTCGAACCGCTGACCAGCCTGCCGTGGAACATCCCGGTGGCGGTCGCCCTCGCCACAGTCGGAAGCCTCGCCGGGGCACTGGTCGGCTACGCGATCGGCGCATGGGGTGGTCGTCCGCTCCTTGACCGATACGGCCGTTACGCCGGCATCGGTGCCGTTGACCTTGATCGCGCGGATCGCTGGTTTGAGCGATGGGGCCCGTGGGCTGTCTTCTTTGGTCGCATGGTGCCCCTGGTCCGCACGTTCGTCAGCTATCCCGCCGGCATCAGCCGCATGCCGCTCGGGCGTTTCATTATCTTCACCACGCTCGGATCGGTCCCGTGGAACGCGGCGCTGATCTACGCGGGGTTCGTGGTCGGGGAGAATTATCCTGAGATCTCGGCGGCAATGAAGCCCTACGAGTACGCGATCTACGCGGTCGTCATCGGTCTCCTCATGCTGCTCATTGGCCGATGGTGGTGGAGCAAGCGGCGGGCACGTACCGCCTGACTCTGTTGCGAGCGACGCGCGAGCTGTCGACGAGGTTGACCGGCACCGTCGCGCGTGCAACGATCGGTGCAATCGAACAGTTCATCGTCTTCGGGGCGGGGTGAAAGTCCCCACCGGCGGTCGGCTCATCAACGCTCGAGCCAGCCCGCGAACCCCATCGGTCAACGGACCGACGGGGCCGACCTGACCCTCGGCGCACGCCGGGGCAGACAGGGCCGACGGTCACAGTCCGGAAGGGAGAAGGCGACCGTGTGACGCGATCTTGATGCGCGTCGTCATTGACCGATGCGGCCATGCGCCGCGCGGCTTCAGGCGACGACGTACCCGGCTCCGATGCGGCCATGCCCCGTGCGACGACGTCCAGCCACGGAGCCACCGTATGACCCGGTCCACCATCACGCAACGCGACGTCCGCCTTGACTCCGTCGGCGTGCGCTTCGCTGGCCGTGGCGGCGGGATTGCTGCGCTCAGCGACTGCACGCTTCACGTCCCGGCCGGTTCGTTCACCGTCATCATCGGGCCGAACGGCTGCGGCAAGAGCACGCTGCTGCGCGTGATCGCCGGGCTTCTGCTGCCCACGAGCGGCTCGGTCAGCGTCGGCGGCGAACGACCGCGAGCGGCCGATGGTCGCATCGCCCTCGCCTTCCAGCAGCCGCGGCTCGTCCCATGGCGATCGACCCTCGAGAACGTGGCGCTGCCGCTGGAACTCGCCGGCGTCGCGCCCGACGAGCGCCGTCGCCGCGCGCGAGAATCACTCGAGAGAGTGGGACTCGCCACCGCCGCAGTGCTTCGGCCACGAGAGCTCTCGGGTGGCATGGCGCAGCGTGCGGCCCTGGCACGCGCGCTCATCACCGATCCCGGGGTCCTGCTCCTGGACGAGCCGTTCAGCGCGCTCGACGCGCTCACACGTGAGACGTTCGACGGCGAGCTTCAGCGCCTGTGGCTGGAGTCGCGGCGCACGGTCATCCTCGTCACCCACAGCGTTGCCGAAGCAGTGACACTCGCCGACAGCATCGTGGTCATGACACCGCGCCCGGGGCGCGTGGCGCGCATCGTGGAGGTCAACCTGCCGCGACCCCGCCCGGCCGAGCTGGGCGGCGATCCACTCGCATCCGACCTGGCGGGGCAGGTGCGTGGCGCCCTCGCCGAGGCACATGCCCTCGAGCTGCGGCCCTGGGCCGAGCAGGACGGGGAGGCATGAGGCGCATCGGTGCAGCCGGGCTGAGCCTGCTGGTGTTTGGTGCCGTCTGGAAGGCCGCGACCGTCATCGGCGGCTACCCGGAGTTCATCCTGCCGGCGCCCGAGGTAGTGGTCGAGCGTGGCATCCGGGCCATGGCCAGCGGTGTCCTGTGGGAGCACACCGCGGTGACGCTGCTCGAGATCATTCTGGGATTCGCGGTTGGGGCCACCACCGCCATCCTGACCGGCATCGCGCTGGGCAAGTCCCTCCTGGTCGAGCGCGTGCTCAGCCCGTACCTCGTCGCGGCCCAGGCGGTCCCCATCCTGGCTCTGGCACCATTGCTCGACATCTGGTTCGGCGGCGGCCTGACCGCCCGCGTGGTGATCTGCGCGCTCATCGTCTTCTTCCCGATCGCCATCGCCACCATGGTCGGCATCCGCTCGACCGACCCGCTCCTGGACGAGATGCTGCGCAGCCTCGGCGCGAGCGGCGGCCAGCGCACCCGGCTGCTCCAGATCCCGACCGCCCTGCCGGTCCTGTTCGGCGGCTTGCGCGTGGGAGTGACGCTCGCGGTGATCGGTGCCGTGGTCGCCGAATGGGCCGGCGCGCAGACCGGACTCGGCGTCCTGATCCTCATTGCCAACCAGGGGCTGTTCGACACCCCGCTCATGTTCGTTGCGCTCGGTGCCCTCGCGATCATCGGCCTCGCCTTCTATGGCCTGGTCGTGGCGGTTGAGCGCCAGCTCGTCAGCCGTTGAAAGGAAATCCGATGCCCCCGATGCGACCCTTGACCGTGTTCCTCGCCCTCATCCTTGTCGCCTGCCAGGCACCGGCGCCTTCGCAATCGCCGACCGAACTGCGCGAGGTCACGCTGCTCCTCGGCTACCGCCCCGACGTCCAGTTCGCGCCGTTCTACGTGGCGCAGCAGGAAGGCTTCTATGCCGATGCCGGCCTCGCCGTCACCATTGAGCACCGGCAGGCGCCGGACGTTCAACGCCTGGTCGCCGATGGGCAGGCCGAGTTCGGCGTGGCCGACGCGACCGACGTCATGATCGGCCGCACCTCGGGCATCCCGATGCGCTACGTCTCGACCCTGTACCAGTCGTTCCCGGTGGCGCTGATCGGGGCCGCGGCCGATGTGCCCGCGGAGCCGTCGGGCCTGGCCGGATTGACGATCGGCACGCCCGGCCGCTTCGGCTCCTCCTGGCACGCGCTGCTCGCGTTGCTCGAGGCCGGAGGACTCTCGGAGGACGACGTCACGATCCGCGAGTATCCGCAGTTCAACCAGGTCGACGGCCTCTCGAACGGCGATGTGGAGCTGATCACCGGCTTCCGCAACAACGAGCCGCTGCGACTTGAAGGTCGCGGCACCGAAGTCGGACTGCTCACAGTCGATGGCGTGGTGCCGCTGCCCGGACCCGGGATGATCGTTGGTGACGACCTGTTGGCCGATGATCCTGAGTTGGTGCAGGCCTTCGTCGAAGCCACCGCTGCGGCGCAGGCGGCTGTGATCGCCGATCCGGAGCTGGGCTTCGCGGCCGCGGAGCAGGCTGTCCCGACGATTGCCGAGGACCCGGAGGTCGCCCGAGCCATCCTGACCGCGACGGTCGAGCTGTGGTCCGGCGATGGTTTCGCGGACGGAGCCATCGACACCGAGCTGTGGGGCCAGGCATACGAGACGATGGTGCGCCTCGGCTTCATCGACGGATCGGTTGCGCTGGACCAGATGATCGCCGACGTCGAGCCCTGACGCGTGGGGTTGCCTTACTGGGCGTTCGTGGTGTACACCGCCCGCAACGCCAGCGGGCGGACGGGCAGGGAACGCAGGAGGGCGAGCGGTGAGCACCGACGGAGGCAGGGCAACCAGTGAGTCGCCGGACGAGGCGTCCGGCTACGCCACCGGCGACGCGCCATTCAGCCTGGAGACACAGCCGGGGGATGGATTTCAGTTCAGTTCCATCACCGTCCCGGAAGGCGTTTCGGGCGACGTGAGCATGCGCGAGGTGCGTGAGCTGGCGGGGGCGCCCGAGGTGAGCGGTGTGACCTGGGTCGGGCAGAGGCTCGACCTGGTCGCGCCATCGGCTCCGGCCGACAATCCGCTGACGATCGCGATCCACGTCGAGAAGGTCGACCGCAAGCAGCGCGTCGACGGACGGAATGTCGTGCTGTACCACTCCGAGGAGTCCGAAGGGCCGCCGATGGAGATCCCGCGCTGCGAGCGCGGACCCAAGGGTCGGGCACGGCCGGGCCGATGCCTTTCGAGCGCACGCAGCATTCGGCGCGACGGTGTCAACTACGTGCGACTGCTGGTGTACGCCACCGACAACGGGAGCTGGCGACCGGGCTTCAAGTAGCCGACCGCGGGCGCGGAGACGCCGATCGTGCGGACCTGTTCGGCGTGCGGAGAGGAGAACCCGGCCAGGTTTCGGTTGTGCGGGTCCTGCGGCTCGCCGCTTGGCGCCGCGCCTCCCGCGCAGGAGGTGCGCAGGACGGTGACGATCGTCTTCAGCGATCTCAAGGGCTCGACCGATCTGGGCGAGGCGCTCGATTCGGAGACGCTGCGCGAGGTGATGAGGCGTTACTTCGATGAGATGCGCGGCATCCTCGAGGCACACGGCGGAACGGTCGAGAAATTCATCGGCGACGCGATCATGGCGGTCTTCGGCCTGCCGCGTCTGCACGAGGACGATGCCCTGCGGGCGGTCCGTGCTGCGGTTGATATGCAGGAAGCGCTACGCCCCCTCAATGCCGAGCTTCGCGCGCGTTGGGGAGTGGAGCTTGCGGTTCGCACCGGGGTCAACACCGGCGAGGTGGTGGCAGGAGACCCGGCGACCGGACAGCGACTGGTCACCGGAGACGCGGTCAACGTCGCGGCCCGACTTCAGCAGGCGGCGCCGGAGTCCGCGGTGCTGATCGGGACGCCGACCTACCGCCTGGTGCGCCACGCCGTCGAGGTCGAGGAGCTTGCCCCGCTGCCGTTGAAGGGCAAAGTGAAGCCGGTCACTGCCTACCGGCTGATCGCCGTCCGCGGCGTCGAGGGCTTTGCACGCCACCCCGATGCGCCGATGGTGGGACGCCAGGACGAGCTGGGCACGCTGCTGGCCGCGTTCGAGGCGACAGTCGCGGAACGCACGCCGCGGCTGGCGACGATCCTCGGCAACGCCGGCGTTGGCAAGAGCCGCCTGGTCAGCGAGGTGACGGCGCGGGTGGGCGACCGGGCGCTGGTGCTCCACGGCCGCTGCCTGTCGTACGGCGAGGGGATCACGTTCTGGCCACTCGGCGAGGTCGTGCGCGAGGCTGCCGGCATCGGCGACGACGCGAGCACCGAGCAGGCACATGCGCGACTGGCTGCGCTCCTGCCGAATGAGCCGCTGGTCACCGAGCGCATCGCGGCCGCGATCGGGCTGAGCGCGAATGTCTACGAGCTTGATGACACGTTCTGGGCCGCGCGTCGTCTGCTGGAAGAGGTAGCTCGCGATAGGCCCGTCATCGTCCACCTGGAGGATATCCACTGGGCCGAGTCGACGTTCCTCGACCTGATCGAGCAGGTATGTACCACCGCGACAGATGCACCACTGCTGGTGATGTGCTCGTCGCGGCTCGAGCTGCTCGAAACCCGTCCGGCGTGGGGAGGGAGCGTCGAGGGCGCGACCGTCGTTGCTCTGGCGCCGTTGAGTGAGACAGATTCGGGGCGCGTGGTCGACCACCTGCTCGGCGAATCGGACATCGCGCCCGAGGTCAGACGCCGCATCACCGACGCTGCGGAAGGGCACCCGCTGTATGTCGAGCAATTCCTCTCGATGCTCATCGATGATGGCCGGCTGCGCCAGCAGGATGGGCGCTGGCTGCTCGAGTTGGACGGTGCCGCCACGCTCGACATGCCTCCTACCATTGCCGCTCTCCTGACCGCGCGGATTGATGGGCTTGAACTCAATGAGCGAGCGGTCATGGAACGGGGGTCGGTCATCGGGCTCGCCTTCTACCGTGGCGCCGTGGAAGAGCTGGCGCCGGAGGTGCTGCCCGACACGGTCGGAGCGAGTCTGCTCCAACTGTGCGTCAAGCAGCTCGTGGCGCCCATCGGCGACTCCTTCGAGAACGAGGAGACGTTCCAGTTTCACCATGCGCTGATCCGTGACGCCGCCTACAAGGGCCTGCTGAAGCGAGCGCGTGCCGACTTCCATGAACGCTTCGTCGGGTGGCTCGAGCGGGTCACCGGCGACCGGAAGCTCGAGGTTGAGGAGATCATCGGCTATCACCTCGAGCAGGCGCATCGGTATCGCAGCGAGCTTGGCCCGCTGAACGTTGAGGGCCACGAGCTTGGCCTTCGCGCCGCACAGCGCCTGTCTGCCGCGGGTCGTCGGGCCTTCGGGCGCGGCGACATGCCGGCCGCCTCGAACCTGATCGCACGCGCGGTTGCCTTGCTGCCGGACGTGAGCGTTGAACGCGTCGAGCTGATGTGCGATCTCGCGGAGGCGTTGCTCGACCTCGGAGAGCTGCCGCGCGCTGAGGACGTTGCCGACCAGGCGGTCACTGCGGGCGAGCAACTCGGGGACGAGCGCCTCGTGACCAACGCCAGTCTGGCACGGCTGTTCGTGCGCTACGTAACGGACTCGGGGGGCTGGACGGAATCGGTCCTGCAGGAGGCGGAGCGAGCCATTCCTGCGCTCGAGAAGATCGGCGACCATGCCGGCCTGGCCAAGGCATGGCGCCTGCTGGGTTCGGTGCATGGCACCGCTTGCCGCTATGCCGATGCGGAGCACGCGGTGCAGCAGTCGATCGAGTTTGCGCGCCTCGCCGGCGATCGGCGCCAGGAGGTCCGCAACCTCCCGGCGTATGCCACCTCCGCTCTCTATGGTCCGACGCCCGTCGAGCTGGCGATCGCGCGCTGCGAGCAGATCCTGGAACAGGCACCCGGCGACCTGCGGGCGGAGGGCATCGTGCGCTGCACCCTTGCCCAGCTGCACGCCATGGCCGGCCGATTCACGGAGGCGCGCGGACTGTATCGCCGCGGCCGCGAGATCTTCACGCAGCTCGGTGGCCGCCTCCTTATCGCCTCCACGTCGCTCGATTCGGGACGCGTCGAGCTGGTGGCCGGTGACCCGCGGGCCGCCATCGACGAGCTGCGTCTCGACCACGATGCGCTGGAGCAGATGGGCGAGCGCTACCTGCGATCATCGGTGGCAGGTTTGCTTGCGCTGGCCGAGCTCGAGGCGGGCCTTGACGCCGAGGCCGATACGCACGCCCGCGTGTGCCAGGCGCTCGCGGCGCCAGACGATGTCGAGGCCCAGGCCCTGTGGCGCGGGGTGCGTGCACGCCTCCTGGTCCGCGCCGACGATCCGGCCGCTGCAGAGCCGCTGGCGCGGGAGGCCGTCGAACTTGTTGGTCGTACAGATGCGCTCGTGATGCAGGCCGGCGCGCTCCTCGATCTCGCGGGCGTGCTCATGGCCTCCGGCCGGCGCGAAGAGGCGCGGATGGCCGCGACGGAGGCGTTCGACCGCTATGAACGCAAGGGCCATGTCATCGGGTTGGAAACTGCGCGGGCCGCGATGCGCTAGGGAACCTGACGTTCGGCCGATTCGACCGTCTGGCGCAGGACCATCATCGGTGTGACCGGACCGATGCCTCCCGGGACCGGGGTAATGGCGCTCACGAATGGCGCAATCGCGGCGAACTCGACGTCGCCCACGATGCCGCCGTCGGTGGCGTTGATGCCACAGTCGATGACGACTGCCGATGCGTTCACCATTTCCGGCCGGATGAGCCCGGGCACGCCTGCGGCCGCGACGAGCAGCTCCGCGCGGCGAGTCTCGTGCGCCAGGTGGAGCGTCTGTCGGTGGCAGATCACCACGGTGGCGTCCCGCGCCAGCAGGAGTGACGCCACCGGCCGTCCGACCACCGCCGAGCGGCCGACGATCACCGCGCGTCGCCCGGCGACCTTGATGTCGTAGGCCTCGAGGATGGCGATGACTGCGAGCGCCGTGGCGGGGACGAACGCGGGCTCGCCGCGGGCCAGGCGCCCGGCGTTGGTTGGCGTGGCGCCATCCACGTCCTTGGCGGGGTCGATGAGCTCGACCAGCCGACGCCCCTCGCCCACGTCCGCGAACGGCTGGGCGAGCACGATGCCCGTGATGCCCGGATCACGGTTGAGCTCCGCGATCGCGCCGTCATGCGGGCCGGCACCGACGATGAGCTGCGTGGACACGCCGACGCTGCGCGCGGCTCGCTCGAGGCTCGCGGCGTACAGTCCCGCTCCCTGGCTCATGCCGTCCTGCACGATGGCAAGCCGCGGCGCTGACCCTTCGCCGGAAGCGGCGAGCTGCTGGACGCGGTGCTCGAGGTCGCGCCGCAGATGCGATGCGACCTCGCGACCGCCTAGCCGGCGCGCCGTCACTCCATGCGCTCCGCGACCGCTGCCTGGAGGGTCCGCTCCCGATCCTCGAGACCGGTGAGCAGTTCTTCGATCTCGCGGGCTGCCTCGTCGCGCAACGGCTCGTTCTCGGAGAGGAATGGCAGGTTGGTGCGAACGTTGAGGGCGGCACCGCGCAGTGCGGCCGCGGCGAGCAGCCCCGCCACTCCGATGTCGCTCACGACATTGCGGTTGCCTATCGGGGCCAGCGCCTCGGCGAGCTTGAACACCCCGACGGCGCGACGTGCCGTTTCGAGCGGCGCGCGCGTCGCGTCGCGCATGGCGGCATCGACCTGTACACGGCGAGACTCGCGCTCACGCTCTGTCCCGCGCGAGAGGCGACGCGCCGCGATGACTGCGGCATATGCAGCAGCGTCCGCCTCGGCGAGCCGCAGCAGCTCCGACTGGGAGCCGGCAGCAATGCTCCCGATCTGACCCAGCTCGGCATCGTGGCCATCGGCCGTGGGGCGGCCAACGGTCAGCTCAACGACCATCTGAACCAGGGCAGCGCCCATCGCGCCGGCCAGCGCGGCGGCGCTCCCGCCACCGGGCACAGGCTCATCCGTCGCCAGGCGCTCGACGAGCTCCCGGACGGTCATCTCGGTCAATCGGTCATCCATCGCGGTCGTCCGCCCTTCGAGTGTGGCGTGCCGCCGGACAGCTACATCGGCCCGGACGACGCCGGGCCGATTGTAGGCGCCGATGACCGGGGGGTCAGGCGGCGAGCTCGACGGCCTCCAGGAACCAGCGTCGCTGACGGCCGTCGAACACAACAGATGCACGACCGCCGTCATCCGTCTTGAGCACGAATGTCACACGCGGACCGCGGGTGGCCGGATACGCGGCTCGTTCGTCACGGACGGTATCAATTGCGATCACGCGGACGTGGTGTCCCGCCCAACGGATCTCATCTGGCCGGTCCGCCGCGCGACTCCAACGCACCTGCGCCGGAACTGGGGAAATCTGCACGAGTGCCATGGGTTAATACGCTCCTCACGAGTATGCGGCCTGCTCAGGCACTCGAACAGGCGTTCGGTTCAGGATCGCATCATACCGAACGTCCGTTCGAATCGTCAAGCCCCACTTTCGTCATCGGTCGGAGCCGCTGGACGTTCGCCGAAGTCGAAGCGCCGTGCCGGGTGTTCGGTCAGCAGGCGGGCGCGCGTGATCGCCGCGTCGCCGAACCGCTGTCGCACGAGGTCGATCGACTCGGTCAACCGATCTCGGCGATCGGGCGCATCGAACAGCGTGAGCTGCTGGGCATCGCCCAGCGAAATGGCGGTGAGGCCGATGAGCCGCACACCGCGACCCGCGACCAGCGTCCTCCGCAGGAGAGCGAGGGCCGTGTGGTACAGCGGCGCAGAGTCGCGGGTCGGTTGTGCCAGGGTCGCTTGGCGTGTCAGCGTCTCGAACCCTTCGTAACGGAGTTTGACCTGAACGGCACCGGCTGCCAGATGATGCCGCCGTAACCGATTGCCGACCGACTCGGCCAGGTCGAGCAGCGTGGCTTCGAGGCGCCGAGGGTCGGCACTGTCGACGTCGAAGGTGTGCTCATGGCCGATGCTCTTCGGTGCATGCGTCGGCTCCACCGCTGCGTCGTCGATGCCGCGTGCGCGCGTTGCGAGGTCATCGCCATGACGACCGAATCGTCGATGCAGCGTGTCTACGGGGAGGGCTGCCAGTTGGCCGATGGTTGTGACGCCGTACTCGGTCAGCACGGCCTGGGCCCGCGGTCCCACACCCCACAGGCGCCGGATCGGCAGCGGTGCCAGGAAGGCGGCCTCCTCGCCGGGCGGGACGACCACCAGCGCGTCCGGTTTGCGCAGGTCCGACGCGACCTTGGCGCACAGCTTGTTCGTAGCCACTCCGACCGACACCACGAGGCCGATCTCATCGACCACGCGCTGCTTGATCCGGCGCGCGATCTTCTCACCGTCGCCGAACGCCATCCCGCTACCGGTCACGTCGAGGAATGCCTCGTCCAGGCTGATCGGCTCCACCAGCGGGGTGAACGAGGCGAAAATCTCCATCACTCGCTCGGACAGCTCGCGGTAGCGCTCGGGGCGTCCGGGGAGGAAGGCGCCCTGAGGGCATCGGCGAGCGGCGGTGCGCAGGGGCATGGCGGAATGCACGCCGAACGCGCGCGCCTCGTAGGATGCCGCGCTCACCACTCCGCGCTCGCCGGGCCGGCCGCCAACGATGACCGGCCTCCCGCGCAGGCTCGGATCATCGAGCACCTCGACGCTGGCGTAGAAGGAGTCGAGATCGCCGTGAACGATCGTCCGTGTGGCGTCCATTTCGTCGATCAGCCGCCGAAGTGGACCGACCGTGTCGAGTCGGCCGCGACGATCGCCAGGACACGCTCGGCTTCGCCGATGAGCGACGCCTCCATGTTCTTCGGCACAGTGTCGAACGGATGGAGCGCTATCTGCGCCGTACCTGCAGACCGCTCGAGCTTCCAGGTGCCGGCGACGAAGCCGTCGATGGTAAACGTCGGCAGGACATCGGCATTCTTGCTGAACACGGCCGCCCTGTAGTGCGGCCCGATGATCCGGTCGCGAGCCTTCGGCGCGTGCGACAGAAGCAGGCTGTCCCATCGCGCAAGGAGCCTCGGCGGCGCTTCGGTGTGCGCGGGCGGCCGTGGAGCATCCGCAAGGTCGTGGAGGATGCGTCCGTCATCGGCGTGCAGGTTGATCACCTCGTCTCCGAGCCGCGCGATGGCCTCGCGCCAGACACCGAGCCCGCCGCGCCCCCGTCCGACGTACGCGGCAAGGTCGTTGATGCTGGCCGGCCCGAAGGCGGCGAGGTAGCGGCGCGCGACCTGGATCCGTGCGCTCGCCTCGTCGATATCGGGTCGGGCAATCCCGACCCAGTCAGCGGCGACGGCGTAGCGCGACCTTCCGTACCCCTCCCCGTCGAACGGGACGTGAACCAGCGGCACGACAGCGGCCAGATGGCGCCAGCAGACGCGAGGCACGGTGATCTCGATCGGACCCACCTCCTCGGCCATGAGGCGGTCCAGCTCCGTCGAAGAGACCGGGCCGTCGGCAAGCGCCGACAGTGCGACGCCGTGGGCCGCCAGCATGCGTCGTCCGAGTGGCGAGTTGATGGGATCGGCCTTTGTGAGGAGGCGCCATTGCGCGAAGCGCATCGGCTGGCACACCGTGAACATGGGCCAGAGGTCGGTGGCAATTACCGTGTGGATCGTGATCCGCATCAACGAGCTGCGGACCACCTGGCGTTGGTTCAGGCCGGAGGCGAGATCCGCCGTGGCGGCATCCGCGCTGCGGGAAGCCAAGGCCACCGGCGGCCACTCCGAATGCTGGGCCTGGAGAGATCCGAGCCGCTTGACGGCAGCCCCGACCGATGACGCGCGGATCGGTTCAAGCAGGCCCTGCCGCGCCAGCGTGGCGCGGTTGAGGTCACGGACCGTCAGGGGCGCCGCTGGCGCCATTCCTCCGTCAGGCCAATCGGCGGATGACGCCGACGACCTTGCCCTGGATGTGGACCTCGGTGGCGTAGATCGGCTCCATCTCAGCGTTCGCCGGCTGGAGCCGCACGCGGTCCTTTTCGCGGAAGTAGCGCTTGAGCGTGACGCCGTTGTCCTCGAGGAGAGCGACCACGATGTCGCCGTCGCGCGCCGTCGCCTGTGGCTGGACGATCACGAAGTCTCCGTCGTCGATGAGCGCGTCGATCATGCTCTTGCCGCGCACGCGCAGGACGTAGGAGTCCGGGCGCGCTTCCATGGAGCGCGGAACTTCGAGCGTCTCGGCGGCATCGGCATAGGCTTCGATCGGCTGGCCGGCGGCGATTTCGCCCATGACCGGCAGGGCAAGCGTGTCTCGTTCGACGGGCATCCGGAACGGCGTGACCTTGGAATTATCCGCGGGACGCGATGGCGTATCAGCGCGCGAGGTCAACCGCAGGGCGCGCGATGAGTGCGACCCGCGCTCGAGGAGACCGTCTCGCTCGAGGGCAAGGAGGTGATGGTGCACGGCGCTCGTGGATGCCAGCCCCACGGCATCCGCAATCTCGCGCACGGACGGCGGATAGCCGCGCTCCACGACGGTGTGGGCGATGCAGTCGAGAATTCGCTGCCGCCGTTCGACATCGTGCCTGGTCAAGAATCCCTCCGCGCTCGGGCGCTGCTGTGATCGGTTGAGGCTAGCAGAACGGATGTTCTATTGTCAAACCGATAGCGCCGCCAACTCTGGTATCATCGCGCACCCAATCCCCATCTCGTCCGCCGGAGCCTTGCGTGAATCTCTCCTCGTCGACGCGCTACCTGCGCATGGGACGACTCGTCTTCAAGCTTCCGACCTACGCTCGCGTGGTGTGGGGAATCGTGCGCGATCCGCGCACGCCCATCGGTTTGAAGGGCATCCTGGTCGCTGCGCTGGCCTACGTGGTCATGCCCGTGGACCTGATCCCGGACGTGATTCCGATCCTGGGGCAGGCGGACGACCTGACGGTCCTGCTGCTCGCCCTGGACCTGTTCATCCAGAATGCGCCGGCCGAGGTGCGGGCCGAGCACACCTCTCGCGCGCGCAATGGGACGGCGGACCTCGACCGAGACCTCATGAAGCTGCGAGGCCTGATGGGAGGTCGCTTCGACCGTATCCGTGACGACCTGCCGGAGCTGCTGGACCGATACGGATCCCTCCGCGACCCCGACGAACTCAAGCGCGCCCTGGCGTCATGGCGACATCGGCGGACGCAAAATACGTGAACTGAAGGAGACCGAATGAGAGTCATTCTCAAGCGAGACGTGAAAGGCCTCGGCCACGAGGGCGAACTCAAGGAGGTCAAGGTCGGATACGCGCGCAACTTCCTGCTGCCGACCGCAGCGGCCGTGGTCGCCGACAAGGGGGCCATCGCAAACTGGGATCGCCATCGCGATCAGCGCGAGGAGCGCGACCGATCCGTGCGCGCCGAGGCTGAGGCGACCGCCGAGAAGCTCCGCGAGCTCAAGCTTGAAGTTCCCGTCAAGGCGGGTGAGCGCGGCCGCCTGTTCGGCGCGGTGACATCGCACCAGATCGCCGACCTGATCAACGGCTCCGGCATCGAGTTGGATCGTCATGCGCTGCACATGCGCGAGCCGATCAAGGCGCTCGGCGAGTACAAGGTGGAGGTTCGCCTCATGCCCGGCGTCGATGCCATCGTCAACGTGAGCGTCGTCGCCGAAGGCGCCTGAGCCTGACCGATGCGCGCGGCGCCGCCCGACGTTGGGCGGCTGCCACGGATTCACCAACTCTGCCGATTTTTCGTTGAATCGTGGCCCGGAGGCATCGTTGGGCCAGGGAACGACGGAATTTCCGGCCGATGATTGGCGTGGACATGGCCTCGGGGCCACCCTCACGCCAGCGAGTGACCGAAATAACGGAGATTCGTGGCCCGGACCTGCGTTCCGGCCAATAACCGCCGAAATTTCGGCGGCCTCCGGGTCGGCGCCTTTCGAGACGTACGACCTGTCGTATGCCCACGCGGTAATGGCCCGGTAATCCGCCACCGATAGGATCGGCCCTTGTCCACAACCTCGTCGATTATCCACAACCCACCGGAGTTATCCCCGCGCACACCGGTGATCCGCGCCCACGAACTGCTTCGGCTCCCGTAGCCTCAGCGAGAACATGAGCATCGATAAGCTGGCGCCACAGGCGGTCGAGGCCGAGCAGAGCGTGCTCGGCTCGATCCTGATCGACGCCGACGCCATCCTCAAGGTCGGCGACTTCCTCAAGCCGGCCGACTTCTACCGCGCCCAGCACGGGGACGTGTACGAGGCCATGCTCGCCCTGCACGGCCAACGCGAGCCGATCGACCTCGTCACCCTGGCCGATGAGCTCAAGCGGCGCGACCGACTGGACGGGATCGGCGGACCCGCGTACCTGGCGACGCTCATGAACTCGGTGCCGACCGCCGTGCACGTCGAGCATTACGGTCGGATCGTCGAGCGCAAGGCGGTGCTGCGCAACCTCATCGGTGCTGCGGGCAAGATCGCGGCGGTCGGCTACGAGGAGGCAAATGACGCCGAGGTCGCCATAGACCGCGCCGAGTCGATCCTGTTCGAGATCAGCCAGCGCCGGACCGACGGCGGCTTCGAGTCGCTTTCAATTCTTCTCGGCCAGGCGTACGACCGGCTCGAGTACCTGCACGAGCACCGAGGCCAGATCCTCGGCGTGCCCACCGGGCTCTCGCAGCTCGATGCCCTGCTCGGCGGCCTCCAGCCGTCGGACCTGATCATCCTGGCCGCGCGCCCGTCGGTCGGAAAGACCTCGATGGCGCTCAACATTGCGCAGCACGCCGCGGTGCGCGAGAACAAGAAGGTGGCCGTCTTCAGCCTGGAGATGAGCAAGGAGCAGCTCGCCCTGCGCCTGCTGGCCGCCGAGACCGGCATCAACCCCCGCCCGCTCCAGACCGGCTTCGTGGACGAGACCGATTGGAGCAAGATCGCGATGGTCATGAACGACATGGCCACGGCGCCGATGTGGATCGACGACTCGCCGGCGCTATCGGTCATGGAGCTGCGCACCAAGGCGCGACGCCTGGAGGCGGAGCAGCACGGCCTTGATCTCGTCATCGTCGACTACCTCCAGCTCATGCAGGCCTCGACTTCGAACAAGGATGCGAATCGCGTCCAGGAGGTCAGCGAGATCAGTCGTGGGCTCAAGCAGCTGGCTCGCGAGCTCAAGGTCCCGGTCGTCGCGCTCAGCCAGCTCTCGCGTGGCGTCGAGCAGCGCGGCACGGCCGAGCCGCGACTGTCGGACCTGCGCGACTCGGGCAGCATCGAACAGGACAGCGACGTCGTGATCTTTCTCTACCGCGATGGCGAGCAGAACCCCGAAGCCGAGGTGGAGCTCATCAAGGCCAAGGTTGCCAAGCACCGCAACGGACCGATCGGCGAGGTTCCCCTCCAGTTCCGCAAGGCCAACACCCGCTTCTACACGGTCGCCGCGCGCGAGGAGATCGCCGCCTACTGACCGATCAGGCTCGCCGAGCGGGCAATCCATCGGTCTGTGATCTCCGCATGCGTCGGGGCCTTGAAATCGGGGTGTACACTCGGGCGCTAGAAACGACCGGTCCTTCAGCGTCTTTGCCCGAGTTCACTCGATCCGCGCCCACGTTCGCACGCGAATCACGACCTCTTGCAGACCGCGAACGTCCAATCCCGGGTCCGGCGTGCGATACAGGAGGCTGTGGGTTCAGGTGTACGCCGACAAGACCATTCATTGCCGTGACTGCGGCATGGACTTCGTGTTCTCGGCCGGAGAACAGGAGTTTTATGCCAGCAAGGGGCTGGTCAACGAGCCGCAGCGCTGTCAGGGCTGTCGTGCGGTCGCGAAACAGAATCGCGCCCTCGGCATTGGCAGCTCCAACGGCAACGGTGGCGACCATGGGGGGCAGCGCGAAATGCACGCGGCCGTCTGCGCCGAGTGTGGCGGACAGGCGCTGGTGCCCTTCCTGCCCCGCAACGACCGTCCGGTGTACTGCTCCAACTGCTTCGACAAGGTCCGCGATCGGGTCTGACCATCGAACCGCCAACAGACCGATGCGAGCGCCGCCCCACCAGGACGGCGCTCGTTCGTTCGCCGCCTGGGCGCCATCGGCTCTACGATGTGCACCTCCATACAGCTGAGGTGTCGTTCGCGCCGTCATGTCCGTCATTGCCGTCGTCGGCGCCCAGTGGGGCGATGAGGGAAAGGGACGCGTCGTCGACTACCTCGCCGATGAGGCCGACCTCGTCATCCGCTACGGCGGCGGCAACAACGCCGGCCATACCGTGGTCAACCCGCACGGGCACTTCAAGCTCCACCTGATCCCGTCGGGCATTTTTCACCCGGGCACGCGCAACCTGCTCGGCAATGGCGTGGTGATTAATCCGCCGGCACTCGTCGTCGAGCTCGACGAGCTGGCCAAGGCCGGCTTCGACGGCGCCAACCTGTTCATCAGTGATCGCGCGCACCTCGTGATGCCCTATCACGTCCTGCTGGATCAGCTCGAGGAACGGGAGCGCGGCGCGGCCAAGCTGGGGACGACATCGCGCGGGATCGGTCCGGCATACGTCGACAAGGTCGCGCGTCGCGGACTGCGCGTGGTGGACCTCATGGAGCCCGACCTGTTCCGTGAGCGACTGGCCGCAACCCTGCCCCGCATTCGCCGCCTGGCCGACGGGTACGGCGACGAAGAAATGGCCGATGCCATCGCCGAGGCAACTGACGTGGACGTCATCGCCGACACGTACCTGGCCGCCGGCGAGCGCCTGGCCCGCCACGTCATCGATGGCCAGGCGCTGGTGGACGAGGCGCTCGAGCGCGGCGAGCGGGTCCTGCTTGAGGGCCAGCTCGGGACGATGCGCGACATCGACTGGGGCATCTACCCGTACGTCACGAGCTCTTCACCGATTCCCGGTGGCGCGAGCATCGGCGCCGGACTGCCGGCGGTGGCCATCGACCAGGTCCTGGGCGTGGCCAAGGCCTATACCACCGCGGTCGGCGCCGGCCCGCTGCCCACGGAGCTGGAGGACGCCGATGGTGAGACACTCCGCGAGCGCGGCATCGAGTACGGCACCTCCACCGGACGCGCGCGTCGATGTGGGTGGTACGACGCCGTTGCCGTTCGCTTCAGCGTGCGCCTGGCCGGCTATTCGAGCATCGCGCTGACCAAGCTCGACGTGCTCGACGGCTTCACGCGCCTGAGCATTGCCACTGCCTACCGGGATCCGGCCGATGGCCGCAAATGGACCACGGTCCCGGCGTCGACATCGGTCTATGAACGGTTGGAACCGGTCTACGAGGATCTTCCCGGATGGGAGACTGACACGACCGCCTGCCGTTCCTGGTCGGATCTCCCTGCCGCGGCGCGGGCCTACGTCGAGCGGCTCGAGTCACTGGCGGGCTCCCCGATCTCGCATGTGTCGGTTGGCCCGGAACGTGCCCAGATGATCGTCCGGTAATCCGAGGCGCATCGGTAGCATCATCAAGGAGCACACATGAAGCTCGGCATCATCGTGCCGCAGGGCTGGACGGGGGAATACGACGGCTGGGAGCCGGAGCGCGCATGGGCGCGGACGGTCGAGGTGGCTCAGCATGCGGAGCGCATCGGCGCCGAGTCAATCTGGCTGTTCGACCATTTTCACACCGTCCCGCGGCCGACCGACGAGATGACCTTTGAGTCGTTCACGTCGCTCTCGGCGCTGGCGGCGCTGACTGACCGCGTGAGGCTCGGGCACGTCGTCATCTGCAACGGATTTCGTAACCCGGCGCTGACGGCGAAGATGGCATCCACCCTCGATATGATCAGCGGCGGCCGGTTTGAGCTCGGGATCGGCGCGGGCTGGAAGCGCGACGAATGGAACGCCTACGGGTACGGCTTCCCGGAGACGAAGCAGCGCTTGGCCATGCTTCATGACGCGCTCGAGGTGATCAGTCGCATGCTCGAGCCGGGCCGCGAGACGCACGCGACTTACGAAGGACCTCACCATAGCGTCAACGATGCTCGAAACCTTCCGAAGCCGATTCAGTCGAGTGGCATGCCGATCATGGTCGGGGGAAACGGACCCAAGGTGACATGGCGCCTTGCGGCCCGCTACGCCGATGAGCTCAACGTCGACGGCATGTCGCCGGACGAGCTGCGTGACGCTCTGCCGACCATCCGCGCCCGATGCGAGGAGATCGACCGCGATCCCGATTCGCTCGCCGTGTCAGTCCACGTCTGGTGGGGGACGCCGGAGTGGAGCGCCGCCGGCGCGGCCCGCCAGGAGCTTCTGGCCGAGTACGAAGAGCTCGGCGCGTCGCGGGTCATCGGCCTCCTCCAGGCCTCAGCGCAGTCAGGTGAGGCGCTGGATGAGCTCGCCGCCGATGCGCGCGCCGTCGGCGTGGAATTGGCCTAGACAGGTCGGCGCGGATCGGCTCGCTGATCGGTCCTGCCCGGGTGGACGGCATGTGTCGCCACGGCGACCCGCGTTGGGCCATACGCTGCGCTGGAGGACATTAGGCGGCAAATGGAGGCCAGATCATGCTCGGTTACGCTCGAAATCGACAGCTCACGGCACGCCTTCGCATCTAATGCCGCCACGACGGCATATGACCCAACGCGAGCCGAGGCGGACCATGCCACCCCGTGGCCGCACGAGCCGATGCGGCCAAGTTCGGACCGAGGTGCACGGCGCGCACGAACCCGGGACCATCGGCCCATTCGGGTGCATTGACGAGCGCGGCTAGACTGCACGCTCCGTCGACACCATGCACAGGACGATGATGGCAGGACCCTTCAGCCAGACGGTGACGCTGCACGAGCTCGGCGCCGAGCTGACGTATCACCCCGGGATGCCGGACTTTCTGGCCAAGCTACGTGCGGGCGAGCGTGGCGACGCGCGCCTGGCGCAGGGTGCCGCCACCTGGCGCGGCGAGCTCGGCTGGCGCGAGTTCTTCGCTCACGTCCTTGCCGCCCATCCGAGGCTGGCAACCGAGAGCTTCCGGCGCGAGTACGACAGTCTCGAGTGGACGGCCGGCCCGGCCGCGGATGAGGTGATCGCCGCCTGGCGCATGGGCCAGACGGGCTTTCTGTTCGTGGATGCCGGGATGCGCCAACTCGTCGCCACCGGCTGGATGCACAACCGTGCCCGCCTGGTGACGGCGAGCTTCCTGGTGAAAGACGCGGGCGTTGATTGGCGCAGGGGCGAATCGGTCTACCTGGATCACCTGCTGGATGCCGATACCCAGCAAAACAACGGGAACTGGCAATGGGTTGCCGGGGTTGGCACCGATGCCGCACCGTACTTCCGAATCTTCAACCCGACGCTCCAGGCCAGAAAGTTCGACCCGATGGTGCCTATGTGCGCCAATGGGTGCCCGAGCTGGCGCACCTGCCCGATGATCTGATCCACGAACCGTGGCGCGCACCGGATCTGTCGGGGGACTATCCGGCCCCGATCCTCGACCACGTCGAGGCGCGCGAACGGACGCTGGCCCGCTACCGAGCGGCCTCCACCGGCTGAGCCGCCTGAGACGCACTCGCGATCGTGCGGCCGCGCCACAGGGTCATGGCTGAAGCGACGCCGGCCAACGCGATCACGATGGTGACCCCCAAGGCTATCGGTGCGAGCGGCCAGAACATTTCCGCCTCCATGCTGAACGGCGAGGTCAGCGCCGTGAGCAGGCTGGGTACCAGGCTGACCAGTGGGAACAGGCTGACGGCGACGCCAGCGACGATCCCCGCCACCGCCAGGGTGCTGCGTGCGCCGTGACGAACTCGCGCCCATGACACCGTGGCAAGCATCAGCAGCGCTACCGGCACGCCCAGCATGACGGCGAACGGGTCGAAATAGGAGAAGCAGCCTTCCAGCGCGCCGGGCGGCAGGGACACCGGCGGGCTTCCACCCGTCGGGTTCGTGAACACGAGGTGGCAACCGGCCGTAACGCTCTGGACCAGCGGACCGATCACCAGGGCAATGGTGGCCAGTGCCATGATCGCAAACCAGAGTCGAGCAACGAGGAACCAGTTGTTCGATGTCATCGCGTACCTCCTTTTGACGGAACCATAGGCCGCCGCCACTGCGGTCGGACTGCGGCGCTGCTGTACCTGCACGATGCGCACGCACGGCGTCGAGAGCCGTTCAGGACATCGGTATACTCCACCGAAGCACGCAGCAAATGGACCGATGGTGAACCAGATTCGAGCGGTCACCCTCAAGACCTGCGAACCGACAAGCCCGCGCTGGCCGATGCCGTCCGCGGGCCATTTTTGTGGGATCCATTCATGACGGTCGAGCTTCCCGTCGGGACCGACGCGCGCCTGCGCCGGGCCTACGGATTCGAGGAGGTCGCGCTCGTCCCCGGCGCCGTCACCGCGGACCCGGCCGAGGTGGACCTGGGGACCGATCTTGGTGGCTTCCGCCTGGAGATCCCGTTCCTGGCAGCCGCGATGGACGCCGTCGGCGATGCCGACTTTGCCGTTCGCATGAGCCGCCACGGCGGCGTCGCCTTCGTCAACCTGGAGGGCCTCTACGCGCGGTACGAGGACGCCAGCTCGATCATCGAGCGGGTCGCGTCAGCCGAATCCGGGCGGGCCGCCGGGCACATCCTGGCCGAGGCCTACGAGCAGCCCGTGCGCGACGAGCTGATCACCGCGCTCATCATGCGCATCAAGGCTGCCGGAGCGGTCGCCGCGGTGTCCACCACACCGGCATCGGCCTGGCATCACGCGGAGCTCGCGGCGGAGGCTGGCGCCGACATGTTCCTCGTCCAATCCCAGGTGTCGTCCGCGCGCCATATCTCGACCTCCGGGCGAGTGCTTTCGCTGGCCGATCTCACCGGCGGGCTGTCCCTCCCGGTACTCGTCGGCAACACGGTGAGCGGCGAGGCGGCGTATCAACTCATGCACCAGGGCGCCGCGGGCGTCTTCGTCGGCGTTGGTCCGGGTGCGGCATGCACCACCCGCGAGGTGCTGGGCATTGGCGTCCCACAGGTGAGCGCCACCCTGGAGGTCGCGGCCGCACGTGATCGGTTCGCCGCGGAGACCGGACGATACGTTCCCATCGTGACCGATGGCGGCATGAAGACCGGCGGCGACATCGCCAAGGCCATCGCCTCAGGAGCCGATGCGGTCATGCTCGGCTCCCCATTCGCCGGCGCGCTTGAGGCACCGGGACGCGGCTTCAACTGGGGCATGGCCGCGCCTTCGCCGACGCTGCCCCGTGGGACGCGGATCAAGATCGGCGAGCGGCTGCCCCTGGAGCAGATCCTGTTCGGCCCGGCGGAGACGTCGCACGGCACCCAGAACCTCGTCGGCGCGCTGCGCCAGTCGATGGCCGCGCTCGGCGCCCGGACCATCCGCGAGATGCACTCGGTCGAGATGGTCATCGCCCCGTCGATCGCCACCGAGGGCAAGTCCTGGCAGCTCGCCGGCCGCGAGTAGGCCATCCCACGCACGTTCAGCCACTTTCTGGCTGATACGCCCGCCCCATGGCAACCGAGTGGACTCGCCCGTCATCGTGGCCGATAGAATTTCCAAGGTGAGTCACATCATCGGATCGGCAACGACGAATGGCTGAGCCGGTCCTTTCGCCCCGAGCGCTGAACCGGACGCTGCTTGAGCGCCAGCTGCTCCTCGAACGCTCGCCGCTACCCCTGACCGAGGTCGTGGAGCAGATGGGCGGCATCCAGACGCAGTACGCGCCGGCGGGCTATATCGGCCTGTGGTCGCGCATGCGCGACTTCGACAGACCGATGCTGACGCAGGCGCTGGTCGACCGCACGGTCATCCAGGCCACGGTGATGCGCGCCACCATCCACATGGTCTCAGCCGCCGATTACTGGCCGATGACCGCCGGCATTCGTCGCATCCGCCGCGAATGGTTCGAGAAGGTCAGCCGCCGCGACCTCGCCGGGACCGATATGGAGGCCGTGGCCAGCGCTGTTCGTGAGGAGCTCGCGGATGGTCCATTGCCGATGCGCGAGCTCACATCGCGAAGCGTCGCCCGTGGGTACGCCCCGCGCACCGCGGCCTGGGCAGGTATGCGCGTGGATCTCGTCCGCGTCCCGCCATCAGGGACCTGGGAGCGGCGTCGCGCTGACGTCTACGGCCTGGCGGATGGGTGGCTGCCGCCGGTAGAAGTGACCGAGGACGAAGGGATGGAGCTGCTCGTCCGCCGATATCTCGGCGGGTTCGGCCCGGCTCCGCTCAAGGACATCGCGAGCTGGATGGGTGTGTACGTGAGCCAGATACAACACGTCGTGGATCGCATGGACCTCCGCCCCATGCGCGACGAGGCCGGCAAGCCAATCTTCGACCTGCCCGACGCGACGTTGCCCGATCCGGAGACGACGGCACCGGTCCGCCTCCTCGCGGTATGGGATGCCGCCCTGCTCGTTCATGCGCGCCGCACCCAGATCCTGCCCGAGGAGCTGCGGCCGCAGGTGTTCAACACCAAGACGCCGCATTCGGTCAACACCTTCCTGGTCGACGGTCAGGTCGCCGGCTCGTGGCGCTTCGAGACCGGGGAGGTCCGGCTTTCACCGCTCCGGACGCTGAACACAGACGAGCGGCGGGAGGTTGAGGAGGAGGCGCATCGGCTCAGCATCTTCCACTCTTGAGTAGCATGGAGCGTATGACACACGCAGACGTGCAGGACTGGCTCGACCGATACGTTCAGGCTTGGCGGGCCAACGAGCCCGAACCGATCAAGGCGCTTTTCACCGATGACGCCGTGTACCGCTACCGCCCCTATGACGATCCCGAGCAGATGGCGACCGGCAACGACGCCATCGCCGAATCCTGGCTCGAGGAGCCCGATGCCCCCGGTTCATGGGAGGCGAGCTACGAACCGTACGCGGTCGAGGGTGACCGAGCCGTGGCGGTGGGATACAGCCGGTACTTCCCCGCCGACGGGCAGCCGGTGCGTACCTACCACAACTCCTACCTCCTGCGCTTCGCTCCGGACGGTCGCTGCGCGGAGTTCAGCGAGTTCTACATGCTCGAGGGGGAGTGACATTGATCGACCCGTCGTGCGTCTCGCCAACTGAGTAAACTTCCTCACATTACTGAGTGAAACTGCTCAGCGCAGTGAGTGAATGAGTCGTAAGTCACAGGTGTACCGGCGCCCCGTCTTCGCCGAGATCCTCGAGCGCGCCGAAGAGCCGCGCCAATTCATCCAGGTCCTGGCCGGACCGCGACAGGTGGGCAAGACAACGGTTGCGCGGCAGGTCATGGACGCCATCGGCATTCCGGGCCACTTTGCATCGGCGGATGCGCCCGACCCGGAGGACGTCGGCTGGATCTACACGCAGTGGGCCATCGGCCGTCAGCAGGCAAAGATGGGCGCGCGGGCCGGCGGCCTGCTGATCCTCGACGAGGTCCAGAAGATCCGCGACTGGTCCGATATCGTCAAGCAGCTCTGGGACGAGGACACCGCCTCCGGCCTGGAGCTTCGCGTGATGCTACTTGGATCGGCTCCATTGCTGGTGCGGCAGGGCCTCAGTGACAGCCTGGCCGGGCGCTTCGAGGTCATTCGCGTCACGCACTGGACGTACGCCGAGATGCGCGACGCCTTCGGCTGGGACCTCGACACCTATCTGTTCCACGGCGGCTATCCCGGTGCCGCGCGCCTGATCAAGCGCCACGAACGGTGGGAGGAATACATCCTGGACTCGATCGTCGAGACCAACCTATCGCGCGACATCCTCATGCTCAATCGGGTCGAGAAACCGGCCCTGTTGCGACAGCTCTTTCGCCTTGCCTGTTCCTATTCCGGACAGGTCCTGAGCTACACCAAGATGCTCGGAACCCTGACCGATGCGGGCAACACCGTCACCCTCGCCCATTACCTCGAGCTGCTGGGTGGGGCGGGCATGGTCACCGGCATCGGCAAATACTCGGGGTCTGCGGTGCGACGGCGGGCTTCGTCTCCGAAGCTTCTGGCGCTGAACACGGGGCTCATGACAGCGACTGCGCGCACCACCTTTGCCCGCGCCAAGGCCGATCACGAGGCGTGGTCGCGCCTCGTCCAGACGGCGGTCGGCGCGCATCTCTGGGCGCATGCCGACCCCGACGAGCTCGGCTACTGGCGCGCCGGCAACAACGAGGTCGACTGGGTCGTGCGCCCCGGCAAGCTCATGCGCTTACGCGAGGAGCCGATCGCGATCGAGGTTAGGACCGGCCGTCCGCGCGGCACGCCGGGCACCGTGGCTTTCACGCACGCGCACCCCGGCGCTCGTTCGCTGATCGTGGGCACCGGCGGCGTCCCGATCGAGGACTTCCTGTCGACCCATCCGCGTGAGTGGCTGGACGGGCCCACCGCGTGACGCCCGGCGTCGGCAGCCTCGGGCTGCCCCATTGCATGTAGTCACGAAACATGTGATCATGACTACATGAAGGTCGGAATACGCGAGCTGAAGGCACGGTTGTCGGAATACATCGAGCGTGCCGAGCAGGGCCAGGTCATCGATGTGACCAGTCGGGGCCGCCGCGTGGCGCAGATTGTGCCTGCGCCCGGCGCTGACAACGTCGAGCGTGGCCTCGCCGAAGGCTGGATCACCCGTGGTGACGAGCGCCCGCCGGGACCGGTCCAGCGCCACGTTCCACGGGCCGGCACGCCCTCCACCACCGAGCTGATCCGCGCGGACCGCGACGAGTGACGCTATACGTCGACAGCAGCGCCCTCGCCAAGCGCTACGTCGCGGAGACCTACAGCGAAGTCGCCGAGCAGCTGCTCCTGGCCGATGCGGACTGGCTCACGGCGAACCACACCTACGTCGAAGTCATGCTCGCCATGGGGCGTCGATTGGCCGATGGCGATTTGCGATCGGCCCGCGATGCGTTCGCTTCCGACTGGTCCCGCCTGCTCGTCGTGGCGCTCGACCACGAGGTGTGCCGGCGAGCGGCCGCCATCGGGGCTGAGACGGGAACACGGACGCTGGATGCCCTGCATCTCGCCGCCGCCGAGCGCGCAGGCGGCAGGCACCTTCGGTTCCTCACGTTCGACGTGCGACTGGCCGACGCGGCTCGATCACTCGGGTTCGCGGTCATCGGTTCCTGATCCGCTAGGCGCGAAGCCGACGCAGCCGGCAGTTTCGAAGGAGCCACCCAACGGGGCGGCTCCTTCTGCGTGCGATTCCGAGGTTGAGCTAGGAGCAGGTGTGAGTGCCTGCCGTGATCCACACCCTGTCGGTCTGCGCCACACCGGTCCCGGGAGGCTTTCCGAACACGGCCAGGTGGACATGCTCATGGAAGGCGTGGCCCGCCGGATCACCAGGACAGCGCCATGTGTTTCCGCGGGCGATGTCCTCGACGGTGGTACCCGGCGTGACCAGATTGTGGGAGTGGTTCGCGAGGGCCAGGCCTGCCATCGCAAGGTCAGAAGACCACTGAGCGCAACAGAGACGAAAGCTCGCCGCATCCTCCTCCGAATTCGTGATGCTTGACGGATGACTCAGGCTGTCGACGCCTCGACGTCGAAGGCCCGCTGCGTGGCCGCGGCATAGCCGAGCCAGATCCAGCCGGCGCTGAAGAGCACGACGCTGCCGATGGCAATCGGCACGATCCACGATGGCGAACCGAAGAGGCCGAACCCGGCCGGGATGACGGTCAGCACCATCAGCACGGACCCGGCCAGCAGGGTCAGCGCCGCGGGACGCGAGAAGACGCCGACGATGGAGGTGGCCGCGGCGAAGAGCACCGAGCCGATGATCAGGCCCAGCAAGCCGAACGACCACAGGTACCAGCTGGACAAGCCGGCAACGAGAGGCTCGTCACCGCGCACGGCCATTCCGGCCATGCCGAGCAGTGACACGACGACTGCGGCAATCGGGACCGCGACCGCCGACCAGGTCAGGACAGGGCGCCGACGGCCCTGGACGGCGCTGAGGCCGATGAGGGCCACCAGGAGCGCAATCTCCACCGTCAGAAAGATCGCGATCTGGACGATGGTGGCGACCTCTTCGGGGATGTCGCCCAGGAGCCACGCAGCTGGGAGAGCGATGATGATGAGCGCCCCGCCGACAATGGCGGCGAAGCCTGCGATTCGAGCATTCATCGGGTTTGTTCTCCTTGGGGCGAGATCGATCGCCAGGGACCGCGGGCGGAGTCGGGCGTCGAGCGCGCCGAGGACGACGTCGAAGACGTCGAAGGGGGAGAGCGGCTGCTCTTCGAGCACGGCGAGGAACTCGTCCTCGTATCGCGCTCGCCAGGCCGCCGGATAGAGCCGCAGCAGGAGCCTCACGACCGTGCGCTCGCCAGCCTCGTGAGGCCGGTGCGGGCGAACCGCTCCAGCTCGCGCAGCTGCTCCTCGAGGGTCGTTGCGCCCGCTCCGGTGATCCGGTACGGACGACGTCGATCCTCGGCCGGCATCGGCTCGATCATGCCGCGACGCTCCAGGCGGCCCAGCGCCGCGTACAGCGTGCCCGGCCCGAGCGGTGATCCGGTCATTCGCTCGGCCTCGGTCATGATCGCGTAGCCGTGCTTCGGGCCATCGGCAAGTGCTACCAGGATCAGGAGCGCCGGCTCCGCGAAACGGCCGAGGTCGGACAGACCTGATGCCATGGATCACCTACTCCTGCTGTCGGTATAACGCGTCACGATATATCGTATGGGGATATATAAGCCACAGTCGGGCGACTTGTCAAGCGCTGGCCCAAGAATCGCATCTCCGACCCTATCTCCCCTGCAGTGGGCCTCACGACAGCTCCTCCTTACCCGGAACGCGTTAATCACTCAGTTCGTGGGAGATAGCGGCTCCTCGGTGCCGCCCAGAGGCGATTACCGTCGTAAGCCCCATCCGGCGGGAATTGAGCACGGCCCGCGCCGTCGGCCCGGTCGGGGCCTGGAGCCGTTCAACGCGGTGCCGTGTGCCGGTAGACTCTGAGCACCACAATCGCCCAACGGAGCGACATTGAGCGAACCCCCGGATTCCCAGCCCACCGTGCGCGATCGTGGCCGCACCGTGCACGGCGAGGCGGCCAACGCCGGCCATCGAGTGCTGGCCCCGGACGACGCCGAGGTCGAGGCGTACCTGGAGCAGGCACTGCACGCGGCGCCGCCGCAGCGCGTGGAGACCGAGGCGCCTGAGTAGCCGGACATGGTGGTGGTGCTCGACTTCGGCAGCCAGTTCGCCCAGCTCATCGCGCGCCGCGTGCGCGAGCTGAACGTCTATTTGGTTGTACCCTGAGCGCATGCCGACCTCCGCCAGCGACCGTCGTGATCGGTTTCGCCGTCTCCATGAGCGCGGGCTGTTCCTCATGCCGAACCCCTGGGACATCGGGTCGGCGAAGATCCTCGCGAGCATGGGTTTCGAAGCGCTGGCCACAACGAGCCTCGGACATGCTGCGGGGCTGGGCAAACTGGACCTGACGGTGACCCGGGCAGAACTGCTCGACCACGTGGCGGCACTGACCGCGGCCGTTGATCTTCCGCTCAACGTGGACTCCCAGCGCCTGTTCGCCGATGATCCCGCAGGCGTCGCCGAGATGGTCACGGAGATTGCCGAACGGGGTGCGGCCGGCTGCTCGATCGAGGACTATAACCCGGCCTCTGGCCTGATCGATCCGGTCGAAGTCGCCATGGAGCGAGTGGCCGCCGCCGCCGAAGCGGCGCATCGGCATGGCGTCGTCCTGACGGCCCGGGCGGAGAACCACGTCTACGATCTCGGAGACCTCGACGACACCATTCGCCGGCTCGTCTCCTATCGTGCCGCCGGAGCAGATGTCATCTATGCGCCACGCCTCACCGAGGCCGATGACATTCGGCGCGTGGTCGAGGCTACGGATGCACCCGTCAACGTGCTGGCCGTGCGTCACTCTCCCTCCATCGGCGAGCTCGCGGAGATGGGCGTGCGCCGCGTCTCGACTGGGGGCACCCTGGCCCGCGCTGCCTACGGAACGCTGGTCGCCGCCGCGGACGAGATGCGGGTGACGGGCACCTCGACGTACATCGACGCCGCAATAACCGGCGCGGACCTGGACGAAGCGCTGGGCGGCGAGTAACAGGAAACGACCGACGGGCGGTGTGCTTAATGCCCGTGTGGACGGCATCTGTCCCCACGGCGACCGGCGTTGGGTCATATGCCGCGCTGCTGGGCAATAGCCGGCACATGGGGGTCACATCATGCTCGGCCACGCTCAGAACCGGCAGTTCGCGGCACGCTTTCGCGGCTAATGCCCGCCACGACGGCGTATGACCCAACGGGAGCAGACCGCATCACCCGGCTCCACTGCCGCGCCGAAGCCTGACAGTCGCGTGGTGCGGACAATGACGCCCCGCCCGCCGCCGCAGGGACCGTACACGGACGTATCGGGCCGATAGACTGGGACCAGTGACCGATGACATCCGAGCGCCCCACCCGAGCGGCAAGGATCGCGGACGGACCGTGCATGGCGAGGCGGCGAACGCCGGCCATCGGGTTCTTGCCCCGGACGATGCGGAGGTCGAGGCCTACCTCGAGCAGGCCCTCCATGCGCCGCCCGGGCAGCGGGTAGAGCCCGAGGCGGCAACCCAGCCAGACACCGTCGTCGTCCTCGACTTCGGCAGCCAGTTCGCCCAGCTCATCGCGCGCCGCGTGCGCGAGCTCAACGTCTACTCGGAGCTCCTGCCACACGACACACCGATGGCGGAGCTCGAACGACGGGGGGTCAAGGCGGTGATCCTCTCGGGCGGACCGTCATCGGTCTACGACGAAGGCGCTCCGAAGGCCGATCCCGCACTGTGGTCCGGCCGCATTCCGGTGCTCGGCATCTGTTACGGGCTCCAGCTCATGGCCCTTGCACTCGGTGGCGAGGTCGTGGCATCAACCAGGCGCGAATACGGACCGGCGACCGTGAGCTTGACGGAGACCGATGGGCTCTTTGCCGGCCTCGACGGCGAGCAGCCGGTCTGGATGAGCCATGGCGACTCGATCATTCGTCCGCCGGAGGGCTTCAAAGCGACGGCCCAGACGGACTCGACGCCATACGCCGGCCTCGCCGATGCGTCGCGCAACCTGTACGGCATCCAGTTCCATCCCGAGGTAGTGCACACGCCGATCGGCCGGGAGGTGCTGCGCAACTTCGTGGTCGAGATCGCCGGCGTGCAGCCGACGTGGACAGCCGGCAACCTGGTGGAAACGAGCGTGACTGACATCCGCGAGCGCGTGGGAGACGGCCATGTCATCTGCGCGCTCTCCGGCGGCGTCGATTCGGCCGTGGCGGCGACGCTGGTGCATCGGGCTATCGGCGACCAGCTGACCTGCATCTACGTCGATCACGGGCTCATGCGTAAGCGCGAATCGGAGTTGCTGCGGGTCACCTTCGAGCGGGACCTGGGCATGAAGCTGGTGATGGTCGATGCTCGGGATCGGTTTCTGAAGCGCCTGGCGGGCGTGGAGGATCCGGAGGAGAAGCGACGCATCATCGGCGACGAGTTCATCAGGGTGTTCGAGGAGGAGGCGGCGAAGATCGGTCAGATCGACTTCCTGACGCAGGGGACCCTGTATCCCGATGTGATCGAGTCGAAGACCTCGGAGACGAAGACCTCGCAGAAGATCAAGACCCATCACAATGTCGGCGGGCTGCCGGCCGACCTGCGATTCAAGCTCATCGAGCCACTGCGCTCGCTGTTCAAGGACGAGGTGCGACGGGTGGGGATGGAGCTGGGCTTGCCGGACGCGATGGTGCAGCGCCAGCCGTTTCCCGGACCGGGGCTCGCCATCCGGATCATCGGCGAGGTGACGGCCGAGCGGCTCGATACGCTGCGGGAGGCCGATTGGATCGTGATCGACGAGATCAAGGCGGCGGGCTTGTATCGGTCCTTGTGGCAGTCGTTCGCCATCCTGACGCCGGTGCGCTCGGTCGGGGTCATGGGAGATGGGCGGACGTATGCCAACGTCGTGGCTGTGCGGGCAGTGACCTCCGACGACGGCATGACCGCGGACTGGGCGCGGCTTCCGTACGAGGTGTTGGCGCGCATTTCCTCGCGTATCGTGAACGAGGTGCCGGGCGTGAATCGCGTGGTCTACGACATCAGCTCGAAGCCACCCGCGACCATCGAGTGGGAGTGAGCCTGCTCCGCCCGCGGTGACGTGTCTCTCCCGGAGACATACCGGGGGTTCAACCGCGAAATGTGCTCGGCGGAGGACCGGATTGGCGGCCCGGCTGCGTGGCTATTCCTTCAGGCGGTGACGGCGGTGCCAACCCTCGATCGACTCGTTCGTATTGCGCTCCACGGCCAGATCGGTGGCGCCCGAAGGCGGCCGAGCCCAGGCAGGCGCCTCCGCGGTGAAGACGTGGACACGCTCCGGCGGCTCGGGCAGCGGCGTGTCGACCGCGGACGCGAACGGGTAGACGAAGTCCGGCGCCGCATCGATGGTCAGGTACAGCGCGGAGCCGCAGCGCGAGCAGAACCGGGTGCGGGTCGTGTCCGCCGCCGCGAACTCGGTCAGCGCATCGGCTCCTTCAAGCACCAGGGATGAGGCCTGGGCCAGGATGTTCGCCGCGGCGCCTGTACCGCCGGCGGTCTTCCGGCAGCGCGCGCAATAGCAGCGCCGATACGGATACGGCGTGAGAGTCTCGACGTTGAAGCGGACCGTGCCGCAGAAGCAGGAGCCGGCGAGCTGCATGGACCGATGCTAGCGGCCCGCCGGTCGCGATGCCGGATACCCGGTAGCATGGCCCGCACATGTCCAGCTGGTTCGACAAGCTCCTTGAAGACCTCCAGAAGCGCCAGGAGGAGGCCGACGCGCGCACCGAAGGCCGTCCCTTCGAAAAGCGAGAGCGCAACGTGACGCCCATCGAGGACGGCCGCAAAGCGCGCCGCGCCTCCAACGGTGGCGCAGGCAGTGGTCCGGGTGCTCCGCCGGTGGCCAGCGCGGACCTCCCGTGGCGACGCTACCTCCTGATCGGCGGCGGCATCCTCGGGCTCCTGATCGCGTTCGGGCTGCTGGGCGGTGTCGTGAACCTCATCACCGACATCATGTGGTACGACGCACTCGGCCGACGGGACGTGCTCCAGACGCGGCTGTGGGCACAGGTCGCGCTGTTCGGGATTGGATTCGCGGCCATGCTCATCCCGGCGCTCGGGAGCATCTGGCTGGCCCGCCGCATCGTGCCGCAGGCGCCCGTGCGCCAACTGGGCGGGATCGAGATGCCGGATGCGTCGCGCATCATCGGGATTGCCCTCACCGTCGTCGCTGTGTTGCTGGCGCTCGGTAGCGCCGCCGCCTGGAGCGGAGCGTGGGAGACCATCCTGCTGTTCACGAATGGCGAGGACTGGGGCGTGACGGATCCGACCCTCGGCCGCGACATCGGCTTCTATGTGTTCGACCTCCCGTTCTGGCGCTTCGTTCTGGGCTGGGCCTCGACGACGTTGATCGTGGTCGGCCTGCTGACGCTGGCGACGTACGCGGCGCGGGCTCTGCGCTGGCAGTTCCACCTGACGGCGCCGGTGCGGGCGCACGTCTCGGTCATCGGCGCATTGCTGCTGGTCACCATCGCTGCCGGCTATCAGCTCGACATTGCCGAGCTGGCGTACTCGACGCGGGGCATCGACGGGACCATCCAGGCCGCGACTTACACCGACATGAACGCGCAACTGCCAGCGGCCGTGATCCTCACGGTTGTCGCGCTTGCCTCCGCGGTGCTGCTCCTGCTCAACACGTTCTTCCGCACGCTCTGGCTGCTGGGGCTGGCTGTCGGCGCCTGGTTCCTGCTCTCGATCCTCGTCGGCGGGTTGTACCCGGCGTTCGTGCAACGGGTCCAGGTCGAGCCGAACGAGCTTGCCGTGGAGCGACCGTACGTGCGCAATCACCTGGAGGCGACGCGAGCGGCCTTCGAGCTCGACGACGTTGACACGCGCACGTTCACCGGCGAGCAGGAGCTGACGCGCGAGGTGTTCGAGCAGGACCAGGCCACCATCGACAACCTGCGCCTGTGGGATTATCGGCCGCTGCTCCAGACCTTCGGGCAGCAGCAGATCCTGCGGCAGTACTACCACTTCGGCGACGTGGACATCGACCGCTACGGGATCGACGACGAGCAGCGCCAGCTCATGGTCAGCGCGCGCGAGCTGGATATCGATCGGCTGCCCAGTCAGGCGCGCACGTGGACGAACGAGCGCCTGGTCTACACGCACGGCTACGGCATCACCGCCGTGCCTGTCGACGCGGTCACGCCTCAGGGTCAACCCGACTACCTCGTCAGTGGCATCAACCGCGAGCCGGAGCTGCCCGTCGAAGAGCCGCGCATCTACTTCGGCGAAGAGACCGATACCTACGTCGTCACCGGCACCACGACCGACGAGTTCGACTATCCGCGCGAAGGCAGCGAGGCGCGCACGACGTGGTCCGGCTCGACCGGTGTCGGGATCGGCAACCCGCTGACCCGCGCGCTGTTCGCCATGCGCTTCGGTGACTTCAACCTGCTCATCAGCGGCCAGCTGACTGGCGACTCGGAGGTGCTGTTCCGCCGCGCGATCTGGGAACGCGCCCCGGAGATCGCGCCATTCCTGCTGTTCGATGGCGACCCGTACCTCGTGAGCGGGGACGAGGGACTGGTCTGGATATGGGACGCCTACACGGTGAGTGACCGCTATCCGAACGCGCAGCCGCTGCCCGCCGGCCGCTTCGAAGGCGCCAACTACGTCCGCAACAGTGTCAAGGTCGTGGTCGATGCCTACGACGGAACGGTCGACTTCTTCATCTCCGATGAGACCGATCCGATCATCGCCGCCTACGCCCGCATCTTCCCGACCCTGTTCCAGCCGCTCTCGGCAATGTCGGACGATCTCGTCTCGCACCTGCGCTATCCCGAGGATTACTTCACGGCCCAGAACATCGCGTCGCTGGCCTATCACCTGCCGGATACCGATGCGGGAGCCGCGACCCTGTACAACGGCGAGGACCGATGGGCGATCCCCGATGACGTGAGCACGGCCCAGCCGCAGCCTATGGAGCCGTATTACGTGATCATGCGCATCCCCGGCGAGGATGAGGCCGAGTTCGTCCTCATCCAGCCTTTGGTGCCGGAGGGCCGGCCGAACATGATCAGCTGGGCGGCGGCGCGGATGGATCCGGGCGTGTACGGCGAGCGCATCAACTTCCAGTTCCCGACCGGCACGACCACCCAGGGTCCGGCGCAGATCGAGGCGCGCATCAACCAGGACGACACCATCAGCGAGCAGATCACGCTGTGGTCGAACGCCGGGTCATCCGTGGTACGCGGCAACCTGCTGGTGCTGCCCATTGGCGACGACGGGTTGATCTACATCGAGCCGATCTTCCTCCAGGCCGAGGGTGCGCCATTCCCCGAATTCGTGCGCGTCATCATGGTCGACCAGGATTTCGTTGCCTTCGCCGAGACTGTCGAAGAGGGCCTACGTCAGCTTCTCGGTGAGGCGGAGCCGCCACCCCCCGAAGTGCCCGATCCGACTGACCCCGACGACCCGGATGGATCGCCGGAACCGTCACCATCGCCAGGTGAGTCGCCCGGGTCGCTGCCCGCGGACGTCGCCGGCCTCGTGGCCGAGGCGCAGCGCCTGTACGACGAGGCGCAGGACGCGCTGGCGGCTGGCGACCTGGGCACCTACCAGGAGCGCATCGATGAGCTGGCTGACGTGCTCGAGGCGCTTGGGGCCCTGACCGACCCGTAGGCCGCCGATATTTCGGGCCAGGAACCGACGATAGATCGGCGGTGGCCTGGGTGCTGGCCCTAGACTCGGACCATGGACGTGTTGGTCATCGGATCCGGGGGGCGGGAGCATGCGCTGGCCTGGCGGCTGGCGCGCGACGAGACCGTGCGCAGCGTGCGGATCGCGCCGGGTAATGGCGGCACCGCGGCGGTGGGCGAGAACGTTGATCTCGACATCACCGACATGACCTCGGTTGCGCGCCATGCCGTGAGGGAGCGATACGGGCTGGTAGTCATCGGTCCGGAAGCGCCACTGGCAGCCGGTCTGGCTGACGAGCTCGATCCAACGCGGATTCCGACCTTTGGACCGATGCGCGCCGCGGCGCGCCTGGAGTCGAGCAAGGCATTCGCCAAGCGCCAGATGGAGCGGGCGGGCGTGGCTACCGCATCGGCGGCCAGCTTCACGGATGCTGATGCGGCGGTTGCGCACGTCCGGGGCTCCGAGCGCGTCCCGGTGGTCAAGGCGGACTGGCTCGCGGCGGGCAAGGGAGTGGTGGTTCCAGAGACGCATGCGGAGGCGGAGGCCGCGGTGCTCGATCTGTTTGGGTCGGTCGCGCGCGGCGCCCGGGTGGTGCTGGAGGAGCGGTTGGATGGGCGCGAGGTGAGCGTCTTCGCGCTGGTCAGTGGCGAATCGGTCATGCCGTTGGCGGCGGCGTGCGACTACAAACGCCTGGGTGATGATGACATTGGCCCGAACACCGGCGGCATGGGTGCGTACGCGCCGGTGCCATGGTTCGGCCGGTCCGCGCTGGAGCAGATGGCGGCCGAGGTCTTCGAGCCTGTTGCCTGGCGAATGGCGCGCGACGGCTTTCCCTATCGCGGGGTCTTGTATGCCGGCCTCATGCTGACCGATGACGGACCGATGGTGCTTGAGTTCAACGCCCGCTTCGGCGACCCCGAGGCGCAGGTCCTGCTGCCGATGCTCGACGGCGATCTGGCCTCGGCGCTGCTCGGCTGTGCGATCGGTGACCGTGGGCTGATGGAGGGCTCTGTGGCATTGCGCGCCGGCGCCGCGGTCGGTGTGGTCGTGGCGTCCGAGGGTTATCCCGATGTGCCGCTGATTGGCCGTCGAATCGAGGGCGTTGAACCATCATCGGCTGCCGATGATGGCGAGGTGTTGTGCTTCCATGGCGCTACCCGTCGCAGGGCCGATGGCGCCTATGAGTCGACCGGTGGTCGCGTGCTCACGCTTGTTGGTCGCGGCGTGACCCTGGCCGACGCTCGCACCTCCGCGTATCGCGGCGAGCGTGAGGTTGCGCTTAACGGCGGCCAGTACCGGACCGACATCGCCGCGCGCGAGATTTCGCCGGCGCCCTGACGATTGCGCCACGTACGCGCCGGCTACGTGGACGGTGACTTCGCCATGTACCCGCCGGTTGGGTGGGTGTCGCGTCAACAACGGTGACTTCCCCATCTACCCAGCTCAGATTCGTGCAGTGAGCGCAAGAACCTCGGGCCGGCCGCCCGGGTGACCCGTATTCTTGCCAGACCGATGCCCATCGTCGCCGTCATCTGCGGCTCCCGCTCCGACCTGCCGACCCTCAAGGGCTGCTTCGACGTGCTCGATAGCTACGAGATCGCGTGGGAGGCATCGGTCATCAGTGCACACCGCCAGGCAGATGCGCTGCATGCCTACGTTGCCGAGGCCGAGGAAGCCGGAGTGCAGGTATTCATCGGGGCAGCGGGTTTGGCCGCCCACCTGCCCGGCGTGCTCGCTTCGCTCACCGGCAAGCCGGTGATCGGGGTGCCGCTGGATGGAGGCTCCCTCGGTGGTGCCGATGCGCTCTATGCCGTGGTCCAGATGCCACCCGGCGTGCCCGTGGCGACCGTCGCCATTGGCAGTGCCGGCGCGAAGAACGCCGCTCACCTCGCCGCGCGCATCCTCGCTCTCTCGGATCCTGAGCTCGCAGACCGCCTCGCGGCCTTCCGGACCGATCAAGCCATGAAGTCCGAATTGCGTATCGATCCCCGGACATGATTGATCGGTATGCGCTGCCGGAGCTGCGCGAGATCTTCGGCGAGCAGCACAAGCTTGACCTGTGGCTGAGGATCGAGCTGCTCACGGTCGAGGCGCTGCGCGACGCGGGCGTTGTGCCGGACGCCGATTGGGAGCGCATCAACGCGGCGGCGGCCGAGGTTGACGTGCAGCGCGCGCGCGAGATCGAGCAGGAGTCGCAGCACGACGTCATCGCATTCCTGCGCTCGGTCACCGAGCGGCTGGGAACCGAAGGGCGCTGGCTGCACTACGGCCTGACCAGCTCCGACGTGCTCGACACGGCCACGGCGGTCATCCTGCGCGATGCGACTCGCGTGGTCGAAACCGAGCTTGCGCGGCTGATCGAGGTGGTTCATCGGCTTGCCCTCCAGCATCGGGACACGCCGATGGTCGGGCGCAGCCATGGCATCCACGCCGAGCCGATCACCTTCGGCTTCAAGGTCGCCGGCTGGTACGCCGAGCTTCAGCGCGATTCGGCGCGCGTCGAGCGGGCGCGCGAGGGAATCAGCGTGGGATCCATCTCCGGCGCCGTCGGCACCCACGCCAACGTCAGCGGCGAGGTCGAAGCGCACGTCCTCAATGGCCTCGGCCTGGAACCGGATCCGGCGCCGACGCAGGTCGTGAGCCGCGACCGGCACGCGGAGCTGCTCACGACCCTCGCCATCCTGGGCGGCACGCTCGAGCGGATCGGAACGGAGATTCGGCACATGCAACGCACCGAGGTCGGGGAGGCATTCGAGCCATTCGGCTCCGGCCAGCAGGGATCAAGCGCGATGCCTCACAAGCGCAACCCGATCCTGGCGGAGCGTGTGACCGGCATGGCGCGGCTGCTTCGTGGCGACGCCCTCATCGGCCTCGAGAACATGGCGCTCTGGCACGAGCGCGACATCAGTCACAGCTCCGCCGAGCGCTTCGTCTTCGAGCGCGCGCTGGGCGTCGCGGCCTATGCAACGCGCACGTTGGGCGACATCCTGGATGGGCTTGAGGTCGACGCCGATCGGATGCGCGCCAACCTCGACCAGCTCGGCGGCATGGTCTACTCGGAGGCGCTGTTGCTGGCCATGATCGCCAAGGGCGCCGATCGCCAGGAGGCCTACCGCCTGGTGCAGGGCGCGGCGAAGCGGGCATGGAGCGGCGAGGCGTCGTTCCGCGAAGCGCTGCGCGATGACGCGATGGTCGCCGAGTGGCTCACCTCTGACGACATCGAGCAGGCGATGGACCTCGAGCACCACCTCGCCGGGATCGGCGTGACATACCGCGCGCTCGGCCTCGAAGAAAGCGAGTAAGCAAGGACCGATGCGGCGCTGGTGGACCGATGCGACCGCCGCCGCGCGCCTGGTGGCCGAGCGTCCGCCCTTCTGGCTGCCGGGGGCGCTGGTCTGGCTGGTGACCGTGGGCTGGATTCCGATGCTCGTGGCGGTGGCACGGGCGCCGACCGTGGCCGATCTCACATTCTTCGGGGCGGCGATCTACACGTCGGGTGCCTGGCCACTGAATGCGGTGGTGTTCGGAGTCGCAGCGTTCGCCCTCATCTGCGTCGGCTTCGCCCTGGCTGCGGTCGGTGAGGGTACCCTGATCGCGTTATCGCGCCGTCGGCGGCTCTCCGCGATCGACGCGCTCCGCGTCCTCGGCATCACCGTCGTCACTGCCGCACCGACGGTGTTCGCAGCTCTGCTGCTGGCCATCGCGCTGGCGTTCATCGCGCCGACCGAATTCACCGCGCCCGATGCCGGCGCGGGTCCCATCATCCGGACGTTGAGCCGTGCCGCGCCATTCCTGGTGCTGATCGCGGTGATCATGGTCATCGGTTCGGCGTTCCATGCTGCCGCCACCCGGGCGGTCATCGGGTCTGGCAACGGTCTCGCGACCGCCCTGGTCTCAAGTCCGCGCCGGCTGGCGCGTGCGGGGACGTCGGGGGTCGCGCAGGCCGCATCGGTCCTGGCAGCGCGCTTCGTCTACCTGGCGTTGTCCGTGGTCATCATGGCGATGCTGTGGACGCCCATCGGTGCCAGGTTGACGAAGGACGGCTTCGATCCCGCGACCTCGTTGCTGCTGGTAGGCTTCGTGGCGATCTGGCTGTGCCTCGTCCTCGCAGGCGGCGCCCTTCACGCGTGGGGATCGGTCACCTGGACCGCGGTCCTCGACCGTGGCGTGCGACGGCACGGCCCCGACTTCGTACAGGTGGAGGCCCCGGCCGATCCATGACCGTCGAGCTTTCGGTCGCCACGCAGATCGACCTGTCGCTGCGCCTGGCGATCGGGCTGATCCTTGGCGCGGTCATCGGCTTCGAGCGCGAGTTGCACCGACAGCCTGCGGGATTCCGCACCCACAGCCTCGTTGCGTTGGGCGCTGCCCTCTTCACGGTCGTGAGCGCCTTCGGCTTCGAGGGTTCTATGGTCGACCCAACGCGCATCGCGGCGCAGATCGTGTCGGGCATCGGCTTCATCGGTGCCGGAACGATCCTCCAGCATCGCGGCCACATCCGGGGTCTCACCACGGCTGCGAGCCTGTGGGCCGTGGCGGCCATCGGCACGGCGGCCGGGGCGGGGATGTACGTCGTCGCTATCGTGGGGACCGTGTTGATCCTGGTCGTGCTGTCCCTGTTGGACTGGGTCGAGAACTTCACCAAGCGCAAGCTTCAACTGGGCAAGTCGCGCTACGACGTGCCTGACGAGCCGGAAGACGGAATGAGCGAGGACATGCCATGACCCTGATGACGACACACCTCGAGGGGCTTCCCCTCGTCCACCGCGGCAAGGTGCGCGAGACCTACGAGGTGGATGACCGACACCTCCTGCTGGTCGCGACCGACCGCATCTCGGCGTTCGACGTCGTGTTCGACCAGCCGATTCCCGATAAGGGCGCCGTCCTGACCCGGCTGTCCGCGTGGTGGTTCGAACAATTGTCCGACCTCGGGCGCTCGCACTTCGTGTCAGCCGATGCGGACGCGCTGCCGGAGCCGGCCGCAGCGCTGGCGGATCGGTCGATGCTCGTTCGCCGGGCTGATCGCGTCGACGCCGAGTGCGTCGTGCGCGGCTACCTGGCCGGGTCGGGCTGGGCCGAATACCAGCGTTCGCGTACCGTCTGCGGCCATCGGCTTCCCGACGGACTGCGCGAGGCGGATCGCCTGCCTGAGCCGATCTTCACGCCCTCGACGAAGGCGGAAGTCGGCCATGACGAGAACATCAGCCGCTCGCAATTGGCCGATTTGGTGGGCTTCGAGCTGGCAGGCCAGCTCGAGGAGCGCTCGATTGCGCTGTACGCCGAAGGCGCGCGGCGGGCCGAGGACGTCGGCCTCATCCTGGCCGATACAAAATTCGAGTTCGGCTACATCGATGGCGAGCTGGCGGTGATCGACGAGGTGCTCACGCCGGACTCCTCGCGCTTCTGGGACCGCGAGCGCTATGCGCCGGGGTCGTCGCCGGCGAGCTTCGACAAGCAGTTTGTTCGTGATTTCGTGGCTGCGTCGGGCTGGAACAAGGAGCCGCCGGCACCGGTTCTGCCCGAGGAGGTCATCCGGGGGACGCGCGACCGGTACGTGGCCGCCTATGAGCGCCTCACTGGCCGGACCTGGGACTGACCATGCGTTGGTTGGCGGAAGTGCACGTCGCGCTGCGGCCCGGGATTGCCGACCCTGAGGGGCAGACGATCGGAACTGCCCTGCGCTCGTTGGGGTACGAGACGGTGTCGGAAGTCCGCAGCGGGAAGCTGATGAGCATCTCCTTCGATGCCGATGACGAGTCAGCGGCCGAGGCCGCCATCGGCGAGATGTGCCGGCGACTCCTGGCCAATCCGGTGATGGACACGGCGACCTGGGAGCTGCGCGCCGAGCAGACCGACGCGGACAAGGCCATCACCGCGTGACCATGCTGGCCCGACGCCCACGTGTGGTGGTGGTCGTCTTTCCCGGCACATGGAGCGAACGGGACTTCGCCCACGTCGCAGAGAACGTGCTCGGCTGGGAGTGCCGGACGCTGTGGCATCTCGAAGCGGAGCTTGGCGCGTGCGACGCGGTCGTCCTGCCTGGCGGCTTCGCGCACGGCGACCACCTGCGCACCGGTGCCATCGCCCGCTTTTCGCCGATCATGCGCGCGGTCGAGGCCTTCGCCGCCGCCGGTGGCCCGGTCATTGGCTCCTGCAATGGCTTCCAGGTGCTGACCGAGGCAGGGCTGTTACCAGGCGCGCTCATGCGCAACGACCATCTGCAATTCCGGTGCGACTGGCAATCGCTGCGCGTGGAGCGACCGGAACGCGCGCCAGCCTGGCTGGGCGATCTGGCCAATGGCGATGTCATCCGCCTGCCGATCAGCCACGGCGAGGGCCGCTATATCGCCGATGCCGCGACGCTGGACGGGCTCGAGCGCGAGGGCCGGGTGGTGCTGCGTTATGCCAATGTCGCCGGCGAGGTCACCGACGAGGCGAACCCGAACGGCTCGCAGCGCTCCATTGCGGGGCTCGTCAATGAGCGAGGAAACGTTCTCGGACTCATGCCCCACCCCGAGCGCGCGGCCGAGGCGGAGTTGGGTGGAACTGATGGCCTGCGCCTGTTTCGTTCGCTGGAACGCTGGCTGCAGGAGCAGCCGGCGGCGACCGAGCGTCGGCTATGATCCGCCGAGGCTCCCATCGACTGGCCGCAGGAGGGCGACGCACGCATGGATAACGACGATCGGCAGCGCCGAGACTGGCCTGAATCCGACCAGGCACCGGAAGAAGCCGATGCATCGCAAGAGCAGGAGCCGATCGCGTCAGCCGAGGAGCCCGAGTCGACAGCTTCCGCTTCCGCGGCCGAGATCGAGAGCTGGCCCAGCCAGGAGGCCGCGCGTCAGCAGGAACCCCTGCGCCAGGAGGAACCAGTGCGCGAGCAGGAGCCCGCATGGCCAACCGAGCCGCCGGCCGCCGGATCTGCGAGCGAGGGTACCTGGCCAACCGAACCGCCAGAGCGCGGTGACGAGCCGATTCTCGAGCCGTCATGGGAGGCTGCGGAACCGCCGCCGAGCGAGGTCGAGGCATACCCCGCGACGGATCAGCCCGCTTCAGTGGGTGACGAGGCATCGGTCGCCGCGGCCACGACGGCTGCTCACAGTGTCCCGGCTTCCGAGGGTTCGACCAGCGAGAGTACCCAGTGCCCGCGCTGCGGGACCGAAAATCGGCCCGGCCTGGCCTTCTGTCGCAACTGCGGACAGCGCCTCGTGGCCGCTGGCGTCGCAAGCACCGTCGAGCGTCCGGGCACTCCGGAGGGCACCATGGGCTGCCCGCGCTGCGGCACGCACAACCGGGCCGGTGTGGCCTTCTGTCAGAACTGCGGAGCAAATCTGCACGGCACCGCACCCGGGTACGTCCCGCCATCCGTGGCCGAGGAGCCGGGGGCCGTGCCGGTTGCCGACGAACGTCGCGGCGCGGTGCTGGGTCCGGTGGTCCTGCTCATCGGTCTCATCGGCCTCATCACCGGTTACCTGCTTCCCTTCACGGAAGGATCGAGCTCGCTGCTCGACCGGGCCTATGGGTCCGGCGGGTATGGCATCGCGTTCTGGAACGGTTACCCGGACGTCAATGCGGCGCTCGCCGATCAGGCGTACTTTGGCCTGGCGGCGCCCGTTCCGCTCTTCGGCCTGCTGCTGGTGGTGCTTGCGATCGCCGGGTTCAGGCGCGCGGTGCCCGGGATGCTCCAGACGGTCGGCCTGGTCGGGGCACTGCTGTGGAGCGTCGGGCTCATCGCCGGGTTCGTGATCGTCGAGCTCGCGGCGAACTGGGATGGCGATATCATGGGCCTGCTCCGCGTGCTCACTCCGGCGGGAATCATCTTCTTCCTGTCGTCGATGATCATCCTGATCGGCACACTGACACGATTCGGACGGAGCTGATTGATGGCCACCCGATTCTGCGCAAACTGTGGCACCGAGGTCGACGAGACCGCATCCTTCTGTCCCACCTGTGGCCAGCCGACCGACCAGGCGGCCATCGCCGAGATGCCGGAAGCGCCGGCATGGCCGGATCCCGAGCCGTCTGAGCGTGAGCCGGAACCGGCGGCGGACGTGGGGCCGGCACGGGACGCAGCGCGCCACGATGATCAGCCGACGCGGGTCGAGGCGCGCCCGACGGATTCCGAGCCTGAAGCTGGCGAGCCACCTCCGCCACAACCGGCGCAACGCTCCGCACCTCCGGAGCCGGCGCGTTCGAAGCAGTCCGCGTCGCCGTCGGGGAATGTGCCGTTCACCATGCCTGTCACGCTGTCGGCCTGGCTGATCGGTGCCGGCGCTCTTGCCGCGGTGCTGGGCCTTGTCATCGGACTGTTCGATGGTCAGATCAATCCCATCGATCTCCTCCTGCTGCTGGCTCTGCTCGCGATCGCGGCCACGGTCTTCTTCTCGGCGAGCGTTCCGGACATCGCCAACCTCCGGCTTATCACACTTGCGGTGGTGCTCATCGGCTTCGGCATGGCGCTTGATCGCATCGGCTTCGGTCGAGCGGGCATTGGCGACCTGTTGTTGTTCCTGGGAACGGCCGCGGCCGCCATGGGCGCCGTCCTGCTCGAACTCGGGCATGACCAACCACTGGGTGGGCCGGCCCGATAGCGCCGGAGGTGGAGGAGTTTCACCTAGTGGAGGTAACGACCTGCACGGCCTGACCAACGCGGAGTACGGGCTCGTCATGGAAGCGTTGGGCCGCAAGCCGAACACAGTCGAGCTGGGCATGTTCGGCGCCATGTGGTCTGAGCATTGCGCCTACAAGCACTCCCGCCCGCTGTTGGGCCGGCTGCCTTCGACCGGGGAACGCGTGCTCGTCGGTCCGGGAGAGAATGCCGGAGCCATTGACATCGGTGACGGCCTAGCGGTCGTCTTCAAGGTCGAGTCGCACAACCATCCGTCAGCGGTCGAGCCGTACCAGGGCGCCGCGACCGGCATGGGCGGCATCATCCGCGACATCTTCACCATGGGCGCCCGACCGATTGCTCTGCTCAACTCTTTGCGCTTCGGACCACTCGAGGCGGATGACGAGACCGATTCCGACGCGGCTGTCCGCAATCGCTACCTGTTCGGCGGCGTGGTTGGCGGGATCGCCGGCTATGGGAACTGCATCGGCATCCCCGACGTGGGGGGCGAGATCATCTTCGATCGCTCGTATTCCGGGAATCCGCTGGTGAATGCGATGTGCGTGGGGATCGCTCGCCATGACGAGATCACCCTCGCCCGCGCGGCGGGCGCCGGGAATGTGCTGCTGCTCGTCGGCGCCTCAACCGGTCGCGACGGGATCCAGGGGGCGTCGTTCGCCTCCGCCACGCTGGGCGATGACCGCGAGGAGCGGCGCCCGGCGGTGCAGGTCGGAAACCCCTTCCTCGAGAAGCTGCTCATGGAGGCCTGCCTGGAGCTGGCCCGGACCGATGCCGTGGTCGCCATGCAGGACCTCGGCGCCGCCGGCCTGACCTGCGCCCTCGCCGAGCTGACTGCACGCGGCGGCGTTGGCGCCGAGGTTGACCTCGACGCCGTGCCGCGGCGCGAGCCGGGCATGACCCCGTACGAGGTCCTGCTGTCCGAGTCGCAGGAGCGGATGCTCATCGTGGTGCGGCCGGATCTGGTCGCGGACGTCCAGACCATCTTCGACCGATACGAACTGACTGCCGCGAACATTGGGCGCATCGTCGACGAACCGGTCATCACCTGTCGCACCGGTGGCGAGGTCGTGTGCCGGGTGCCTGGTCGTGCATTGGCCGACGAAGCGCCGCAGTACGTTATTCATGGCGCCGCTCCGCCCGCGCCCGACACGAACCTGGCGGCGCTGGCGGGGCAGCCAGTGAGCGCTTCGGTTTTGCTGGAGCTCCTGGCATCACCGAACGCGCGCGATCGCCGTCCGATCTGGCAGCGCTACGACCACATGAACGGCACGAACACCCTGATCGGACCAGGCGCCGGCGATGCTGCCGTACTGCGCATCAAGGGCACGTCGAGGGCACTGGCCATGGCGATTGATGGCCCGTCCCCGGCGCGGATCGGCGCATTGGATCCCTACCTGGCCGGCCTGTCGGCCGTGCTCGAGGGTGCGGTCAACGTGGCCTGCATGGGTGCGACCCCGATCGGCGTCACTGACTGCCTCAATTTCGGCTCTCCGCAGACCGATCTGGGTGCGTGGCAGCTCGAACGGGCAATTGACGGCATCGCCGATGCGTGCCGTGCCCTCGACCTGCCGGTCGTGTCAGGCAACGTCAGCCTGTACAACGAGACCCCGGATGGACCGATCCTGCCCACGCCGGTGGTCGGAACCGTCGGGCTGATCCAGGATCGCGATCGTGCGCTGCGCATGACGTGGAGCGAGGGCGACGCGATTTGGCTGCTGGGCGATGCGGCCGACGACGTGGAGGCACTTGCCGGGTCCGAGCTCGCTTGGCGTCGAGGGGTGCGTGGAGGGGCGCCGGCCGTGGACTCGGCGGCCGTCGTTGCCGTGGTCCGGCTGCTGCCCGAACTTGCGGCCGCATCGATCATCGGCGCGGCGCACGACCTGTCGGTGGGCGGGCTCGGGGTGGCGCTGGCGCGGGTGGCCGTTGCCTCGGGAATCGGCGCCGAGATCTCGGTGGAACGAGCGCCCAGTCCGACGGCGACGCTGTTCGCTGAGCGCGTTGGACGCGTCATCGTGGCGCTGACGCCGGAGCGGGTGCCGGAGCTGCGTGACGCGCTCGCCGCGGCGGGGGTCGCGGGTCAGTCCCTTGGGACCGCCGGGGGCGATCGGCTCAGCCTGAATGTGGCCGATTCACAGGTTGCGATCCGGGTGGCGGAGCTGGAAACTGCCTGGCGTACGCCGTTCTAGGTGCGGCTGATGTTCGGGCGCTCGCCCGGACCACGACTCACTTGTCCGGCCTTGCGGCGCGCGCGCCGCCGATCATCATCGTCGTTGCCGATGCCCAGCGCGGCCACGATCGGGTCGTCGGTCATGCGGAACCGGCTCTGGCGCAGCATCCGGCGCTCCATGACGGCATCCGGCATCGCATCTGGGGAGGACTTCGTGGCCCTGGAGGCAAAACTGGCCGCTGCCGGTTTGGCCGCCTCGTCATCGTGGTCGCGGCGGCGACCGGCCAGCATCACGGCCACGCCGATCAGGGCCACAGCGGCGATGCCTGACAGGCCGACCAGCAGGACCATGCTCAGGAGTCCATCAGTCGCCGGCGTGGCGTCGTCGGCGCGACCGTCGTAGGTGACTTTGAAGGTGAATGTCGTGGCGGTTGTTCCGGAACCGGGACCAGCCTCCGCCGCGCTGAGCTCGTTTCCTGCAGCGGATGCGTTGGTCGGCGCCCCAAAGAGCGCCGCGATGATGGCGAGCACGAGCATGCAACGTTCCAGCATCAGCCCGATGCCTCCCTCGTGCGCGCCGTGCGTCGATGCGGCGGGGTGATCGCGAGCGGATGCTCGTGCGGGATGGCCTCGAGATGATCCAGGCCACCGCGCGCTCGTTCGCGCAGCCGGTACACCTCCTCTAGGCCGTCTGGCGGGACGGCATCGGCATAGATGGCGCAGAAGATCTCGACCACTTCGGGGTCGAACTGCGTACCGGCGTGCCGGCGCAACTCCTCGAGAGCCTGCTGGTGGGTCTGTGCCGCCTTGTATGGCCGGTCATGGACGATGGCGTGGTACGCATCGGCGACCGAGACGATCCGCGCGCCGAGCGGAATCTCGGTGCCTTTGAGGCCGTGCGGATAGCCGCCGCCGTTGAATCGTTCGTGGTGATGGAGGACGACGGGGATGGCTTCGCGCAGGCTCGAGGCCTGCTCGAGGATGACCTGGCCGATGCGCGGATGCTCGCCGATGGCCTGCCATTCGGCGTCGGTGAGCTGGGAAGGCTTGTCCAGGATCTCCTCCGGGATGGCGATCTTGCCCAGGTCGTGGAGCAGGGAGGCAATCCGGATGCGCTCGATCTCCTCGTCGGGCAGGCCCATCTCGAGGCCGATGCCGGTTGCGAGCGAGGCGATCATGTCCGATGGCCGGCCGCGGTGGTGCGGCTGCGGCGCCAGGACCGATGCGAGCGCCTGGGTGGCGGTGTCGCTGGCCCACTGGCCAATGGCGGTGGCCTGGGCACGGCGCTCGGCCGAGATTGGGGACTTGCGCACCTGTGCGCCCTCGTCGAGCTCGCGGAACAGATACGTGCGGTTGCGACCCAGCGACTTGGCGGCGTACATGGCCGCATCGGCCAGGTCGACGAGCATGTCGAGTTGGAGCTCCGAGCCGCGGCCGCCCGCAATCCCGATGCTGATGGTGGCCTGGATCGACTGGTCGCCGGCGATGCGCAGCGGCGCCTGCATGATCATGGCGCGCAGGTCTTCGGCGAGCTCCACCGCGTCTTCGGGCGGCGTCTCCGGCAGGATGAGCATGAACTCTTCGCCGCCGTAGCGACCGAACATGTCGCTCGTTCGGATCGAGTCGGCGACAAGGCCGGCGATCTGGCGCAGGACCGCGTCGCCGGAGTTGTGGCCGTGGGTGTCGTTGACCTGCTTGAAGCGGTCGATGTCGATGAATGCGACGCTCAATGACTTGTCATGACGGGTCGCCCGCTCGACCTCGGTGGTAAGCGTCGCCAGCAGTGTCTCCCGGTTCGCAACGCCGGTCAGTCTGTCGTGCGTGGCTCGGGCCTCGGTCTGGGCGAAGGCGCCGGTGGCGGCATTGAACGCCCGAGCCAGCCGGCGTTCGCCCGGAATGCCGACCTCGAGCAGCTCGATCGGCTCGTCGGTCTCGAGGGTACGTTCGAGGGCAGAGGCGATGCGATTGAGGCGCCAGCCGAAGTAGCTCCACGCCACGAGCGCCATCGTCGTCATGCCGGCCACGGCGGCCACGCCGAGCACAGCAAGGAGCGTCGGGCGCTGGTCTGGAGCGGCCTGCGCAGCGATGGCCATGGCGACCATGACGAGCGCCGAAATGGCGATAGGAGCCAGGAACCCGAGGGCACGAACAACGCGCAACATCGTCGAGAGGATGAACCGGGAGTTCCGCCTCGACCATGGGCCGATGGTCCGGCGGTGCGTTGCGGCACTCTCGCTATCGCCCCCTTCCCGGCGATGGTGTGGATCGGTGCAGTACCTGATGGGTACTCCCGCCGAAGGTTGTCGCGCACTGCCGCTCACTGGCTATCATGGCCCTGTGCCTGGCTCGCCCCGATCCGCTTGACCCACCCCGTGCGCTCCATCTACGAGCCCCACGGACCGCGGGAAGAGTGCGGCGTCGTGGGCATCTGGGCTCCGGGCGCTCGCCTCGCCCGGATGGCGTACGTAGGCCTTCACGCGCTCCAGCATCGCGGGCAGGAGTCGGCCGGTATCGCGGTCAGTGATGGAATCCAGCTCAGCCTCCATAAACGGCTGGGACTGGTGGCGAGTGTGTTCGACGAGGAAACGCTGAGTCGGCTGGATGGGGGCCGGCTCGACGGTGCTCGTCCGCCGGTGGCGGCCATCGGTCACACCCGCTACAGCACGACCGGCTCGAACACGCTTCCCAATGTGCAGCCGGTGTACGCGCAGACCGATATCGGCGAGCTCATGCTCGGCCACAACGGCAACCTCACCAACGCGCGCTGGCTGCGCGACGAGCTGACCGAGCAGGGTATCGAGTTCGCATCGGCGTCGGACACCGAGGTGCTCGCCAAGCTCATCGCGCACGCACCTGGGCGCACATGGGCGCAGCGCGTTGACCATGCGTTCCACCGCGTGACCGGCGCCTACACCTTCACCATGCTCACGGCCGATGCGCTCATCGCCGCGCGGGATCCCATCGGCTTCCGCCCGCTGGCGCTCGGTCGCCTGCCGGGTGGCGGCTGGGCGGTTGCGTCGGAGAGCACCGCCCTCGATGCCATGGGCGCGCAGTTCGTGCGTGATGTCGAGGCCGGCGAGGTCCTCACCATCACTGATGCCGGCATCGACTCGCACCGGTCCGCGCTTGCCACGCCGGAGCGCGAGCGCCTGTGCGTGTTCGAGTACGTGTACCTGGCGCGTCCGGACAGCGTGATCGATGGTCGCCTGCTGTACGAGGCGCGGCTCGAGATGGGGCGCGCGCTCGCGCGCGAGCAGCCGGCCGATGCGGACCTCGTCATCGCCGTCCCCGATTCCGCGGTCCCGGCCGCCATCGGCTACGCGGAGGAGGCCGGTCTGCCATACCGCGAAGGGTTGATCAAGTCGCGCTACGTCGGGCGTTCGTTCATTCAACCGGCCCAGGCGGGGCGGGAAGAGTCGGTGCGCCTCAAGTTCAACCCGCTCCCCGAGCTGCTGCGCGACAAGCGAGTCGTAGTCGTCGACGATTCGATCGTGCGTGGCACGACAACCGGACCAATCGTGGCGATGGTGCGCCGTGCGGGTGCCGCCGAGGTCCACGTCCGCATTCACTCGCCCGAGATGCGCCACCCGTGCTACATGGGCGTCGACACCGGTCGCCGCGACGAGTTGATCGCCGCCACCCATTCGACAGATTGGATCCGCCGCGCGATCGGTGCCGATTCGCTGGGCTACCTTTCGAAGGCGGGCATGTTGGCCGCCGTGGGCGGGCGCACCGAAGCGCGCTGTACCGCGTGCTTTGACGGCATCTACCCGACTGATGTCCCGCTCGAACTCGACAAACTGGCCCTGGAACGCCGATGAGCAACCCGCGCACCTATCGCGAGGCCGGCGTCGACGTTGCCGAGGCCGAGCGCGCCGTTGAGCGCATCACGAGGGCGGCCGCCGCGACCGCGACTCCGGCCGTGCTGGGCGGAATCGGCGGCTTTGGAGGACTGTTCCGCTTCGACACCGGGTCATACGTCGACCCCGTGCTGGTGAGCAGCACCGACGGCGTCGGCACCAAGCTCCTGGTTGCCGTTGCCCTCGGCCGCCATGACACGATCGGCGTGGACCTCGTCAACGCCTGTCTCAACGACATCGCGGTCAGCGGGGCCGATCCGTTGTTTTTCCTCGATTACCTGGCGCTGGGCGACCTGCGCGCCAATGTGGTGGAGGAGATCGTCGGCGGTGTGGCGGCCGGGTGCGCCGCGGCCGGGATTCCCCTTATCGGCGGCGAGACGGCCCAGATGCCGGACCTGTATCGCGATAGCCACTACGACCTCGCCGGGTTCGCGGTGGGCGTCGTGGCACGTGCCGACCTCATCGATGGCTCGCGCGTGCGCGCGGGCGACGTGGTGATCGGCCTTCCTTCGTCCGGCCTGCATACGAACGGCTACAGCCTGGCCCGTGCCGTGCTCCTGCCGGAGACCTGGTCGAGACCGGTGAACGGCGATGTCGCGACGATCGGCGACGCGCTCCTCGAGCCGCATCGGTCCTACGTCGACGATATTCGCGCCCTCCGTCGGGCGTTGCGGTCAGGTGGTGGCGACATCCACTCGCTGGCACATATCACCGGCGGCGGCTGGGAGGGGAATGTGCCGCGCGCGCTGCCGGCCGGGCTGGGCGTGGATGTCGACACGGGTTCGTGGCCGGTGCCGCGCATCTTCACGCTCATCCAGCAGCGCGGGGACATCGCCGATGAGGAGATGGTCCGTACCTTCAACGTCGGGATCGGGATGACGGTGGTTGTGGCCGCGGGACTGGTTGACGCGGCGCTCGACGCGGTGCCCGACGGGTGCCGCATCGGCCGAGTGGTCGAGGTGCCGCAGGGAGAGCCGCGCATCCGATTCGCATGAGGCTCGGCGTCCTGGTCTCCGGGCGCGGATCGAACCTCGAGGCCGTGCTGCGTGCGGACTTCGATGTGGCGCTCGTGATCAGCAACCGTCCGGGCGTCCGCGCGCTCGACGTTGCGGCCGCGCACGGTGTTCCAACCGTCGTGCTGCGGGTGTCGGACTTCGCCGATGCATTGGTGCGAGACGCCGCGATCGGGGATGCGCTGTCCTTTGCGGGCGTGGATCTCGCGCTCCTGGCGGGCTACGACCGTCTGCTGCGGCCGTCGTACTTCTCCGCGTTCGGCGGCCGGACCATCAACATTCATCCCAGTCTCCTGCCCGCGCATGGCGGAGCGGGAATGGTGGGATTGGCGGTGCATCGGTCCGTGCTCGATGCCGGTGATGTCGAAACCGGGGTGACGATTCACGAGGTCAGCGCGGACCTCGATGGAGGACAGATCATGGCGCAGTCACATGTTCCGGTGCGGCCCGGCGACGTTGCCGAGACGTTGGCCGCTCGGGTTTTGCCCGCGGAGCATCGGCTGCTCGTGGCCACGCTGTCCTCGATTGCTCGCGAGCGTGCGCGTGGCCATTCGGCGCCGATGCATCGGGGATCCTTGACGCGGGAAGGCGTCCGGCGTGAAGAATGATCGATACAGCGATCCCTCGGTATGAACAAGGGTCTTACATGGCAAGGGTTCGAAGGCACGCCCCGTGCTAGCATCTGCGGACGGGGAAGCGCGCCAGCGGCGCCCAGTGCACGCAGTAGAGGCCAGGCAGAGATAGATGGAAGCAATTCTCGACCCGATTGGCGAGTTCTGGGAAGGATTCCTGAGCAACCCGATCGTCCAGCTGGCCAGTCAGCTCATCGTGATCTACGTGGTGCTCCTGTGGTTGGGAACGGCCTACTGGGCCTTCCGCGACATGCAGGCGCGCACCGAGAATCCGATCCTGCCCTACTTTGCCGCCGCCCTGATCATCTTCTTCACTCCCCTCCTGTTCCTGTTCGCCGTGGTCCTGTTCCTCATCGTCCGGCCGCGCGAGACACTGGCCGAGGTGTACGAACGCTCCCTGGCCGAGGAGAGCCTGCTGGCCGAGGTCGAGAAGAACGAGCTGTGTCCGGTGTGCCGCGATCGAGTCGACAGTGATTGGCTCGTCTGCCCCAACTGCCGCACGCGGCTCCACCGCGTCTGCCCGTCGTGCAATCGCCTGGCAGAGCCGACCTGGCCGCTGTGCGCCTTCTGTGGCACCGATTTCGGCCGCGAATCCTCGAAAGCCGCTCGCCAGAGCGGACGGGCCGCTGCAGCGGTCGAGTCGGCTGAGGCGGCAGACGACGCCACGTCGGGCACCGATGCCACCGCCGAGCACGCCCGCCTACGCGGCGCAACCAACACCTGAGCCGGAGCCGATCGTCCGTGGAGCCGGCGGGGCCTGAGGGGTCCGGGCCCGAGCGGTCTGTGCTCCCGTCGGGACCGCACCGAACCGCCGGGCCGAACACGGTCCGCATGCCCCGCTGGCCGGGACCTGTGTTGGCCATCGGCGGCGCCATCGTGGCTGTTGGCGCGCTGGCGACTGCGATGCTCGTTACTGAGGGCCAGCTTGAGATGGACGATCCGTCCATCTTGGCGTGGCTGGCACTCGCCGGCGCGATGGCATTCGTGGCCGGACTCGTGTGGAGCGCCGTTCGCCAGCTCCGGGTCCGCGCCCACCTTGCCCCGGAGCGCTACCGCGGCCCGTCGGTGTTCATCCTCCTCGCGCTCGTGCTCGTCATCGCATCGGTTCTCAACGCGCCGTTCAGCTCGGATGCGACCGCGCTCCTGTTCGGCGACGGAGAGCTGACGCTCCTGGGCGCCGCGATCATCCTCGTCTCGGCCCAGATCGGCATGCTGTTCGTGAGCTGGCTCCTCGTCTTCCGCCCCAACGCCCTGGCTGCGCTCCCCGCGTTCGGTGGCACGGACCCGGTCGGTGCTGTTCGGGCCGGCCTGGGGTGGGGAATCCTGGCCTGGTTCATAGCCACCGCGCTTTCGGCGGCGGTCGTGCTGCTGCTGGAGCAAATCGGCTTCGATCCCGGACTCCAGGCCGCGGAGCAGGCCATCGCAGTCGTCGAGCCGTGGCTGGTGATCGTCGCGGTCGTGATCCTGGCACCGATTGCGGAGGAGGTCTTCTTCCGCGGGGTCGTGTTCAACGCCTGGCTGCGCGAGGGAGGGCGACGCTGGGCGTTCATCGGCTCATCCGCCCTGTTCGCGGCCATCCACCTCTCGGTCGTGTCGCTGCTGCCGATCTTCGTGCTCGGCCTGGCGCTGGCCTGGGTCTACCACCGCAATGGCAGCCTGCTGGCGCCGATCGTGATGCATGCCACGGTCAACGGGATCTCGGTCGCGCTCGCGCTGCTCGTTCGCTTCGACGTGCTGCGCCTCCCGGTCTGACGCCGACCGCAGTAAGCGGGCAGTAAGCGGCCGAAGGTGACCGGCGCGCTACCGTCACGGGACCGATGACGACGCAGCCGATCCCCGTTCCGATCCCATTCGATCGCCGAGTCCGGCGTCCGGAGCCCCTCGAGCGGCTGGAGCGCCACGGCGCAGAGGCTTGCGGCGATGATGAGCTTCTGTCCCTGCTCCTTGGTGGCAGCGCGTCGCGCAGAGTGGCGCGCCGCCTCATCGATCGTTTCGGGTCCCTGTCCGAGGTGATGCGAGCGCACCCTGCGGAGCTGCGAGTGGCCGGTGTCGGTTCCGCGGTCGTGCCGCGCATGGCCGCGGCGAGTGAGCTCGGACGTCGAGTGGCGCGGGCGTGGCCATCCGAGCCGTGGCTGATCCGCACGCCGGGCGACGTTGCCGAGCCCCTGATTGACGCGATGGGGTCCATGGAGCGCGAGGAGCTGCGCGTCCTCATGCTCGACACGAAGAACGTGGTCGTCGCCGAGCGAACGGTCTACCGCGGCAACCTGGCGGGTTCATCGGTTCGCGTCGGCGAGATCTACCGCGACGCGGTGCGCGGCTGCGCGGCCGCCATCATCGTGGCGCACAATCACCCCAGCGGTGATCCGACGCCGTCGGGCGAGGACCTGCGCATCACAGCCGATCTGGCCGAGGCGGGACGCCTGCTTGACATCGAGCTGCTCGACCACCTGGTCATCGGCCGCGGGCGCTGGACGAGCCTGCGCGCGCTCGGCGCTCTGGGTCAGCCGCCAACGACGATACGGTAGATCGTGCCGCTCGACAGATCGGCGAGGTAGAGCTCGCCATCGTTCCCTTCGCCGAAGGCGCTGATCGATGCGCCGCTCTCGATTATGAGCCGGGGCTCGACCGCCGAACCGTCGGCCGGTGGCTCGGCGTCGGACGGGATGCCGAAGACGAGGCCGGTGCAGTAGTCGCCGAACAGGTACCACCCGGCAAGGTGCGAGATCGCCTCTCCGCGGTAGACGTGACCGCCGGTCACGGAGCATCCGAGATCGCGTCCGTACTCGGTGATCGGCAGGAGGAGCCCATCCCTCGCACAATCGTCGGACTCGAAGCAATGCAGGCCCTCCATCACGTTCCACCCCAAGTTGGCGCCGGCATCGGCGACCGTGTCGAGGCGGTTGATCTCCTCGAACGCGTTCTGGCCGACGTCCGCGATCCAGAGCGCCTCGGTCTCGCGGTCGAAGCTGAACCGCCAAGGGTTGCGCAGGCCATACAGGTAGACCTCGGGCGCGCCATCGGCCCCATCGGCGAATGGGTTGTCGTCCGGGATGGCGAACGCGCCAGACTCGGATATGTCCAGCCGCAGGATGGATCCGAGCAGGGTGGTGGGTTCCTGACCGTTGCCCTCGGGATCACCACCGGAGCCACCGTCACCCAGCCCGACCCACAGGTGTCCGTCCGGCCCGAAGGCGAGCTGTCCGCCATTGTGGTTCGGGTAGGGCTGGTCGAGTTGGAGCAGGACACGCTCACTGCTGGCGTCGAACGTTTGCGGCGCGTTGCCGGAGCCGGTGAACTCAGAGATCACCGTGTCGCCGTTTCGGTCGCTGTAATGCACGAACGCCCGTTCCACCTCTGGCCAGTCGGGATGCAGAGCCAGCCCCAGCAGTCCGCGCTCGCCCTCACCCAGCACCCGGTCGCCGATGTCGAGCGCGACCGCCGTCTCGCCGGTGTCCGGGTCGACCGCGATCACCCGTCCGGCGCGCTCGTTGACGAGGAGCCAGCCGTCGGGTGCCGCCGCGATGTTGATGGGATCGGCGAGGCCGCTCGCCACCTCCTCGAGTGCCAGTGGCGGTGGCTCGGGAGCGCTCGTGGGTGCGCTCGATGCGTCCGGGTCGTCGGGTGAAGGGCTGGCGGAGGCCGACGCCGACGGGGTCGATCCGTCCTGCGACCTTGAAGCCACTGAGCGTTCCGGTGCGGAAGGCGAGGCTGGCGTGCTGCATGCTGCGAGAGCGAGGCTGATGAGCAGCAGCACGAGCGGGCGATGGGCAGGCAACATCCGCGACATTGTGGACCGATCCGCTAGGGTTGTCCCACAGCCATGACGACCACCAGAGAGAGCGTCCGCCGGATGGGTGCGACCGTCAAGCATGCAGAGCCCGATGCGCGGGCCGTTGGCACGCGTCGCAGCATCATCATCGAGCGCATCAGTCCCGCGCTCGACGGCGGGCATCACCCGGTGAAGCGCGTCGTGGGTGACGAATTGCTGGTGACCGCCGACATTTTCGCTGATGGCCACGACCTGCTCGACGCGGCCATCCTGCTTCGGGCCGATGACGAGGGGGAGTGGCACGAGGCACCAATGCGGCCGATCGACAACGACCGCTGGTCCGGACACGTTCAGCTGCGCCGCAACCGGTGGCATCGGTACGCGGTCGAGGCATGGCGCGACCTGTTCGGGTCGTGGCGGGACGGGCTGCGCAAGAAGGTCGATGCCGGCGTCGCCGTACCGAACGAGATCGAGGAAGGCCGCCTGCTGCTGGTTGCCGCACTCGCTCGCTCCGAGACGGCCGGAGCGAGCGATGACGCCCGACTCATCGGCGACTCGCTGGTGGCGTTGAAGCGCGCGCGCTCGGATGCGACGCGTGCCTCCGCCCTGGGCGGCGACGAGCTGCTGGCCGCCATGCGGCGGCATCCCGACCGCCGGGCCGCGTCACGCTCGGAAGAGCTGCCGCTGGTCGTGGATCGGGGGCGTGCCCGCTTCGGTGCCTGGTACGAACTGTTTCCTCGATCGCAGAGCCGCACGCCGGCCCTGCCAACGGCCACGACGTTCGAACAGGCGGAGTGGCGCCTTGCCGATATCGCCGCCATGGGCTTCGACGTCGTGTACCTGCCACCGATTCACCCCATCGGGCGCACGAACCGCAAGGGGCCCAACAACACGTTGGATGCGTCGCGCGATGACGTCGGGTCGCCGTACGCCATCGGCTCAGCAGACGGTGGCCATGACGCGGTCGCGCCGGAGCTGGGGGGCCTCGAGGGGTTCCTGCATTTTCGGAAGGCGGTCGAGGCGCACGGCATGGAGCTGGCGATGGACCTCGCCATCCAGGCCAGCCCGGATCACCCCTACGTGCTTGAGCATCCTGAATGGTTCCGCCACTCGCCGGACGGCACCATCACATATGCGGAGAATCCGCCGAAGAAATACCAGGACATCTACCCGATCGCCTTCGACGGCGACGGTGCCGCCGCTCGCGAGGCCCTGTGGCACGAATGGCAGCGCGTGTTCGAGGTCTGGATCGAGCGCGGCGTGAAGATCTTCCGGGTCGATAATCCGCACACCAAGCCAATCGCCTTATGGGCTTGGCTCATTCGATCCATCCAGGCTGAACATCCCGAGGTGATCTTCCTGTCGGAGGCGTTCACGAAGCCGAAGATGATGCGGCAGCTGGCCAAGATCGGCTTCACGCAGAGCTACACCTACTTCACCTGGCGCGAGACTGCTGTCGAGCTGCGCGACTATCTCACCGAGCTCACCCAGGGGGAGATGCACGAGTACTTCCGCGGCAACCTGTTCACGAACACGCCCGATATCAACCCGCCCCACACTGATCATGGCCGGGCCGCATTTGTCGTTCGTTCGGTGCTCGCCGCCACCCTGTCCAGCTCGTACGGCATCTATTCGGGCTGGGAGCTGTGCGAGTCGGCGCGTCTCGGCGAACGCGAGGAGTACCTCGATTCGGAGAAGTACGAGATCCGAGCGCGCAACTGGGACGCCAAGGGGCACATCAAGGTGCTTGTCGGCGAGCTGAACCGATTGCGCCAGCAACGCCCGGCCCTGCAGCGCTACGACAACCTGCGCTTCGAGAGCGTCACCGCTGAGCGGACGCTCTTCTACCGCAAGGCACTCCCCCACGGTCGGGTAGATCCGTTGACCGGACATCCTCATCGATGGCGAGACGCGGTTTACGTGGCGGTCAATACCGATCCGCGCAGCGCCGAGCGTGCGATCCTGCACCCCGACCTGCCGGCGATCGGCATCGGTTGGGAGGAGGAGTATCTCGTCACCGACCTGCTGGGCGGCGGCAGCTCGCGCGAGCGGGGGGCCGATCTGCCGATGGTGCTCGATCCGGCGGGAGAGCCGTTCCGCATCTTCACCATCACCACCGTCATGGGAGGTTGACCAGGTCAGTTGACTAGACCAGCTCCGCAGCTGCCGGTGCGCGACGCGGCGGAAATCGCTGCGCCGCAGCTCCTGCGCGACGATCCGCACTGGTACAAGGACGCGATCATCTACCAGCTGCACGTGAAGGCCTTCGCCGACTCGAGTGGCGACGGAATGGGTGACTTCGCCGGACTGGCGGAGAAGCTCGACTACATCGCCGACCTGGGCGTGACGGCCATCTGGCTGCTGCCGTTCTATCCGTCACCGCTCAAGGACGACGGCTACGACATCGCGCTGTTCACCCAGGTGCATTCCGACTACGGCACGCTGCGCGACTTCCGGACCTTCGTGCGCGAGGCGCATCGGCGTGGGCTGCGCGTCATCACGGAGCTGGTGGTCAACCACACCAGCGATCAGCATCCATGGTTCGTCGAGGCGCGTGCCAGCCGCAAGAACGCGAAACGCGATTGGTATGTCTGGAGCGACACCGACCAGAAATACACGGATGCGCGCATCATCTTCACCGATACCGAGAGCAGCAACTGGACCTGGGACCAGGAGTCGCAGCAGTATTTCTGGCATCGGTTCTTCAGCCATCAGCCCGATCTGAACTACGACAATCCGCAGGTCATCCGCGCCATCCTGCGCGTCATGCGCTTCTGGCTGGACCTCGGCGTCGACGGGCTGCGCCTGGACGCCGTGCCCTATCTCGTCGAGCGCGAGGGAACGAACGGCGAGAACCTGCCCGAGACGCACGCCGTGCTGAAGCGCCTTAGGGCCGGGATGGACGAGCGGTATTCCGGACGCATGCTTCTCGCCGAGGCGAACCAGTGGCCGCCGGACGTGCTCCCGTACTTCGGCACGTCCGAGGAGCCGGAGTGCCACATGGCCTTCCACTTCCCGCTCATGCCGCGCATCTGGATCGCGCTGCGACGCGAGGATCGCTACCCGATCGTCGAGATCATGGGCCAGACGCCCGAGATCCCCGACGAGGGCCAATGGGCGCTCTTCCTTCGCAACCACGACGAGCTCACGCTCGAGATGGTGACCGATGAGGAGCGTGACTTCATGTACACCGAGTACGCCAAGGACACGCGCATGAGGATCAACGTCGGGATCCGCCGCCGCCTGGCACCGCTGGTCGACAACAGCCGGCGCCGGATCGAGCTGCTCAATTCCCTGTTGTTCAGCATGCGCGGCACGCCGATCATCTACTACGGCGACGAGATCGGCATGGGAGACAACGTCTACCTGGGCGACCGCAATGGCGTTCGCACGCCGATGCAGTGGACCGGCGACCGCAACGCCGGCTTCTCGCGGGCCGACGTGCACGCCCTGTACGCGCCGTTGGTGGCCGATCCGGTCTACGGCTTCCAGACGGTCAACGTTGAAGCGCAGGACCGAGTGCCCGGCTCACTGCTCAACTGGATGAAGCGCCTCATCCGCGTGCGTCGCGCTCATCCGGTCTTCGGGCGAGGCTCCCTGGAGTTCCTCCATCCCGAAAATCGACGCGTCCTGGCGTACCTGCGCGAGCACGAGGGCGTCACCATCCTATGCGTCGCGAACCTCTCTCGGTTCGCGCAGTACGTGGAGCTCGATCTCTCACACTTCAACGGGCGCGTACCGGTGGAGCTCATCGGGCGGGTGCATTTCCCGCCCATCGGCGAGCTGCCGTACCTGCTCACCCTCGGCTCCCACGACTTCTTCTGGTTCGAGCTGACTCATGCCGCGAGTTGACGGGGCCGTCGTTCGCTCGGCCGACCCGGCTGACGCCGAGGCCCTTGCCGGCATCAGCGGCCGCGCCTTCAACGCGACGTATCGTGGAGTCGTCCCCGACGTGGTCCTGGACGAGTGGATCGAGGGTGGTCCGACGAGCTGGCGCGCGGCGTTCGAGAATCGAGCTTCGGACAGCCCCAATCGCGCTTGGATCGCCGAGCGCGACGGTTCTGTGCTCGGATACGCCACGACGGTGCCGGCGAGGTCGAATTGGCTGGTCCCACCCGACGGGGCGGGTGAGCTGACCAACCTCTATCTCGACCCCGACGCCATCGGCACCGGCATGGGACGCCTGCTCTACGAGCACGCCGTTACCGATCTGCGACAGCGGGGGTTCGATCCGCTGCTCGTGTGGGCGTTCCGTGACAACCCGCTGGCTGGACGCTTCTACGAGAGGATGGGATTGACCATGGATGTCGCCGAGCACTCCTGGGTTCTCGGCGACGTGCCATGTCCCATCATCCGCTTCCGCGGGGACTGGCCGGCGGACGGACCTGCATGACTCGGCGCACTCGACTCCGCCACATGCCCGACTCACCTTCGCTCGCTCTGCCATGTTCCCGCCGGCTGGGTAGAGCGACGGGTTCGCGGTGACGGCTGGATTCACGCCAGGCTGGATCGTCGTCCAGCGGTGGTTCCGCGCCAAGCAACGCCCGATCGCTGCCGTCACCGAAGTCGACCAGGCGCCCCTAGCCGTGGGCGAGCTGCGCGTTCTCGAGGTCGCCTATGCGGATGGCGGCGCTCCTGACCGCTACCTCGTCCCGACGCTCAACGGCCGGGAGCCCATCGACGGTGAGGGCGCATGGTCGTCCCTGGTCCGGGCCATCGCCGAGGCTGCCGAGCTGCGCGGCACCCGAGGCCGATTTCTCGCCTCCCGGACCGATGCGCTGGCGGCGCTCCTTGGCGCGACCGCGGACCTGACCGAGCGACGGTTGGGCGTCGAGCAGTCGAACACATCGGTGCTGCTGGGGGATCGGCTCATCCTCAAGCTGTATCGGCTCTTGGAAGTAGGCGACAATCCGGACGTCGAACTGGGCGCCTTCCTGACCGATGGCGGCTTCGCCGATACGCCGGCGCTGGCCGGCGCCATCACCTACGAGAGCGATGAGGGCCCCGCCGCGGCAGCGATGCTCCAGGCGTTCGTCCCCTCCACCGGCGATGCCTGGGCGGCCATGCGCAGCGCGCTGGCGTCCGACCGGGCGCGCGCGACGGCGATGGCGGTGCGAATCGGCGAGGTCACGGCGCGCATGCACGCGGCGCTGGCGTCGCGTCCGGACCACCCGGCCTTCCCGGCCCGCGCTGCCACGGTCACCGAAACAGCGGCATGGCGAACCTCCGCGGAGCGCCAGTTGGCGCAGGCCGTCACCGCCGTGAGCGGAGTGGCTCATGCGGCGATGGTCGAGCAGGCGCCACGGATCACGGCGCGATTCGCCGATACGTTCGGGTCCGCCACCGGCGAGGCGCGGGTGAGTCGTGTCCATGGCGACTACCATCTGGGGCAGCTCCTGGAGCGACCCGATGGCGGCTTCAGCGTCATCGACTTCGAGGGCGAGCCGGCACGGCCACTCGCCGAGCGCCGCCAGCCGTCATCGCCCCTGCGCGACGTGGCCGGCATGCTTCGCAGCCTCGACTACGCCGCTCGCACCGCCGAACGCTCATCCGCCGTCGCAGCCGGCCCCTGGTTGGCCGACGCGCGAAGCGCGTTCATCGGCGCCTACGGCGGCATCGGTCCTGAAGAGGCCGGCCTATTGGACGCGTTCGAACTCGAGAAGGCGTGCTACGAAGTCCGTTATGAGGCGAGCAATCGCCCGGACTGGCTCTGGCTTCCCCTGGCCGCGATGGAGCGGTTGACTGCCGGGTCCTGATTGGTTGCATGCCGGCACGCTGATTGTTTTGCGCGCCTACTCGCCGAACTCCTCGGGATGGAACGCGTATGCCCACATCGAGCCCGGCTGGATGCGGAAGAAGACGATCTCGTCGCCCCAGGTGTACGGGTCCGATTCATAGGTGTCGCTCCAGATCCGATGGATCTCGTCATGCTCAGAATGCTCACGCTGAATCCACTCGACGCTGCCGTTGACGGCCACCGCGATGCGGTCGCCCTCCATGTGGACCGCGGAGCAGGCCGGGTTGCGGCGCAGATGCCGTAGCTTCGTCGCCTGCCCGCCCGTGCTCAGGGTGAAGTGACCGTGAATGAACAGGGAGTCCAGCGGCGAGACGCGAGGCTCGCCTCTCGAAGTGACGGTTGAGAAGGCAACGTGCTTGGTCCCGGTGAGGTATCGCGTGACCTGCCGCGCGGTCAGGCGACGCTCCGGCGTGATGATGCCGGTCATGTGAGGATTGGCCTGCGCGAGGTGGGCGTCGAACATGCGCTGGAGGTCAATGAGTTCCGCATCCGTCTCGAACATGCGTCAACAGTAGTCGCCCATTCCAGGCTGGGCCTGATTATCGGGTCGACCACGTGGTCAGCGCTGACGGCCGAGAACGTGCTAGAACTCTCATCGTGAACGAAGCCGACCTCCGACACCTTCAGCGATGCGTAACACTGGCGGCAGAGGCACTCGAGGCGGGTGACGAGCCGTTCGGCTCGGTGCTCGTCGCCATGGACGGGACCGTACTCGCCGAAGACCACAATCGTGTGGCCTCCGGCGACCGAACGCGGCATCCGGAATTCGAACTCGCACGCTGGGCGGCGGCCAACATGACTCCGCAGCAACGAGCATCGGCGACCGTCTACACGTCGGGAGAGCACTGTCCGATGTGCGCCGCCGCGCACGGCTGGGTCGGGCTCGGTCGCATCTACTACGTGAGCTCGTCGAAGCAGTTGGCGGCTTGGCTCACCGAGCTCGGGGTGCCGCCGCCTCCCGTGGTCACCCTCCCGATCCAGGCGGTTGCTCCCGGCGTCGTGGTGGCGGGTCCAGTCCGCGAACTGGCGGATCAGGTGCGCGAACTGCACCGGCGATTCCACGCATCATCCTGAGAGGTCAAGCAAGCCGGTCGGACGGATCGGGGATGACCCGGGTACGCTTCCCACGATGAGATTGACCGACGCGCCCTCCCGCCACGCACGCGCGCACGACGACCACCATCCCGCATGGCGTTGAGGGTCTGGCGCGGCGATCCGTATCCGCTCGGCGCGACCTGGGACGGGTCCGGCGTGAACTTCGCGCTCTTCAGCGAGAACGCCGAGGCAGTCGACCTGTGCCTATTTGACGTGGACGGAGCCGAGCAGAAGATTCGCCTGACCGAACAGACCGATCTGGTCTGGCATGGCTATCTGCCCGACATCCGCCCGGGTCAGCGTTACGGCTATCGCGTCCACGGTCCTTACGAACCGAAGCACGGTCACCGCTTCAATCCGGCGAAGCTGCTCATCGACCCGTACGCCAAGCGCATCGACGGCCCGGTGAAGTGGGACGACTCGCTGTTCGGCTACCGCATCGGCGCAGAAGGCGGCGAAGACGAGCTGGACGAGCGCGACAGCGCCGCGTTCGCACCGAGGAGCGTGGTCATCAACCAGGCGTTCGTGTGGGGCGACGACGCTGCCCCGCGAACCGGGTTCGACCGCACCCTCATCTACGAGGTCCACGTCAAGGGCTTTACGCAGCTTCACCCCGAAGTGCCCGAGGAGCTGCGCGGCACGTACGCCGGCATGGGATCGGCCCCGGCGCTCGACTACCTGACCAACCTCGGCGTCACTGCCGTCGAGCTGTTGCCGGTGCACCAGCATGTCAACGATCGGCACCTCGTGGAGCGCGGACTGAGCAACTACTGGGGCTACAACACCATCGGCTTCTTCGCGCCCGACGTGCGGTACAGCGCGACGGGGGAGCCGGTCAGCGAGTTCAAGACGATGGTCAAGCGGCTCCACGGTGCCGGGATCGAGGTCTTCCTCGATGTCGTCTACAACCACACGGGCGAGGGCAGCCACCAGGGGCCGACCATCAGCTTCCGAGGCGTCGACAACGCGGCCTACTACCGGCTCAGCCCCGAAGACCCGCGCTACTACGTCGACTACACCGGAACCGGCAACACGCTCGACGCGACGAGCCCCAAGGTGCTCCAGCTGATCATGGACTCGTTGCGTTATTGGGTCACCGAGATGCACGTCGACGGCTTCCGCTTCGACCTCGCCTCGGCGCTGGCGCGCGAGATGTACGACGTTGACAAGCTCGGCAGCTTCCTCGACATCATTCACCAGGATCCGATCATCAGCCAGGTCAAGCTCATCGCCGAGCCGTGGGACGTCGGCCCTGGCGGGTACCAGGTCGGCAACTTTCCGGTCGGATGGGCCGAGTGGAACGGCAAGTATCGCGACACGGTCCGCCGCTTCTGGAAGGGCGTCGGCGGCCAGGCGGCGGAGCTGGCGTATCGGCTCAGCGGCTCATCCGACCTGTACGCGAGCTCCGGTCGTCAGCCCAACGCCAGCATCAATTTCATCACGGCGCACGACGGGTTCACCCTCAACGACCTCGTCAGCTACACCTCCAAGCACAATGAGGCGAATGGCGAGGACAACCGGGACGGCGACAACAGCAACGAGAGCATGAACTTCGGCGTCGAAGGCGAGACCGATGAGGAGGCGGTCATCGAGATCCGCGAGCGCCAGAAGCGCAACTACCTGGCCACGCTCATGCTGAGCCAGGGTGTGCCGATGCTGCTCGGCGGCGACGAGATCGGCCGCTCCCAGGGCGGCAACAACAACGGCTACGCCCAGGACAACGAGGTCAGCTGGTTCAGTTGGGACCTGAAGCGCCGCGATCGACAGCTCTTGGACTTCACCCGATCGCTCATCCGGCTCTTCAACGCCCACCCGGTGCTTCGCCGCCGCCGATTCTTCCAGGGCCGCCAGATCCGCGGATCGCGCGTCAAGGACCTCACCTGGTTCGCGACCGATGGATCCGAGATGAGCGACGCGCAATGGCAGGCGCCCGGCGTGAAGACGCTCGGGGTGCAGTACGCCGGCGATGCCATCGACGACCGCGGACCGCGCGGGGAGCGGATCACTGATGACACGCTGCTCGTGATCCTCAACGCGGACGATCATCCGGTGGCGTTCACGTTACCCAACCACGAGGCGGCGAAGCGCTGGGAGCTCATCTTCGACACGATCCATCCGACCTTCGCCGCGGCGCACGGTGAGTTCGACGGGGGCGCAACCTATCGCGTCGCGGAGCGCTCGGTCGTGTGTCTGCGCCGCCTGCCGCGAATCCGCCGCATCAGCGGGACGTGAACGTTCCGCGCGCGACATATCGCGTGCAGATGCACGCCAGCTTCACGTTCGACGATGCGATCGCCATCCTTCCGTACCTCGCGGACCTTGGCGTCAGCCACCTGTACACGTCGCCGATCCTCCAGGCGATGCCCGGCTCCATGCATGGCTATGACATCGTCGACCACTCGCGCGTGAACTCGGAGCTCGGGGGTGAAGAAGGCTTTGACCGCCTGACCGATGCGCTGCGCGCGCATGGGATGGGCCTGGTCCTCGACGTCGTGCCGAATCACATGGCCATCGGCGAGGAGAACCGATGGTGGTGGGACGTGCTCCAGCACGGTCGCGCCAGCCGCTACGCGGGTTACTTCGATATCGATTGGGAGCCGCCCGAAGCCCGGCTCCGCGACGTGATCCTTCTGCCCGTGCTCGCCGACCACTACGGCCGCGTGCTCGAGGCTGGAGAAATTCGGCTCGTCCGCGGCGAGGCGGGGGTGGTGCTGGTGGCTTACGGCGACCGTCGCTTCCCGCTCGAACTCAGCACGGTCGGGGAGCTGACCAGCGCCGCGGCGATCGCGGCCATGAACGACGATCCGGACCGGCTCGATGCCCTACTGGGCGCACAGCATTGGCGCCTCGCCCATTGGCGCGCGGCGTCGCAGGACCTTGGGTATCGGCGCTTCTTCGACGTCGACACCCTCATCGGTCTGCGCATGGAGGATCCCGAGGTCTTCCGCGACACCCACGCGCTCATCCTGCGCTGGGTGGCGGAGGGGCGGGTCGACGGGCTGCGTATCGACCACCCGGATGGGCTGCGCGATCCGGCCGCCTACTTCGCGCGGCTGCGGGCCGCGGCGCCGAACGCCTGGATCATCGCCGAAAAGATCCTGGAGCCGGATGAGGCATTACCGACGGATTGGCCGATCCAGGGGACGACCGGCTATCGCTTCGCCAACCTGGCCACCGGGATCCACGTGGATCCGGCAGGGCAGCAAGGACTGGACGCTGTGTGGGCGGAGGTGGCCGATGCCGGTCCGGCGTGGGAGACGATCGTGGCCGACGCGCGGCGCGAGGTGCTCGCAGCACTGCTCGGCAGTGATCTCAACCGGCTGGCAGCGTTGTTCCGGCGCGTGTGCGAGGCTGATCGACGCCACCGTGACTTCACGCGCCACGATCTCCACCAGGCGCTCAGCCAGGTCGCCGTAGCACTCGAGGTGTATCGCACCTACGCGCGCCAGGGCGAGGCACTGAGCGATCGCGACGCCACGATCATCGAACATGGGCTCACAACGGCCGGCGAGCGACGCCCGGATCTCGACCCGGAGGTCTTCGCGTTCCTCGGCCGTATCCTGCGACTCGAGGTCGACGCCCCCCTCGCCACGGAGCTCGCGATGCGATTCCAGCAACTCACCCCCGCGGCCATGGCCAAGGGCGTGGAGGACACCGCCTTCTATCGTCACCATCGGCTCGTGGCCCTCAACGAGGTCGGCGGTGATCCCGGTCAGTGGGGAACCGACGTCGATGGGTTCCACTTGGCCATGGCGGTCGCGCAGGCAGACTGGCCGCTCGCAATGACGGCTCTCTCCACGCATGACACCAAGCGTAGCGCGGACGTGCGCGCGCGGCTCGCCCTGATCTCCGAGGATCCCGAGGGCTGGCGCCGCGCGGTCGTCCGATTGACGGACGCATCGGCTCCGCATCGGTCTGCTCCCGACCACCCGACGGCGGCGGACGCCTACCTGTTCTTCCAGGTCCTGGTCGGGGCGTGGCCGATCGACGCGGATCGGGCCGCCGCCTATCTCGAGAAGGCGAGCCGGGAGGCGAAGCTGCGGACGTCGTGGACCGCTCCCCAGGGCGCATACGACGAAGCCTTGGCCGCGTTTGTCCGGGGCTGCCTGGGTGATCTCGCATTCGAGTCCGTCGTGGAGACGGTCGTCGAACGGCTCGTTGATCCTGGCCGGCGCGCCGCGCTGGCGCACCTCGCGCTCCAATTGATTGCCCCCGGCGTGCCTGACCTGTACCAGGGCAGCGAAGTGTGGGATCTGGCGTTGGTCGACCCGGACAATCGGCGTCCGGTGGACTATGGCCTTCGCCAAAGGCTCCTCGAGGAGGTGCAGGGCATGGACGCATCACAGGCATGGGCACGACAGGCTGAAGGCGCGCCGAAGATGTGGCTGATCCATCGGGCACTGGAGCTTCGAAAGCGATGCTCGGGGTCCTTCGGCCCGGATGTGACCTACCGGGCGCTGCACGCCCGAGGCGTTCAGGCATCCGCGGTCGTTGCCTTTTCGCGCGCGGATGCGGTGATCACCGTCGTGCCGCGACTGGTCCGTCGCATCGCCAGGTCTGGGTGGCGAGACACGACCCTCGAGTTGCCGCCAGGTCGCTGGCGTGACCTTGATGGTGTCGAGCATGCGCGCATCGCGCGCATCGGCGACCTGTTCAATGCCTTCCCTGTTTCCATCCTGGAGCGCGTGGCATGAGTGATCGACTGTCGGTCTGGGCACCGCTCGCTGAGCGCGTCGAGCTGTTCGTCGGCGGTGAGCGCCATCCCATGGCTCGTGATGAGCGCGGCTGGTGGACGGCGGCCCTCGATCTCGCGGCCGGAACCGACTACGGCTTCGTGCTCGATGACGGCTCGCCGATCCCGGGCCCACGCTCGCCGTGGCAGCCAGATGGGGTCGGTGCAGAACCGGTGACGGCGCAGGTGGACGGCGTTCGCCGGCTCGCCTGGCCACCAGAACTCCAGACCGATGCCGGACGCGTGCACCTTCCACCCGATGCCGTCGTCGTGCTCGAGCGACCCGGATGAGCTCCTCGCTCGTCGGCGAGACGTACACCGATGCATTTGGCCGCGAACGGGCGATCGCGCCGGACGTTCGAGCAGCCGTCGTCGCCGCCCTCGGTCCGGAGGAATCCAGATGCGACGCCGTCACGATTGTTCGGCGCGGCGCGCTGCTGCCGACTGTTGGAGACCTCACGCTCGAGGACGGGTCCGACCTCGGTCGCTCCGAGTCCATGCCGGCCGATGCGCCGTACGGTTATCACCGGTTGGCGCGCGAAGACGGCAGCGAGCAGCTCCTCATCACCGGTCCGGGTCGCTGCCATTTGCCGCCGCACCTGCGCGCCTGGGGCTGGGCTGTCCAGTTGGCCACCACCCGATCCCGCAACAGCTGGGGGATCGGCGACCTGGCGGACCTTCGCGAGCTCGGTGAGTGGGCCGCGTCGGCGGGCGCCGGCTTCCTTGCTGTAGGCCCGCTGGGCGCGCCGAATCCAGGCCCGAATCCCGAGCCGAGCCCGTATTACCCGAGCACGCGACGCTTCGGCAACCCGCTGCACCTGCGAATCGAGGAGATTCCGGGCGTCGAGGGCCTCGGAGTCGAGCTGGCAGCTGCCGGGCACGCCCTCAATGCGGAACGACGAGTGGACCGCGCTCGCGTGGCAGTGCTGAAGATGGACGCGCTCGAGCGGATCTGGGGCGCCAGCCACGATCGCACAGAGTTCGAGACGTGGCGCAAAGGGCGAGGGACGTCACTCCAGCACTGGGCCGTCTTCGTCGTCCTCAGCGAGCAGTTCGGCGCGGGCTGGCAGGGATGGCCAGAGCCACTCCGTGATCCGACCGGGGCTGCTGTGGCGCAGGTCGCGGTGGAGCACGCGGACCGCGTCTCGTTCCACGCTTGGGTGCAGTGGTGCTTCGATCTTCAACTGCGGGATGCATCGGCCCGGCTGATGCGCATTGCCGACATGCCGGTCGGCGTCGATCCGGGCGGCTTTGACGCCTGGGACTGGCAGGACCAACTCGCGCTCGGGGTGTCAGTGGGCGCACCTCCTGATCGATTCAATGCCGCGGGTCAGAGCTGGGGGCTGCCCCCGTTCATTCCGAGTCGGTTGCGCGAGGCTGCGTATCGGCCATTCATCGAGACCATCCACGCGCAACTGCGCCACGCTGGCGGGCTACGGATCGACCATGTGCTCGGTCTGTTTCGGCTGTGGTGGATCCCGTCCGAACAGGACGCATCGCGCGGCGCCTACGTGCGTTCACATACCGATGAGCTACTCGAGATCGTGGCGCTCGAATCCCACCGCGCAGGGGCGCTGGTCATCGGCGAGGATCTCGGCACAGTTCCTTCGGGCGTGCGCAGTGAACTTCGTCGTCGCCGGCTGCTCTCGACGCGGCTCGCGTTATTTGAGCGCGGCCTACCCGCCGCCTACCCACGCCAGTCGTTCGCCAGCGTGACGACCCACGACCTGCCGACGATGGCCGGCTTATGGAGCGGTTTGGACCTCGACGACCAGGCGTCCTCGGGCATCACTCCTGACCCCGATGCGCTCACCCTGCTCCGATCGCGCCTGGCGCGCGCGGCCGGCGTCGGCGCCGCCATCGAGGCGCCTGTCGATCAGCTCCATCGGCGCGTGGCAGCGTCGCCTTCTATGCTGGTCGCGGCTACGCTCGAGGACTCACTGCGCGTCGAAGAACGGCCGAACATGCCTGGGACGGTCGCCCCGCACCGCGACAACTGGTCGCTCGCTTTGCCCGCTCCGATCGAGGACCTGGCAAGCGACGGTCGAGTCACCTCTCTGGTGGCTTCCCTGGGTCGGGACCGCCCGTAACGCTGCGGTTGCACCTCGTGGGACCAAAGTCGAAGGAACTCTGGCTTGCACGTCGTCCGTTCCACCGATGCAACCGGTGACGAGTGAGTCGGGCCTCCTTCGACTTTAGTGTCGCCCGGTGCAACTCCCGACGCCGCCGTCAGCCAAGGCGGAGGATGAGACCGCTCAAGGGCGGAAGAGAGACAACCGCGGAGAACGGCTGGCCGTGCCACGGAGAGTCCACCGCCTCCACGCCGCCCAGGTTGCCGAGGTTGGACCCGCCGTAGTGCTCCGAGTCGGAGTTCAGCGCCTCCACCCAGCGGCCACTTACCGGAAGCCCCAGCCGATAGCCGTGGCGAGGCATCGGCGTCAGGTTGAGCACGACCACCGCAACGTCCCCGTCGCCACGGCGGATCCACGAGTAGACCGATGCCTCGACGTCGGAGGCATCGATCCAGGCGAAGCCATCGGCCTCATGGTCGGCCGCCCATAGAGCCGGCGAGGCCAGGTAGACGCGGCCGAGGTCGGAGACGAAGCGAGCCATGCCGCCGTGCATCGGTGCATCCAGTAGCTCCCACGGGAGCGCACGCTCGTGCGACCACTCCTCCCAGGGGGCGATCTCGGCGCCCTGGAACAGGAGCTTCTTGCCGGGCTGGCCCCACATGTTGACGAGCAGGGCACGCAGGTTCGCGAATCGTTGCCAGTCGTCGCCGGGCATCTTGCGCATCAGCGACCCCTTGCCGTGCACCACCTCGTCATGCGACAGCGGGAGGACGAAATGCTCGGTGCCGGCATACAGGCCGCGGAAGGTCAGGCGGTCATGGTGATAGCGCCGATGCACCGGGTCCTCGGCAAAGTACTCGAGCGTGTCGTGCATCCAGCCCATGTCCCACTTGAAGCCGAAGCCGATGCCGCCGAGGTGTACCGGCCGCGTGATGCCGGGAAAGGAGGTCGACTCTTCCGCGATGGTCACCGCGCCGGGGAATCGGCCGTACACGCGCTGGTTCATCTCGCGCAGGAAGGCCATCGCCTCCAGATTCTCGCGGCCGCCGTGGACGTTCGGCGTCCACTCGCCGACCTTGCGTGAGTAGTCGAGATAGAGCATCGAGGCCACGGCGTCCACCCGCAGCCCATCGATGTGATAGCGCTCCAGCCAGAACAACGCGTTGCTGACCAGGAAGTTGCGGACCTCGGCGCGGCCGAAGTCGAAGATCAGCGTGCCCCAGTCGGGATGCTCGCCGCGCTGCGGATCGGCGTGCTCATACAGCGCGGTGCCGTCGAAGCGGCGCAGAGCGAAGTCATCCGTCGGAAAGTGAGCCGGCACCCAGTCCACGAGCACCCCGATCCCGGCGTTGTGCAGCGTGTCGACCATCGCGGCGAAGTCGTCGGGATTGCCGAATCGGGAGGTTGGCGCGAAGTAGCCGGTGACCTGGTAGCCCCAGGAGCCGTCGAACGGATGCTCGGCCACAGGCAGCAGCTCGACATGGGTGAAGCCGAATCGCCGGCAGTGCTCGACCAGCTTCTCGGCGGCCTGCCGGTAGCCCAGCCACGAGCCGTCGGGGTTGCGCATCCAAGAGCCGAGATGCACCTCGGTGGCTGCCATCGGCGACGTGTATGGATTGCGCGCGTCGCGTTGCTGCATCCAGTCCGCATCGGTCCATGGATAGACCGATGAATCCCAGACGCGTGACGCCGTCTCCGGTCGGACCTGCATGGCGAAGGCGAAGGGGTCGGCCTTGAGGCGCCGCTTGCCGTCCGCGCCCAGGATCTCGAACTTGTAGAGCTCGCCCTGGCCGATGCCGGGGATGAACAGCTCCCAGACGCCGGAGGCGCCCATCGAGCGCATCGGCAGCAGGCGTCCGTCCCAGCGATCGAAGTCGCCGACGATGCGCACGCTCCGCGCGTTCGGCGCCCAGACGGCGAAGCTGACGCCCGCCACCCCTTCATGGGAGCGTGGGTGGGCGCCGAGCACGTCGTACAGGCGCTCGTGCGTCCCCTCGCCGATGAGGTGCAAGTCGACCTCACCGAGCGTCGGCCCGAACCGATACGGGTCCTCCCGATCCCAGGTCTCGCCGTCGGCAAAGGTGAAGCGGGTGCGGTAGGGCACCACTTCGGGGATCTGCGCCGCCCACAGGCCTTCCCCAAGCGGCTGCATGTGTGTCGTGGTGCCGTCGGTGGCCACCAGCTCGGCGGCCGTCGCGTCCGGATGGAAGGCACGGACGACCGTGCCGTCCGCGGCGGGGTGGGCGCCCAGGATCGAGTGCGGGTCGTGATGCTCGCCGCGCACCAAGCGGCTGATCTCTTCCGCGGCCGGAGCGAGTGCGGATATCGTCATTGGGCTAACCATACGCGCTCGCTTCTCCGCAAGATGCATGCGAGACGGACAGTCAGCGCTCGAACGGGTCGCTGACCTCGATGCCCCGGAAGCGTCGGTAGTCGCGATCGTGGGTCCAGATGGTTCGCACACCGTTCTCGAGCATGAGGGCAACGATGTGCGCGTCGGGAACCAGGTTGCCGGTGGGAGCTGCATCGTCGGCCACCTCGGCAAGACGCCGCCAGAACTGCTCGCCTTCCCCGGCGGTCTGGACATTCGGAAGGGCGAGCAGCTGGCCAAGGTTCGAGCGCGCGGCGGCCAGCGGCAGAGGTCGCGCGAAGATCGCGGGATGCGTGGCGATGCGCAGGTACGCCATCACGGTTGGCCAGAACAGGTAGACGATCTGCGGTCCGCGGCCTATCTCGTCGATCAGTTCGACGGCGCGTCCGCGAAACGGACTGTCGTCATCCGATGCGTACAGCAGGACATTGGCATCGAGGGTGATGCTCACCGCCCGTCCAGCGCGCGGCTCACCGCCTCCGTGTCGTCGAGGTCCACGCGGGCACCCATCGGACGACTGTTCCATCGGATCGGTTGAGGGGCTGGCGTCTCACCAGCGCGGAGTGCGCGAGCAAGCAGTTCCGATGCGACTGCGCCGATGGAGCGGCCATCTTGGCGCCCCCGCGCCTTCAACTCGCGCAGGACGCCAGCATCAATGTCAATGGTGGTACGAGGCATGATGCGTGATGCTATGAATATGCGCATCAGATGTCAAGATGCGACCGGTTACGGCACTTCGTGAAGGACAGGCACAGCGGCCAAGGGCCGGAGGGCTGGCAGGGACCTGCGTGGTAGGGTAACGCCGCGTTCGGGTGTGCCCGCGCGCACCGTATCGGTCAATCATTGGCGTCCGCCGGCAGGCGATGAAGCGCATTCGCGAGAGGGAATTTGGGACTCTTCGACGGCCTGCTCGGCCTCCTCAGCCACGACGTCGGGATCGACCTCGGCACGGCGAACACCCTCGTCACCGTCCGCAACCGCGGGATCGTCATCAGCGAGCCCAGTGTGGTTGCCATGGACACGCGGACGAAGCGGGTGCTCGCCATCGGTGCCGAGGCGAAGCGCATGGTCGGCCGCACGCCGGCGAGCATCGTGGCGATCCGTCCATTGCGAGACGGCGTCATCAGCGACTTCGACGTGACCGAGCAGATGATCCGGTACTTCATCAACAAGGTGCATGACCGATACGCCCGCATCCCGCGGCCGCGCGTCCTGGTCGGTATCCCGTCGGGCGTGACCGAGGTCGAGAAACGCGCCGTCCGTGATGCGACCATCAACGCCGGAGCTCGCTGGGCTCGCCTGATCGAAGAGCCGATGGCCGCTGCCATCGGTGCCGGCCTGCCGGTGTCCGAGCCGAGCGGCTCACTGATTGTCGACATCGGCGGCGGCACCACCGAAGTCGCCGTCGTGAGCCTGGGCGGGATCGTCGTCAGCCGCAGCATCCGCATCGGCGGCGACGAGATGGACACCGATATCGTCAGCTTTGCGCGGCGTGAGTACAACCTGCTGATGGGCGAGCGGACGGCGGAGGACATCAAGATCGCGGTCGGATCGGCCTATCCGACGGACGAGGACAAACGAACGACCACGTTCCGCGGGCGTGACCTCCTGACCGGGCTGCCGCGAAGCGTCGAGGTCGGCAGCGATCAGATCCGCGAGGCCCTCGAGCCGTCGATCGTGCAGATCGTGGAGGCGATCAAGGAGACGATCGAGGAGACGCCGCCGGAGCTCGTCGCGGACATCATGGACCAGGGCATCGTGCTGGCCGGCGGGGGCGCGCTGCTGGTCGGGCTCGATCGGCGGGTGGCGGAAGCTACCCAGATGCCCGTGCATATCGCCGATGACCCGCTGACCTGCGTCGTGCGCGGCACCGGTCGCGTGCTCGAGGAGCTCGACACGCTCGAGCGGGTGCTCGTCAGCGAGCAGTTCACCCGCGCGCCGCGCTGAGCCGATACGGAACGATGTACGGGCCGACCAGCCCGAACCGCCGGACCCGGGCCGGGCTGTGGTTCGCCGGGTTCACGATCGTATGCCTGCTGATGCTGCTTGCCAGCTCGACCGAGCCCGCTCGCACCCTGCAGCAGGTCACCACACGCGCGCTGGATCCGGTCCGGCAAACCCTGAGCGGCATCGGCTCCGGGGCGGTGGGCCTGTTCGGCGCGATCGGCGAGATCGATCGGCTGCGCAGCCAGAACTCCGAGCTGCGGACCGCGCTGGCCGGGGCGGAACAGCGCATCGCCGAGCTGAACGAGGCGGCGCGCGAGAACGATGAGCTGCGGCAGTTGCTCGGTATTGGCGAGGCACTCGACATGGACCTGCTGCCGGTCCGCGTCATCAGCCGTGAGCCGTCGAACTTCGCGTGGGAGGTCGGCGTCGATGCGGGCACTGATCACGGGGTGCGCGAAGGCATGCCGGTCGTCGGCAATGCGGATGGGGCCGGGGCACTGGCCGGCACGGTCGTCGAAGTGACTGATGACACTGCACGCGTGCGATTCATCATCGACACGCGCTCGGTCGTGATTGCTCTCGACCAGGCCAGCCGAGCACTGGGCGAGGTGCGCGGCCAGCCGGGAGGCCAGCTCGTGATGAGCAATGTGCCGGTGACCGAATCGGTCGAAGTTGGCGCCACCATCATCAGTGCCGGTCTCACGATGGGTTCCGAATCCAGTGGTTATCCCGGCGGCCTGCTCATCGGCCAGGTGCAGGCGGTCGAAGAGGACGCCAACGCTCTGACCCAGACCGCCTTTGTCCGTCCGGCCTTCGACGTCGCGTCGGCGGAGCGCCTGCTGATCGTGATCGACTTCAGCCAGGGTTAACTGTGCGGCCGGGCACATGGTCCTGGGGTCCGGGTGACCGAGCGGACCATCGCGCCATAGGCCCACGGCCGGCGCGCGCATATGGTGACGACCAATCGCCCCCACTGCCAGGAGCTCTCCATTGCCTTTCCGCGCGCGTGCCCTCGCCCTCTCATTCGGCTTTGCCATCACCATCCTGCTCGGCGCGATGCCCGGCACGGCTCCGGAACCGGCTGCGGCCGCAAGCAAGAAGGTCGCCATCATCGTCGGCCCAACCGGCATCACTGACTCCCACTATCAGCCGTGGGCCGAGGACCTGGCGGATATGGCACGCGCCGCCGGCGCGACCGTTGACCTGCGCTACTGCGCGACTCCGGCCCAGGCTAAGTTGGCCGCCAACGGCGCGAACATCATCGTCTACTTCGGCCACGGCAACGGGTTCCCGAACCCGTACTCCTCGACCGAGAATCCCCTGTCGGTGAACGGCTGGGGTCTGCGGGATCCTGCCCGTACGTGGGACCGCGAGAGCTGTGAGGACAATGTCCTGCGCTACTACGGCGAGGATTACCTGACCGGTAAGGCGAGCGGGTACGGCTGGACCGGCGGTGCGATCACGCCCGCGGCGGACTTCGTGATGGTCTATTCCAATGCCTGCTATGCACCAGGAGCCGGCGAGAGCCGGCCGGCACCCACGGAGGCGACGGCGCTCTCTCGCGTCGGCCACTACAGCGATCCCATCATGGAGCTCGGTGGAACGTACTTCGCCACCGACCTCGGCTCGGAGCAGCTGGTCGACCGCATCCTGCGTAACCCGGACGCGAGCTTCGGCAGCATCTTCGAACAGGGCAATGGCTTCGACGCCAATGCGCTGCGCCGCTTCCCGCACCCGAGCGCACCAGGAGCGGAGGCATGGCTGCACCGCACGGATTCGCAATGGCTCGGCGATGACTACTGGTTCGCCTTCGCCGGCGACCCGACCCGAACCCCGAACGGGGGGGGCACCGAATACACCGGTCCGGCTCCCGCCGCGCCCTTCAGCGACATCAGCGGTTCAAAGTTCTACGACGACATCCTGTGGCTCGAGGCGTCGGGCATCACCAGTGGATGCGGCAACGGCCGCTTCTGCCCCGACGGCATCGTGACGCGGTCCCAGATGGCCAGCTTCCTGGCGCGAGCCCTCGCCCTGCCCGCAACATCGACGAACTACTTTGTTGACGACGACGGGAACAGGCACGAGGACAACATCAACCGCCTCGCGGCGGCCGGCATCACGAGCGGCTGCGCCGAGGATCGGTTCTGCCCGGATGGTGCCGTGGCTCGCGACCAGATGGCGAGCTTCCTCGAGCGTGCGCTCGTCCTTCCTGGGTCATCTGTCAACTGGTTTATTGATGATGCCGGCAACAAGCACGAGTCGGCCATCAATGCCATCGCCCAAGCCGATGTCACCCGTGGCTGTGGCAGCGACCGGTACTGTCCGGCCGGAGCGGTGACGCGCGGACAGATGGCAGCGTTCCTGCATCGCGCGTTCGGCGACTGAATCGGTCAGCCATCGGTACTATTCAGAACCGCACCGCACCCGAGTAGCTTTGCGGCCGATGTTCACTACCCGCGCCCGGCCGCTTGCCGTCCTTCTCCCGTTTGTCACGCTGCTCAGCGTCATCCCGCCGGCCCTGGCGGTTGACCCTGTCCGAGATGCGGAGGCGCTGCCTCAGGCACCGACCATTCACGCTGAGATGCTCGCGGAGCACGAGCGCGACAGCCTCGGCTTTGTTCCCGGTGGCGAGCCCGCGGCCCTCACCCAACCTGACAGCGGCGGTGGGGTCATGTCGCTCGATAGCGCCGGCACCGGTGGCATCGCGGCCCTGCCGAACGGCCTGAAGCGCGAGGTCTACGGCTACCTGCCGTACTGGGCACTTACGTCAGTCCAGTTGGCGAACCTCGACTACGAGCTCCTGTCAACCATGGCCTACTTCTCGGTCGGCGCGGCATCAGACGGCACGCTCGTGAAAAGCTCACCCGGATGGTCGGGCTGGTACTCATCGGCCATGACGGAGGTCATCTCGAACGCGCATCAGCATGGCGTCCGCGTGGTCCTGACCGTCACCATGATGGCCTGGAACCGCGATTATTCCGACATGTCGGAGCTGCTCAACAGCGCGACGAACCGCGATCGGTTGGCGACCGAGATCGCCAGCGCAGTCAAGGCGCGCAACGCTGATGGCGTCAATCTCGATTTCGAGCCGATGCCGAACTCGCTCGAGGCGCAGTACACGACGTTCGTGCGCAAGGTGAAGAGCGAGCTTCTGCGCCTTGGAGCCGGGTCCTACCTGACCGTGGCGACCACTGGCGGAGCCGCGTCCTGGGACGAGGGCTACGATCTCGCCGGCCTGACGGCGTCCGGTGCGGCCGATGCGCTCATGGTCATGGCCTACGACTTCAACTGGAGCGGATCGGCCCGGGCGGGCGGCGTGGCACCCATCGACAGCCCGGACGTGCTCGACTCGCGGCGCGCCATGCGCGACTACCTGGCCAGGGTCCCGGGATCGAAACTGATCTGGGGGGTGCCCTACTACGGGCGCGGGTGGACGACCGCGACCAGCCTGCTTAACGCGCAGACCTGCAAGTCATCAAGCATCTGTCCCACCGGCACGGCGGCCTCAGAGCCATTCGGGCGCAGTTGGGCTCCGCGCTACGTGGACGCACTCGAGGCCATCGGCTCACATGGACGGCGGTGGGACGCTACCGGTCAGGTGCCGTGGTACACGTATTACAGCTCGACCTACGGTACGCACGTGCAGGGGTACTACGACGACAGCACCTCGCTGAAGGCCAAGTACGGGATGGTCCGCGCCAACAACCTGCGTGGCGTCGGCATCTGGCATCTCACCATGGACGGATCCCGGCGAGAGCTGTGGGATACGCTGGCGACGCAGTTCGGACCGTTGCCCTTCACCGACATCATCGACTCGAAATTCGTGACCGACATCATCTGGCTGGCCGAGTCCGGGATCACCAGTGGCTGCTCGGACACGAAGTTCTGTCCGACCGGAGCGGTCACGCGCGCGCAGATGGCGACCTTCCTGGACCGAGCGCTCGACCTGCCGTCGTCCACGCGGGATTACTTCACGGACGACGATGGCAACAAGCACGAGGGTGCGATCAACCGTGTCGCCCAGGCTGGGATCACAGTCGGTTGCGGGGGGACGAACTACTGTCCCCAAGGAACCGTGCTGCGCGACCAGATGGCGAGCTTCCTGTCGCGGGCGCTCAGCCTGCCGGCCACGACGCGGGACCACTTCACCGATGACGACGGCAACAAGCACGAAGCAGCCATCAATCGCGTCGCCGAGGCCGATATTACCCATGGCTGCGCTGACGGCCGCTATTGCCCAAAGGGTGTCGTGCTTCGTGAACAGATGGCCGCCTTCCTGCGCCGGGCGGACCTGGGGTCCTGATCGGGAGGGTCCGTTCGGGCCATCGGCCGGGCGAACGATCGGCCCATCGCGCGCGGAGATCATCGGCCCTAGGGTGACGAGGTCGTTCTCTTCATCATCCTGAGCTGGAGCCCCATATTCGTGTCCCGCATCTCTCCTCGCCGATTCGTCCCCATCCTCATTGCATCGCTGGTCATGGCCGCGAGCTTCACGCCGCTCGCCGCTGAGCCTGCCGCCGCGCGTGATGGAGCGGACTTCGTCAGCGTCGCGAACCGCTATCGCGCCACCTACGCCAAGCTCGGTCCGGTCAAGCTGCACAGCGTCATCGATCGCATCGCGGTCGAGCGCGGCAACCAGCTTGCCGCCGATCGCAAGCTTGGCCACGACTTCGACTACCTCAAGGTGCGGCTGGCCCAGGAGGGCATCTGCTGGCAGCAGCTCGGCGAGATCGTCGCGTACAACTACGCATCGGAGAGCGAGCGCATCGAGAAGTTCGTGAACCAGTGGTACAACTCCGCGGGGCATTGGGACATCATGTCCGGCACCGGCTACACCCACGCCGGCGGCAGCTGGACGACCGGATCGAACGGCGCGCACTACGGCGTAATGGTCTTCGTGAAGCTCTGCGGCGCCTCGACGCCCACGCCGACGGTGACGGTCAGCGGCTTCACGGACATCGGAAGCTCGAAGTTCAAGAGCGACATCATCTGGCTGGCCGAGAACGACATCACCAACGGTTGCACCGCGACGAAGTTCTGCCCCACCGGCTCGGTCACCCGCGACCAGATGGCGAGCTTCCTGACGCGCGCCATGGGCCTGCCGTCGGCCTGGAAGGACTACTTCCGCGATGACGAGTCGAACAAGCACGAGGTCAGCATCAATCGCGTGGCCAGGGCCGGCGTGACGCGGGGATGTGACTCGCGGCTGTACTGTCCGAGCGGCAAGGTCACGCGGGCGCAGATGGCCAGCTTCCTGGACCGGGCGCTGGATCTGCCGGGGACCAGCCGTGATTACTACAGAGACGACAACACAAGCATTCACGAGGGCGCCATCAATCGCCTGGCGGCGGCAGGCATCACGGTCGGCTGTGCTGCCGGTCGCTACTGCCCGGGTGGACCCGTCACCCGCGAGCAGATGGCCGCCTTCCTGCGCCGCGCCTTCGACTGACGATCTCCCCTGTCATGTGGCCGCGGCGTAGAATCGCAGCCACATGACAATTACCACCCCGACCATCGGTCGCCGGAATGACGGCCGCGTTCCGAACCAGCTCCGACCAGTAAAAATTGTCCCCGACTATCTGAAGTTCGCCGAGGGATCGGTGCTCATCAGGGTCGGGGACACGCGCGTCATTTGCGCCGCCACCATCGAAGATCGAGTGCCGGGCTGGATGCGCGGCAAGGGCCGCGGCTGGGTGACCGCGGAGTACAGCATGCTCCCGCGCGCCGGCACCGAGCGCAGCCAGCGCGAGGCGGCCCGGGGCTCCATCGGCGGCCGAACGCACGAGATCCAGCGCCTCATCGGCCGTTCATTGCGCGGCGTGATCGACATGGCGAAGCTCGGCGAGCGCACCATCACCCTTGACTGCGACGTCATCCAGGCCGATGGTGGCACCCGCACGGCCAGCATCACCGGCGCCTATGTCGCGCTCGCGCGGGCGCTGCACAAGTACGGGATGGGGCATCTGCTCATCGGCCAGGTGGCGGCCGTCAGCGTCGGAATCGTCAAGGCGCTGCCGTATCTTGACCTCGACTACAGCGAGGATTCGACTGCCGAGGTCGACTTTAACGTGGTCATGACCGACGACGATCGGCTGATCGAGGTGCAGGGCACGGCCGAGCACGGCGCCTTCACGCGTCAGCAGATGGACCAGATGATCGATCTGGCCGCGGCCGGCATCCGTCAGCTCTTCGTGCTTCAGCGCGCCAGCATCGAGGCGCCGCCCGGCGAGTGACCCGCCTCCTCGTCGCCACCACCAATGCGGGCAAGCAGCGCGAGTTTCGACGGCTGCTGGCGCACCTGCCGGCGGAGGTCGTCACGCCGGCTGATGTCGGGTTGGCGCTCGAGGTGGATGAGCCGTACGACACCTACGCTGAGAACGCCACCGTCAAGGCCGATGCGTTCGCGCGAGCCTCTGGCCTGCTGACGCTGGCCGACGACTCCGGGATCGAGGTTGCAGCCCTGGGGTGGGGGCCGGGCGTGCACAGTGCGCGCTGGGTCGCCGGTGGTAACAACGCGGAGCGACTGCTCGAGGCGCTCGGTGATGCGGAAGACCGTCGAGCTCGGATGGTCTGCGCGCTCGCTCTCGCGCTTCCGGGCGATCTGTTGAGCATCGAGGTGTTCTCGGGGGTCGTCGACGGAGAGGTGGCGCGCGCGCCGCGTGGCGACGGCGGATTCGGATACGATCCGATCTTCCAGGTGCCCGATGGCCGAACCACGGCAGAGATGGAGCAGGACGAGAAGGATCGAGTCAGCCATCGCGGTCGCGCCGTGCAGGCGGCGAAGCCGCGCCTGGTCGAGCTGCTCGGTTCCCGCGAACCGTAGACTTGCACCCCCGTGCAAACAACTGGCAAGGAGAGGCCGATTCGAGGGATTCAGTCATCGAGATTTGCGCCCCGGCGCAAATGATGAGGTGAAGATCCGGACTGATCCACGCTCCCTACCAGTTGCTTGCATGGGGGCGCAAATTCTTCTTCTCGCGCACGGTTAGGCCATCGGTCACCCCCTGGCAGTGAGACCATGGTCCGGTCGTCCGCGCTCACGAGCCGGCGTACGGTTCGGAGACTTCGGGGGCCGCTCGAACACTTGGCTCCCGTCTCACCGCACTGCACCGGAGTCCCCACAACGTGTCCCGAGCGATCCCGAGCCTCCTAGCCTTCCTGATCCTGTTCGCTGGCGCCCTGCCAGTGGCGGCAGACGAACCCAAAGCTGCTCGGCTCGCTGACGATGCGCCCACTGCAGTAAGCACATCGGCGGACCACGAGATCGTCCCGGGCGAGGTCATCGTCAAGTGGCGAAATGGTGCACTCGGTTCAGACGTCGCACGCAGTCGCGGCCTGGCCGTGGTCGCCGAACTCGGCGTGCCGGGCAAAGGCATGCCGGCCCTGGTCTCGACGCAGGGCCGCCGCGTGGACGAGGTACTTGCCGACCTGCGTGCTGATCCGAATGTGGACTACGCGGAGCCCAACTATCGCGTGCAACTCGCCGATGATGGGGCGGTCGCGGCGCTCGATGTCGACGATCCACTCACCACTGACCAGTACTCGCTGGACCAGATGCGGGTGCGCGACGCCTGGTCGCGCTCGACCGGCGGCACCAACGTCATCGCGGTGCTCGACACCGGCGTGCAGGCCAACCACCCCGACCTCACGGGCCGCGTGTTGACCGGGTATGACTTCGTGAATGACGATACCAATGCGGCCGATGACAACGGACACGGTACCTGGGTCGCCGGCATCATCGCGGCCAACGCCAATGACGCCTACGGGATCGCCGGCATCAGCTGGACCGACAAGATCCTGCCGGTCAAGATCATGAGTGCGAGTGGAACGGGCTATTCGTCAGACCTCACCGCGGGCATCATCTGGGCCGCGGACCGTGGTGCCGAAGTCATCAACATGAGCGTCGGCGGTTTTCCGTACTCGCAGTACGTGCAGGACGCCATCAACTATGCGTGGGGCAAGGGTTCCATCCTGGTGGGCGCCGCTGGCAACAACAACCGGGATGAGAGCTTCTATCCCGCCAGCTTCACGAACGTGGTCAGCGTCAGCGCTACCCAGCTCAACGATGAATTCAGCCACTGGTCGAGCTACGGTCCCGCGGTCGACGTCAGCGCGCCGGGCTCATCGGTCCTCACCACCAACTGCATCGCCAGCGTCTGCCCACACCCAGAGTGGGGATCGCACACCTACATCAGCGGAACGAGCTTCGCGACGCCGAATGTGGCCGGCGTCGTGGCGCTTCTGCGTGCCGAGTATCCGACCCAGTCGCCCCAATGGATCGTCGACAGATTGATCAGCACCGTGGATGATCTCGGTTACGGCGGCTGGGACAAGCGATATGGGCACGGTCGCGTCAACGCCTTCCGCGCCCTTGGTGGCAGCGTGGCGCAGACGGGCCGCCTGGCAGGCGATGGTCTCGAGGGAAACAACACGCTTGCTGCCGCGCGCGTCATCGGCCTCGGCGTCACAACGTGGCCCACGATCTACCCGGCCGGCGACGTGGACACGTTCGCCGTCGACGTGTCCCGCGCGGGCCGCCTTGACGTTCGCGTCACCGGCGTTGTTGACGCGCGAACCTGGCTGTGGCGCGGGAGCGCGCTTCCGGTGGACCCGATCGTGGAGCTGTACGACACGGCCGGCACGTTGCTGAAGCGCGTTGACGCGGTGTGGGAGAGCGGGACTGAGCTGGCGCAGGTCAGTGTGAGTGGCCCGACGCGGATCCTGGTTCGGGTCCTGAACTTCTACGCCAGCGGCAGCCGGACGGCGTACTCCATCACGCCCACCTATGTTGACACCGTGGCTCCCACGGTGACGTTCGTCAGCCCGGCAGGCGGCGCCACCGAAATCAACCGCGCCATCAATCCACTGGTTCGCTTCAACGAGCCGGTGACCAACGTCACGAGCACCACGCTCCGACTGCGCGACACCACGACGAACGCCCTGGTCGCCGCGACGGTGTCCTACGACGCCAGCCTTCGCGAGGCTCGTCTCCGACCGTCCGTACAGCTCGCCAAGGTGCGCACGTACCGGATCGAGGCCACGAACGGGATCAAGGACGTCGCGGGCAACGGATTGACCGCCGCATACGGCAGTTTCACGACGAGCTCGTCGGCGTTCACCGACACGGTTGGCAATCGGTTCGAGGCCGAGATCGCCTGGTTGGAATCCAGCGGCATCACCAGCGGATGCGCCGAAAACCTCTTCTGCCCGAAGGGTGCGGTCCTACGCGATCAGATGGCCAGCTTCCTATCGCGAGCCCTCGAGCTTTCCGCGGCCTCGCGTGATTACTTCGCCGACGACGGATCGAACAAGCATCAAGCCAATATCAACCGGATTGCCGCGGCGCAGATCACTGCGGGTTGCAGCAGTACGAATTTCTGTCCGTCCGGCACCGTCACACGCGGTCAGATGGCGAGCTTCCTGGCGCGTGCGCTGGACCTGCCGGCAACCGCCATCGACTTCTTCGCCGATGACAACGGCAACAAGCACGAGGGTGCCATCAATCGTGTGGCCGCCGCAGGGATCACGAGCGGCTGCAGCCTGGCCAACAGCTATTGTCCGGATGGCACCGTCACGAGGGAACAGATGGCGGCCTTCCTGTATCGAGCCTTCCGCGACTGACGCGCCGCCATCGCGCGGGCTGTTCAATCCCTTCGCGATAGAATCGGGCTCCCGAAAGGAGCCACACTGGAGCAGCCACCGATGCCCGTACCGGCCGTAGAGGCTCGTCCTGTCACGCCGTCGGTGGGCCTCGCGGCCGGCCGTGGCGTGTGGGTCGTTCTGCCCACCTACAACGAGCGCGAGAACATCGAGCCGATGGCGACCGCCATCCTGGCCGCCCTTCCCGAGGCCTCGCTGCTGATCGTCGACGACAGCTCGCCCGATGGAACCGGAGCGCTGGCCGATACCATCGCCGCGCGCGAGGCGCGCGTCTCGGTCCTGCATCGATCGCGCAAGGAGGGCCTGGGGGTTGCCTATCGCGACGGCTTCCGCTGGGTTCTCGAGCGGCTCGACGCCCGTGCGGTGGTCCAGATGGACGCCGATTTCAGCCATGACCCGACCGCGTTGCCACGCCTCATCGCGCCGTTGATGGGTACCGCCGACCTCGTGCTTGGCACCCGGTACATGCCGGGAGGCTCGACGGTGGGCTGGCCGTGGTACCGTAAGATCGTCAGCCGCGGCGGCACGTTGTTCGCCCGCACCGTGTTGGTCCTGCCGTACCGGGACCTGACGGGCGGGTTCAAGGCCTGGCGTCGCGAGCTGATTGACGCCATTCGGCTGCGCGAGACATCCGGCTCGGGATACGGCTTTCAGATCGAGGCGACATGGTGGGCGCATCGACGTGGGGCGTCCATCGTCCAGGTCCCGATCGTGTTTCGTGAGCGGGTCGCCGGCGACTCCAAGATGACCGGCGGCATCGTGCGTGAGGCGATGCTTCTTGTCCTCCGACTTCGCTGGGCCGCAATCCGCGACGCCGTGCCGCGTCGCTAACGTGCGTGCCGTCTGCCGGCTCCAGTCTCTGCATTGCGGAATTCCAACGCCGGCGTGGGCGTATTCCCGCTCAGTGGCACCAGGCGCACCTTGGTGCGCCCGACGACGGCATCGGCTAGCATGGCGGCTCGCCTGTCCGCCGCGACCTGCTGGGGTCGCACGCCGAGCCGCCGCATGACCATGAGCCGATGACGATTCGATCCCGACCGGTCCTCGACCGCAAGCACCGCCCGCGATGGCAAGACGAGCTGCGCACGCAGCAGCTCACCGTGATCGGCTTCGCGGTGGCCATCGCGCTGGCACTCGGCATCTTCGGCGCTGCCGCCTGGAGCGGATACTGGGAGGCACATCACCGGCCGGTGGCCGTAGTCGGCGACACCACGCTTGACCGCGGTGACCTCGACCAGCGTGCGGGGACGCTCACCGCGGAGGGGGTCGCCACGCTGACCGAACTCCAGTCGCAGCTCGGCGGTCCGAATGACCAGGTTGTCCAGCAGCAGATCGACAGCCTCAGCCAGCAGTTCCAGAGCCTGCCGACACTGGCGGCGCAGTCGCTCGTCGATGGCGCGGTGCTGGCCGATCAGGCGGACGCGTTCGGTGTGAGCGTCGGCGAGGACGACGTCGAGGCCGAGGTCGCCGAGCGGGCCAGCCTCCCGGAGCGCATCCGGGCCAACCTCCTCGTCATCGATCCGCTGCCCGACGATGCCGAGCCGGACGCTGATCCGACCGACGAGCAGCTCGAGGCGGCGCGCGCCGCGGCCCAGGATGTCCTCGATCGTGTCGAATCAGGCGAGGACTTCGCCGAGATCGGGGAAGAGCTGAACGAAGACTCGCCCGGCACGACGGTCGAGGCAATCGGCTGGTTCACCGCCGACGACCCGGTCCATGACGAGTACTTCGAGGCCCTCGCGGGCTCCGAGGAAGGCGATGCCGTCGGCCCCATCGAGACCGACGACGGAATCGCGGTCGTGCAGCTCGTCTCACGTCGCGAGGCGACCGCCGACGGCGGCCTCCTCGACCTCCTGCGCGATCAGGGCATCGATGACGCGACCTATGCGAGCTACGTTCGCGACGAGCTGTTCGTCGATGCGTTCGCCGAGCACTTCGCCAACGAGGTGATCGGCTCGTCGGCCGCGCAGCAGCGCGTGGCGCAGATCGTCATCGCGCCCATCGCCGGCGAAGCGGCCCCACAGGAGCGCGCGCGTCACGTCCTCATCCAGCCTGACCCCGACGCGGAGGACCAGAGCGAGGTGACCGACGAGGAGTGGGACGCGGCGCTCGAGGAAGCCAACGAAGTGGCGGAGCTCGTGGCAGCCGATGACGCCGATTGGGCAGAAATCGCCGAGGAGTACAGCGACGACCCCGGCTCCGCTGTTCGCGGTGGCGATCTCGGCTGGTACGACCCGGCCAATCCCGGATTCGTCCCCGAGTTCGCCGAGACACTCGCGGAACTCGAGGTCGGGGAGGTCAGCGAACCGGTTCGCACCGACTTTGGCTGGCACGTCATCCAGAAGACCGGCGCGCGCGAGAGCCCGCAGGCGCAGGCCGCCGTGCTGGCCGACGAGCTCCGTGATGATCCAGACGCGTTCGCCGAAACCGCGAAGCGGGTCAGCGAGGATCCTGAGACCGCTGCCGAAGGCGGAGAGCTCGGTTGGGTCGCGTCCTACCAGCTCGATCCCATGCTCGAGGACGCGGTATTCGCCCTGAGCGAGGTCGGCGAGATCACCGATCCGATCGACACCGGGACCGGCGGAATAATCATCTTCCAGCTCCTCGAGTCGAGCGACAGTCGCGAGATCACGGAGGAACAGCTGAGCGATATCCGGGCCGCCGGCTTCGATCGCTGGCTGACCGAAGAGATTCGCGCGCCGGTCGAGACGTGGGTCGATCCGCAGTACGCCAGTGCCACCGCCGCGGAACGCTGAGCTTATGAGCGCCGGCGGGCCGCGCGGCGTGGACGAACTGCTGGCCGCGGGCGGCATCGACGCCGCCGATGGCGTCCAGGTCGTGGCGGGCGATCGGCTGCCCGCCATCCCATTCGATCCATCGCTGCCGCTGCTGGTGCTGCGAGCGTCCGCGGCTCCCGCGGGCTCCCTTCCCGGACGGCATGCCCGCACGGGTCCGCGCTCCGTCCTGGGCGCGCTGTATCCCGATGCGCATGAGCTCCTGCGCCTTCCCCAGCGCGAAGCGCATCGGCTCGATAGCCTCGATGACCATGCGTTCGCCGATGCCGACTGGCTGATTCCCCCACTTGCCGCGGCCGACAACCTGGCCAGCCCGCACGGCATGGCAGCCATCAGCGCCCTGCTGCGAGCGCCCGACGGCTGTCCGTGGGACCGAAAGCAGACCCATCTCAGTTTGCGTCCCTACCTGCTGGAGGAGGCCTACGAGACCGTCGACGCCATCGAGCATGGCTCGCCGGCCGACCTGGCCGAGGAGCTCGGCGACCTGCTGCTTCAGGTGATCCTGCATGCGCAGTTCGCGGCTGAAGAAGGCGCCTTCGATCTGACCGATGTGTATCGGTCCATTGCGAGCAAGATCGTCAGGCGGCATCCGCACGTGTTCGGCACGACCGTGGTGGACGGGGTCGAGCAGGTGGCCAGCAACTGGGAGTCGATCAAGGCCGATGAGCGCGCCGAGCGCGGCAAGGAGCACGAGGGCGCCTTCGATGGTGTCGCCCGCGCTCTGCCGGCGCTGCCCGCGAGCCGCGAGATCCAGGAGCGCGCGTCGACGCTGGGATGGGACTGGGACGCCATCGATGGCGTGTGGGAGAAGGTTGGTGAGGAAGTCGACGAGCTGCGGGCGGCCGTCACCGATGAGGATCGCCTGCACGAGCTGGGCGATGTGCTCTTCGCCCTGGTCAATCTCGCGCGCTGGATGAAGCTCGATCCGGAGGAGGCGTTGCGTGTTGCCAACCAGCGCTGGGTGGCCCGCTGTCGTCGGGTCGAGGCCCTCGCCGTGGCCCGCGGCGTGGATCTCCGCGCGCTGACGCTGGCCGAGAAGGACGAGCTCTGGGACGAGGTCAAGCGTTCTTCGTCGTAAGATGAGGCGTCGGGGCGTAGATCAGTCTGGCAGATCGCCTGCTTTGGGAGCAGGAGGCCGCCGGTTCGAATCCGGCCGCCCCGACCACCACTTCTGCCGCTACCATCGGCCGATGCCAACGGCGCTTACTTCCGCAGCCGCATTCGTGATCGCGCTGATCATCACTCCCATCGTGCGGATGTATGGCCACAGGTTCGGCCTGCTCGACGAGCCGGGTGGCCGCAAGATCCACTCGGTCCCCGTGCCGCGGCTGGGGGGCATCGCGATGGCCATCGCCTTCGGCATCGCCATCGGCCTGGCAGCACTGTTCTCGAGCGATCTCGGCGCCACGCTCGGGCTCCGGCCAAATCGGGCCCCGGCCATCCTTGCCGGCGTCAGCCTCCTGCTCGTCGTCGGGATCATCGATGACACGCGAGGCATGCGGGCTTTCGTCAAGCTCGCATGCCAGATCGGGGCGGCCGTGCTTGCCTTTTCGCTGGGACTGAGCCTCGAGCGCTTTCACTTTCCGTGGGGCATCGTGGAGCTGGGGCCATTTGCCCTGCCGATCACCGTGGCCTGGATCGTGGGCGTCATTAACGCCGTGAACCTGATCGACGGGCTCGATGGCCTTGCCTCGGCCGTGGTGCTGACCGTGCTCGGTGCGTTCGGGCTCATCGCCGTGACCGATGGCGCCCATCCGACCCTCTTCATCACTGCCGCGACCGCGGGCGCGGCCGCCGGATTTCTGGCCTACAACCTCCATCCGGCCTCGATCATCATGGGCGATACCGGCGCCATGTTTCTCGGGTTCGTGGTGGCGGCCATCGGTATCTCGCTGACCCAGGACAGTGTCACGCCACAGGCGCCATGGGTTCCGATCATCGCGCTGGGCGTGCCGATTCTCGATACGGCATGGGCGGTCGTCCGCCGCACCGCACGCGGCGAGCCGTTCTTCCGCGCCGACCGCGGCCACATTCACCATCAACTTCTTCGGATCGGCTTCAGCCAGCGTGACGCGATGCTGAGCCTGACCGCCATCTCGGGCGGCCTCGCCATCCTTGCCGTCGTGCTGGGCCGCCTGGAATGAGTTCGGTCAGGGTGTCGGCGTCTCGGTCTCCGCCTCGGCACCGGGTGTGGCGGCCGTAGTGCCGAGGTACCAGCCGCGCAGCGCATCGGGCGCAAAGATCCTCGCCATCTCGTCGCGGATGGCATCGCGTTTCGGCAGGAGCAGGTAGTTGGTGTCGGGGTCGACCGGCAGGTCGACAAAGGCGGGGTAGCCGAGCACCAGCCGGTCGATATCAGGCCCGGTGATCAGCGGTAGGAGCGACGAGAGGTCGCCGGCCTGGTCGCGCGGGAAGTCCGTGCTGACGGTTCGACCGATGGCGCCCAGGATGGCGGGAAGCTCGAATATCGTATCGGCCTGTGCCAGCTCTTGGCGCACGGCGAGCAGGAGGCGCTGCTGTCGGTCGCTGCGCGCGAAGTCGCTCTGCGGCACGCGTTCGCCATCGGGCATCTCGATCCAGCCCTTGCGGCTGCGAGCGAATGCCAGCGCGTCGAGGCCGTTGTACTCGTGGCAGCCCTGCGGCAGGATGAGCGGCTCACGGTCGCCCTCGTTGTCGAGGCTCCCGTCGAATTCGGGATCGACGAGGCGGCCCGGCAGGCACAGTTCGATGCCCCCCAGCGCGTCGATCAGCTCGGCAAAGGCCGCCATGTCGACGCGGGCGTAGTGGTGAATCTCGATGCCGAGATACAGGCCGATCGATGCTTCGATCGTGCGCAGCCCGCAGGCGGTCGGGCTGTCGGGCCGATCCGGGCACCACAGAGCTGGATTCCCCGAGGCCCGGGCCGGCATCTCGTTGACCTTGCCGGGATAGAGTCCGCCGATGTACATCCGCTCGTCGGGAAGGGGCACGAAGCCGGTGTCGCGCGGCACCGAGATCATCACCGCTGTCTCGTCGACCGGGTCGACGCTGATGACCAGGATCACGTCGGTCAGGACCGCCTCGCGGCCCGGCGCCGCATCGGTCCCCAGCAGGAGAATGTTGATGCGCTCGTCGCCGTCCCAACGGTACTCTGGCGCGCTGATCGGCTCATCAGGATCAGGATCCTCACCAGGCTCTTCGCCATCGTCAGGTGAGGGAATCGTGGCCGGCTCGTCATCGGGGTCGGTGCCGTCGAAGATCTGCGCGAGCGATCCCTCCAGGTGCGCCACGACCACGCCGACCCAGGCGTGCATCGCCACGGTCGCGATCAGCAGGGCACCGACCGCCATGAGTGCACTGCGCCGGCGGGAACCGGCGAGTTCGCGGCGCGGGGTGAGGCCGGCGTGGGCAATCGCGGCAGCTCGCCAGAACAGCAGCGCGCCGTTCAGCACGAGCACAGCGGTCAGGAATCCGCTAGAGAGCAGGCTGTTGCCCAGGTCGCCGGCGATCCCGCTGACGACGGCAATGGATAGGGCCGCCAGCAGCAGTACCGGCACGGCGAAGAGGACCGCCGGGCGCCAGCGGCTCGCGTAGGCCTGTCCCAAACCGGGAAACACGAAGGACAGAAGCGCGGCGAGCCAGGGCCGAGAAGGTCGTGAATGGACCGCGTGGGACTGAAGGGTGTCGACCATGGAAGGGCCCGGAGTGTATCACCGCAGCGCGGATGGACCCGCGTGAGCACCTGCGCCCGCAAATTGGGGGTAGTACGGATGGGTTAGTACGTTTGCGCCATCTCTCTCGCGGCCGCCATACTGGGCCGGCCGGCATTGCGCGGGCATGGAGCCATGTTGATGCCGCGCCGCAACACCGAGGAATTGTGCCGCTAGAACTCACGATCATTGCTGTCACGGCACTTCTTGCCGGCCTGTTGCTGGTCGGGGTGATGCTGGCCGGCCGCAGCGTGCCCGGCGCCGCGCGCCCTTCCGTCAACGAAGTGACCGCGCCGGGGCGGGTCTCGGGACCCCGACCGGGGCCAGGGGAGCGCGGTGCGCCAGACGCCGAGTCCACCCTGCGCGTAGTCTGGTGGTTGACCATCACCATCGTGCTGCTCGGCGTCGGGGCGAGCGGGTCCTTCGCCGCCGGCCAGGCGTCGATCTTCCTACTCGGCGGCGTCGCCGTCCTGGCCGTGGTGCTTTTCCACGAGCTGCTTGCTTCATCTCGGCGCGGGAGCCTGGGCCGGCTGGCCGAGGTGCTCACTGCGGTGGCGCTCATCGGCGGCCTGCTCGTGCTCACGGGGTTCGCGTCATCGCCGTTCGCAATGCTCTTCGCGCTCGTTGCGGTGGCTGCAGCGCTCGCCTACGGGCCGCGGGCCGGGCTCACGGCCGCCGGACTGGCCACCACCGCCTTTGCCACGGTGCTTCTTGCCGACCCCGCCCTGGCGTCATACGGACCGGAGGACGCATTGCGCCTGTCGATCGGGCTCGGGGCGACGTGGCTGCTCGCATTCGTGGCCGTCGCGTACGCCGGGCACCAACGTCGGACGGTGGATCATGCGCTGGCGCTGTCGCGCACGGATCCCCTCACCGGGCTCTTCAACCGATCGCAGCTGTTCGTGACCCTTGAACAGGAAGTCAGCCGCACGCGGCGCAGTGAACGCGGGTTCTGTGTGCTGATGATCGACCTCGATGGGCTCAAGGCGATCAACGACACCTCCGGCCATCTCCGCGGCGACGAGATCCTGCGCTCCGTCGGTGCCGTGATCCACGGCTCGATTCGGACCGTGGACAGCGCCTACCGCTATGGCGGCGACGAATTCGTGGTGCTGTTGCCTGAGACGGACATCGTTGGTGCCTTCGTGGTCGCGGAGAAGATTCGTGTCGGCGCCGAAGAGGTCGGCATGTCGCTGGCCGGTATCGAGCCGGTGACCAGCGTCAGCATCGGGCTCGTCTCGCACCCGGAGGACGGGCTGTCCGCCGAAGAGCTGATGAGCGCCGCCGACCGCGCCATGTACACCGCCAAGAGGCTCGGCAAGAACCAGATCAGCGGCAATCCGCGACCGCGACCTGCACTGCTGGCTCGCCGTTCGATCACTGTCGAAGGGCCCGCAGAGCCGAAGCCGATGACCGCCGAAGCGACGTCCGAGCCAGACGCGACACCACCGCCGGCGACCGCCGTCGCGCCCTCCGAGGAGGGCGCGGTGGCCGTCGATCTCGGGCCAGTGGTCAGGCCGCCGGGTGAGGTGGATGACGCCGAGCCCGATGCGGGGGACGTTCGGCGGCAGATTGCAACGGCCAGTCGCTCGTTCGATCCTGATCACCAGATTCGGCGCGCCATGGACGCGTTCTTCTCGCCGTCGGCGCCCGACCAGGAGCGGCCGACGCCGGATCACTAGCTGAACTAGCCTTCGGAGATGCCGCTCCCGATCGGAACGATGTGCCACCACGTCTTGCCCGCCGGAAGGATGACCGGTTCGCCGCTGTCAGCGTAGCTCCAAGTGGTGACATCCTCGGGGGTATCGCGCGACCAGCGCACATCATGACCCCGGCCCTCGAGATAGAGCACGCCGACACCGCTCTCCACGAGATACTCGCGACGCCGAGGGAACCCTCCCGGATCGTTCTCGCCGATCAGCACGTCCTGGCGCACGACCTGCACGATCACCGTCTTGGTGCTGATTCGGTCACCGGTGAGCGCCTCGTAGTTCGGGGCGCCGGCATCGGTGCGCAGCCACTTCTGGGTTCGGTCGTCCCATTGCCAGCCGAAGTTCCAGAAGCTGGCAGTCTGAAAGCCGATGGCGTTTACCGCTCGACCGTCCGGCAGCTCGGGATCGGCGGCGAATTCGAACGGCGCCCGCACGTCGCCCGCCCGCCCGGCGCGATCGGCCAGCACGCCGCCTTCGTCCATCTGCGCTCGAGCCGCGTCGACATCAAGGTAGACATTGTGCGGCGCGCCCCACGGCCCGGCGCGATAGAAGAATCCCCACCCGCCGCTCAGGCCGTTGGCGTACGGCATGTCGACCGCCTTGAAGCTCCGCAGCACCGGACCGGCGCCACCGAAGTGCAGGGTCAGGGCACGCATCTGCTGCCAGAGATCGCGGTGGAAGTAGCGGACGGATCGGATTGGCCCGACGCCGGCGTCCACCTGATCGCGGCACATGAATATCGCGGCCCAGCGGGTCGTGTTGCCCTCGACCGGGGCCTCCACCACGAGGTCGGCCAGGTTGAGCCCGGACGGCGGCCTCGCGATCGGGTTGTTCTCGATCGACACGAGCATTGGCACGCGGTCCGCGAGGGCGGGATCGGAGAGTCGCGTGCCGTTCATCGGGCAGACCGCGACTGGCGTGGGCGATGGGGATGGGGTCGGTGACGGCGACAACGTTGGTGAAGGCGATGGTGAAGCGGTGGGCGAGGGTGATGGCGTTGGCGATGGTGACGCCGTGGGGGACGGGCTTGCCGTGGACGACGGCGCCGGGGTTGGCTCGGGAGTCGTGTTGATGATCGCGATCGAAGCACCCAGCGCCACGGCCACGACCAGGAGCCCGCCCAGCAACAGGGCAGCGCGAGTTCGAAGGAAATGCATGCGAGAAGCATCCTAACGGCTCGGGGCAGGGTCACGCGCGCGCGCTGCTAGACTCAGCCCCCATGCCGGGCTTCTCCACGCGTGCCATCAAGGCCGCCAGCCGCGCCCCCGAAACGCCGCAAGCGCCGGTGAATGTGCCGATCTACGCATCAAGCACGTTCGAGGTAGCCGATGCCGCGGAGCTGGGCGATCTGCTCGAGTTCGCGCGCCCCGGCCATTCGTATTCGCGCTATTCGAACCCGACGCATGCCGCGCTCGAGAGTGCCATGGCCGAGCTCGAGGGCGGCGAGGCGGCGCTCGCCACCGCCTCGGGCATGGCCGCCATCCACGCCGTGGCGCTCTCCCTCCTGCGCAGCGGCGACGAGCTGCTCATCCCGACGGCCGTCTACGGCGGTGTCATTGGCCTGGCCCGCTCGGTGCTCGAGCGATCGGGGATCACCACGCGTGCCGTCGATACCACCGACACGGCCGCGGTGGCTGCCGCCATCGGTCCGCGAACGCGCCTGCTGTGGCTCGAGACGATCAGCAACCCGACCACGGCCCTCGCCGACATCGTGGCACTGTCGGAAGTCGCCCACGCGCAGGGCATCCTCGTGGCCGTCGACAACACGTTCGCCTCGCCGGCGCTCGCCACCCCGTTGGCGCTGGGGGCCGACCTGGTGGTCCACTCCACCACGAAGTACATCGGCGGCCACTCGGATCTCATCGGCGGTGTCATCGTTGGGTCGGCCGAGCGTGTCGCGGCGGCCCGCACGATTGTCATCAACGCGGGCGGCAACGCCTCGCCGTGGGAGGCGTTTCTCGCCCTGCGCGGGCTCAAGACCCTCGCGTTGCGCATGGAGCGGCACTCGTCGAACGCGGTTGCGGTTGCGGGGGCGCTCGAGGGAGCACCGGGTGTCGCGGCGGTGCACTATCCATCACTCGCGTCGCACCCCCAGCACGAGCTTTCCCGGCGGGTCCTGCGCGATGGCATGGCCGGCGGCATGATGGCCGTCGAGCTCAATGGCGGTCGCGCGCACGGCGAGCGATTCCTGGAGCGAGTTCGTATCGCCGTTCACGCCACCAGCCTCGGCAGCGTCGAGACCCTGGTCAGCCACCCGGCCAGCTCCTCGCACCGCCAATTGACCGATGCCGACCTGGCGGCTGCTGGCCTCACGCCCGGTACGATTCGCGTCTCGATCGGCATCGAGGACGCCGCCGACCTCATCGCAGACCTGGCCGCCGCCGCCGATCCGGACTGATGGCGAGCGTCATCGACCTGTGGCGCGCGATCGACCCGGAAGTGCGACTCGCATCAGGCTCGCATGAATGGCTGACGCGTCCCATTCGTGGCGTGGCCCGCACCCGGGCGTCCGCGCCGCACTTGCCGGCCGTGGCGACGGGTCAGTTGCTGGTTGTCGACGCCGGCGTCCTGACCGATCCGCGACTGGACGTGTTGGTGGATGCACTGCGCGCTGCGGAACTCGAACCCGCCGCCATGTGGATCGCTGCAGCTCGGGGGGCATTCGAAGCGTCGGGTGCCGACCTGCCGATCATGATCGGCGGCGGGAGCGCATCAGCCGTCACGGAGGGCGCGATGCGCTACCTCGACGACGAGTCCGGCCGGCTCGCCGCCGCCACGGTTGATGTTCGGCTCGCCGGAGCGGAGGCGGCGCTTGCCGATCCTCGTCCATCCGCGCCGGCCGGTGTCCTTGCCACGCGCCTGCGGCGCGGGGTGGCCGTCACCGTGGACGGAGCGCTGGTGTCGCTCAACGCGCGCGATGCCGGTCGGGCGCTCGGCACGCGTTTCGCCGCGGCCCATGCGCGGCTCCTGGGCGAACGTGCCGCCTCTGGGGGAACGTTGCGCCGAACGCGGGACGGGCTTTGGATCCTGGACCGGGCGGTCGGGGATGGGGCAACGGTCTGGCTGTTCGACGATCTGCCCTTCGCGCGCATCGATACCGTCGCACTCGAGGCGCTCGCGGTCACGCTCCGGGCGCTGCTCCGCCGCCGGCCGGTGGACGCGACAAACGCTCGTCGAGGGCAGACGCTGCCACCATCTACCGGCGACCCGTTGCGCGATACGCTCATCGCGGTTGCCCGCGCCAATGGCCGGACTGCGCCGGCCGCACGCAGCCTTGGCGTCCATCGCAATACCGTGCTGTATCGACTGCGGCGGGCGTCGGCTGAGCTTGGCGTCGACCCACGCCGCCCGGCCGACGCGTTGCGCCTCCTCCGCGAGCAGGACCGTCCGGATTAGCGTCGCTGAGAGGGCACCAGGCTGGGTCGCATGGGGCGTCCGTCCGCGTCCGCCCGCCGTCCGCCTTTGTGCAATCTGCACAACATTCCGACGGCTCGAGCGTGGTCGCATCGGCCCATCCATGGGCCGGCCACCGGTAGGCTGAAGGCCATATCGGTCTGTCTTCTTAGAGGAACCCCCTGTGGCCACAGCCAAACTTGCCGCCGCGCTCAAGATGGCGGAGCACCGCAACCTGCGCTTCGTCAGCCTCCAGTTCACCGACATCGTGGGCCAGGTCAAATCGGTCCAGGTGCCGATGCATCAGCTGGAGCCGGCAGTCGACGGCGGCAAGTGGTTCGACGGCTCGAGCATCGAGGGCTTTGCGCGCATCGCCGAGTCTGACATGTTCCTGGTTCCCGACCTCGACACGTTCGCGGCCATCCCGTGGGAGCCGGGGATCGGTCCCGACGGCAAGGAGAAGCTGCCGACCGGCAGCGCCCGCGTCATCTGCGACGTCTTCACCCCGAACGGCGATCCCTTCCCCGGAGACCCTCGCGGGGTCCTGAAGCGTCAGATCGAAAAGCTTGCCAGGAAGGGATTCATCCTCAACACCGGTCCGGAGCTCGAGTTTTTCCTCCTGCGCCGATCCGCCGATGGAGTCGAGACCCTTCCGCATGACGCGGCCGGCTATTTCGACCTGTCCGAGGACCTCGGAACGGAGGTCCGCAAGGATATGATGAACTCGCTGGAGGAGTTCGGGATCAAGGTCGAGACAGCGCATCACGAGGTCGCTACCGGGCAGCACGAGATCGACTTCGAGTACGCCGATGCGCTCCGCACCGCCGACAACGCAGTCACCTTCAAGACGACGCTCAAGGCAGTCGCCGCGTCGCGCGGCCTGTACGCCACCTTCATGCCGAAGCCATTCTTCGGGATCAACGGCTCGGGCATGCACACGCATCAGTCGCTGTGGGACGTGAGGAAGGGACGCAATGCCTTCAGCGAACCGAAGGATCCGTACGGGCTGAGCGTGATGGCGCGCCAGTACATCGCCGGGACGCTCGAGCACGCCCGCGGCATGATCGCCGTGCTGGCGCCACTGGTGAACTCCTACAAGAGACTCGTCCCGGGCTACGAGGCGCCGGTGTACGTCGGCTGGGCGCGCATCAACCGCTCGGCCCTCATCCGCATCCCGCAGATCAGCAAGGGCTCGGACAACTCGGTGCGGATCGAGCTGCGCTGCCCGGATCCATCGTCCAACCCATACCTCGCGTTCGCCGCCATGCTCGCAGCCGGCATGGACGGCATGGAGCGCAAGCTCACGCCCCCGGACCCGGTCGAGGAGAATCTCTACCACTTTGACGCCGCCAAGCTCGAGTCGCGCAAGATCAAGCAGTTGCCCGGCACGCTCCGCGAGGCGCTCGATGAGCTCTCGAAGGACGAGGTCATCCGCGACGCGCTGGGGGACCACGTGTTCGAGCGCTTCCTGGAGGCCAAGACCGAGGAGTGGGACGAGTACCGCATGCAGGTCAGCGCCTGGGAGGTCGACCGCTACCTGGAAGCCTTCTAGGATTCCACGCCCTGTGGGCCCGGCGAGCACGGAGCGCACGCTGAGCGGTCATGCCGAGATTGGACCGATCTTCGCATGACCGAGCATGCGAATTACCTATGCCGTCGCTGCGCGCAAGGACGCAGAATGGCCCAACACCCCATCCGTTGAGGCTCGTTGATGCTCCGGACTCGCCGACGTCGCTCCCCGTTCGCGCTGCTGTCCTCCCTCATGTTCGTCGGGCTCGCTGCGGGCCCCGTCGCTGCTGAACCGATCGCGCCAGCCGCCGATCCGCGCCCCGCGGCCGCCGCGCTGACAAGCGGGCAGGTCCGCCTGACCCATGTGGTCAGCGGTCTGAGCTCGCCGCTGGGCGTGGTCAATGCCGGCGATGGTTCGAGCCGGCTCTTCGTGCTCGAGAAGCGCGGAACCGTCCGAGTGGTGTCCGGCGGCGCGCTCCAGAGCGGCTACTTCCTGGACATTCGCGGTATCGGCGGCGGCCTGACCACCGATGGTGAGCGTGGGCTCCTGGGCCTCGCGTTCCATCCGTCGTTCGAGTCGAATCGGAAGCTGTTCATCTACTACACCCGCGGTGACGGCGACATCGTCATTGCCGAACTCACGGCGAATGCGTCACGCACCTCGGTGAGTCTCGATACGCGCAGGACACTTCTCGTCATCGAGCACGGCGCGCGAAACAACCACAACGGCGGCCAGCTCCTGTTCGGGGCTGATGGCTACCTCTATGCCCTCACGGGCGATGGTGGCGGGAGCGGGGACCCGGATGACAACGCGCAGGACACGACCAGCTTGCTCGGCAAGACGCTGCGCATCGCGCCGAACCTCAACGGCGGCTACTCGAGCCCGGGCGGCAATCCAAACTTCGGCGCGGCAGCGCGCGACGAGCTGTGGTCCATCGGCCTTCGCAATCCCTGGAAGGCCTCCTTTGATCGGGCAAACGGGAACCTGTGGATTGCCGATGTGGGCCAGGGCAGCTGGGAGGAGGTCAATCGCGAGCCTGCAGGCGTCGGAGGCCGTAACTACGGCTGGCCCTGTCGCGAAGGCAAGCATGCCTACCGGTCGTGCGGCGCGTCTGGTCCATTCACCGATCCGGTCGCGGAGTACGCGCGGAACTCGGGCAATTGCTCGGTCACCGGCGGCTATGTCTACCGCGGCGGCGTCTTCCGCGACCTCATCGGCCACTACGTTCTGGGCGACTTCTGCAGCGGAAATATCTGGACCCTGCCTGCGGGAGCCGCGTCGCCGACGCTGAGGTTCCATCGGGACACATCGGCCATGATCACCTCGTTCGGCGAGGCCGAGAACGGCGAGCTGTACCTGACCGACTACGCCGGCGGTGCCCTGTACCGGGTGGTGGCGCCGCCATTCTCCGATGTCACTGACTCGAAGTTCCTCAACGACATCATGTGGCTCTTCTACCAGGACATCACGCGCGGCTGTGGAGCAGACAGATTCTGTCCGAAGGGCTCAGTGACGCGCGACCAGATGGCCAGTTTCCTCGACCGCGTGCTCAACTTGCCCGCCACGAGCACCGACTACTTCGATGACGATGACGGCAACAAGCATGAGGGCGCGATCAACCGCGTTGCAAAGGCGGGTATCACGGTAGGTTGCGCCGCAAACCGCTACTGCCCTTCCGGCGTCGTGACCCGGGCCCAGATGGCCACCTTCCTCGATCGAGCCATCGGGTTCCCGGTTACTTCCCGGGACTTCTTCACCGATGACAACAGCAACAAGCACGAGAACTCGATCAACCGCATGGCTGCCGCCGGTGTCACCCGAGGCTGCACGGCCACCACGTTCTGCCCCAACGGATCCACGGTCCGTGAGCAGATGGCGGCGTTCCTTCATCGGGCATTCGACTGATGCGAGTCCGAGGCATCCATGGCGCTCATGGCGCTCTGGCGCTGGTCCTGGCGCTGGGGGTGAGCTTCATCGGATCGGCCAGGGCCCCGGCCGTCGCCGCCGGCGAGGATGCCGTGCCGGACCTCGCCATGGCGCCATTGACTGACTTCCAGATCCAGTGGGTCAACGACAGGCGGATGCTGCGCTTCACGGCGATGATGGTGAACGTCGGCGAGGGACCCTTCGAGGTGAAGGGCCACCGGGCATCGACGTCACAGCCGATGGTCATGGACCAGATCATCTACGAGGGCAGTTCGCCGACGTCGCGCGTCGCGCGTCGCGTCACCACCGATGCGGTTGCCAGGTACTCAGGCGATGGCCACGATCACTGGCACGTGCAGGAGATGATGCGCTATGACCTGTGGGGCGCGCGTGGCACGACGCGTGGCGCGAAGGTCGGCTTCTGCTTCCTCGACAGTGATCCGTATCGGCTCGGGCTGCCCGGTGCCAGTGGCTCCCCGTATTACCGCGGCTCGGGGTGCGGCACGGATCGCAACCAGCTCAGCAACCGCATGGGGATCAGCGTCGGTTGGGGCGACGAGTACGAGTGGCACCTGGCCTGGCAGTGGGTCGACATCACCGATCTGCCATCGGGCTCCTTCACGATCCGCGCCAACGTGGACCCCTACAGCTTCTTCGTCGAGAACAACGAGACGAACCAATGTGACTACGCGAACGTCAGCTGGACAGCCGGGTCGAACGCCGTGGCGGTGCAGTCGCGTGGCAATGCCTGCGTGAACGACTGGAGCGGCTCGAAGTTCGCGAGTGACATCGCCTGGCTGTGGGATGCCGGCATCACCGTGGGCTGTGCGCCGGACCTGTACTGCACCAACAACGTGGTTCTGCGCGACCAGATGGCCACCTTCCTGAGCCGTGCTCTCGAGCTCCCAGCAGCCTCACGCAATTACTTCACCGATGACAACGGCAACAAGCACGAGAGCCGGATCAATCGCGTCGCGATGGCCGACATTACCCGCGGTTGTGCGGCCACGCTGTACTGCCCCAAGGGCGAAGTGACCCGTGGGCAGATGGCCAGTTTCCTGGCACGCGCCTTCGACCTGCCCGCCGCCTCACGCGACTACTTCACCGATGACAACTCCAACAAGCACGAAAGCGCCATCAACCGACTGCGCGAGGCCGGCATCACGTTCGGGTGCGGTGGAGTGGCGACCACGTTCTGCCCCGACGGCTCCGTGACGCGCGGTCAGATGGCGGCGTTCCTCCACCGCGCCCTTTCGGACTGACTCAGCGCCAGGTTCCGGGCTCTGCGGCTGGCACGGTCGGGGCGCCGGCGCCTGCCGCCATGGCCGCGTCGATGATGCGCCTGGCGTCCTCGACACCCAGCCAGCCGCGCACCTCGGTCGGGCGATTCTCCAGCGTCTTGTAGGTGCGAAAGAAGGTCTCGATCTCGAGCAGCCGATGCGGTGAGAGATCCTCGAGCCGGTTGGTTGCATCCCAACGCGGATCGTCGTGCGCCACGGCCAGGATCTTGAAGTCGTGGCCCTTCTCATCGGCCATGTCGAGCACACCGACCGGTCGAGCTCGTACCACGCACCCTGGGAACGTCGGCTCGGCGATCACGACCAGAACGTCGAGCGGGTCGCCGTCATCGGCCAGGCTGCCGTCGATGAAGCCGTAGTCGCACGGGTAGTGCACGCTCGAGTACAGCACGCGGTCGAGCACGAACCGATGCCGGACATGGTCGTACTCGTACTTGTTGCGGCTCCCGCTCGGAATCTCGACGGTGACCTCGACCGGCGCCCGCACGTCTGGTCCATTCATGACAGTCCAGTATGGGCTGTTATCGGCCGCCCGGTACACTCAGCGAAGATGGCACGCATCCTCGTCGTCGAGCCGGTGGCGGCTCCGGCGATCGAACTCCTGTCAGGCGCCCATGAAACCGACGTTCGTCGCGACTTCGAACGCGATGCACTGTTGCGCCTGCTGCAAGAGGGCGGGGGATGGGACGCGCTGGTGGTGCGATCCCAGACTCGAGTCGACGCCGAGCTGTTGAACGCTGCGGCGCCGCGCTTGAGCGTGGTGGGCGCCGCTTCCGTCGGCATCGACCGCATCGATGTCGAGGCCGCGACCCGCGCGGGCGTCATGATCGTGAATGCACCCACTGGGAACACGATCGCCGCGGCCGAGCACACCGTTGCGCTCATGCTCGCGCTGCTGCGTCACATTCCCGACGCCAACGTCTCCGTGCGAGCGGGTGAGTGGGCGCGCGGTCGCTATACCGGGCGGGAGCTGCGCGGGAAGACGCTGGGCATCATCGGCCTGGGCAAGATCGGCAAGGCGGTGGCCCGCCGTGCTGCCGGATTCGAGATGCGGATTCTGACCAGCGACCCGTACCTGACCGATGAGCAGGCGGCCGAGTTCGGGACGAAGCTGGTCGGGATGGCGGAGCTGCTGCATCGGTCTGACGTGCTCACCGTGCACACGCCGCTGACCGCCCAGACGCGTGGACTCCTCGGGCGGGCGCAGTTGGAAGCCACCAAGCCAGGCGCCTTCGTGCTCAACGTGGCCCGTGGCGGCATCGTGGATGAGTCAGCCCTGGCCGATGCGCTTCGCTCCGGGCACCTCGGCGGTGCCGCCATCGACGTCTACTCGGTTGAGCCGATGGCCCTCGATAACCCGTTGCGCGGCGCGCCGAACCTCGTGCTGACCCCGCATCTGGGGGCGTCGACCACGGAGGCCCAGGATCGCGTGGGGATCGAGATGGCCGAGCAGGTGCTCATGGCGCTGGATGGTGTGACGCCGCCGTACGCGATCAACGCCCCCTCGATGGCGGCCGACGTGGCGCCGCGGCTGCGTCCCTACGTGGAGCTCGGCCGGCGGCTGGCACTGCTGGCTCGTCAGCTGGCGCCCGGCGCCTTCGACGCGCTGTCGCTGACGTACGCCGGGGAGATCGCCGAGGGGGAGTGCGCACCGATTCGCACGGCCGCCCTTGCCGGGCTGCTCGAGGCCGTCACCGATCAGCGCGTCAACGCGGTGAACGCCGATCTCGTGGCTCGCGAGCGCGGCCTGACCGTGAGCGAGACCCGGACCGCAGCGTCCGAGCCGTGGGCCTCGCTTGTCACGGTCGCCGTGGGCCTCGCCGACGGATCGCCGTCCCTGACGCTTGCCGGGTCGACCGCCCACGGGCGGCCGCACCTCGCCGGGCTCGACGGTTTCGCCATCGACGCCGAGCTCAGCGGGTTGATGCTCGTCACGCGCCACCATGATCGGCCGGGGATCGTGGGTGCGGTGGGCACCACGCTGGCCGAGGCCGGCATCAACATCTCCTCGCTCGAGCTGTCGCGTCTCTCCGAGCGCGGGGAGGCCATGATGTTCGTGGCCGTCGACGACCCACTCGACGCATCGGTCCTCGAGCGTCTTCGGGCCACCGACGGCATCGTCGACGCGCGTCTCGTGGAGCTGCCCCCGCGGTAGCGGGTATCCTGCGAGGCATGGCTCTCAAAGGCGTCGTCCTGGCCGGTGGCAGCGGATCGCGACTCTTTCCGTTGACCCTGGTGACGAACAAGCATCTCCTGCCGGTGTATGACCGGCCGATGATCTATTACCCGCTGCTCGCCCTGCGCGAAATGGGCTGCGAGGAGGTCATGGTCGTGGTCGGTGGCCGTTCGGTCGGCGACATCCTCGAGTTGCTCCACGATGGCTCGGACATCGGCCTCAACCTGACCTATCGCTACCAGCGCGGGGCGCTCGGGATCGCGCACGCCATCGGTCTCGCAAGAGAGTTCGCCGGGACCGATCCGATCGCGATCGTGCTCGGAGACAACATCCTGCGCGGAGAGCTGCGCCCGTTCGCGGATGAATTCGCGAGCGGCGACGCCCAGGCAGGCGCCGTCCTCAAGGAGGTCCCGGACCCGGAGCGCTTCGGCGTCGCCGAGTTCGACGCGGATGGGACCCTGCTCAACTTCGAAGAAAAGCCGGAGCATCCGAAGAGCAACCTGATCCCCATCGGCGTCTACCTGTTCCGACCGTCGGTATTCGACGTCATTGACACCCTGGAGCCCTCCGCCCGCGGCGAGTTCGAGATCACCGACCTGCTCAATCACTACCTCCGCCAGCGCTCGCTCAGCCATACCGTCTTCGAAGGCGGCTGGGAGGACGCCGGCACGATTGAATCGCTGCTCGACGCCCATCGATTTGCGGCCACCTTCGCTGGCGATCAACCGATCGAGACCGGGCATGATCGAGCCGAGGTCGAGGCAGGCAAGTGACGTTGCCGCGGCGGTTGCTGGTCACGGGCGGAGCGGGCTTCATCGGCTCCGCCTTCGTTCGACGCATGCTCGAACGGCATTCGGACCTGAGCATCACCGTCCTCGACAAGCTCACCTACGCCGGCAACCTGGCCAACCTGGCACCCATCGAAGATGACCCGCGCTATCGGTTCGTGCTCGGGGACATCGCGGATGCTGAAGTCGTGGACTCGCTGGCCGCGGAGGCGGATGCAATCGTGAGCTTCGCCGCCGAGTCGCACGTCGACCGCAGCATCGAAGAGCCCGATGCATTCATCCGAACCGATGTGTATGGCACGTTCGTGCTCCTCGAAGCTGCTCGCCGCCACGGCCATGGCCGCTACCTCCAGATCAGCACCGATGAGGTGTACGGCCATGTCCCCGAAGGCAGCTCGCTCGAGGAAGATTCGCTGAAGCCGCGCAGTCCGTACTCGGCCAGCAAGGCGGGTGGTGACCTGCTTGTCGGTGCGTATCACGCGACCTACGGGTTGCCGACACTCCTGACCCGGGCCAGCAACAACTTTGGGCCGTACCACTATCCGGAAAAGGTGATCCCGCTGTTCATCACCAACGCCATCGACGACGAGCCGCTGCCCCTCTATGGCGACGGCCTTCAGATCCGCGACTGGCTCTACGTCGACGACCACGTCGACGCGCTCGAGACGGTGTTGGCGCACGGCGAGCCGGGCGAGACCTACAACATCGGCGGCGGAAACGAGCTGACTAACCTCGAGTTGACGCGGACGATCTTGGAGCGCATGGATAAGCCGATGTCGCTCGTGCGGTCCGTCCCGGACCGGGCTGGTCATGATCGGCGCTACTCGGTGGACTGCTCGAAGCTGCGCTCGCTTGGATGGTCGCCGGCCCATACCTTTGACGAGGGACTCGACGCCACCATCTGGTGGTACCTCGACCACGCCGACTGGTGGCGCCCGCTCAAGAGCGGGGAGTATCTCGAGTATTACCGGCGCCAGTACGGGGATCGCCTGGCGGCCGGCACCGCGGTGGAGTAGGCGTGCGGGTCGCGATCACCGGCGCTGCCGGGCAGCTCGGTCGACAACTGGTCGCCGCTTTCGAGGCCGATGGGCACGAGGTACGCGGCTTCTCACACGACGACCTCGACATCACCAAGCCCGCTGCGCTGTTCGATTGGGACCCGGATGTGGTCGTCAACTCGGCTGCCTGGACCGATGTCGATGGCTGCGCCCGGGATCCCGAGCGCGCCATGCGGATCAACGGCGAGGCCGCGGGGGCCGTCTCCGCGGTTGCCGCCGCGGCCAACGCCCTGATCGTCCAGGTCAGCACGAACGAGGTGTTCGATGGGACGCTCGATCGGCCGTACCACGAGGATGACGATCCGGACCCGATCAACGCCTACGGTCGTTCGAAGCTCGCGGGTGAGATTGCGGTGGTGGCGGCCAATCCCCGTCACCTCATCGTGCGCACCGCGTGGCTCTTTGGACCGGGCGGCACCAACTTCGTGACCAAGATCCTCGCCGCAGCCACTCATGCCGCCGATGCCGGCCAGCCCTTGCGGCTGGTCAGCGATGAGATCGGCAATCCGACATGGACGCCCGACCTTGCTGCGGCGATTGTTTCGCTGGTCACGCAGGATGACCGGCGGAGCGTGGTTCACGTTGCTGGCGTGCCGGCTGTCTCGCGACTGGGTTGGGCGCAGGTCGCCCTCGAGGCCGCCGGCATCAGGGTGGACGTCGATCCGGTTGCGCTCGCCACGTTCGAGCGGGCGTCGACGCCCCCAATGCGCGCCGTGCTGGCACCGTCGGCGGGCGTGGCGGAGATGGACTGGCGTCCGGCATCGGTCGAGTGCGCCCGTGGACTGCCCGCGAAGCCGAACGCATGACTTCGCTGCAACGCCTTCCAACACGGTTGGATGGATTGGTTCTGCTGGAACCGGCCGTCCACGGCGACGACCGCGGCTTCTTCGTCGAGACGTACGGCCGCGAGGCCTATCAGGCGGCCGGGATCAGCGTCGAATTCGTGCAGGACAATCATTCGCGTTCCTCGCGTGACGCGCTGCGCGGGTTGCACTACCAGCGCCGTCCCGGCCAGGCAAAGCTCGTCCGCGTGGCGCGCGGCTCGATTTGGGATGTCGTGGTCGACATCCGTGTCGGTTCGCCCACCTTTGGCGAATTCGAGGCATTCGAGCTCGATGACGTGACGCATCGGCAACTCTTCGTGCCCATCGGCTTCGCGCATGGCTTCTCCGTGCTGTCCGAAGTGGCGGACGTGGCCTACAAGGTGAGCTCGCCGTATGACGGGAGCGAGGAACGGGGGGTTGCCTGGGACGACCCGAACCTCGCGATCCCGTGGCCGGCGGCCACGCCACTCCTGTCGGAGCGAGATCGACTGAATCCGACCCTGGCATCCATCCCTCACGAGGATCTGGGCTCGGAACCTACGAGCTGATCGCTCCTGCCAGGCGCTCCGCGAGAGCGATCGAGTAATTCTGGCCGCGGTCGTGGGGATAGACCTGGAACATGCTTGCCGTCCAGAGACCGGGGATGGGGCTGCGGAACGGTGGGATGTGATCACGGTAGTCAACCGTCACGATCGGCTGCGCGAAGGGAGCCGCGAACATCCACGAGTCGGTCAGCCAGGACCGATCGAACGCCGGGTTGAGCCGTTCAAGATGCGGCAGGAATTCGTCAAGGACGGCGTCCTTGGGCGCGGACATCAGCGGATCGTCCATCGGCCGATAGTTGCCCAGGTAGACGAGGTGGCGCCCACCGTAGTCGGCGGCCGGCATGTAGTTCGTGTGCTCGACCATGGCCATGAAGGGATAGCCGGGATCATTGACGTTGAGCCAATAGACCGATGTCACCGGTCTATCCAGCGCCAGCACCAGGCAATGCGCGCCGTACGCGCGACCCCACTCGTGGCGATCCCGCCAAGCAGCCGGCAGCTCCGGCACCAGGCGCGCGGTCAGTCGCGGCGCGAAGGTGCTGATGATGCGGTCGAAGCGCTCGGACCCGTCGCTGGTCTCGACCACGAAGCCACCGTTGTCGGTGCGGACCGATATGACGGACGTATCGAAGCGCGTTTCGCCCCCGGCCGTGCGAACCTGCCCGGCCATGCGGTCGTACAGCTGCTGGAAGCCACCGCGCAGGTAACCGAGCGACTGCGTGCGGTCGTGGACGCGGGCCCAGAACCAGGGCATCGCGATCTCGGGCGCCGCATCCCCGAACTTGTTGCGCAGCAGCGGCTCCCAGACCACGTCCGAGGCCTTCGCGCCCATCCACCGACGAGTCCAATCCAGCGCGGTCTTGCCTTCAAGGAGCCGAGGGTTGGGCATGGCCTTCAATCCCGCCAGGGCCGCGCCCATGCGCAGCCGATCGACCACCGGCAGTGGCGAGAACCGCAACAGCGAGACCGGCGAGTCGAGCTGGTGGAAGTTGCCGTCGCGCAGCGTTGCGGTCACCGGTTGGTGCCACTCGAGACGGTCGGCCAAACCCATGGCGCGGATCATCTCGATCGCGTGCGTGTCGGAGCGGAACAGGTGGTGATAGAACTTCTCGAGCCACACGTCGGTCCCGATTTCGAAGCCGGCGGCCAGGCCCCCTGGCAAGGCTTCACGCTCGATGACTGTGACGCGCTCGTCGGGCCGCGCGAGGCGCATAGCAGCGGTCAGTCCCAGTGCGCCGGCGCCAAGGATGGCAGTGCGGGTCATGAACCTCTCATTCTGGACGTGCCTGACGGCGTTGATGGATTTCGATGGCGGTGATGACTAGGCCAACGGCGAGGAGCGCGACAAGGAAGGCGTACGGAAGATCGCCCCTCTCGCGTCGCACCATCAAGCCGGGCAGCAACTCACTCAGGGGCTGGAACCCCAATCCCGACGTGTCGGCCACGAGGTACGCGGCAGACGCCATAATGTAGGCAAGATACCCAACGTTGATGAATGCGGCACGGCCGCCATCGGGATGGCCAGGTACTGGTTCGCGATTGCCGGAGCGAATACCACCACCGTTAGGCTGTACAACAGCAACCGATCCACGGGCTGATGGCGACGCCACAGCCAGCCCAGCAGGATGAGCGCGGCCCCGAAGAGGACGATCGGGGAGAGATACCGCTGGAGCAACGGCGGAACGATCCAGTTGAAGAACGGTGCGTTCTCGAACGATCGGTATCCAATCACATTCGCGGCAATCCCGTCTGCTCCCTCACCGAGACACGGCACGAACGAGGCAGCGAACATCGCGATCGGAATAACAAGCACGGCGATTGCCCGGCTGGCGCTGCGCTGACGAAACGCCAGCCACAGGGGAAACGCGATCGGCACGTGCTTGACGATCAAGGCCATCCCGAGCACGACCACCCCCACGGCCCAGAGCTTGTTGTCATGCTGCGAGTTTCTTTCCGTGCGTTCGAGGAGGAGCGCGCCTCCGAGGCCAAGCGCGATCGCCAGATTGTCAAATTGCGAGTGGTACCCGGTGATGAGAATCGAGACGGGGTTTGCGAAGAAGGCGCCCGCGGCAAGCAGACCGAAGCGCCGCAGGAGCATTGATGCGATGGCGATGTCCACTGCGGTCAAGAGGAGCGCGATCAGATACCGGAAGGCCACGAACGGATCTGGAAATCGATCCGCCACGTCCTTGACGACGTCCAGCACGATGAACCACGCCGGCGCGTAGTTGTAGCGATGCGTGGATGCGTAGACGTTGTCGCCTGCATCCGCATGGCCCGCGACGATCCAGTAGGACTCCATGTCGTAGTTGTGGCCGGCACTCGCGGCCAAGAGGCGAGCCGCCGTACCGAATACGACGATGAGCACAATCAAGTACATGGCATTGCTGCCGGGCGTCGAATGCCTGAACGGCCAGCCAAGAGACACGTTGGGTGTCCTGCCAGCCAGCAGGAAGCGGACGATCAGGTGCAATTTAGCTGCGCGCGTTCAGCGCTGTTGACGCACTCGGACGGCCGCGATGCCTGCGCCCAGTACGAGGAACGCGACGCCAAGAATCTGAGCGAGGTTGATGCCCGCTTCGCGCTCTATCGCGACGTCCGGGAGGGGTGCGCCCGAGGTGGGAGCTGGCGTGGCCGAGGTGGCAGCTGGCGTGGCCGGCACCGGGGTCGCGGCGGCGGCGATCACCACGACTCGTCCGGTCATCGACGGGTGCGGCGTGCACAGGTAGTCGTACGTGCCGGGCGCGGTGAAGGTGACGGAGTACGACTCACCCTGCTCCAAGTCGCCCGAATCGAACACGCCCGTGGTGCTCGTGGCCGTATGAGCGACCGCATCCTGGTTCGTCCAGGTCACGGTGTCGCCGACGGTGATGGTCAGCGTCGCCGGGGCGAAGGCGAAGTCGGCGATCTCAACCGCGTGCGTCGCCGCCCGTGCGGGTGTCGCCGCCGCCAGCGTCATCGGGAGAACAGCCACCACCAGGGCGACCAACGTGATGCGAACGACGGAGACGATCATCGGTTCGACAGGCTCCTTGGGATGGGGTGTGGATAAACTCCCGCCATCCTATCCAACTTCGTGGACAAAGGGGCTTGATCGCGACCGACTGCCCGACCGACAATAAGGGCGTCCCGAAGGGGCAGTTGGTCGGTCAGAGATCACCTCAACGATCGCCGCGGTTCCTTCGGGACATTTTGTTGCCCGCGCGCGCGGCGCCACGGTCGGGCATCATGGATGCGTATGTCCCCCCCACGCCTGCACCGTTGGGTGCTTCATCCGCTCCTTCTCGCAGCGTACCCGGTCCTCTTCCTCTTCGCCGAGAACGTCGAAGACCAGATGACCTTCGAAGCCCTCTGGTTTCCACTGGGGGCCGCGATCGGTGGCGCTGCCGTGCTCCTTCTCCTCGGAACTGCGCTCTTCCGCGATGTGCATCGCGCTGGGATCGCCGCCAGTGTGCTGGTTGCGGCATTCTTCGGGTTCGGTCACGCCTGGAACCTGGTGGGTGAGTTTCTCGGGGACCAGTGGATCCTGCTCGCTGTGTGGGCTGTGGCGGCTGGCATCGGTCTGTTGGTTGCATGGCGGGTCCGCGCCCGCGCACGATTCGCGACTCCGTATCTCAACCTGTTCGTGGCGATCCCCTTGGTCCTCACCCTCGTGGGGCTCGCCGACTTCGCAATCGCGCGGGCGTCCCCGCGAGCGGTGGCTGACTCGCGTGGGGGACCACTGGCTGGCCACAATGCCGAGCGACCTGACATCTACTACCTGATCTTCGACCGATACGCTGGCTCGCGGGCGCTCGAGCGCCACTTCGACTTCGACAACGAGCCCTTCCTGCGCGAGCTCGAGGCGCGCGGTTTCTACGTGCCTCGCGACAGCATGGCCAACTACCCCAAGACGGGCCTCTCTCTGACCAGCTCGCTCAACATGGAGTACCTCGACGGCGACGAGCTGAATGCGGACGCGGCCACGCCCGCCGACCAGAGTGTCATCCACCGACGCTTCCAGGACCACCTGGCGGTCCCGGCCAGCCTCAAGGAGCTTGGCTACGAGTTCGTCCTCATCCCGAGTTGGTGGCCTCCCACCGCGAGCAACGTTGACGCTGACATCACGCTGCGCTACGACGGTGCCTCGGAGTTCTGGCTGGAGCTGGTGGAGACCACGTTGACAGGCTCGCTGACAACGCCGTCCGACGAGGTGGATAGCCGTTCCGAAGAGATCCGAAACTACACGCTCTTTCAGCTCAATCGGCTTCGCGAGGTCGCGCAGGTGTCCGGGCCGCAGTTCGTCCTCGCCCACTTCATCATCCCACATCCACCGTACGTCTTTGACCGAGACGGAAGCGATGTGACCGCCGGCGAGGCGGCGGATCGCGGTGAAGAGGAGGAGTACCTCCGACAGCTGGAGTTCACCAACACCAAGATCCTCGAGATGATCGACGAGATCCAGGCTCGACCGTCGGATGATCCGCCAGTCATCATTATCCAAGCCGATGAAGGACCGTTTCCCGCGCGCTACGCGGCGAATGGGACGACCTTTCAGTGGGACCAGGCAACGGGGAACGAGCTCGAGATCAAGTTTCGCATCCTGAACGCCATTCGCCTGCCAGGGGTGGATCCGGAGGATGCGGGGCTGTACCAGTCGATCACGCCGGTGAACACCTTCCGCGTCGTCCTCAACGCCGTCTTCGATGTCGACCTCCCTCTTCTCGACGATCGTGTTTACGCCCATGCTGACTATCTGCACTTCTACGACTTCATCGATGTGACCGATGAGATCCCGAACTGGCCGGCGGCGGATCCGTGAGTGCCGCTTGCCTACGCGAGTTGGACCGGGGAGCGGATCGCCTGCTAGGATTGCGGCTCTTCGGTCGGGGCGTGGCGCAGTAGGTAGCGCGCGTCGTTCGGGACGACGAGGTCGGAGGTTCGAGTCCTCTCGCCCCGACCAACACTGTTTCCGCAGATTCGTAGCGATCACCCCACCGTTCTGCTGATGCAGCCACGCAAGTCTGTCGAATCCGTGAATGAGTAGTCGCTCGGGTTCCTCCGACCACGGATTTCTTACAGGATCTGCAATTTCTGTAAGGTTCCATCGCGCCCACTCAAAACCTTAGAGTGCCGCTGGCTGCAGGTCGGCGCTTCGTGAGGGTGAAGGCGTGGCCTTATTCGGCGACGTCAAGGTCGCCTGAGACATCCCTACCCTGGCTATTGCACCTGGTAGGTCCATCGCCTCGATTTTTGTCAGCGCTGCGGAGGGTCGCCTCTACGCCGGCTCTCGGGCCGCGCGCTCCCACTCGCTGCGGTCGGCGATCGGGATGCGGTTCACGCGCTCGGGCGCAAGTACGCTCAGACGCGGGTCCGTCCCTAGTCAGGCCCGCCAACAAGCGCTTGCTCGGTTACCGAGTAACATTGCGTCCGCCGGCCCTAGTTGACTGTCGCGCGAGGCAGCCGGATAGCCCGTGGATCCGGGCGACCGGCCAAGACAGCGGCCAGAATCTCAACCCCGTCGACCAGCCGCGGCCCCGGCCGCGAGACGTAGGCGGAGCCATCGATGGCCCACATCTGACCGTGGCGCCACGCCTTCGTTCGGGTGAGCGGCTCAGGTGGCTCGAAGGCCGACCACTCATCCAGGGTGCGCGGCAGGTCGAAGCCGCACAGGCCGAGCACCACCACCTCCGGATCGGCCGCCGCCAGCGCCTCCCAGCTTGACTCGCGCGAGCGCTCGCCGCTCACGCCAATGACCGATTCGCCGCCGGCTCGCTCGATCTGTTCTGGAACCCAGTGGCCGGGCGCGAAGAGGGGATCGAGCCACTCGAGCAAGGCCACGCCCGGGCGCCTAGTGGGTGGTTCCACCTCTGCCAGCCGTACGCGCAAGGCCGCGGTGACAGTCTCGCCCCGCGCCTCGACGCCGGCCAGCGTCGCGACCAGCTCGATCGTGGCCAGCACATCGGCGAGGCTGTGCGGTTCCAGGGACACAACGAGCGGAGCGTTGGCGCCAGCAGCTGCGCGCGCTGCCTGCAGCACGGTCGGGTACGAGACGGCGCACACATGACATAGCTCCTGGGTCAGCACCAGGTCCGGCGCCAGCCGCACCAACAGCGGCTCGTCCAGGGCGTACAGCCCGTGGCCGGCGGCGAGCGCGGCACGAACCGCGGCATCGATCTCCCCCGAGCGGCGCGTGGTGGGCGGGATCCGGTTGGCGGTCATGCGCGGCAGCCCGGCCACCGCCTCAGGCGGGAAGTCGCACTCGTGGCTGACCGCCGCCAGCCGCTCCGACAGGCCCAGCGTACAGACGATCTCAGTCGCCGACGGCAGCAGCGACACGATGCGTCGCGCCGGAGCGTCGAGCCGCCCCGGGCCGGAGGAGCGCGCCGGCCGATGCTCGATATCGGGCGGCCGGCTCGGGAGTGTCATCTCCACGCTACGCAGCGTACCCCGAATAGGCGTGCGAGAGGCGGTCCCGCTACACCTCGACTATCGGATATTGGCTGCCCACCGGAGCGAGCTCCTGCACGCGCCTTGGCCGGCGAAGCGAGGGACATCGATCCGGCCGAGAATCTCGCCGCCGTCGACTACGAGGTGGTCGTCCTCCCGACTCACTTCTGGATCGACCGCGACGGAATCGTCCGAGCATGGGCGTCAGGTGATGCGCCGCCCGACCTCTTCGAGGAGAAGCTGGCCAGAATCGTTGGCTCGGGGCGATAGGCGAGGCGGTCGGTTCAGCCAACACGCCCGAGCAGGTCGCCGATAGTGAGCCAGTAGTAGACGATGTAGCCGCCGGCCACGAAGAGCAGCGCGGTGCCCATCGGCTCGATGAAGCGGGCCGCACCCCGCAGGCGACGAATCATGGCCGATCTGAACAGCGCCACGGCGAGCGTCAGCGCGGTGATGATCGAGCCCATGCCGAGCCCATAGAGGGCCAGCTCCGCGACCGAGGGCAGGAGGCCGGCGGTGACGATCGTGCTGCCCACCACGGCGAGGAAGATGGGCAGGGTGCAGCTCAGAGAAGCGATCCCGTAGCTCAGACCGAAGAGGAGGTAGCCGCGCAGGCTCGCCTCCCCGCGGTGGTGCAGCCGTGTCGCGACCTGTTCCGGCAGCGCGCTGTAGAGGGTGCCGCCGTAGAGCCGGTAGGCCGCGACGGCGATGAGCGCCAGCCCGACCGCCAGCCCGATCCAGGGAAAAGCGCGGACGAGGACCTGCGCGCCGAGGCCGATGAGGAGGCCGACCAGGGCGAAGAGCACCACGAAGCCGGCGGTGACCGTAGCCGCGACCAGCAGGGCCAGCGCCAACCGGTCGGCGATCCGGCGCTGGCCAGCGTCAGGCTCATCGGCGAGAAGGAGGCCGAGGTAGGCCGGGAGCATCGAGAAGCCACACGGGTTGACAGCCGAGGCCATGCCGGCGCCGAAGGCGAAGCCGAATGGAAGAAGCCGGCTCACGCTGCCGAACAAGCCGCTCGAAGCTGAAGAGGCGCCCTCGACCGCCTGGTTCAGGCCGCCGGTCGGTTCGGGGGTGAGCAGCGCGCCAACGACGGCGACCACGACGACCGCAGCGCCCGCGAGGGCAGCCACCGCAAGCGACCGGGGCCGGACGCGAGCCGATGCCTCCTCGTCCGTCGTCGCCGGAGAGGCGGCTCGCGGCATCGGCTCGCTCATGACCCCGCGGCCACGATCTCCTCGACCACCGCTTCGAACTGCTCCTCGGTCATGATCCCGCCGTGGCGGCTGTGCTCCTCTCCATCGGCGGTGTAGAAGACCGTGGTCGGCATGCCGAGGATGTTGTAGTCGCGGACGGCTCGTTCGTCGACCGTGTAGGCCGTGGGGTAGGTGATGTTCAGCTCGGCGAGGAGCTGGCGCGCGTCGTCGTGTGATCCCAGGCCGATGTACGGAGTGCACCAGCAGATCGGCCTCGGCGCCGACCAGCAGCTCGGCTACCGCCGGGAAGCGCGACTGCAGGCCGTCGACCACACGCCGCAGCTGGGCCCGCGCCTGGGCCTCGTCGGGCTGCTCGAAGATGGAGCGAATGACGGTGGCGACCATGCTGCGCGCCGAGCGCGGCACGAGGTCCTGCGCGTTGCGCGTGAAGTGGACGCGGCAGCGTTGCCGGCGGCGCCCAGCAGCTCGCCTACGGCCTGTACGCCGAGTCGGGGTGCGCGGTGACGCCCTGAAGGTGCACTCGCCGGGTCGAGAGTTCGATGCAGAACAGGACGTAGATGGTCTTCAGCCTGATCGTCTCGACGGTGAAAGAAGTCGGTGGCGAGGAGCCCCGACGCCGGTGACCGGAGGAACTCCATGTTGGGCCGGCCCGGCGGGGAGCAGGGTCCAGGCCGTGTCGCAGGAGGATCGTGCGGACCGTCGTCGCGGAGATCCTGATCTCGAGCTCATCAGCTCCCCGCGGATCCGCTGGTACCCCCACCGTGGGTGTTCCCTGCCGAGGCGGACGACGAGGTCTCGGACTTCGGGATCGATCGGTGGCCGGCCAGGGTGACCCGACCTCCTCTGCGTCCACTTCTTCCTGACGAGTTCCCGATGCCAGCGGAGCAGGGTCTCGGGCTTCACCACGACCGAGGACCAGCTGCTCCTCGTCAACGCCCTGCTCGCCGCCGCCAACAGGACCCGGTCGAGACGGTTGAGTCGAGGGCGCTTCACCTGCCGCTGCAGCACCTTCACCCGGTGTCGGA
>Ga0208612_1000010_pt1 | contig 212645 bp, 205 predicted proteins | sample AntDryMetagUQ889_FD_188089 | JGI IMG/M metagenome (GOLD analysis project Ga0208612, IMG submission 188089) | Polar desert microbial communities from Antarctic Dry Valleys - UQ889 (SPAdes) | ecosystem: Environmental > Terrestrial > Soil > Desert | place: Antarctic Dry Valleys | collected... | reverse complement strand
ATCCGTCAGGTTGAGCTGGCGCGTATCGGCGTCCACGTCCAGCAGACCCTCGCGGACGAGGCGCGTGATCATCTCGCTCACGGTCGCCGCGCTGACGCCCAGTCGCTCCGCCAGGCGCGCGGCGATCACCGGCTGCCCCTCGCCGTGCATGTAGCGGATGGTCATGAGGTACTCGGCGGCGGCCTCCGTCGGCTCGCCGCCACCGCTGGTGGTCTGCGCCATTCCCCGATTCTAGCCGCGCAGCGTGGAACGACCTATGGCTGAGCGCGTCGCACTCAACCGCGGCCTCATTCTGGCACGGCCAATGGGTCAGGTCGGCGGCGGTCGGTTGACCGTCACCGAAGGGAAGGGCACCGTATCATCGTACGTCAGCGTCGCGTGCGTCACCTCCGTCACGGTGAACGTGACCTCTGCCACGGTGTTCCGAATGTTGTCGCTCGTCACGCGACAGATGCCGCTGGAATCGGTCGTACAGCTCTTCGATCCTCCCGCCGAGAAGTTGCCGGCCACCGTGGCGCCCGAGACGGCGGTCCCGTTTGTACTTGTATCTTTGACCGTAACCTCCACGGTCGCCCGCCAGTTATTGCGGTTAACGGTGGAGCCGGAGGGGCTCAGGGACGCGACGGTTATCGACGGCTCGCTCGTGCTCGTGGCGTTAAGCGCGAAGTCGACGGTCGTCGTAACGCCCTCAGTGATCGTGGCGGTCTTCTGCTGAGTCTCGTGCCCGTCGGCGCTCGCGGTGACCGAATAGGTTCCGGTTGGCACGCCGCCTATGCTGTACGCGCCAGTGGAGCCTGTAACAACGGTAGCCGTGCCGATCGTCACCGTTGCCCCTGCGATGGGTCCGCCTGGCGCAGCGGTAACGGTACCGGCAAGCGTGCCGCTGCCGGACCCACCGCCACCGCCGTCAGAAGTCACGGTCACCGGATGCGTCACGCTTGCCGTGGCGCCCAGCGCGTCGATCGCGTACAGCGTCACCTTGTAGGTGCCGGCCGCGGCAAAGGTGTGTCTTGGATTTTGGAGCACGGACGTCGTGACCCCATCGAGATTCCAGCTCCGGCTCCCGATGCTCTGCGGGTCGCTGCTCTCGTCAGTGAACATGCAGGTGAGGTCGAGGCAGGATGCGGTGAACGCTGCCGTCGGTGCACCGTTGACGCCTTTCGTTCCCCAGTAGCCATAGTCATAGCTCACCGATGCGGTCTTCGTCTGGCCGGCGGTCGACGGATGGAAGTAATCGCGCGTCGACACGTCGTTCGGCACGAAGGCGGTCCCGAACGATGCTTCACCGTCGGAACGGCAGAAGGCGTAAGCCGAGCAGGCCGCGCGCAGGCGCTGGTTGAGCTCCATGTTCCGCTGCTTGACACGCTCCCGCCGATCCACATCGACTTGGGCGGTGCTCAGCGGATTCGCCAGCAGCGACTGGCAGGTGTTGTACGAGTTCCATGCGCTGCGCGCGGACGAGTTGTCCTTGAGAATCTCCCACAGCATCTTCACATTGGGGGTGCTGACGACGTAGACCAGCGGCGGGGTCAAATCGGCCGCCAGCGTGTTCATCGCCTCACGGAACTTCGTCTCGTAGAATCCGGGGTCCGTCATCTGCGTCTCGGTGTCGGTGCAGACGTCGTTACCGCCCATCAGCACCGTCACGTAGCCGACGTTCTGGCTGAAGACGGTTCCCATCTGCGTGGGCAGGTTCACCATCTTCGCACCGCTCACCGCGTCGTTGTAGGCGGAGCCGGTGATCCCGAGGCGCCTGGCGTGGCTGTTGACGCTCGAGTTATTGCCCGTCGACCAGGACCGCGCCGGACAGTCAGTGAATGGGAAGAAGCACAGGTTGAAGGCGCGCGTGATCGAGTCGCCGGTGGCGGCCATCGAGCTCGGCCGGTCGGGTGCCGCTGCAGCTGCCGCCGGAACGAGCCCGACGACCAGGGTGAGAGAGAAGATGATGACGAAAGCAATAGGCCGGGCTCGGGACGCGGACATCGGCAGGCACTCCCCATCTTGAGTTGAAGTCGCGCCGAGGTTACTCCTCTGCTCCGCACCTGTATATACGGAACATTCCCTATCGACGCGCTCAGTCCTCGCCTGACCCCGATTGGTCGCGGATGGCATTCACCACGCCCGAATCGGCGAGGGTGGTGACGTCGCCGAGGTCACGCTGCTCGGCGATGTCCCGCAAAAGCCGCCGCATGATCTTGCCGGAGCGCGTCTTCGGCAGGTCCGGCGTGAACAGGATCTGCTTCGGCCGCGCGAACTTGCCGATCATGTCCGCCACGTGCCCGCGCAACTCCGCTCCCAGCGCATCGGACGCGTCAAAGCCGGAGCGCAGGATGACGTAGCAGAAGATGGCCTGGCCGGTGATCGGATCGGAGCGACCGACGACCGCGGCTTCCGCCACAGAGGGATGCGACACGAGCGCTGACTCCACCTCAGTGGTCGAGATCCGGTGGCCGGACACGTTCATCACGTCATCCACGCGCCCTAGGAGCCAGTAGTAGCCCTCGTCGTCGCGCTTGCAGCCGTCGCCGGGGAAATAGCGCCCGGGATAGCGCGACCAATAGGTGGATTCATACCGTTCGGGGTCGCCGTAGATGCCGCGCAACATGGCCGGCCACGGCCGCTCGAGCACGAGATAGCCGCCACCGCCCAACGGCACGGAGGACCCTGCCTCGTCGACCACGTCCGCCACGACACCGGGGAACGGAAAGGTAGCTGACCCGGGCTTCAGCGTCGTGATCCCGGGCAGCGGCGTGATCATGATCATGCCGGTCTCGGTCTGCCACCACGTGTCGACCACCGGGCAGCGACCGCCGCCGATTTCTTTCCAGTACCACGCCCAGGCCTCCGGGTTGATCGGCTCACCTACGCTGCCCAGCAGGCGCAGCGAACTCAGATCGTCATCGGCGAACGCATCGGCGCCGTACTTCATGAGCGCGCGGATGGCGGTCGGGGCGGTGTACAGGATGGTGGCACGATACTTGGCCGCGACCTGCGCCCATCGGTCCTTCTCGGGGAAGTCGATGGCGCCTTCGTAGATGACGCCGGTCGTCGCATTCGCGAGCGGCCCGTACACGATGTACGAATGGCCGGTCACCCAGCCGATGTCAGCCATGCACCAGTAGACGTCGGTCTCCGGCTTGAGATCGAAGATGGTCCGATGCGTCGTCGCCACGCCCGCGAGGTACCCGCCGGTGGTGTGCATGATCCCCTTCGGCTTCGCCGTGGTCCCACTCGTGTAGAGCAGGTACAGGAGGTCCTCGGAGTCCATCGGCTCCGGGTCAGCGGTCGTCGGCTGATCCTTGATGAGCTCGTGATACCAGTGGTCGCGCGCGTCATCCCACGCCACCTCGTCGCCGGTGCGTTGTACCACCACGCAATGCTGGACCGATGCGGTCCTCCCGATGGCCTCGTCCGCGGCCTTCTTCAACGGCACCGTGGCCCCCTTGCGGTACCCGCCGTCGGCGGTGATGACGACAGTGCATTGCGCGTCGTCGATGCGATCGGCAAGAGCGTCTGCAGAGAATCCGCCGAAGACCACGCTGTGTGGCGCGCCGATGCGGGCGCAGGCCAGCATGGCCACCGGCAACTCGGGGATCATCGGCATGTAGATGGCGATCCTGTCGCCCTTCTTCACGCCGAGGTCGCGGAGGGCATTGGTGAGCTGGCAGACCTCGTCGAGCAGTTCGGCATAGGTGATCGTGCGCGTGTCACCGGGCTCGCCCTCCCAGAAGTACGCGACTCGCTCGCCCAAGCCGGCGGCGACATGACGGTCGAGGCAGTTGACGCTGACGTTCAGCTTGCCGCCGATGAACCACTTCGCATACGGGGCGTTCCACTCGTACAGGTCTGTCCACGGTTCAATCCACTCGAGCCCGTTACCCTCTTCGGTCCAGAACGCGCGAAAGCCATCTTCGGTCTGCGTCCGCTCGTAGATGCTCGCGTCGCTGAGGAGGGCGTCGGCAACGAACTCGCTCGATGGCTCGAATGTTCGATCCTCGCGCAGCAGGTTCTCGATTGCCTGCCCGCTGGCGGCCTCATCGTTCGTCATGGCGGCGTGGGCTCCGTGCATCTTCGGGTCTCGCCAATTCTACCGGCGGAGATGTTGACACCGCGTTGACAATGGCAGCACAACCATCCGATCGGCGCTTCCGGCCAGCCCGGCGCGGCCGATGACGATGGCCCATCGTTCGCCGCACCACTGAGGAGACTCGCCCAGATGGCCGTCAGCGCGGATGCTCAGAACTCGGAGCCGTATCGGTACAACATCCCCTTCGTCATCGGCGCCTCGGCTGCCGGTACCACGATCGAGTGGTACGACTTCTATCTCTACGGCGTGCTGGCGACCTTGTTCGCCACCCAGTTCTACCCGCCCGGAAACGAGGTCACGGCACTGCTGGCCACCTTGGCCACCTTCGGGGCAGGCTTCGCAGTTCGTCCGTTCGGGGCCATCTTCTTCGGGCGCATCGGCGACCTGGTCGGCCGCAAGTTCACCTTCCTCGTCACCATCTCGCTGATGGGCGGGGCGACGACACTGATCGGCATCCTGCCGACCTACGACACGATCGGCCTACTGGCGCCCATCATCCTCGTCCTCATCCGCCTCCTGCAGGGCCTTGCACTCGGCGGCGAGTACGGCGGCGCGGCGATCTACGTGGCCGAGCACTCGCCGGACAACAAGCGCGGCCTGTTCACCAGCTGGATCCAGACGACGGCCACGTTCGGACTGCTGCTGGCACTCGTGGTCATCGGGATCACGCGCGTCACGCTGGGCGAGGAAGCATTCGCGGCGTGGGGCTGGCGCATTCCCTTCCTGCTCTCGGCAGTCCTCGTGGGCATCGCGCTCTACATCCGTCTGAAGCTGCGCGAGACCCCGCTCTTCACGCGCCTGAAGGACGCCGGAAATGCGTCGACCCAGCCGCTGAAGGACAGCCTTGGCAGCCGCCGAAGCTGGGGCATGATTCTGCTGGTCCTGATCGGCATGACAGCAGGCCAGGCGGTGGTCTGGTACACGGGCCAGTTCTACGCCCTGCTCTTCCTGCAGACGGCGATGGGCGTACCGTTCGTCGATTCCTACATCATCGTCGGCGTGGGTATCGTGCTGGCGAGCCCGTTCTTCATCTTCTTCGGCTGGCTGAGTGACAAGATCGGGCGCAAGCCGATCATCCTCGGCGGCTGTTTGATTGCGGCCGTCACGTACTACCCGATCTACAACCTCATGGCCGCCTTCTCGCATCCGACGTTCGGGGCTGACGGAAAGGCCGTGGTGGGCGGTGCCGCGCCGGAGCTCGTGCCGCTCATTGGCCTGGTCTTCATCCAGGTCCTGTACGTGACCGCGGTGTACGGTCCGATCGCGGCCTTCCTGGTCGAGTTCTTCCCGGCCAAGATCCGTTACACCTCGCTGTCTCTGCCGTATCACCTGGGCAACGGCTGGTTCGGCGGATTCGTGCCGCTCATCGCCACGGCGATCGTGGCCGCGACCGGGAACATTTACGCCGGGCTCTTCTACCCGATCATCGTGGCGCTCATGACGGTCGTGGTCGGCGGGCTCTTCATCAAGGAGTCGTTCCGTAACCGCATCTGGGACGAGGTGGGAGGACACATCGATCCCAACGCGCCACCTCGCGGAGAGGGCCCGCCGGAGAGCGCGTTGGCCGGGTGAGCCGGGGTCGCCGGCCGAGGCAGACGGACGGGGAGCCGGATTGACGGCGGCCGGCTCCTCGTACGCCGCGATGCGCGACGCGGCGGACCGCGACCCGGAGCGCTTCTGGAGAGAGGCGGCCGACCTGGTCGGATGGTTCCACGCGCCGGAACGAGCCTTCGAGGCTGACCCGCCCTCCTTCCGGTGGTTCGGGGGCGGGCGTACGAACCTCGCGTATAACGCCCTCGACGCGCACGTGGTCGCCGGCCGCGGCAAGCGGCCGGCGCTGATCGCGGTCGACGAGAGCGGCAGGCGCCGAACGCTCACTTACGATGACCTGCTGGCCCAGGTGCAACGCGTGGCCTCCGCGCTGCGCGCGGCTGGCATAAGCCGCGGCGATCGGGTGACGATCTACATGCCGACCTGTGTCGAGGCGATCGTGGCCATGCTGGCCACGGTGCGGATCGGCGCGGTCCACTCCGTGGTATTCGCCGGGTTCGGACATGCCGCGCTGAGCGAACGTATCGCCGCGAGCGGATCACGCCTGGTCCTGACCACGACCATGACCGTCCGGAAGGGCAGCGCTGTTCCCCTGTTGCCGATCGTCGACGCTGCCGTCAAGAACGTGCCGGGCGTCGAGCGCGTCATCGTCCTGGCACGCGATGGCGAACGCGCCATGTCGGGTAGTGACCAATTCATGGACTGGGACGACTTCCTTGCCGCGGGAACGGGCCACCCCGATACGTGGGTGGAGATGGAGGCAAATGAGCCGGCCTTCATCCTTGCCACCTCGGGCACCACCGCGCGACCCAAGCTTGCAGTCCATTGCCATGGCGGATACCAGGTCCACATCGTGGCGATGTCGCACTGGTGCTTCGGCCTCAGGCCGGACGAGATGTGGTGGTCGACATCCGACATCGGCTGGATCGTCGGGCACAGCTACATCGTGTACGCGCCCCTCATCATCGGCGCCACGACGGTGGCCTTCGAAGGAGCGCTCGACCACCCCGGTCCCGAACGCTTCTGGGGATTACTGGAGGAGCTGGGCGTGAGCGGGCTCTTCACCTCGCCAACCGCGGTGCGCGCGCTGATGCGGTACGGCGAAACGGTCGCCCGTCGCCACGACCTCGCGCGCCTGGAACGCGTCTTCTGCGCCGGCGAGGTGCTGAACGCGCCGGCTTGGGAGTGGCTCCAGCACACCATCCTGGCCGACCGGGTGCCGGTGATTGACCACATGTGGCAGACGGAGACCGGTGGGCCGGTCTTCGGCAACCCCTACGGACTTGGGATGCTCCCGATCAAGCCCGGCTCTTCCGGCCCGCCGCTGCCGGGCATCGCCGCGGCCGTGGTCGATGTCGAAGGCCGCCGGCTCCCCGCCGGCGAGAAGGGAATCATGGTCCTGGAACGACCATTCCCCGGTCTCATCGCAAGCCTGTGGGGCGAGCCGGAGCGGTACGCGACCGACTACTGGCAGCGCGTTCCCGGCATGTACTACACCGGCGACGCGGCGCACCTCGACGAGGACGGCTACGCGTGGTTCGCCGGTCGCGCCGACGAGATCATCAAGATCGCCGGCCACCGCATCGGCACCATCGAGGTCGAGACCGCATTGTTGCACCACCCCGCCGTCGCCGAGGCTGGTGTCACAGGCCGTCCAGACGAGGTCCGAGGCGAATCCATCAGCGCATTCGCCGTGTTGAAGGCCGATCGGGTCGCGACGGACGCGCTTCGCGACGAGCTGCTTGCGACGGTGCGGGATCAGCTGGGACCGGTGGCCGTCATCAGCGAGATCACGTTCGTCGGGATGTTACCGAAGACACGCAGCGGCAAGATCATGCGGCGCGTGCTGAAGGCCGTGGCACTCGACCGCGACCCGGGCGACATCACCACCATCGAGGATGAAGGCTCGGTTGAAGAGGCACGGGAGGCCCTGGCGGGCCTGAAGGCCGCGATCCCTCCCAACGAATGACCGCCGTCACCGTCTTCGACGCATACGGCACGCTCTTTGATCCTCACGGGCTGACGGAGCGCCTGGAGACCGCATTCCCGGGACGTGGCCGGGCAATCAGTGTCAGCTGGCGCCATGCGCAGCTCCGCTACACCTGGTTGCGCTCGCTGATGGGCCGCTGGGCACCGTTCGACGTCGTCACCGCCGATGCGCTGCGCTGGGCTTGCGACGTGCACGGCGTCGACCCTGACGATGAGATGATTGACGCGATGATGGAGGCCTACCGCTCCCTGCCCGCGTATCCCGACGTTGGGCCGGCGTTGGAGGCCCTGCCAGGACCACTCGCGATCCTTTCCAATGGCTCGCACCCGATGCTCCAGGCAGCCTGCAACGCAGCCGGAATCAGCGATCAGATCCAGGTCGTGCTGTCCAGCGACCACGTCAGCGTCTACAAGCCCGACCCGCGCATCTATCGGCTCGTCCCCGACCGATTCGGCGTCACGGCAGACGAGGTCCGCTTCGTGTCGGGCAACGGCTGGGACTGCGCCGGGGCTGCTGCCGTCGGCTTCGATGTCATCCACGTCTCGCGGGGCTCAGAGCCGCCGGAACGGCTGGGAGCAGGGAGCCCGCCCACAATCGTCGATCTGCGAGACCTCGTCTGACTGGAAGCTGCCGCAGCGCGCCGTTGCGACACCTACCCTCCGTTCACCCGAAGAATCGCGGCGCGCGGTGGTGGTCGGGGCGCAGGGCGTCGAGGTACGCAGGAATCGCCGACGATCGGGGATGGCTCGCTTCATCGTGGCCGATGTTGCCCCAGGCGCAATCCATCGCCTCATCACGCCCGACAGTGGTGCACGCGAGCGGTTGATCTCCGGAGAGTGACCCGCCGATCAATCGGCGATTTTCTGGCCCGAGCCTCTCGCGGGGCCACGATGGACCTAAATTTCGGCTGGCGCCTGGCGTGGAACTGGCCTCGGGGCCACCCTCACGCCGGGGATGAGCCGGAATATCGCTGATCCGCCGCCTGGCACCGGCTTCGGGCCAGGAATCGACGATCTATCGGCGGCTCGACGGACCGGAGCGGGCGCGCCACTTGCTGAAGGGAGGCCATGCGCTCACCCATCGGTCCCGTTCTCATCCTGCTCGGCCTGGCGACCACGGTCGTGCTCGTGCTGGTCCTGTTCCAGACCATCGGTCTGCGAGGCGATCTCGAGCGAGCCCGCGAAGAGGTTGCCTCGCTTCGCACGCAGGTCGAGACGCAGGAGTCGTCCCTCACGGCTGCCGAGCTGACGCGCGATCTCGACGAACTCGAGTCAAATCTGCGCGACTGGCTGATCGCCACCGGCGCGGATGGCGGATTCGAAGGCGACCCTGGTTCGCCGGCCGGCGGTGACGATGGGGACAGTGGTGGCTCGGCGAGCGAGCTGCTCGATCGAATGGACGAGGTGCTGGCCAGGATCACCGCACTCGACGATCGCGTCGACGAGATCTGCGAGGGTGTCCCGGTCTGCTGACGCGGGGGCCCGGTGCAAGACCGGACGGACGGGCGTTCTATCGGGCGGGCTGCTCCGCAGATCCGTGCGCTGAGCGCAAGAACCGGCACCATGAAACGGCTCACGTACGAGCCCGCTCCGTCCCCTCGCGCACGGCCACGAGCAGCAGCGCGGCCGCCACGTAGGAGGCGGCCATCACGCCGAATGCCACCGGGTAGCCGAAGCCGTTGACCACCTGACCGATGATGAACGCCCAGAAGGCGCCGATGCCGAAGGCAAACGTGAAGTACACCGCGAAGGCCACGTCACGCATCGGTCCGAGAGCCCGGTCGGCCAGGTAGGCCTGGAGCACCGGCGACTCGCTGAACACCGCAGTCCCGAACGGCAGGAGCAGCGGGACGAGCAGGAACAGGTTCGCGCCCGCGGCCATGAAGGCCAGGATGCCGACCGCCGACAGCAGGTAGTAGGTCACCAGCACGGGTCGCCGGCCGAATCGGTCTGACAAGACGCCGGCCAGGATCGGCCCAACGACGGCGCCCACCAGCAGCAGGGCGTACAGCAGGTTGACCGTGGCGTCATCGAAGCCGAGCGGACCGGACAGGTACAGCACCATGAACGGCGCCACGATGTCGAGACCGCGACCACCCGCCGCCACGAGGGAAGCACCCAGGATGAGGCGCAGGTCGCGGCGGCTGACCACCTCGCGAAGGTGAGAGCGGACGGAACCCGAGGCCCGCGCCGCGCGGCGATAGGCCGCGTGGTCCTCGCGCACGAAGACCGCGATCAATACGCCGATGACGAGCGCAGGAATCCCGAAGAGCGCGAGGGTCGCCTGCCAGCCGATGGCCAGAAGCAGGGCGCCGCCCACGAACGGGACCAGCACGGTGCCAACGTTGCCACCGCTGATATGGGCGCTGATGGCGAAACCGCGGCGCTCGGCCGGGTAGATGTCGGAGAGCAGCGCGTTGCCCACCGGGTGCTGCGGGCTCGAGCCGACGCGGGCCAGGCTGATGGAGGCCAGGAGCTGCCCGACCGACTGCGACAGGCCGCCGATGAGCAGGCCAGTACCGAAGATGATCTGGCCGCCGGCCAACAGGGCGGGGCGCGCGATGATGCGCGTCAGGAACCCGTACGCCAGCTGCATGGTGCCACCGACCGCGGTGGTAATGGCGATGAACGTACCGATGTCCCCGGCATTCAGGCCGTACTCGACGATCACGATGGCGTACACCAGCGGCATCAGGGCGGACTGCGCATGGATCGCCGCGTGCGCCACGGACAGGAGAGCCAGGGTGAGCCCCGGATGGGTCTGACTGCTACGATCCATGCGCGATGTCCACGTCAGCCGCTCCCCGTCGCCGCGCGTCCCCGAAGGCAGCGGCCGAGGCCCCCAGCCTGGAGGCCAGCCTGATCGCCACGGTCGCCCCGGTCATGCGGCACCTGATTGCGCACGCGCGACGACGCCGAACGTGGAGCGAGCTCACCTACCAGCAGTACAACGTGCTGCGGGCGATCGACACGCTCGGACCCCAGGGCCAGGCCGAGGTCGCCCGCATCCTGATGGTGACCGCGCCGGTAGTGACGCGCCTCGCCGCGACCCTCGCCGATGCCGGCCTGGTCGAGCGCCGGCCGGATCCCACCGACCGACGCGCCGTGCTGCTGGCGCTGACGCCAACCGGCCGCCGACGGGCACGTGCCATGCGGCGCGACCTGCTCGAGGCCGCCCACGATCTGCTCGAGCCGATCCCCGAGAAGCGACGGGCCGCGGTGCGCACGGCGCTGGAAGAGCTCCAGGTCCTGCTCCCCCAACATTCAGCGCGCCGCTGAGGCTGGACGAGTTTCGCTCGGCGCCCGACCTTCCGGCCGTCGCGATGAGCTGTCGATGGTGGTAATGCCCAGCGCGCCGCGGCGGGCGGCAGCGCGCAGGCCCCACGCCACGATCCCCAGCGTCACCAGCGACAGGACCCCACCCACCACGAACGCGAACGGCGTGCCGAATGCCTCCGCCACGACACCCGCAAAGAGACCTCCGAGCGGAGCCGATCCGGCGAACACGGTGACATACAGGGCCATGACGCGGCCGCGCAGCGCATCGGCAACGTTGGCCTGCACGGTGGCATTGATGGTGTTGATCATGAGCATGCTGAAGTAGCCAGCACCCAGGATGAGGGGCGCCACGAGCCACACCTCGCGCGCGACGGAGATGCCGACGAGGAGGGCAGAGAAGACGACGCCGCCGATGAGCATGAGCGGGATCGCACGCCGCTGACGCATAAACGCCAGGGTCAATGAGCCACCCAGGGAGCCGATCCCCAGCGCTGCGAACATTGCACCGTAGCCATCCGCGCCGAGACCGAGAATCTGGGTCGCGAACAGTGGCAACAGGATCTGGAAGTTGAAACCGAACGCCGCGATTCCGCCCAGGAGGACCAGTGGCCACAGCACGAGCGGCGTGCGGGCGGCGTAGGAGACCCCTTCGCGCAGGCTGTCGAGGACCGGCGGATGGCGCTCCGGCTGCTCGTGGCGTCGGATCTTGCTGGGATCCATCCGGAGCAGGGCGGTGAGGGTGCCCGAATAGGTCAGCGTGTTGATCGCCATGTTGACGGCAACGCCCGCGGTCGCGGAGCCGGTGACCGTGGTCCCGACCGCGATGATCACCCCGGCCAGCGCGGGGCCAACCACGCGGGCGGAATTGAAGGCCATCGAGTTGAGGGCGATGGCATTCGGCAGCATGTGACGCGGGACGAGGTCGGCGGCCATGGACTGCCGGATCGGCATGTCGACAGCGTTGATCAGGCCCAGGATGAAGGCCATCGCCATCACCATCGGGATCTGCACCACGCCGGTGACAGTGAGGACGAAGAGGATGAATGCCTGGCCGGAGGCGGCGATCTGAGTCGCTATGAGCGCCTTGCGCTTGTCGACCCGATCGCCGAGAACGCCGCCGAACGGCGCAAGCACCATGGCCGGACCGAATTGAAGGACGGCAACAAGCCCGAGCTGGACCCCGGAACCGCCGAGGATCAGCACCAACCACGGTAGGCTGACCTGCTGCATCCACGTGCCGATGTTGCTGACGACCTGGCCGGACCAGTAGAGCCGATAGTTCCGAATCCCGAGCGCCGCGAATCCACGCTTCAGGCCGCCCAGCGCGGCGCCGAGCGGCAGCGATCGCGGTTGGTCCGGGCGGGACCCGGGAATGTGTTCGGCCACTGGTCAGGTACCTGGGAGGTTGCCCATGCTAACAACCGGGCGAGGTTGCGTCATGCGGCCTCTCGGACAGCCTCGCGCGGGCGAGGAACGGGTTGGAGGACCGGCGACGCGGACAGGCGCGGCATCGTCACCGAACGCAGGCGCCATGCCACGAGCGCGAGCACGCCGCTGGCCAGCACCGCGCCGATGCTGAACGCCATCGGTGCCCCGAAGGCCTCGGCCAGGGCACCGGCCAAGAGGCCGCCAATCGGTGCCGATCCGGCGAAGACCATGACGTACAGCGACATGACCCGACCGCGCAGTTCATCGGGCACACTGTTCTGGATGGTGACGTTGATCGTGTTCACCATGAGCATGGACGACAGGCCGATGCCCGCCACCAGCGGGAAGGCAAGCAGAGGACTGCGCACGAAGCCCAGCACGAAGGCAAGAGCCAGGAAGGCGGTGCCGCCACCGATGATGAGCCGCAGCATCGGCCGCTGGCTGGTCGCAAAGGCCAGCGTCAACGACCCGACCAGCGATCCGGCGCCCATGGTCGCGAACAGCGCGCCGTAGCCCCCGGAGTCCATGCCGAGCGCCTCCAGGGTGAAGACCGGCAGGAGCGTCTGGAAGTTCATGGCAAACGCCGCCAACCCGCCCAGCAGGACGAGCGGCCACAGTACGGTCGGCGTGGCACGCGCGTAGCGCAGGCCTTCGCCGAGGCTGGAGCGGATTGACGGAAACTGGTCGGGGCGCGGCAAACGGAACAGCTGGCGACCATCGATGAGCCACAGGCCGGCGATGACGGACAGGTAGCTCACAGCGTTGACGCCGAAGTTGATGGCGACTCCGAACACGGCGATCGTGACGCCGGCCACGGCCGGACCGATGACGCGTGACAGGTTGAACGAGGTGGAGCTCAGCGCGATCGCATTGGTGCGGTCTTCGGGCGGCACGAGCTCGGCGACGAATGCCTGGCGCACCGGCATCTCGACCGCATTGGCGAAGCCAGCCACGAGGGCGAGCAGGTACACATGCCAGATCTCGACCATGCCGGTCAGCGCCAGGACGAAGAGCGTCGAGGCCTGGAGCATCGACACGAGGTTCACGGCAATGAGCGTGCGGCGCTTGTCGACCCGATCCGCCAGGACGCCGCCCAGCGGCGCCAGGAACAGGGACGGGCCGAACATGAAGGCCATGACCATGCCCAGCTGAAGCGGCGAACCGCCAAGTTGGAGCACGAGCCACGGGAGCGCCACTGACTGCATCCACGCGCCGACCAGGCTTCCGATCTGACCGAACCAGTAGCGCCGATAGTTCGCGTGGCGCATGGCCACAAACCCCCGGGCGAACCCGGCGCCACGGGCGGGCGGCAATGACGCCGCCCCGTCAGGGCGGCGCTGGAAGCGCGTGAGGGTCGGAAGCGCACGACCGAGCCGGCGCGGTAGTTCGGGGATCGTCATTCGTTAGCAATGCTAACAAATAATCCGGTCTGCTGCAAGGGCGCCGAAGGTTCGTCGACCGGTTCCGGGACACAGGTCGGGTTGTGGCTCCACCTTCGGATGGGTCATGATGTACCGACGAACACACCACGCATGCAGGCTCGAGCGATCCCAGTCCGGGGGGCTACACGCCCTCGTCCGCGACGGTCTTCGCGCACGCCCCTCGCCGCACTGATCCTGTCGCTCCTCGTATTTCTCTCCCCAACCCTCACGATGGCTCCCATCAATGCCGGCGAGCCGATGGTGGGCAGTCCGCGCTCGACCGACGCCACCGGTGGCCCGCTCGGACCGCGCCGGCCGCACCTGCTGGATATCGACTCGACGGCGACTGCCAACCCTGTGGCTGTTCCGCGTGTTCCGCCCACGGAGGTCAAAGCGCCCGAGCTCCTCGACGCTTCTCCATACGAGCGCGCACTCGAAACCGCCCGCGCCGCGGGCGGCGCGTATGGCGTAACCTTCGCCGCCGTCCGCGATGGCGAGCTGCTGTGGGCCGGCAGCAGCGGGCGCGCTCGTGACGGGCGCACGGAGATGACGCCCGAGTCGCCGCTCGTCATCGGCAGCGTGACAAAGACATTCGTGGCCGCCACCATCCTCGACCTGGTCGAGGAGGGACGGATTGAACTCGATGACCCCGTGCGCGATCACCTGCCCATGCTCGGGAAGATCAGCCGCGAGATCACCATCGGGCAGCTGCTGGACCACACCAGCGGCCTTGCCGACCTGTTCAATGACACGACGCGCCGGGGACTCGAGGAAGCTCCCGGACGAGCCTGGATCGCTGCCGACGTATTCGCCTCGCTCCACGCCCCGTGGTATGCGCCTGGCCAAGGCTGGGCGTATGCAAACACGAACTACTTCATCCTCGGGCTGCTCATCGAGCGCCTGACCGGCGCAACCCTCGCCGATGAGCTCGAACGCCGCTTCCTGGGTCCGCTTGAACTGGACTCGACTCAGGTACTCACCGGCCTCGAAGCCGATGCACCGCTGGAGCCCGCCTGGACGTCCATCTTCTGGGCATCGGGGGCCATGCGCGCCTCGGCCCCCGACCTCGCGCGCTGGGGCGACAGCCTGTATGACGGCGATCTCCTTTCGCCTGCATCGCGCGAGGCGATGCTGGATCTCAACGACAATGACTACGGCCTCGGCGTCCAGAAGATCCGGCTCAGCGGACCCGATGGCCATGGGCACACCGGCCTGCTGAACACCTACACAACGCTCCTTGTCCATCTCCCGGACGCCAACGTGACCATCTCGCTGCTGGTGAACCGCAGCGACGTCAACCTCAATGGCATGCTGAACGTGAAGCCTCCCGATGGCGGCCCCTCGCTCCTGGAGCTCGCTACCGGCCGATAACGACGTCAGCCGAACAGGATGTTGCGGATTACCGGCATCGGCGGCGTTCCATGGCTGACCACCGACTCGAGGAACGGGCGCCATTCGAAGGCATCGCCGGCGCGGCGTCGGGCCTCGTGCTCGAGTTCCGTCATCTCGACCCCGCCCAGGAAGTACGAGCACAGCTGCGTGCTCGACAGGCGCGCGCGATTCCACTTCTCCGATGCCTCAGAGCGCTCCTGGAAGCCCCCGTCGACCATCATCGTCATGGCCTCGTCCTCGGTCATGGCGCCGGCATGGATGCGGATGTCCATCAGCGTATTGGTGGCCGCGCGCAGGTAGTACTTCCAATGCGCCAGCATCAGCGCCGGGTCGTCCGCGCCGTAGCCGACGTCCATCATGACCTGGGTCACGTACACGGCCCAACCCTCGGCGAATACGCCCGAGCCGAAGACGGATCGCGGCAGCGAGGAGCATCGGTTCGACCAGGCCAGCTGGAGGTAGTGGCCGGGCGTCGCTTCATGGATGGTGAGGATGCGCAGGCTGCGGGCGTTGTCCTCGCGCAGCTTTGATTCGACCTGCTCATCGGTCCAGTCGTCGGGCGCCGGGGTGATGGCGAAGAAGCTGTCGAGTCCCTTGTCCAGCGGGCCGGGCGGAATGAGCATCGCGCCACCGAAGGCCCGCAGGAAGGGCGGTGTCCAGATGATCTGGAGCGGCTCATCGGGGAGGCCGATGAGGTCTCGCTCGCGGACGAAGGCGAGGATGCGCTCGTGCTCGTTTCGACAGAAGTCGAGCAGCTCATCCGCCGTCGGATGGTCGACCGCGATCGCGTCGAGGACCCGACGTGTCAGGGCGTCGCCATCGTTCGGCATCGGCTCGTCGCCGATCCATGCAGGCCACAGCTCGCGGGCAATGCGCAGCATCTCGGCGCGAATCTCGTCATAGGCGGTGGCCGCCCGCGCCTCAAGCTCGGATGGCGTGATGGTCGCCTTGAGGGAGTGGTGGAACTTGCGCTCGTACAGGTCGCGGCCGAGGCGGAAGTCCCCGTCGGCCGTGGGCAGCAGGTCGTCGCGAAGCCAGGCGGTGAAGGCGTCGACCGCCGCAATGGCCGGCTCGGCCGCGGTGGTCACACGGGCTCGCAGGGCGTCATTGGTGTCGGAAGACATCGCGACGGCCGTGCGGCACAGGTCGGCGACACCGGGAACCGTCGTGATCGCCTTCTCGACGTGGAATGCGCTCACCGCACGCCCGCGACCAGAGATCAGGTTGTCGCGCGCCGCATCGAGGGCGGCCGGAATGCCCTCGATTCGGCCGGCGGCGCTCGTCAGCCGCTCGTCCAGCGGCGCAAACTCGCGACTGAGGAGGCTGAACAGCCCGCCGCCCAGCAGGTAGCCGTAACCGATGGGACTCCACGACAGCTCGTCAAGATCCTCGTCGTCGAACTGCAGCTCGTCGATGGTGGCCAGCAGGACTCGTCGGTCGATCTCGGCTGCGCGGTCCAGGTCCTCGAGGGCATTCAGCGAAGCGCGGGCATCGGCCATCCAGGCCAGGCGCTCCTCGCGGCCGGCATCGGTCAAGTCCGGCCAGCGGTGGTCATGCTCGTGATTGCCCGCTTCGGTGGCGTGCACGGGGAAGTGGCGGAAGAAGTCAGCGAAGAAGGCGTCCTGCGCCTCGGCAAAGCTCATGACGCGCATGGTGCCACGGTCGGCCGAAGACCGCGCTCAGGGGCAGCGCTCGGGTTCGGCGCAGAACACGGTCGCGCCGCCAACGATGGTGGCTACAACCTCCGTCGAGCGGATCTCGTCCGGACTGCCGGATGTCACGTCGCCGGTGAGGATGGTGACGTCGCCGTAGGTCCCGACGGCGAGGTGGCCCCGGTTCGCCTCGTCGCCGAGGGCCCAGGCGGCATCGAGAGTCACCGCCCGGAGCCCCTGCTCGGCGGTCAGCAGCTGGTCGAGCACCCAAGCCGGGGTCTCCGGGTTGGCCAGGCCGCGGCCGTCCATTCCGCCGGCGACCTGGTCCATCGGCCGCCCGACCGTATCGGTCAGGGCGAGGTCGGGATAGACCCACGGCGTATCCGTCGCAGCCGCCATGTGCAGCCCGGCGTCCACGATGTCGCGCCACCGGCCGAGCCAGGCCGTGTCCTCCCCCAGGTTGCCCAAGTAGTCCTCCTCCAGCACCCAGTCTGCGGCGGCCCCGTCGAGGTGAACGACGGACGCGAGGTCCATCGCCACCATCCGGTCGAGCTGGTCGTCGGTCACTTGGATGGCGTGGTCAATCCGGTGGTGGCGCGGGTTCGGGCCCACCGCCCCGATGGCGGCTTCGAAGGCGTCGAGGACCATGTCGTGGGCCTCGGTGCTGACGGTGTGGACCGAGACCTGCCAGCCCGCATCGTTCGCCCGGCCGATGGTCGCGGTGAGCTCCGCCGGCTCCCAGTGGAAGATCGTCCCCCAGCCATTGTCGAGATGCATCTTCAGCCCCTGGACGCGAAGGTGGTCAGTCACCAGGCCGGGCTCGCGGCCGGCGTACCAGTCGCCGAAGTGTTCGCCGCGGGGCGCCGGCGCGTTCAGAGAGAGGTAGGCGTCGACGCGAATGGGGAGGGCGTCTGCGGCAGCCAAGGCCTCAAGCTCGGTGAGGCGTTCGCGATCGACCCACTGCTCGCTGATCGAGGTCCATCCCCGGCTGAGGGCCGCATCCATGGCCTCTTCCGCTGAGTCGAGCCCGTAGGAGCCGCGGTCCCCGATCCAATGGGCATGGGCGTCGATGAATCCCGGGTATGCGACGTTCTGCCCGATGTCCATGATCGGCACCTCGTCACCGGCGAGCGCCATCACCTCCGCACGCGTCCCGATGGCCGTCACGATTCCGTCCTCGATCAGGAGTGCCTCCACGACCGCAGGCTCGTCCATGGTCATGATCCGGCCGACGATGACCAGGCTCCCCGCCTGCGAGGTGGTTGCGGAGGCAGCTGCGCTGGGTGCTTGAGTACGACTCGCCGTAGAGGCCGGCGGCGAGGAGGGACTGGATGTGCTCTGAGTGCACCCGGTGAGGACGGCGAGCACCATCAGTGCGGCCCGCAGCGTGGAGCGAGAGCGGCTCCTGGGCATGGTCGTCTGCCTTTCGGTGAGAGACGGCGGAGCGGTCCGGTGGCCGCCCCGCCATCTGGTGTGGTGACGTCGGTCAGGGCGCCTCGAAGGTGATCGAGTCCACGATGGCCCGCATCTCAGCGACGTCTTCCGCCGGTGTCCCCTCGTAGTACGCCGTGTCGATCACGACGAGCACACCGTCCACGTCCAGAATCCACAGCTCGTCGATCTGACCCGGGTCCTGGCTGTAGCGGGCCGGTGTCGACTCGCTTTCGACCCCCCACGACCCGAAGAAGTCCTGGTCGCACTCGCTGAACACGGCGTCGTCCGGCACGTGGAGGGTGATCGACTTGCCCTCGTAGCCGTCCACCGTGACATCCACAGGAGCCGATGCATCCCGCGACGCTTGAGCCGATAGCGCAGACACGACCTCGTCGACCGTGGTGGCCGGCGCATCCGGCGTGGTGGTCGACCACCGGCAGGGGTCCGCATACACGTAGTAGAGGCCCTCGGTGAAGACGATCATTCCAGCACCGTCGGGTGCGTCGGCGTTGTCGTTCTTGATGAGGATTCCTTTAAACGGCTCGCCGTACCAGTCGGGACCAGGAATGTCGACGGTCATCGCCACGCCGGCATCCGACAGGACGTGCGACCCCTCGGGGAGGAGGCCAACGGGAGTCGGCGACGGCTCGACGGACGGCGGAACGGACGGCTCGGCCACGGACGCCTGTGGAGTGGGGGTTGGCTCGGCGCCCGGTCCGCCGAGGCCGCTGGGCGAACCGAGAAGCCGAGAGCCAAGGAAAAGTAGGACAACCACGGCGGCGGCGCCGAGGCCAATCGTCAGGAATCTGTTCATGGTCGGGGTCCTCCGTGCCGGCCACCAGGTGGCGCGACGCTGTGGGGTCGTGTCGAGGCGGTCGAGCACGGTGCCGAGGACGCGGTCCGCGGATTCATGCTCGTCGGTCCTCAGCCACGACCGGACGATGCGCGTCGTGTCGCGATCGGTGCTCATCTGGCAGCCTCCTGCGTGGTAGGCCGTGCATCGGCATCAAGTGCCGCGCGCAGCCCGCGCATCGCGTAATGAAGTCGAGAATGGGCCGTGCCGACCGGGATGCCGAGCACCTCGGCGACCCGGTCGATCGGCAAGTCGAGGTAGTGGTGCAGCACCACGACCGCTCTATGGTCGAAGGAGAGGCGGCGAAAGCCGCCCTCGAGCTGGTCGCGATCGACGACCGAGCTCATGCCATCGCCGCGCGTCGGCTCGTCAGCCGGCAGGAGGCGAAGGTTGGGTGCCCAGCGACGTTGCTTCCGTCCCTCCGCGTAGCAGGCGCGAAGGAGGATGCGGTACGACCAGGCCTCGAAGCGGGCCGGGTCGCGGAGCTGCGGAAGATCCTGCCAGATGCTGAGCAGCGCCTGCTGAATCGCATCCTCGGCGAGGTCCATGTCGCGCAGGATCCTGCGCGCCACGGCGAGGAACCGGTCCGCGATTCCGAAGGCAAGGTCGGCGTACGCCTCCTTGTCTCCTCGCTGGGCCCGGACCACGAGATCGGTATCCATCGCCTCTTCCGCATGTACGGCACCGATCACACCGGTGCACTCACTACGGTATGGGACGTTGCAACCGATGGATCCTTCAATCTCTATGCGCGATGATGGTGCTCAGACTCGAATGGATGGGACCGATGGAGACCTGGCAGGCGATCAACACGGTCCGCGTGGTGCGGAAGTTCGGCGACGAGCCGATTGCGGAAGCGGACCTCGAGCGGATCCTTGATGCCGCGCGCCGCACCGGGAGCTCGAAGAACGACCAGCACTGGGCGTTCATCGTCATTCGCGACCGCGAGCATCTCGCCGAGTTGGCGAAGGTCGGTGATTACGCCGGCCACCTCGCGGACGCCACCGTGGCGGTCGCCCTCATCACGCCCGATGCGACCGGTCATTACAACAAGTCTGTCATGTGGGACTCGGGACGCGCGGCGCAGAACATGGTCCTCGCCGCGTGGGAGCTCGGTATCGGCAGCGTTCCGGCGACCGTGTACGACCACGGCCTGGCGCATCGGCTGCTCGGTCTGCCGGAGGATCGTCGATGCGACTTCCTTCTCTCGTTCGGACACCCCGCCGATCCGGAGATGCTGACCGCGCCGAACCGAGCGGGCGGGCGCCTTCCGCTCTCCGATCTCGTTCACGAGGAGCGCTGGTAGCGCAGGCCAGCCGTGGCTCGCTGTACCGATCAGGGCTACGGCGACACGCGGACCGATTCGAAGACGCCAGTCGAGGTAATGGTGCAGGACGACCACCGCGCGGTGGTCGATTGGGTCGGTCCATCCGGGGGGAGGCGCGCACGAGGAGCCGATATGACCAAGCATCGAAGCGTGAGGGGTCGCGCAGCTGCGGGAGGTCCCGCCAGATGGCCAGCAGCGCCTGCTGCGTGGCGTCCTCGGCGAGGTCAAGGTCGCGCAGAATGCGATGCGCAACCGCGTGGAGCCGATCGCCCCCGGCCACGGCAAGGCTCGCGAAAGCCTCTTCGTCGGCACGCTGTGCTCGAGTCACGAGATCGGTATCCATTGCCTCTTCCGCGGGGCCGGACATTCGCTCGGGCCGGCCCACTCACAAGGTATGGGCGCGTCGGTCAACGTTTGACTCAATCTTCGGGCGGGCGCAAGGACGTCGGGGCGGGATTCGGCGATGATGAGCGCCAACAGATTGCAAGGATGAGCCGCTCGATGGAGACCTAGCGCTGGTAGCCCACGAAAGAACCGGCCCCCGGGGGGTGCCCGGAGACCGGCTGGCAGAGACCGAGGTCAGTTGGAGCCGGTGACCTTCGTCCGGGTGCTGACGTAGATCTCGCCGAGGCGCCCGAAGTGGAGCCGCTCGCCGTCACCAGAGAGGGACGCGCGAGTCTCGGCGGCCTCCGTATTGACGTTGGAGACATTCTGCGGGACGGACCACTGATCACTGGTGCTGGAGCGAGTCGCGGTGTACACGTCCATGCTGCCACCAACCGACCCGTCTCGGTTAGAACTGAAGACAATCTCGAGACCGTTTCTGCTCACATTCGGCATCTGGTCATGGACAGACGTGTTCAGCTCTTGGACGGGCGTCGCGGGTCCAAAGCGTCCGTCAGCTTGCAGCGCGCTGACGTAGATGTCCTGGTCTCCGGCTCCGGACGGACTCGGCCGAGAGAAGTAGAGCAGAACGCCTTCAGCGGTCTCAACCAACGAAGGGCTGAACTCGCCGCCGGCCGAGTTTGGACCGAATGGGTGACATCCGAGATTCGTCGGCACTTCCCACCCGTGCGCTGGGTTTTCGCGGGTGATGTACATGTCTCCCGCACCGCAGGCTCCGGTCGCGGCCCGAGCCGAAACGAACAGCAACCAGTTGCCGTTCAGCGGCGTGGGGCAGAAGTCGGCGGCGTCCGAGTTCACGGGCCACGGGAGGTGCTCCGGCGGACTCCAGGCGGAATCCTTGGACGCGCGGTGCGCGACCCAGATGTCATTCGCGTCAATGCTACCGCCCACGGCTCCGTCCCGGCGGGACGCGATGTACAGCTCGAGCCCGTTCGGTGACTCGATCGGACACCCATCCGCCGCCGTTGGGTCGTTGATCCCAACTTCGGGCACCGCAGGGCCCCAGGACGAGAACTGTTTGGCTGTCACGAGCCCGGGAGTCGACAACGCGAACGCGATGAGGATGGGCCCGAGGATACGGATGCCGCGCGCTCCCAATGCGCGCCTGCGGCCGGGATGGTGGAAGTTGGTCGCCATGGCTGAACTCCTCCGATCGGATGTCTTCTCGACTATCAGCGGCCGCGACAAAATGCGGAAGTCCGTAGTCGGTGACTCGATCGGTATGGGCATCACGAGGTAGGAAAACGTTCAATTTTCGACCATCGAGGCGCCGTTGAATCTCTCTGACCTCTAGGCTGCTATCGCCGGAAAGGCCGCAGGCGTTAGCCTAGGAGCGTGACTGAGAACCTCTGTTACACCGACGCCTACGCCCGTGAGACCGATGCCGTCGTGGTCGAGACCGATGCCGACGCGCACGCCGTGCTCCTGGACCGGACCGTCTTCTACCCCGGCGGCGGCGGGCAGCCGGCGGACAGCGGGCAGCTGATCGGCGAGTCTGGCGGCTCGTCGCGGGTCATCAGCGGGAAGAAGCGCGCCGACGACATCTGGCACACCCTGGAGGAGGGCGCCGAGCTCCCCGCAGTAGAAACTCGGGTTACCGCCGAGATCGACTGGGAGCGGCGGCACCGGCTCATGCGCACCCATTCGGCGCTGCATATCCTGTGCGGGGTCGTATGGCGCGACCATCAGGCGTCGGTCACCGGCGGCAACATGGAGCCGCTCTCGGGACGAATGGATTTCGAGTTCGAGACCATGTCGGGCGACCTGGTGGGCGAGATCGAGAAGCGCGTCAATCTCGAGATCGACGCCGATCGCGAGATCCGCGTGCGGATCCTGCCGCGCGAGGAGGCGCTCGCCATCCCCGACCTGATCCGCACCAAGATCAACCTGCTGCCCGAGGGGATCAGCGAGATTCGCACCATCGAGATCGTCGGCCTCGACCTCCAGGCCGATGGCGGCACCCACGTCGGCCACACCAGCGAGATCGGTCGGATTCGCGTGACCGGATACGAGTCCAAGGGGCGCATCAACAAGCGCATCCGCATCGAAGTGACCGACGCGTAGACGCCCGGAGTGACCTCGCTCGTCCGGAGGCCGCTCGATTGGACCGAGCCTACGTGATCCGGCGTTGCCGCCTACGTGATCCGGCGTCGATGCTGGTCGAGTGACCACGGTCGCGATGCCCCTCCGGGCGCATCGACAAGGGTACCGCGCCAGCGCAAGGGGACCGGCGGCCGAGATTCTGCAGATGCATCGGTCCTGAAAATGCCACAGGAGATGCACCGATGCCCGGACGCAAGGAGCTTCCGGAGACCCTGAAGCGGTCGCCGAAGAAGGCGCAGGAGACCTGGGTCAAAACGCACGACAGCGCCGTCGACTCCTACGGGGAGGGCGAGCGGGCGCACCGGACCGCCTTCGCCAGCCTCAAGCACTCGTATGAGAAGGTCGATGATCACTGGGAGGCGAAGGACGAGAAGGGACCGTCCGATCCACGCTCGGAGATCGGCGGCCAGCGCGCTCGTCGAGGCGAGGGCGAGACGTTCGGCGGCGTCGACCTGTACGGCAACACGCGGGCCGAGCTGTACGAGCGCGCGCGGAAGCTCGACGTCCCGGGCCGATCGAGCATGGACAAGAGGGAGCTGGCGCGGGCCATCGGGCGCAAGCAGGGGTAGCGTGTCCCGGCGCGTTCGAACATGGCCAAAGGACGAACACCAGCACCATACGGATCGCCGTCCGGACCCAACGTCGCCAAGTCCGGCAAACGCGCAGGCGTAAGCCGAAGAACTTCAACGTCGCTCATCGGCCCATGCCGGGGGTCCGCACCGGAAACGAAGCGTCAGAAATGCCCTTGATTTGCGCCCGGGCGCAACGAACTGGGAGGTTGAGGCCGAAATCACCCCCGGATGGAGCCAACTTAGCTCAAGGTTTGCGTCGGCGTGCAAATTCTGGGGAAGATCGGCGCCATTCCAGGCGTTACCTCCCAGTTGTTTGCGCCCCGGTGCAAACCGGCAGGTCATGGGAGCGGCTAGATCTCGTCGATGAGGTCGGCCACCGACGCGACAATGCGGCTCGGCAGATAGCTGAACCGATGCGCCTGATCCTCGGTCTCGGTGATCCCGGTCAGCACGAGGATGGTCTCGAGGCCGGCCTCGATGCCGGCGACGATATCGGTGTCCATGCGGTCGCCGATCATGACGGTCGACTCCGAGTGCGCGCCGATCTGGCGCAGGGCGGATCGGATCATCAACGGGTTCGGCTTGCCGATGTAGTACGGCTGTACGCCGGTGGCCGCGGAGATCAACGCCGCAACGCTACCCGTCGCCGGGAGCGGGCCGGTGGGCGACGGACCGGTCGGATCCGGGTTGGTGGCGATGAATCGCGCCCCGCCGCTGATGAGCTGGATCCCGCGGCTGATCCGTTCGAAGCTGTAGGTGCGCGTCTCGCCCAAAACGACGTAGTCCGGATCGGTCTCGGACAGGGTGTAGCCGACCTCGTACAGGGCCGTCGTCAGTCCCGCTTCGCCGATGACGAACGCGGTGCCACCCGGCCGCTGATCGTCCAGGAACTTGGCGGTCGCCAGCGCGCTGGTCCAGATCGCGTTCGGCGTGACCGCCAGGCCAAGGCGGCCGAGTCGCGCGGCCAGGTCACGTGGCGTGTAGATCGAGTTGTTCGTCAGGATGAGGAATGGATGGTTCGTCTCGGCCAGGCGCGCCACGAGCCGATCCGCGCCCGGCACGAGATGATCCTCGCGCACGATGACGCCATCCATGTCCATCAGCCAGCTGCGTCGCTCTCGGTCCATGCCGTCATCCTACCGGGGGCGGCGCGGCGCTCGTGGTCAATGGACCAGGCTGCCAGCGCCCAGTTGATGCTGCGATAGCCGCTATGCTCGACATGCCGTCGCCGAGCGACAGGAATGGCCGACCAACTCGCCGAGGGCCCCCGACCGCCTATGCACTCCGACCGTCCACCCGTGTCAGCGCGCTGATGAGCGTCATCGACCGATTCTTTCCGGCCTGGGCGTCACTGCGCGCATTCAACCGGCTGGCGCGCGAGGAACGGACGATCGTCTTCTACGCCGAGAGCCGTGCCGATTGGGCACACCTCGGACCGATCGTCGAAGAGCTGACCGATCAGCGGGGCCAACGCGTCTGCTACGTCACCTCCGATGAAGACGATCCGATCCGGACGGCGGACAACCCGCGGATCCGAACGTTCTACGTGGGAACCGGCGCGACGCGGACCACGTTCTTCAGGCTGCTCGAAGCCACCGTGCTGGTCATGACCCTGCCCGATCTCGAGACGTATCACCTCAAGAGATCGGTCCATCCGGTGCACTACGTGTACGTCTTCCACTCGATGGTCAGCAGCCACATGATCTACCGCAAGGGCGCGTTCGACGCGTACGACACCGTCCTGTGCGTCGGGCCGCATCACGTCGCGGAGATCCGGCGGACCGAAGAAGTCTACGGACTGCCAGCCAAGGAGCTGGTCGAGCATGGCTACGGGCGGCTCGACCTCATCCTTGCCACAGCGGCCGAGCGACCTCCCTTCCAGCCCAGCACCGGGGAAAGCAAGAAGCTCCTGCTGGCGCCATCGTGGGGGGAATGCTCGTTCATAGAGGCACCGTATGGCGCCGAGCTGATCGGCATCTTGCTCGACGCCGGGCATGAGGTCGTCCTGCGACTCCACCCGATGACCGTCCGCCACCATCCCGAGCTGGCGCAGGAGATGTCCGCCGCCTTCGAAGACCGACCATTCCGAGTCGAGACCGATATGCGCGAGCAGGCCTCGCTCCACACCTCCGACCTCATGATCGGCGACTGGTCGGGCGCCGCGCTCGAGTACGCGTTCGGGCTCGAGCGCGCGGTGCTGTTCATCGACACGCCGAAGAAGGTCAACAATCCCGAATACGAGCGCATCGGCATCACGGCCATCGAGGAATCGATCCGCACCGAACTCGGCGCGATCGTCGACCCGGCCAACCTCAAAGCGGCGCTGCCGCACATCGAACGACTGGCTGCCGACCCCGCGGCGTTCACCGAGCGCCTGCGCGATGCGCGCGAACGCACTGTCTACAATGTCGGACGCAGCGCGCGCGTCGGCGCCACGCACGTGGCACGCCTGGCCGATGGCACTCGCGATGAAGCTCCATCACGGACCACTCCATGACCTCACCAAAAACCAAGGCGCTCCGGCATCTCCTGACGGGTCCAGACGTGGGCTTCCTGATGGAGGCCCACAGCGGCCTGAGCGCGAAGGTCGCTGAGGAAGCCGGCTTCGAGGCACTGTGGGGCAGCGGCCTGTCCATCTCCGCCTCGATGGGCGTGCGCGACAACAACGAGATGAGCTGGACCCAGGTCATGGACCTCGTCGAGTTCATCGGCGACGCGGTAACGATCCCCCTCCTGCTGGACGGCGATACTGGCTACGGCAACTTCAACAACATGCGACGCCTGGTCCAGAAGCTCGAGACGCGCGACATCGCCGGCGTGTGCATCGAGGACAAGCTGTTTCCGAAGACGAACAGCTTCATCGGCGAGAACCAGCCGCTGGCCGACATGGACGAGTTCTGCGGCAAGATCAAGGCTGGCAAGGATGCACAGGCCGATGACGACTTCAGCATCGTCGCCCGGGTCGAGGCCCTGATCGCGGGCTGGGGCATGTCCGAAGCCCTCAAGCGAGCGGACGCCTACCGCCGCGCCGGAGCCGATGCGATCCTCATCCACAGCAAGCTCTCGAAGCCCGATGAGATCCTCGCGTTCATGCGCGAGTGGGGCGATCGCGGCCCCGTCGTCATCGTGCCGACGACCTACTACAGCACCCCCACCGAAGCCTTCCGCGACGCCGGTGTCAGCGCCATCATCTGGGCCAACCACCTCATGCGCAGCTCGCTGACCGCCATGCAGCAGACCGCGCAGCAGATCCGCGAGGAGCAGACCCTGCTCAACGTCGAGGATCGAATGGTCACGGTCAAGGAGGTCTTCCGCATCCAGGGCGCCAGCGAGCTGGCCGAGGCCGAGAGGCGCTACCTGCCGGCACGGGAAGAGGCGCCCCATGCCCTGGTGCTCGCCGCCGGGCGCGGCAAGGAGCTCGGCGTACTGACGGAGGATCGGCCCAAGGCCATGGTCGAGATCGCCGGGAAGCCGCTGCTCGAGCGCACGGTGGACACGCTCAACAGCATCGGCATCAAGGACATCACCGTCGTGCGCGGCTACCGCAAGGAAGCGATCAATTACCCGAACCTGAAGTACGTCGACAACGATGAGCACGACACGACCCAGGAGGCGTTCTCGCTCTTCGCGGGGCTGGAGAGCATGACCGGGTCGGTCCTCATGGCATACGGCGACGTGCTGTTCCAGAAATTCATCCCCATGGACCTGTTCGAATCGGCGTCTGACTTCTGCATCGCCGTCGATCCGGCGTGGAAGGGAGGGCAGAACGAGGACCGCTACCGGGACCTCGTCGCATGCGACCGCCCCTTCCACTGGAGCGAGTTTGACCAGCGCACTCGCCTCGTGAAGATGAGCACCGATCTTTCCGCCGATGCAGTGCACGGCGAATGGATCGGCCTTCTGAAGATGACCGCATCAGGCGTGGCTCAACTGCGAACGCTGGGCGCTGCCGTGACCGATGCGGATCGGCTCCGTTCCATGCGCATGGCCGACGTCTTCGACCTCATCATCGCCAACGGTAAGCAGGTGGAGGTGGTGTACATCCGCGGCCACTGGCTCGACGTGGACGACATGCACGATGTCGTGGCGGCCTCGAACTTCGGCGGCGCGGGCCAGTATCGGTGAAGGCCATCATCCTGGCGGCCGGCTTAGGGAGCCGGCTGCGGCATCTCACCATGGATCGGCCGAAGTGCCTGCTGGAGATCCGTGGGCGGTCGCTCATTGATCGCCAACTCGACACGTTCAGGTCGCTCGGCATCGACGACATCACGATCGTCACCGGCCACCATGCCAGGAAGCTGCATCTCCCCGGCGTGCGGACACGTCACAACGCCGACTATCGCAACAACAACGTCCTGCTCTCGCTCATGTACGCCGAAGCGGAGCTCACCGACGACGTGATCATCAGCTACTCGGACATCGTCTATCGACGCGAGCACGTGGAGCAGCTCCTGGCTGCCAGCGGCGACATCCTCGCCGTGTGCGATACCGACTGGCGAGGCGCATATGTCGGCCGCATCGATCACCCGATCGCGCAGGCGGAGAAGGTCGTGATCGAAGGCGGCGTCGTGCGCAGGGTCGGCAAACACCTCGAGGCGGACGAGGCTGACGGCGAGTTCATCGGTCTCCTGCGCCTGTCGCGCGAGGGCGCGCACACGCTCCGCACGGTGTTCGCCGAAGTGTCGCGGAGCCATGCGGGCAGGCCATTCCAGGCGGCACAGCGTTTTGAGATCGCCTACCTGACCGATATGCTCCAGGAGCTGATCCATTGCGGCCACGAGGTTCGGCCGGTCCTGATCCACGGCGGCTGGCGCGAGATCGATACCATCGAGGACTTCCGAAAGGCTGGAGGCGACGTGACTTCCGACATGCGCACGGGCGAGAACTTCCGCGCCATCCTCAACGATCTCAAACGACGACCCGAGGATGCCGCGTCCGAGCTCGGCGTGCCCGTGGAGGAGATCAACGAGATCATCAGCGGTGAGCGAGCCCTGCCGCCCGAGCTGGTCGAGAAGGCCACCGCGACGTGGCCCGTCAGTCCGCGCGACTTCTACCTGCTTCGCGATGATGCGCCGACGGGGTTGCGCATTCACCGCGCGGCCGACTCGGAACGCAGCAGCCGAGTCATGAGCCGCGCCGGCAACGACTACTACGAGTACCGCGACACGGCCATGAGCTCCCTGGCCCAATTCCGTCCCGAGTGGATCAAGGAGCTGTGCGTCGTAGATGACAACGATCCCGAGAACGAGGCGGTGCAGTGGAACAACGGCCACTTCCTGCACCAGTTCACCTACTTCGTCGGCCCGGTGAACTTCTACTACCGCGGAGCCGATGGCGCGAAGCAGGTCGCGGTCATGGAGACCGGTGACTCCATGTACATCTCGCCCTTCGTGCCGCACTCTTTCGCGTCGCGCCGCAACGAGCACGACGAGCTCGGCGTCATCCTGGCCCTCACCTACGGCGACAAGCTCGGAGGCGAGACCCGGCAGGAGGTCTCCGCACTCGGCGCGGAGCTGGCGTCGGGCCTGGCGCTCGACTTCGCCGATCCCAGGCGCGCCTTCGGATCTCTCTTGCGCTTCCAACGCCAGGGGTTGAGCCTTACTGCGAGCGAGCTGGCCCGACGTGCCGGGCTTGAGGCATCCCGAATCGAGGAGCTCGAAGCGGGCTCGTCGCAACCCGATGACGGGGACCTGCGCGCGCTCGCGACGGCCCTCCGCGTCAACGTCCGGGACCTGCTCGTCCCCGATGCATTCGAAGTGGCCGTCCTGGTGCAGAAATACGGCGACGCGGCGCGCTGGGCCTACCCGGAGGACAACCCCGCCTACGAGATCGTCGAGCTCACGCCCGTGCGGAGCATGCCGTTCTCGAAGGGCCTCGAGATCAACGTCCTCAACGACGGGCCGCCTGAAGCCGATCTCACCGCCGGCCTGCACCAGTACGTCTACAACGTCAGCACCACGCTCGTGACCCTGGCATGGCAACTGGACGGTGAGCTCCGGCACGACACGCTCGAGCCTGGGGACTCCGCCTACCTCAAGCCCTCCCTCCCGCACGGCTATCGCGGCGCCGGCGGTCAGTTGCTCGTCCTGCGCATCGGCGGACGCGTCACCGGCGATGGCCAGATGGAACTCTCTCGCATCCTGGCGCACGAGCCTGCGAACCTCGCCCGCGTGGTCGGCGACTCGAAGCAGTGGTACGACCCGAAGGGACGCCGGAACATCACCGCATGATCAGCGCGGATGCGTTCGTCCAGCCTGCGCTCGAGCGCGGCTACTCCTTCTGGGCCGGGGTTCCGTGCTCGTTCCTGACGCCATTCATCAACTACGTCATCGGTAGCCCGGACCTCGACTACATCGGCGCAGCAAGCGAGGGCGAGGCACTCGGCATCGCCGCCGGTGCCCACCTGGCGGGCCGCCGGACGGTCGTCATCTGCCAGAACTCGGGCTTGGGGAACGCGGTCAACCCACTCACTTCGCTGAACTACACGTTCCGGATTCCGACCCTGTTCATCACGACCCACCGTGGCGAGCCCGGCCTGACCGACGAGCCGCAGCACGAGCTGATGGGTCAGATCACCGGCGACCTGCTGACGACCATGCGCATCCCATGGGAGGTCTTCCCGCAGGAGCCCGATGCCATTGGTCCGGCGCTCGACCGAGCCGACGCGTCTATGGCGGACAGCGGGCGTCCATTCGCGTTCGTCATGAAGAAGGGGACGGTCGACACCTTCGCGCTTCCCGAGACGGCGCGGCCGCCCGTTGCACCGATGACCACTCCGCTCGACTCGTTCGAGCGCGATCCAGCTGCGCGAATGCCGCGCCTTGAGGCCATCCGCGTCGTGCGCGACAGCGTCGGCGAAGAGGTCGCCCTCATCGGGACGACCGGCAAGATCGGCCGCGAGTTGTTCACGCTGGGTCATCGGCCCAATCAGCTGTATGTGGTCGGATCGATGGGCTGCGCGTCAGCCATTGGACTCGGTGTCCACCTCGGTGGCCGCGGAAGCCGCAAGGTCGTCGTTCTTGACGGCGATGGCGCCGCGCTCATGAAGATGGGGAGCCTGGCCACCATCGGTCAACAGGCGCCCGAAGGCTTCGTCCACGTCATCATCGACAACGAGGCACACGAGTCGACGGGCGGCCAGGCAACCGTGTCGGCGGGCGTCGACTTCGCGACGGTGGCGGCGGCTTGCGGATACCGCAACACATGGCGGGTGGACGCACCGGAAGCACTCCGGGCTGCCGTGGAAGAAGCCGCGTCCACGCGGGGCCCGAACCTCGTGCACGTGAAGGTCTCGATCAGCTCCTCGGCAGACCTCGGACGACCCGGCCTGACGCCGGTCGAAGTCAAGGATCAGTTCATGCGCTGGTTCGCGGGCTGAGCTGCCGCGAGCATGACGGCCTTTTACAACCCGGTCCGGATTCGCTTCGGTGCCGGCGCGCTCGACGGCATCGGCGAGCTGGTCGGGACACGGCGCTGCATCGTCCTCACCTCCGATGGCATGGAGCGGCGCGGCGACCTCGACCGGCTCATCCGGGCCATCGATGGTCGCGTGGCCGCCACCTATCCCAGCGTGACGCCGAACCCGACGGTCGAGTCAGCCACAAACGCGTTTCACACCATCCGTGAAGGCCAGCCCGAGACCGGTCTCATCGTGGCGCTCGGCGGCGGAAGCGTGATCGACACGGCCAAGGCCGTGGCCGCGCAGTATGCGAACGCGGGCGAGGCGAACTGGTTATCGGCCCACCTGCGGGATGGGGCGCCGTTTGCCCAGGACGTGGCTGCGCCGCGGATCCTGGCCATTCCGACGACGGCCGGAACGGGCAGCGAGGTGACGATGTGGGGAACCATCTGGGACGAGGCGAACGGCCGGAAGTACTCGGTCGCGCATCCGTCGCTGTACCCCGAGCACGCCGTGTTGGATCCGCAGCTCACACTGAGCGTGCCCCGCGCGACAACGGTGGCGACGGCCCTCGACGCGCTGTCGCACGCCATGGAGGCGATCTGGAACCGCGCCGCCAACCCGGTCTCGGACGCGCTAGCGGTGCGCGCCATCGGTCTCATTCCGGCCGCTCTGGTACGGGCGCTCGACAACCCGGACAACCTGGCCGTCCGCGAACGACTCCTGTCGGCGGCGCTCGTCGCCGGGCTGGCCATGAGCAACACTCGGACGGCGCTGGCCCATTCGATCTCGTATCCGATGACGTCGCGCCTGGGCGTGCCGCATGGCATCGCATGCAGCCTGACCCTGCCCGAGATCCTGCGCGCACTCGCCGAGACGCATCCAGGTCGGGCGGCGCTGATCACCGGGGCGCTCGGAGTCGCATCGGCGACCGAGGGTGTGGATGCGCTGTATCAGCTGTTTCGAGATGTCGGGATCGCCGGCATGTTGACGGCGCACGTGTCATCGAGCACGGCGCTCGAGGTCATCGAAGGCGAGCTGATCACGCCGGGCCGGGCTGACAACTCCCTTCTCCCCGCGGATGGGCCAACAGCGGCACGATTGCTCCGAACGGCCTACGAACGAGTCTGCGGCTGAGCGGTCAATCCTTGGGGTCGGCCGCCGTGGAGGTCGAATCCTGCGCGCGCTCGCCGCGGAGTCGATGCCAGGTGTTGCTGATCGCCTGGCGGAAGAAGAATGGCACCGCCACGATGCCCGCCAGGATCACCTGGAGCAGCATGGTGCCGGAGCCCGGATCGATATACCCGAGAAGGAACATGAAGGTAACGCCTCGATAGTGTTATGCGGATGTTAGCCGCAGTCGGCTCCGATGACCACCGCGCGGCGCCAGCCTGCTGATCAGGCGGTGGCGAGGACGGCGCGCTCCGCCAAAGCGATTGGCAGGCCGCCAGACGACGTGATGCCGTCGTGGAAGGCACGCAGCGCATCAGTATCGGAAGATCCATGCGCATCAAAGAAGGCCTCGCGGATGCGCACGATCTCCAGGCAGCCGGTCAGGTAGGACGAAGCCTGGGTGGGCCAGGCACAGTAACGGGTGACCTCGGCCTTCGCGGTCGGCTCGGTCAGACCGGTCTTGGTGGTCATGTACGTGACCGCCTCGTCCCAGGTCATCTCGCCCATGTGCAGGCTCGTGTCCACTACGATGCGCGCCGCGCGGAAGATGGTGGCCTCGTACTGGTTCATCTCGTGCCGCATGTCGGTGAAGAAGCCCTGCTCGCGCATCATCCTCTCGGCGTACAGCGCCCAGCCCTCGCTGAAATAGGGCGTGCGGTACACCTGGCGCAGGCGCGACGGATTCGACTTCATCATCACGAGGTGCCAGTGGTGGCCCGGATATGCCTCGTGGACCGCCGTCGTCGGAATGCCCGGGTAGGAATTCGAGGCCAGTCGCATCTGGATTTCTTCCTCCGAGGCGCCATCCGGTGGGAAGGGCACGAAGAAGTGGCCGAGCATTCGGTCGCTGAATGGCGGCGGCTGCATGTAACTGGCGACCGCCAGGACCGGCCGCTGAAAGGGCGGCGATGGCACGACCGCGCATTCTTCCCCTTCCGGGAAGCTCGTGAGCCGATGCTCGCGCAGAAAGACACGCGCGCGCTCCGTCCAGTCCTCGTAGCCGATGCGCATCTCCTCCGGCGTGCGTGGATGATCTTCGTTGAGTTCATCGAGGACCTGCTTCCAGTCATCGGTGTCCCGAAGCTCGCGGGCACAGCGGGTCAGATCGATCGCCAGCTCGTCATACGCGGCCTGACCCCGATCACGCAGCTCGCGCGCGCCGAATCCGAGCAGCTCCTTTTCTCGGAGCAGGGCGCTGTATCGGTCCTCGCCCAGCATCCATTCGCCGGTCGCGGTGGGCCGCATCTCCTCCAGGTAAGCGACGTAGCCGTCGTAGGCCGATCCGGCCGTCTCCCCCGCCTCGGCCAGCTTCGCGCTCAGGGCGGCGTCCTCGATCTGCGCAGGGAGAATCTCGCGGACGTACTTCGCGCCGGCGCGGGCCTGGTTCGCTGCCCGGTCGAGGAAGATCCCCGGCACCATGTCCGGCCGCAGATTGCGCTTCCCATCCTCGAGGTTGCCGGGGATGAGCTTCATGCGGGCGACGGCCGCGCTCGCAAGCTGGTCCATCGGGCGCAATCGGTGCAGGAAGAGGCTGAAGATGCCGCCCATGCCGGGATTGAGGTAGACGTCCGGCTGGCGGCGCCAGACCTGGAAGTCATCAAGAATCTGCCGCCCGCGCAGGATGCTGATGACGAGATCGCGGTCGATCTGCTCGTCGAATCCGAGGCTCCCCAGGTCAAGGCCGCTGAATCGGTTGAGCCAGGCGGTATCTGCGGCACTGCGCCGCTCGAAGGCGGCCTCCGAAAGATCGTCCAGCCGCTCGTCGTACTCGGTCAGGCCAAGTCCGCTGGCGCGCACCGGCGAGTCATCGAACTCGGCGTCGAGGAACTCGTTGGTCAGCTCGGCGAAGGACGGCATGCATCAACCTCATTGCGGCCCGGGGAGAGTTCAGTGTAGCGGCGGTTCTCGGCCGGTTGAGCAATGTGATGACTCCCGCGGAGGAATCTGCACCAATGCCGGAGCCGGTCACCGTGGCTGCGGAACAAGGCGGCCGAACCGTTCCGGATCTGCCGCTGCCGCTGACTGGATGGCGTTCAGCGCGGCTCCCTTGCGCAAATTGTCGCTGCTCACCCAGAGTGCAAAGCCGCGTTCGCGACCCGGAATGGCGCGCAGGCGACCCACGAGCACCGGGTCGCGACCCTCGACGTCAAGCGGCATGGGATGACGCTCGGATCCATCGGCTGGACGGTACTCGAGGCCGGGCGCATTGCGCAGCACGCGCTCTAGGTCGGCAATGGTTGTGTCGCGCTCAGTGCGAATGTGGAGCGCGACCGAATGTCCGGTATGCACCGCCACGCGCACCGTTGTTGCGGCGACGTCGAGCGACGGGAGTTCCAGGATCTTGCGCAGCTCGGCGTGGATCTTGTTCTCCTCACCGGTCCAGCCGTGCTCGTCGAGCACGTCGATCTGCGGCACGACGGAGTCCGCGATCCGACCATGGAAGGGCGAACCCTCCGCAGCATCCCGGTGATCTGTGCCGCGCTCCGCCTCGAAGGCGTCGAGGCCCTTGCGGCCGGCGCCGCTCACCGCCTGGTAGCTGGCCAGGTCGACCGACGCGAGACCGGCGAGGTCGCGGATCGGCGCGAGCGCGACCACGGCCGCCGCCGTCGTGCAGTTGGGATTCGCGAGCAGGTTGCCGGTCCCATTACGGGCGGCATGGGCATTCGCTTCCGGCACGATGAGCGGGACGCCATCGGCCAGGCGGAAGGCGCTCGAATTGTCGACCACCAGCGGGATCCGTGCACCCGGCCCGGCCATGATTTCCTTGCTCTGCACCCCATCGACCGCGAGGAACAGGACATCGAGCTCGCGCGCGCTGTCATCGGTCAGGAAATCCACCTTGACCGATGCGCCGCGGTATTCGAGCGTTTTACCCTCGAGGTGACCGTAGGCGCGCAGGTTTTCGGCCGGCAAGCCCGCATCGGCCAAGATGGAGCAGAACACGCCGCCCACCACGCCGCGCGCCCCCGCGACCCCCACGATCGGCCAATTCGAATCCGTCATCGCATGACGATACCGAAGATCGTCACTCGACACATGGGCTTCGACGCCAACCCTTGCAGACATTCGGCCGCATGTCGGGTCAGCGGGAACCGAACAGGATCGGACGCTCGCCTGCCACCAGCCGTGCTAGGTCGGCGTAGACGGCTCCGGCAGTCACCCGCCCGCCGGCTCCCGGTCCGGCCATCCGGAACACGCCGGCGCCCGTGACCGTGATCTCCAGCATGCTCTCGACGCCAGCCGTCCGAGCCAGCGGGTCGTTCGGCGCAACCGGCATCGGCGAAACGGTCATGGCATTCCGGGTGGCCTCGGCCACCAGGCGGACGGTCTCGCCGGTAGCCACGGGAACGCCAACGATCCCGGAGGTCGCCACGTCGGTCTCCGGTCGCCAACGGCCCCACGCCACCGATGCCAGGATCGCGAGCTTCTGGGCCGCGTCGCGGCCGTCGACGTCGAAGCTGGGGTCGGCCTCGGCAAAGCCCGCCTCCTGGGCCTCGCGCAGCGCCTCGTCGTAGCTGCGGCCATCGCCCATGGCCGACAGGATGTAGGTCGTGGTGGCATTCACGATGCCGCGGATACGCTCGATAACTCCGGTTGCCGCGAGATGCGTCACCGTCTCGATCATGGGCGTGCCTCCTCCGACGCTCGCACTGCCGAGGAGGGCTGCGACTCGCCGCTCCGCGAGCTCCGCAAGCTCGCCGCCGTGCGTGGCGAGCAGGGCCTTATTGGCCGTGACGTACGGGATCCCACGGTCAAGCGCCGCACGCGCCCACTCAAGGGGACCGTCAATGCCACCCGCCAGTTCGACCACGACATCGGCGCTCAAGGCTTCCTCGGGATCCTCAAGCGCGACACCTTTCGGCAGGCCGACCCGATCCCGATCCCGCACAGAGATTGACGCCAACTCGAGCGGCAGCGGACCGCCTAACACGAGCTCGCCAAGGGCAGAGCCAACCGTGCCCCAACCAATGAGTCCGATGCGCAGCAGTTCCATGATCCGCAGTCTATGCGGCATCGGCGCTAGACTGAAGCCGATATGGGTGCCACCGAAACCGTCGATCTCTTTTTCGAGCTCATCAATGACGACCGCCGCGACAAGGCGGTCGAGCTGTTCGCGGAGAATGCCGTCCTGGGCATCAGCGTGCCGGGGGGCGACGAACGCACGAACCTGCGTGGTCGCGACAAGGTCGGCGGCTGGTTCATCCGCGCCGGCGACGGCTTCCGCATGTTCACCAACGACAGCCGCAACATGGGCTCCAGCTACATTGCCGATCTGACTGTCATGCGTCCCGGCGTCCCGCCCATGAATGTCGAGGCCAACTTCCGGGTCGAGGGCGGTCAGATTGTCGCCCTCTTTCTCCAGCCGAACTGACCCGCACGCCTACGGGAACAGGTCGCGCTCGGGCTCCATGACCAGGACCGATGCGCCCACCTCCGACGGGCGCCAACTGTAGCCCCGCACCACAACGACCGGGCGCTGCTCGACCTTGCCACCGGCCAAGTCCGCGGCCGATGCCAACTGGTCCGCCACCGCGATGATCGTGGCGCGCATCGGTCGACCGGAGACGTCCGGCTCGCCGCGCAGGTCAAGGAGTGCCTCGATCCCGGCCGATCCGATTGCCACGTTCACGATGCCGTTGCGCCATGACCGGCCGAACGAGTCGCTGATGATGACCGCGGGAGCTGCGCCGGCCCGCTCCCGCAACCCCTCACGGATGCCGCTTGCCGATGCGTCCGGATCTTCGGGCAGCAGCGCCGCCACATCGCCTCCGGCGACGTTCGACACGTCGACCCCTGCATTCGCACAGACCAGGCCGTGACGGGTGCGACTGATGATCAGTCCGCCGGTCGCCATGCGCACGATGGAGGCCGATTCCCGCAACACGAGCTCAACCTGTCGTGCGTCGCGGTCCCAGCGTGAAGCCCAGTCTCGCGCGAAGTCGGACGGCTCGACCGATGCCAGCTCGACCAGCCGGCCCTCCGCCTTGGACACGATCTTCTGAGTGACGACGACCACGTCGGCATCGGTCAGGCGGATGCTGGAAGTCGTGGCTGCATCGGCGATCAATGCCGCGAGGTCATCGTTATCGACGACCTCACCAATGCCGTCGAGAGCGATCAGCTCGATACGCGAGGTCATGCGGCGTCGCCGAGCTCGAGCCAGCGCGCGAGGTCCGCGGGCGTGTCGAGGTCGAAGGCCAGCCCGGCGCGGTTCACTGCCACCAGCGGAACCCCGGTCCGCTCCACCTCCGCGAGGTGCGCGGCGAAGCTGCCGATGCCGAATCTGAAGCCGATGAGACCCGGCGGTCGCAACACCAGCCCGTTCGTGCCGGTGCCGGCCCGGTCCGGAGCGATCGCCATGGCCGGCTCGGTGCCGGGTGGCAGGGCAGCAAGCAGCGCCTCCACGTCCGCGGCCTGGACGTTCGGCAGATCGCCGTGCAGCACCACGAGCGTGTCCACGTTATCGACCATGGCATCGAAGCGCGCCTGCTCGAGGCCCTCGTTGAGACCCATCCCGCGCTGCACGATCAGTCGCGCCCCCGACGGCTCCACGGCCTCGCGCAACGCGCGCGACGGCGAGATGACGACGACGTCCTCGGTCACCTCCCGCGTGACGGCCAGGACGCGCTGGAGCAGTTGACTCGCCAGGAACATGCGCTCGTCGGGGCTCAACGAAGGGGCGAGGCGCGTCTTGGCCGCCTCCAGGCCTCGATGCGGGACGATGATCCGGGTCGACACCGGTGCAGCATATATGGCGGCGTGCCACGTCACCGATGTCGTAACGTGGAAGCACGACCCACATCATCGCGGAGGGCTTCTGGTGTTCGTTCTGTTCAAGTATCTCCACGTGCTCACCATGTTCGCCGCGGTGGCCGCGGCGATCGTGCCGGAGCTCGTGCTGCACGCGGTCGCGCGACGCGGCGATGTCGCCGGACTGCGCGGCTTTCTCCCCATCGCCGAGAAGGCCGGAAAGCTCATCCCGATGCTCTTCGTGACCGGGCTGGTCTTCGGCATCATCGCCGCCGTGGCGGGCGAGTTCGACCTCCTTCGGCCGTGGCTGATCGCCTCATACGTGCTCCTCGCCATCGCCATGGGCGTCGGTGCACTCGTGAGCGACCCGTGGGCAAAACGCCTTGGCATAGCCGCGTTCGCGAGCTCCACCGACGCGCCGTCCGCGGAGCTCCAGGCCGCCATCCACGATCGCCGCGGCGCCATCGGGTCGACCATCCTGATGACCATGATCGTGGTCATCTTGTTCCTGATGGTGGTCAAGCCGGGCGGCTGAGTTCCACCAGCGCCGCGGCAAGGGCGGCGCGATCGGCATCCGTGCGCATGACCGTCGGAAGGACCACGGCCTGCATGCCGAGCCCCTCCACCGCTGGCGCCAGCGGCGCATCGGCCTCATCAAGGACGAACCGGTCGACGAGCCCGGAATACAGTCGCGCCACGCCGAGCGCCGTCGACTCGTGGCCAAGGCTGGCGAGCATCCGAGCGGCGGGGCCCTTCAATGCCCGGCCGGCGATGATCGGGCTGACCGCCACCGCTTCGCCGAGCGCTTCGCGGATGCCTGGCAGCGCCAGGATGGGACCGATACTGGCCACAGGATTTGACGGACCGATGACCACGAGGTCCGCAGTTCCGATCGCGTCCAGCACCGCTGGCGTCGGCTGCGCCGATCCTTCGAATCGCACCCCTCGCACTTCCGGCTCCTGTCGCAGGCGCACGAAGTAGTCCTGGAAGGCGATCTCGCCCGCATCGGTCTCGATCATTGTGCGGTGGTCATCATCGGTGGCGGGCAGAATCCGCGCGGTCAGGCCCAGGGCGGCCGCCACGGCGACGGTCGCATCGGTCAGGGAGGCTCCTTCGCGCATGAGCCGTGTGCGGTGGGCATGCGTGGCGAGGTCCGCGTCGCCGACCGTGAACCAGGCCGGCTCGCCAAGGCGCTCGAACATGTCGTGGGCGGTATGGGTGTCGCCGCGAATTCCCCATCCGCGCTCGGTGTCGATCAGGCCAGCCAAGGTGTATAGCAGCGCGTCGATGTCCGGGCTGACGTGGAGGCCGTGGATTGCCGTGTCGTCGCCAACATTGGCGATCACGGTGAGCTCCACGGGTACATCCAGCAGCGTGAATCCGTGCGCGAGCTTCGTTCCACCGGTGCCGCCGGCCAGGAGCGTGACCTTCATCGGCTCAGAGTACCCGGCTCGATCGTGCGCTGCGTCTGTCCCGTTTGGGACTATTGCCGCCGTGGTGGGCGCAAGCCGGCAAATCGCGCATCACTGCGCCCGATCCACGCTCGCGCCAGGTCACGGCCGGCCCCGTCTCTCGACTAACGCCCGCCATGACGGCATACGTCCCAATCAACGCACGCGCCGGGACATCTGCCGTCCAGCTGGGCATATGGCCGAACACGGAGACTGAGCGTGCCTACGCTCCTGAAAGCAGCGGCTTGACCTCGGTGATCATCCGCTCCATCGATTCGGCGTCGTATGGCGCCGGGAAGCCGACGATGAAGTGGCGGAAGCCGATGTCCAGGTACGGCCGCAGCGTGTCCGCGACCTGCTCCGGCGTACCGAGCAGCTGGTTCTTCCAGGGCTCGGCCTTGCCGTTCCGCTCGAAGATGGCATCTGCCACGCGCCGAGCTTCGGCGGGATCGTCGCGGATAACGGCCATCCCCACACCAACGGTTCGCTCGATCTCGGACTCGTCGCGGCCGACCTCGTCGCAATGGCGCCGCAGGATCTCGTCCTTGCGCTTCACGTTGTCGAAGCCGCCCCCGACGTTGCAGGCATCGGCGTAGCGCGCGACGATCCGCAGCGTCTTGCGCTCCCCGCCCCCGCCGATCAGGATCGGCAGCCGTTCCTGCACGGGAGCCGGGTCGTTACGCACTTCGTGGGTCGTGTAAAAACGCTCGCCGGACGGCTGCTCGCCGTGAAGCATGCCGCGCATGATCTTCACCGCCTCCTCCAGCCAGCGCAGCCGCTCCCCGGGCGAGCCGCCGAACTCGAGCCCATAGGCACGATGCTCGGTCTCGAACCATGCGCCGCCGATCCCCAGGACCGCACGCCCGTTGCTGATGTGGTCCAGCGTGGTCGCCATCTTGGCGACCAGTGCGGGATTGCGGAAGGTGTTGGCACCGACCATGAGGCCGATGCGCGCCTGCTCGGTGGCCTCGGCCCAGGCGGCCAGCGTCAGCCAGCCCTCGAAGATCGGGCCGTCATCCGAGCCGACGATGGGATACAGATGGTCCCAGGTCCAGATCGAGTCATAGCCCAGCGTGTCGGCACGGATGCCGGCCTCGCGCAGGGCCGGCCAATCGGTGTACTGGTTCCAGGTGATGGCTCCGAACTTGGGAGCACCCGTGCCGTCAGTCATGTCGAATCACCTTCTCGACGCGCATGCGGATGGTCACCCGCTCCTGCCCGACGAACTGGTCAGGCGGGCTCCCGTAGCGGACAGCCAGCGCCATGATGTCCGCGAGCGACCGCTCGCGATCCTCGTCGATCTCGATACGACCCTGGAGGGCGACCCATTCGAGCTTGTCCTCGAAGCACAGGCTGACGCGTGGATCATTGCGCAGGAATCGGTCCTTGGCACGCCCGATCTTCGTGTTCATCAGGATCGTGCCGGGCCGCTCCGGGTCGATGTCGAACCACATCACCGACTGGTTCGGCCATCCATCGGCGGTCAGCACGGCCAGCACCGGGTATCGAAGCTTCTTCGTCAACCACTCGCGCAGGTCGTCGGTCAGGACCGCGTCGACGGTCAGGGCAGGGTCAGTCATCATGGCTCCTTCTGGTGGCAGGACCGATGCCATCGCGTGGCGTCGGTGCTCATTTGGCAGATGGAACTTCAAGTCTAGACGTACTTCCCGGAGTTACTGAGACATGGGACCGAGCCGTCGCAGAGCGGCTCGCTGGTTGTGCCTAATGCCCGTGTGGGCGACATCTGGCGCAACGGCGACGCGCGTCGGGTCATACGCCGCGCTGGCGGGCAATAGCCGGCAAATGGAGGCCAGATCACGTTCGGCCACGCTCAAAACTGGCAGTTCGCCGCTCGTTCTCGCGTCTGATGCACGCCACAACGGCATATGACCCAACGGAAGCCGACTCGCACCACCCGGCTGCACACATGCGCGGCTCTCCGTCCTACACTGGCCGCTCCATGACGCACGCAGAGCTGCTCTCGATCGGCGCCGAGTTGCTCCTGGGCGAGACTGTCGACACCAACGCCGCCTTCCTCGGACGCGAGATGGCGCAGCTCGGGCTCCCGCTGGGCAGCGTTCGGATGGTGCCTGACAACCGACTGACGATGCGCGAGGCATTCGTCGATGCACGCGGTCGCGCAGGCGTCGTCCTCGCCACGGGCGGCCTCGGCCCGACCCACGACGACCTGTCTCGTGAAGGCCTGGCCGACGCGCTCAGCGAGACCCTGGCCTTGGACTCAGAGCTGATGCGCATCCTCGAGGAGCGCTATCGCGCGTTCGGGCCGATGCCCGAGAGCAACCGCCGCCAGGCGATGCGCATTCCGTCGGCCGAGGCACTGCCGAATCCCATCGGCTCAGCGCCCGGCTGGTGGGTCGACCGCGACGGCGTCATCGTGGCGCTCATGCCGGGCGTGCCGTCCGAGATGCGACGGATGTGGGCGGATCAGGTACGGCCTCGGCTCGCTGCGCGCTTCGACCTGGCGCCGCTGAACATCCGCACCGTCAAGGCGTTCGGGATCGGCGAGTCGGCCATGGCAGAACGCCTGGGCGTACTCCTCACCGAACCGCCGCCAGACGTCGATGCCGGGATCTACGCGCGCGACGACGGCGTGCACGTCCGATTCTCGACGCGTGGTGATTCCGCCGTTCTCGACGGCCTTGCCGCCGAGGCGTTGGTCACTCTCGGCGGCACCGCCTACGGCACCGACGAGGACGACCTCGCATCGGTCGCCCTGACCCGGCTGAGCGTCCTCGGCGCGGAAACGCTGGCGAGCTGGGAATCCGACACCGATGGCGCCCTGATCGGCATCCTCGCCGGCGCGGCGCCCTCTGACGGCGCGGCTCGTTACGTCGGGGGCGTGCTCGACATGGGAACACCATCCGGACCGCCGATCGGCGACGCCGTTCTCCAGGTCTCGCTGCTGACGCCCGATGCCAACGGCCGCAGCCGAGTGCGCGTCGCACTCTCGGGCGTCATCTCGATGCCGATGACCGAGCTTCGCATCCACGGCTCCGGCCCGCAGCGCCTGCGTCGTGCCGCCTTCGCCGCCCTCGATGCCGTGAGGAAGCTCAGCTCCAGCGACCGATGAGCCGAACCGCGGCAGGTCGGACCTCGAAGCTCCAATCCGATCGGACTCCGATGACATCGCCATCCGCCTGGACGGGAATTTCACCACCACCGAGGACACGCAGGTCAACCCCTCGTGCATCCACGCGTTCAGCTCGGGGGCGCATCCCGAGCGCCCAGCGACCGGCCTCGAGCGCCAACCGCGGGGCCGGGCCCGCATACACGCGCAGGGAGAGCCGGCCGGCGTCGGGGCGCGCGCCCGGGTTGACGCACAGCCCACGGCCGTAAAACGGCGTCGTCCCGATCACCGCCAGCTCGATCGGCCCACGGTGAACGACCCAGCCGTCGGCCCGCACCTCGACCGCCAGCCGGTGCCAGAGATCCGGGATCGAACGCGCCACCGCCATTGCCCAGCCGGGAAGTCGACGAGCTCCCGCGGCCGCGTACCGTCCGGCGACCAGCGCATCCCATCCGCCCCCGGCGAACAGCGCGAGCCGGCCGTCAACGGCCACGAGGTCCACGGGTCGCGCATCGCCGGCGCGAAGGACCTCCGCAAGGGCATCGGGATCACGCGGCAGGCGCAGCAGGTGCGACGTCGCGTTGCCGAACCCGGCGGGGACGTACCCCAGCGTCAGTCCCGACCGCGTCGCGGCCACGTTGTAGGCCACACTCAGCGATCCGTCGCCGCCGGCGATGACCGCGGTCTCGTAACCGTCCAACCGCGCATCGAGCCAGGCGGCCAGCACCACCGGATCGCGCGTCGCCGTCACGTGCAAGTCGGCGTCGAGCGCACGTCGCGCCAACTCGACCGCTCGTCGAACGCGCTCGGTCCGCGCGGTGCCGGCCCCCTCGTTGAGGAAGATGGCCGACGCGTGCGTGCCGGAGGCATTGGTCAGGGAAGCTGCTCCAGAAGCTCTGCGGCGAGGTCCTCCGACTCGCTGATCACCGTAAACACGGCGCCGTCGCTGAAGTACAGGTACGCGGCGCCGGGCACGTCGGTCCCTCCCATCCGCAGCACGTCTTTACCGCCGATGGTGGCGGTCTCGGCCTCGATTTCGCCTCCCGTTTCGCTCCCCGACATCATCCGCGCCAGCATCTGGAGCTGGACTTCGCTCATGCCGGGAATGCGGAGTCCGTTCACGTAGACGGCATCGGTCCCTTCGCCGTACGAGGCGAACGTGAAGTCCGCCTCCGATGCATCGACGCCTTGTTGAGCGAGCAGCGGGGCGAACACGGCATCGAGGCCGGGCACCTCGGTGCGGCTCATGCCGTTGAGTTCGTCGGGAAGAACGTCGTCGAGGGCAGTGCTATCGCCCGAAGCCTCGTCCGAGCTCGCAGGATCCACGGACGCCGGAGGTTCGGGAGAGGCGGTGGGCGCGGCGGTCGGGGTCGCGGTCGGCTCCGGTGTCGCGGCCCGTTCACTTGGCGAAGGGGAAGCCTCGTCACTTGAGCACGCGACGACAACAAGCGCCAGGAGCGTAACGAGGAGGATGGAAATGCGCTTCACGGGAAGGTCTCCGTACGATGGTGCAGCGGCAGCAGCATAGCCTTCCGCAGCCGCATCGCCCAGCGGGCTCGTTGGGCCGTTGTGCGCCCGGCGGGCGTATCGGCCACAAAGTGGCCGAATGTGCGTGGGGTGGAAACGATGGCCACGCGGAGAGGCCGCTGGGCGGCTGGAACTCCCGTGGACGCAAGATCAGCCATTGATTGGTCGTTACGCCCGTGGGGCGATAACCCGATGTCGGCGGAGTGCGGTCAGGTCTGGGAGAGGAGCTCTCCCGTCGGGGTACGCTTGAGGAAGCGGCCGTCGCCCGCGGCGCCGAGCCACTCGTCGCCATCGACGATCACCTTGCCGCGCGACAGTACGGTGTCCGCGCGCCCGGTGACTTCGCGGCCCTCGTAGCAGGAGTAGTCGACGTCCATGTGGTGCGTCTTCGCGCTGATCGTGTGCTTCGCCGCGGGATCGTAGATGACGAGGTCCGCATCGGCCCCGGCAGCGACAACGCCCTTGCGACCGGCCAGGCCGAACATTCGCGCAGGCGCGGCGCTGATGACCTCGACCCATCGATTCGGAGTCATGTAGCCATCGGCCACGCCGCCGGAGTGCAGCAGGTTGACGCGGTCCTCGACACCGGGCAGGCCATTCGGAACCTTGCGGAAGTCTCCCTCTCCCAGGTCCTTCTGGCCGTGGAAGTCGAACGGGCAGTGATCGGTAGAGACGACCTGGATGTCATCCTTGGCGAGCCCCTTCCAGAGCTCCGCGGCGTGCTCCGCCGGTCGCAGCGGCGGAGAGCAGACGAACTTCGCGCCCTCGAAGCCGTTGCCCATGTCCTCGAGCGTCAGGAACAGGTACTGGGGACACGTTTCCGCGTACGCCGGCAGCCCCTCGTCGCGAGCACGCCGCACCTCGTTGAGCGCATCGATCGCGCTGAGATGGACGATGTAGATCGGCACGCCGGCCACCTGTGCCAGGCGGATGACGCGGTTCGTTGCCTCACCCTCCATGACCGGCGAGCGCGAGGTGCCGTGGTAGTACGGATCGGTCCTGCCGGCAGCGACGTCCTGCGCCGCCACGACGTCGATGGCCAGGCCGTTCTCGGCGTGCATCATGATCAGCCCGCCATTCGTCGCGGTCTGCTGCAGCGCTCGGAAGATGGCGCCGTCATCGGAAAGGAAGACGCCGGGGTATGCGGTGAAGAGCTTGAAGTCGGTGACGCCTTCGTCGACCAGGGTGTCCATCTCGGCGAGCGTGTCATCGGTCACGTCGGACATGATCATATGAAAGCCGTAGTCGATGGTCGCCTTGCCCTCGGCCTTGGCGTGCCAGGCGTCGAGGCCTTCCCGCAGCGCCTGGCCCTTCGACTGCACCGCGAAATCGATGATCGTGGTCGTCCCGCCGAAAGCCGCCGCGCGGGTGCCCGTCTCGAACGTGTCCTTGGCGAAGGTCCCGCCGAACGGGAGCTCCATGTGGGTATGGACGTCGATCGCGCCCGGGATGACCCACTTGCCCCCAGCGTCGATGGTCCGATCCGCCACCACCTCCAACGACTCGCCGATGAGCGCGATGCGCTCGCCATCCACCAGCACGTCCGCTCGCGTCGTGGCATCGGCGTTGATGATGGTTCCACCCTTGATCAACGTTCGCATTCCATTCCTCCGTACTTGCCTGACCGCGACGACCCAATCCTACCGTTGACCGGATTGGCATCGGCGTTCACAATCGCATTCACCGGACTGGCTGACCCTGGAAGAGTTGCCGGAGCTCGCATGGGACCATCCGGCCAACCCGGAGCACGTGGACGTCATCCCCGAGTTCGAGACGAGGTTTGCGCGCGATCCGCAGCCGATGCAGGCGCCGCTGACCGTCATCACGGCAGCCAATGGACAATCGGACGTTGCCGATCAGGCTTTCTGGCTTGAACTCAAGCCCAGACGCGACGCAGGTCGAGCTGGAAGGTGGCCACGACCTCGATCAGGACGATCCCACCGGCGTCTCGACCGAGATCCTCGAGCTCGTCGACGCACGCTGATCCCTCGCGTAGGATTCCCCCATGAAGTCCGATCGTCTCTACTTCACCGGCGATGACGATGCCGATCGCCTGCTGGTCTCCGAGCCGATGGCGCTCCTCATCGGCTTCGCGCTCGACCAACAGGTGCCCGTCCAGAAGGCATTCTCGGGGCCGAAAGTGCTCCTCGAACGCCTCGGCACCCTGGACGCCCACGCGCTTGCCGCGGTGGAGGACTCGAAGCTGGAGGCGGCCGCGAAGGGTCCGCCGGCAATTCACCGCTTCCCGTCAGCCATGGCCAAGCGGGTCCGCGAGGTCGCCGCCCACGTAGCGAGCACCTACCACGGCGACGCCGCCCGCCTGTGGACCGATGCGTCCGACGCGCGCGACCTCAAGCAGCGCATCGCCGCACTTCCCGGCTTCGGCGCGATGAAGACCGCCTCCCTGTTCGCGGTCCTGGTGAAACTCTTGGGCGTGAGTCCCGAAGGCGCGCAGGATGAGCTGCCGTTGCACCCGACGCTCGGCGACGTGGACTCCAGCGCGGCACTTGCGGAATACCAGGCAACCAAGCGTGCCAAGAAGGCGGCCGACCGAGCCACGCGCGCGTAACTGACATGCCGCCCCAGGGATCGGTTCCCGCCTGATCACCTGCTGCTGCGTAGATTCGCAGGTGGGATTGACAACGTTGATGGGACAGCTTAGCGTCTCCCACATGCTAAGCGTGAAGGTCAGTACCAAGCATCAGGTTGCCGTACCAAGCGAGGCTCGGAGGCGTCTGGGAATCGAAGCGGGCGATCGGCTCAGCGTCGAGATCACCGACGACGCCATCGTGCTCCGGCGCCGGGCCGCCCAACCTTCGGCACGTCTCCAAGAGCTTGGAGCGGTCGGCGGGATCTGGAAGGGTGTCGACCCAGTCGGCTACGTGCGCGAGCTACGCGACGAGGTGGATCGGTGAACGTTGCCGACCTTGCGCATTCGCATCAGCGTATTGGTATCGACAGCAACGTGGTCATCTACGCGCTCGAGGGGTCCGGGCCTGAATCCGAAACGGCTCGGGCGATCTTCGATCTGCTGGCAACGGGCGCGTGCAGCGGCGTCCTCTCGATTCTCGGCCTGGTCGAAGTTCTCGTGGGACCGGCCAGGCACCCGGGCGACGCCTTGGTTCAACGCTACGCGGACGAGCTGCTGGACCTCGAGGGCCTCGAGATCATCCCGATCGACCGTGATGCAGCAATCGAGGCCGCACACGTGCGGGCGGGCGGCACTCCCCTCGCCGATGCGATCCACCTCGCGAGCGCTCGGACAAGCGGAGCATCTGCATTCGTGACGAACGACCGTCGCCTGGAGGCACTGCCCGGGCTCGAGGTGATCACGCTCCCAGACCTCGTGGCCTGATCATTGGAGTTCCAGCGGAAGGTTGAGAAAGCTCATGCGGCTCCGGACGTCGTCAGGAACCAACCAGGATCGGGTCTGTTTGGGGTTGCCAGGTACCAATCACCGTCGGCTTGGGCACCTTCCGGCCATTGTCGAAGGGTCTCCACGGCCGGCTCACGCTCAGACTGACGACACCAGGACCGCGCAGCGCTTCCAGACCTGACCTACGCCGATCCTGGTTGGCAGGTGGCAACACCGACGTGCCCCCCGGTTCCCGCGGGACCGTGTCTCAACCCTCTGGTGGAAGATCACCAAGCCTCAGTGATGATGATCGTGCTCGTGGTCGTGCATCCAGGGGGTAAAGCTGATGCCGACCAGCAGGCCCTCGGGGCTGAGGAGCCGCGCCGTCGTCTGACCCCAGGGCTCTTCGAGCGCGCCACGCAGCACCCGGTGGCCGGCCGCCTCCATCTCGGCAGCGGCGGCGCCCACCGCATCGGCCGATTCGACGTCGAGCTCCATCCAGGCCTGGGGTGTTGGCAGGTCAGCGGGCCATTCGGGCGTACCGAAGGTGGATTCAGCCGCCTGTGCGAGCGGCCACATGGCGAAGGCCTTCACGCCCTCGAGCGAGTCGTTCGTGAAGTAGCCCGGCGCCGGCTCATCGAACTCGATGCCCATGCCATCACGCCAGAAGGCGTGCGCCGCATCGGCGTCGCCGATGATGGGTCCGAATCCGGCGACGAAGTCGGTCTTCACTCCGCACCGTCCTTCGGCAGCGACTTCAGGACGCAGAACTCGTTGCCCTCGATGTCGACCATGACCACCCACGGAACTTCCCCCTGGCCGATATCGGCGCGCTGCGCGCCGAGACGCTCGAGCCGGGCGACCTCCACGGCCTGATCATCCGGCGCGAGGTCGAAGTGCCAACGGTTCTTGACGCGCTTCTCGTCGGGGTTGCGCCCGAAGAGCACCGGAAAGGCGCCCGGATGTGGTTCCTGGAAGGGCGCAATCATCACCTCGTCCTCCGACTCGGACAGGATCGGCCAGTCGAGCGCCGCTGACCAGAACTGCGCCACGGCCTGCGGATCGTGGCAATCGACGACGAGGGAATCGATGACGACAGTCATGCGCCAATGCTAGCAGCGACTTCCTGACAGCCGGCGTCAGGAATCAGAGAAGGTAGCGCTACAGAGTCGTCGCGCTGCTCGGACTGAGTTACGTGCCAATCAGCACGTTAAATCGGACCAGGATCGGTCACATGGGCCATGCCCTTGCGGAGTGAAGGCGCATGCGCCGCCTGGGGGACGATCAGATCGAACGTCGCTCTATCGGGGTGCTCGCACTGGCGCTGAGCATGTTGGTGGGGCTGCCGCTGCTGGTGGGTGCGGTGATGCCTCCCGCGCCGTCCGTCACGGCGATGCCGACAGAGCTGAGCCAGATGCTCGAGCCGATAGCGCCTGGAGGGGATGACGCTTCAGTCGGGCGCCCATCCCCCGTCCCGTCCGCTGACCTATCTACCGAGGCACTCGTCGGCGCCGAGCCGCCGACCCGACCCGCGACGCCGACGCAGACCCACGAGATGCGGGATGAGCCGCCGCCTCGCGGTGAACGCTCAATCGGCGTACCCACACTGCGCTCCTCGGACCCGGGCTGGACGGCGCAGCGCCTCGAGATCCCGGCACTCGGGATCAATGTGTCGGTCGCCTTCGCTGGCAGCACGGCGGACGAGCTCTTCCCGCCCCATGGAGGTGCCTACATCCTCCGATCCAGCTCCCAGCCCGGGCGCGGGACGAACTCCTATATGTTTGCCCACGCCATGCCTGATCTGTTCAAGCCACTCTGGTGGGCGCAGGCCGGTCAGCAGGTGATCGTGACCATGTCCGACGGGCAACAACTCGGCTACCGGATCACCGCGATCATCCCGGATGTGCCCTGCCCCGATGCAACCAAGCCAAAGCCGGCCAACCTCCCCCCTGCCCTCGCGAACGCGACCCACTGCGACCTCAGCTGGACGCTTCCCACGCCTGACGAGCGCATCTCACTCCAGACGAGCCAGGGCTTTAACCGCAACTACGGCGAACTGGTCATCATCGCGGAGCCTGACTGGCGCCGATAGCGAGCCGCGCCCATCAGGCCAGGAAGGTTAAGGTCAGCATGGTCCCGGGTGAGACACGGCTCACGATTCGATGATCTCGCGCCCGTAGGCGTCGAGGCAGTCTTCCTCCTCGCCATTCATGAGGTAGTTGTTGAACTGCGTCACGCCGGCGTCGCGGAGCTGATCGAGCCGCTCCCGGTGCGCCGATAGCGGGCCGACGATGGCGAACCGATCCGTGATCTCGTCGGACACGAAGCTGGCGTTATCGCTGCCGACTTCGGCGTGGTGGAGGTAGTTGTAGCCCTCGCGGTTCTCGACGTACTTCCACAGAGGCTCGGGCAGCTCGTCCTTGGGGTACTTGTTGATGAGGTCGACGACGTGGTTGCTCACGAGCGCCGGAAACCATCTCACCTTGTCGCGCGCCGCGGCGACGTCGTCCGACACGTAGGCGGGAGCGGCGGCCATGACCTCGATCGCATCGGGGTCGCGTCCTGCTGCTTCGGCTGACGCCCGGACGAAGCCCATGCACCAGCGGATGATGTCGGGGTCGGCGAGCTGGAGGATGATCCCATCCGCGACGCGGCCGGCGGCCGCGAGGGCCATCGGTCCATAGCCTGCCAACCAGATGGGAACCGGGCCGTGCTGCGCCCACGGCATCCGGACATCGGTCCCGTCGAGGGTGATCGTCTCGCCGGCGGTGAGCGCGCGAACGATGCGGCAGCACTCTTCCAAGTACGCGACGGTCGTCGGCTTCTTGCCCATGACGCGACGCGCACTGTCGCCGCGGCCGATCCCGAGGTCCATGCGCCCGCCGGTGACCTCGTTGAGGGTCGCCAGCGCGCTGGCAGTGACGGTGATGTCCCGCGTGGCCGGATTCGTGACGCATGTGCCGAGGCGCATGCCCTTCGTGGCTGCCCCCATGAGCGTCAGCAGCGGATAGGGGTCACGCCACAGGACGTGCGAATCGAACATCCAGCCGTAGCTGAAGCCGTTCGCCTCGGCGCGCTTGGCCAGCTCAACGCTACGACTGAACCGATGATCCGGCTTCAGCGTGATCCCATATCTCATGCTGTCTCTCCTCCGTCAGGCCCAGGAACGTCCACCGTCAGCTCGCCACGGCCGGCGCGAAACAAAATCATCTCGAGATCCTCGCTGCCGGCGCTGACGTCGCGGTGCACCAGCCAGGCAGGCATCCGCCCGACGTCCCCGGCGCGGACGATCGTCGAGTCCCTGCCTTCCTCGCCGTGCTCCCATCATCGGAGCACGCCGGCGAAGACGTAGGCATAGCTGTCGTACTCGCCATGGTGGTGCCACGGGGATGTGGATTCAGGCTCCAGCCGGAGGAAGCCGATCCACGCCTCGTCATCATGGAAGGCCTGCTGACCGACGACACCCGCAGGGAGACCCGTCGCCTGGCGTCGATGGTTGGGCCGGACCACGTTCGGTCGGCTTCGCTCAGTCCACATCGGTTCTCCGGCTCAACGGCATGGCCAGTTCCATAGTCTGGCTGCGAAGCTGTCAGTGAATATATCACTAATGATATAATCGCTGAATGAAGTGATCGCTCCTCAGTGAGCGATTGTCGAAGGGCGAGCCGAGGCGAGCGGCGCCACCGTTTCGGCGTCCGGTGCCCATCAGCCTGGCAATCTAAGGTCGAACCAAGTCTTCGTAGGCGTCCGGTCGGCGGTCGCGGAAGAACTGCCACGTCTGGCGAACCTCGGTGATCTGGTCGAGGTCCAGGTCGCGCACGATGAGCTCTTCGTCGTGAGCGTCCCCCACCTCGCCGATGAACTGCCCGCGCGGATCCACGAAGTAGGACTGGCCGTAGAAGTCGTCGTCACCCAGCGGCTCGATCCCCACCCGATTGATGGTGCCGACAAAGTATCCGTTCGCCAGCGCGTGCGACACCTGCTCGACGCGCCACAGATACTCGGACAGGCCGCGGGACGTGGCCGATGGAATGAACACCAGCTCCGCGCCGTTGAGCCCCAAAGCCCGCGCGCCCTCGGGAAAATGACGGTCGTAGCAGATGTACACGCCAACCTTGCCGACCGCGGTATCGAAGACCGGGTAGCCAGTGTTGCCGGGGCGGAAGTAGTACTTCTCCCAGAAGCCCTTGACGTGCGGAATGTGGGTCTTGCGGTACTTGCCGAGGTAGGAGCCATCGGCGTCGATCACGGCGGCCGTGTTGTAGTAGATGCCGGTGGTCTGCTCGTCCTCTTCGTACATCGGTACGATCAGCACCATGCCGGTCTCTTTTGCCAGCTCCTGCATGCGCTTCGTGGTCGGGCCGTTCGGGATGTGTTCGGTGTACGAGAAATACTGCGGGTCCTGGACCTGGCAGAAGTAGGGGCCATAGAACAGTTCCTGGAAGCACATGACCTTGGCGCCCTGCTCGGCGGCCTGGCGCGCATAGCCGATGTGCTTCTCGATCATCGATTCCTTGTCGCCGGTCCACTCCGCCTGGAGCAATGCCGCCCGAACGATTCGCGCCATATACGTTCGACCCTCCGAAATTTCTTGCTGCCGATGGAAGGCCGATACTCTACACCGACGCCGCGCCTGACCTATCTGCCGCCGATGCATCGATGTCCGCCTCGCGCGCTAGGCTTGGGCGACATGAACATCCTCGACATCGGCGTCCTGCTGCTCCTCCTGCTCAGCCTGGTTGCCGGCGCTCGTGCCGGGTTCCTGGGCCCAGTGCTCGGGCTGGCCGGCGCGGTCGTGGGTTTCGCCGCGGCGCTCCTCCTTGCCTCGCTCCTGCGCGAAGCGCTGGCTCAGATCGAGCAGCCGCTCCGCGCGCTCGTGACGCTGATGGGGCTCGGCGCCTTCGTGATCATGGGCGAAGCGACCGGCGCGGCGATCGGCGCGACCATGAGCCGCGGGATTCGGCGCAGCCCGTTCCGACCGCTGGATGCGCTCGGCGGTGCGGTCGTCGGGGCGGCCCACATTGTGCTGCTCGTCTGGCTCCTCGGCGGCATCCTGGCCGCCGGCATGGCGCCGTCCCTGGCTCCGCTGGCGCGCGAATCGGTCGCCGTCCGCCTCACCACCGAGGCATTCCCTCCGCCGATGGCCCTGGCCGGCCGCCTGCTCACCCTCCTCGACTCGACCGATCTGCCGCCACTGTTCGCCGGCCTCGAGCCACCGCCCGCCGAGCCGGTCGATCTGCCGCCCGACGCAGAGACGCGTGTCCTGGCGCAGTCCGCGCTGGCAAGTACGGCACGGATCACGAGCAGCGGCTGTGGTGCCGGCAGCCTGTCGGTCGGGAGCGGCTTCTTCGTCACGGCCACGCACGCGATCACCAACGCCCATGTCGTGGCCGGCAGCACGGACACCACCGTCAGCATCGGCGGCGCGACGTTCGCCGCTGTGGTGGTGGCCTTCGACGACGAGGCCGACCTCGCCCTGCTCCACGTTCCCGACGCACAGGCTCCCGCGCTTCAACTCACGACGGGGCCACCGGCACGCGGCACGGCCAGCGTGGCACTCGGCTATCCGGGCGGCGGAGGCCTGACCGTCACCGCGGCCGCCGTGACCGCCACGTATCAGATCAACGGGCCAAATATCTACGGCGCCGGCACGTCCCAACGAAGCGTCGTCGAACTGCGCTCCGGGATCCAACGCGGTAACAGCGGTGGTCCTCTGGTGGTCGCGCCCGGGGCTGTCGGCGGCGTGATCTTCGGAGCCTCGCGGATGAACGATGAGGTCGGCTACGCCATCGGCGCCGATCAGGCGACGGCGAGCATCGGTCCATTCATCGGGTCAACGACAGCCGTCGAGACCGGCGCCTGCCTGTAGGCTTCGATCATGCCCGGGGACGTCACGCCAAGATCGCCTTCATCGGCTCGCATTCGGTGCGCAAGTCGAACGCCGTGCACGCCTTTGCCTCGACCATTGGTCGTGCGGGACGCTCGGTCGAGGTGGGACGCGAGGTGATCCGTTTCAACCCGCTCGGCCTCAACGAGGGCGCAACGCCGGAAGCCCAGCTGTGGGTGCTGATGACACAGATCCAACAGGAGTTGGAGCTGGCTTCGCGCGCGGAAGTGCTGGTGACCGACCGATCGGTGGTGGACAACTTCGCGTACTACCTTCGCGTCACCGGCGGTGAGGATCCATTCCGCGTCGAGCCGTTGATCCGTCGCTGGGCGTCGAGCTATGACCTGTCGGTGCGTCTGCTCCCCGACATGGGACTGCTGGCCGACGGCGTGCGCTCGACCTCGGACGTATTCCGCGATGAGATCGAAGCCATCCTCGACCGCATCCTGCCCATCTACCTGCCTTCGGACCGATGCGTCAGCGTCCCCGCCTCGAGCGTGACCGCGGAGTTCGAGTGGTGGGTGATCGGCGAGCGCCTGGCCGGGATGGTGGGCGAACCGCTGGTCGACGGCCAGCTCACCACGCCCCTCGGTTGAAGGCGCCGGTCTACCGGCGGAACGTGACGCGAGGACGCGTCTGGTGCCACGAACCGCCGACGTATCGGCGACATCACCAGCACGGACGATCTCGAGCGCTGCGGCATCCGGGAGGCAGGCTCTGCCATCGTGTTCCGGTTGACCGATCCAACGAGGCAGACATGCGCTCGATTCTGGCAGTCATGGCCATCGAGTCGATTGCACCGAACGTCCGCACCGTGGTCGAAGCGAATAATCCGATGCACGTCCCCCACTTCCGGCGCGCAGAGGCCGATGAGATCCTCGTCACCTCGCGATTGGCCTCGCGACTGCTCGCGCGGTCAGCGCTCTACCCGGGCCTTTCCGAGTTGGTGACCGATATCGTCTCCGGCGGCCACGGCTCGGAACTCTACCGCGTCGCGCTGCCCGCGGATTACGTTGGCCTGTCAGTCGATGAACTCTCTGCCAAGCTGCGCGGCGAGCATCGCGCCACGCTCCTGGCCGTCACCAGGGACGGTCACTCGATGACGAATCCGGCGGCCGACTTCCTACTTCAGGCTGGCGACGACGCGGTGGTCGTGGCCGAGGGCACGGAACGCTGCATCCGCTCGAGCTCCAGCACGGCTGACACTGAGCCGCCGACATTGCTCAGCAGCAAACGAGGCCGGTAGACTGGTGCGCAACGACAATGACCCCGAGCGAATCATTCGCGGCGGCCGGCGGAGGGAGCCGTCGCCACAGTGAGGAGCAACACTCATGTCCACGTTCGATATGACCGTGATGCGGCGGCGCGCGGTGCCCGCCATGCTATTTGCGCTCGTTCTCGTGCTCGGCGCCTGCACGCCAGCCGACGATGGTGACGGCAGCGCAGATCCCGGCACGAGCGCAGATCCGGGCGCCACGGCAAGTCAGGCTGCCGGAGGCAACGGCGGCGACAATCAGCTGTCCATCGCCACCGGCGGCACCGGCGGCGTCTATTACCCGCTTGGCGGCGGCTTCGCGACCGTCATCGGCGAGCAGATCGACGGGTACTCGGCGACCGTGTCGGAGACCAACGCATCGGTCGACAACATGCAGCTGATCGGTGACGGTGGTGCGGACCTGGCGCTGGTGCTGGGCGATACCGCCGCGGATGCGGTCAATGGCGAGGCCGACTTCGAGGGCGCGGCCGTGAGTTCATGCGCGCTCGGCCGGCTGTACGACAACTACACCCAGATCGTGACGAGCGCCGATTCTGGCATTACCAGCATCGAGGACATGGAGGGCATGAACGTATCGCTCGGGTCGCCGGGGTCAGGTACGGAGATCATCGCGCTGCGCATCCTGGAGGCCGCAGGGATCAATCCCGACAGCGGCATCAGCCGGCAGCAGCTGGGCGTGACCGAGACGGTCGACGCGCTGCGCGACGGCACCATCGACGCCGGCTTCTGGTCCGGCGGCCTTCCGACCGGCGCGTTGGTCGACTACGCCACGACAGGCGACATGGTCCTGATCCCGCACGGCGCGCACGCCTCTGCGCTGCAGGACGCCTACGGCCCGTACTACACCGAGACGGAGATCCCGGCCGATACCTATGAGGGCCAGTCGGAGGCGGTCTCCGTGATCATCGTGCCGAACGTCCTGGTCGCCAATCCCGACCTCATGGATGAGGCTCTGCAGGAGCAGATCACGGCCGCAATCTTCGACAGCCGCGAGCAGCTGACCGACGTCCACCCGGCGGCGGCTGACCTCGATCCGAGCACGGCCGGCGACGTCGACTACATGGACGTCTGCCCGGGGTCGCAGACCTACTTCGACGGGCAGTAACGTTGACGGACCGAAGGCGAGGCCGGCGCACCGGCCTCGCCTTGGTCGCCTTCCTCATCGCCGCGACCCTGGCGACCACCGGCGCCAGGACCGGCGACCGCGGCGTGGTCGTTGTGACCGAGCCGGGCGGAAACGTCCTGGCACGGGTGCCGCTGGAAGGGGCTGGCCGCTTCTCACTGCGCTATCGGAACTCCCTGTACGGGACGCTGGCCAAGGAACACTTCACACTCTCTCCGGACGGCAGTTTCCAGCTGCGCGCGCTGGAAGCCGAGCAGCTCGCCGTCCTCGAGGAGTACTACGCGGTAAACGTCGCGCCGGAACGCGGTGAATCTGGGTGGTGGACCGCTCCCCCCGCATATGAACTGGAGCTCGACGAGCTACGAGTGGCAGCCACCGATCTCGGGCAGCGATCGCTGCTCGTGCCGGGCCAGCCACCGCTTGACCTTTGGCCACTCGTCGAGGATCGGGTGCCCTCGGTCATCATCACCATCGAGAAGGGCCGATGAGCCAAGAGGAGCAACCCGACCAGGAGGCGGCAGTCGACCAGGACGCGCTCATCGCCGAGTACGAGGCGGAGAAACCGGCCCGCAAGCTGAGCGGAATTCCACTTCTCATCGTCCAGGTGCTCGGTGCATCGCTGGCGCTGCTCGGCCTGTGGTGGGTCTTCAACCCGATTTCGAAGCAGCTTTACCTGCCGCTGTTCGCCATGCTGGTGCTGGCAACGACCTTCCTGCTGTACCGCGGGTGGGGACGTTCAGCGAATACGCGGGACGACGGTCGGCCCGACCATCCTCACGTCGTCGACTGGCTCCTTGCGATCACGACCATCGCGGTATTCGGGTACATCGCGCTCGACTGGCAGACGTTCTTCCGCAGCTCGGTTTCTCCGGGGTTCGAGGAACTCGTGGTCGGCACCATGGTCATCGGTCTCGTGCTGGAGGCGACCCGTCGCACGGTGGGTTGGATCGTGCCCGTCATCATCGTCTTCGTCCTCCTGTATGGATTCTTCGGCGCGTCCTTCCCCGCGCCCTTCGATCATCCCGGGTACGGCTGGCCGCGCCTGGTCGGGCACAACGTGCTGAGTACCTCGGGAGTGTTCGGCGTCCCGCTCGACGTCGCGGCGACCTACATCATCCTGTTCACCATTTACGGTGCAGTGCTCGAGTACTCCGGGGCCAGCAAGTTCTTCCTCGACATCTCCTTCGCCGCGTTCGGGCAGTCGCGAGCCGGTCCGGGGCGAACGGTGACGCTCGCCGGCTTCCTGCTCGGCACCGTATCGGGCTCGGGCGTCGCGACCACCGTGACCCTGGGAAGCGTGGCGTGGCCGGTGCTCAAGCGTGCCGGGTATCCGCGCGAGGAGGGCGGCGGGGTCCTGGCCGCGGCCGGCATCGGCGCCATCCTATCCCCACCGACGCTCGGAGCCGCGGCCTTCATCATCGCCGAGTACCTGCGCGTGCCCTATTTGGACGTGCTCATCTGGGCCACCGTCCCGACACTGCTGTATTACCTGGGCATCATCCTCGCCGTGGAGATGGACGCGCGGCGATTTCGGACCCAACCAGTGGCGATCGAGACACTGTCAGTGCGACAGCTGCTGCTGCGCTACGGCTATCACTTCAGCTCGTTGATCGCCATCGTCGTTTTTCTGGCACTGGGACTCACGGCGTTCCGGGCGGTCGTGTTCGCCACCGCCCTTGCGTTCCTGCTGAGCTTCCTCGATCGGCAACACTGGCTGACGCCGCGGCGAGCCTGGGATGCGCTGGCGGCGGGAGGGATCGGTGTCCTCGCAATCGCGCCCGTCATGGCCGGGGCCGGGATCATCGTCGGGGTCCTCACGCTGACCGGCCTGGCGCTCGACCTGGCCGGCATCATCGTGTCGTTTGCCGGGGGCAATTTGCTGTTCACGGCAATCCTCTCGGCCATCTCGGTGGTCCTGCTGGGCCTGGCGGTGCCCGTGACGGCGAGCTTCATCATCAGCTACGTGATCATCGGCCAGGCGCTCCGGGACCTCGGGGTCGCCGACTATGCGGCCGCCATGTTCGTCTTCTATTACGCCGTCCTGTCCGAGGTCTCGCCACCGACGGCGCTTTCCCCGTTCGCGGCCGCGGCCATCACTGGCGGCAAGGCGGTCAAGACGATGTGGCTGACCTGGAAATACACCCTCCCCGCCTTCCTCGTCCCGTTCGTCTTCGTGCTCGCACCGCAGGGCGAAGGTCTGCTGCTCCAGGGCGACATCGGGACGATCATCATCGCCTGCGTGACCGGTGCGTTGGCGGTCGCCGCCCTGGCCGTCGTCACTGGCGCCTGGATCCTGGGACCGGCCACCTGGCCGGAGCGCGTCCTGTTCGGCGTCGGCGCGCTGGCGCTGCTCATCACCGAACCGATCTGGATCGGCATCGGCGCCGTCTCCATCATTGCTGGAATGGGACTGCATCTCTGGCGACGGCGCGGGCCAGCTACGGCGGTCGGCTGACGATGGAGTTCGAGCTTCGCGGCCGAACGGCCGTGGTCGGAGGCGCCACCTCGGGGCTTGGCCGCGCTTCGGCGGCGGCGCTTGCCGCGGAAGGCTGCAACCTTGTGATCTGGTCGCGCAGGACCGATGCTCTCGCTGCCACCGCTCGCGAGCTCGCCTCCAGCCACGGTGTCACGGTCGACCACGTCGCGGCCGATGCGGCCGACCCCGAGGCCGCCGCGATCATCGCCGAAGCGGCCATGGGTTTCGCGCCCATCGACATCCTGGTGCTCAACGCCGGTGGTCCGCCGACCGTCGATCCCACGGGAACCGATGCCGAGGGCTGGAATCGGTCGCTGCAACTGCTGGCCGCGACGCCGATTGCGCTCGCCACCCGCCTCCTGCCCGGCATGCGTGAACGTGGATGGGGACGGGTCGTCGCCATCCTGTCGAGCGGCGTGCGCCAGCCCATCAACGACCTCGTGTACTCGAACGCCGGACGATCGGCGCTCGCCGCCTGGCTCAAGACGACGGCCCGCGCCATCGCCGCGGAGGGCGTCACGCTCAACGGTGTGCTGCCCGGCGCATCGCCACGCCGCGCATTCATGAACTTGACTCCGGCCGCGCCGAGCGCGAGGGCAGCTCCGAGGATGCGGTCCGCGCCGCACACATCGGCACCATCCCGGCCGGGCGCTACGGGCGTCCCGAGGAGCTGGGAGCCCTCGTCGCATTCCTCGCCTCGGAGCGCGCCTCCTATCTCACCGGCCAGATGATCGCCGTCGATGGTGGGCTGATCGCCGGGCTGTAAGATCCGCGCCATGACCGACGATGTCCTCCGCCGCGCGGCCGACCTGGCTATCCAGTTTCGTCACGGCCTCCCAGAGCGTCATGTTGGAGCCCAGACGGATCGCGCCACTTTGCTCGCCGCACTGGGAGGGCCGCTGCCCGAGGCCGGCACCGACCCGGTGGAGGTCATCGAACAGCTCGCCGCGGCCGCGGATCCGGGGATCATCGGCATGTCGGGCCCGCGCTACTTCGGATTCGTCATCGGCGGCTCGCTGCCAGCCAGCGTCGGGGCGGACTGGCTGACCTCGGCATGGGACCAGAACGCGGGGATCTACGCGGCCGGGCCGTCGGCCTCGGTGGTGGAAGAGGTTGCGGCGGCGTGGCTGCTCGAGCTCTTGGACCTGCCCGCCACCGCCAGCGTCGGCTTCGTGACCGGAGCGCAGATGGCGAACTTCAGCTGCCTGGCGGCAGCGCGACACGCCGTCCTGGCCCGCGCAGGGTGGGACGTGGGAGCGCGCGGGTTGAGCGGCGCGCCGGAGATCACGGTGGTCGTCAGTGACGAGGCGCACGCCACCGTGCTCACGGCACTTGGCTATCTCGGCCTCGGCCGCGAGCGAAACCTGCGAATCCCAGCGGACGCCCAGGGCCGAATGCGCGTCGATCAGCTCGAAGGCATCCTCGGTCGGGTCGATGGCCCGCTCATCGTCTGCCTCCAGGCCGGCAACGTGAACACCGGCGCCTTTGACGACGCCGTCCGTGCCACCGAGGCGGTGCGCCGGCACCCGAACACGTGGGTCCACGTCGATGGCGCGTTCGGACTCTGGGCTCGATCCTCCGCCGATCTCGCATCCGCCGCCGCCGGCCTCGAAGCCGCGGACTCGTGGGCGGTCGACGGGCACAAGTGGCTCAACGTCCCGTACGACAGTGGCTTTGCCATCGTCGCCGATCCCGCGGCGCACGTCGCGGCTCTCGCTCCGGCCGCCGGGGCCTACATCCAGTACGCCGCCGCCGAGCGCGATCCGTTCAACTTCGTGCCCGAGTACTCGCGTCGCGCCCGCGGCTTCGCCACCTATGCCGCCATCCGCGAGCTGGGACGCGAGGGGGTCGCCGGCATGATCGAGCGCTGCTGCACCATTGCGGCGCACATGGCCGACCGGCTTCGCGTCGTCGAGGGCATCGAGGTGCTCAATGACGTCGTGCTCAACCAGGTCCTGGTCCGCTTCCACCCGTCCGCGGGCGGGGACGTTGACGCCCACACGCGCAGCGTCGTCGCACGCATCCAGGCCGATGGCGGCGCCTGGCTGGGCGCCACCACCTGGCACGGCATGGCCGCCATGCGCATTTCAGTCAGCAACTGGTCCACTTCCCAGGCCGATGCCGACCGCGCCGTCGAGCTCATCCTGCGCTCCGCCGCCGACGCCTGATCCCGGCGCGGACCGAGACCCGCACGCCCGTTGCCGCGTGTGGTGTAATCGGGGTTCGGGTGGACCAAAGGCAACGGAGACCGGAATGGCGATCGAGATCGAGCACGGAACCATGACCGGCGACGAGATGGTCGCCCTCACCAAGCGCCACACGCTGTTCGAGTGGTCGGCCCAGAGTAAGGTTGACCCGATCCCGGTCGCCGGCGCTAAGGGCTGCTACTTCTGGACGCCGGAGGGCAAGCGCTACCTCGACTTCAACTCGCAGCTGATGTGCACGAACATCGGCCATGGCCATCCGAAGGTGATCGAGGCCATCGCGCGCCAGGCGGAGACCCTCGCCTACGCCAACCCGTTCATGGCCACCGAGCCGCGCGCGCGCCTGGGACAGAAGCTGGCCGAGATCACCCCCGGCGATATCGACACCTTCTTCTTCACCAACGGCGGCGCCGAGGCCAACGAGAATGCCATCAAGCTCGCCCGCATGGTCACCGGGCGCAACAAGATCCTCGCCCGCTACCGCAGCTACCACGGCGGCACCGCCGGTGCCATCAGCCTCACCGGCGACCCTCGCCGATGGGCGTCTGAGCCTGGTATCCCCGGCGTCGTGCGTGTGCTCGATCCGTACCACGGCATCCAGCGCGGCTGGGACACCGCCGCCGAGTCGCTCGCGAACCTCGAGGAGACGATCCAACTCGAGGGACCGAACACGATTGCCGCTTTCATCCTCGAGACGGTCGTCGGCACGAACGGCATTCTCGTTCCACCCGATGGCTACATCCAGGGTGTTCGCGACATCTGCGACCAATACGGGATCCTCATGATCGCCGACGAGGTGATGGCCGGCTTCGGGCGCACCGGCAAATGGTTCGCCATCGATCACTGGGACGTCGTGCCCGACCTGATCACCATGGCCAAGGGCCTGACCAGCGCCTACGTGCAGCTCGGTGCGCTCGGCATGCGGCGCAAGTACGCGGAGCATTTCGAGAACAACGTGTTCTACGGGGGCTTGACCTACAACTCGCACCCGCTGGCCTGCGCCACTGCCCTGGCGACCATTCAGGTGTACGAGGACGAGAACCTCATCGAGCGAGCCGCGCAGATGGGCGAGGTCCTCAAGCAGCATCACGCCGATCTGGCGGCGAAGCATCCGAGCATCGGCGCAACGCGCAGCATCGGCCTATTCGGACTCATCGAGCTCGTGCGCAACCGCGACACCATGGAGCCGATGGCGCCCTTCAACGGCACCAGTGACGAGATGGCGGCCCTCGGCAAGTTCTTCCGCACCGAAGGCCTCTACACGTTCGTGCGCTGGAACTATTTCTTCACCAACCCGCCGCTGGTCATCAGCGAACAGGAGATGGCCGAAGGCTTCGAGATCATCGATCGGGCGCTTGAAATCACCGATGCCGCGCTCACCTGAGCGCGGCTGGCTGCGGCCGATCGTCACCTTCGCGGTCTTCGCCGCGTTTCTTTTCGTCATCTGGGAGGGCCTGAAGTTCGTCGGCGGCGACCCGTGGCGCACCGAGACGTGGATCTGGGAGCCGCCGCTCGAGATCTGGCTCGCGTCCGACCTGCTGCTGCCGCACGTGTGGGACATCGTCGGCGCGCTCGCCGCGCCGGTGCAGCGCGGGTCGGACGAGTCGCTGGCGCAATTCCTGGCGGGGGCGGCGTTTTACACCTGGCGTGAGGCGGCCATCGGTTTCTTGCTGGGGGCGACCATCGGCATCGGCCTGGCGGCGCTGTTCGTGCATTCGAAGCTCATGGAGCGAGCATTGGTCCCGTATGTCATCGCCAGCCAGACGATCCCGATCATCGCCCTGGCCCCCATGATCGTCTTCGCCTTCGGGCCGAACGTGCTGAGCGTCGTGATCATCGCCACCTACCTGACGTTCTTCCCGGTCACCATCGCCATGATCAGCGGACTGCGCTCGCCCGATCCACGCGCCCTGGAACTCATGCGCTCGTATGCCGCATCGCGCTGGAGCGTGTTTTGGAAGGTTCGGATGCCCGCATCGCTGCCGTACCTGTTCACGGCGCTGAAGATCAGCGCCACGGCCAGCATCGTGGGCGCGATCGTGGGCGAGGGACCCGGCGGCATCCCGAACGGCCTCGGTCGAGCCATCATCAACTTCAACAGCCAGTACATCAGCGGCCCCGAGAAGCTGTGGGCGACCATCGTCGCCTGCGCCATCCTCGGAATCGCCTTCTTCACCCTGATCCGGATCGCCGAACTTGCCGCACTACGCGGTCGCGGTCTCCGCACCGAGGCTGCCTGATGACCGAATCCTCCCAGCCCACCCCGGTCGTCCGCGTCAGCGGCGTTGACAAGCAATTCACGGTCGGCCACGGGATCACCACCGCGCTCGATGGAATTGACCTCGAGATTGGACGCGGCGAGTTTGTCAGCCTGATCGGACCTTCGGGCTGCGGGAAGAGCACGCTGCTGCGACTCATCGGCGACCTCACCGCGCCGACGGCCGGCAGCGTCGAGGTCAACGGCAAGCCCGCCCACGCCGCCCGCCTTGGACGGGAATACGGCATGGTCTTCCAGGCCCCCGTCCTGTTCGAGTGGCGCAGCGTCTCCGACAACGTCAAGCTGCCGCTCGAGTTGCTCGGCATGGACCGATCCGAGCGCGATGCCCACGCCCGGGAGATGCTCGCGCTGGTGGAGCTGAGCGATTTCGCGAGCCACCATCCGTATCAGCTGTCGGGTGGCATGCAGCAGCGGGTGGCGATCGCGCGGGCGCTGGCCATCCAACCGTCCATCCTGCTCATGGATGAGCCGTTCGGCGCGCTGGACGAGATGACCCGCGAGCGCATGAACACCGAGGTCCTGCGCATCTGGCAGCAGACCGGCACGACGATCGTCTTCGTCACCCACTCGATCCCCGAGGCGGTGTTCCTCTCTACCCGGGTGGCGGTCATGAGCGCGCGCCCGGGCCGCATCACGCACGTTGTGGACGTGGCACTGCCGCAGCCCCGCAACGAAGCGACGCGCGAGGATCCGCGTTACTTCCGCCACGTCACCGAGGTGCGTGAAGCGCTGCGTTCCGACGGGGCCCTGGGCGCGGAGCCCGCGCTCGTGTCCGAGGAGCGCATGGCGGCGGAGGGTGGGATCGGATGACGGCGGCCGCGTCATCGGTCGGCATCCCGTTGCCCCCGCGACCGGGGCGCCTGCTCCGGATGGGCCGTACGGTGCGTTACTACGTGCCGGCCATCGCGGTCTTCATCGGCGTCATCGTGCTCTGGGAGCTCGCCGTGCGTGGCGTCGGCATGCAGGCCTTCATCCTGCCCGCTCCGTCGGCCATCGGTGCGGCGCTGGTCGAGAACTGGGGAGCCGGTCGCTGGCCATTGTTCGAGGCGGCTCGCGTCACGTTGTTCGAGGCGGTGGGCGGTCTCCTCATCGGCACCACCGTCGGGCTCATCGTGGCCTTCGGCATCGCGCGCTGGGCGACCACGCGTGACGCGGTCCTACCATTCGCCATCGCGGCCAATGCCATCCCGATCATCGCCATCGCGCCGATCTTCAATGCCTGGTTCGGGATCACCAACCCGCTGTCAAAGATGATGATCGCGGCGCTGCTCGTCTTCTTCCCGATCATGATCAACGTGACGCGCGGCCTGACCCAGGTCGAGCCATCGGCCCTGGAGCTCATGCGCTCGTATGCCGCGTCCGATTGGGAGGTGCTGCGCAAGCTGCGGCTGCCGAATGCGCTTCCCTACTTCCTGACCGCGCTCAAGGTGGCGACCACGCTCAGCCTCATCGGAGCCATCGTGGGCGAGTACTTCGGTGGTGCCTCGAACGTCATCGGTCGGGTGGTGGTGCAGTCCGCATCGGCATTGCGCTTCGACGTAACCTGGGCCGCCATCCTGCTCGGGGCGATCACCGGAATCGCGTTCTACCTCGCGATCGTTGCCCTCGAACGTGTGCTCATCCCCTGGCATTCCACGGTGCGCGGCGAGCATCCCGGGTGAATCAGTGTGGATAAGTCGCGCTTGATGCGCGCTTGATCCGTAGAATCCGCCAATCTAAGGGGGGAATCCCCGAGCAATGGCAATACAAGGAGCCGAGTGGATGAAGCGATCCCGGATCTGGTTGAGCGTCGCAGTGAGCGCGATGCTCGTTCTGGCCGCCTGCGGTACGCAGACCGGCGGAGAGAGTGACGCGCCCGGTGGCAGCGACGGGGCAAGCGATGATGGTAGCGGGGCCGAGATGACATCGGTCAGTCTCCAGCTCCAGTGGGCGCCGCAGGCGCAGTTCGCCGGCTACTTCGCGGCGGTTGAAGAGGGGTATTACGAAGAAGAGGGCATCGACCTCGAGATTGTCGATGGCGGGCCGGATGTCATTCCTCAGCAGGCCGGATCGGCCGCCGACGGACCCGAGTTCACCATCAGCTGGGTACCGAAGGTGCTCGAGGCGCGCGAGGCAGGCTCCGACCTCGTCAACATCGCCCAGATCTTTCAACGCTCCGGCACCCTGTCGGTCGCTTGGGCCGATTCGGGCATCACCTCTCCCGCGGACTTCGCGGACAAGAAGGTCGGCGTTTGGGACTTCGGCAACGAATTCGAAGTGACCGCCGCCGCCAGCGCCGAGGGCCTGGAGCAGGATGTCGACTACGAGAAGGTCATCCAGAACTTCGACATGCTCGCGTTCCTGGCCCGGGACATCGATGTCGCCGAGGCCATGATCTACAACGAGTTCGCCCAGGTCCTGGAGACCGAGAATCCTGACACCGGCGAGCTCTACCAACCCGAGGACATGAACGTCATCGACTACAACGAGGTCGGCACGGCCATGCTCCAGGACGCGATCTTCGCACGTGCCAGTTGGCTCGCTGAGGACGGCAACGAAGATGTCGCCGAGGGCTTCCTGCGCGCGAGCTTCCGTGGCTGGATCTTCTGCCGCGACAACCCCGACGACTGCGTCGGATACACGACCGATGCGGGCTCGACGCTCGGTGCCGGACACCAGGCCTGGATGATGAACGAGATCAACCCGCTCATCTGGCCGTCACCTGACGGGATCGGCATGATGGACGCCGATCAGTGGCAGCAGACCGTGGACATCAGCCTCGAATCCGCGATCATCGACGAGGCGCCGCCGGAGGACGCCTATCGCACTGATCTCGCGGAGGCTGCGCTCGAAGGTCTCGACGACGCCACGGGCGACGACTTCACCCCGGGCACCGTGGAGCCCACAGCGGGCGGCGAATAGACCGATACGGCCCTCGCGTCTGCACGCGCCCCTCTTCGATCCGTCGGAGAGGGGCGCAATTCATGTCGGGCGCCGACCGCATGGTCACGCGCGCCGGTCTGAAGGCTCGGGTTCAGCCACTTGTTCAGCATCGTCGCGATCGCGGCTCTCTGCCGTGCGCTCGTGCATCTCGGCGGCCCCCTCGCCGGGAACGCCATCATCGTCCTCGATCCCGGCGGCAGGCCCGTCCGAGTCGGCCCGCCCGGCAGCGGACTCCTCGGCGCGGCGCACGAGGAGAGGAAGGAGCGGCGGCACGATCAACGTGGTGAGGATGGCCATGCCCACGACAACCGAGTAGATCTCGGAGTCGATGGCGCCGGTCGAGAGCCCCAACCCGGCCACCACGATCCCGACCTCGCCTCGCGGCACCATCCCCCACCCGATCAGCGTGGCGCGCGCCCGACCCTGCCCGAGCGCGCCGACGAACGCGCCGACGAACTTCGAGGCCACCGCGAGGCCGGTGATCGCGGCCAGCAGCACCAGCGCATCCATGTTGGCGAGCCCGGCGATATCGACCTGTGCGCCGATGAACCCGAAGAAGAACGGCGTAAAGAAGGCCGCGACCGGCGCGACCTCGGCCTCGAGAGCATGGCGCTCGCTCGACTCACCCACGACCATGCCGGCCAGGAAGGCGCCGATGATGGCGGCCAGCCCGACGACCGACGCGAGCGCCGCCAGGCCGAGCATGATGATCATGCCGGGCAGGAAGGGCGTCTCGGCGAACTCCGGGTCGGTGAGGATCGAGCGACGCCGGCGAAGGATGCGCGTGCCGCCGATCACGACCACCGCGATGAACAGCAGTGCCACCACCAGCAGCGACAGGATGTTGCCGATGGCGAAGCTCCCGGCCGCCACGCCGGAGGCGACCGACAGGATCATGATCGCCAGGACGTCGTCGATGACCGCGGCGCCCAGGATGATGCGTCCGCTCTGCGTGCTCAGCGCCCCGAGATCGCGCAGCACATTTGACGTGATCCCCACGCTGGTGGCCGTGAGCGCCGCGGCGAGGAAGATCGCAAGCGCAAGGTCACCGCCCGCCAATTCAGCTGCCAGGAAGCCGCCGCCGAAGGGCAGGATGACGCCAAGAATGCCGACCGCCAACGCGGTGCGGCCCACCCGCAGCAGGTCGTGCAGGCGCGTCTCGAGCCCGACCTGGAACAGGAGCAGCACGACGCCGATCTCCGCGAACAGCGTCGTCTCCGCGTTCACCTCGTACACGCCGAACACGGCGGGACCGGCGAGCACGCCACCCAGGATCTCGCCGACCACCGTCGGCTGTCCCATGCGCCGGAAGAGCTCGTTGCCGATCTTGGCGGCCACGAGGATGGCGAAGAGCTGGATCAGGATCTGGGTCAGGTGGTCCATCGGAAGGAATGATGCTCCCTGCGGCACAAGAGGCCACGCATTGCGCAGCCTCCACCTTGGCGCCGATGCTACGGGTCCGGCGCCGAACCCCACCCCACCGGTCAAGTCTAGCCGATGCGGTCCGGCCGGTATGATCCGCCCATGCCGCCCAAACCGTGCCCCAAGCAATGACGGGCCTGGGCCTCACCCTGCTTGTGGCGCTCGGGGCGGCGCTCGCGCTCGGCGCGCTGGCGCATCGGCTCAGGCTGCCGCCCATGCTCGGCTACATCGCCGCCGGGCTCGTGGTCGGGCCGGCCACGCCTGGCTTCGTGGCGGACCGCGAGGAAGTGCTGGCCCTCGCTGACGTCGGCGTCGCGCTGCTGATGTTCAGCATCGGTTTGCAGTTCAGCATCGGCGAGCTGCGTTCGGTTGGTGCGCGAATCCTGGCGGGAACGCCCATCCAGGTTGCAATCACCATGGGCATCGGTACCGGCACCGGTCTGCTCCTCGGTTGGTCCCTGGTGGAGGCGCTCTTCATCGGCGGCGCCGTATCGGTCTGTTCGACGGTTGTGCTCGTGAAAGTTGCCGGCGAGAGCGCACTCCACACGACCTCGTACGGGCGAGCCGCACTGGGCGTGTCGATCGTGCAGGACCTCATAACCGTGGTCCTGGTCGTGGCGCTGACCGCCCTGGGAAGCCGCGAGGAGGAGCCGCTGATCAACCTGCTCGGCCGCGTGGCGGTGGCGCTCGGCTTCGTTGCGCTGGTGCTGATCGGAGGCTCGCGCCTGCTACCGCGCCTGCTGGGCATGATCGCCGGCCTGCGATCGCGCGAGCTGTTCGTCATCAGCGTGGCCGTCATCGCCATCGGCACGGCGTTCGCCGCCAGCGCGCTCGGCGTGAGCGTTGCTCTCGGCGCATTCGTCGCCGGGCTGGCACTGGCCGATTCGGACCTGACCGCCAGCGTGCTGGGCGAGATCGTGCCGCTGCGCGAGCTGTTCAGCACCTTCTTCTTCGTCTCGATCGGCGTTTTGCTTCAGCCGGGCGCAATCATCGAGGCCTGGCCGGTGGTGCTTGGCCTGCTGGTGATCATCACGCTCGGCAAGGCTCTTCCCGTCGCTGCGCTGGCGCACTTCGACGGCCAACGGCCGTCATCCGCGCTGCGTTCCGGCGCGCTCATCGGCCAGAGCGGCGAGTTCAGCTTCGTCCTTGCCTCAGCGGGACTGGCGGTCGGAGCGGTGCAGCGCGACACGTTCAGCCTGGCGATGGGTGCCGTCGTCATATCCATTCTCACCGCTGAGCCGTTGTTGGCGGTCGCACGAAGGTTGGGCACACGGTTGGACGCCGTGGCAAGGTATCCCGCATTGGTTGGCGACGAGCCCGCCGCGGGCCTGCGGCGCCATGCCGTGATCCTGGGCTACGGGCGGGTCGGTCGGTCGGTGGCACGCGTGCTCGGGTCGCGTGGCTTCGGATGGGTGGCCGTCGACGGTGACTACGCGGTGGCGCGTGAAGCTCGCCTGGCCGGTGCCCCGATCATCTACGGCGAGGCCGGTGCCCCATCCGTTCTCGACCAGGCGCATGTCGCCGATGCGCACGCCATCGTCGTCGCCATTCCCGATGCGCTCGCAACCCGGCAGGCGGTGGCTTACGCGCGCATGCGGAATCCGCGGGTCGAGATCGTGGCTCGCGCGCACTCGGAGGCCGAAGAAGCCGACCTTCGACGACTCGGCGTCGCGCGGGTCGTCCTGGCCGAGCGCGAGGTCGGCAACGAACTCGTGCGGCACGCCCTGCGCCGCTTCGGCGTCAGCGACCGGGAATCCGCCGCGATCCTCGACGCCCGCCGCCGGTAACCGGTGCGGGCTATGTTGTGCCAGGCGGCCTCAGCCGCGCGCCGCCCAAGCCTCGCCGATTCGCTCGACGAGTTCTTCGAGCGAATTCACCGTGAGCGCGGGAACGGTTCCATTTGGCATGTGCTGGATGACGCCCCACGGTCCGCGACGGATCCAGACGGCACGCATGCCCGCCGCAGCCGAAGGAAGCACGTCGTTGTCCACGCGATCTCCGACGTAGGCGACTGATCCCGGATCAGGCCCGCCCATCAACTCGAGGGCCTTCGCGAAGAACTCGGGGTCCGGTTTCGCGACATCCAATCCCTCGCTCATCGCCATGACCTCCGCGTCGACGCCGATGGCGCGCAGCTCATCGGCGCGCGATGCGGGCTGGTTGCCAACGATCGCGAGCCGATACCCGGCGTCGCGCAGACCATCGAGCCCGCGCAGCGCATCGGGGTAGAGGTCGTGAGCCTGGAAGCCGCCATATGCGTCCTCGACTGATGCCATGCGCAACCGCCAATCATCGGCGCCGAAGATCGGGAAGACGTCACGGTCCTCCCCGCCTCGCTCGATCACCGCACCGAGGGCGGCCAGGAAGGTCAGGCGCGGGACGCCCAGCTCATCGGCCCAGATGGACCAGACCCGCGTCTCGTCGATCAGCGTCTCGCCGACGTCCAGGCACACCCAGCGTTGGCTCACGTCCCTCGCGCCCGGCGGCGCTCAATGAGGCGCGCGGCGAGGCCTTCCAGCTCCTCGACGCCGAATGGCTTGCGAAGGGCGTGCACGTCGGGAAGGGCGCGCAATGCGTCACCATGCTCCTCGAGCGAGCGGATGTCGCCGGTGCAAACGATAATCGGCACTTCTGCCAGGCCCGGACGCGCACGCATGGCCTCGACGAATGCCACGCCAACGGGCTTGTCGCGCCAACCGCCGCCGATCCGGAGGTCCACGATCACGAGCTCCGGTCCGCACTCCTCGATTTCCTCGGGGCTACTCGGAAGCTCCAGGAAGTGGCAGGCCACCTCGGCGCCCAACGCCTCACCGAGAATCTCCTCGACGAGAGAGATGAACGACTCGTCATCGTCAACGATGCAGATTCTGGGCGGGTCGTCGCCGAAGTCATTGATGCTCATTCGTTCAAGAGCGTAGCAGCGCTCGAGGACGCAGAGAAGGCGGACGGGAACTCGTTGTCGCATACGCCGTCGTGGGCGTCATTAGCCGGCCCATCGCGACGCTGGCGTCCTCCTTCACGCTCACCGGACGGGCCGATGCGTCAGATCTTGCGCCTATTGCCCGCATGGACAGCAATCGTCCCAACGCGATCGATCGGGTCACTCGCGACGAACCACCGCCGCGCCGGACTACCCTGTCCAGATGAGCGAACTCATGCGAGGCGCTGTTCGCATCGGCCTGGCGGCGGTCATGGCCATTTCCGGCGTTGCGCACTTCGTCAACGCGCGGCCGTACGTGCAGCATCTGCCCGACGCCGTTCCGTTCCGGGAAGGGCTCGTCGCGGTCACCGGCTTGATGGAGCTTGTGCTGGCAGCCGGGCTCGTGGGGCCGACGAGGTTCCGCCGGCCGACGGGCATCGCCCTGGCCGTGTTCCTGGTGCTCATATTCCCGGCGAATATCTATGCGGCGGTGAGCCAGGTACCCATCGACGGCGTACCGACCGGCTGGGTCCGCTGGGCGCGTTTGCCACTCCAGCTACCCCTCATCGCCGCATCGCTATGGTCCACGCGCCGGCGACGCCCATGACAGCGCCGTAGAACGAGCGCGCTTTCTCTCCGCTCGGTGCTGGGGCGATCCGCCGGTGGCTGCTTGACACGCTATACTCTTAGGGTATACGCTCGGTGTATGAGTGTTCCGCACGCCATCCTCGGGCTCCTCCACCAGCGCCCGCATCACGGCTACGACCTCAAGCAGCAGTTCGACCGGATGTTCAGCCCGGATCGTCCCCTGCCATTCGGGCAGGTGTACGCGACGCTCGCCCGACTCCAGCGTGATGGGCGCGTCGAGCCGGCCGGCGTCGAGCCCGGCGCAGGACCGGAACGCAAGCACTACGCGATCACGGTCGCCGGCGCGAATGAATTCGAGCGATGGCTGGCCGAGCCTGTCAGGCCGGAGCCGCAGCTTCAGACTCTGTTGTTCACCAAGGTGGTGCTCGCCATCATCGTCGGCGAGCGCGCGGAGCCGCTCCTTGATCGGCAACGCTCAACGCACATCGCCCGCATGCGCGAGCTGACCACCTTTCGCCGTGAGGCCCCAATCACCGAAGGGCTGCTCGCGGACCACGCCATCTACCACCTCGAGGCCGATCTGCGCTGGATCGACGCGACGGCCGCCCGCCTGGAAGAGCTGCGTCGCACGCTCTCCATCCCGAGCAACATTGGAGACGCCCCATGACCGACATCGTCCTCGGCGCCGAGGGCCTGGTGAAGCGCTTCGGCCAGACCGACGCGCTTCGTGGAATCGACCTCGCGGTCGAGCGCGGCGAGATTCTTGCGATCCTGGGGCCATCGGGCTCCGGAAAGTCGACGCTCCTGCACTGCCTCGCCGGCATCCTGCCCGCGGACGGCGGAAGCGTTACCTATGACGGGCGGCGGATCGATCAGCTGACGGAAGCCGAGCGCAGCGCGCTGCGGCGATCAGCGTTCGGATTCGTCTTCCAGTTCGGTCAGCTCCTCCCCGAGCTTCCGGCGCTCGAGAACGTTTCCCTGCCGCTTCTTCTCGGCGGGGTTGGAAGGCGCGAGGCGAATGAGCGCTCTCGCGACGCCCTGGCCAGCTTCGGCGTTGCTGCGCTCGCCGGCGCCCTTCCCGGCGCCATGTCCGGCGGCGAAGCGCAGCGTGTCGCGGTCGCCCGCGCGCTGGTGGCGCGACCACGAGTCGTGTTCGCCGACGAACCAACCGGCTCACTCGACTCGCACAACGGCGAGCGAGTGATGGAGCGCTTCACGGACCTCGTCCGGGAAACTGGAACAACGCTCGTGGTCATCACCCATGAGCCGCGCGTCGCCGCCTACGCCGACCGCGAGGTGATCGTCCGCGATGGCCTCATCGCCGGCAGCCAACGCACGGCCCTGGCCGTGGCCCGATGAACCGGCTGGGCCTGCGCCTCGCACTTGCCGGTGGTCGGGGCGCGCTGGCGCTGACCGCCTTCGGGATCGCGCTCGGGACCGGGGTCCTCCTCCTGGCCCTTACCATCGACCCCGCGATCCAGACGCGCGCCGAACGGCTTGCCTGGCGAGACCCGAGCGTGCTCGCTTTCGACCCGGACGCCATCCAGACCAGCGTGGCGTACCTCGACGAAGGTTACGGCGATCGAAAGCTCGTGCGTGTGCTCGTTGCCGGTTCCGACCCGTCGGCGCCCATCCCGCCGGGCATTCCGGCGCTGCCGGGACCTGGGTCCTCGTACCTCTCACCCGCCCTCGCCGACCTGGTGGCAACGCAACCGGCAGGGCAGCTCGGTGACCGCTTCGGGGACATGGTCGGCGAGATCGGTGACGTTGCCCTCGCCGATCCGGGGGAGCTGGTGGCGATCACGGGCGTCGCACGTGATGACCTGGCGAACGCGCTTGGCGTCAGCTCGTTCGAGGCGGAGAGCGGTCCACCGACCCTGGAGGGCTTCCTGCGAACGGCATTTGCGATCGGGATCGTTGGCCTCCTGGCACCCGTGGCAATCTTCGTAGCGACCGCAACCCGCCTGTCGGCGTCCCGGCGCGCGGAGCGATTCGCCGCCGTGCGTCTCGTCGGCGCGTCGCCGGCACAGGCGCGCCGACTGGCCGCCGTCGAGGCGTTCGTGGCCGGCAGCGCCGGGGCGCTCGGCGGGATCGTCCTGTTCTTTCTGTTCCGTCCCGTCGCGGCCCTGCTTCCCTTCGATGGTCATCGCTGGTTCGTGGATGACCTGACTCCGGATCTTGTGTGGGCCGCCGCGGTCGTGGTCCTGGTGCCGCTGGTATCCGTCGGCGCTGCCCTTCTGGGCCTGCGCGGAGCGCTCTCGGCGCCGCTTGGCGCAGCGCGCCGCTCGTCTCGGAGCTCCGTCTCGGCTGCGCGGCTTGTGCCGCTGCTTGCTGCCACCGGGTTCCTGGCGGCGTCCATCGCGTGGGAGGCGGGCGGCGGTTCAGGCGACCCCGACACGCGCCTCATCGTCATCGGTGGCTCGTTCCTCCTTCTCGTCGGCGCGCTGGTCTGGGCCGGGCCGTATCTCGTGTCGCTGGTGGCCCGCATCCTTCATCGGAACGCCAGCCAGCCAGCAACGCTGATCGCCGCGCGCCGGCTGGGAGCCGATCCGCGTGGCGGCTTCTATGCCATCAGCGGCGTCGTGCTCGCGGTCTTCATCGGCTCTGTCTTCCACGCGCTGATCGTCCCGATCCAGTCATCGACGGACCTCGTCGCGGGCGGAGGCCTGCGGACGAGCACGGTCTCGGCCATCGAGGTCAACCTTTTCCAGGTCGGCGCCGATCGCATAGAGTCCGTCGTCGGCGCGCTCAACGCGATCGAAGGAGTGGAGCGAGTCGTCGTCGAGCGTGACGTCGAGGTCTCTCTCGAAGGCGGCCACGTCGTGAGGGCACTGGTCATGAGCTGCGACGACGCGGACGCGGTGCTCGCCTTCGCGGTTCCGGCCTGCGGGACCGCCGACCTCCTCACGCCGGCCGAAGCGATTCCAATCGGTACCCACGAGCTCACTGACGTGGGAATCGAGCCGGGGTCGACCTGGACGGGCACGATCACGATCGCGCGCGTCGCGTCGATGACCGTGCCCGCTGGAACTTACTTCCCGGCGCTGCTCGACCCTGCCGCGGTTGCGGGCGTGGTCGAAGGAATTGCCCCCTCGCGCATCTTGGTTGCGACTGACGGCGCTTCGGCGACCATCGAGCGCGTGCGGACCACGATTGAGACTGCCTTGCCGGCAACCCTCGTCCTGAGTGGCAGCGATGACGCGGCACTCCGCTACTCGGTCTTCGATGAGCTCGGTTGGCTCATCAACTTCGGCCTCGTGGCGGTGATGCTCGTCGCCGGCTCCAGCCTCGCGATGGCGGTGATCGGCGGCCTCATCGAACGACGCCGACCGCTGGGGCTACTGCGCCTCTCCGGCATGCCGATGAGTCAGATGCGCCGCATGGTGTTCATCGAGGCGGTGGGGCCGTTGGTTCTCGCCTCCCTGACGGCCGCACTCGCAGGCGTCGGAGTGGCGCAACTGATCGCTCGACTCGGTCGCGCGGCAGATCCTGGGCTGCCGGGCCTGTCGATCTTCATCCCCGTCGGAATCGGCATCGGTGGCGGGCTCCTCGTCGTCCTCGCCGTCCTTCCGTTCCTTGAGCGGGCAACGGACTCAGACGCGACTCGGTTCGAGTGAGATGCGGCCGGTCGCTGCGCTGCTGTGCGCCCTCGTGCTGGCAATCGGCGCATGGCTGACACTCACACCCACCCTCGCCGGCACGCCGACAGCCTCGTGCGAGGTGACCGATCGGCTGGCGGAGCACCACGGGTACGACGAATGGGACCGCACCGTCCTCGGGCCGGACCGGCGTCTTCCCGACGACTACGAGCCACCCGACCTGGTATCCACCGCCAGCGCGAACCTTGATGCGCGCTTCCTCGTCCGGCCTCTGGTCGTGGACGACCTGCGCCGCATGCGGCAGGCGGCCTCAGCAGATGGCGTGCGCCTCGAGATCGGATCCGCGTATCGCAGCGCTCAAGCCCAGGCGTCGCTCCGTCAGGCAACGGTCCGTGAGCTTGGCCCCAGGGCTGCAGAACGGTTGGTGGCGCGCCCGGGCCACTCGGAGCACCAGCTCGGCACCGCCCTGGACTTCATCGATACGAGCGGCGCGCACCTATGGCTCGCGACGAACGCGTCTCGATTTGGCTTTGTCCGGAGCTACGGAAGCGAACCGCGCCAATGCACGGACCGAGAAGACTGGCACTACCGCTACCTGGGGGTCGATACGGCACGGGCTGTAATCGCGTCAGGTCTCGCCGCGAACGACTACCTCTCCCGTCGATATGGCGAAGAGGGCCGCTGAGCGAAAGGTCGCCGGCGGCGCCCGGACCACGCGCTAGGAAGTTCATCCCGTCACGGAGTATTCCGAGAAGGCATGCGCTCGATGACAATTGTCATCTCCAATCGGTGATCGGCCGCGGGTGACCGGGTCCTCGTCGCCGCGCTGGTCACGATGTGGTTCGGTGGCTCGATGGCCCCGGGCCTGCAGTGGATGGCGGTTGGCTGGAGCGCGGTGTCGTAACGCTCAGGGCCCTACCATTGTCTTCGAAGGAATGGCGAATATCGTGGCGAGGATCGGACGTCCTACCGCCGCCAGAGGACGGCCAGCGAATCGATCCTGATGCCTGCCTGCTCGATCGGCTGCGCGAACATGACGAGGCAGCCTTCGGCGAGCTCGTTGCTCGATACCACGGCTCGATGCGGGGTATCGCGGCACTCTTTGTCCCGTCGCTCGCGATCGCCGAATTTGAGGGTCGCTCCTCTCTGCGGACCTGGATGCTGCGCATCCTGACCAATCGCGCACGCAGCCGCGGCCAGCTGGAGGGTCGATCCGATGGGTGGCTTCGCTCGAGGCCGAGGGCGACCACGAGGCCGCCGTGGACTCGGACCGCTTCAGCGATGATCCGTCGAGCTGGCCCGGCCATTGGCCGGCCCGGGCGACCTGACGTGCCGCGAGCTGGTGGAGCTGGTCACCGATTACCTCGATGACATCTTGCCGCTTAATGCCCCCACTGCGTTGATGCGTTTCAGGCGTGGTGTAACGCTGCAGGGCCTGTGACAGACTACTCCCCAGAACCCGCGAACACGCTTCGCGTGCCCTATAGTCAGTGGTATTGCAGCGAAGGTACCCATGAGAAGCGACGAGGAACGGACGCAGGCCGAGACACTCCCCACCAGCGAACGGATGGCGACCCTGGCAGGCGCCACCGCAGATGCCATCAGCCACAAGGTCAAGGGTGAGCACGAGACGGAAGGCGGCGCGCGGCAGACGGTCGACGGCGACGAGGTCGAGCGGATCATCGCGACCTGGCCCGATGCACCGCAGCACGGTGCTCGCGGACTGATCGAACATTACGGCCTTCCGAACGAAGCGACGCCGACGAAGCTGTTCTGGTATCACAATGGTCCATGGAAGCGGACCGAGTTGACGAGCGACGTCCTGCTCCACGACTTCCCTTCACCGCACAGCGACTTCCTCACGCAATTCATCGATTACCGCGTGCCGGTCGAGATGTTCTCCGCCCTGGGCGAATACGATGGCAGCTGCCTGGTCGACCGAACCGCAGGTGAGGCGGCAGCGCGCTGCGATTCGGAAGCCGCAAACCTGCTGACACTCAACCTGATGCACGAGATCATCACCGGAAAGCGGACCGTCGACGATGCTCGTGAGACCTACGCACAGAGCTTGGTCGGCTACACCATGGGACGCGCAGCTCCCTACTGCGAGAAGTTTCTGTTCGACGTGGCACACGACGGCACGGCCGATACCGATACGCCAAACGCAGGTGCCGCAATGCTCGGGCAGACGGCTGGCAAGATCAAGGACCTTGTCACCGGCAGCCGCGACGAGGCCACCGACCGACGCAGCCAGACCTGAGTTGGGTCCTTCGCTGGCACGGAGCGGTCCTCGGCGCGGCCTTCACGCTCGATGGTGACCGAATATCCTCCACTCCAGTCCCGGCCGGCCAGCAGTGCAATGACCCAGCGCGCTGACCACGGTAAATCCACGCCTCGACCGAGGACCATCAGTTTGGCGCCGCCGTTGATCGATACGGTCGGCAGCATTGTTACGACCCGAACGCGATCGCGAAGACGCTGAGCGCATTGACAAGGATGTGGAGCAGGATGCCGGGGTAGACGCTCCCGGTCCGGCTGCGCAGATACCCGAGGCCCAGGCCGAATGCGGTGGCAGCGAGCGCCAACCCAAAGAGGCCATGGCTGACGCCGAACAGTGCGGCCGTGACCAGGATCGCCGCGCCCTGCCCGAAGCGTGCGAGCAGACCAAAGCCGAGACCTCGAAACATCAGCTCCTCGACGACCGGGGCGACGAGGGTGATGATCGACGCGTTGACGACATACGGAATGGCCCGATCAGGATCCCAGGGCGAAGCCGCAGGTTGCGTCTCTCCCGTCGGGAGGAGCGAGTCGACGAGGACGAGCACCACGAGCGTACCGATGAACACGACCGCTCCGATCGCCGCAGCGCGAATCCACGATGATGGGGCTGTGAGGGCGAGCGTCTCGCGCAGCCCGGCGCCGCGGGCAATGACCAACGTGCCGGCGAGCATGAGGCCAAACTGAAGCAGGGCGAGGCCGGTCGTCGACCACCGAATGACGTACATCCGATCTGCCGGCACGTCCACGAAGAAGATGGACAAGACGTTCAGCAGCACCAGCGCCGCAGCCAGGCCCAACCATGCGACGAGCCGTCCCCGACCTTGTGGACCTTCGTACTTCACGCTCATATCAACCCCATTGACGCGTTTGCCGCGGCGCAGCATGCGGAGCAAGCACGTTCAGCTCGGCGTGCACCGGCGGGAGAGGTTCAGGCTTGCTTCACACCTGCGACGAGTGCGGCGACGGAGGGCTTGGCGTCACCGAAGAGCATGGTCGTCTTGTCGTTGCTGAACAGCGGGTTCGGGATGCCGGCGAACCCGGCGCCGCGACCCCGCTTGAGGACGATGATGTTCTGCGCGTGGTCGACGTTGAGGATCGGCATGCCGCTGATCGGCGAGCCTTCCTCACGCGCCGCAGGATTGACGACATCGTTGGCGCCGATGATGAGCGCGACATCGGTATCGGCGAAGTCGTCGTTGATCTCGTCCATCTCCTTGAGCCGGTCGTAGGGCACGTTCGCCTCTGCCAGGAGCACGTTCATGTGGCCCGGCATACGACCGGCCACGGGGTGGATGGCGAACTGCACGTCAACGCCTCGCGCCACCAGCAGGTCCATGAGCTCGCGCACCGGACCCTGCGCCTGCGCCACCGCCATGCCATAGCCCGGCACGATGATCACGCGCTTGCCGTAGGCCATGAGGACCGCCGCGTCGTCGGCGCTGATCTCGCGCAGCTGCTCCTCGCCCTCTGGCCCCGCCGTCGCCGTATCGCCGCCGGTGCCGAACCCGGCGAACAGAACGTTGAAGATCGACCGATTCATGGCCTTGCACATGAGCTGGGTCAGGATCGCGCCCGAAGCCCCAACAAGCGTCCCAGCGATGAGCAGCGCGTAGTTTCCGAGCACGAACCCGGTTGCCGCGACCGCGATGCCGGTGTAGCTGTTGAGGAGCGAGACCACCACCGGCATGTCCGCACCGCCGATGGGCATCGTGAGCTGAACGCCCAAGACCAGGGAGATCGCCACGAAGACGAGGAAGAGCGGGGTGCTGTTCTCGACGGCGACCAGATAGACGCCGATTCCCATCGCCGCCAGGAACAGGACGGCCGTCACGATCTGCGAGCCGGGGTACTGCACCGGACGGCCGGAGATGACGCCCTGGAGCTTGCCCCAGGCGACGACTGACCCCGTGAGCGCCACTGAGCCGATGATCGCGCCGGCGAGCGTCGCGATGACGAACGGCAGCGGCAACAGAGTCCCATTGCCATGGTCCGCGAACTCGAGGAACTCCGCGACGGCCACGACCGCGGCGGCACCACCGCCGGCGCCGTTGAAGATGGCGACCATCTGCGGCATGGCGGTCATCGGCACGCGCTTCGCACCAAGATAGCCGGCCACTGACCCGATGGTCCCGCCGACCACGATGATCCACCAGTTCGCGAGCATGCCTTCGGTCGAGACGAAGGTCCATGCCACAACGAGCGCCATGCCGGCCGCGCCGAGCTGGTTGCCGCGGCGTGCGGTTGACGGCGAGGCGAGGAACTTCAGGGCCAAGATGAACGTGACGCTGGCGATCAGCCAGACGATGTACGTGAGGACCTCGAGCGTGTCCACTTAGCCGCGCTCCCGAGTCTGCTCGCCGGGACGCTTCTTGAACATCTCGAGCATGCGATCGGTCACGACGAAGCCGCCGACCACGTTGATCGTGCCCAGGATGACGCCCAGCAGGGCGAGCACGATCCGGATCGGTCCTTCCGAGCTGGCGGCGACGAGCATGGCGCCGACCACGATCACGCCGTGAACGGCGTTGGCGCCGCTCATCAGCGGGGTGTGCAGCATGGTCGGCACCTTCGACACCACCTCGTAACCGACAAAGGCGGCGAGGACGAGAATGAAGAGCGCCGCGAGCAGAGTGAAGGGTTCGATTTCCATCGGTCTATTGGTCCTTCCCGTTGCCAGCACAGCTCTGAGCGAGGACCTCGGCGCTGTCACTGACGTGCCGTCCGGCGATCAGCGGCGTCAAGGCGACGCGCGTCTCGCCTGCGGCGGTCTCGCGTGGGACGGCAATCTTCATCAGGGCATGTCTCTTGGAGGGGTCACACGACGAACCGCCGCAGCTCGATCGAGGGCGCATGGCGGTTCGGAATCCGGAGTGTAGCAGGCACGCGACCAAGGCGGATGAGGGCAGACGCGATCACCGCCTGCTGGCGGCCTCACCGGCCCTCGTTAGTCCGCACGCCACCTGCGCAGCCTATTCATGGCTGCGGGAAGCACCCTGTAGACGCGGGACCTCTCCATGCCCATAGTGGCGAGGACGATCACCACTGCCACGACAACCCACATGTCCATTACGGGCGTGGGGGCGTCGCTTGGCCTTCGAGGGTGTGCACGCGGCCCAAATGATCCACGTCCTCGTCGACTGTCCGGCGCTCCTCACTCCGCTCGCTCACGTCGCGGTCGGCAATGTGCGCCGTGCCGTGAGAGGCGGTGCCTGAAGCGATGATCGTCTCTGGGTAGGCGTCCGAGTCGCCGTCCCCGATCGGGAAGGTGAAGTTGCCCCGTTCGATCTGCTCCTTGGTCAGATTCAGCTCGAGGCGGTCGTCCAAGACGGCCGCAACAGCCGAGGTCGGCACGAAGAGGTCGGTCGTGAACAGGTAGCCCCTTTCGATGACGAAATAGTTGTTCGAAGCGTCGGCGACTGTGCCAATTTTCTCGCCGTCAGAACCATAGACGTCAATGCCGGTGCGGACCTGGGTCGTGTCATGAGTTCGCATGCTTCATTCCTAGTTCGCAACACGTCAGAGCGTGCCTCTTGTCGAACCACCGTAGCAAGGAAACAGCGAGGTTCCATTACGGCAACCCACAGTGTTTCATTCTCTTAGGGCTGCACCTGCGCAAAGCGGCGAAGATCGGACCAGGGTGTCATTCAGTGCCCAGGAGTGACCCGACCTCATCGAATCCTCGCCATTTCTTCATTGTCACCGTCGTGCCCTTGCCTGGTTCGGACGACACATCGATTTCGTCCATGAGGCGCGTCGCTCCCCACAGGCCCATTCCGAGACCCAACTCCGAGCTGTAATCATCACGAAGGACCGCCGGAACGTCCGCGATGCCGGGGCCCTCGTCCCGCGCCGTGACAATCAGCCCGTGGCGGCCGTCCTCGCTGAGTCCAGCCACCGTGATCTCGCCCTCGCCGGCATGGACCGTGATGTTTCGGGCGATCTCAGAAATGGCGGTAGCAACGAATGTGGCATCCGTCCGCGAGAAACCGAGGCGGAGCGCCGCGTCGCGACCCGCCTGGCGCGCGAGGACAGTGTCCGCGTCGGATGCGACCCGCACCCGGACCTCGTCGCGCACCTCTTTCACCACTCAGCCGGTCAGAAGCTGAATGCCCGCTTCCAGGTCCAGCGCGGTGTAGGCGTCATCCAGACGGAGACCGAACTGACTCATCGCCACGGCGACCTCCGGCTGAATCCCGACCACCACGGTCTTCGCCCCGCGCAGGCGGTTCGTTCGGGCAACGGTGGTAAGCGATCGAGCCACGAACGAGTCAATGATGTCGAGGGCGGCTACGTCGACGATCACGCCATGCGAGCGGTGCTTCGCCACCTTCTCCAGCAGCGAGTCGCGGAGCTCGATCACTTCGGTATCAGTGAGGGCGGACTGTACCGAAGCGATGAGGTAGGCGCCTTGTTTCAGGATGGAGACGGTCATGGTTGGCGCGTTACGCCTCTTCGCCTTGCTCGCCGGTCCTCGTCACCGCATAACTCAGTTGACGCTCTGCTTCCTCGATGCCGCCCTGAAGGTCGCCGACGCTCTGCATCATGCTCAAGTCGACACCGAGATTGACCAAGGTCTGTGCGATGTCGGCGGAGAGCCCGGTGATGATCACCCTTGCGCCCATGAGAGCGGAGGCCCGTACTGCCTGGACGAGATGGTTCGCAACCGGCATGTCGATCGTCGGGACGCCCGTAATGTCGATGACAACGACCTTCGCTCGGTTCTCGCGAATCCCGGTCAGCAGTTGCTCGGTGAGTTGTCGCGCACGGGGAGCGTCCAGGGCCCCGATGATCGGAAGGATGAGCAGCTGGTCACGAACCTTGAGGACGGGGGTGGACAATTCCCGAATCGCCAGCTGCTGTTGGCGGATGACCCGCTCCCGCTCCTGGACGAAGCTGACTCCAACCGTGACGGCGATGCGATTCGCCGCGGGCTCGTAGGCGTCCAGCACTCTGCCCAGGAGGCCTGCGTCGTTCTGGTACTTCTCGAACAGGGAGCGGGCCAATACGTCGCGCAGGAGAAGCACCACGCCGAGAACCTCGTGAGTTTCTACTCCGCGGGGGATGATTCGTTCCGAGAGATTTTTGGCATAGGCCTCGAGTGCCTCGATGCTCCCTGTTTCCAGGGCATCGACATAGTTGTCATAGACGGCCGTGACCTCGGAGAAGATCTCGTCCGACGTCATGACGCTCAGCAGTTGCGCCTCCGTGATGCGACGGGTCCATTCCTCCCGTAGCGGCGTCCGCTCGTCACGGAGGTGCGCAACCAGTTCGCGCAGCAAGGACGAGTCTGCGTCCTCAGTCCTTGCGACGGTTCCGACGCCGTGCGTGTCCTCTACCATCATCGTTTCCTTCCTGGCGGCCCCGCATTGAGCGATCGTGGATCAAGGAGTCGAGGCCTTCAGAGTGTACCTTCATGGTTCTCTGACCACGCGTGAAGGCGCCGGCTTACGCCGACTCGGCTCGGTCCCACGCGGTGCCGTGCCAACCTTCGCCATCCGTACGGCAAGTTCCGTGCGCGATCTGATACCGAGTTTCCGATAGATGTTAGTGAGGTGCAGCTCAACGGCGCGCACACTCACGAAGAGCTGGCTGGCTGCTTCGCGGTTGGTCACCCCCGACGCGACGGACTGCGCCACCCGGCGCTCGGCCGGCGTGAGCTCGAGAGCTGCGTGCCGTCCGGACGCACTCTTGCCTCCACCCAGCATGCGCTCTGCCTTTGCCGACCACGCCTCCGCCCCGAGGGTGTCGAAGATTTCCAGAGCCGCCTCGAGTGACTCACGAGCAGCCTTCCGTTGCCGGGTGCGGCGCCGGATTGTTCCGAGTACGTACAGGCCTCGAGCGCGTTCGAACCTTTGAACCACTGAGCCGTGATCCTTCAACGCTCGGTCGAGATCAACGGCAGCCATGCGGATGTCGCCGCCCGCAGCATTGATAAGTGCTCGGCAACGCGCCGCGGCGAGCATGGCCCATGGCCTCTGGAGGCGAACAGCGTCGGCCTCGTATCCGCTCAGGAGTGCGTGAGCCCTGTCGAGCTTTCCGATGCCGACCAACGCCTCGACCTCATCGGGGAGAAACCGAAGGACCCCCGGTTCGCGAATTCCGACCACCTCGAGCCACGTGATCAGCGGTGCGAGATGGGCGTCTGCGCCAACCGGATCGTCGGCGGAAAGCTGCACCTGACCGAGGACGCTCTGGTTCAACATCATCATGACGACGGAACCGGCGCGCTCAGACAACTCGAGTCCCGCGCTGGCGCTGGCGCGCGCGTCATCCGCGCGCCCGAGGTGCGCCTCCGCCAGACCTCTGGCGTACAGTGCTGCCGCTCTGATCGGTTCCTGACCAGTCTGTAACGCGATCCGGTGCGCATCTTCCGCGTGGCTCAGTGCAGTCGTCCAGTCGCCTTCCCACGTCTCCGTCTCACTCATCTGGGCGAGGAGGAACGGGAGTGAAGTCTCCTCGCCGGCTTGGAGCGTCCGCTCGTGGATGTCCTCGAAGCGCCGCCGCGCGTCAAGGGTGTCGCCTGACCACTTCAACATCATCGCGAGCATCATGTTCGGGCGCCATTCGATCGGGGTTTCCGGGCGCACGCCCTCCGATTGGGCAGCCTTGCGCATGCGATCCGCGGGCAAGCCGCCTCCGAGCAGAAAGCCCGCCATCGCATCGGCAGCGACGATCTCCGCCCACATTCCGTCGTTGTGGCCGGCCTCGACGAGCCGCAGAGCAGACGCGGCGTGCGCGGCGGCATCACGCATGTCACCACACTGCATGATTGCCCACGCCAGATCACGCTCGATCGCAGCTCGGAGTGATCGGTCGTCACCAGCTTCGGTCAGAGCTCGCGTCAGCAGCTCGGCGGCGACAGAGCAGCTGTCGCTACGGTACCGAACCTTCGCCAGGTTGCGAAGGACCGATGCCCGCACCGGTCCGTCCCCCAAGGCAACGGCGGTCTCCTCCATGATCTGCCGGGCGCGGTGGAGGTCACCCGCGGCAAAGTGGCACTCGGCGGCCTCCATCCGGCGACGATTCCGACCGTCAGCATCCGAGCTCGGTGTCAAGCGGTAGGCTTCCTCATACAGGTCCGCGGCTGCATCTGGAGCTCCGCGAGCAGCAGTCGCGCGCGCCGCCTCGTCCAGTGCGGCTGCGACGCGCGCATTCGGGCCTCTGGCCCCCAGCGCGAGATGACGGGCCTGCTCTCCACTCCCGACAACAAGCGGAGCCAGCAGTCGATGAAGCGTCTGCCTGCGAGCCGTCGGAACGGCGTGGTAGAGGGTCGAAGCAAAGAGAGGGTGAGTGAATCGAAGGTTGTCATCGGTTACCTCGACCACACCCGCGGCCACGGCGACCGCCACAGCCGCCGAGACACTGTCCGGCCGTCCGGCGAAGTGTTCAAGCAGATCCAGGTTCGGATCGGGCACTGCGGCCGCGATGAAGAGGAGCTCGCGAACGTCGGAGGGCAAGTCAGCAAGCCGGTCGCCCACGAACTGCTGAAGCGTTCCCGGGACCGAAAGCGGCTCCCCGGCCGTCGGGTGGACTTCGCCATGCAGGACTCCACGAGCGAGCTCGAGCGCGAAGAGCGGGTTGCCTCCCGACGCCACGGTGATCTGCGCCAACGTCGGTCGCGCGACGCTTTCGCCCAGTCGCTCCCGAAACAGGGCGTCGAGCGCGTCGGAGTCCAGCGGGGCCAGATTCAGCCGCTGCAACCGCTCCGAGAAGCTGCGATCAAGCAGCATCGGCATATCGCCGGACGGCCGGAGGGCCACGACGACTCCAACCCGTTCTGATCGAAGCCGACGAACGGCGAACTCGAGGACGCGCGCCGACGCCCGATCCATCCACTGAAGGTCATCGACCGCAACCAGCACTGGCGCCCGTTCGGAGATTGACCGAAGCACACCAAGAGCCGCCACTGAGACAGATCGTTGATCCGGAGGCGGGCCTTCAGGATCCGCCATCAGAATGGCAACCCGAATGGCGCGGTCCTGAGGTTCGGGCAGATGCAACCGCGGGTCGTCGAGGACATCTTCGAGCAGATCACCGAGCGCCGCGAAAGGGAGTGTTTGCTCTGACTCGACGGGGTGGCACGCAAGAACGCGGTATCCGCGTCCTCGACCGATGGCAACGGCCGCCTTCCAAAGCGCCGTCTTGCCGGCCCCCATCTCGCCCTCCAGGGTGAGGACCGACGGGCCATTGAGGACCTCATCAAGGAACCGCTCAACGGATCCGAGCTCGGCGGTCCTACCGAAGACCGTCTCCAACATCGATATCACTCCCTGCTCGTGGAGACGGCACGGTCGCGAATCTGACTGGGCGCCATCGTCTCCCTCGGCCCGACCTGCACGTGTTGGCGTGCACCGATCTACATCGTGTTCGCAGGAAGCGTACCCCGTCTCTCCGGGTGACTGATGAGGCGTCCGTTCAACTCGCGCAAAGGCGCATCGGCAGTACCAGGACCCTAATGGTCCGGCGTCGTCCGCCGCCGAGAGACTGCGGGTTCCCGTAATGGAACGTTTCCCGACCACCCTCTACGGTGAGTGGGCGGAGTGACGAGTCACCGATGTGCGCTACGAGTTACCGAGCATTCGGCGCCATGAGGTGTCGTGTTCAGATATCAATAGACAGAGGAGACATCAACATGCGACGAAAGATTCTTCCATTCATTCTCGGTGGCGCGCTCAGCATTGCTGCCATTGCACCGGCGTCCGCGGCGACAACGTGCGACGTTGTCAATCGTGGCGGGGCGGCGGCGCTCGTGGCACTGGTTCAGGCCAACGTTGGCGTGGGCGTGGTGGTTTGCGACGTCGACGTCGACATCCTCAACAACTCGCTCAACAATCTGCTGCAGAACGCGAAAATCCGGGTGCTCAACAACATCCTCAACAACAGCCCGATCCTGAGCAACAACGACATCGACGTCACCGTCGGGCCCGTTCTGAACTCGAACGACATTATCATCCTCGGCAGCGGGGTGAACCTCACCATCAACCGGTAACCGGGGGTCGGCAAACACCAGCCGGCCGGGCACCAGCCCGGCCGGCTTTGTTGTGCCGCGCGTATGCCGTTGAATACTCGTGAATGCTCGCGGTTGCATTCCATTAGGCTGCCGGAAAGGGGGCTCGCGAACCGTCCGTACATGAGGGCAGGACACTGGGATGTCCCTCGTCGTCGATTCCATCACGAAGCGATTCGGTGACGTCCTCGCGCTCGACCGCGCCTCGTTCACCGTCGCGCCCGGCCGGATCTTCGGACTGCTCGGGGCAAACGGTGCCGGAAAAGACGACGAGCATGCGGATCGTGCTCGACATCCTCCGCGCCGATTCCGGCCGTGTGACCTGGATGGGCACCGAGAACGTCGCGCTGCCTCGCCGGACGCGGGGATACCTGCCCGAGGAGCGCGGCCCCTATCCGCGGATGCTGGCCGGAGAGCAGTTTGACAGCAGCTCGAAGGCACAGAGCTCCATCGGTCTTACGATTCCTTCTCGTTCGGTTCGATGCCGAGCGCCTTGGCGGTCGCTTCATGAACCACCTTGCCGGCATGCGTGATCGTGGCGCCGCGGGTGATCTCGTCGTCGAGATCGATGGTGAGCTCGCCATCACGCACCAGGTGCTTGACCAGGGTCTGAATGTTCTTGGCGTACATCTGCGTCGCGCTGCCGGGCATCGTGGCCGGCAGGTTCGTGAGACCGATGATCCGGACGCCATGCTTGACGACCTCCTTGCCAGCCTCGGTGCCCTCGACGTTGCCGCCCATCTCGGCCGCCATATCGATGATCACGCTGCCGGGCTTCATGCTCCGCACCATCGCATCGGTCACGAGCTTCGGGGCCGGGCGGCCGGGGATGAGGGCGGTGGTGATGATGAAATCGGCATCCTTGACGCGCTCGGCGATGAGCTCGGCCTGGCGCTGCTTGTAGTCGTCGCTCATCTCAGTTGCGTAGCCGCCGGCGGTCTCCGCCTTGGCCTTCTCCTCATCGGTCATCTCGACCTCGAGGAACGAGCCGCCCAGGCTCTGCACCTGTTCCTTGACGGCCGGTCTGACGTCGGTGGCCTCCACGACTGCTCCAAGCCGTCGAGCCGTGCCGATGGCCATCAGGCCGGCGACCCCGGCGCCCATCACGATGCCGCGTGCGGGACGGATGGTGCCGGCCGCGGTGGTGAGCAGCGGGAAGAACTTCGGCAGGCGCTCCGCGGCTATGAGGACCGCCTTGTAACCGCCGACCGTGGCCTGCGAGCTCAGCGTGTCCATGGACTGCGCGCGGGTGATGCGCGGGATCGCGTCCATGCTGATGGCCGTGACTCCGCGCGCCGCAAGCTTCTGGGCAAGCTCCGGCTTGGCCAGCGTACCGAGCGTGCCGATGAGGACGGTGCCTTCTCGCAACATCTCGACTTCCTCGTCCGATGGCCGGCCGACGCGCAGGACGAGGTCCGCGTGGCCGTACAACGCCGGAGCATCAGGCACGATCGTCGCGCCCGCTTCGCGGTAGGCATCGTCGAGGTTACCGGACGCCTCGCCCGCGCCCGACTGGACCAGCACCTCGATCCCGTCGCCAGCGAGCTGGCCGGCAATCTGAGGGGTGAGCGCAGCGCGAGTCTCGCCTGCGGCGGTCTCGAGCGGAACGGCAATCTTCATCAGGGCAGATCTCTTCGGAGGGTCATTCACGAACGAACCGCCGCAGCTCAAATGGCGCGTGGCGGTTCGGGTTGCAAAGTGTAGCAGAGAGCGTGATCGCGCCGAGGCTGCCAGACTTTGATCGATGCATACCATCCAGCGAACCATCTTCGCCATCCTGCTCGCCGGCGCGCTCGCCGCCTGCGGCCAGGGCGATGCCGGACCATCCGAATCGTCCGAGTCGACGTTCTCGCCGTTGCAGACGATGGTGCCGAGCCTGCCCGCGGCGTCATCCGATGCCTTGGCGCCCGACGGATGGCAACGCATCGTCATCGCCGATCAGGGATTCTCCGTCGCGGTGCCAGAATCGTGGCAGGCGCTGTCCGCCGATGCCCTGGCCGAGAGCGGCAAGCTCGACGAAATCCTCGAGGCGAACCCGGACGCCGCGGGGCCGATCGAGCAGGCACGCAGCGCGATCATGAGCGGCCAGCTGGCCCTGTTCGCCTTCGATGCCGCCGCCGACAGCGTTGCCTCAGGCTTCACGGCCAACGTGAACGCCATCAACGTCGGCTCGGTCACCGGATCTGCCCAGGAGGCCGCCGAAGCGGTCGCTGCGGAGATCGAGGCGCAGGTGCCAATTACCGGCGAAGTCGTGACCGACACCGCCACCCTGCCGGCTGGCGAGGCCGCGCTCATCCGCTACGACTGGTCGGTCGTGAACGTGGAAGGCGAACCCACCAACGTCAGCGTCACGCAGTACGCCATCATCGGCCAGACGAGTGGCTATGTGCTGTCGATGAGCGCCGCGAGCGAAACGGCCGTCGACTACGAGGAGGTCTTCCGCCAGATCGCCGAGTCCTTCGTCGAGGAGCCGACCTGAGGCGATGATCCTCCGGTTGCACCGGGCGCGACCAAAGGCGAACGAACGCGAGCTCACACGTCCTGGGTTGCATCGGGTGGCACGGGGGACGTTGGAGCTGCGGCTTCTTCGACTTTGGTCTCATCGGGTGCAACGGGCGTCGCTGCGGCGTCGGGCGGTGGCCGCTAGGCTGATGCCCGACCACATCGGTCAAAAGCGTAACAAACCTGTGGAAACCTGCCACCTATGTCACTTATCGTTGATTCGATCACCAAGCGGTTCGGAGACGTCGTCGCCCTCGACGCGGTCAGCTTCAGCGTGGAACCGGGCCGCATCTTTGGCCTGTTGGGAGCGAACCGAGCGGGCAAAACGACGAGCATGCGGATCGTGCTCGACATCCTGCGCGCCGACTCCGGGCGGGTGACCTGGCAGGGAGTGGGGAACACCGCTCTCCCGCGCAGGACGTGGGCCTACCTGCCCGAGGAACGCGGCCTGTACCCGCGCATGAAGGTCGGCGAACAACTGCGATTCTTCGCTGCCCTGTATGGCGTGCCGGACACCAGAGCGCAGGCCGAGATCGGCGACTGGCTCGAACGCTTCCGCATCCCCGAGTACCTTGACCGCAAAATGGAGGAGCTCAGCAAGGGAAACCAGCAGAAGATCCAGTTCATCGCTGCGATCATCCACGACCCGGATGTGCTGATCATGGACGAGCCGTTCAGCGGCCTTGACCCGGTCAACGTGCGCCTGCTGAAGGAGGCGTTCGGCGAGATGCGCGACCGCGGCAAGACGCTCATCTTCAGCACGCACCAGATGGAGACGGTCGAGGAGCTGTGCGAATCGATCGCCATCGTCGACCGTGGCCGGGTCGTCGTGAGCGGCCTCGTGCGCGACGTCAAGCGCGACATGGGACGCCAGGTCGTCCGCCTCGCGACTGACGGCGACGGACACAACGTCGAATGGCTGGCCGATCTTCCAGGTGTGACCGTCACCTCGCAGCGCGAGGACTTCGTGGAGCTGGGCATGCCCGCCGGCAGCGACCCGGAGCACATCCTGCGCGCGGCGCTCGACCGCGGTGACCGCGTAACAAGATTCGAGATCGCGGAGCCGAGCCTCGAGGAGATCTTCGTCGAGCACGTCGGGCACCGGGCAGTGACCGATGACGAGGAGCATCTCGCAACCACCGGTCGCGAGGCGAACCGGTGAGCGGCCTCTTTCCAAACGCGTTCCACGTCGCGCGGCGCGAATACCTGATCAGGGTGCGCGGCCGCGCGTTCATCATCACGACTGCGCTGATCGCCGTGGCCGTCATCGCGATCATGCTGGTGCCCACCATCCTCGGGGCTGCCGGCGTCGCCGATCCAGTCCGCATCGGGGTGGCGGTGGAGACCGACGACTTCGACACCGATCCGGTGGCCACAATCCAAACGCTGCTCATCGCGGCGGGGAATCCGAATGGTGAACCCGGCGCCGGCGGGGATGAAGACGACCTTCCGGAGGTCACGCGCGTGACCGATGCGGCCGCCGCTGCCGATGACGTGCGAGAGGAAGAGCTTGACGCGCTACTCACCATCACCCGAGATGACGAGGGCAGCCTGGCCTTCGAGTACCTCGGCAGCGCCAGTCCCACCAACCAGACCCGGCTGCTCGTGACGCAGGCGGCGAGCGCCCTGGCCATCGGCGACCGGCTCGAGCGGTCCGGCATCAGCGAGGAGGAGGTGGCCCGCATCTTCGAGCCTCCGTCCTTCACCGCTGTGCCGGTCGATCCGGACGACGCCCGTGATGCCGACGACTTCGGGGGCGCCTTTATCCTCGCCTACGCCCTCGTGATCCTGACCTTCATGGCGATCCTGACCTACGGCAACTGGGTCGCCCAGAGCGTGGCCGAGGAAAAGTCGGGACGCGTCATGGAGCTGCTCATCACCGCGGCCACGCCGCGGCAACTGCTGACCGGCAAGGTGCTCGGCACGGGGGCGGCTGGATTGTCCCAGTACATCGTCATCATCGCGGCGCTCGTGATCGGGCTCATCGCCAGTGGCCCGGTCGCTGAGGCACTCGGGACTGCCGGCCAAGCTCCCATCCAGATGCCGGACCTGAACCCGGCCATGCTGATGCCCTTCGGGGCTTTCTTCCTCTTCGGCTTCCTCCTCTACGCGACCTTGTATGCCGCCGCGGGATCCATGGTCAGCCGCATCGAGGACGTCCAGCAGGCCGTCGGGCCACTCCTGTTCCTGTCCATGGCCGGCTACTTCGCCTCCTTCGCCGCGCTGAACGACCCGGATGCGCAATGGGTCGGCGTGCTCTCACTTGTGCCGTTCTTCAGCCCCTACCTGATGCCGGCGCGCATGCTCCTGACCACGGTCAGCCCAGCCGAGGTCGTCATCGCCATCGCGCTGCTCCTCCTGGCGGTCGCTGCGGCAATCTGGATTGCGTCGCGCGTGTACAGCGCCGGCGTGCTCATGTACGGCCAGAAAGTCGGCATCCGTACCATCCTGCGAGCGACGCGCGTCTCCCGCTGAACTCACAAGGGTCGCCTCGGCTTTACAGTGCATTGACATATGGCGCTCAGCATCAACAGTCGAATGGCAACCAGGCGGCGCGTCGCGGTGCCCAGCGAGCCGACGGCATCCACCCCGCGCTACATCAACCGTGAGCTGTCGACGCTCGACTTCATCGAGCGAGTGCTCGCGCTGGCAGCCGACCCGAGCGTGCCGCTGCTGGAGCGGGTCAAGTTCATCGCCATCGTTGCAGGCAGCCTCGATGAGCTGTTCGGCGTCCGCGTCGCCGGACTCCAGGCTCAGGCAGCCACGCATCGGACCGGGCGCTCGCCGGATGGTCTCACCGCGGTCGAGCAGCTGGAGGCGATCGGACCTCGGACGGCGGAGCTGGCGGAGCGGCACGCAACCCTCTTTGGCGGCGAGATCCGTCGTGGGCTGTCACGCACCGGCATCGGTATTCTTCATTGGCGCCAGCTGAGCCAGGAGCATCGTGCGGCGCTGACTGCGATCTTCCACGATCGCGTCTTCGGCGTCCTCACCCCGCTCGCGGTGGATCCCGGGCATCCGTTTCCGTACATCAGCGGCCTGTCCCTGAACCTGGCCGTGCTCGTGGCCGATCCAGCCGACGGCGAGCAGCGCTTCGCGCGCGTGAAGGTCCCGCCACTCCTGCCGCGATTCCTCACGCCCGATGATGATGGCGATGTCTTCGTGCCGCTGGAGGACGTCATTGCCGCGAACCTCGAGCCGCTCTTCCCCGGCATGCGCATCCTGGCGTCGTCGGCGTTCCGCGTGACGCGCTCGATCGACCTCGACGTGGATGATGACGAGACCGATGACCTGCTCGAAGCACTCGAGGACCGGCTTCGCCGCCGTCGCTTCAGCCCGGCCGTACGGCTCGAAGTGGATCGGCACATGTCCGATGAGGTGCTCAGCCTGCTCCTGCGCGAGCTCCAGCTGGCGTCGCGCGACGTGCAGCGGCTGCCCGGCCCGCTGGGGCTGGTGGATGTGTGGGCCCTCCACGCGCTCGATCGGCCGGAGCTCAAGGACCCACCCATGGTCGGTGGCACGACGGCAGCGCTGCAACCGATCGGCGAGGAACCGGTCGATCACTTCGCGGCGCTCCGCGAGCGCGACATCCTGGTCCATCACCCGTATGACTCATTCGCGACGACCGTGCAGGCATTCATCGAGTCGGCCGCGGCCGATCCATCGGTCCTGGCCATCAAGCAGACCCTGTACCGGACCTCGGGCGACAGCCCCATCGTCGACGCGCTGGTGGCGGCGGCGGCGGCCGGGAAGCAGGTCGTCGTGCTGGTAGAGATCAAGGCACGGGGCGACGAGCCGGCGAACATCGCCTGGGCGCGCATGCTGGAGCGCGCCGGCTGCCACGTCGTATATGGACTGGTGGGACTGAAGACGCACGCCAAGCTGTGCCTGGTGGTGCGGCAGGAAGGCGCGAGCATTCGTCGCTATGCCCACATCGGCACCGGGAACTACAACCCGACGACCGCGCGCACATACGAGGACCTGGGGCTCCTCACCTCGGACGACGCGCTGACCGCCGACGTGAATCACCTCTTCAACCTGCTGACCGGGTACAGTCGCAGATCTGAGTACGAGCGGCTCATCATGGCGCCGATGAACCTGCGACGGCGCATGATCGAGATGATCGAGCGCGAGTGCCGGTTGTCGACTCCGGAGGAACCGGGCCGCATCATCTGGAAGCTCAACAGCATCATCGACGAAGCGGTGATCGAGGCGCTGTATCGAGCGTCGCAATCGGGGGTCAGGGTGGAGCTCATCGTGCGCGGGATCTGCGGCCTGCGCGCTGGCGTTCCTGGACTGTCGGACACGATCGAGGTTCGGAGCATCCTGGGACGCTTCCTCGAGCACTCGCGCATCTACTGGTTCGCCAATGGCGGCTCGGCGGAGGTCTGGTTCGGATCGGGCGACATGATGCATCGCAATCTCGACCGGCGCGTCGAGACGCTCGTCCGGGTCGATGACGCCGGCATCCGGGCGCGCCTCGAGGCGCTGCTCACGCTGGCACTCGCCGATACCGCGGGCGCTTGGCGCCTGCTGCCGGACGCCAGCTGGCACCGATTGACCGATACGCCAGCGCGCGAGGCACCCGTCGTCAGCCTCCAGGGCGAGCTCCTCAAGGCCGGCGACTCCGCATGACCGATCCGGGAATGACCGAGGTCGAGCTGAAGCTCGCGGTCCACGGGACGTTCTCGCTTCCCGACCTGACCGTCGACCCGTCCGTCGCCGAAGTGCGGGCTGACGAGCCGCAGGATCTGTGGGCCAGCTACTGGGACACCGTCGACCTGCGCCTGGCGCGGCATGGCGTTACCTTGCGTCGTCGCTCCGGCGAACCAGGCGGACCGCGCTGGACCCTCAAGCTGCCTCTGCCTGACCACGGTGCGGACGGCGCTGGCGCGAACGGGCAGCTGCTGGCGCGACGTGAGATCGACCTCGAGGGCAGTGGGGACCGCATCCCGGGTCAGGCGGTCGACCTCGTCACGGCATACGCACGCACCGCCCCGCTCACCGAGATCGCCGAACTGCGCACGCGGCGCCGGCGCTGGTCGCTCCTTGACGCCGACGGAAAGGTGATTGCGCTGCTCGATGACGACGAGGTCTCGGTGATGGATGACGGAGCGGTGATCTCGCGCTTCCGTGAGCTCGAGCTCGAGGCCCGCACGCTTGACGCCGGGGGCCTGCTGCGGATTGGCGGCCTGCTGCGCGCCGGCGGCGCGGTCGACTCGGAGCCGATCCCGAAGGCGGTCCGCGCCCTGGGACCGGCGGCGACCGCGCCTGCCGACGCCGTCTCACCGGCCATCGGGCCCGATGTGGCTGCCGGCAATGCGGTGCGCGCGGCGCTGACCGACGCGGTGGCGCGGGTGATCCGACACGACGCGGGCATGCGGCTCGGGGACGCGGAGTCGGTCCACCAGGCCCGCGTCGGCCTCCGTACGACGCGGAGCCACCTTCGTACCTTCGCGCCACTGATCGACCAGCGCTGGTCGAACGGGCTTGTTGACGAATTGCGCGACCTGGCGCGGGTCCTCGGCCGCGTCCGCGACCTCGACGTGCTCCTCGAGCGCCTCGCGGCCGATGCCAGCGACCTGAAACCCATGATCGACCCGCTGTTCGGTGATCTCGTTCGGCGTCGCAAGCGCGCGCAGACCGCGCTTCTGGAGCGCCTGCGCGACGAGCGCTACGCCGCGGTCCTCGAGCGACTCGTGGCGGCCGCCGCGGCTCCGCGCCTGGTCAAGCTCGCCGCTCAGCCGGCCGGCGACGTCCTGCCACCGTTGTTCGGTGCCGCATGGAAGTCGCTCGCCAAGCGAGCCGATGCGATAGAACCGACATCGCCCGTCGCCGCATATCACGAAGTCCGAATTCGGGCCAAGCGCGCGCGCTACGCGGCCGCGGCCATCGCCCCGGCTTTGGACGTGAGGGGCCGGGATGGCGCGAAGGGCATGGCCAAGGAGCTCGCCGGGCTCCAGACGTTGCTCGGCAATCACCAGGACGCGGCCATTGCCCGCGACGAGATCCTGGCCGGCGCCGCACGGCGCGACGGAAACGGACCGTTCAACCTCGCGGCCGGCGTGCTTCTCGAGCGCCAGGCCATGGCCGCGAAGGCGGATCGAGCCGCGTTTCCCGAGCTCTGGCACCGCGTACGGCGACCACGACATCGGCGCTGGACGCGCAGTTGAGCGCGATCATCCGAGCGGCGGGTGGCGTGGTCTGGCGCCGCACGCCGAATGGAGAGGCCGGGGTCGAGGTCGCCATCGTGCATCGGCCGCGATACGATGACTGGAGCCTGCCTAAGGGCAAGCTCGCGCCGGGTGAGGCAGAAGTCGAAGGTGCCGTGCGCGAAGTGCTCGAGGAGACCGGCTTTCATGTCCGGGTCGGGCGGCCGCTGGGCGAGACGCGCTACGACAAGGTCGTCGGGCGCCAGGCCCGGCCGAAGGTGGTCCGCTGGTGGGCGATGCAGGCAACGACCGGCACCTTCACGCCGAATCGCGAAGTGGATGATATGCGCTGGCTGCCGCTGGCCGGCGCCGAGCAGATCCTGACGCGCGACACCGACCGCGAGCTCCTCCTGCGCTTCGCCCACGGACCGGCGCCCACGCGGACCCTGCTGATCGTGCGGCATGCGCGCGCCGGCAGCCGTTCGAAATGGAACGGGGAGGATCGCGACCGGCCGCTCGATGAGTGTGGCCAGGTACAGGCCGATGAGCTCGTCCGCCTCCTGGCTCGCTTCGATGTCGAGCGCATCTGGTCGGCCGATGTCGTTCGGTGCACGCAGACGGTCGAACCATTCGCCGACGCGCTCGGCCTGGAGGTCCTCGAGGCGCCGGTCCTCTCCGAGATCGGCCACCCCGGCCGCGAGGAGGAGGCGGTGGCGCTCCTGCGTGACGCGGACACGATGCGCGACATCGTGGCCTGCAGCCAGGGCGGCGTGATCCCGGACCTCGTCTCGCGCCTGGCGGAGGCCGACCACGTTGATCTCCCTTCACCGTTCGTCGCCGCCAAGGGCAGCGTCTGGGCATTGACCCTCTCGAGTGACCGCCTCCTCGCCGCGGAATACTTCGCGCCGCCGTCGCCGGACGCATGCCGCGACGCAGGCTGATTGACCACGCGGCCCCGCTGGCCGCGCGCTACGATCCATCGGCATGGAAACCACCGACGCCATCATCAGCACGCGTGGCCTGACGAAGCACTACGGATCGGTCGACGCTCTCACCGACCTGTCCGTCGATGTGCGACATGGGGAGATCTTCGGTTTCCTGGGACCCAACGGCGCGGGCAAGTCGACGATGATCCGCACCCTGCTCGGCTTCCTGCACGCCACGCACGGATCGGCGAGTGTGCTCGGCATGGACGTCGCGACCGAATCGGTCGAGATCCGGCGTCTGACCGGCTACCTGCCCGGCGGCATCGCCCTGTACGACTCGCTCACCGGCGAGCAGGTGCTGGACTACCTCGCCCGACTCCAGGGACGGACGCCCTACCGCCGCGCCGATCTGGTCGAGCGACTCAGGATGCCTCAGGCCGATCTCCGTCGCCGCGTGCGCGACTATTCGCGCGGCATGCGCCAGAAGATCGGCGTCATCCAGGCCCTCCAGCACGACCCCGAGCTGGCAATCTTGGACGAGCCGACGGAAGGGCTCGACCCGCTGATGCAGCAGGCGTTCTACGGCATCCTCGCCGACCTGCGCGCCGAGGGCCGCACCATTTTCTTCTCGAGCCACGTGCTGTCCGAGGTTGAGCGCGTGTGCGATCGAGTCGGCATCATCCGCCAGGGGCGCCTGATGGCGGTGCACGAGGTACGCGAGCTGCTGGCCCGCCGCCGCCGCCGCGTTTCCATTCAGTGGCGTGGCGCCGCGCCCGACGCATCCACCATCCCGGGCCTCGCCGACGTCACTGTCGACGGCGATCGCCTGTTCGGCACCCTCCACGGCGAGGTCTCCGAGTTCGTGAGAGCCGTGGCATCGCCGTCGCTCGAGGACCTGACCATCGAGCCGGCGAGCCTGGAGGAGGCGTTCCTCGAGTACTACGCGGAAGAGGCGCCGACGCCGGCAGTGGCCGGGCCATCGGAGGCGAAATGAACGGCCCGCTCTTCGGTCAGACCCTGGCCTGGCAGCGGCTGCGATGGATCATCGTGAGCATCGCCATCTTCGGCTGGGGCATCCTGATCCCGGTCGTGTACGCCGCATTCTCCGATGTGATCCGCGACCTCGCCAACTCGGGCGCATTCCCCGAGGAGCTGCTCAGCTTCGGCTCCGGATCGCTGTTCACGCTTCCTGGCGCGCTGACGCTGGGAACGCAGCATCCACTGGTGCTCGCCATGCTCGGCATCTTCGCGGTCGGAGCGACGAGCACGGCAATCGCCGGCGAGCGCCAGCGCGGGACGCTCGAGGTGCTCCTCTCGAGGCCGATCAGCCGTACCACGGTGTACGCCAGCATCACCGCCGGCCTTCTCCTGGTCGTCGCGTGCGTGCTGTTCACGTTCCTGGCCGGATTCGTCGTCGGCGCCGCGATCCAGGGCGTGCTCAACGAGCTTCCGATCGAGCACATGCCGATGGTGCTGCTCAACGGATGCCTCCTGTGGGGTGCCTTCTCCACCTTTGGGCTCGCGGCATCGGTCAGCTTCGATCGGCCGGGGCCGGCCATCGGCCTGACCCTGGCGTACCTGATCGTCAACTACTTCTTCGAGATCCTCGGGTCGCTGTGGCAGGAGGCCGAGTGGACTCAGGAGTTCTCGCTGTTCCACCACTTCCAGCCTGCCGAGATCCTCGCCGGTGCGCTCGACCCGATCGACCTCGTGATCCTCGGGGCTGCCTTCGTGCTGCCCATCGTCTACGCGCTCGTGGTCTTCCCTCGCCGCGACCTCGCGGCGCCCGCCTGAGACGCCTACTCCTCGAGCGCGAACGCGACCGCCTCGTTCGCGGTCATCCCTTCGCCGGCCATCCACGCCGCGGCGAGCCGGGGGTCGTTGCGCAGCTCCTCGGGATCGAAGCGGAGTGCGGGTCGATTCCACATGTTGAGACCCGTGCCGCTCGTGCGTTCCAGCATCGCGACGGCGCCCGACAGCCGCGCTGCGCGGTCGCGATCGCCATCGCGAGAACAGCGCACTGCCATTGCGTCGAGGACCAGGGTGAAACCCGAGACGTCGTCCGCCGCGGCGAAGATGTGGAGCGCTCGACGCAACCATCCGTCCGCGTTGGCACGGGCCGTCGGGCTGCCGCTCTCGGTCTGGTCGTCATCGGTCAGGTCAGCCAGCGCCAGCGTGTAGGTCGTCCAGCCGACCATGAACTGGTCATCGGATCGTTCGAAGACCTCGAGCGCGCTCAGCGCGAGGGCGCGCGCCGTCTCCGGGTCCCGTCGAGCGGTGGACACGTTTGCCAGCGCCCATTCACAGCGAGCGACACCCCCTTCGTCGCCGATACGACGAAAAATGGCGAGTGCCTGGTTGATGGCATCGATCGCACGATCCGCGCTGCGAGGATCGTCAATGTCGGTCATCGACCATGTGAACGAGATGCTGTACAGGGCCTCCGCCAGGCCGCGATCATCGCCGAGCACCTTCCGTTCCGTGATCTCCTGCTCGTAGAGTGCGCGTGAGGGAATTGTGTCCCCCTGCCAGTACGAGAGTCCGGCGGCAGCCGAAAGCGTGTCCGCCCGGATGCGGGCGTGCTCCGCGGTCGCCGGCATGGCAAGCGCTTCGCCCAGTCGCCTGACTCCTTCCTCCAGGTGGCCCCGCATCTGCCAGAAGCGCCACACCGCGGCCCCCATGCGCAGGGCCATGGAGGTGTTGCCGGACGCGATCGCCCAATCGAACGAGGCACGCAGGTTGTCATGGTCCTGCTCGAGCAGATCGAGCCAGCGCCGCTTGTCCGACCCCATCAGATGGGCGGCCGCGTCCTCGACGAAGCGCGTGAACAGCGCGGCGTGCGTAGCGCGACATGGCTCGAACGACCCTCGAGCCTCAGCTTGCTCGATGGCGAAAACCCGAATCGTCTCGAGCATCGAGAAACGTGGATGTCCGTTGATCCCCTCCGACTGGCGGACCAGGCTCTGCTGGACAAGCGAATCGAGGGTCTCGAGCGTGTCTGGCAGCTCGCCAGGCATCACGCTGCGACAGACGTGCTCGATCGCGTCGAGGCCGGCATTGGTGACGAAGATCGACAGGCACGCGAACAGCGCCCGATTCGGTTCATCGAGCAGGTCATGGCTCCAGGCGATCGCTCCGCGCAGCGTCTGCTGCCGCTCGGGCAGGTCGCGCGAGCCGCCGGAGAGGAGGCTGAGGCGAGCCTCCAGCCGGCCGAGCATCGCCTGCGGCGTGAGGATTCGGATGCGAGCCGCAGCCAGCTCGATGGCGAGGGGCAACCCATCAAGCCGGACGCAGATCTCGGCCACCGCCAGGGCATTGTCATTTGTCACCGCGAAGTCCGGGCGCACAGCCCGGGCGCGCTCGATGAAGAGCGCCACTGCCTCGTACTGCGTGAGCGCCTCGAGGGAAGGCAGGTGGGACGGATCGGGCAGGCCGAGCGGCGGCACCGCATATTCCTGTTCCCCGGAGACCCGCAGCACGCTCCGGCTGCTGACGAGGATCTTGAGGTTCGGGCACGCGCCCAGCAATCGCGTCACCAATGGCGCGGCCGACACCACCTGTTCGAAGTTGTCGAGCACCAGCAGCAGGTGCTTGTCGCCGATGTGGTCGACGAGCCGCGCTTCCGGTTCGCGCCCGCCACGGTCGGGCAGGTTGAGCGCTCGAGTGATGGTCGACGCCACACGGGCCGGCTCGCTGATTGACCCGAGCTCGACCAGGAAGACCCCATCGGGGTGGCGCGCCAGTCCCCTCTCGGCAACCTCGAGGCTGAGCCGTGTCTTGCCGGTGCCACCCGGCCCGGTCAATGTCAGCAGGCGGTTGCGTGCAAGGAGCGCCTCGACTTCTTCGATCTCCCGCGCGCGCCCCAGGAACGTGGTGATCCCTGACGGCAGGTTGTTCGGGATCGAGTCAAGCGAAGCAATCGGCGGAAAGTCGTTCGACAGGTCCTCGATGACCATCTGCCACAATCGTTCGGAATCCTCGAGGTCCTTGAGCCGATGCGACCCGAGGTCGCGCAGATCGGTCCCGTCGGGCAGGCCATGGGCAACAAGTGAACGGGTCGCATCCGACAGCAGCACCTGGCCGCCGTGAGAAACGCTGGCGATGCGGCTGGCGCGATGCACGTGCAGCCCGACGTAGGTCTCCGCCGAGAAGCCCGCCTCCCCGGTGTGCAGGCCCATCCGCACCCGAATGACCATCCCCTCGGGCCATGGCTCCGTGCCGAGCGCACGCTGACCCGCAACGGCGGCAGCAACGGCAGACGGCGCTGACGAGAACGCGATGAAGAACGAGTCACCCTCGGTACCCACCTCGACGCCACCGTTTGCCTCGAAGGTGGCCCGCAAGAGCGCCTGGTGACGACGCAGGACAGATGGCCACGTGTCCGGGCGCTCCGCGGCCATGCGCGTCGAGCCCTCGATGTCGCTGAACAGGAATGTGACGGTACCGCTGGGAAGATCGGGCATCAGCCCGCTGAGTCTGCCTCGCGCTACGCCGCGAGCGCAAGACCCCGAGCACCGGTAGGCTGGGCCGATGCGCACCATCGCCAGGGTCCTGGCGGATCGACCCGTTCTCGCGGGTGTCCTCGGGGCGCTCACCATCGCGTTCTCGGCGATCTTCGTCTCGCTCGCGGACGTGTCGCCCGCCACCGCCGCGATCTTTCGCAACCTCTATGCGCTCCCGCTCCTCGCCGCCCTGGCCTGGTACGAGCGACGCCGATACGGGCCGCGCGCCGCGGGTCAGCAGCGGTGGGCGTGGATCGCCGGCACCTTCTTCGCCGCCGATCTCGTGCTGTGGCACCACGCCATCGAGGAGGTCGGCGCCGGACTGGGGACCGTCCTCGGCAACACGCAGGTCGTGATCGTGCCGATCGCCGCGTGGCTCTTTCTCGGCGAGCGTCCGGGCTGGCGCGTCGCGGTCTCGGTGCCGGTCGTCCTCATCGGCGTCGTGCTCATCAGCGGCGTGGTCGGCGGTGATGCCTTCGGGCGTGACCCGGTCCTCGGCGTCATCTACGGACTCGGCACGGGCGTCGCCTATGCGGGCTTTCTCCTCGTCCAACGCCACGCCAACCGAGATCATCGGCGCCCTGCCGGTCCGCTCTTCGACGCCACGCTGTCGGCGGCGGTCTTCTCGCTGCTCATCGGCCTGCCTCTCGGAGAGGTCGACCTGGTGCCGACTTGGCCGGCACATGGCTGGCTACTGCTCCTGGGTCTGCTCGTCCAGGTCGGCGGCTGGCTTCTCATCAGCATCAGCCTGCCCCGGCTGCCCGCCGCGGTCACGTCGGTCGTGCTCACCATTCAGCCGGTCGGCTCGGTCCTGCTCGGGATCTGGATCCTGGCGGAAGCGCCATCGGCCTTCCAACTCGTGGGCGTGCTCTTCATCCTGGCCGGGCTGTTGATGACGACGCTCCGCGTGCGCCGCCGCGGATCTGTCGCGGAGCCGGGGGTCGGGTAACGGAGGCTCCGACTCGGGCAGTCCCAAGTTGGCCAACGCACGTGAGCCAGGCATTGGGGGAGCCGATCGACAGCCGGGGTGACCGAACGGTCAGGAAGGAGTCTGTCGAGGAAGGGTGACGGTGAAGCACGTGCCGCCTTCATCAGGCTCCTCCACCTCGATGCGTCCGCCGTGCCGCGCGATGACGCCGTGCGAGATATGCAGTCCAAGCCCGGTGCCGACGCCGGGTGGCTTGGTGGTGAAGAACGGCTCGAACAGCTTCGCGCGCACGTCGTCCGGAACGCCCGGACCGGTGTCGCAAATCGACACACGCACCCCATCGGCGTCCGGATCAGCCTCGGCGCGGATGGTGAGCGTGCCACGCCCATCCATGGCGTCAGTGGCGTTGTCGATCAGGTTCGTCCAGACCTGGTTCAGCTCTGACCCGAACGCCTCGATCTCGGGTAGATCGGCCTCGAGCTCCCACACAACGTTCACGCCTTCACGAAGCCGATGACGGAGGATGACGAGGGTCTGCTCCAGGCCGATGCGGACATCCACCCGTTGAACCGGTGCCTGGTCCAGGTACGCGTAGCCCTTCACCGCACCCACGATCTCGCTGATCCGCCCGCCCGCCATCCGAAGCTCGCCGAGCAGCTCGCGGACCGATGCATCGGCGGCCAGCCAGGCAACTGTCTCCGCCGGCATGCCGCGAAGCGCGGGAGCGGTCCACCCTGCGTCGACCAGTGACGCGGCGGCGTCGGCCTCCACGAGTGATGACAATTCCTCGATTGCGTCGGCCCGCTCGAGCGAGCGCAGCGAACGCGCCTCGGGCGCTGGCGGCAGCTGCGGCGGCCGGGCGAGCGCATCACGACGCTCCAGCGCTTCCTCCAGGCCGGCCACCGAACGGCGCATCGCGGCGGCTGGATTATTGAGCTCGTGGGCCAGGCCCGCGGCCAGCGTGCCCAGGCCAGCCAGCTTTTCGCGCTCGCGCAGCGCCGACTCCATGGCGCGCAGCCGCACCACCACGGTGCGAATGATGGCGACCGCCGTGTCGGGACCCGCCGCCAGCAGCTCGCGGATCGCCTCAGTCGGAATCTTCAGGACTTCCGCCGCAGTCACGGCACGGACCGATGCCAGGCGCCGGCCGCCCTCCAGCGCAGCGATTTCGCCCTGGAGCGAACCGGGACCCACGCGCGCCAGCGGAATCTCGGAGCGCCCGGAACGCTTGGTCACCTCGAGTTCGCCGTCGAGGACAACGAACATCGCATCGGCCTGGTCACCCTCGCGGATGAGCATGTCCCCCGCCGCCAGGTCCGCGATCGCGCCACGCTCGGCCAGGGCTCGCAGCGAGCCATCGTCGAGCCCGCCGAACAGCGGCGTCTCGCGCAGCCGCTCGACCACCGAGCGCGGCTCGAGGTGGACGTGCTCGTCGGTCACAGGTCTGCGAGGTGCTGGTGGACGAACTGCACGGCCATCGAACCCTCACCGACGGCACTCGCGATCCGCTTGATTGAACGATGCCGAACGTCGCCGGCGGCGAACACCCCCGGCATGCTCGACTCGAGCAGGTACGGATCGCGATCGAGATTCCAGCCATGATCGGCGGCGACATCGGCTCCGGTTAGAATGAATCCCCGATCGTCCCGGGCGACAGCGCCCTCGAGCCATGAAGTTCGCGGCTGCTGGCCGATGAACACGAAGACGGCGGCGATCTCCAGCTTGAGTTCACCATTGGGGGTCATGAAGATGGCTCGCTCCAAGTGGTCGTCCCCCGCAAATTCCAGCGTCTCGCAGAGTGGATGGACATCGACGTTGTCGAGCGCGGCGATCTGGTCGACGAGGTAGGCGCTCATCGTGGCGCCGAGACCCTCGTTACGGACCATGAGGTGGACGCGCGCCGCATAGCGGGCGAGGTGCACCGCTGCCTGGCCGGCCGAATTTCCGCCGCCGATGACACCGACCACGGCGTCGCGGTACAGCAGTGCCTCGGTCGTGGCGGCACCGTAATACACTCCCCGTCCGGCGAGTTCCACTGCGCCGGTCACCTCGAGCTGCCGGTACGCCACGCCGGTCGATATGACCACGGCCTGGCATGACAGCTCGCTGCCGTCGGTGAGCACGATGGTGCGGTACGGATCGCTGCGGCGAATGGTGGCCGCCTCCTGCGACGAGAGGATTTCGGCACCCAGCCGGCGAGCCTGGATCAGCGCTCGGCGCGCGAGATCACTGCCGCTGAGCCCGGACGGGAAGCCGAGATAGTTCTCGATGCGGCTCGTGGTGCCAGCCTGGCCGCCGGGCGCCTCGCGCTCGACCAGCAGGGTCTTGAGGCCCTCGCTCGCGCCGTACACCGCGGCGGCCATCCCGGCCGGACCGGCTCCGACGATGACAAGGTCATAGAACGGCAACGACGGCCGCGTCGACAGACCGATCGCCTCCGCCAGCTCGCGAGTGGCCGGATTACGGAGAGCGCGGCCGTCCGGCAGCAACACGACCGCATCGGCCGGACCTGGAGGGTCATCCAGGGCGTCGGCCAAGCGACGGCCCTCGGAATCGGTCCCAGGGTCGATCCAGGCGTAGGGCACCTGGTTGCGGGTGAGGAAGTCGCGAATGGCGTGGCCGTCCGGCGTCCATCGGCCGCTCAGCAGGCGCAAGCCGCTGAAGGCCGGCCGGAACGCGGCCATCCAGTCGGCCAGCACGTCGTCAAGCGCGGGATAGAGCCGCTCTTCGGGCGGATCCCATGGCTTGAGCAGATATTGGTCGACCCCGATCTCGTTGATGGCGGCGATGGCCGCCTCGGTATCGGCATACGCCGTAAGAAGAACGCGCTTGGCCTCGGGCTGGAGCACCAGGGCCTCGCGCAGGAACTCGATGCCGGTCATGACCGGCATGCGCTGGTCGACCACGAACAGGGCCATCGGATCACCGCGGCGCGTGAGCTCACGGCTGACCTCGAGCGCATCGGCACCGGAACCGGCAGCAAGCACACGGTAGTCATCGGCGTAGCGCGCACGGAGGTCGCGCTCGATCGCGCGAAGAACCGGTGCATCGTCATCAACGGCGAGAATCGCCGGCTTGGCGGCCATGCCCACGAGTGTAGCGGCCGGTGAGCTACCCTCCGCGCATGCTGCTGACCGGCACCGGGCGCCTCGCGCCTGATGGGCCTTCGCCGTGGGCGCTCCTGGTCCGGGATGGGCGGATCGCCTGGGTGGGATCACCGTCCGAGGCAACCGCTGGCGAGCGAATCGAGCTGGGCTCGGCGCTGGTGACACCCGGCCTCATCGACAGCCATACGCATCCCGTGTTCGACGGTGATCGGTCCGACGAGGCCGCGGCTCGTCTTGCCGGCGCGCCCTACACCGACGGCGGCATCCTGCGCAGCGTTCGGGCGACGCGGGCGGCCGACGACGCAACCCTCGAGCGCCTCGTGGAGACGCGTCTGCGTTCGGCCCTGGCGGCCGGAACGACCACGGTCGAGTGCAAGTCGGGCTACGGACTGTCGCTCGCCGAGGAGCTGCGCCACCTGAGCATCATCGGCCGCGTGGCGGAGCGGATGCCGCTGCGCGTGATCCGAACGTTCCTCGGCGCACACACCGTACCCACCGAGTTCCAAGCCGCCGAGTACGCAGCCCACGTCGCGGACGAGATGATCCCGGCGGTGGCGGCCGAGGGCGCCGCGGAGTTCGTGGATGTCTTCGCGGACGCGGGCTTCTTTGACCTTGCCGCGACCGAGCGCATCGGACGAGCGGCGCTCGACGCCGGCCTCGGCTTGCGACTGCACGCCGAGCAGCTCGCCCGCACCGGCGCCGCCGCGCTCGGTGTGCGCCTGGGCGCTGCATCGGTCGATCACCTTGAGCAGCTGGATGCCTCGGGTGTTGCGATCCTCGGTGGCTCAACGACAGTGGCCACGCTGCTGCCGGCACCGGCGCTCATCCTGCGCGACCGCATGCCGCCGGCGCGCGCGTTGCTCGAGGCTGGCGCCTCGGTCGCCCTGGCCAGCGACGCGAATGCGGGCACGTACGGCGCGTTCGGCAGCATGCCGCTCGTGATCGGCCTGGGCGCGACCCTGCTCGGGATGACCGTCGTCGAGGCGCTGACCGCCGCAACCGAGGGTGCCGCCGCCGCGCTCCAACGCCCGGAGCTCGGATCGCTTCGGCCCGGCATGGCCGCTGACCTCGTAGCCTGGGACGCCGAGCACGAGGGCGCCTTCGCATTGCACCTGGGAGCGGTGCGGCCGCATCGGATCTGGATCGCGGGCGAGGAGATCGCTCTATGATCGGGGGCATGGACAAGTTCGATCTCGTCGTTATCGGCGCCGGCACCGCTGGCGAGGCAGCAACCCACTACGCGCGGGCGCAAGGAGCATCGGTCGCCATCATCGACCGCGATCTGTTCGGCGGCTCGTGTCCGTTCTGGGCATGCATGCCGTCCAAGGCACTGCTGCACGCGGCCGCCGTCCACCATGCGGGAGGCGACTATCCGTGGTCGAAGGCGTCGGACTTCCGCGATTACATGATCAACCGCGAAGGGACCGATGCGCCCGACGACGCTGGCCACGTCGCTTCTCTCGAAGAGGCCGGCGCGACCGTCATCCGCGGCTCGGCCGCCCTCGTTGGACCGGGGCAGGTTCGGGTTGGCGACCGACTGCTCGCCGCCGATGCGGTCGTGCTGGCGGTCGGATCGGTCAGCCGTGTCCCGCACGACCTGCCCGGGCTGGCCGAGGCGCAGCCCTGGACGAACGTGCAGGGCACCGGCACACGCGAGCTTCCGCGGTCGCTGGTCATCCTGGGAGCGGGTCCGACCGGCGTGGAGCTAGCCCAGGTCTACGCGCGCTACGGCGTCCCGGTCACGCTCGTCCATCCCCGTGATCGCGTCCACGACCGCGAGCATCGGCGCTCATCCGAGTTCCTGGCCGCGGGCCTTGAGCGCGACGGCGTGACCCTGCGCCTTGGAGCCCGCGCGACCGGCGTGCAAGCGGCGCCGCGCGGCGGAGCGCACATCGTGGAGCTGGACTTGGGCGACACGGTTACCGGACACGAGATCTTGCTCGCCATCGGCCGCGAACTGCCGCTCGATGGCCTCGGCCTCGAGACGATCGGGGTCTCACCCAAGCGCGGGCGGCTCGAGCCGGATGACCGCTTGCGCATCGCAGAGGGCGTCTACGTGGCTGGTGACGCGGCCGGGCCAGAGATGCACACCCACCTCGGGCACTACGCCGGCGAGGCAGTGGTGCGCATCGCGCTCGGCGACACCAACTATCGGCCCATGTTGGACGCCATTCCTCGCGCCACCTACACCGATCCGGAGACGGCATCGGTCGGCCTGCTGCTGGAGCAGGGGAAGCAGCGCGGCATCGATGCCGTCGAGTACACGGAGGAGATCGGTAGCTCGGCCAAGGGCTACACGGCCGAGGTCGAGGGCCACGTCACCATCGTCGTAGACCGATCCGAACGCGTGCTGGTCGGTGCCTTCATGGCCGGCCCGGCCGTCAGCGAGGCCATCCACGAGTGCGTCCTGGCCATTCGAGCCCGCGTCCCGCTCGCCACCCTGGCCGATACGATCCACGCCTTCCCCACCGTCGCCCGCGTCCTCGGAACCGCCTTCATCCGTGCCTCTCGGGAGCTCGGCGAATAGGCGTGTTCCCGGCTCCCAGCCACCGCCTACCGGTCACTCCACGCACGATTGACGATGATTGCTTCACGAATGAGTGACGAGGATCGCGAGCGGGCGTAGGATCACGACGTGAGTGATGTCATCCGCGAGACTACGGACCTCCTGCGTCGCACGCCGCAGCTGTTGCGCGCGCTGCTCATCGGTCTGCCGGACTCATGGACCGATACCACCGACGTCCCGAACGGCTGGCGACCGCACGATGTGGTCGGCCACCTGATCACGGGCGAACTGACCGACTGGATCGAGCGGACGCAGCGCATCCTCGAGCACGGCACGCACCTGGCGTTCGAAAAGTTCGATCGCTTCGCCCATGCAGGCCGCGATACCGACGCGACCCTCGACCAGCTCGTGGAGCACTTCGCGACCCTGCGCGCGGAGAATCTGGCTCGTCTGGAGTCGCTCGCAACGGAAGCGGACCTGGATCGGCGAGGCACGCATCCTTCACTCGGCGAGGTGACACTGCGCGAGCTCCTCAGCACATGGGCCGTCCACGACCTCGACCACGTGTCGCAGATCTTCGCGGGCATGGCCGGGTCGCATGACGCCGAGGTCGGGCCATGGAAGGCATACCTCGGCATCCTGCTCCGTCGCGAGGACCCGGCCGCCGTCGCCGGCTAAGGGCTATGCCTGGTGCGAATCGGCGTGTCCATGCTCATGGCCCTGACGCGAATCCGCGATCCTGCGGGCCACGGACGCGAAGGCGGCCTGCATGACCTCCGTCAACGCCGGGTGGATGTAGATCGACCGCGCGATCACGTCGACCGGTAGCCGGAAACGCATGAGATTGACCGCTTCCTGCACCAGGACCGATGCGTCATGGCCGATGACATGGCATCCCAGGATCTCGCCCGACGACGGATCGGCGAGGACTTTCACGAACCCGTCGTGATCCTCGATCGACTCGCCGTACGCGGTGGCGTCATAGCGATGGGTTGACGTCGCGTACGAGATCCCCTGCTCCTCCGCATGTTGCTCGGTCATGCCGACGCTGCCGATCTGCGGTGAACCGAAGATGGCGGCAGGCATGGCGTGGTAATCGACCGCAGCCATCTCGTCGGGATCGAGGATGTTGTTGGCGACGTGCGCCGCCTCAAGATTCGCGTTGTGCTTCAGCTGCCAGCGTCCCACGATGTCGCCCAGCGCCCACACTCCGTCGACGTTCGTCCGCATGTACTCGTCGGTCTGGACGAAGCCTCGTTCATTGGTCTCGACGCCGGTCGCGGCGACATCCAATCGATCGGCGTTCGACGTGCGTCCGGCGGCAACCAGCAGGACGTCGCACTCGATGGAACCCCGACCGACCTCCAGCGACAGGGTCTCGCCGTTGCGTACAACGCGCCGCACCTCCGATGAGAGCCGCACGTCGAAGCGCCGCGCGTATGCCTCGGTCATGCGCCGCGAGACGTCGCGATCCTCGTCGCGCACCATTGCCGGGCCACGCGTGATGATCGTGACCTTGCTGCCGAGGCTGCCGAACACGTGGCCAAGCTCGGCACCGACGAAACCGCCGCCCAGGATGGCGAGGCGCCGCGGAAGCTCCGGGATCCGCATGACCGTATCGGTCGTCTCGTAGCCAGCCTCGGCCAGCCCGGGGATCTCCGGGATCGACGGCCGTGTGCCCGCGGCAATGACGATCGTCTCGGCCGTCAGATGGGCATCGCCCACCTCGAGCCGCTTGGGACCGATGAAGCGAGCGCTGCCCTCGAAGACCGTGATGTTCTCGGCGCGCCGGTTCCCCTCGAGGATGTTCGCGGCGTTCTGATCGATCTCGCGAAACGTTCGCTCCACGATGAACGGCCAATCGATCCGATCAATGCTGGCGTGCACGCCGAAGCGCTCCGCCGTGGCGATCGTGCGGGCAACGTCGGCAACGTGAACGAGCATCTTCGATGGGATGCAGCCCCGATTCAGGCAGGTGCCGCCGAACGGCCCATCCTCGATCACGGCCACTCGTAGGCCACGTCCGGCCGCGGCCGCCGATACCTCGAGCCCGGAGCCCGTGCCGATGACGATGAGATCGAACCGCTGATCCTGCATGCTTCTCAGGATACCGGCGCGCCGACGTCATAGTGTCGTCATCGAGAGGTCGCACACTCCACCCATGCACCGCGCCATGACGCTCCTCGCACTCGCGACCCTGGTGACGGCCGCGTGCACCACGGCCGACCTCCCGGCATCAGGCAGCGCCGATCCTGCCGCCACTCCAGGCGTCGAGCCCTGGCCGTCCGCACCCGAAACCGATGACCGGGCACTGGATCAAGCGGTGGCCGAGAGCGTCGAGCAACTGGTGACGACCTTGGCAATGAGATCGGTCGACGCCGACGCGCTGGACGTAATCGCCGCATCGGGCGATGCGCGGCTGGCATGGGTCGTATCGGACATGCTGCGCTTCGTCGCAGACACCCGGACCGAGGAGGCGCTGGTCAACGCCTTCACCGACCTCACCGGGATCGATCCACGCAGCGATGACCGTTTCGGAAGCTTCCCATGGATCGCTGCCACGAACCTGCTCTTCGCCTGGGACCTGCCGGCGCCGCCGGACTACCAAGCGACGAAAGCCAAACTGTTCGTCGCCTTCGAGCCGGGCTGGGAGCCGTTCTTCGCCGATGTCGACTCGCGCATCGACTGGCGGTTCGTCTCGTGGGGCGGGGTCTTCATCGACGACAGCACCAGTGGCGGCGGGCGACCATGCAGCCGTGGCTGCATCCCGGCCCTCGACGATCCAGCTCTCACCGCCGCGTCGCAGGGCGATTGGTACGCGGACGATCGGACGGTGTTCGGGATCGTCGTCAACGACGAGGCGGTCGCCTTCCCGAAGCACCAGATGGAGGTGCACGAGATGGTGAACATCACCATTGGCGGCCGGCGCATCGGCATGCCCTACTGCACGCTGTGCGGCGCAGCCCAGGCGTACCTGACCGATGCCGTGCCCGACGGGGTCGAGACGCCAGTGCTGCGCACGTCCGGGCTGCTCTCGCGATCGAACAAGGTGATGTATGACCTCGTGACCCAATCGGTCTTCAACACCTTCACCGGTCGCGCGCTGTCGGGCCCGCTTGAGGACATCGGCCTCGTGCTCGAGCAGGCAACCGTCGTGGTCAGCACGTGGGGCGAGTGGAAGGAAGCGCATCCGGACACGCGGATCGTGGCCGAAGACGGAGGAATCGGCCGCAGCTACCCGGACGACCCGCTCGACGGACGCGACGACTTCGGACCGATCTTCCCAATCGGCCAGCCCGACTCACGGCTTCCGGCGCAGGCAGCGGTGGTCGGCGTGATCGGGCCGGACGGGCGGCCGATGGCGTTCCCGGCCGAGCAGGCGGCCGACGAGCTGGCCGCAGGACGCGCGGTCGTGCTCAACGGGGTCACGCTGATGACCGATGGCGGCGGCCTGCGCGCGTGGGGTCCGGATGGAGCCGAGATCGCATCCCACGAGGCCTTCTGGTTCGCCTGGAGCCAGTTCCACCCGGAGACTGCGCTCTGGACGCCGCTCGGACAGTAGGCCACCCACGCAGACGTAGCATGCGGGCGTGAACGCGGATGCCCTGATCCTGGCAGCGCTCTTCTTCGCGGCGGCGCTCCTGTACTCGAGCGTGGGGCATGCTGGCGCGTCCGCGTACCTGGCCGCGATGGCGTTCGTGGGCGTGGCCGCAAGCACCATGCGGCCCACCGCGCTGGTCCTCAACCTGTTCGTGGCCAGCATCGTGGTCGTGCGCTTCTCGCGCGCCGGACATCTGCCATGGCGCAGCCTCGTGCCGCTGGCGGGCGGCTCGATCCCGATGGCATTCATCGGCGGCACCATCGACCTGCCGGACGGCGTCTATCGGCCGCTCGTTGCGGTGGTGTTGCTGGCGGGCGCATGGCGCCTGGCGACGGCAACGGCCGGAGCGGATGACGGCGCCCATCGAGGTGTCCCGCTGCTGCCAGGCATCGCGGCCGGCGCCGCGATCGGTCTGCTGGCCGGACTGACCGGGACCGGTGGCGGCATCTTTCTGACTCCGCTCCTCGTCATTGCCGCGTGGTCCTGGACGCGCGACGCCGCGGGACTCTCGGGTGCCTTCATTCTCGTCAACTCGATCGCCGGGCTGGCCGGACTGCTGACGGGCGGCGTCAGTCTTGCGCCCGCGCTTCCTCTGTGGGTTGCCGCGGTCGTAGCCGGCGGGCTCATCGGCTCGTGGATCGGCGCGGCACGGTTCAGCATCCTCAACCTGCGACGGACGCTGGCACTGGTCCTGGTCCTGGCCGCCGCGAAGCTGGTCTTTCTGTCCTGAACGCGGAGTAGCATGAGGCCGATGACGGCGACGCAACATCTTTCGGTCCACGGCAGCGACCTCGTCCGCCTGGTTGGCGCCGAGACGCAGGTGCCGCTCGTCAGCGGCGAGATGCGGCGCTACGTCAACCTCGACTACGCCGCCTCCGCGCCGGCGCTCCAGGCGGTGCACGACGCGGTCGAGGAGCTGCTCGGCTGGTATTCGAGCGTGCATCGAGGCGCGGGATTCAAGTCGCGCGCCTCCACCGCCGCCTACGAAGGCGCCCGCGAGTCGATTCACCGCTTCGTCAACGCCCGTGACGATGACGCGGTGATCATCACCCGCAACACCACCGATTCCATCAACCTGTTGGCCGGCACCCTGCCGGAAGGAACCCACGTCGTGTGCTTCGCCGGCGAGCACCACGCCAACCTGCTTCCGTGGAAGCGTATCGGGGTCCGATACCTGCCAGTGCCGGAGACGCCGCAGGAGCTGCTCGCAACGCTGGAGAGCACGCTCAGGGACCTGCCGCAGTGCGGAGACCCCCACCTCGTGGCGGTCACTGGAGCCAGCAACGTGACAGGCGAAATATGGCCCGTCGCCGACATCGCGCGGGTTGCGCACGACAATGGCGCTCGACTGCTGGTTGACGCCGCGCAACTGGCGCCGCACGCACCCATCGACATGGCGCGCGACGGGATTGATTACCTCGCCCTTTCGGGTCACAAGCTATATGCGCCGTATGGTGCCGGAGCGCTCATCGGCGAGCGCGACTGGCTGTCGGCCGGCGATCCGTTCCTGCGCGGCGGGGGCGCCGTCAAGCTGGTGACCGTGGACGAGACGCTGTGGGCAGAGCTGCCCGATCGCCAGGAGGCTGGCTCGCCGAACGTGATCGGCGCTGTGGCGCTGGGCGTCGCGTGCGACACGCTCAGCTCCGCCGGGATGGATCGGATCGCGGCCGAAGAGCGTGCGCTGCTTGCCTACGCCCGCCAACGACTGGCGGACGTCGAGGGCTTCAAGCCCTATCGCGTCTGGCCAGCCGAGCATCCGCGGGTCGGCCTGCTGACCTTCAGCATGGAGGGCGTGCCCTATGACCTGTTGGCGGCGGTCCTCTCGGCCGAGCACGGCATCGGCATCCGCCATGGATGTTTCTGCGCTCACCCGCTCATGATGCGGCTGCTGCGCGTGGACGACGCCGAGGCGCATCGGCTCATCGAGGGAATGCGGGCAGGTCATCATGAGCGCCTGCCGGGTGCGGCGCGCATGAGCCTGGGTCTTGGCTCCACCAGGACCGACATTGACGCTTTGGCCGATGCGCTGCGCGCCATCGCCGCCGACGGGCCGCAGTGGACCTACGCGGTCGATTCCGCCACCGACGAATACGAGCCCGATCCCGACCCCAGAGCCCTTCCATCGCTCGGCATGCGCATGGTCGAGCATCCCCACGGCCACGGGGAATCCGCCTGAGCCCCGGGGAGCTGGTTCAATTCGTGTCGGCTACCGTATGGGTGACCCGGTCGCGCTCCTCCTCGTCAGCTGTTGACGCACGGCTGATTCGGTAGTCTCTTAGGGCGCGCCTGCGCCCTCCACGAGGAGTTTTTCAGACATGTTCACACGTCTCGGGCGGATCACCGCGCTGGCCGCCGCATTGACGATGGTCGTCGGCGTCGGCATCACCGCCGCACACGAGTCTCGCGACATCGGTGACATCACGATCAGTATCGGCTTCATCGACGAGCCGGTCTTCCTCGGCCAGCGAAGTGGCCCTCGAGCTCCGCGTCTCGCAGGATGGCGAGGCGATCGAGGGTCTCGAGTCGACGCTCGAGGCGGAGGTCATCTTCGACGGCCAGGCCCGGGATCTGCCCCTCTCGCCGCGCTTCGGCGAGCCGGGCGCGTACCGATCGATCTTCTTCCCGACGGCGGCCGGTCCGTACACGTTCCACATCTCCGGAGAGATCGATGGCGAGGCGATCGACGAGTCGTTCACTTCCGGACCCGACACGTTCAGCGAGGTGCAGGACGTGACCGGCGGGCAGTTCCCCGTGCAGTTCCCCTCGACCGGCGATCTGGTCCGCGACGCGGAAGCCGGCGCCGGTGCCGGCACCACGGCGACGATCGCCCTGGTACTCGGCGGCGCCGGCCTGCTCGCCGGCCTGGTGGCACTGGGGCTGACGCTCGCTCGCCGCCGCGCCTGATGTCGATGCGCCAGATGGGCCGCGTGGCGAGCGTCCTTGCCCTGGTCGCCCTCCTCGTCGCCCCGGCCCTGCCGGGCGCGACGGGGACGCGCGTTCTTGCGCATGCACAGCTGGTCGCGAGTTCGCCCGGAGCCAGCGTCACGCTGGACCAAAGCCCGACCGAGCTGCGCCTGATCTTCAGCGAGCAGCTCGAGATCCAGGCCACCTCTCTCGACCTGCGCTCACTAGACGGTGCGACAACCCTCGAGCGCGTGGGCGAGATCGATCCGGAGGACGCTTTCGCCCTCGTCGTCGGCGATCTCGATCTTCCCGAAGGCGTCTATTCCGTAACGTGGCGCACACTGTCGGTGGTCGACGGCCACACCGCCGAGGGCGCTTTCAGTTTCGGCATCGGAGCGGGAATTGGCGCCCTCCCAGCATCGACCGACATGACCCATACCGAGACCGATGCGCCCGGCGTCATCGGCCGCTGGCTGACCTATATCGGCCTGCTGACGGCTCTCGGCGTCGCCGTCTTCCACCGCGTCGTGATCCGGAATGGACCGATGCCACACGCCCTGAGGCGGCTTCTCGCCCTGGGTCTCTTTGTCTCGGCCGGCGCATCCCTCATCGTCGTCGTCATCGCGGCACTCGAAGCGGGCTCGGTCGTTGACTACCTCATCGGCACACGAAACGGCGGCCTCCAGTTGGCGCGCGCCATTGTCGCCGCGCTGGGAGGAGTGGCACTTCTGCTCGTCTCCGCGCGCATCGCGAGCGGCGTCGCCGCGGCCGCCGGGCTTGTCGGCATCGTGCTGCTCGTCGCGTCCGGCCACTCGGCCGCGCTGCCCGGACCCCTCCCAATGCTCGTGCAGATCGTGCACGTGGCGGGCGCCGCGGTCTGGATCGGCGGCATCGGCGCCCTGCTGGCGCTTTTCGTTCGCCCCTCGCTCCTGACGCATGGGGATCGGCCCCAGATGAGTGCGATCGTTCCTCGCCTGTCGGCCCTGGCGCTCGTGTCGGTTGGGCTCGTCGGACTGACCGGCGTGTATACCGCGTGGACGCAGACCGGAACACTCCTCACCGTCGAGACCGAGTACGGGCGCACGCTGATCATCAAGTGGGCGTTCGCCCTCGGCGCCATGGCGCTGGGTGGGATGAACTACTTCGATGGCGGGCGCATGCTCGGCTGGCTCGGCGGCCTGCGGTCACGCGTGACGGTCGAGGTCATGGCGATTGCCGTGGTGCTGCTGGTGACAGCGGCGCTGGCCACGACGCCGCCGGTCGACGATGTCGCCGGAGTCGCCATCGAGCCGATTCCCGACGCATTCGGCGAGACCGCGCCAGGCCTGAGCATGGAGATCGTCCCCGGGCGGCCCGGGGTCAACCGGATCGTGGTGACGACCATCGCCGAGATGTCCGGAATCGGTGGACTCGAGCTCGGGCTCGACAACGTGGTGGACGGGACAACCAACCTGGTATCCCTCTCGCTCGAGGACATGGACCACGATTCCATTGGAGGCATGCGTGGCATGGGCGCGGGCGCCGACGACGGCACCATCGATTGGACCGCCGACGCAGTGGTCCTGCCCGCGAGCAGCCAATGGGACACGAGCGTCCGTATCATGTCAGCGAGCGGCGAGGAGGTGTCTCGCCAGCGCTTCGCCTTTGCGCTCGGTGAGGAGCGGATCATCGAGGGAAATGTGACCACGTTGTTCGACCCGGTGACCGGCGTCGCGGTCGTCCTCGTCCTCGGCGGCTCCCTTGGGCTCGGCCTGGGACTTGGCGGCGCTCGCCTCCCGCGCTGCGAAGCGGTCGCCTCACGCGTGGCGCTCCTGGCTGGCGGCGCGATCGGGGTGCTGCTCGGTGGCGCCATCGGCGTGGAAAAGCTGTTCACCCTGTAGCCGGGCGTCGGCCTATGCACCCGGTTGCACCGGGTGACACTAAAACCGAAGGAAGGCTAGCTCACACGTCAGGTGTGGCATCCGGTGACACAGAGGACGGTGGAGCGGACGTTTGTTCGCCCTTAGTCGCACCGCGTGCAACACGGTCCAGACGCGCGTCGTTGCGCGTTCCCCTCAACGCTGCGACGATCATTCACTCATGACCGCACCGCTCACCACGCTCGACACCCTTGGCCGGCCGATGCGCGACCTCCGCATCAGCGTGACCGACCGATGCAACTTCCGTTGCGGCTACTGCATGCCCAAGGAAGTCTTCGGACCGGACCATGCCTTCCTGCCACGCACCGACGTCCTGACCTTCGAGGAGATCGAGCGCGTCGTCCGAGCCGCGGTGACGATGGGTGTGCGCAAGGTGCGCCTGACCGGCGGCGAGCCATTGGTGCGCCGCAACCTCGAGGAGCTGGTCGCAGCACTGTCTGGCATCGAAGGCATCGACGATCTCACGCTGACGACGAACGCCTCCCTCCTCGCCGGCAAGGCACAGGCGCTGGCCGATGCGGGTCTGCATCGACTCACCGTCAGCCTCGACGCGCTCGACGACGAGACCTTCATGCGCATGAACGACGTGGGATTTCCGGTCGGGCGCGTGCTCGACGGCATCGCGGCCGCCGAAGTGGCCGGCCTGGGACCGATCAAGATCAACACCGTCATCCGGCGCGACATCAATGAGCACGCCATCGAGGAGCTCGCCGATCATTTTCGCGGCTCGGGCCATTCCATCCGTTTTATCGAGTTCATGGACGTCGGCCACAGCAATGGCTGGCGCCTCGACGACGTGGTTCCCGCGACCGAGGTAGTCGCGACGATCAATGCCCGATGGCCGCTCGAGCCGGTCGATGCCGACTACCGCGGCGAGGTCGCGCAGCGTTATCGGTATCGAGACGGCGCGGGCGAGATCGGCGTCATCTCCAGCGTGACTCAGCCGTTCTGTGGCGATTGCACACGGGCGCGCCTCTCGGCCGATGGCTCCCTGTACACCTGCCTGTTCGCCACCGCCGGCCACGATCTGCGCGACCTCCTACGCTCAGGCGCCGACGAGACGTCACTGACCGATGCACTGCGCGTCATCTGGACAGGCCGCTCGGACCGCTATTCGGAGCTCCGCACGCTCGACACGGTGGACCTGCCGAAGGTGGAGATGAGCTTCATCGGCGGCTGATCAGCCGTGGATCGGCCGGTCAAGATCGCGCAGGGAGCCGCCACCTCGACGGTGGAGCACTGTGAGGATCTCCGCCGTGATCGCCGCAGCGACTTGTTCGGCTCCATCTGCCCCGATGTCCAGCCCAGCCGGTGCATGCAGGAGCGCCAGCTCTGACTCGGTGGGCGTCACCTCGAGCTCGGCCAACAGGCGCTCAGTGCGATCTCTGGGGCCAAGCACCCCCAGATAGGCGAGCTCCCGGTCGAGGAAGCTCGCGAGGAACGCCGCGTCACGCAGGTAGTCATGACTCATGATCACGACCGCGCTCCGCTCGCCAGCCCCCGCTGCCTCGGCGGCGATGGCTGGATCGCTATCAAGGAGCCGAGCTCCCGGAAATTGCTCGGGCACCAGAAACGAGCGACGAGGATCCACCACGTCGACGCGCCAGCCCAACCGGACTCCGGCCGCAACGAGCGGGGCAGCATCGGGACCGGCACCGCACACGACCAGGTGCGGCGGCGGGAGGATGGGGTCGAACACCGCATCGCCGATCAAGGTCGGGCGGCCGTGTGCCACGGCCAGCGTCGCTCGCTCCCCCAGCGCATCAGCTTCCGAGGCAGTAAGGCTTCGACGTTCACCATCCAGGGTCGTGAGCAGGTAGCTCGCCCGACCTTCGTGCCATGCCGCCGACAGGGCTTCAAGAGTCTGCGCCGCCATGCCGGACGGCTCCGCGAGCAGCTCGATCACGCCGCGGCAGCCGAGGCCGATGCCCCACAGCTCGTCGCCCTCCGCCGAGTGATCGATCGTGACGAGCACAGGGGTGTCCACCTCCAGCGCGCGGCGAGCCAGGCGCGCCGCCTCCTCCTCCAGGCACCCACCGCTGATGAGGCCGATGGGCGAGCCGTGCTCGGGAACCAGCAGGCGCGCCCCCGGTCGTCGGTACGAGGAGCCTCGGACCGACACGACCGTGGCCAGTGCGAACGGTTCCCCGTTTCGACGACACTTGACGGCTGCCGCCAGAATATCGTCAATCTCGCTCACGGGCCGACTGTAGCGGATTGCATCGGCTCATTTAGTGGACGCTCCTGTGGTGGCTTGCGCGTGATCGGAGGCTCAACGTGGATACCCGAGAAGTTATCGAGCAGCCGGAGACCGACCCCGTGGTGAGCGCGGCGGTGATCTGGGAGATCGAGACCGAGCGCGCTGCCGGCCGATTGAAAGCGCCGTCGGGCGTGCTCGAGACGGTGGAATCGATGGGGATCAAATTGCTTCCGATCACCGCTGCCCATGCGGCAGCGGCGGCTCGTCTGCCATCGCATCATTCCGATCCGTCGACCGCATGCTCGTGGCGCAGGCGCAGCTCGAAGGTCTCACCCTCGTGACGCGTAATGAGCAGCTCGCCGCCTACGACGCGCCCATCCTGCCTGCGTGACGTGAACGACTTTCTCGACGATCTTCGCCAACGTCTGCCGGACCTGCGACTCCTGACCGATGAGGTCGACCGCGAGTCATATCGGCGAGACGAGACCTCCCACTTCGAGCCGGGACTGCCGCTGGCCGTGGCGCTGCCCTCAAGCACCGATGAGGTCGCGGCGATCATGCGTCTCGCGACCGCCAACCGCGTTCCGGTCGTGCCGCGCGGCGCCGGCTCCGGTCTCTCGGGCGGTTCCGCCGGCGTCGAAGGCGCGCTCACGCTCGTCCTGAGCCGCATGAACGCGATCGTCGAGATCGATCGCGCCAACCTCGTCGCGGTCGTCCAGCCCGGCGTCATCAACGCGGACCTCAAGACGGCGGTGGCCGCCGAGGGCCTGTTCTACGCCCCGGATCCCGCGAGCTACGAGTTCTGTTCCATCGGCGGAAACATCGGCACCAACGCTGGAGGCCTGTGCTGCGTGAAATACGGTGTCACTCGGGACGCGGTCCTGTCGCTCGAGGTCGTGCTCGCCGATGGACGCGTCATCCGAACCGGTGGCCGCAACGTCAAGGACGTGGCCGGCTACTCCCTCACCCACCTGTTCGTCGGCTCGCAGGGAACGCTCGGGGTCGTCACCGAGGCGACATTGCGCCTGCGACCCGCGCCGCCACCGAAGCAGACGATGCTCGCCTTCTTTCCCACATTGGAATCGGCCGGGCGGGCGGTCGCCGCCATCACGGCGGCCGGCCTGGATCCCTGCACTCTCGAGCTCATGGACCAGGTGGTCATCGCCGCGGTCGACGACTGGCACTCCCTCGGCCTGGACCGATCCGCCGCGGCGCTTCTGCTCATCGAGTCCGACCAGCCCGGCTCGGCCGCCGATGACGAGCTGGCTGCCGCCGAAACCGCATGCACCGATGCCGGCGCCACCTCCGTCGTGCGCGCCACGGATCCGATGGAGGCCGATTGGCTGCGCCAGGTCCGACGGCTCGCCTACCGCGCCATGGAGCGCCTCGGGGCCGCCCGCATGGAGGATGTCGGGGCACCTCGCTCACGGTTGCCCGATCTGCTGATGGCCATCGAACGAATCGCGGCCGCGCATGAGCTGCGATGCGGGACGTTCGGCCATGCCGGCGACGGCAACCTGCATCCCACCTTCGTCTGGGATCGCGGCGATGAGGCAGCCGAGGAGCGCGCCCATGCGGCCTGCGAAGAGCTCTACCGCGCGGCGATCGCGCTGGGTGGAACGGTGACCGGCGAGCACGGCATCGGCGCATCACGCCGACCATTTCTGGAGGAGCAGCTCGGATCCGATGCGGTCGACGTCATGCGCTCGATCAAGGCCGCCCTCGATCCGCTCGGCATCCTCAATCCGGGAAAGGTGGTCTAGGAGGCGGCTTCCAGGAACTCGCGCATCACCGCGTTGAACCGCTGCGGCTGCTCGAGATTGACCATGTGTGCCGCGTCCTCCAAGACCTCCAAACGCGCGCCCGGCACGGCATCGGCGAGATGGCGCATCGATTCACTCGTTGCCGGATCATCCTCGGTGCCGAGCATGGCGAGCAGCGGGATCTTCAGCTCGCTCAGCCGGCCGGCCGCAGGCGGATCGAGTGGTTGCGGTGTCCCCTCCTCCTTCTCGGCCCGATAGTTCGCGAGGACCCAGTCATAAACCTTCGCGCGTACGTCCGGGACGCGATCGGTGGGCTGGCCGGGTCCATCGGCCCAGTAGGCGGTCTCCCATTCCGCGACGGGCTCCCAGTTGCGGGCGCCGATCCATGTCTCGACCTGTTGCCAACCGGGCGGCTCCGCGACGTCGGGCGACTCGTAGCCGCTGATTCCGCCCGCCGCCACGATCAGCGACCTCACGCGGTCGGGGTACTCGAGCGCAAAGTCAAGGGCGATCATCGCCCCGCGCGACAGCCCCAGTACGTGTGCCGAACGCTCTCCGAGATGGTCGAGCAGTGCTGCGATATCGGCGCGGTTCGAGAAGGTGACCGCATCGGTCTCTGTTTCGCCGAATCCTCGGGTGTCGTAGCGGATCATGCGATACGCGCCCTTCAGCGCCGCCACCTGCGCGTCCCACATGCTTCGATTCGCCACGCCTGCGTGAATGAGCACGACCGCCGGGCCAACACCCTCCACGTCGTATGCGATCCGTGCACCGTTCGTCTCGAAGAATCCAGTCTCGCTCGTCATGAAGCGATGCGAGCCGACGGTCCGGTCGCTTCCTGTCATGAATCCACTGCGGGGAACAGCACGCCGGGGTTCAGGATGCCGCGCGGGTCCCAGGCGTCCTTGATGGCGCGCATGGCGGCGACGGCCGCCATGCCACGGTCGCGGGCCAGCCAGTCAACCTTTGCGACGCCGATACCGTGCTCGGCGCTCACGCTCCCTCCCAGCTCAAGAACGAGCCCCAGGACCGCATCGTCAACCGATTCGTCGTCCGCTGCAGGCCCGAGGACGTTGACGTGCACATTTCCGTCGCCGACGTGGCCATAGCTGATGGTTCGAGCGCCGGCATGCGCGGCTTCGACCACCGATGGCGCGCGGTCGATCATCTCGGCATAGCGCGCCAGCGGCACCGAGACGTCGAGCTTGTGCGGCACGCCCTCGGCGCTGACCGCCTCAGTGTGGCGTTCACGAAGCTGCCACAACCGATGCCGGCCGGCAGCATCCGAGGCCACCGCGGCGGAGTCCCCGAGCTCGAATGCTCCCAGGGCGTCCACCAGCGAATCAGTCGGATCAGCCTCATCCGAGGCAACCTCGACCAGCAGGTAGGCGGGACGGCGAGCGGCGAATGGCGGAGCAACCGACGCATGGCGCATCACGAGCTCGAGGCCGGCATCGGTGAACAGCTCGAGCGCCAGGACCGATCCGAGCTCGCGCCGAAACCGGGCCGCGGCCATGACCGCCGAGCTCGCATCGGCGAATCCCGCGACGGCGACCGCGCGATGTGCCAGCCGCGGTACCAGTCGCAGGCGAACGCGCGTGATGACGGCGAGGGTTCCCTCGGAACCGGCAAGCAGGCCGCCAAGGTCGTACCCGGTGTTGTCCTTCGGCATGCCGGGCAGGCGGCGGAGGACGCTTCCGCCGGCCATCACGGCCTCGAAACCGAGGAGCTGGCGGCGCATCGGTCCATGACGCAGGACGTTGACGCCGCCAGCGTTCGTCGCCACCATGCCGCCGATCGTCGCCGAATCGCGAGCCCCCAGGTCGACGCCTACGTCCCAACCCGCCTCTCGCGCTGCGGCCTGGACGGACGCGAGGGTCGCACCGGCCCCGACGGTCACCTCGCCAGCTTCGCGATCCACCTCGCCGAGCTCATTGAGGCGGAGCAGACTGAGGACGACCTCGCCTCCACGCGGGACCGATCCGCCGACCAGCCCGGTGTTCCCGCCCTGGGGCACCACTCCGACGCCGGCCTCCGAACAGGCGCGCAGCACGGCCGCGACCTCATCGGTCGATCCGGGGCGCACCACGGCGAGGGCGGAGCCCGAGAATCGACGCGTCCAGTCGGTCTCATGGGAGGCGCGCAGCGCCGCATCGGTCAAGCAGTGGCGTTCGCCGACGGCATCGCGAAGGTGGTCGAGCAGGGCGTCGCGCGTCACCGCCCGCGTCCAATCCAGAGGCCGCGACCCATCAGGTGGCGAACGGTGTCCCAGGCAACTTCCAACAGGGTGTGCGCGCGCGCATCCCGCGCCGCGACAAGTTCACGGACGCGTGCCGCCTCACCGGCATCGTCCTTCTCGCCATGGAACGGGTCGTAGAGCTCTGCGGTCTTTTGGAACATGAGGCGCTCATTCTGCCCGGTCCGAAGCGTAGGATCGATCAATGAAGGTCACGAAGTCTCACGAAGCGCGTCCCGGGCCTGTCGACGCGAGTCATTTCGACGGGTCCGCAACTCGCCAGGATTACGGCGAGATCCCGAACCCGGAAGGCACGGCCCTGCTCGTCAGCTTTCCTGCGGGCGCGCGAACGCACTGGCACAGCCATCCCGAGGGACAGGTCCTCTTCGTCGTTGATGGCATCGGTCGAGTAGGCACCCGCGACGCGCCGGCGGTCGAGATTCGCGAGGGCGACTTGGTTCACGCCCCGCCAAGCGAGGAGCACTGGCACGGCGCCTCGGAGGCGGCGTCGGTGCGACATCTGGCGCTGTCCTTCGGCGCAACCATCTGGCTGGAGCTCGTCGAGGATTGAGCGCAGCCATGCGTGATGCATCGGAATCCGTCGTCGTCGGTATCGACAACGGAGGCACCAAGAACAACGCGACCATCCTCGATCTCGAGGGACGCTTCCTGGTCGACTGCATGTACGAGATCCCGAGCCGCGTGACCGAGGGTCCGGAGGCGGCCATCGAGGCGATGACCGAGGCCATGGAAGTCGTCCTGCGCGACGCCGCCATCGGTAGCGAGCAGGTCGCGGCGGTCGGCCTCGACACGCCGGGTCCGGCCAGCGCCGACGGCGTCATCAGCAGCCGTGGGGCGACGAACTTTGCACGACCCGAATGGTGGAACTTCGATGTGCGGAGCGCGCTGGAGGCGCGCATCGGCCTGCCGGTGGTCTACAACAACGACGGGAATGCCGCGGCACTGTATGCGCACCACATCCACTTCGGAGCCCATGCAGCCGGACGCTCGTCGGTCTCGGCTGTGGTCGGCACCGGGCTGGGCGGCGGGGTTATCGAGGCGGGGCGTGTCATTCGCGGAGCCGCAGGCCAGGCAGGCGAGCTGGGCCACATCCGAATCCCGATGGACGGCCTGCTGGCCGATGACCAGCCAATCCCGATGTGCAATTGCGGGACGCCCGGCGACGTCGAGAGCGTCGCCTCGCTCACCGGGATCGCGAAGAACTTACTCCCCTACTGGCTCACCCAGTATGCGGATCATCCGCTGGCCGCGATTCCGTCGGCTGAGGCGGCGAAGGCGGTACGCACGCATGGCGAGGCAGGCGATGAGCTCGCGCTCGCCGTGTTCGAGCAGCAGGCCGCCGCACTCGGGCGACTCTTCAGCATCGCCGCCAACTTCACTGATCCATCTGCCTATTTCGTCGGTGGTGGGGTGGTGGAAGCGGCGCCCCACTTTCGCGACTGGTTCCTTGAGCGGGTGCGAGCGCACACGGTCCTGCGCGAGGAACAGGCCGCCGTTGCGGAGTTTGCACTCATCCCCGATCTCGACATGGCCGGCGCCCGCGGCTCCGCCTTCGCCGCCCTGGCGTTCGCCGCCGAGGACGAGTCGGCGGGTCGCCGATAAATCGCCGAAACCTGGCCAGAGCCCGCGTCCGAGCCACCAATCAACGAAATATCGATGGCCCACTGGCGTGAGGGTGACCCCGCGGCCAGGTCCACGCCAACCGTCGGCCGATTCTTCGGCGTTTCGCGTCCCGGCAAGTCCCTCAGGCCAGAAAGCGACGATATACCGGTGCTGCGCGATCAGGCCAGGCCGAGATCCAGCGCAGGCTCGATCGGCCGCAGAAGTTCGGGGCCGACCGCCGCCACCCGATTGACCGCCGTGCTCACCGGCCACATTCGTAACGCCTCGAGCGGTGCGCTGCGCAGCATCGCCTCCAGAAGCCCATGCTCGGCCTCTGGATCCAGCCAGGCATCCAGTGCGTCGCGGTCGAGGATCACCGGCATGCGATTGTGAATGCGGGCGAGCAGCTCATTCGGGCGGGTGGTCAGGATGGCCATGGTCGGAGGCGCATCGTGGGTCGGGCTCCAGATGCCGGCCAGCGCCAGCATCTCGCCGTCGTCAGCCGGACCGATCGCGTACGGCTGACGCGGCGTCTTGGTGCGATCCCACTCGTAAAAGGCATCGGCCGGGATGAGGCATCGGCGCGCTCGCAGGGACGGCCCGAAGGCAGGCGAATCCCAGGCCGTCTCGGAGCGAGCGTTGATCCAGGCTCGACGTTCATCGGCCCAATGCGGTCGAAACCCCCAACGGGCAGCCACCAGCCGGCGCTCTCCGTCATTGGACACAACCGCGCGCACCGTCTCGGTCGGCGGGACGTTATACATGCCGTCGGGCAGGCCATCGTCGGCATCGGCTCCGAAGTAGTCGCTGATCCGATGGCTCGGCTCGCCCTGGCTGAATCGTCCGCACATGCGCGAAGCGTATCGGTCTGGAGTGCGACTTGCACTGCATCGGTCATTCGCACCGAGGTTGACCTCTCATGACCGATGAGGATCAGGACCGCACCGGCGGCGCCTGGATCGGGCAGCAGCCCGATGAGAACACGAAGCAGGTCCGCGCGGGCCTCGACGACGGCGCCGAGCGGGTAGCCGTCACCAACAATGAGTCCGGCGACTCGCCCGCTGACGATGCGCCTCCGCGCGGCCATCGCGAAGGCGACCAGGCCGGCGACGACGATATCCGCAACGCCGGGGAGAATCGCTGACATGGACCACGAGCGTCAACACGACAACGATGCCGATGCGACCAGCGTCAAGCAGCCGACCGATCGGCCGCCCGACGAGGGCAAGGCATACGACCCGGAGATGACCGATCAGGACGAAGCCAATATTCCGCCCGAGTCGGACGCCGATCCCACAACCTGAGGGCGCGACATCCAACGCTGAAAGGCTTAGGATCAGCGCATGGCCCTTCCACACGACACCGACCCGAAGCTTGCCGAGTATGCCCACCCCGAGAAGCTCGTCACCACCGACTGGCTGGCCGAGCACCTCGACGACCCCAACCTGGTGGTCGTCGAGTCCGATGAAGACATCCTGCTGTACGAAACCGGGCACATTCCGGGATCGGTCAAGGTCGATTGGCACACCGAACTCAACGATCAGCTGACGCGCGACTACCTCGATGCCGCCGGCTTCGCCGAGCTGATGTCGCGCAAGGGCATCGGGCGCGACACGACGGTCGTGTTCTACGGCGACAAGAGCAACTGGTGGGCGGCCTACGCGCTATGGGTGTTCAGCCTGTTCGGCCACCCCGACGTGCGCCTGCTAGACGGTGGTCGTGCCAAATGGCAGGCCGAACATAGACCGATGACGACCGACGCGCCCGACCGCGCAACGAGCGATTACCCCCTCGTCGAGCGCGATGACGCTCGCATCCGCGCATTCCGCGACGAGGTGCGCGAGCACCTTGGCAAGCCGCTGGTCGACGTTCGGTCGTCCGATGAGTTCACCGGCAAGCTCCTGCACATGGCCAACTACCCGCAGGAGGGAACCCTGCGTGGCGGTCACATCCCCGGCGCGAAGAGCGTTCCGTGGGCACGAGCCGCCAACGAGGACGGCACGTTCAAGTCGCGCGCCGAGCTCGAAGCGCTCTATCAAGGCGAGATCGGTCTCGCGTCGACGGACGACGTGGTCGTCTACTGCCGCATCGGCGAACGATCCAGCCACACGTGGTTCGCCCTGACTCACCTGCTCGGCTTCGATTCCGTCCGCAACTACGATGGCTCATGGACCGAATGGGGCAACGCCGTTCGCATGCCGATCGAGCGCGAGGTCGAGGCGCCGGAGTGACCACCGAAGTCCTTCCGCCCTCGCTCGCCGAGATCGTCGACGACTTCGCGGCGGTGTCGCCGCGAGATCGGCTCGAGATGCTGCTCGAGTTCTCGCAGTCCCTGCCACCACTGCCCGAGCGCTACGCGGAGCATCCCGAGCGCCTGGAATCGGTACCGGAGTGCCAGTCGCCGCTGTTCGTCGCGACCGAGGTCGCGGACGACGGCACCGTCCAGATCTTTGCCGATGCGCCGCAGGAGTCGCCGACCACCCGAGGCTTCGCCGGCATATTCCATGCGGGCCTGAACGGGCTGCCCGCGGAAGCGGTGCTGGCCGTGCCCGGCGACATCACCGCGTACCTGTCGCTCACCGATGTCGTGAGCCCGCTCCGACTGCGCGGTGCCGCCGCCCTGCTCGGCCGGGTTCAGCGCCAGGTCCGCGAACAGCTCACCGCCTGACGCGTCCTCCCGGCAATCAGGGTGTCCGCCCTACCGGTCAAATTTCACGCGAGGCCGATGCGGCGCTGCGTTTGTCCGCTGTAGGCGGGTCACACGGGCGTGGTGTCACGGAGCAGGTGGGCGGCTGGCTCATCGGCGATGACGCGCAGGGTCCGATGGCGTCGCAGGAAGGATGCAGGGACGTCGGACGCTTCCGGACCTTCGAGCGCGCGAGCCAGGATCTCGGCCTTGCGCTCGCCGGTGACGAGCAACCAGATCTCGCGCGACTCCAGGAGCCGTGACATCCCCAGCGTGATCCCCTGCGTTGGCGCATGTGAGGCGCCATACCCAGCCGCCACCGCCTGGCTGCGTGCCTCGAGCTCCACGACCCGCGTTGGCGATTCGGCCGTCGACGCAGGCTCGTTGAGACCGATATGACCGTTGAGGCCTAGCCCAAGCAGCGTCAGATCCAGACCGCCCTCTGCCGCGACCGCATCCAGCTCACGGGCGGCAACGTCCGGTTCGCCATCGACGTTGACGGCATGGAAGGCGGCCGGACGGACGTGATCGATCAGCTCGCGACGCAGTCGCGGCCCGCCCGACGCCGGATCATCGGCTAACAGGCCGATGTAGTCGTCGAGCAGCACCACTGTGGCCTGCGACCACAGGTACGCATCGGCCTGGCGAACCAGGGCGGCGTAGAGCGGCGCCGGCGTCTCGCCGGTCGGCAGGCAGAGCCGGAGGCGCGGCTCGGCGCGGAGGCGCTCGACCAGGTCGGAGGCGACCGCATCGGCCCATTCGTCGGCCGCATGAATGACCAGGGACAGGCTCATTCGCCGGCGACCACGACATCGGTAAGGTCTCCGGACTCCGGATCCTTGAGAATCATCTTCACGCGACCGTCAGGCAGGACTTGCGCTTGACGACCTGGTTCTCGTACTCGTCAGGCGTGGAAGCAATGCGACGAGTCCGTGGTGTGCTCGGAATTCCCCACCGCTGGCTGGAGGCCTTGCCGCCCTCCTCGGTGCGCGAGTACACGATCTGCACGCGGTCGCGTCCGCGCTGACCATGCAGGGTCGCGGTGTAGAAATCGCCGATCAGGGCGGTTCCCAGCATCGTGATCGAGTGTGCGCGCATCGTCGTGGATTCCTCGATTCGGGTTGGACGCGTCCGATTGTAGCCACTCATCGATGAGTCGCTGTCAGCATGACCCGTGTTGCATGACTATGCATGAATTGGTATGGTCATGCGCTCATGCCAACGACTGAACGCCCCCTGTGGGGCAGCCGCGTGCGGGCGCCACTGACGGCGGTTGCCGTCGAGCTGTCCAGTTCCACGGACGTCGACAAGCCCCTCGCCGTCCATGACGTTTCGGCCTCTCGCGCGCACCTGGCGGAGCTCCATGCCCTCGGAATTCTGACCGACGCGGGCCGCGACACGCTCGACGGCGCCCTCGTGAGCATCGCCGCCGAGATCGAGAGTGGCACGTTCGCGTGGAACGAGGCGCACGAGGACGTGCACATGAACATCGAGGCCGCCGTGCGCGAGGCCGTCGGGCCTGAGCTGGCGGGGCAACTCCAGGCGGGACGCAGCCGGAATGAGGAGATCGTCACCGACGAGCGGCTCTGGCTCCTGCCCGCTATCGGACGGCTGGAAACGCTGCTGCTCAGCCTGCAGCGAACGCTCGTCCGACGGGCGACCGACGAGATCGAGACCGCCCTGCCGGCGCATACGCATACGCAACCCGCCCAGCCGGTGCTGCTCGCCCACCACCTGCTCGCGCACGTCGAGATGCTCGACCGCGACCGCCAACGACTGACCGATGCGGCCGGGCGCATCGACCGCAGCCCCGCCGGATCCGGCGCAGTCGTCGGCAGCGGCCTCAAGATCGATCGCGAGCGTGTCGCGCAGCGCATCGGCTTCAGGGCAATCACGCGAAACAGCCTGGACGCTGTCGCGGATCGCGATTACGCCGTCGAGACGGTGGCGGCCGCGGCCATTGCGCTGGGCCACCTGTCGCGGCTCGCCGCCGACCTCGTCCTGTGGTCCACGCCGTACCTGGGCTTCGCGCGCATCAGCGACGGGTACGCGACCGGCAGCTCCATGCTGCCGAACAAGCGCAACCCCGACATCGCCGAGCTCATCCGCGCGCGCGCCGCACGCGCGAATGCCAGCTTGGCGGCCATGCTCGGCATCCTCCATGGGCTGCCGCTCGGCTACCACCGCGACCTCCAGGAGATGCGCGCGCCGATGCTCGACGCCGTGACCTCGCTGGAGCTGTGCCTGCGCGCCGCCGACGGCATGATGGCGGAGGTCACGTTCAATCGTGAGGCGATGACGGCGGCCGCGACGGGCGGACACGCCCTGGCCACCGCCCTGGCCGAGCGGCTCACTGCCGCCGGCGTCCCCTTCCGCGACGCTCACTGGCGGGTCGGGGAGCTGGTTGCGAGCGCGGAGGCGAGCGGCCGCGACATTTCACAGATCCCGGACGACGAGCTGCGACCGCTGCTCCCCGAGCTGGGTCCCCTGCCGGCCCTCATGCCGACCCTGATCGAAGCCCTCGAAGCGGCGGACCTTCCCGGCGGCACGGCCCCGGGGCGCGTGCGCACCGAACTGAACGCAACCAAGGAGCGACTCGGATGACCGAAACGGTGGTACTGGCCTATTCCGGAGGGCTCGACACGTCGGTCGCGGTCCCGTGGCTGCGCGAGACGCGCGGCTGCGAGGTCGTGACCCTGACCGTCGACGTCGGCGGCGGCGCGGCGCCTGATGCGATCCTGGCACGTGCCCTGTCCGGCGGCGCGACGCGCGCCCTGGCGGTGGATGCCCGCGAGGCGTTCGTCACCGATTTCGTGTGGCCCGCGCTCACCGCCGGCGCGCTGTACCAGGGGGTCTACCCGTTGGCCACAGCCATCGCCCGGCCGCTGATCGCGCGACTCTTGGTGGAAACGGCGCACGAGGTGGGGGCTGCGGCCGTGGCGCACGGCTGCACCGGCAAAGGCAATGACCAGGTGCGGTTCGACGTGGCGGTCGCCGCCCTCGACCCGTCCCTGGCGGTCATCGCGCCGATGCGCGTCGGCATGGGCATGAATCGCGATGAGGAGATGGCGTATGCCAAGTCCCACGGCATCAAGATCGACGTGGGTCCTGAGTCTCCGTACAGCATCGATCTCAACCTCTGGGGCCGATCGGTGGAAGCGGGTGTGCTCGAGGATCCGTGGACCGCGCCACCTGCCGCCGCCTACGCCTGGACGCGTGACCCGGCCGAGGCACCGCGCGAGGCGATCGAGGTTGTCATCGGCTTCGCATCCGGCATCCCGGTAAGCCTGGACGGGAATCGCCTGGGTGGCGTGGATCTCATTGACCAGCTCAACGCGCTCGCGGGCAGTTACGGGATCGGGCGCATCGACCATATCGAGGATCGGCTGGTCGGCATCAAGAGCCGCGAGATCTACGAGGCCCCGGCGGCAGTCACGCTGCACGCCGCCCACGCCGCGCTGGAGCAGCTGACCCTGTCGCGCGAGCTCCTCGCCTTCAAGCGCCAATTGGCCGATCGACTGGCGACGCTCGCCTATGACGGCCTCTGGTTCAGCGAGCTGGCGCGTGCCCTTCGCGCGTTCGTGACCTGGACCCAGCGGTACGTCACGGGCGAGGTGCGCCTGCGCCTGACCCCCGGTTCGGCTGCCGTGGTCGGGCGCCGCTCGCCGAACTCTCTGTACGACCTGGGCCTTGCCAGCTACGGCGGCGAGGACCGGTTTGACCACGAGGCGGCGGTCGGGTTCATCACCATCTGGGGACTGCCGGTGCGCACCCAGGCCGCCGTGCGCGGCCCGTTCGAGGATCCCGACGAGGCGCCGTTGCTGGGGCGCATGCCGACCGTGCGCCGCGAGCCAGGCGAGACGGAAGGCGCCGGCCCAACCGTGATCCCGGAACCAACGGAACAGGAGCACGGGCCGCGACATGTCGTCTCGCCGCTCACCGCGGGAGCCTCCTTCCAGCGCCGCGCTCGACTGGCCGATGTCGACGCGATCCTCCAGATCAACGAGCGATACGCGCGTCGCGGCATCCTCCTGTCGCGCACCGCCGACGAGATCGCCGAGGGAATCGGCACATTCCGCGTGGCCGAGGTGGACGGATCGGTCTCCGGCATCGCGGCCATGCGCAGTTATGGCGACGGACTTGCCGAGCTTCGCTCGCTGGCGGTCCATGAGGCGTCGCAGGGACGCGGCCTGGGCGACATGCTGGTGCGCGCCGTCATCCGGGACGCGCGCAAGACCAAGATCGACAGCCTGTATGTCCTGACCGCGAACCCCGGCTACTTCAGCCTCCACGGCTTCGAGGAAGTTCCGTGGGACGACGTGCCCGCCGTGCTCGATGCCGATCGCGCGTCGGGGGTGGCGCGACGGCGATGGAACACCGCCATGCGCATCGAGCCGTGATCGCGCGCGCGCAGCCCACGCCGAACACAACCGGGCTGCGCCACCTGCTGTCATCCGCCGATCTCGACCCCGACGGGCTCGAGCGAATCCTGGCCTCGGCGGCAGCGCTGCGCGAGCAGCGCCGTGCTGGCCGGCTGCCGCAGCCGCTCGCCGGCCGGCAGGTCGCCCTGTTGTTCGAGAAGCCCAGCCTGCGAACGCGCGTCACATTCGACGTCGGCGTCGCTGCGCTGGGCGGTCACCCAGTCTCGCTGGGGCCGGACGAGGTCGGCATCGGCCGGCGCGAGAGCGCCACCGACATCGGTCGAAATCTCAGCCGCTGGGTCGACGCCATCGTCCTGCGAACGTTCGCGCACCGCACCCTGCTCGAGCTGGCGCAGGCGTCATCGGTCCCGGTCGTGAATGCGCTGACCGATCACGAGCATCCGTGCCAGGCCCTGGCCGATCTCCTTCACGCTCACCGATCATCTTGGTGAGCTCCGCGGACGGACGCTTGCCTTCATCGGCGATGGCAACAACGTGTGCCATTCGCTGCTGCTGACCGCGGTCCTGGCAGGCATGGACGTCCGCATCGCCACGCCGCCCTCCTATGAGCCCGATGCGGACGTCGTGCGCCACGCGACCCGGCTGGCAAAGAACACCGGCGGTGAGGTCACGGTCGGCAACGATCCGCGAGCGGCCGTGCGCGGGTCCGATGCGGTCTACACCGACACCTGGACGAGCATGGGCGCGGAGGCGGAGGCGGACCTGCGACGGCTGCGTTTCGCGGACTTCCGGGTCGACGCCGCGCTGCTGTCCGAGGCTCCCGCCGCCCTGGTCATGCACTGCCTGCCCGCCCACCGCGGCGAAGAGATCAGCGATGAGGCGCTCGATGGGCCACAATCGGTGGTGCTCGACCAGGCAGAGAATCGCCTGTACACGCAGCAGGCGCTGCTGGTGGACCTGCTGACATGAGCTGCGGTTGCATACTCATGCACCATTCGTGCAGGCTTGACCGATGACCACCAAACACCAGGCGGCCATCGTCGGCGCCAGCGGTTATGCGGGTGCCGAGCTCGTGCGTCTGCTGGCCGGTCATCCAGACGTCGAGATCTCGGCGCTCTACGCTCGCGGGCGCGCTGGATCGCCGCTCGCCGCCGAGTTCCCGCATCTCGCGCCGCTCGGCCTGACGTTGGTGGACGGGGAACCTGAGCCAGGGGTCGACGTCGCGTTTCTCGCGCTGCCGTCAGGTACATCAGCGGAGCTGGCGCTGCGGCTGGCCGACGGCGGCACCACCGTGATCGACATCGGAAGCGATCTGCGCCTGCGCGACCCGGCCGCGTACCCGGCCTGGTACGGATTCGAGCATCCCGCCCCCGCGGCGCTGGGGCGGGCCGTCTACGGGCTGCCGGAGCTGACGCGCGATCGATTGCGCAGCGCACGGCTGGTCGCCAATCCAGGCTGCTATCCGACCGCAGCGCTGCTGGCCCTCGCGCCATTTGCACGCGCCGGCCTGCTCACCGGCGACGTCATCGTGGATGCCAAGTCAGGTGTCAGCGGCGCGGGTCGAGGCGCCGGCGCCGACTTCCTGTACACCGAGCTCGAGGGCGGGACGAAGGCCTATGCCATCGGCGGTCATCGGCATCAGCCGGAGATCAGCCAGGGGCTTGTCGACGCCGGGGCAGGCGACGTGACGTTGACGTTCGTACCGCACCTGGTGCCGCAGGTGCGCGGCATCATCGCCACCTGCTACCTGACGCTCACCGAGGACCACGACGACGTGAGCCTGCGAGCCATCCTGGACGACGCCTACGCCGGCGAACCATTCGTACACCCGATGGACGCGCCACCGTCCTCCAAGCTGGCATCGGGCTCCAACCATGCCTTCGTGTTCGCGGCGCGGACCCGCGAGCGCCGGGCGGTGGTCGTCGCGGCCATCGACAATCTCGGCAAGGGCGCCGCCGGCCAGGCGGTGCAGAACATGAATGCAGCGCTGGGCATCCCCGAGACAACCGGCCTCGAGCAGGTCGGAGTGTACCCGTGAGCGTGCGGCCGATTGACGGTGGCGTCACCACGCCGCGCGGCTTCAGCGCCGCCTCGGCGCGCGCGGGCCTGCGCTCCGGGCCGGGCGACGACATCGCGCTCATCGTCAGCGAGGACGGCGCCGTACCGGCGGCCGCGACCTTCACCACCAACCGGGTTCGAGCCGCCCCGGTGCTCCTCGCCTCGCGTTCGCTGCGCTCGACGCGCGGCCACGCGGCAGCGGTCATCGCCAATGCCGGCTGCGCCAACGCGGGGACCGGAGCGCCGGGGTTGGATGACGCGCGCCGCGTGCAGGCGGCCGTGGCCGAACGGCTCGGGCTCAATGCACGGCTCGTGTTCACCGCCTCGACCGGCCTGATCGGCTCGCGGTTGGATGTGGCGAAGATCGCATCGGTCCTGGAGGAGCTTCGGCCGATGAACGACCGCGACTCGGGCACCAGGGCCGCCACGGCGATCATGACCACCGACATGCGTCCCAAGGAGGCGGCGGTCGAGGTCGACCTCGGTGGTGGCCAGCTCGTCAGGATCGGCGGCATGGCGAAGGGCGCGGGGATGATTCATCCGCAGATGGCGACCATGCTCGCGTTTCTCACCACGGACGCTCCACTCGATCCCTCGACCTTGCGGAAGGTGCTGCGTCCGACCGTGGATCGGACCTTCAACCAGGTCAGCGTCGACGGAGATCCCTCGACCAACGACACCGTGCTGATCATGGCCAGCGGGCGGGCCGGCGGCCGAGCGGTCACCGATGGCGAGGCGCTGGACGACTTCCGCGCCGGACTGGAGGCGGTCTGCCGCTCGTTGGCCGAGCAGATTGCGGCCGATGGCGAAGGTGCGCAGCACCGCATCGACGTCACGGTCAGCGGTGCCCGCGACGACCGCGAGGCACGGCTCGTGGCACGCGCGGTGGGCAGCTCGAACCTCGTCAAGACTGCGGTGCACGGCGGGGACCCGAACTGGGGGCGCATCGCGGCGGCCGCCGGACGAGCAGGGGCGCGGCTCGACCCCGAGCGGATGACCATCCGGCTTGGACCGATCACCGTCTACAATCGCGGCCCTATCACCTTCGACGAGGCCGATGCAAGCCGCGCACTGACGCCGGACGTGGTCGAGATCGCGCTGGATCTGGGCATCGGCGCGGGCTGCGGCATGGCCTGGGGCTGCGACCTGTCGGCGGAGTACGTCGCCATCAACAGCGAGTACCGGACATGACCACAGGCCCGATCACCATCAAGCTCGGGGGCGTGGCCGGCCAGCACGCCGAGAGCGTCAGCGTGGTCGCGCGGTCGGCACCAGCGGACACGGTGGTCGTACACGGCGGCGGCAACGAGGTCGAGCGCTGGAGCCGGAGGCTGGGCCTGGAACCCCGCATCCACGACGGGCTGCGCGTCACCGATCCCGAAACGCTCGAGGTGGTGGTCGCCGTTCTCGGAGGCCTGGTCAACACGCGCCTGGTTGCCGCGCTCGAGGAGGCCGGGCGCGCGGCGGTGGGCCTGAACGGCGTGGACGATCGTCTGTTGCGCGTGCGCCGGCGCGAGGCCGCACTGGGCGAGGTCGGCGAGGTGCTCGGCGCGGAGACGCGACTGCTCCGGGCGATCATCACTGCCGGGGCGCTGCCGGTCGTCGCATCGGTCGGACTGGATGACGACGGTGCGCTGCTCAACATCAACGCCGATGAGGCCGCGGGAGCCATCGCCGCGGCTCGTGGCGGAACGCTGCTGCTGTGCACTGACGTGGCCGGGGTCCAGCTCGACGGCCGCGTCCTGGATCAGATGAATGCCACCGTCGCGGAAGCCATGCTTGCCGATGGATCGGCCAGTGCCGGCATGCGGCCAAAGCTCCGAGCGGCGCTCACCGCGGCCGCTGCCGGCTGTCGCGTGCTCATCGTGGACGGCCGGGCCTCCGCCGACCTGGCCGAAGCATTGCGCGGCGGCGCGGTGGGAACCATGGTGACCGCGGCATGACCGACGACCTGCACAAGCCGCTCGCGCGACGACAGCTGATCCGACGGCTCATCGCCACTGGCGAGATCCATTCGCAGGAGCAGGTGGTCGACGAGCTGGTGCGGCGTGGGGCGAAGGTCACGCAGGCGACCGTCTCGCGCGATTTTGCGGCACTCGGCATCGTGCGTGGAGTCCGCGCCGGCTCACCGGTCTACCTGGCCGGCGAGGACCTGCCCAGCGCGCGCGATCCCGGTGCGGCGGATCGGCTGCGCCGCCTGTTGATCGACCTGCCGCTGACCATCGACGAGGCGCCACCGCTCCTCATCCTGCGCACGTCCCCCGGCGGCGCCAACGCCATCGCCCGCGCGGTCGACCTGCTCCCGCTGCACGGCATCGTCGGAACACTTGCCGGCGACGATACGATCTTCATCGCCTGCCGCGACCGCGAGTCCCTGCGGCGCCTCCGTTCACAGTTCGAGGCGCTTCGCGCCGGAGAGGATATTGCCGGTGGCTGACGTTATCGAACGCGAGGGACGCGTCCACCTGCCGGTCTACGCGCGGCAGCCCCTGGTCATCGTGCGCGGCGCCGGCTGCTGGGTGTGGGACGACGAGGACCGACGCTACCTCGACCTGGTGGCCGGCATCGCGGTCAACGTGCTGGGGCACAGCCATCCGGCCGTGGCCGACGCCCTCGGCGCACAGGCCCGCACGCTCATGACGACATCGAACCTCTACTACACGCTGCCGCAGCTCGAGCTGGCGGAGATGCTCCTCGCGCGCTCACCCTTCGATCGGGCCTTCTTCACCAATTCAGGCACCGAGGCCAACGAGGCCGCCATCAAGCTCGCCCGGCGCCACGGCAACGCGCGCGGCGCCTACGAGATCGTCTCGCTGACGGGGTCCTTCCACGGTCGAACGCTCGGCTCGCTGGCGGCCACCGGCCAGCCCAAGTACGCGGCGCCCTTCGCTCCCCTGCCCGAAGGGTTCATCCACGTCCCGATCAATGACACCGATGCCCTGCTTGCCGCCGTCGGCGAACGAACGGCCGCAATCCTGCTGGAACCGATCCAGGGTGAGAGCGGCATCCACCCACTCACTGACGCCTACTTCATGGCCGCCCGCGAGGCGGCCGACCGCGTCGGCGCGCTGCTCATGCTCGACGAGATCCAGACCGGCATCGGCCGCACCGGCACCTTCTTTGCCTTCGAGCAGACGCCGGTGGTCCCTGATGTCGTGACGCTGGCCAAGGGTCTCGGTGGCGGGGTCCCCATCGGCGCCATGCTCGTACGCGAGTCAGCATCCTCGTTCCAGACGGGCGACCACGGCACGACCCTCGGCGGCAATGCGCTGACGGCTGCCGCCGCCATCGCCACGCTCCGCGTCATCGACGACGATGGCCTGCTCGACCGAGCTCACGAGCGAGGCGCGCAGTTCGCCGCGGCGCTGACCGGTGCTGACCACATCACTGAAGTGCGGGGCAAGGGCCTCATGATCGGCGTCGAGACCAGTGGGCCGATCGCACGCAATGCCGTGGCGATCGCCCGCGACCAGCACGCCCTCCTCATCAACGCCACCGGCGACAGCACCCTGCGGCTCGTTCCGCCGCTGGTCATCAGCCCCGAGGAGGTCGACGAGGCCGTCGACCGGCTGCGCGCCGCGCTGGCGGAGGCCGCCGAAGCGTGACGCAACGCTCGGCCATCATCACCGGAGCCGCCGCGGGCATCGGTCACGCCACCGCCGCGCGCCTGGGCGCCCAGGGGTGGCGTGTCATTGGCATCGACCGCACCGACGCGCTCCTCGACGGAGGCGAACTCCTCGTCGGCGACGCCGGGGACACCGATCTGCTTACCGCGGCGGTCGATCGCTGCGGTGGCGCGCTCGACGCGCTCGTGTGCTGCGCGGGCATCCCGCCATCCGGCCCGTGGGATAGTCGTCATCATTGGGACGAGGTGCTGGCCGTCGATCTGAGCGCGCCCTATGAAGCTCTCCGCATCTCCATGCCGGCGCTGGTGGCCGCGCGCGGCTCGGTGGTACTGGTGGGAAGCATTGTCGGCTCGGTCGAGGGCTCGCTGCGTTCCCCTGCCTACGCCGCCGCCAAGGCTGGCTTGGAAGGACTCGCACGCTCGTTCACGGTCATCGGCGCACCCGATGGCGTGCGCGTCAACGTCGTCGCGCCCGGCGCCATCGCCACCGACTTCGACGAGCGCCTCCTTCCCGCCGACCAGCGCACCGACGTGCCGCTCGGTCGCATGGGCACCGCCGACGAAGTGGCGGCCGTCATCGGTTTTCTCATCAGCCCCGAAGCGAGCTACGTGACCGGGGCCACCTGGACCGTCGACGGGGGCCGCACCGTCCTGTCCGGCGCTGATGCAGCGAGACGTGGTCCAGCGTGAATACCACACGGCGACCCCCGCCTCGGGCGCCGGCGCCTCGCGCGCTGTCACCGATTATGACGTTACTGCTATATCCGCTGACAGTAGGGGAGACTCTCGGGAAGGACCTCCGGCCGACGTAGGCGTCGACGGCGCGAGGGCTAACCGGCGTGCAGGGTGGACACCCGCGGCGGGTGCGATGCTTCGTAGGCGGCAATCTGCGGTTCGAGCGACTGGAGGTAGCCCAGCTCATCGGTCCCGGCCAGGATCATCGTGCGGGCGAACGAATCAACCTCGAAGCCGATGCGCCCCTCACCCGGCAGCCGGATCTCCTGGGATTCGAGGTCGACGGTCAGCTCCGCGGATGGATCGGCCTCCAGCAATGAGCCGATGCGCCCAAGCTCCTCCGGAGACACCGCCACCGGCAGGAGGCCGTTCTTCAGGGCGTTGTTACGGAAGATATCGGCGAAGCTGCTGCTGATCACGGCGCGGATGCCCCAGGCCATGAGCGCCCACGGCGCATGCTCGCGGGACGAGCCGCAGCCGAAATTGTCGCCGGCCACCAGGATCTGGCGCCCGGCCATTTCGGGCTGGTTGAGCACGAACGACGGGTTCGGCGAGCCGTCCGCCAGGTAGCGCCAATCACAGAACAGCTGATCGCCCAGACCCTCGCGGTTGATCGTCTTGAGGAAGCGCGCCGGGATGATCTGGTCGGTGTCGATGTCGTTTCGACCGATCGGCACCACCGCAGACGTGACCAATGAGAACGGAGCCCGGCTCACAGCAGCGCCCGCGGATCGGACAGGCGGCCGCTGACGGCAGAGGCGACTGCGGTGAGCGGCGAGGCAAGGAACGTGCGACCGCCCTTGCCCTGGCGACCCTCGAAGTTGCGGTTTGACGTGCTGACCGCGTACTGGCCGGGCGACAGCTCGTCGCCGTTCATGGCGATGCACATCGAGCAGCCCGACTCACGCCATTCGGCGCCCGCCTCGCGGAAGACCGATGCCAGCCCCTCCTCCTCGGCCTGGCGCTTCACCTCGGTCGAGCCCGGGACGACCATGACCCGCACCCCATTGGCCACGTGGCGACCACGGAGCATGCGCGCCGCCTCACGCAGGTCGCTGATGCGCGAGTTCGTGCATGAGCCGATGAACACGACGTCAATCGGCCGGCCCAGCAGCTGCTCGCCCGGACTGAGGGCCATGTAGGCGAGCGCCGCCCGCAGGGAGTCGCGCTGGGTCGTATCGGTCATGGCTTCGGGGTCAGGAATGCGGTCGGTGATCGGGAAGCCCATGCCGGGATTCGTGCCGTAGGTCACCATCGGCGACAGGTCACCGGCGTCGAAGCTGAGGCTGCGGTCGTGGGTGGCGCCTTCGTCGGAGGGCAGCGTCCGCCATCGGTCCAGGGCGGCCTCCCAATCGGGCGGCGCATGCGGACGGCCGTTGACGTACTCGAAGGTGGTGTCATCGGGGGCGACCAGGCCGGCTCGCGCGCCACCCTCGATGCTCATGTTGCAGATCGTCATGCGCCCCTCCATGCCCAGCGCGCGAATGGCCGAGCCGCCGTACTCGAAGACATGACCGTTGCCCCCACCGATGCCGATGCGGCTGAGCAGCGACAGGATGATGTCCTTGGCGGTCACGCCGGGATGCAGGCTGCCGTCGACGCGCACCTCGAACGACTTCGGCCGGCGCTGGAGCAGCGTCTGCGTGGCAAGCACGTGCTCGACCTCGGTCGTCCCGATCCCGAATGCCAGCGCCCCAAAGGCCCCGTGGGTGGCCGTGTGCGAGTCGCCGCACACGATGGTCATGCCCGGCTGCGTCAACCCGAGCTCCGGACCGATGACGTGCACGATCCCCTGGTGCGGTGAGCCGATGCCGTGCAGCGGGATCCCGAACTCGTGGCAGTTCTGCTCCAGACGGCTGACCTGCTTCGCGGCGATCTCGTCGGCGATGGGCAGGCTGCGATCCGTGGTCGGGATGGAATGGTCCACAGTCGCCAGCGTCTGGCCCGGGCGGCGCACGCGGAGGCCGCGCTCGCGCAGGCCGTCGAAGGCTTGGGGGCTGGTGACCTCGTGCACGAGGTGGAGATCGATGCCCAGCACGTCAGGCGCACCGTCGGCGCCGGGCACCGCGACGTGGGTGTCCCAGATCTTCTCGACGATCGTGCGTGGGCGTGCGGACTCGGAGTTCGTGTCATTCATCGGTGACCCGACCGTAGCCGATCCGTCAAGTGGCTGCCAACCGCCGCCCTGTTGCTGAGATTTCTGGGCGCGTCGCCTAGACTCCAGCCATGACCGAGCCGATGACTCCCTACGATCCGCGCCAGCACAGCCGCGTCCTGCTTGACGGACCCGATCGCGCCGCAGCGCGCGCGATGCTCAAGGCCATCGGCTTCACCGATGACGACCTCTCGAAGCCGATCATCGGCGTCGCGACGACCTGGATCGAGACCATGCCGTGCAACTACAACCAGCGCGAGCTGGCGGTTCGCGTGAAGGATGGCATCAGAGCAGCCGGCGGGACGCCGATGGAGTTCAACACGATCGCCGTGGCCGATGGCGTGAGCATGGGGACCGAGGGCATGAAGGCCTCGCTCATCAGCCGCGAGGTCATCGCTGATTCGATCGAGCTGGTGGCGCGCGGACACCTGTTCGACGGCCTCGTCTGCCTGGTCGGCTGCGATAAGACGCTGCCCGGTGCCACGATGGCGCTGGCGCGACTCGACCTGCCGGGGCTGGCCTTCTACAACGGCACCATCAACCCCGGGACCATCCGCGGCAAACGGAACGCGACGGTCGTGACCGTGTTCGAGGCGATCGGCGCGTATCGGGCCGGGAAGATCTCGCTCGAGGAGCTGCGCGAGATCGAGGACCTGGCATGTCCAGGCCCGGGCGCGTGCGGCGGACAGTTCACGGCCAACACGATGAGCACGGCCCTGGAGTTTCTCGGCATCAGCCCGGGCGGGCTGAACGGCATCCCTGCCACGGACCCGGCCAAGCTGGATGCGGCGTACCGGTCCGGGGAGCTGGTGATGGAGCTGGTGCATGGCGGCATCCGGCCGTCGTCGATCATGACCCGGGCGGCGATTGACAATGCCATCGCGTCAGTCGCGGCCACCGGTGGCAGCACGAACGGCGTGCTCCACCTTCTGGCCATCGCCCATGAGTTGGGCATACCGCTCGACCTGAACGACTTCGACCGGATCGCGGAGCGCACGCCGATCGTCGCGTCACTCATGCCGGGCGGGCGGTTCACGGCGGTGGACATTCACGAGGCAGGCGGTATCGGCCTGGTCGCTCGCGAGCTGCTGAAGGGCGACCTCCTCGACGGCACCACCCGCAACGTCGATGGGCGAGCCCTGCGCGAGGTGGCGGAGGCGGCCGTGGAGACCATCGGCCAGGAAGTGGTCGTGTCGATCGAGCATCCGATCAAGCCCACCGGCGGGCTCGCCATCCTGCGTGGCTCGCTGGCGCCTGACGGATGCGTCATCAAGCTGGCCGGCCACGAGATGCGCACATTCCGTGGGCCTGCGCGGGTGTTCGACTCGGAAGGCGCCTGCTACGACGCGGTTCGCGCGCAGCGCATCGGTACCGGAGACGTCGTGGTCATTCGGTACGAGGGCCCGGTCGGCGGTCCGGGCATGCAGGAGATGCTGTCCGTCACCGGCGCGCTGGTCGGCGAGGGGCTCGGTGGCGAGGTCGCGCTGATCACCGACGGCCGATTTTCGGGCGGCACGCATGGGCTGATGATCGGGCACGTTGCGCCCGAAGCTGCGCTGGGTGGGCCGATCGCCATGGTGCAAGAGGGAGACATCGTCGTGATCGACGTGGACGCGCGAAGGCTGGATCTGGACGTGCCGGCCGACGAGCTGGCGCGACGGCGAGCGGCCTGGTCAACTCCGGCGCATCGCTACACCGGCGGCGTGATGGCCAAGTACGCGGCACTGGTGTCATCGGCCTCTGAAGGTGCAGTCACGACCGGCGCGCGGCTGAGAGCGAACCTCGACCGTTCTCGCACCTGATGACCTGCGGTCCGGGCGGGGCCGATACTGTCACCAAATATATCGTTAATGATATATCCGCTACGCAGCGCGCCTTGCGCCGGCAAGTGCACCTCCCATCGGTTGGCGGCAGTAAACCAAGGGGTTGACAACCCTGTTAGGGTCCACCCATGGCAGTCGAGCGCGGCGTGATCGCCGCTGAGCACACCGTGCGCCGGGATTCCACCGGCGCGCTTGGCGTGCTCGTACTTATCAGCATTCTTCGGCTCGTCATCCTTCTTGGATGGCGGGATGGAGGACGCTCGACCGGCTAGCCACAGAGGCACCCGAACAGCGCAACCCCACATCCCGCCAGGCCAAGAGCCTCGGCGGGATTCGTGTTTGATGACGAGGAATCCGCACCGATGACCGCACTCCAGATCCCGACCAGCGCCCCAGGCTCCGACCGACAGGTGGCGCCGCGCATTGGTGCGCGTGCCGTGTGCGAGGGTCTCGTGCGCGAGGGCGTGACCACCATCTTCGGCTACCCCGGCGGCACGGTCCTGCCCATCTACGACGTCCTGCGTGAATTCCCGCTCCGACACATCCTCGTCAGACACGAGCAGGGCGGCGCGCACGCGGCCGATGGATTCAGTCGCGCCACCGGCGGCGTCGGCGTCGCCATCGCCACAAGCGGGCCAGGAGCCATCAACCTCGTCACCGGCCTTGCGACCGCCATGATGGACAGCGTCCCGATGGTCGCCATCACCGGCAATGTCCCGCGCGCCCTGCTGGGCAAGGACGCCTTCCAGGAGACCGATATCGTCGGCATCGCGCTGCCGGTCACGAAGTACGCGACCGTGGTCATGGACCCCGACGAGGTTCCGTACGCCATCGCCGAGGCCTTCGAGATCGCACGAAGTGGACGGCCCGGACCGGTCCTGCTCGACTTCCCCAAGGACGTGCTCCAGGCCGAGACATCAGTCCCGCATCCGCAAGCCCATGAGCTGCGCCTTCCCGGCCTGCTGCGACCCGTCCGTGGTGACATCCCCGCGGCCGATGACCTCGCCGAGATGATCGCGCAAGCCGAACGTCCCCTCATCCTGTCTGGCCACGGCGTGCAGATCGCCGGCGCCGTTGACCTGCTGTTGGAGGTCGCACAGCGAGCCGAAATCCCGGTCGCACACACGCTGCTCGGCATCGGCAACATCGACGAGACGCATCGGCTCAGCGCCGGCTATGCCGGCATGCATGGCTGGATGCACGCGAATAAGGCGATCCAGCAGTGCGACCTGCTCATCGGAGTCGGATGCCGCTACGACGATCGCATCACCGGCAAGACCAGCACGTTCGCACCGAACGCGAAGATCGTGCACGTCGACGTCGACCGATCCGAGATCGGCAAGAACGTGCGCACCGACCTTGGCATCGTGGCCGATGCGGGCGACCTCCTGGCGGCCCTCCTGCGCCGCCTCCCACAATCGGAGCCGCGCACAGAGTGGATGGAACAGCTGGCCGCCTGGCGAGCGCTGAGCGCGACCCGCTCGTGGCACGGCTCCGGCTCGTGGCGCGAAGGTCGGCTCTCAGCGGATTACGTCGTGGACCAGATCGGCGAGGCCACGGACCACGAGGCGACGCTGGTCAGCGACGTCGGTCAGAACCAGATGTGGGCGGCGCGCTACTTCGGGTTCCGCCATCCGTATCGGCATCTGTCCAGCGGTGGGCTGGGAACCATGGGCTACGCCGTCCCGGCCGCCATGGGGGCGGCGCTCGGCGCGCCGGAGCGCGAGACGTGGGCGATCTGCGGCGACGGTGGCTTCCAGATGACGATGCAGGAGCTCGCCACGCTGGTGCAGGACCAGATCCCGGTGCGCATCGCGGTCCTCAACAACCATCGGCTCGGGATGATCCGCCAGTGGCAGGAGATCATCTACGACGAGAATTACCACTCCGCCGAGCTGCTCGGGCCCGATCTCGTGCGCCTATGCGAGGCATACGGCATCCCGGCCTGGCGCGCGACGCGACCTGAGGAGGCCGCCGGCGTGATCGCCGAGGCTCGGAAGGCGCCGGGTCCCGCGCTGATCGATTTCCAGCTCGACGAGGCGCAGAACGTGTATCCCATGATGCTGCCCGGCAAGGGGCTGTCCGACATGGTCGAGGGCGCACCCGAATGACCGCGACCAGTCCGGCAAGACGACAGACCCTTCCCGCTGGCGAGGCCGATGCAGTCCAGCGCCGGCACATCGTGAGTGCGCTGGTGGTGGACCGACCCGGGACGCTGAACCGCGTGTCCGGGCTGCTCCGCGCGCGGAGCTTCAATATCGAGTCGCTCACCGTCGGTACGACCCACGAACCGGGCAAGTCGCGCATGACGATCGCCATCCGCGGCGACGACGGGCACCTGCGCCAGGTCCTCGCCCAGCTCGAGCGGCTGCTCGAAGTGCTCGAGGTCACCGACCTGACCGGCGTGCAGCACATCGAGCTCGAGCTCGTCCTCGTCGAGATCACTCCGCCACGCACGCCCGTCGAAGAGCACGCGCTGGCCGCCATCCTCACCGCCGCCTGCGGAGAGACCCTCTCGACGCACCCCGACGTGTGGCGCGCGCGCCTCACCGCATCCCCTGATCGAGTCAATGACGCCCTCGAAGCGCTGCGAGGCCTCGGCCTGCGCAGCCTCGTCCGCGCAGGTGCGGTGGCGATGGCCACCCATCCGGCGAACCCCAACGAAACCAGAAGCAGCGAGAACGGAGCGACCACGGCATGACCAAGCTCACCTACGACGCCGACATCGACGGCGCAGCACTCGACGGGCAGACCGTGGCCGTCATCGGCTACGGCAGCCAGGGCGAGGCGCACGCGCGCAACCTGTCGGAATCCGGCGCCACCGTCATCGTCGGCCTGCGGCCGGACTCGACCTCGGCGGAACGAGCCCGCGAAACCGGCCTGAACGTGACCGATGCGGCATCGGCCACACGAGACGCGAACGTGGTCATGGTGCTCGTGCCGGACACGGCGGCACCATCGGTCTATCACAACGAGATCGAGCCGAACCTGCGAGATGGCGCGCTGCTGATGTTCGCCCACGGCTTCAACATCCATTTCGGCACGATCGACCCGCCGGGTGGCATCGACGTCGGCATGGTGGCACCGAAGGGGCCGGGGCACCTCGTCAGGAGACTGTACGAGGGCGGCGGGGGTGTCCCCGCCCTGTTCGCCGTGCACCGCGACGCGACCGGCACCGCCCGCGCGCGGACGCTTGCCTATGCGGCGGCCATCGGCGCCGGGAAGGCGGGCATCCTCGAGACGACCTTCGCCGAGGAGACCGAGACCGACCTGTTCGGCGAGCAGGCGGTCCTGTGCGGCGGGGTGACATCGCTCGTCACGGCGGGATTCGAGACGCTGGTCGACGCGGGCTATCAGCCGGAGCTGGCCTACTTCGAGACGATGCACGAGCTCAAGCTCATCGTCGACCTCATGTACCAGGGCGGCCTGGCGTACATGCGCTACAGCATCAGCGATACCGCCGAGTACGGCGACTACGTGTCGGGCCCGCGCATCGTGGACGAGCGCGTTCGTGCCGAGATGAAGCGCATCCTGACCGAGATCCAGGACGGGTCGTTCGCCAAGCGCTGGATCGCCGAAGGGGCCGATGGCGCGCCCGAATTCCGACGCATGCGCGGCGAAAACGCGCGATCGCGCATCGAGGAGGTCGGCGCCGAGCTGCGCAGCCACATGGCCTTCCTCAACCCGCGCAGCGCGCCGGATGGCTGGACCGATGACGGTCGCGCCGGCTCGACCCCCGAAGCGGCCGCCGCAACCGCGGCCGGCGCGCAGGAGCGCGCCGAATGACCCGGACCATTCGCGTCTTCGACACGACCCTGCGCGACGGGGAGCAGACGCCCGGCGCCGCCCTGACGGTGGACGAGAAGGTCACCGTCGCGAAGCAGCTGGCGCGGCTGAGCGTCGACGTCATCGAGGCCGGTTTTCCGGCCGCATCCCCCGGCGAGGCGGAGGCGGTGCGACGTATCGCGGCCGAAGTCGGAACGGCGAAGGGCAGCCCGGCCATCGCCGCGCTGGCCCGATGCGTGCCCGCCGACGTGACCGTGGCCGCCGCGGCGCTCGACCCGGCGCGCAGGAAGCAGCTCCACGTCTTCATCGCCACCAGCGATATCCACATCATCCACAAGCTGCGTGCCACCCGCGAGGAGGTGCTCGAGCGCATCCGCAGCTGCGTCGCGCAGGCGCGCGAGATGGTCGGGCCTGGCCACCAGGTCGAGTTCAGCGCGGAGGACGCCTCGCGCACGGAGCTGCCCTTCCTGATGGAAGCGTACGAGGCCGCGGTCAGCGCGGGCGCATCGGTCATCAATGTGCCGGACACCGTGGGCTACACCGAGCCGAAGGAGTACGCGTCCGTCATCAGGCAGGTGGTCAAGCTGGTCGGCCGGCGGGCGATCGTGAGCACGCACTGCCACAACGACCTCGGTCTTGCGACAGCGAACACGCTGGCCGCCATCCAAGCCGGCGCGCGTCAGGTCGAGGTCACCGTCAACGGCCTCGGCGAGCGGGCGGGCAACGCGGCGCTGGAGGAGGTGGTGATGGCCCTGCGCACCCGCCCCGGCGAGTTTCGCAATGCCGCCACCAACGTCGCGACCGAGCAGCTCACCGCCACCAGCCGCCTCGTCAGCTTCCTGACCGGCATCGCGGTGCAGCCGAACAAGAGCGTGGTCGGCGCCAACGCCTTCGCGCACGAGTCGGGCATCCACCAGGACGGCTTCCTGAAGAACCCGTTGACGTACGAGATCATGACCCCCGAGTCGGTGGGGCTGTCCGGCTCCACCCTGACCCTCGGCAAGTTGTCGGGTCGCGCCGGGTTCGACGAGCGCCTGCGGCGGCTGGGGGTTCACGTCGAACCCGAAGCCCTTGACGCGCTGTACGGCGAGGCCATCAGCTTGGCAGACCGCAAGAAGCAAGTGACCGATGCGGACCTGCTCGCCCTGGCGGAGCTCCGCGCCGACCCCGTCCCGCAGCTCATCGAAATTGAGCACTGGGCGACCGCCAGCCGGCAGGGAGAGTCGAGCAGCGGCAACGTGTCGCTCTTCTACGACGGTCGCACCTTCCGCGCCTTCGCCGGTGGCAACGGCCCGGTCGATGCATTGCTCACCGCGGTCGACAACGCGCTGGAGCAGATCATCAGCGGGCGTCCGCAGTTGGTGGACTACGGCCTGCGCAGCATCGGCTCGGGCGAGGACGCGCAGGGCGAGGCAACCGTCAAGATCGCGGCGCCCGCGGCCGATGGCGATGTGCCGCAGATCTTCACCGGGCACGGCCTGTCCACCAACGTGGTGGAAGCGTCGCTGCGCGCCTACCTCGCCGCGGTGAACAAGCTGGTCGCCGAGCATCCCGTGGCCGCCGACGCGATGGCCGCGGCCATCGGGCGCCAAGGTCCCAAGCCCCCGACGAAGGCCCCGACGTTGGCCGCAACCGGGAGCAAGGCGTGAGGCAGCATGGGGTCGCGTCACTACCCGGCGACGGGATCGGTCCGGAGGTCTGCGCCGTCGCTCGGGCATGCGTGGACGCCGCCGGCGAGCGTTTCGGGTACGCCGTGACCTGGAGCGAGCATGCTGTGGGTGGGGCAGCCATTGATACCATCGGCCAGCCGCTGCCACCCGCGACGCTCGGAGCCTGCCACGAGGCCGATGCGGTCCTCCTCGGCGCCGTCGGCGGACCAGCCTGGGACGACCCGGGTGCGAAGGTTCGACCGGAGGATGCGCTCCTCGGCCTGCGAGCCGGGCTGGAGCTGTTCGCCAACCTGCGCCCGGTCCGAGCCCACGCAGCTATGGCGTCGGCGTCGCCGCTGCGCCCCGAGATACGAGATGGCGCGGATCTCGTCATCGTGCGCGAGCTGACCGGCGGCCTGTACTTCGGGACGCCCAAGGGGCGCGAGAAGCATGACGGCGAGGACTCGGCGGTCGACACGTTGCGCTACACGCGGCCGGAGATTGAACGCATCGTGGAGCTCGGCTTCAGCATGGCCGCCGAGCGACGAGGGCACCTGACCAGCGTGGACAAGGCCAACGTGCTGGCCAGCAGCCGCCTGTGGCGCGAGGTCGTCGACGAGGTCGCCGCGCGACATCCGCAGGTGACCGTTGAGCACGCATTGGTCGACTCGACCGCGTACCTGCTCGTGGCGGACCCCGGTCGCTTCGACGTCATCGTGACCGAGAACCTGTTCGGTGACATCCTGTCGGACGAGGCGGCGGCCATCGCCGGCTCGCTGGGGCTGCTGCCATCCGCGAGCCTCGGCACCCGCACCACCGCGACCGGACGCTTCGGGATGTACGAGCCGGTTCACGGCAGCGCGCCGCAGATCGCGGGCAAGGGGGTAGCCAACCCACTGGCCGCGGTCGCGTCGGCCGCCATGATGCTGCGGCTGTCGCTTGGTGAGATGAAAGCGGCTGATGCGCTGGACGCGGCCGTGGATGGCGCCATCGAGCACGGCCCCCGCACCGCAGACCTCGGCGGCGACGCCACAACGCAAGCGGTCACCGACGTCCTGCTGCAAGCCCTCGCACCGGCTGGAGCAATCGCATGAACGCTCGCATCCTCCTGTACGACACCACCCTGCGCGACGGCACCCAGCGCGAGGGCCTCGTGCTCAGCCTCGCCGACAAGCTGAAGATCGCCCGGCGCCTGGACGAGGCCGGCTTCCCGTACATCGAGGGCGGCTGGCCCGGCTCCAACCCGAAGGACGAGGAGTTCTTCGCCGCCGCAAAATCCATGACCTTTCGTCACGCGAAGCTCGCCGCCTTCGGCTCCACTCGCCATCGGTCCAACACCGCCGAGAACGATCCCAACCTGCGCGCCCTGCTCACCGCCGAGACCCCCGTCACCACCATCTTCGGCAAGAGCTGGCTGCTGCACGTGACCGATGTGCTCGGCGCCACGCCGGCAGAGAACCTGGCCATGATCGGCGACTCCGTGGCCCACCTGCGCGCCGCCGGGCGCGAAGTGGTGTATGACGCGGAGCACTTCTTCGACGGCTTCAAGGCCGATGCGGCCTACGCCCGCGCTACCCTGCGCGCGGCCATCGACGCCGGTGCCACGACGGTGGTGCTGTGCGATACCAACGGCGGTTGCCTCACCGATGAGGTCGCCGCCATGACGCGGGACGTGGCCCTCGAGTTCGCCGATCAGGCGACCCTCGGGATCCACGTCCATGACGACGCCGGCTTGGCCGTTGCGAATTCCCTCTCCGCGGTCCAGGCCGGCGCCCGTCACGTTCAGGGCACCATCAACGGGTACGGCGAGCGCTGCGGCAACGCCAACCTCGTGACCATCTGGGCCAACTTGGGCCTCAAGCTGGGGTTGGAGACCGTGCCGGCTGCCGACGACCTGAGCCGGCTGCCGGAGCTCAGCCGCTTCGTCGCCGAGGTGGTCAACATCGCGCCCGATGCCCACGCGCCGTACGTCGGCACCAGCGCCTTCGCGCACAAGGGCGGCGTCCACGGCGCGGCGACGGTTCGGGTCGAGCAGGCATACCAGCACGTCGATCCATCGATCGTCGGCGGTCAGTCGCGCCTGGTCGTGAGCGAGCTGGGTGGCAAGGCCAACGCCGCATGGCGCGTCCGGCAGCTCGGACAGCTTGCGACCGATGGCATGGATCCGGCGGAGCTATCGCGCATCGTCAAGCAGCTCGAGTCCGAGGGCGCCAGCTTCGAGGGAGCCGATGCGTCCTTCGAGCTCCTCGTTCGCCGCCGCCGCGACGACTACCGCCCGCCGTTCCGGATCGTGGATTTCACCGTCATCACCGAGCGCCGCAACGGCGCCGAGTCGCGAGCCGAGGCGAGCGTCAAGGTCGAGGTCGAGGGCGAGATGCTGCACACCGCGGCCGACGGCAACGGCCCGGTCAACGCGCTCGACCTGGCGCTGCGCAAGGCGCTCGGCGCATTCTTTCCCGCGCTCGACGGCGTGCACCTGGTGGACTACAAGGTCCGCATCCTCGACGGCGATGCGGCCACCGGCGCACGCACACGTGTGATCATCGAGACCGGGCACGAGACCGGATCGTGGCTCACCGCCGGCGCCGACGCCAACATCATCACCGCGTCGCTCGCCGCGTTGCATGATTCGCTCGAGTACGCCATCTGGCGGCTCGACGCGCGCCCCGCGCGACGTGACGAGCGTACTTCGTCGCATGCCGCGCACAACCGCACCCCCCTCGCCGCAGGCGAGCCGTCATGACCGCCGTCGAGCCGCGTCCCGCATCGGCTTCGTCTTCGTCTTCGGCGGCCATCGGCGCCTGGGCCTACTTCGAGGGTGCCGTCGTGCCCATTGGCGACGCCACGGTCAGCATTGCGACGCAATCCTTCAACTACGGGACATCGGTCTTCGAGGGCATTCGCGCCTATCGCCAGGACGAAGGAAGCACCGCCCTCCTCTTCGGGCTCGAGCACTATCAGCGGCTGTTACGCAACGCGCGCCTGCTGTGCTCATCGGTCCCGGAATCGGGGCAGGCGCTGGTCGAGATCACGCGCGACCTGATTCGACGCAACGAGCACCCCGGCGACGTCTACATCCGGCCGATCATCTACAAGTCGGCGCCGTCGATTCGCGTGCAGCTCAGCGACCTCCACGACCGCATCGGCATCTTCACCATGCCGATGGGCGACTATCTCCCGACCGGAGGCATCCGCGTCACGGTCTCGGGCTGGCAACGCGTCAACGACAACGCCATCCCGGCGCGCGGCAAGATCGCCGGCTCGTACGTCAACGCTGCCCTCGCCGCGGAGGATGCGCACGCCGCCGGCTACGACGACGCGCTGCTGCTGACATCGGACGGCCACGTGGCCGAAGCGTCGGCGGCCAACGTGTTCCTGGTGTTCGGTCGCGAGATCGCGACACCCCCATTGACCGATGACGTCCTTGCCGGCATCACCCGCGCGGCAGTCATGCAGATCGCTCGCGACGCCGGGCTCGACGTTATCGAGCGCCGCATCGATCGCTCCGAGCTGTACCTGGCCGATGAGGTCTTCCTGACCGGAACCGGCGTCCAGGTCGCGCCCATCGCCTCGATTGACGACCGGTCCGTCGGCTCGCCAGCGTCTCCCATTTCATTCGACCTCCAGCGCCGCTATTTCGCCGCCGTGCGCGGCACCGACCCACGCTACGCCCACTGGCTGACCCCGATCACAGGAGCTCCCGCATGACCCTCTCACGCCCCGATACCCTCAATCTCGAGCGCTGGTCCGCCACCTCGGGCAGCGAACGGTCCAGCCGCGCCAACCTCGTGCTCGGCGGCGGCGGCCACCGCTGGCGCGCGAATGCCGATGGCAACGGAGCCATCGACGCCCTCATGCGTGCCGTCGACAACGCGCTGGCGCCGCTCCTCGGCTCGGGCGTGGAGCTCGTCACCTATGACGTGCATGCCACCGGTGCCGGTCACGAGGCGAAGGCCTCGATCAGCGTCGGCGTCCGGCGTCGCGACGCCGACAACGCCCCCGTGTTCGCCGGCAGCAGCGTCGATGAGAACGTGCTCCAGGCCAGCGTCGTCGCCTATATCGAGGCGGTCAACGCGCTCCTCGCCGCCGAGGGCATCGACATTGCCTCGGCCGTGCCGACACCCGGCGAAACGGCGCGCCACGACACCGATCCCGAGCACCGCTCCGGCGCCAAGGACAGCATCATGTCCTCCTACAACAGCTGAGGCCCCGCGACGCGCTCAGCGTCTCACTACCCATCCGTTACACGAATCGAAGCCACCATGCCGGCGTCGTAGTGGCCGGGCTCGTGGCACCCGGCCTGGAGGTCAACTTCCCCCGCATCGAAGGTGTACTCGAAGGTCTCGGTCTCTCCCGGTTCCACGCTGACCCCGGCATCGGTGTCGTGGGCCATGCCATCGTCGGCCATCTCCTCCGCGAACGCGGCCTGCTCGCCTTCATCACCGATGAGGAATTCGTGCACGCTCTGGCCGTCGTTGGTGACCTCGAACTGAACGGTCTCGCCGGGCGCGACCTCGATCGTGCCGGGCTCGAAGCGCAGCGCATCGGTCATGCTCACTTCGATCGTCCGTGTCCCGGGGCTCGCGCAGGCAGCCAGGGCCAGCGCAAACGGAACGGCCCACGGCACGCCCCTCATCACATCGATGGGCTGTAGCCGGGCGCGAAATACGGCTCGGGATCGTCCTTGAAGTCGAGCATGCAGCCCTTGCCGCAGAAGTAATAGGTCTCACCGTTGTGCTCGGCCGTGAGCTCCTTGGCTTTCGCCTGCTCCGGGTCGACCTGCATGCCGCAGACCGGATCGCTTGCCATCTCGCGTGTCATGGGTGCATCTCCTTGTTGTGGGGCGATTTGCGCCCCGTCATGGGTTCTCGCTCATTGGTGCGCGGCGTATATCGGTATAATCTCCGCCGCCGGTCCCACGATAATGTGGGACGATCCGGCATGGTCGGGCATCGGCGCAGGCGTCTGGTGCGCCGGATTGGCCAGGAAAAGCGCGGCTCCGCCCACCACGACCGCCAGCACCGCGATCCCGGCCAGGTAGCCGTACTCGCGCACGCGGTCGGCCAACGGCGGATGCAGGATCTCCTCGGGGCTATCCGGCACCCGGAACGTGCGCAAACGCAACGCATTCGTGACGACGCTGACGCTGCTCATGGCCATGGCCGCCGCCGCGATCACCGGGTTGAGCAGGATGCCGAAGAACGGGTACAGCAGGCCCATCGCCACAGGAATGAGCACGATGTTGTAGCCGAAGGCCCAGAACAGCCCCTGCTTGATGACGCCGACCGTCTTGCGTGACAGCGCGATGGCCGTGACGATCGTGCGCAGGTCGCCGCCGATGAGCGTGATGTCGGATGCTGCCATGGCGACATCGGTGCCGGTGCCGATGGCGATCCCGAGGTCCGCCTGCGCCAGGGCGGGCGCATCGTTGATGCCATCGCCGACCATGGCGACAGCCTTGCCATCGGCCTGGAGCTCGCGCACCTTGGCGGCCTTCTGATCCGGCTGAACTTCCGACAGGACATGACCAATGCGGGCCTGGCGCGCCACTGCATCCGCGGTCAACCGATTGTCGCCGGTCAACATCCACACCTCGAGGCCCAGTGCCTCCAGCTGCGCCACCGCCTGGGCCGATTCCGGCTTGATGGTGTCCGCCACCGCAATGATGCCTACGAGCTTCCCGTCGGCCGCCACGAACATCGGCGTCGCGCCTTCGCGCGCCAGCTCATCGGCGACGCCTTCCAGCTCGCTGATCGCGATCGCATCGGCCTCGAGCATCCTTCGATTGCCGACCACGATCGCGCGCCCACCAATGCTCGCCCGAATGCCCCGGCCCGGGATGGCTTCGAAATCGCTCGCTTCGGGCAGACCCAGCTTCAGATCGCGCGCTCGCAGAAGAATCGCCTCGCCCAGCGGATGCTCCGAGCCGATCTCCGCGGCAGCCGCCAACGTGAGCAGCTCCGCCTCGCTCGCGCCGCCGGCGATTGCAACGACACGCGTCACGGAAGGCTTGCCGCGGGTCAGGGTGCCGGTCTTGTCGAGCACCACGGTCGTGATGCGGCGCGCCTGTTCGAGTGCCTCACCACCGCGGATGAGGATGCCGTGCTCGGCCGCCTTGCCGGTGCCGACCATGATCGCCGTCGGGGTCGCGAGCCCCAGAGCACAGGGACAGGCGATGATCAGCACCGCGATCGCCACCGTCACCGCAAAGACCGGGCTCGGTCCGAAGATGAGCCAAGCCGCGGCCGTCAGGGCGGCGACGACCAGGACGATCGGCACGAAGACGCCGGCCACCTGGTCGGCCAGGCGCTGGAGGGGTGCCTTCGAACCCTGGGCCTCTTCGACCAGGCGCACGATCTGGGCAAGTGTCGTATCGGCCCCAACCTTGACGGCCCGGAACACGAACGAGCCCGTCTTGTTCAAGGTGGCGCCGATGACACCGTCGCCGACCGCCTTCTCGACCGGCAGGCTCTCGCCGGTCAGCATGCTCTCGTCCAACGCCGAGCGGCCCTCGGTGATGATCCCGTCGACCGGGACCTTCCCGCCCGGGCGCACCCGCACGAGGTCGCCGGCAATGACCTGTTCGATCGGCACATCGATCTCGGTGCCATCGCGGATGACTCGCGCGGTCCGTGCCTGGAGGCCCATCAGCGCCCGAATGGCGCCGGCGGTCTGCTTCTTGGCGCGCGCCTCCAGCCATCGGCCCATGAGGATGAGCGCGATGATGATGACGGCGGTCTCGTAGTACAGGAAGAACGGGAAGCCCCATTGGGTCGCCAGTCCAGGCCACAGGGTGACGAACGCGCTGTAGCCGAATGCCACGCTGGTGCCGACCGCGACGAGCGTGTTCATGTTCGTGCTTCCGTGTCGCGCTGCCGCCCAGGCGGCGCGGTAAAAGACCGATCCGGCCCAGAACTGCACGAAGGCCGCGGCGATGAGCAGGAGCGGTGCGACCAGCAGCATGTCCAGGCTCAGCGGCAGGTACATGACGGCCATCATCACCAGGCCGATGCCGAGGCTGACCAACGACTTGCGCCTCAGCTCGCCGATTTCATGCTCGCGCGCCTGGTCCAGCGCCTCCGCCGGCGTCCCTTCCACGGCCTGTTGCGCTTCCCGCACCTCGTAGCCGGCGGCGCGCACCGCATCCTTCAGCGCTCCGACATTCGTCAGCGAAGGGTCGAAGCTGATGCTGGCCCGTTCGGTGGCGAGATTGACGCTACCGGTTGCGACGCCATCCACCTTGTTCACGAAGCGCTCGATGCGATTCACGCACGAGGCACACGTCATACCCTCGACGTCGAGCGAGATGACCTGGAGCGGTCCATCGGTCACGGTCATGAGCGCAGCAGGCGCTCGATCGCCGCGGTTGCCTCGTCGACCTTCGAGTCATCGCCCTTGGCGGCGGCCTCCATCACGCAATGCCGCACATGCTCGTCGAGCAGGCCGACAGCTACGCCCTGGAGCGCCTGCTTGACCGATGAGACCTGCGTCAGGATGTCGATGCAGTACTTGTCCTCGCTGACCATGCGCTGCAACCCGCGCACCTGCCCCTCGATCAGCCGCAGCCGCTTCAGGTAGTCGTCGCGGCTCATGCTGTATCCGGCCATTTCGGTGCCTCTGCGGTTCGTTGACACCGATCATACCATACCCCCCTGCCCTATACCTACTGACGGCCCTTCTGCTCCGCTTTTCAGCTCATGGAGGTGAAGATTGGGTCCAGCGCGAACCTCACAGCGGATACGCGGTGGACCCCACGACAATTCAGCGAGCGGTTGCGTCCCACTCTGCTGCGAGCGCGTCGCTGTAGGACTGCGTGAACCCGCAGCTCCAGGCGAAGTCCTCGTCACCGCTGACGAGATAGCGGCCGCCGACCTCCATGCCGGGCCCACCGTTGCTGGTCAGATGACCAGCGGCCATGCCAGTAGCCACCAGCGTGGTCTCACCGCCGACATCACCGACGAAGACGCGATTGACGGTGAACGTGACGCGCTCCTCGTCACCGATGGCGGTGACGGTGCCATCGAAGGCAAAGTCGCGGTCCGCGATGGTCCCGGCGCTCTCGGCGTCGAGGCACATGGCCATTCCATCGCCCAACGGAACGCTCGGTCCGGTCGGCGCCGCAGGGCTGGTATTGACCAGCACCGCCACGGCCACCACAACCGCAACCGCGGACGCCCCCGATACGGCGAACAACAGGCGGCGCGGCGAGAACACAGATGGGCGCGAGGCCGGCGAAGTGGTATCGGTCACGATTCTCTCCTCGATACGGGCCCAGAGGCGGCCCGAAACTTCCGGAGACAGCTGATGATCATGCTGCGGATCGATGTCCCGCAGTGCGGCGATGGGATCGCGCGAGTGGTTATTCATGCTCAGTCTCCCGTCGCTGCTTAGGACTGCCTCTCACCAAGCTCCATGTCCGCAACCATCGCGATTCTTTCACGCCATGCTCGAGGGCCGATGCGAAACGAGCGCGAGCCCGATGAAGCCGGATCGCGGCCGCATTGGCCGTGATACCGAGCACGACCCCGATCTCGGCCGGTGTCAGCTCCTCCCAGGCAGCAAGCGTGAGGACCTCTCGATCAGCCTCGCGCAGGCTTGCGAGGGCGGTGGTCAACTCAGTGGACACGCCCGTCTCGACCGCAGGGCTGCTCCGCGCATCCGCCGCGAGAAGTTCGACGGCCTTCATCCCGCGCCGCTGTCCGCGCCGAGCATTGGCCAACAGTCGACGGGCCACGCCGAACAACCAGGCACGCTCAGCCCCGGCCGGAATGTCATGCAGCCGACGCCATGCCACGATGAACGCATCGGCTACGACATCCTCGGCGCTCGCGTCAGCACCACGCCGCCGAACGAAGGCCATCAGCTCGGCGTGGTGCGCGGTGAAGAGCGCCTCGAGGCGCCGGGGTGCATCGGTCTGTTCCATGGATTGCCTGATGAGACGCCACGGCCCCGACATCGGTTCCGCGGCCGTTGGCAGTCTCCGGCGTTTCTGCGAACCTGTCCCGCAACATTCCGGAGACCCTTGACAGCCCTGCTACGGTCCCAGTAGATGTACCCCGATCACCACGTTCCGCACCACACAACCATGTGTATGCCCTGGCGGCCCCGCCGCCTGGAGGTATCTGCCTGAGTTCGGAGCGCTGAGAGCCCGACACAGGACCTGATCGGGGCCGCACCTTCTCTCCGCGAGAGATGGGTGCGGTCTTTTTTATCCCCTTCAGCGACGCGGATCAGCCGCATTCCCCGACTCTCAGGGCCGCGTCGCACGACCACCAGCGCAGCCCTGCCTCCCCGGTGGCCGATGCACGAAGGACCGATACCCACGATGACCGACACCAATGGCAGCGCCCCCAAGCGTGCGCATCTGACCGAGACCCTTGCCCTGCATGCCGGCCAGCAGCCGGATCCGACGACCGGCGCGCGGGCCGTGCCGATCTACGCCACCAGCTCCTACAGCTTCAACGACGCCGATCACGCCGCGCGGTTGTTCGCGCTCCAGGAGTTCGGCAACATCTACACCCGCATCATGAACCCGACGACCGATGTCTTCGAGCAGCGCATGGCCGCGCTCGAGGGCGGTGTCGGGGCACTCGGCCTGGCCAGCGGACAGGCCGCCGAAACGCTGGCCATCCTCAACCTGGCACGCGCCGGTGACAACATCATCAGCTCGACCAGCCTGTACGGCGGCACCTACAACCTGTTCGCCTACACCCTGCCGCGCTTCGGCATCGAGGTTCGCTGGGTCGAGGGCAATGACCCTGACGACTTCGTCGCAAAGACCGATGACCGCACGAAGGCGTACTACATCGAGACCATCGGCAACCCGCGCCTAGACGTTCCGGACATCCGCGCAATCGCCGATGCGTCGCACGCGCAGCAGCTTCCGCTGCTGGTCGACAACACCTTCGCGCCCATCATCGCCAGGCCGATCGAGCACGGTGCCGACATCGTCATCCACTCGGCCACGAAGTGGATCGGCGGCCACGGCACTTCCATCGGCGGCGTGGTCATCGATGCCGGCAAGTTGGATTGGGCCGCCAGCCCGCGCTTCACCGACTTTGCCGACCCCGATCCGTCGTACCACGGCGTCAGCTACACCGAGGCATTTGGTCCGCTGGCCTTCATCATCAAGCTGCGCGTCCAGCTGCTGCGAGATATCGGTCCGGCGCTGTCACCGTTTAATTCCTGGCTCTTCATCCAGGGACTCGAGACGCTTCCGCTGCGCATCGAGCGCCACAGCACGAATGCGCTGGCCGTGGCGAAGTGGCTCGAGGCCGACGACCGCGTCGAGTGGGTCAGCTACCCGGGCCTGCCGACGCATCCGACCTACGCCAACGCGCAGCGCTATCTCGCCGGGGGATCGGGTGGGATCATCACCTTCGGCGTCAGGGGCGGCGCCGATGCCGGCCGCACCTTGATCGACAGCGTCGAGCTGTTCAGCCTGCTCGCCAACGTGGGCGACGCAAAGTCGCTGATCATTCACCCGGCCTCGACGACCCACCAGCAGTTGGGGGAGGAAGAGCAGCGCGCCTCCGGTGTGACGGCCGATCTTGTGCGTCTGTCCGTGGGCATCGAGGCACTCGATGACATCATCGCCGACCTCGACCAGGCGCTGGCCGTCGCCACGCGCGAGGGGGTCAAAGCATGACGCTCCTGCCGCTGAGTCCGCGGGAGCCAGCGCTGCGCCTCGGTCCGTTCGGGACCGAGGCCGGCGTGACGCTCCCCGATCTGCGCGTCGCGTACCGCCGGGACGGGCCCCGCTCCGCTTCGGCGGTGCTCGTCGTGCACGCCCTCACCGGATCGGCCGATGCGGCCGGCGATTGGTGGGAGCCGCTCATTGGTCCCGGCAGAGCGCTGGACACCGACGGCCGCCAAGTGATCTGCCTCAACCTCCTCGGCTCGTGCTATGGAACGACCGGGCCCCGCGAGGTCGGCGACTTCCCAGCGATCACCCCACGGGACATGGCCCGCGCCCAATGGGCGGCCTTGGATGCGCTCGGCATCGAGCGGCTCGACCTGGTCGTGGGCGGATCGCTGGGCGGCATGGTTGCGCTCGAGACCGCGCTGGAACGTCCCAGCGCGGTCGGACACGTCATGCCGATCGCCACGCCGGCGGTCATCAGCAACCTGGCGGCGGGCTGGAACCACATCCAGCTCCAGGTGCTGGCGCTCGATCCCGACCGAGGCCTCGAGCTGGCGCGCCAGCTGGCCATGACGACGTATCGGTCCGAGGTCGACTTCGAAACGCGCAACGAGATCGGCTCGTACCTCGAACACCAGGGCGTCAAGCTGCGCCAGCGCTTTCATGCCGGCTCGTATGCCGCCCTGACCGGAGCGATGAACGCGCATGACTCCGGGCGCGGGCGGGGCGGGGTCGTGGAGGCCTTCCGTGCATTGGGGTCCGCCGGGACTCGACTCACTGGGGTGGGCATCGAGGGCGACATCCTGTATGGACCGCGACAGGTCCGCGCCCTGGTGGACTCGGCGCTGGAGGCCGACGTGCAGGCGACCTATCGCGAGCTTGCGTCGGACAAGGGCCACGATGCCTTCCTGGTCGAGTGGGATCAGCTCAGCGCGATCATGACCGAAGCCCTCGACGGCTCTGGTGCGGAGGCTCGAGCGACCAGGCGACCGCGGGTGATGGCGATGCCCTGAGACTATTCGCAACCATTCCGCATTGGATCTGGAACCGGTTCGTCGCCGACGTCCGCGCTGGCGAACCGTACGCTGCGGGCATGGCATTCCCCGAACCGATTGCGATCGCACATGACTTCACCGGCTTCTCCGTCCGCGACGGACGGCTTGCGCCGATCACCTGCGTCGCCTGCGGCTGCCGCCTCGAGCAGCATGCCGATGGCGCCTGGTGGCACTTCTCGGGTCGCGGCGATCGCGACGCTAGAGGATGCGTCGTCTCGTGCGCCGAGCAGCCGCACTACGCCCCATGGGGGTTGGCCGTCTTCGGCTGATCGCACGCTGCATTACCCGCCCACGGCATGAAGTGGCCGCTCAGTCGGCGGGCCATCCCGGGCGCGGCCAGCGTCCTGGCACGCATCGGCCATATCCTGCTGATGAGCATCGGTGCCGTGGCCAGTCGGGCAGCCCTGCTCTGTGATGTGCGCGCCGGCGTGCGGCTCGTGCGTGCCGGTGTTCGCTGCATCGGCCAACGCCCGCGCGCGGGCGGAGGTTACCGGTCAAAAGTGACCGATGTAGCGGCCGTAACCGATGTGCGTGGATGTTTATGCCGTCAGTCTAGGCCAGCCCGCGATCTCCAGACACTCGCGAAGCCCAACAGAGATTACCGAGCAACGTTGCGACTTCGTTTCAAGTCCACCTGCGCCGACAGAGCTTCACCCACCAGCCTCCGGCGTCACGCTGACCTCGTTGGAAAGCGCGCCATCCCCGCCGAGTGCATCGCGTCAAGTTCGCGACCCAGTCGGGCGGCTGTGGAACGCGTGCGGACACTCCGGCCGACCGTGGCGAGACTTCGACGGTCGGCTAGAATTGGCGCGCCCTAAGGAGGATCCATGGCCGAGCGTGCGAACGTGCGCATTCACGCCACCGCCGAAGTCTCGCCGGAATCGGTCATCGGTCCCGGGACGAGCATCTGGAACCATGCGCAAATCCGCGAGCGCGCCCGGCTCGGCGCACGTTGCATCATCGGCAAGAATGTCTACGTCGATTTCGATGTCGTCATCGGCGACGACGTAAAAGTCCAGAACAATGTCAGCCTGTTCCACGGCGTGGTCGTGGAGGATGGTGTATTCATCGGTCCACACGTGTGCTTCACAAATGACCGGCTGCCTCGCGCCATCAATCCCGATGGGTCTGCCAAGACCGACGCCGACTGGCGGGTGGCACAAACTCTCGTCCGCCGCGGCGCGGCACTAGGTGCGAACAGCACGATCCTCCCCGGCGTGACGATCGGTCGGTGGGCGATGGTCGGTTCGGGGAGCGTCGTCACCCGCGACGTGGCAGACAATGAGCTGGTCATCGGCAATCCTGCCCACCGCTTCGGCAGCGTCTGCCCATGTGGTCAGCCGCTGCGCGATTCGCCGGAGGGAGAGTCTTTCAGCGGACCGTGCCCGAATTGCGGAGCAGGATTTCCTTCCCGGGAGGAGCGAGCGTGAAAGTCCTCACCGTCGTCGGGGCTCGACCGCAGTTCGTAAAGGCGGCACCGGTAAGCCGGGCATTGCGCGAGCATCACGGTGAGATTCTCGTTCATACCGGCCAGCACTACGACGAGGCCATGAGCGCCGCATTCTTCCGTGATCTCGAGATCCCTGAGCCGGACGTGAACCTCGAGGTCGGCAGCGGTAGCCACGCCTCCATGACCGGCGAGATGCTGCGACGCCTGGAGCCGGTCGTTCTCGAGCACGAGCCGGATGGAGTCCTCGTCTACGGCGACACCAACTCGACATTGGCGGCCGCCGTCGTCGCCTGCAAGGTCGTCTACCACGACGGCCGTCGGCCATGGCTCGCGCACGTTGAAGCAGGCCTGCGCTCGTTCAATCCCCGCATGCCGGAGGAGCGCAACCGGATCGTCGCCGATCACCTGTCGGACCTGCTCCTCGCGCCTACCCAGACGGCCATGAACCATCTCGACCGCGAGGGCCTCGCCGGTCGTGCCGAGCTGGTCGGCGATGTCATGGTTGACGCGCACGCGTGGGCATCGGCCCGCGCCACGGAGCACCTGCCGGCGGTCGCGCGCGGGCATGAGGCATACCTGCTGCTCACCCTCCATCGAGCGGAGAATGTCGATGACCCCGATCGCTTCCGCCGTATCCTCACCGGGCTGGCGGTCGACCTGCCGATCATCTTCCCGGTTCACCCTCGAACGCGCGCCATTCTCGAGCGGGGGCTCCATGGCCTTCCCCCGAACGTGGTGGCGATCGATCCGGTCGGCTTCCTGGAGATGGTCGCGCTCGAGGCGGGAGCGTATGGGATTGCTACCGACTCGGGTGGCGTGCAGAAGGAGGCATACCTCTCCGGAGTTCCGTGCATCACGCTCCGATCAGAGACCGAATGGGTGGAGACGGTCGAGGCGGGGTGGAACCGTGTCGTCGCCGATGATTCTGCGGCACTTCGCGCTGCGCTCGCCGACCCGGCGTTCATGGGCCGAACCCGACCCCGGCCGGAGCTGTATGGCGATGGACGGGCCGCTGGCCGTATCGTCACGGCGCTCGAACGACATCATGCCGGGATCGTGAAGGCGGCCCCTGAACCGCAAGAGGCGATCTCGACGTGATCTCCATGGCCCGCCCGCAGATGGGCGAAGAAGAGAAACTGGGAGTCTGGGAGGCGATGGCCTCGGGTTCGCTGGCCCAAGGTCCGCGGGTTCGGGAGTTCGAAGAACGCTTCGCCGCGTTCATCGGCGCCGATCACGCCGTGGCCACCAGCTCCGGTACCACGGCGCTGCACCTGGCATTGCTCGGCTACGGGATTGGACCCGGCGACGAGGTCATCACTACCCCGTTCACATTCATTGCCAGCGCGAACAGCGTCCTGTACACCGGAGCGCGACCTAAGTTTGTCGACGTCCACGAGCGTGACTTCACCATGGATCCGGAGCTGATCGAGGCGGCCATCACGCCGTCCACCAAGGCCATCATGCCGATCAGCCTGTACGGGCAGTCCGCGGACATGGAGGCCATCGTCGAGATCGCGCGTCGTCACGGCCTTGCCCTCATCGAGGACGCGTGTCAGGCGCACGGTGCCGCGGTCGGTGACCGGCGGAGCGGCACCTGGGGCGCTGGCACATTCAGCTTTTACCCGACCAAGAACATGACCACCGGCGAGGGGGGCATGCTCACGACCGATCACGGCGACCTGGCGGAGCGCGTTCGCCTGCTGCGCGAGCATGGCATGAAGGTGCGCTACCACCACGACATCGTGGGATACAACTTCCGCATGACCGATATCGCGGCCGCCATCGGCCTCGCGCAGCTGGAGAAGCTGCCGGCCTACAACGATCGACGTCGCGCCATCGCCGCGCGGTACGACGCGGAATTGCGCGGCGTCATCACGCCGTCGGTGCGGCCTGGCGTCACGCACGTCTACCACCAGTACACGCTCCGGGTGAACGAGCGCGACGCGTTCGCCGAGCGCCTAAAGCAGCGTGGCGTCGGCAGCGCCATTTACTATCCGATCCCGGTCGATCGCCAAAAGCCGTTCGTCGCGCTCGGATACGGTGACGCGTCGTACCCGGTCAGCGATCGTCTCACCGAGCAGGTGCTCAGCATACCCGTCCACCCGGCGCTCTCCGACGACGAGGTGACCGCCGTCATCGACGCCGTCAACGGAGTTGCCGCCGAGCTCGGTTCGCTCGAACTCGAGGCGCCGGCCCGATGAGCGACGCCCGGCCCCTGCGCGCCGGCGTGGTCGGCCTGGGAATGATGGGCCGCAACCACGTTCGCGTCTGGGACGAGACTATCGAGGGCGTGGAGTTGGTGGCAGTCGCCGATCCGGACCAGGACGCCGTCGTGCGCGCAACGACCGGCCGGGGAGCGCGCGGTTTCGCGGATCCGAAGCGCATGTTCGCCGAGGAGGAGCTCGACCTCGTGAGCATCGTGACGCCCACGAGCCTTCACCTATCGGTGACGCTGGCCGCTCTCCGCGCCGGTGCCAATGTGCTCGTCGAGAAGCCGATCGCAGCGACGCGAGAGGAGGCACTTCAGATGATGGAGGCGGCCACCGCGTCGGGACGGATGCTCACGGTCGGGCATATCGAGCGCTTCAACCCGGCGATCCGGGAGCTCCGCCGGCGTCTCGCCGCCGACGAGCTGGGGCGGATCTTCCAGATCAATGCCGCCCGGCTGGGTCCATTTCCGGCCCGCATCCGGGACGTGGGAGTCGTGGTCGACCTCGCGCCGCACGACCTGGACATCATGCGCTACCTCGTCGGATCTGAGCCGGTCCGCATCTACGCCGAAACGGAGCGTCGGATCCACACTGACCATGAGGACCTGTTCAACGGCATCATCAAGTTCGCGAACGGCGTCGTCGGCGTACTCGACATCAACTGGCTGACGCCAACGAAGCGACGGATGCTGACCGTCACCGGTGAGCATGGCATGTACGTCGCTGATTACATCGCGCAGGATCTCGTCTTCTACGCCAATCTCGACGCGGCCGACACGTGGATCAACCGCGGCGCGGGCGGCTCGATCAGCACCGTGGCCGAGGGTGAGATGACGCGTCGCTCCGTTCGACGGGAGGAGCCGCTTGCCATCGAGCTCGGCGAGTTCGCGAGCGCGGTTCGCGGCGCCGGACCGCCGCCGGTCGATCCGCATGACGCGATGGTGGCACTGCTCCTCGCACGCAAGATGGTGGAATCCGCGGAGACGGGGAACGCGATTGCTGGCGCAGCGCTCGAGGAGGTGCTTCGATGAAGATCGCTGTGATCGGACTCGGCCACATCGGCTTGCCCCTGGCGGTCCAGTATGCCTCTCGCGGGCATGAGGTCCTTGGCGTCGATGTGGCCGACCGGATCGTCGAGGCCATCAATCGTGGCGTATCGCCGCACCGCGATGAGCAGGCGCTCATCGATCGCGTCCCGCAGCTCGTCGCCGATAGACTGTTGCGCGCAACGACCTGGCAGGACGCCGAAGCCGTGAGATCGACTGATGCGATCGTGGTGATCGTGCCGGTGGTGATGGACACCGAACGCCAGATCGACTACAAGCCGATCGATGCCGCCACGCGCGATATCGCCCGGCATCTCGGCCCCGGCACGCTCGTCATCTATGAGACCACGCTTCCGGTCGGAACCACCCGGAATCGCTTTGGGCCGATGCTGACCGAGGGCAGTGAACTGAGGCTCGACAAGAACCTATTCCTCGCCTTCAGCCCGGAGCGAGTGCTCGTCGGCCGCATCTTTCTGGACCTCCAGCGCTATCCGAAGATCGTCGGCGGTACAAGCGAGGAGAGCACCCGTCGCGCAGTCGCGTTCTACGAGGCTGTACTTGAGCCGGGGACTGAGGTCATGCGGGTCACCAACGCGGAGACCGCCGAGATGGCCAAACTGGCGGAGACCACCTACCGCGACGTGAACATCGCGTACGCCAACGAGCTCGCCCAATTCGCAGCGCGCCGCGGGGTCGACGTCCTGGAGGTAATCGGCGCGTCGAATTCACAGCCGTACAGCCACATTCACCAGCCGGGCGTCGGGGTTGGTGGTCACTGCATTCCCGTCTATCCGCACTTTCTGTTCAACGATGACCCCAAGCTGCGGCTGCCTCCGCTCGCTCGCGAAATCAACGAGGGCATGGGCGCGTTCGCGGTTGGTCTCATCGAGGAGAACATCGGCTCGCTCGCCGGTCAGAACGTCCTGGTGTTGGGGGTCGCCTATCGCGGAGATGTCAGAGAGGACGCCTTCAGTTCTGCGTTCCGCCTCCGCGACGAACTGCTGTCGGTCGGCGCGCGGGTGTTCGCACACGATCCGTACTTCAGCGACGACCACCTGCGGGGCCTCGGGTTCGAGCCATTCGATCTGGCTGCGCCCGAACAGGTTCGCGTGGCGATCCTTCAAGCGGCACACGGCCAGTACCTCGACGGATCGCCAGCGAGCCTTCCGGGGCTCGAGCTCTTCGTCGATGGCCGGAATGCCGTGGGTCGCGAGCCATATGAACTCGCCGGCGTGGGATATGTCGGGATCGGACGTTGACGGCCGCGACGGTCGACATCCCGAAGCCCTGACGCGGGATGTCCGCTCTTCAGCGGTTCGAGACCTTGCAACTGCGTCGCGACGAGGCGCTCGGCGTGAGCGAGGCCCTGAACCGCATTGCCCGGCCCGGACTCGTGAGCGGTGCTCGCCGCCGGCCATTCCGGCAGCGAAGCGTGGACATGGGTGACTTCCTCGAAGGACCCATGCGCCGATGATGCTGATCGACACGAACATCCTGTTGTACGCGGCGAATCGCGCCGCCCCGGAGCATGACCGTGCATCGGAGTGGCTCGAGGCGCAGCTCAACGGCACCACCCGAGTGGGCTTGCCATGGGAGTCGCTCGCCAGCTTCTACCGCATCGCGACGAATCCGCGAGCCATGCGACGGCCGATGCGCGGACCCGACGCGTGGCAGATCGTCCAGGACTGGTTGCGCGCGCCGGTCAGCTGGATCCCCGCGCCAACGGAGCGATATGCCGAAGTCCTCGGCGGCCTGGTCGAGCGCTACCGGGTGACCGGAACCCTCGTCTCGGACGCACACCTTGCGGCCATCGCCCTCCAGCACGGGCTCGAGATCTGCTCGGCCGATACGGACTTTGCCCGCTTTACCGAGGTCTCCTGGCGAAATCCGCTGGCCTGAGGCCCTGGCCGGGGCACTTAAGGCATGCTACGGGTGATGCGCCTAGTACTGCATGACTTCGGTTGCTACCCGAATGATCGCTTGGAGGGCCCCGGAGCAGGTCCGGCTGGCGCTGCGAGGTGATCAACGCAGACGCGGCCCTGGACGTCTTCCGAGCGCAGGGATACGACGTGATATCGATTCCGTCCTCGGTTGCCAGCACCGGTGTCTTTACCGATGCGGATGTGCGCACCACGGCCATCTCAACAGCTTCGAGATCGGGCTTGTGTCGTCTTCCCTGCCAGCCTTCCTGGCGTCCGACCAGGTCGTGACATTCCTGGCGAGTGAGATGCGTGCAAATGGCGACCGCTCAGTTGGACCTTCTGCGGAATGCCGGAGCGGACGGGCGGCCCGCAGTGGTGATCAGCCGCCTGATGCTGCCGCACCCACCGTTCATTCTCGGCCAGGATCTCGCGTACCTCCGCGACTGCTTCCCGCCTGCAAGAAGTGGGAGACGACGGGGTCGAGGAGACGGGCATGGCTGGTGATGACTACGCGGCACGAGTGCAGTTCCAGGTTGGAGAGCTCAACACTGCGGTCGTCAACGTGTTGGCCGCATCGTTGAACGAGACCCGTCTGCCTACCTCATCGTGATGTCGGACCATGGGGCTCACCACGGTGGCGCCGACGTCGACGAGCACTTCCGCAGCTTCTTCGCCGCCAGAACCCCGGGAGCGACAGGCGTCTTTCCGGATGGCGTTTCGCCGGTGAACGTCCTGCGCGTCTTCGTGACCAACCTCACCAACGTCCGGCACGAACCTCTGCCGTACCGGGCGGTGGTGTCGGACTGGCACCTGCCGCTCAACACGGCGGACCGGTAGCAGCATTCTCCGTCTGGGCGGACGCGTGTTCTACGCCTGCCTGCCGCTCTCAGCGTCACCGATTCGAAAGTACCTAGGGACCGGACGTCGCCATGACGTAGGCTCTGCACCTGTGACGGAAGAGCGGTTCTCCTGGAAACTGGCCGGAGATTCGGCTCTGTACGGCACGTCCGCCGCGATCGCCAAGGCGTTGGCACTGTTGACAGTGCCTTACCTCACTCGGGCCCTCTCGCCCGAGGGCTATGGTGTCGCGGACCTCGCCACGTCGACCGCCGCGCTCCTCACGTTGATCGCCATGTTCTCCGGCGACATCCCGGCTGCTCGCGCCTACGGTATTTCGGCCGATCCGCGAGAGCGGACGCGCGTCTTGTCTTCGTATGTGTGGGTGACGATTGTCGTGACCTGCACGGTCGCCTTGCTCCTGCTCCCAGTGGCCCACGTCATCGCCACTGGGGCATGGGGCGAGGCGAACCACATCGGCCTTGCTGTCCTCGCCGTGCTGCTCGTTCCGGTGAGCGGCGCACAAGCCGCCCTCGCGCAGACGCAACGGATCCAGTCCCATCCGCGGCGATTTGCTGCGCTCGCGCTAGTCGATCTCCTAGCTCAGCTAGGGCTTGCGGTCGGTTTGGTGGCCGCTGGAGGCGGTCCTCTCGGAGTCATTCTCGGGTTCGTACTCGGAAGCTCCATCGGGCTCGTCGTGGCGCTCGTCGTCGCGTGGCGCGTCATCATCGTCCGGCCCGACCCGACCGTGGCGCGCGACCTGCTCGTGGAAGGGATGAAGTTCTTGCCGCACGTAACCATGTTCGTCATCGCTGACTGGATCGTCCGCTCGGTCGTCGCCAACTCGGTGGGGCCATCTGGCGTCGCCCAGTTGGGATTGGCAATCCGCGTGGCCAGTGTCCTGACTTTGGTCAGTGCGGCATTCGCCATGGCCTTCGGGCCAGTCGGATTGGCGCGCAGACGCAGTGACGAGACATCGAAGCTGTTCGGCCGGCTGTTGCTGACCTATGGAAGCGTGTCAACTGCAGGTGCGCTTCTGCTCGCCGCCGTCGGCCCGGAGCTGTTGAGGTCGGTAGCGGGGCCGGGGTACGAGGATGCCGCAATTATCCTTCCTGGGTTTGCGCTCGCGTACGCGATTGCCGGGACCGAATACATCCTCGTTGTCGCGGCTGGCGTCTCGAACCGAGCCTCACGAGTCGCCCTTGCCGCCGCGCTCGGCGTGGGCGTTCAGGTGATGCTGTCAGGGCTGCTCGTGCCGTCCATCGGGCTCGCGGCAATCGGGCCTGCGGCAATTCTCGGTCGCGCTGTGAGCTTCAGCCTATTGCTCTCTGGTGTAGCCGAAACGCTGTCGTTTCGGCTGTCTCAGGTCGCATCCCTCGGTCTCGCAGCGGTGGGAACGGCGCTCGGCGTGGAGCTGTTGATTCTGCACGACACCGGCTGGTGGCAGATTCGATGGGTCCTTGCAGGGCTCTTACTCGCACTCGGGTGGCTGGCCGTCCGGCCGCTGCTTGGACAGCGTTCGCCTCGGGCATCCTGATCAGATGCGCATTTTGATTCTCACCCAGTACTATCCGCCGGAGGTCGGCGCGGCCCAATTCCGCCTCTCTGCGTTTGCCAGTGAACTTCACAGAGCGGGCCACGAAGTCGATGTTGTTACGGCTCTACCCAACTACCCTGAGGGCCGGCTCGATCCGGCCGACCGGCTGACTCCCATGCGTCGGGAGCTGATCGGCGGTATTGGCGTGACCCGGATGTGGCTGTACCCCGCGACCGGCGCCGGGACCCGCCGGCTGGCGAGTTACGTCTCGTTTGCGGCAACAGGGCTGGTCGGAGCCATCGCCGGGCAGCGCCCGGATGTCGTGTTCGTGGAGTCTCCTCCCCTCTTCCTCGGCCCTGCTGGCTGGCTCGCAGCGAAGCGATTCGGTGCCGCATTCGTCCTCAACGTTTCCGATCTATGGCCCGATTCGGTGCGTGCACTGGGGCTCATGCGGGATGGTCCGCTGTTGAGAGCCGCTGAGCGGCTCGAGGGATGGCTGTACCGACGTGCCGAGGCAGTCACAGCCGTGACCGATGGAATCCGTGATCGGCTCCTCTCGATCAAAGGTGTCCCCGAAAAGCGAGTCCTATTCCTGCCGAATGGGATCGACACTCAGACCTTCCAGTCAGTTGAGCTCGTCAGGCGGCCCAATGGCGGGCGCACAACGATACTGTTCACGGGTAATCACGGCTACGCGCAGGGTCTAGACGTCATCCTCAACGCGGCGACCATCGTGCAGAATGTTGACTTCGTGCTCGTTGGCAGCGGTTCCGAGAAATCTCGCCTAGAGAAGATGGCCGCTGACCGCGATCTGACAAACGTTCACTTCCTGCCACCGATGAGCCCGGGAGAAGTGGCGGGGCTTTACGCCAGCGCCACTGCTGGGATCGTGTCCCTGCGTGACTCACCGCTTATGCAAGGGGCGCGACCCGCCAAGATGCTAGCGATCATGGCGTGCGCACGGCCGGTCCTCTACTCCGGCGCCGGCGAGGGAGCCGCACTGATCGATCGCGCGAGGGCCGGGATTGTGACGCCCCCTGGGGATGCCGAAGCGCTGGCCCGCGCCGCACGGGCCATCGTGGAGGATCCGCGTTTCGCGGCAGCCATGGGGGCGAACGGTAGACGCTTCGTGGAAAGGGAGTTGTCATGGCCGGCACTTGTTGACAGCTGGCTGGCGCAGCTGGACGTGGCTCTCCAGGGCGGTCGCCCGTGAAGGAAACCGATCGCATCCGAGAGTACTTCGGCCGGACGCTATGGCGCGCCAGCGCGGGGCGTGCATACCTGGTCGAGGAGCGTGTCAGTCTCCTTCGGTCGGCAGTCAACCTGCTGGCCACGCCGACTCGAGGACTATCGGTGTGTGATGTCGGCTGCGGCACCGGTCACGATCTCCGCACCTGGCGAGACGCCGGAGTGCCTGGAGCAAGTCTTGCCGGCACGGAGCTCGTCCCGGAGCGCGCTGCTGCTGCTCGCGCTGCGCTGCCTCAGGCGGACATCCGAGCCGTCGATGGGTTCGATCTACCGTTTGCAACCGATACCTTCGACCTGTGCTCAGCTTCCCTAGTTCTGTCTACGATCATTCAAGCCGAGCACCGCAGACGACTTCTGATGGAGATGGCACGAGTCACGGCTCCGGGAGGAATAGTCGTCGTGTACGACTTTGTGATCAGCAAGCCATGGAACCGAGAAGTCAGGCGGATTACCGCCAGGAGCCTGCAAGATGCGTGGAGACGGCCAGACCGCGTCCTCTCTGCGGCTCCGCTTCTACCCGCGCTGGACGCCATGAGTCATCTCCCACGATCCGTATCACGGCGACTCATCCCACTGCTGCCTCGGACGCACCGGGTGTGGCTTTGGCGAGTCCCGGCCCTATCGGAGCAAGAGGATTGATGTCAGACGCCGCTCGAATCGATCGCGACCGCATCGCGGCCCGCGTGCGCTCCCGTTCCGGTCTCGCCGGGCACGCGCTCGCGTCATCGGACGTCGACCGCTTTGTGGCGTCGATCGAGCTGCTGCCTCCACCGCCTGCCACAGTGTTGGACGTGGGGTGCGGTACCGGAATACTGGTTGATGTCCTGGAGGAGATTGGATACTCCGCCTTCGGACTGGACACCGACGAATCCGCGATGTCCGCCATGTCGTCCTCGCACGACGTCGGGAGCATCGATGCCATTCCGTGTGCCGACGAATCCTTCGACGTCGTCGTGCTCAACGAAATCCTTGAGCACCTTCCCGTTGGCGTATACGATCGAGGTCTGTCGGAGAGCGCGCGAGTCGCCCGTGTCAGCGTTGTGGTGACCGTTCCGAATGCCGAGTCGTTAGAATCCGCGTCGACTCGCTGCCGCGCGTGCGGCTGCGTGTACTCGATCCATGGCCACGTGCGACGCTTCGAGCCCGGCCAGATGGCGAACCTGCTCCCGGGCTTCCAACTATCGCATTTGGCAACAGTAGGCCCGTTCAAGTTGCGTCATCAAGCGATTGAGTGGCATTTGCGACGGCGGCTACTCGGGAGATGGCCCGCACAGCCTGGTGCTAGGTGCCCGCAATGCCGCTATGCGCAGCGAGGGACAAGCTCGTCGACAGTAACTGAGGACAGTCTGCTCCGGCGAGTTGTTCGCTCGGTGCTCGCTGCACCGTGGGACCGGTGGTGGATGGTCGCTCGATTCGACCGCGTGCCCTTGGCCCCGGAACCCCAACGTGGTAACGATCGCGGCGGAAGGGCGTGAGCCACATCGAGCTTGACCGAATCCCCTTCCACCGACCTTCGATCGGTGACCGCGAGATCGCGGCGGCCGCCGAGGTGCTGGAATCCGGCTGGCTGACGACCGGCGCGAAGGCGCATGCGCTGGAGGCGGCGGTCGCGAAGCGCATCGGCGTGAAGCATGCGCTGGCGGTGAACAGCGCCACCGCGGCGCTGCACCTGGCGCTCGACGCCTGGGGCACCGGTCCAGGTGACGAGGTCGTCATCCCCACCACCACCTTCACCTCGTGCGGCGAAGTGTGCGCATACCTGGGCGCCCGCGTCGTGCTGGCCGACGTTGGCGAGGACGCGCTCCTGGGCCCGGCCCAGCTCAAAGTCGTCGTGACCGATGCGACCCGCGTCGTCATGCCGGTCCATTTCGCAGGGCAGGCCGTCGATGTCGCGGCGCTGCGCGCGATCGCCCCGAACGCGCGCTTCCTGGAGGACGCTGCGCACGCCCTGCCGGCCGACGTCCGCGGCGTGCCAACCGGCCGCCTGGGCGACGCCGCTGCCTTCAGCTTCTATGCCACCAAGACGATGACCACCGGCGGTGAGGGCGGCATGCTCGTGACGGATGACGACGCCGTGGCCGAGCGAGCCCGTCTGATGCGCCTGCACGGCATCAGCGTGGACGCCTGGAACCGATACGGCGCCGGCGGCACGTGGGCCTACGATGTCGTCGAGGCCGGCTTCAAGTACAACCTGACTGATCTCGCCGCCGCCATCGGCCTCGTGCAGCTCGAGCGCCTAGATGAGCTGGCCGATGCGCGCGCCGCCATCGCCGCTCGCTACGACGCTGCCTTCGCGGACTCGCCGCTGCTGGAGCCGCCGCCGCGCCGTGACGGTGACCGGCACGCGTGGCATCTGTACGTCGTGCGGCTCAATCTGGATGCGCTGTCCATCGATCGCGCGCAGGTCATCGAGCTGCTGGGCGAGGCGGGGATTGGAGCATCGGTCCATTTCATCCCGCTTCACCTGCACCCGCACTACCAGCGCAGCTACGGCTACAAGCCAGGCGATTTCCCGGTGGCGGAATCAATCTTCGAGCGATCGATCTCGCTCCCGATCTGGCCGGGCATGACGGAGCCTCAGGTCGATCGGGTGGCGTCCACAATGTTGGAGATCTGCGACGAAAACAGGGCGCCTGGCGGAGTGGTAACTCGACTTACGGCAACTGAATTTACCACTCCGGCGCAGTAGTACTGTAGACCCACGGCACCGACAGATTCAGGCTGCCGCAAGATGTTTCGCGAGACTGCCCGGTGACCGAGTCGACCCCAAATCCAATGCGACCGATGAAACGCTGGCAGACCGTCGTCAAGCGGCTGATGGACCTCGCGCTCGGCTTCATGGCGCTCGTTCTGCTCGTGCCGGTCATGGGGCTCGTTGCCCTGGCAGTGGCGGTCGACTCGACCGGACCGGTGATCTACGGCGCACGTCGCGTGGGTCACCACGGCCGCGAGTTCACGATGTGGAAGTTCCGCTCCATGGGTCGCGGCGCGGATCGCCTCGGTCCTCCTGTCACTGGGGCATATGACTCCCGCGTCACTCGCGTCGGAACGTTCCTCCGGCGCACAAAGCTCGACGAGCTGCCCCAGCTGGTGAATGTTCTGGCCGGGCAGATGTCGCTGGTGGGACCGCGACCTGAAGCTCCCGGCTACGTGGAGCACTGGACTGCCGATGAACGCGCCATCCTGCGATTTCGGCCAGGCATCACCGGTCCGACCCAGATCGTCTACATCAACGAGGAGGAGCTGCTGGTCGGCGACCCGGACGCCATGTACGAGTCTGAGCTCATGCACGCTAAGCTGGCAGTCGATCTGGCATATGTGCGCCGTTTCACGATCCGAAGTGACGTCCGTATCCTCTGGAAGACTTTCGTTGGCATTCTTGCCGCGGGGGGGCGCCGATCGAATCGTCCTCGTCGTCGGTACACCCTCGGGGAGCGCCTGACCAGCGCACGACCGGGTCCGGTGCTGTTGGATGCATCCCTAGCCGTGGTGGCCGCCGCGGTGGCAGTCGGCCTGCGGATCGATCGCAATAACATCGCGGCGGCGGTCGCCACTTATTGGGTTTTCTTGCCACTGGCGGCCATCGTTCGTCCGGCCGCCTTCCTCATCGCCGGCGCATATCTCCGGGTCTGGCGCTATCCAACTGTGTCCGACGCGGCGCTCATCGTGTCTTCGCTGGCGGCCGGCTCGCTGATCATGACGATCCTCATCTTCGTGGTCATGCAGCCTTGGGCCTTCCCAGGAACAGTCGGCTTTCCGCGCAGCGCGATCATTATCGAGTTCTTCCTCTCGTTCATCGTGCTGGGCGGAATCCGCTTCGCCTCCCGCATCAGGCAGGAGGACCTCGACGAGGACCGTTCCCAATCGACCGCCGGGCCACCGCGTCCGGTGCTCATCTACGGGGCCGGAGAAGCGGGAGCACTCTTGGTGCGCGAGATGCGTCGCAATCGTCTTCTCCGGCTGGAGCCAGTCGCGTTTCTGGATGATGACCCGAGGAAGATCGGACAGCGGATCTATGGCGTTGACGTGGTTGGTGGAGCGCAGGACCTCCCCCGAGTGGTGGCCGAGCGGGAGGTGGCGGAGGTCATCGTGGCCATGCCGCGCATTGGCGGTGATCGGCTACGCGCGGTCGTTGCTCTGTGCAATGCGGCGAGCGTCTCGGTCCGAACACTACCCGCGGTCAACGAATTGCTTGACGAGACTGTGTCCGTCAATCGGATCCGGCGGGTCAGCGTCGAAGATCTGCTCCGTCGCGATCCAGCAGTAATCCCAGATGAGCCGATGCACGCTCTCATCGCGGGCCGAACGGTGCTCGTCACCGGCGCGGGTGGCAGCATTGGCTCTGAGCTGTGCCGCCAGGTCGCCGCACTCGGAGCGCGGCGAATCGTGCTCTTTGAGCAGGCGGAAACTCCGCTCTTCTATGCCGACGAAGAATTGCGGAGGCGATTCGCACGGGTCGAAGTCGCACCTATCATTGGGGACGTCACCGACGAGGGGGCCGTATCGCGCGTCTTCGAACAAGAGCGTCCGGACGTGGTATTCCATGCCGCGGCCCAGAAGCATGTCTCACTCTCAGAGATCAACGTTCCGACCACCGTCTTGACGAACATTCGTGGCACGCGTGTAGTGGCGGAGAGCGCCGCTCGGTCCGGGGTTGCCGCCTTCATCTTCATCAGTACCGACAAGGCGGTCGATCCATCCTCGGTCATGGGGGCGACGAAACGGGTCGGTGAAAACCTCGTGCGTTCTGTTGGCGATGCGGGTGTCGGTCGGTTCGTAATCGTTCGCTTCGGCAATGTCATGGGATCGCAAGGCTCCGTTGTTGAGCTGTTTCGGCAACAGATCGCAGATGGCGGGCCCGTGACGATCACCCACCCCAACATGACGCGATACTTCATGACGATTTCAGAGGCCGCTCGCCTTATCCTCTTCGCCGGCGCCATTGGGAAACACGGTGCCATTCATGTACTGAACATGGGACAACCAATCAGGATCATCGATCTTGCTAGGGAACTCATCCGCCTCTCGGTACCCTACGGCGAGAAGGACATCCACCTTGTTTACACCGGACTGCGCCCCGGCGAGAAGATGACCGAAGAACTGTTCGCGGCCAACGAAGAACGATTAGTGACCGACTATCCATTCCTGCTCATGGCTCGGCCGGGCGATAACGACGGATCAACATCGATAGCCGCATCGATAGCCGAACTGGAGGCCATCGCTGAGTCGGGCGATGCCGATGCGACACGCCGCGCGCTGAACGGGCTCGTTGGAGCGGGCGAAGCCTGAGCATGCCGGCGCATGGTGCGGACGAGAAAGAGCTGCGCTTGCCAAATTCGACAGATCTCTTGGGCATACGCCTTCCATCGGTGGGAACGATGAAATCCAGAACTGTATCGGTACTCCTGTTTACCTGGATCGTCGGTTTCGTGGGGTATTTCGGGGGAGACGTCACGCCACACGATATGACCCTGCGTGCGCTGGCGATCGGTATATACGGCATGCCAATAGTCCTCGCCGCGACTTGGATGTCGCTCCACCACCGTCATCCGTTTGATGGCTGGGTCGCGTTCGTACTCGGGGCATATGGACTTGTTTGCCTGTTGAGTTCGGACCGAACCGCGAGTCTGGAGACGTTTGGGCTCGTCTCCGTCTACGCGGGCGTCTTCGCGATCGGACTACGGATCCACTCGTTGCCTCTTCGGGGACTCATAGCAGTCGCCATCGCGTTGGCCGTGACCATGTGGTCGGTGATTCTCGGGATCCAATGGGTCTCCGATGCGGGGGATTGGCTGGTGGCTGGCGGAGGATGGCCACCACCACCGGCGCGAAGCCCGATCTTGTGGCTGAGTACCGACGCCACGGGTGCGCTCGTACTGGTTGCTGCGCCGTTCTTCTTTTGGATCCAGCACCGAGGAGTCAAGCATCTCATCGGCGGCCTCACGTTGCTTGGGGCGATGGTGATTCTCGTGATGAGTGGCGGTCGGGCCGAGATACTGGGGCTCGCTGCGGCGGTAATCATCTGGACCGCTCTCTCTCCACTCAGACGCAAGGTGAGATGGCGAGCGCCCCAGGCTGTCTTCACGGGTCTGGCGCTGGTCACGCTCGCCGGGATTGTCGTCGCCATCGCTCTGCGAACGGATCCGACTCTGAGCGGCCGCACTTACATCTGGTCAAACGTTATCGGCCTGATTGGAATCGACCCGATGACTGGCTCCGGGCCGGGGACGCTCTCGTGGGCACGCCTCGAGCACGCCGCACCCTTTGTCGATCGCATTCCGGTGTACCACGCCCACAATCTGCTTTTGCAAACGATGGCAGATGGTGGCTTGATTCTGCTGATGGCATTCTTGGCCACCGTGATTGCATTCCTGCGTTATCTCGTCGGCGGCATTGCTCGATTGGAAACGGGTGCCCGCGTGGCCGCCGGCTCACTCGTCGGATTCGCCATGATCTTGCAGTTGGATGAGCTCACGCAGCTCCCGGCGCTTGCTGCGATGGCGCTATTGCAGGCGGGCATTCTGCTCGGGGAGGCGGTTCCATCATCAGTGAAGACGAACATGGGCATTCCCCTGCTCTCGGCAGCTCTCGTCCTCTCCGTTGTCATATCTTCACCGTCGGTGGCGACTGTCCAAGTTGCTCGGACCGAGGCGCAGGGCGGGCGCGCGTTTGCTGCCGTCGGCGACTGGGACCGTGCGCTTGATGAGTTTTCCCGGGCCGTCGAGGCCTGGCCGACCAATGCGATCTACCGTATGAGTGTGGGCCTCGCTCTTACCCATCTCGGACGCAATGACGAGGCGAGAGGCGCTTACCTCGTCGCCGCCGAGCTCGTTCCGGGGGACCCGCGACCGTATGGCGCCTTGGCATCACTCGCCGCATCGCGAGGCGAGCGGATTGACCTCTTGATGACGGCGGCGCAGCGCGCCAACGGCGATGCGCAGTACAGCTACCGACTGGCCAGCGACCTTTGGGACAGTGGTGACCACGAGCGAGCCCTCACGGCCTACGCTCGAGCAGGGGCGCTCAATCCGCAACTTCTCGCCATGCTTCCCAGCAGGGGTCCGACTCCCACGAAGGTGGCCGAAGCCATGCTCGATTTAGCTCGAGATAGCCCGGCCGGCATGCGATTAAACGCGGAGCGCGTTGCGGGTGAAGCCCACGCCATCCTCCGAGTCAACGATGCCGACGACCCTTCAGCAACACAAGCAGTGGCGCACGCTCGACTCGGCAACTTCGAAGCTGGGTTGAATGCTGCCAACCGCGCGATCGAGGATCGCGACGGTGTGGATGCTTACCGCGCAGCTGCTGCAATCGCCCGCATGGTGTGCGACGAGGTCCTCGGCCGAAGATACGAGCGCCTCCTGGCCCTGTTGAATCCCAACTACGGACGGTTCTACGTCACCGGACACGTGACCGGCGCCCGCGATAACGTCTATCGAGAACTTGGGATGGGCGACTATCAACCAATGCCCCCTCTCCAGGAAATACCCCACCCTACCGATTGGCCTGGGCCGCTGCTGGCACTGCCGACCTGCGATAAACAAACCATGGGTTCCTGATGTCGGGTGGAACTGCGCCAATCGTGCTCGCGAGTCGCACGGCGTGCTGGTGATCTGCATCTGCTACGCCATCGGGAACATCGCCTGGAGCGCGTTCGCGTGGGAGATTCCCGACATCGAAGCCTACTGGAATGCGGCACTACGGCTCCGTGACGGCGGCCCCCTCTACCCGCTCGCGACCAATGTGAATGCTTCCGAGGTCTACCGATACGCCCCGTGGTTCGCGTATGCCTGGATCCCGCTGGGCCGCCTAGCCCGCACCTGTTGGCTGTCGATTGGCTGTCAAACCGGACAAACGTTCGCCCCTCGGATCGACTCCGGGGGGCGATTTCGTGCTGAGGATGTTGGCTGGGGAGGAAGGATTCGAACCTTCGGTCTCCTGATCCAGAATCAGGCGCCTTACCGCTTGGCCACTCCCCAACAGGTGAGGCGCGGAGCGCTCACTCGCGGCGCCGATTGTACCCGAGCCTCGCGACTCCCCACAAACCAGCGTCAGCGATGGTCCAGCATGATCGGTGATGCCTGACGTCGTGATGGAAGGTGCAACCCATATCGCATGTTGACGAGGCCGATGCCGCCGATGACGAGCGCCGTGCCCAGGATCAGCCGCGCATCGATCGGTTCGCTGAGGATGATCGCCCCGAGCAGAATCCCCCAGATCGGCAACAAGTAGGCGACCAGAGAAGTGCGGGTGGCACCCCATCGGCCCAGGAGCCGGAAGAAGACGAGGTAGGCGAGGCCAGAGCCGAGCAGGCCCAGCCACACCACCGCCAGGATGGCGTCCGGGGTGAGCGTCGCCTCCCACGGGCGCTCGAGCAGCAACGCGGGGATCGACACCATCATCAGTGCGAAGGCGACCTGGAACAGCGCCGGGATCATCGGCCGCAGGCCATGCACGTTGCGCCGCGCGTACACGCCGCCGAGCGCATAGGACGCTGCCGCACCGATGAGCGCGATCTCGGCCAGCAGCTCGTCTCCCACCAGTGACGCGGGGTCGAAGCCAACCACGATCGCCACGCCGATGAGCCCCACCGTGATGCCCACGATCTTGTTGAGCGTGATCCGCTCGGTAGGAAGGAAGATCGCGGCGATCGGGATGATGAACAGCGGCACCGCGCCGGTCAGGACGGCAGCCAGGCTGGAGTCGACGCTCGTCTCGGCCCAGGTGATGAGCATGAACGGCAGCGCGACGCTGAAGAAGCCCATCACGACCAGGTGACCGTACATCCGGCGCTCACGCGGAAACGCTTCGCGGGCGACGCCGACAACGACCGCGAGCATCAGCAGGCCGATGAGGAGCCGCAGCGAGACCAGCGTGAACGGCTGAAGTCCGGCATCAACGCCGATCTTGATGAACAGGTAGCTGCTGCCCCACAGGAACCCGAGGAGCACGAACAGCACCCAGTCGAGACGCGTGGACGTGGTTGTGGAGGTGGTGCTCGGAGTCATCGGCTTCATGTGATGGTTCCAACGTCGAATGGCCAGCAAACGTGAGATGCAGCGGTGGCCGATGGTCCGCATCGGTCAGGTGTGGTTCGCTCCATCCATTGGTAAGGCCACGCATGGCCGGAACGGTCACTCGCCGGGCAGGCGTGCGAGGCCGTAGGCTCAGGGGGTCAGAGCTCGTCGCTCATCAGATGAAAGGGATCGATGCAACAGGTGCAGTCGCGCGAGTGGCGCAGGTTTGGATTCGGGGGGCCGCCGGAGCCGTGGGAACGCGATGCGTCGCGCGACCTGGATCGCCTGGCGACGTCGTATTTCCTCGACATCCTCGATGCGCACCGCGCCATCTTGGCGGCTGGACCAGATGCAGCCGTGCGCACGCGTGTCGAGGACCTGTTCGCGACGGCGACCCGCCACAAGCACGAGATTGACTACACGCTGCGCCACTGGGCCACTCCGGTCGAACGGGTCCGCGTGGAGGATCGGCTCGGCTCCCTCATGCGCACCGGCAGGCGCCTGCGCGAGATCCGCGACTCCACCTGACGGTCGGCGCCAGTTCGGCTCCTAATTGTGCGGTTGTGCCTAATGCCCGTGTGGACGGCAGATGCCCCCACGGCGACCCGCGTTGGGTCATACGCCGCGCTGGCGGGCATTAGCCGGCAAGTGGTGACCAGATCGTGCTCTTTCACGCTCAGGACAGACGACTCACGGTCCCTTATCGCGTCTAACGCCCGCCACGACTGCATTTGTCACAACGGGGCCGGCCGCACCACCCGGAAGAGCAACTGGGCCCTAGCGTCGAGACTCTTCGAGCGTGACCTCGCGCACCGCCTTGAAATAGCTTGCGGCCTCGCTCCAGGTGATCCACGGTTTCAGGCGATAGGACGCGTGCGCCTCGCGAACCTCACCGCGGTCGAGCGGCACGGCTCGCTCGCTCGCGGCCTCGGCCAATCTATGGTCAAGCGTCAGGAACTCGGCGTCGGCCGACTCCGCGAGAGCGAGATAGGTCGCGTCATAGCCGCTGAGCTCGTGCTCAAGCATCGCGGCGGTGGCCGCAAGGACGCCGGCACGATCGGTCTGTACCGTGATGAGACCGAGACCATCCAGGGTTGCGATCGCCTCGAGGACGACATCGTACGGCTGACGGTGCCGACGCACGAGCGCGTTCGAAATCTCGATCCAGAAGAGCTCCGGGACCACGATTCGGGCACCCTGCGCCACCCGGGCCATGGTCACGCGCTGCACCGCGTCCGACTGGTCCTCGTTCAGGACAACGGCAAGTGCAGCAGACGCGTCGATGACCAGCGGCCTAGGAGCGTTCATCGAACATCCGATCCGGCGTGTGACCGTGGTCGCGGTCCATGCGTATGGATGTGACAGCGTCGGGTCCATCGGCATTGCTCGCGCGGATGCGCTTCCCGAGCCGACGCAATGACTCGAACGCAGCATCAGCGCGTTCGAGACGTTGCTCAACGGTTTCATCCTCGGTGGCCGCCACCGAGTATGGGAGGAGAACGGCCATCGGCTTACGATCGCGCTCGATCACGATCCGCTCACCCGCGGCGGCGTGATCGAGCGCCTCCCCGAGCCGCTTCCGAAGCTCCATGGCTGATATCGTTCTCATACCTGACCAGTATGGTCGCCTATGTCAATGCCGACAGATGGCCCATGCAGTGATCGCGGTCGTCTCGCGGATGCATGCTGGGCCTGCCTTCGTTCGACTTTGGTGTCGCCCGGTGCAACACTCGTGCGAATGCCGCGCATGCCCACGCTTAACGACGTCAACGCCGCCCGGCAACGGCTCCGCGGGATCGCGCTGCACACGCCGCTTGAGCCGAGCCTGGAGCTGGCACAGGAATGCGGTGCCGCCGAGGTGCGGCTGAAGCGCGAGGAGGTCCAGCCCACCGGCGCCTTCAAGACGCGCGGTGCGCACAACCGAGTCGCGCTGGTGGCCGAATCGCGGCCGGAGGCCGCCCTGGTCACCGCGTCCAGCGGCAATCACGGCATCGCCGTCGCGACGGCGGCCATGCGGCACGACATGCGCCTCACCGTGCTGGTCGGCCGCTCCATATCGCCCGCCAAGCTGGAGCGGCTGCGCGCGCTGGAGACCAACCGCATCACCGTGGAGCTCGTCGGCAACGACACCGATGACGCCGAAGCGGAAGCCCGCCGCCGAGACGACGCGGGCCACGCCATCTACATCGGTCCGTACAGCGACCCGGACGTCATCGCCGGCCAAGCGACGGTCGGCGTCGAGATTCTCGAGGACTGGCCGGAGATTGACACCATCCTCGTACCGATCGGGGGTGGAGGGCTCATCGCCGGCATCGGTCTGTGGGCCAAAGCGTTCAAGCCCGGGCTGCGGCTGATCGGCGTCCAGCCGGCCGCGTCGCCGCCGATGTACGCCCACTTCGAGACCGGCTCGACCGATCCGATGCCGATCGCACCAACACTTGCCGATGGCGTGGCCGGCAACATCGAGCGCACCAGCATCACCTGGAAGCTGTGCAGTCAACTGGTTGACGAAGTGGTGCTGGTGGAGGAGGACGAGATCGCCGATGCCATGCGCTGGGCGCTCGAGGTCCCGCACCTCCTGCTCGAGGGAAGCGCGGTTCTCGGGATTGCGGCGCTGCGGACGCGTCGGATCGACGTGGCGGAGCGTCGGGTCGCGGTCGTCACGACCGGTCGCAACGTCGGGCCGGAGACGCTCCGCGCCCTGTTCTAGCCACCCTCCGCACGCTTCCCGAACAGCACCGCGGCGAGGACGCCGGCAACGTAGCCGAGCAGGACCAGCCCACCGAGCATGATCAGCAGCGCCACGATGCGGCCGCCCAGCGTGACCGGCTCGGACTGGGCCCCCACGGTCGTGAGTGTCGCCGATGCCCACCACAGCGCTTCGGCGTAGTCAGTGATCTGTGAGTTGGGAGCATCGGCCTCGAACATCAGGAGGGCCGCTGAGCCGAGGAAGGCGGCGGTGAGAGCCAGGGCGCCTGCGTAGCCGGCACGCGTCCAGGCCAGAGTTCCCCGGAGGCTGCTCGCCGTCCGATTGAACCCGGCGAGCACGCGCAGTGAGTTCGTCGCCCGCAGTGCGCGAATCGCCCGGAGCGCGCGGAAGGCGCGGAGGAACGGAACGACCAGGGATAGCGCGGTGAGCCAGTTGCGCCGCAGATATTGCCCGCGATCCGGGCTGATCGTGATGCCGAGCAGGAAGTGGATGACGAACACGCCCCAGATCGCCAGCTGGATCCAGCCGAGGATCGCCGGAATCGCCATGTTCTGCGCCGAGAGGACGAGCTCGGCGACCAGCAGCGCGGCGAAGACAATCGCCAGGTATGTCGTCGGACTGTCGAGCACCGCCTCGATCTGGGAGACCAGACCGTAGCGCTCGGCCCGCGTGACCGCAGCTTCGTCGGATGCAGGCTGATCGGGACTTGGCTCGGGGGCATCGGTCATCGGTCCGAAGCTACCAGAGGGGTGGCTCAATCATGTGAGCCAGCCCAACCGAGCTCGTCGTCCGCTGGTGCATCGAGCACCTCGAGGGCGGCGAGCTGTTCTTCTGCCCGGCGCAGCGCGCTCCGCGCTGCATCAAGTGAGACCGATGCGAACGTCACCTCATCACCCGTTCGCAGCTGCGCCGCGCGGCCGATGTCGGCGCGGATGACGAGCGCCGGAACCCGGTACCCGCCGGTCACCGGACGATCGGCGAGCATCACGATCGGTCGACCGTCGGGTGGCACCTGGATCGCGCCAAGCGGCAGGCCCATCGACGCCACCTCGCCCCCGACCAGTTTGGGCCCATCCAGGCGAATCCCCGCCCGATCCGCCTGCGCGCTCACCCGCCACGTGCCGGCCAGGGGCGCACCGGCATGCGGGCCGTCCACGATCCGGATCGGCCCAAGCGTTGGCCCGCCCGTCCAACGGAGCAGCCGTCCGCCGCCGGGGTTGAAGCTCAACCGGTCCCCCGCTCGCAGGGCACGACCCTCGTGACCGCCGAAGCCGGTCCGCAGGTCGGTCGTCGCCGAGCCCAGGATCGACTCGACCGAGAGTCCGCCGCCAACGGCAAGGTAGCCTCGGGCACCCGGGCCAACCTCCACGCGCAGGAGGCCACCCGCCCGCACGGAGCGCGCGGCGTTGGGCGGCATCGGCAGCGCATCGAGGGTGGCGGTGAGGCCTCCGGTGACCGCGAGGACGGTCGCGGCCTGGAAGCGCAGTGCTGGCCCGATCATTGTCATCTCGAGCAACGCCGCGTTCGCCGGGTTGCCCAGGAGGAGGTTGGCGAGCCGCGCGCTCCACGGGTCAGCGGCACCGCCCACCGGCACCCCGAGATGCCGCCAGCCCGGACGGCCGTCCACATCCTGGACCGAAGTCAGCGCCCCTGGCTCGATGACCTCGATCATGCGCCATCCTTCATCGGCTCAAAGCGGACGGTGTCTCCGGGAGCGAGGTAGGCCGGCGGGTCTCGACGCGGGTCGAACAGGGTCAGCGGCGTACGACCGATGATCCGCCACCCGCCCGGGAGATCCGCCGGGTAGATGCCGGTCATGGAACCCGCCACCGCAACCGAGCCGGCCGGCGTCCTCGTGCGCGGCGTGTCGAGGCGTGGCACGTGGAGCTCGGGCGGCAGGTCGCCGAGGTACGCAAAGCCGGGCGCAAAGCCGATGAACAGGACCCGTAGCTCGGTCGCCGCGTGGCGCTCGATGACCTCGCCCGGAGAGAGGCCGCAGAGCGCCGCGACTTCGTCGAGATCGGGCCCATGCTCGCCGCCGTAGACCACCGGGATGGTCCGATATCGACCATGCACTCCCGACATGTCGAGTCGAGCGATTCGATCGGCCAGCTCCGGGTTCACCCCTTCGACGCCTGGCTCCACTTCGACGAGCACCGAGATGAGCCCGGGCACGGATGCGGTGACTCCGGCGATCGGATCGGCTCGTAGGGAAGCGGCCAGCGCCTGCGCTGCCTCGGTCGTCTCGAGCTCGACCAGGAGCGCTCCCTCCCCGAAGGGAGTGATCACGGCACGGAGAGAGTGACGCCGGCTGCCTGGAGGGCCGCGCGGACAGCGGCCACGATTTCGACCGCACCCGGCGTGTCGCCGTGGCAGCAGATGCTCTGCGCTGTAGTCGAGACGCGGGTGCCGTCGGCCGCGACGGCCGAACGCTCCAGCGCGATCATCATGGCCTGCGATGCCGCGAGGCCCGGGTCCGTGATGACCGATCCCGGCTCGGAACGTGGCTGGAGAGAGCCATCGGCGAGGTAGCGGCGGTCGGCAAAGGCCTCCGGGATGAATCGCAGGCCCGCGTCCGCGGCCGCGGCCGCCATCGGCTCAGAGGAGGCCAGCCCGAACAGCGACAGATCCCGGCTGAAGCTCGCGACCGCCTGCGCGATAGCGCTGGCCAGGACGGGATCGGCGGCGGCCTGGTTGTAGAGTGCGCCGTGGGGCTTGACGTGCTGCATCTCGATCCGCTGCCCGCGGCAGAAGGCCTCCAGCGCTCCGACCTGGTAGCGCACCATCGACGCGATCTCGTCGGGGTCGAACGGAAGTGGCCGCCGGCCGAAGCCGAGCAGGTCCGGATAACCCGGTTGCGCCCCAACCGCCACGCCGGCGCGACGGCACAGCGCCACCGTGCGCTCCATCACCCGGAAATCGCCGGCGTGGAATCCGCAGGCCACGTTCGCGCTGGTGATGTGTGTCACGAGGGACTCGTCATCGCCCAGCGTCCAGTGGCCGAAGCTCTCACCCAGGTCGGCGTTCAGGTCCATGCCTTCATGCTACGCGCAGAATTTTCGATGTATCGCCTGCCGCCGATGTACTCTCGAGCCATGACCGAGCCGAGCCCGTCCCAGCGGACCACCCCCCAATCCGGGCCGCCGGCGCTGGCCATCGGTGCCGTCCTGGTCCTCATCGGCCTTGTGCTGTTCGCGGCGCAGCTGCTGGACTTCCAGCTCAGCGAGATCGGCTGGCCGTTCTTCATCATCCTGGCCGGAATCGGCATCCTGCTGTTCGGCCTCTTTGTGGGCGGGGAGAGCGGGATCGTCATCGGCGGCACGATCACCACGACCGTCGGTCTGGTCCTGCTCTTCCAGGACACACCGGCCGCTGGGAAAGCTGGGCCTACGCATGGGCGCTCGTCGGTCCGGCGGCGAGCGGTCTCGGCCTGGCGCTATGGGGCGTGCGCACTGGCAACGGCAACGATGTGCGCAATGGCACCTGGGGGCTGCTCGGCGGCCTCGCCATCTTCGTGATCGGATTCCTGTTTTTCGAGGGCGTCATCGGCATCAGCGGGCAGCGGCCCGCCCTTCCGGAGTGGCTGCTGCCCGTGGCCGTCATCGCAATCGGGCTGGTCGTGCTGGGGCGCGGGCTCCTGGAACGCACGCCGCGCGATACGCCAAGCTAGGGTCCTCACTCCGCAATCGTCCACGCGCCGGCCGTGCGCCGTATCCTTAGGGGGACATGTCACCAACGGACCCGACTGAAACGCTGAACCTCGTCAACGCCGGCTACGTCGACGACCTGTACGAGCGCTATCGCCGCGACCCCGGCAATGTCGACCAGCAATGGCGCGACCTGTTCGACGCCGGCACTGGTGGCTACGAACCGGTTGCTCCGCAGAAATCATCGGGCAATGGAAGCACACGGGCCGATGCGCCCGAAGTGCCAAAGGCCGCCGAGGCGCCGCAGGCCACCACGGCGCCTGAGGCCGCCGCCCCGCCGAAGGCATCGGTCCCGGAGGGCGCAACCCCGATCAAGGGTCCGGCCGCGCGGCTGGCGCAGAACATGACGGCCAGCCTGTCGGTGCCGACCGCGACGAGCTTCCGCGAGCTGGATGTTGCGACGCTGGAGGCGAGACGCAAGGAGCTGAACGACCAGATCAGCCCGCGGAAGGTGAGCTTCACGCATCTCATCGGCTGGGCGATCGTGCTCAGCAGCGCCGAGCAGCGGAACATGAGCCACGCGTACACCGAGATCGACGAGCAGGCGTACCGAGTCGACCCGGGCAGGATCAACCTGGGTCTGGCCGTGGACGTGGAACGCAAGGACGGAAGCCGGTTCCTGGTGGTGCCGGTCATCAAGGGCGCCGACGACATGGACTTCGCCGGATTCCACGCCCGGTACGAGGAGGTGGTCGAGAAGGCACGCGCCAACAAGCTGTCGCCGGACGACTTCAGCGGCGCGACGATCACGCTCACGAACCCGGGGACGCTTGGGACGAGTGCGAGCGTGCCAAGGCTGATGCCGAACCAGGGCACCATCGTCGCGACCGGCACCATTCGCACGGTTGGCGGCGAGCGACGCATGACGATCAGCTCAACCTACGACCATCGCATCATCCAGGGCGCGGAGTCCGGCCTCTTCCTCCAGAAAATCGAACGGTTGCTGACCGGCGAGGACGATTTCTACGCCGATGCCTTCGGCGCCATGGGCGCCCGCATGGCCGATGTGACCACAGCTGAGCCGATGCCGTCGCCGGCCGAGTCCGCCGGCGCACCGTCGCCCGCCGCCACCGATGGCGAGATGTACGAGCAGCTCAGGGCCGTGGCCGCCGCCATGGCCCTCGTCAAGGCGTACCGCTACTTCGGGCACACGAGCGCGCGGCTCGATCCGCTCGGCTCCGATCCGCCCGGCGACCCCGCCCTGGATCCCGAGCCCCTGGGCTTGACGCCCGAGCTGATGGCGGCCATTCCGGCCGAGCTACTACGCATCTACGTTCCCGGCGAAACGCTGGCCGAAGCCCTGCCTCACCTCCAGGCGACGTACTCGGGCACGATCGCGTACGAGGTCGAGCACATCGGCTCGCACACCGAACGAGTCTGGCTGCGGCGGGTGATCGAGTCCGGCGATCATCGGCGACCGATGGAGGCCGAAGACCAGGTCGCGCTGCTCGAGCGCCTGATCAGCGTGGAGACCCTCGAGCGCTTCCTCCACAAGGCGTACCTGGGACAGAAGCGATTCAGCATCGAAGGCCTCGACGCGATGGTGCCGATGCTCGACGTCATCCTCGGCGACGCCGCTGACCAGGGCGCGCGCAAGGTCATGATCGGTATGGCACACCGTGGCCGGCTCAACGTCCTGGCCCACGTCGTGGGCGTGAGCTACGAGGCCATCCTGTCCGAGTTCGAGGCCGGACGCGCCGGCGTCGAGGCGCCGTCCTCGCCGAAGGGCGGATCGGATGATGTGAAGTACCACCTCGGCGCCGAGGGCGGCTATCTGACCGCCGAGGACGAGGAGGTGCGCGTCGTTCTCTCGCCGAATCCCAGCCACCTCGAGGCGGTCGATCCCGTCATCGAGGGTCGCACGCGCGCCGAGCAAACGGACCGCTCCGGGCCTGTTGCCACGCTGAATCATGCGTCCACCCTGCCGGTGCTCATCCACGGAGACGCCGCCTTCGCGGCGCAGGGCGTCGTGGCCGAGACGCTCAACCTGGCGCGGCTGGACGGGTATGCCGTCGGCGGGACCATCCACCTCATCGCCAACAACCAGGTCGGGTTCACCACCGGGCCGCGCGAGGGCCGCTCCACCGACTATTCGTCCGACCTGGCGAAGGGCTTCGACGTGCCGATCATCCACGTCAACGCCGACGATCCCGAGGCGTGCCTGGCCGCAGCCCGGCTGGCGATGATGTACCGCCAACAGTTCGGGCACAACGTGGTCATCGATCTCGTCGGGTATCGGCGCTTCGGTCACAACGAGGGCGATGAGCCCGCGTACTCGCAGCCGACCATGTACACCCAGATCGCCGAGCATCCGAGCGTGCGCGAGCTGTACCAGGCGCATCTGGTCGAGGCCGGGGTCATCAGCGTCGACGACGCCGGATCTCGCCTCAAGGATGCACAGAAGGAGCTCTCAGCAGTCCAGGTTGCCTTGCGCAAGAGCGTGGCCGAGCCGGAGAGCGAGCTGGATCGCGGCTCGGAGGCGATCCCACCAGAGGAGGTCGGAGAGCCGGAGACCGCTGTCGCGCTGGATCGGCTCCGTGAACTGAACCTGGGTCTCGGTGCCGTGCCGGAGGGATTCAGCACCCATCCGAAGCTCGCGAAGCAGCTTGATCGGCGGGCGACCGCACTGAAGGCCGATGAGCCGAAGGTCGACTGGGGGCACGCCGAGCTCCTGGCCTTCGCCTCCCTCCTGGCCGATGGCATCCCGATTCGCCTGACCGGCCAGGACACGGTACGCGGCACGTTCAGCCAGCGCCACGCCGGCCTGTGGGACGCCGCCACCGGGGAGCGCCACGTTCCTCTACAGCATCTGTCCGGCTCACAGGCCAGCTTCGAGCTCCACAACTCGCCGCTTTCCGAGTACGCCTGCCTGGGCTTCGAATACGGGTACGCGGTGACCGCGCCCGATGCGCTGGTCCTGTGGGAGGCGCAGTACGGCGATTTTGTCAACGGCGCGGAGATCATCATTGACCAGTTCCTGATCGCCGGGCTGGCCAAGTGGCGCCAGACCTCGCGGCTGACCCTGCTCCTGCCGCATGGCTACGAGGGATCAGGCCCGGAGCATTCCTCGGCGCGGCTCGAACGCTTCCTGGCGCTCGGCGCGGAGGGCAATATCCGTGTCGCCTATCCCACCACGCCGGCGCAATACTTTCATCTGCTTCGTCGCCAAGCGCTCCACGCCGACGCGCGGCCACTGGTCGTCATGACGCCGAAGTCGCTCCTGCGCCTGCCGGCCGCGGCGTCACGGCCTTCCGAGCTGACGGGCGGTGGCTTCCAGGCGGTCATCGACGACCCGCGTTTCGCGGGTGATGCGAAGGCGGCGGCCGGGGTCCGGCGCCTGCTCCTGTGCAGCGGCAAGATCTACTACGACCTCATCGGCTCCGAGGCGTTCAAGGGTTTGACTGACGTGGCGATCGTGCGCGTGGAGCGTCTCTACCCGTTCCCCACCGAAGAGCTTCCGCCGGTTCTCGACCGATACTCGAACATCCAATCGTTCGCCTGGGTCCAGGAGGAACCACGCAACATGGGCGCCCGCAAGTTCGTGCTGCCCAAGATCCGCCACATGGTGCCGTACAAGATTCCGCTGGGCGACATCTCCCGCCCCGAGCGCTCGCGCCCGGCCGAGGGCTACCCCGCCGTGCACCAGGTGGAGCAGGCGCGCATCGTGCGCGAGGCCCTCACCGAACGGTAGGTCGTTCCCTCCGCGCCCGGCGTTCGCGCCGTCGATGTATCGCTGATTCGTGACGCGGGTCCGAGTTCATGTGACGGATCGCCGATGTACCGAGGGCGGCCCCGTCGCAGATTCAGGAACCGCTGAGTTCCTATACTCGGCAGCGTGACCCCACCCCAACCGCTGCTCGAGCGATACCGCGACCTGCTGGCCCGCGACGGCGAGCCCTTCCCGATCTCCCTGGGCGAAGGCGCCACGCCGCTCATTCATGCGCGCCGCCTGGGCACCGAGTTGGGACTGGCGAACCTGTATCTGAAGTTCGAAGGCACGAACCCGACGGGATCGTTCAAGGACCGAGGCATGGTCCTGGCTGTGAATCGCGCTGTGGCCGCGGGGGCGCGTGCCATCGTGTGCGCCTCCACTGGCAACACCTCGGCATCGGCTGCGGCGTACGCCGCGGCGGCCGGCCTGCCGTGCCACGTCATCCTGCCGGCCGGCAAGGTGGCGCGCGGCAAGCTGGCACAGGCGCTGGCCGCGGGGGCGCGACTCGTGATGGTCGACGGCAACTTCGACGCGGCGCTGACCGCCGTGCGGCGTCTCGGCGACGATGGCCTGGCCGTGGTCGTCAACTCAATCAACCCGGATCGGCTGGAGGGGCAGCAGACGGGAGCGTGGGAGGTCGTCGATGCGCTGGGTCGTGCCCCGGACGCGCTTGCCCTGCCGGTCGGCAACGCGGGCAACATCACCGCCTACTGGCGCGCGTTCGGACGCTACGCCGACGAAGGACGAACACCTGACAACGGACGACCACGGATGCTCGGCTTCCAGGCCGATGGCGCGGCGCCGATCGTGCGCGGCGAGCCGATTGAAGCGCCCGAGACCGTGGCCACCGCCATCCGCATCGGCAACCCGGCCTCGTGGGACGGCGCCGTCGCCGCACGCGACGAGTCAGGCGGGCTGATCGAGATGGTGACCGACGAGGAGATCCTCACCGTGCAGCGCATGATCGTGCAGCTGGAGGGTGTGTTCTGCGAGCCTGCATCGGCTGCGGGAGTTGCCGGCGTGCGGCGCCTCGTCGCGGAGCGGCGCATCGGTCCAGCGGAGGTGGTGGTCTGCGTGCTCACCGGACACGGCCTCAAGGATCCCGATGCGGTACAGGCGGAAGAGGGCACCCTTGTCCCGATCCCGGCCGATCTCGGTTCCATTCGCGAGGCAATGGAGCTCTAGCCGATTCCGACGGCGCTGGTGGCTGTATCGCGCCAGATACCCAGCGGTGGGTACGGACGGCTGATATGACCGATTCGGAGGTCAAGTCGGGCAGCAGGCGTCGACGATGGCCGCGACAAATGCCTCCGGGCTCGCGCTCTTGCTGACGAAGCGTGGCCGCGCTGTAGACGGCAGGGAGTGTCCGTCGACATCGGACCATCCAGTCAGCACGATGCGCACGGCCGGCCACGCCAGGCGCAGCCCCCGCATGAGCGCCTCGCCGGCCTCGAGATCGGGCAGGCGTGGATCGATGAGGGCGACGTCGGGACGCGTCAGCTCGACCATCTCGAGGGCGGCCCGCACGTCGCCGGCCCTGCCCACGACCCGCACGTCGCCGCTGATGGCCAGCAGATCAGCCAGGCTGGCCTGCACGCGCCGATCGGCATCAACGATCACGACCCTCGACGGCGAGGGCGCGACGGAACGAAGGCTGGGCGGCATGACCGGACGGTACGCCCACTGCACCGACGCGACCAGTGCGAGATGACGGGCCGACGCCTACGTCATTCGGCCGAGACCGGAACGCTGGCCGCGATGGTCGTGCCCTGGCCAGCGAGGCTCTCCACCATCAGCTCGCCGCCGACGAGATCGACGCGCTGGCGCATGCCGATGAGGCCGAGGTGGCCTCGCGGCACGGAGTCGGGATCGAAGCCGACGCCATCGTCGGAGACCGACAGGCGCACGCGCTCTCCGTCGCGAACGATCCGGATCGTCGTGTTCGAGGCGTTGGCATGCTTCACGACATTGTGCAGCGCTTCCTGGCCGATGCGATACAGCGCCTCCTCCGCCGTGAGCGTGAGCCGATCGATCGGCTCCGCGTCGACCACGATCACCAGCCCGGTCCGGCGCTGGACGGCGGTGGCGTGGGTGCGCAACGCCTGGACGAGCCCATCCGATTCCAGGGACGACGGGCGGAGCTCGAAGATGAGGGTGCGCATCTCGGCCAGCGCGTCCTTCTGAAGCTCGCGCAGCTCCCCTAGCTTGCCGCGCGCCGCGGTGGGATCCGTGTCGAGCAGGAGCTCGAGGGAGCGCAGGGTGAGGCCCATGCTGAACAACGCCTGCGTCACCGAATCATGGAGCTCGCGTGCCAGGTGGGCGCGTTCTCCGCTGGCCGCCAGTTCGGCCGCCTGGCTTCGGAGGTCGCCCTCCAGCCGCTCGCGTTCGCTGATGTCGCGCACGGATCCGTGCGCGCCGGCAAACTTGCCGTCAATGAGCGTACCCGTGATGGCCACCTCGGTCTGCGCGATGCGCCCGTCCGGCAGGGGTAGATCGAGCCGCACCCGCTGCTCGCGGTTCGGTTCGGCGCGCAGCATCTTCCAGGCCTGCGTCGCCGCCTCGATCGTCGTTGCCCCGGAGAGGACCGTGAAACGCTGACCGAGGAGCTGCTCCGGCTTCCACCCCGTCCGCGATTCCAGCGAGTCACTCAGGAACGTGAAGCGGCCATCGGTGTCCACGCTCCACACGATGTCCGGCGAATTGTCGACCAGGTGGCGGTAGCGTCGCTCGGACTCCTCGACCTCGGCGTACAGGCGCGCGTTCGTCAGGGCAATTGCCGCCTGGTCGGCGAGGAGCTTGAGCAGCTCGGCATCATCGGCATCGAAGGCATTCATGCTGGTCGCCTGAACGGTGATCGTGCCCAGCAGCCGATCCGGGCCCAGGAGCGGGGCCGCCATCATCGAGTGCAGTCCCTGGGCCTCGATGCGTGCATCTCCCTCGTCATGCGGGAACGCGTCATCGCCGAGGTAGTCGCCGGTCCAGCGCACGCGCTTCTCGGCGGCGGCCATGCCGGCGATGCCCGAACCGACGGGCACCATCACGTCGTCCGGCGAGGGCGGCGTCGGCGCCGCCGCGATCGGCCGGTCCAGGTGCGATCCCCCCTCCAACGCCAGGTTGATCTGGGCGCGGTCGGCGCCCAGCAGGCGCGCCGCATCGGCGACGGCACGCTGGATCACGGTATGCGGGTCGTGCAGAGCCGCGATCTGCGCCGCGATCTCGGACAGGGAGCGCTGCGCATCGGCCCGTTCTCGAAGCTCTTCATACAGCCGCGCGTTGGTGATGGCGATCGCAGCCTGGCCGGCGAACAGCTGGACCAGCTCAAAGTCTGCATCGGTGAAAGCGACCTCGGCGCCGCCGCGCCGCGCGATGTTCATGGCGCCGATGACCTCGTCGCCGCTGATGAGCGGCACGATGATGATGGCCTCCTCTTCGTCGGGCGTCCCCGGGATACGGATCACGCGCGAGTCGCTGAGGGCGTCATTGAGGAGCGCGGGTTGGCGGTGCTCGACGCTCCACCAGGTCACGCCCTGGCCGCGAGGAATCGGGAAGCCCAAAACCGCCTCCGCGTTGCGGTCGCGCGCCAGCACGGGGCGCAGGAACCCTTCGTCGTGCTCCACGCGGTACACCCCCAGGTAGTCGTACCACACGACGCTCTTGAGGCCGTCGGCGACCAGCTCGAGCACGTCGGCCGGATCCAGCGTTGAGAGCAGGCGCTGGTTGATGTGGAGCAGCCGCTGCTGCGAGGCGGTCTGACGCGCGAGGGCGGCCGACTCGTTGCCGAGGTCGTCGTAGAGGCGCGCATTCGTGATGGCAATGGCCGCCTGGTCGGCCAGGACGCGCAGGAGCTCTGCGTCCGAGGCATCAAATGCGTTTACGCGTGCAGCCTGCACGGTAAGTCCACCGAGATTGCCGGCGCTGCTGATGAGCGGCACCGTCATGACCGATCGCATCCCGCGGCGACGGATGTACGCGTCAAGCTCATCACTGTGGTCGAACGCCGGGTCGACCAGGTAATCGCCGGTGAGCATGACACGCTGTTCCGACATGGCGCGGCCGCTGACGCCCTCGCCGATGCGGACCGGGATGTCGTCCGTCGGCTGATCGACCGGAGCGTAGGCGATGGGCCAGCCGAGCAGCGTGTCGTCGTTCTCGAGCGGATTGATGATGGCACTGTCGGCGCGCAGCAGCCGGAGAGCCTCCTCGACGGTGCGCTGGAGGACGGCAGCCGGATCGTGGAGGGCGGCAATCTCGGCGCTGATCGACGCCAGCGCCTGCTGCGCATCCACGCGCTCGGTGAGCTGCTCGTACAGTCGGGCGTTGGCGACGGCGATCGACGCCTGGCTGGCGAGCACCTCGAGCAGCTCCTCGTTGGGCGTATCGAAGGCATCGCGCACCTGCGAATGCACGGTCAGCGAGCCAATGCTGCCATCCTCACCGATCAACGGCGCGCTCATCACCGATCGGATGCCGTGCTGGCGGATGTACCGATCCGGCGCCTCGGCGTGGACGAAGCTCGGGTCGGCGAGGTAGTCGCCCGTCCGGATCACGCGGCCCTCTGCCACTGAACGCCCTGAGACTCCCTCGTCGCCGCCGCCCGGGCCGTCAGCCTCGCCGCGCTCGATGGGCAAGTCGATGGCCGAGTGCCCATAGGCCCAGGCCAGCTTCCCGTCGTCGGCAACGAGCTCGATGCGGCCGCCATCGGCGTCGAGCAGGCGGACCGCCTCGTCCAGCGTGCGCTGGAGAACGTCGCCCGGATCGCGGATGGCCGTGATCTGTGTGGCGATCTCTCCGAGCGTCCGCTGCGTCTCCACGCGTCGCTCGAGCTCCTCGTACAGGCGCGCGTTGCTCAGGACGATCGCGGCCTGGCTCGCAAGCGCCCCGAGCAGTTGGGCATCGTCGTTGCCGAACGCGTCGGACCGGGACGAATACGCGCTGATGGCGCCCAGCGGGCCCGCCTCGCCCACGAGCGGTGCGCTCAGCTGTGATCGATACCCGGAACGGCGAACCCACTCATCGGCCCTGGTCGTGTGCGCAAAGGTCTCATCGGCGAGGTAGTCGCCGGTCCACGACACCGTCGCGTCCGCAACGGCGCGACCGGCCACGCCTTCGCCGATGCTGACCGTGACCTCGTCGGCCGCCGGGACATCGGGATCCGCATTGAAGACCTCGCTGTAGTCAGCCAGCTCGCGCGTGCCCGAGCGGAGCTGGTGAATCACCACGTGCTCGGCGTCGAGCAGCCGCTTCGCCTCCGCGACGGTACGCCGCAGGACGGCGGACGGGTCGCGCAGCGACGTGATCGAGGCGGCAATCTCGGCCAGCGTGCGCTGCGCCTCGACCTGGCGCGCCATCCGCGCGGCCGAGATCTCGGCCTCAGCGTAGAGCCGAGCATTGATGAGGACGATCGCGGCCTGGTCGGCCAGCAGGCCGAGCAGCTCGGCCGCATCGGCACCGAAGGCGCCGTGAGCTTCGGCGTAGACACCGATGGCGCCGATCGGCCCATCCTCGCCGAGCAACGGCGCGGCGATGACCGCGCGGATTCCGAGGCGGCGTGCGATCGCGTCGGAGTTGGTCTCGTGCGGGAAGCTGGTATCGGGTAGGTAGTCCTTGGTCCAGGTCGCCCGTCCCTCGCGCACGGCGCGACCGGACACCCCCTCGGCGACGGCGGTGTGATCATCCTTGGTGAAGGGCACGAGGTCGCCGTGCACGAGCGAGTGGCCATCGCCCCAACGCATCACGTCGTCGTCATCGGCGAGGACCATGCCGATCTGGCCGCCGTGGCCTTTAAGCAGCCGTACCGCAGCCTGGAGGGTCTGCTCCAGCACCGCCGACGGATCACGCAGCGAGGTGAGCTGTGCAGCCATCTCGGCAAGCGTGCGCTGGGCGTCGACGCGCCGAGCAAGCTCATCGGCCTGATGTCGCAGGCGCTCGGTGAGCTCCGTGTTGGCGATGGCCGTGGCTGCATGGTCGGCGAGGGCGCGCAGCAGCGCGATCTCGGCCTCGTCGAAGTCATCGGTCCGCGATGAGTAGGCGCCGAGCGCGCCGAGCACCTCGCCATCGGCGATGAGCGGGGCCGCCGCCATTGATCGCATGTTCGCTTTGCGGACGATCCGATCCGCGACCGCCGAATGCGGAAATCGCTTGTCGTGCTGGTAATCGCCGGAGACGACGACCTCCCCATTCGCGACGGAATGACCGAAGAGGCCGACGCCGACCGGTAGTGACAGATCAGCGATGAGCGCGCGCGCCTCGGGGTCACGGATGCCGGCGCCGACCGCGAAGCGCATGTGGCTGGCGTCATCGACGAGATAGACCATGGCGCCGTCGGCATGCAGCAGGCGGGCGGCTTCCTCGACCGCGCGCTCCAGCATGGCGTGCGTGCTCGGCTCGGCTCGGGGTGCGGCGCGGGTCATCGGCGCGGTGAGGATACGACATAGCGTCCATCGCGCCGCCCCCGGCGCAATGAGGCAGGCCGCCTACGTCGTCCGGCCGAGCGCAGCGCGCCGCGGATGTCCCGTCGGAGTCCGCGCCATCTGCCCGATTCGGCGCGCTCGCAACGTGCGGAAACTGTGCTCATCAAACGAAAGCGACGCCGATCCGGCCGTCGAATAAGCACTTCTCGGAGGACGCACACACAATGCCCCAGTTCATGCGCAGCCGCACCGCAGGTGCCCTGCTCGCCACCGCCATTGCCGGCCTGACCCTTGCGACGGCGTACATCCACCTTGGCCTCGGCGGCCTGCTGTTCACGCTCAACGGCCTCGGCTTTGTCGGGCTTGCTGGGCTGATCGTGATCGGCGCCGTGGCTCCATTCGCCCTGGTCGAGCGATTCAGCTGGTTCCCGCGCTTTGCGCTCGCTGGATACGCGGCCATGACCATCGCCGGCTACCTGGTGATGGGCCCGTACTTCACCCTCGGCTACATCGCCAAGGGCATCGAGGTCGCCATCATCGCCCTCCTCGTGGTCGACGTGCTCCGCGTCTACGGCAGCCCCATGGGCTTCGTCCGCACCGCCCTCGCGTCGGTCGCCCCGATCCTGCCGGCGCGGCTCCGCCCCGAAGCCGCCTGACCTCGTCCCATCTGGCGGGCCGGACCTAGCGGCCCGCCTTCTTCATGGAGTCATTGAACCGATGAAGCCGCTCCGCCTCTCCCTCCTCGCGGTCGCCATGGCCGCCGTGCTCGTCGCGTGCGGCAGCACCTCCGGGTCGACCGTCGACTCGGCTGATGCCGACGCCACGGTCACCAGCGTCGACATGGCGTTCGAGGCCGAAACGATCACCGTGGCCGCCGGCGAGGCGTTCACCGTGGCCCTCGTCAACCAGGACTCGATGCCGCACAACATCGCGATCTACGCCGATTCGTCGAAATCGGAGACGCTATTCGAAGGCGAGATGGTCACCGATGGCACGATCGTCTACGACATCGAAGCCCTCGACGCCGGCGAGTACTTCTTCGACTGCTCGCTCCATCCCGAGATGACCGGAACCCTCATCGTCGAGGGCTGACCTACCGTCGAGTCGAGCGCCCCGTCCGGCCCTGGGCGGGGCGCTCCGTGTGCCTCCGGGCAACGGATCCGTTCCGGTTGAGACAAACGCCGTCGTGGCGGGCATTAGTCGCGAGAGCGCGCCGTGAGTGGCGGGTTCTGAGCGTGACCGAGCCTGATTTGGCCTCCATCTGCCGGCTATTGACCGTCAGCGCGGCGTATGACCCAACGCGGGTCGCCGTGGCGACAAACGCCGTCCACACGGCATTAGGCACAACCGCACAACCCGCGACCCGGTCGACGCCGACCTGCACCCATCTCGCACAACCTCAGGAATCGCAGTCAGACCAGCTTGTGCTCCACGGCGTACAGGGCGGCCTGAGTTCGCGACGCGAGGCCCAGCTTGCCGAGGATGTTCGACACGTGGGTGCGTGCTGTTCGCTCGGTGATACCGAGCTCGTAGGCGATCTCCTTGTTCGCCGCTCCCTTGGCCAGTTGCGAGAGGACCTCCTTCTCGCGGCCCGTGAGCGGCTCGACCGGATCGGCGTCCTTGCGCGCGCGCATGCGCTGGGCAAGAAGTCGCGACACAGCCGGATCCAGGTGGACTTCACCGTTGTAGGCGGCACGGATGGCCTGCGCCACCTCGTCCGCCTCGGCATCCTTCAGCAGATAGCCCGATGCACCCGCCTCCAGCGCGGAAGTCACCTTCTCTTCCTCGATAAAGCTCGTGACCGCGACGATCTCGATCTCGGGATGCGCCTGCTTGATGGCCGCGATCGCTTCGAGGCCCCCCATCTCGGGCATGAGCAGGTCCATCAGGATGACATCGGGCGCCAGGCGATCAGCCGCGGCCACGCCCTCGCGGCCGTTCTCCGCCTCGCCGACCACGTCGACATCCTTCAGCAGCTCCAGGAAGCCACGCAATCCGCGTCGCACGACAGCATGGTCATCGACCAGCAGCACCCGGATCGGTCCCTCTTCGTCAGTCACGGTCTCGGTCCCCTGCCTATCGGGTTGGTCAAGCTGTGATGCATCGCCGGGGCGCGCGCGGGAAGTATGCACCAGCGCGAACACACGCTCCGGTTCCGAAACGTCGCGCAGGCGCTGGGTTCCGAGGTCGCGCAGGACGCTTGCCTCCGGTACGAAGCCATCGAGGGCATCGACGGTGGACCCGGCAACCAACGTCTCGCCGCCGGCAGCCAGATCCTGCAACCGCGCCGCGCGAAACAGTGGGCTGCCGTAGTAACGGTCACCGCGGACCTCGATCTCGCCCGTGACCATCGCGATGCGGATCCGCAAACGCCCGATGACTCCCCAGTCCTCATCGGCGATCGACTGCTGGAGCTCATCGGCGGCGGTCACTCCGGCGAACGCGTCCGGAAAGCTGGCGTAGGCACCATCGCCGATGCGCTCGAAGAACCGGCCGCCGTGGCCGGTCGCTACCTGCGCTGCCAGCTCGTGGTATCGCGCCAGGGCGGTGCTGGCTGCCGCGCCATGGCTCTCGGCAGGCGCGTGCTGCCCTCGACATCGGCGAAGAGGAAGGTAAGCACCTGAATGGGCGGCTCGGGGCGCTCCATACGCACAGGATAAGCCCCCTAGACGCATGAGCGAAGGACGAATGACGTAGGTGGCCGCGCGGCCGTGGCTCACCAGAGGCGAGTATTCTGCCGAAGACCAACGACGTGCCGATCCGGCGGCGATCCGACAGATGGCTGCTGCGCCGCGACGATCCACAGCGGAGGAATCCATGCACCTCATCCTCATCGGCCTCGGCGGGTTCTTCGGCGCCATCAGTCGCCACTTGGTCGACGGTTGGATCAGCTCGCTCACACGCACGGCATTTCCGTTCGGCACCCTCACCGTCAACGTCACGGGATCGGTGCTCGCCGGAGTGCTGTTCGCATTGATGGTTGAGCGGGCGGCGCTACCGTTGGATCTCCGGGGTCCGTTGGTCATCGGCTTCGTGGGGGCATATACGACGTTCAGTGCGCTCGCCATGGAATCGTGGCGCCTCCTCGATGATGGAGCCTGGGTGTTGGCGACGCTCAACGTGGCCGGGCCGATCGTCCTCGGGTTGGCTGCGCTCATGGCCGGCATGGCGCTCGGGAGGTGGCTGTGACCCGCCCGACCCTGACCGGTACTCCCGATGCGGTCCCGACCGTCGAACTCGACCACCTGATCGATGGCGGTGACCTCGAGCTGATCGACCGGTGGCTGGCGCAGGCCGGCGAGGTGCAGATCGCAGACGAGCTCGCTCGGCTTCCTCGCGAGCAGCGCGCCGTCGCGTTCCGCCTGCTCGGCAAGGATCGCGCGCTCGAGGTCTTCGAGTTGCTCGATCCATCTGTTCAGCAGGAGCTCCTCGAGGGCCTGCGCGACACGAACGTGCAGCAACTGTTCGATGGCCTTGATCCGGACGACCGCGCTCGCCTGACCGAGGAGATGCCGGCCAAGGTCGCGATGCGACTGCTGGCGGGCCTCTCGCCCGCCGAACGCCAGCTGACCTCGACGCTGCTGGGATATCCGGAGGACTCCGCTGGGCGCCTCATGTCGCCGGAGGTCGCCAGTTTGCGAGCCACGATGACGGTGGCGGAGGCGCTCGACCGGCTGCGTCGAATCGGCGGCTCCGCGGAGACGATCTACGCCTTGCCCGTGACCGATGACCGACGCCGGCTGGTCGGCGTCCTAGGGCTGCGCGATCTCGTACTGGCCGATGCACCGACGCAGATCAGCGAGCTCATGGACACCGACGTCATCTCGGCGCGCGTCGACAGCGATCAGGAAGAGGTCGCGCGCCTGATGCGCGAGGCCGACCTGCTGGCACTGCCGATCGTCGACACCGAGGATCGCCTGGTCGGCATTGTCACCGTCGACGACGCCATGGAGGTCCTTGAGGAGGAGGAGACCGAGGACGTGGCCCGCGCCGCCGGCGCCGAGCCGCTGGGTCGTCCGTACTTGGCCACATCGATCGTGCAGCTGGCGCGCAGTCGCGTGATCTGGCTCATCGTCTTCATCGCGGCCGGCGCGGTCACGGTCAACGTCATGGCGGCGTTCGAGACGACGCTCGAGGCCGTCGTCACCCTCGCCCTGTTCGTCCCACTTGTCATCGGCACGGCGGGAAACACGGGCGCGCAATCGGCAACCACGATCACCCGGGCCATGGCGGTCGGCGAAGTGCGCCTCTCGGACCTTGCCCCGGTCGTTGGTCGGGAAGGGACGACCGGGCTCCTGCTGGGCGTCATCCTGGGGGCCATCGCCTTCGGACCGATCGCGGTGCTCATCGAAACACCCATCGCCACGGTCGTGTCCATCACGCTCGTCGCGGCCTGCACCCTCGCGTCGCTCATCGGCTCGGCGCTGCCGCTGGCAGCGAAACGCATGGGAGTGGATCCGGCAGTCATGAGCGTGCCGCTGATCACGGCCCTGATCGATGCCTCCGGGCTGCTCATCTACTTCATCGTCGCGGGCCTGGTGCTCCGGTTGTGACGAGATGCGTCCGCCGTTTCACGGGCGCTCGACGGTGATTCGGATCACCCGGTGCAAGAAATGACCGAGGAGAGGCCGGAATTGGCCCCTGCTTCGCCGATACCTCCGTCCCGTGAAACCGCAGCCGACGACACGACGCAGCGCTGCGCGTGGGCCGGGACCGATCCGCTCTACGTCGCGTACCACGACAGCGAATGGGGCGTGCCCATGCGCGATCCGCATCGGCTCTTCGAGCTGCTCTGCCTGGAGGGAGCGCAGGCCGGGCTGGCCTGGATCACCATCCTGCGCAAGCGTGAAGGCTATCGAGCTGCCTTCGACGGCTTCGACCCTGAAAAGTTGGCGGCCTATACCGATGCCGACCTCGAACGACTCATGGACGATGCGCGCATCGTCCGCAACCGGGCCAAGATCGGGGCCTTCATTGGCAATGCGCGCGCATTTCTCGGCATCGACGGCTTCAGCGAGCACATCTGGTCCTTCGTTGACGGAGCGCCGATCCAGAACCGATGGCGTTCGACGCACGACGTCCCGGCGCAGAGCGATCGTTCCATCGCCATGTCGCGCGACCTTCATGGCCGCGGCTTTCGATTCGTGGGGCCGGTGATCTGCTACGCCTTCATGCAATCAGCCGGGCTCGTGGACGATCATGTCGTGAGCTGTTTCCGTCATGGCCTCGCCGAGCGGCGCTTGCTCGCTGGCACGCAGCGTGCTGGCGTGAGCCGCATTCACGTGCCCGAGTCGCACCGTTGACCGCTCTCGAGCTCATAAGCCTCATCAATCAGTTCCTGTTCATCGGCCTGTTCGTGGTCGTGCTTCGCCGTGCATTGCGTGATCACACCGCGATGAGTTTCAACGCTGCCCTGCTGTTCGGCTCCATCGCCGGGGCAGTGGTGCTCGCCCGTGTGGCCGGCTGGCTCGGCGTCAATGGACAGGCCGGCGTCACCGCGGTCACGCTCATCCTGCTCACCGCGGCTCCATACGCCATGCTCCGCCTGGTCGATGATTTCAGTGGCACGCCGCGCTGGGTCCAGATCGCCGGCGCTGCCGCCTTCGTCGGCGTGAGCGTGCTCGCGACCCTTGGGTTCGAGCGCATGGAGCAGTTCGTTGAGATCATCATCATCGGCTTTTTCGTCGCCGTGGGCGGCTTCGCGGCATACGCATTCGCGCGCGAGAGCCGGCGCACCCGCGGGATCACGCGACGCCGAATGGCGGCCGTTTCGATCGGCGCGGGGCTCTTCATCGCGGCGGTGGTGCTCTTGCTGCTGGCGGCTCTCTTCACTGCCCCTGGCCTGGGCATCGTGGGACAGGTGCTGGCCCTCACGGCGGTGACCGCCTTCTACTTTGGCTTCATTCCGCCGACATGGATGCGTCGAGCATGGCGCGAGCCGGACCTGCGGGGCTTCCTCGAGCGGTCGATTCACCTCGCCAGCGTTCCCGATGACCGTGCGGCCATCCTGGAGCTTCAGGGCGCCGCGGCGAACGCCTTCGGAGCGTCCGGCGCTGCAGTTGGCATTGCCAACGCCGATGGCACCGTGCTTCGATACGTCGACGCCGAGGAATGGGTCGAGTTCCCCGCCGACGCGTTCATCGCAGGCTGGGCGTTCCAGCAGCAGCGCCGTGTCGTGGCAATCGAAGCGGCCACGACCGATCCCGACAATGCCGACACATATGCGGCCTCCAATGCGCAGACGGTGATCTCGGCGCCTATCACCACGGACGATCGGCGCATCGGCGTGTTGAGCATTTTCGCCGAGCGCGCGCCGGTCTTCATCGAGGACGACTTGTGGCTGCTGGAGCTGCTGGCCGACCAGACGGCCGTGCTGCTCGAGGCACGCACGCTCACCGCCCATGCGTCGGAGCTCCGTGCCCGCGAGGACGCCGCACAACTCAAGGAGGAGTTCCTCTCAGCCGCTGCCCACGACCTGCGCACGCCGCTCACCGTTGTCCTCGGCCAGGCCGAGCTCATGGAGCGGCGACTGGCTCGCGATCCCGACGCGCCCGTCGATCCCGCCGGAGTGGCGCGCATGGTGCGGGAGGCGCGACGCCTCCGCGATCTCGTCAACGAGCTCCTTGACGCTCAGCGACTTGAGCAGGGGCAGATCCTCACGGATCGCGTCCCGGACGACCTGTGCGCCATCGTCGAGGTTGTTCGAGCCAGGCATGGCGAACGCGGAATCACCCTTCCATTGACGCGGCCGGATGAGCCGCTCGTCGGCCTGGTCGATCGGCCGAGAATGGAGCAGGTCCTCGAGAACCTGATCGAGAATGCGATGAAGTACGGCGATCAGCCACCGCGGCTCGAGATCGGCGCAACCGGTGACGAGGCGCGCATCGCCGTCATCGATAGGGGGCTCGGAATCCCCGAGGAAGAGCGCGATCGCATCTTTGAGCGCTTCTTCCGCGCGTCGAACGTCAAGAGCGTCACCGACACCGGGCTCGGCCTGGGGCTTCATATCTGCCGGCGCATCGTGGCGGAGCACGGCGGGCGCATCTGGCACGAGCCAACGCCCGGGGGTGGCAGCACCTTCGTGGTCGCCCTGCAACTGGAGATACCACTGAATCCGGCCTCCGACGCCGACCCGGTGCCGGCATGGCCGTCCGCATCGGGCGCGGGTGCGCTCGCCGATGCCTGACATCCGCATTCTCGTCGTCGACGACGAGCCGGACATTCGTGCCACGGTGTCGGCGATGCTCGAGATCGAGGGATACAACGTCGCGGAGGCATCGAACGGGGCCGCAGCGCTCGCGGCCATCGAACAGCGGCTGCCGGACATCATCCTGCTCGACATGCGGATGCCCATACTGGACGGCTGGGGATTCGCCGCCGAGCTTCGGCGGCGTGGGCATCAAACGCCGATCGTCGTGATGACGGCCGCGCGCGATGCGGCGCGTTGGGCCCGCGACATCGCCGCCGCCGCATTTGTCGCGAAGCCCTTCGGCTACGACGATCTGATCAGCGCCGTGGAGAGCGCCCGCCCTCCGAGCTGATGCGCATCAGGTTGCGAAGGAATCGGCGCGCTCCCAGCCGCGGCCGCCGTATCCGATGAATCGCGTCGGGCGGAGCACGATCGGCTGCGAGTAGACCTCGGCGAAGCGCCCGACGCTCAGGCCCGCGCGCCGCAACAGCTTACGGTACTTCGCTCTGAATCCGGCTGGCATCAGGTCCGCCGCGTGGACGTCGGGCACCTCGGCCGTGGCTTCGATCAGTTCGACGTCGAACTCGGGGCCGGGCGCTCCGACGGCGAGCATCACGTATGGATGGTCGCGCAGGTTATCGACCTTGCGAGCCGCGGGCTTGCTGAAGGCGATGATTCGCTCGCCGTTCCAGTGGAACCAGACCGGCACCACGTGCGGGCGGCCGTTCTTCTGCACGGAGCTCAGCCACACGACCGGATCGTCACGCAGGGATGCGTTCACCGAGGGACGAAGCTGTCCGGGCCGATCGATGGCTTGGGCGGTCATGGCCCAAGTGTCGGTCCGGGCCTCATTTCTTTCACAGTGCTCACCGTCCTACCCGGCATCGGACATTGGCCAAACGCGCAGGCGGCCAAATGACGCATGGGCGACCCTATACTCGATCGCGCATGCCGCCCATCGCCAGCGTCGACGTTCCCGCTTCGAGCGCCAACCTCGGAAGTGGATTCGACTGCTTCGCGGCCGCGCTGTCCCTCAAGCTTCGAGCGGAGCTGTGGCACGGCGGCGAATCCGGAATCGTGCTCAATGCTCGCGGCGAAGGCGTGCCACGCGACGACGAGATGCCTGACGACAACCTCCTCCTCCGCGCGTTCCGCGAAGCGCTCCGGCTCTCCGCGGCACCCGGTGCGGCCGCGTGGCGAATCGAGGTCTCGAGCATGATCCCGTCGGCCCGCGGCCTTGGCAGCAGCGCCGCGGCCATCGTCGCTGGCGTCGTTCTTGGCGCGGCCGTCGGACGGCGCACCGTGGAAGCCGACGAGCTCCTCGCCCTCGCGACCCGTCTCGAGGGCCATCCGGACAACGTGGCCGCTGCCCTGTACGGAGGCTTCACTCTCGCCATCGCCGAGCCCGATGCCGCCGAGCGCGTCGCGCTCCGCCGCTTCCGGGTGCCGGAGGCATGGATCCCGGTGGCCTTCATCCCGCAGCACGAGAGCCGGACGCACGACATGCGAGCCGCGCTGCCGTCGACCGTGCCGCACGCCGCCGCAGCCCGCCAGGCGGGGCGCAGCGCGTACTTGGCCGCCGCGATCATGACGTCCGACGCGGGCATGCTGCGCTCCGCCATGACCGATGAGCTCCATCAGCCGTACCGGCTTCCGCTGCTGTCCGGTAGCGGCGAGCTGATCGAGCTCGCGTACGAGCGTGGCGCGGCCGGCGCTTGCCTGTCCGGTGCCGGACCGAGCGTGCTGGCCATCTGCGACTCGCCGACCAGCGCCCATGCCGTCGAAAAAGCCTGGAACGCGGCCGGCGTGCAGGGCATGGCAACGCGCCTGCGCTTCGACACCGCCGGGGCGCGCCTGATCGCCGAGTAGCGGCCGCCACGGGACGGCCGAACCATGCGCGGCTACCATGGCTGACGCCCCATGAGCCTCGTGACCATCGCGGGCGTGTCGAAGAGCCACGCCGCGCAGCACCTCTTTAGCGACGTCGGCCTGATGATCAGCGCCGGGCGTCGCCTCGCCGTGGTCGGGCCCAACGGCGCCGGCAAGACCACGCTGCTCGAGCTCATCACCGGCGACCAGCAGCCGGATTCCGGCACCATCACGCGTGCTCGGGAGACGGTAATCGGCTACCTGCGCCAGGAGGTGGCCGAGAGCCGCGGCCGCAGCGTGCTTGCCGAGGTTCTGGGCGGAGCCGGCGAGGTGAGCGGCATTGAGCGCCGCATGCGCCACATCGAGGTCGAGCTCGAGGACGCCGCGGATGAGGCCGAGCTGCACGAGCTGATGGACGAGTACGGCCGGCTCCAGCATCGGTTCGAGGCGATGGGCGGCTACGGTCTCGAGGCCGAGGCGCGTCGCATTCTGGCCGGGCTCGGCTTCAGCGATGCCGACATGGACGGCGACATCGGCCGCCTCAGCGGTGGCTGGATGATGCGCGTGGCACTCTCGCGCCTGCTGCTCCAGAACCCGGACGTCCTTCTGCTCGACGAGCCGACCAACCACCTCGACCTCGCCAGCGTGGAGTGGCTCCAGTCGTTCCTGTCCACGTACGCGGGTGCGATCGTGCTGGTCAGCCACGATCGTGACTTCATCAACGAGGTGGCGAACCGGGTCATCGAGCTGCATGACGGCCAGGCCACCGAATACGTGGGCGACTACGCCGACTTCGTCGAGCAGCGCGCCGAGCGCATGCTGCAGCTCGAATCGGCGGCGAAGAATCAGCAGCGCAAGGTTGCGCACACGCAAGCCTTCATCGATCGGTTCCGCTACAAGGCCAGCAAGGCGCGGCAGGTCCAGTCCCGCGTCAAGGCGCTCGAGAAGCTGGACCGCGTCGCGTCGCCGGGTGCTCGGGCGCGTTCGGTGAAGTTCCGTTTTCCCGAGCCGCCACGATCCGGTCGCACCGTCATCACCCTGACCGATATCGAGAAGCGCTATGGCGAGACCGTCGTCTACGACGGCAACCTGGACCTCCAGCTCGAACGCGGGCAGAAGATCGCGCTCATCGGTCCGAACGGCGCCGGCAAGTCGACCCTGCTCAAGATATTGGCCGGCGTCCTCGAGTTCGAGGGCGGGGCGCGCGAGCTTGGCTCCAATGTGCGCGTCGCCTATTTCGCGCAGCACCAGATCGAGGCGCTCAACCCGGACAACACGGTCTTCAACGAGCTGAACGACGCTGCCCCGATGATGTCCACGACCGACATGCGCAAGCTGCTCGGCGCGTTCCTGTTCAGTGGGCAGACGGTCGAGAAGCAGGTTGGCATCCTGTCGGGCGGCGAGCAGACGCGGCTGGCATTGGCCAAGCTCTTGGCCGATCCGGCCAACCTGCTGTGCCTGGACGAGCCGACCAACCACCTCGATATTCAATCCCGAGACGTGCTCGAGGACGCGCTCAATGCCTTCACCGGCACCGTCGTGCTGATCACGCATGACCGATACCTCATCCGCAGCGTCGCCAACGTGATCATCGAGGTCAATGACGGGGACGCTACCGTGTACCCCGGCGATTTCGAGTACTACGCCGCCAAGCGCGGCGTCGATATCGAGACGCGCGGCGCGGTCGAAGGCGCGCGATCCACGCCACGCGGCGTGGTGGCCACTGCCTCCAAGCCTCGCGAGTCCGCCCGTGACGCGACCGAGCGCCGCCGTCAACAGGCGGAAGCTCGCAACGCACGCCACCGGCGCACGCGGGATCTACGCACGACGCTCGCACGCACCGAGATTGACCTCACGGCCGCCGAACGCGAACTGGCCGAGGTCACCGGCAGGCTCGCCGACCCGACCATCTACGCCGATGGCACGCTGGTGCGTCATCTCGTCGCGCGCCATAACGGGCTCCGCGACCAGACCGAATCGCTGACGGCCGAGCGAGAGCGCATGGCAGCTGAACTGGAGGCCGCCGAGGCGGACACGGCGCCAGCCCCCGTCCGGTGACCGGGCCGGAACGCGAGCCAAGCGGCGACCTGACCGGCGCCGGTCTCGTCATCCTTGCCGCTGCGTGCTTCGGAACGCTTGGCCCGCTGAGCCGATTCTCCGGCGACGCAGGCGTCGACTCGCTGACGATCGTCACGTGGCGCGCCGGCCTTGGTGCGGCCGTCATGGGCGGCTACCTGGTGGCCAGAATCCTGCTGGCGGGGACCCGACCGGTCTCGCTGCGCTCCCTGCCGATACGCGACCGATTGTTCATGCTCGCGGCGGCCTTCACGAACACGCTGCTCAACCTTGCGGCGTTCATCGCATTTGAGCGCATCACCATCGCGCTCACCCTCCTCGTCTTCTACCTCTATCCCGCCGGCGTGGCGCTGGCATCAACGCTGTGGTTCGGGGAGCGACTGGATCGCCTCCGGTGGGGTGCCCTGGGCGTGTCATTGGCCGGCATGGCGCTCGTGGTCGCCGGGGCGGGACAACTGGGCGCCATTGACCCGCTCGGCATCGGCCTCGCCTTCGTCGCGGCGCTGATGCAGGTGTTCTTCGTCCTGGCCGCGCGCCATGGCTTTGCCCGCGTTCCCGGTCCGCAGGCCGCCGCCATGACCATGGGAGGCGCTTTCACTTTCTACATTTTCATCGCGGCGCCAATCGGCCTGCTTGGATCGCTGAGCCAGCCGCTCGCATCGTCGGACGCGTTGGTGCCGGTTCTACTGGCCGGCGTCATCGGTGCGGGTATACCAACGGTCAGCTTCATCGTCGGCATCCGACGCCTCGGTCCGTCACGCGCCGCTATCCTGGCCACCCTCGAACCTGTGGTCGGCGTCGGTCTGGCTGCCTGGCTGCTGGCCGAGCAACCGACCGCGGTCCAGCTCATCGGCGGCGCATTCGTCCTGGTGGCGGCGATTCTGCTCCAGCTCCGACCGCGCGGGCACGTGGCCGATCACGAAGCAGTTGGCACCCCGTAGTGTCTCGCGCCGCAGTTTGCATGATGGTTGGGATTCCTGCGTATATACCGATATACGCAGCGACTTGAGGACGATCCGTAGTCAGCACATTGCTCAATACCAACCCGATGCAGCCCCGGCGCAGATACAAAGCAAGGAGCGAAGATGTTCTCGCGCGACGACTTCGACCGTGGATCGCGCTTCCCTCTCGCGGGGGTGGTCATCCCGTTTGTCGTCGGCGCTCTGATCATCGCCGGCATCACCGTGGGCCTGCGTGCCGCACAGGGTTTCCCCAACATCGAGCTGGCCGAAGAGATCCGACAGGCGTCATTCGGCGAACCATTGCTCCTTGCCGATGCGATCGATCTCGAATGGGACCACGTCTGCGTGTTCCCGCCGTACCTGCCCCAAGAGGCAGTCGACGCGAAGCTCGACTTCGAGTGGGGACGCAGCGCCGGACACTCCACCGATGAATATCTGCTGTTGGTGTTCGTCCAAGACCGGGAGGTCGTCTCTCACGCGTACGTCGAGCGCGGAATCCTGGACGATCCCGATCCGGACGGCGACTGCCGAACGCCGGACGATGCACGAACCCGTCTCAACGGCCCATCGGTTAGCTGACGCGTCTGGCTAGACACCGAGCGGTCCCGTCCGACTCCGCCAGACTCTCGATTATCCGACGGAGGCACCGTGGCTGACCCGGCCACTCACCCGGCAGACGGCTAACTCGACCAACTCGCGGTGAGCCCTACGTGTCCGGCCGCCGGCTATGCCCGAGACATGAAGGTCGCGTGCACCGCGCGGGCTGCGGAGTCGGCGGAGGCCAGGGGCACCTCGGCCCACACAACGCGCATGCCGCCCTCGTCGAAGGCGCCCTCGCCGTGCGCCGGCAGCGGCAGGACCTCAGGCATCAGTCGAGCGGGGCCGACCAGGCTGATGCGGGCCATACGGTCCTTGCGGTCGACGGCAAGCATCAGGAATCCGTCGCCGTCGCGCGAGGACGGCCGCACGACCGTTTGCGGCGCATCGTCATCCATGGCGCGGACCACGAGATTAAGCCTGCCACGACGGGCGCGACGCACGGCGACCGGATGGACGATCTCCGCGCCAAGCTCCGCCAGCAACTCGAGCTGAAGTGCATCGACGGTCGGCAGGAAGCGCGCTCCCGGCACGACGTGCGGATCGGCCTCAAGGACGCCGCCGACGTCCTTGAACAGCTCGCAGCGCACGGCGCGCAGGGCCACCGCGAGCACGACTGCCGAGAGATCGGTACCTCCTCGCCCGAGCGTCGTGAGCTCGCCGTGCGTGCCAATCCCCTGGAACCCCGCCACGACCGGAACGATCCCATCGCTCGTCGCGCCCCGCAAAGGTCGAGACAGGACGCGACGCACCTCGGCGCCCAGGTGAGCTGCCGCCGTGCGAATCCCGGCCTCAGCCCCGGTGAACGAGCGGGCGGGAATGCCGCGCGCCTGGAGCCCAAGCGCAAACAGCGAAGCTGACAGAGCCTCGCCGGTGGCCAGGGCACGGTCCGTTTCGCGAGCCAGCCCCGACTCCGCTGCCTGATTCGGCTCGCGCAGCCACAAGCCGCCGTCAGGAAGGAGCACGCGAGCGGCACCGAGAATCGTGTCGGTCACGCCCTCGAAGGCGCTGACGACCACGACCGGACGCAGTCCCGCGGCGCGCTGTCGGGCGACGACGTCGACAGCAGCTGCGATGTCCTCCGGCCGACGCAGGACCGATCCGCCGAACTTGTCGACGACGACCGTGGGCGAGTCAGTGGTCACGGCGGCCTCAGGTCGGAGGCGGCGCGTCCGCCACGTGCAGCTTTCCCCGGGGCAATGGTCCACCGGAGTGGATGATCGCCGGGAGCTCGTCGAGCGACCGAATGCGACGCACATCCGACGGGGCAGGCTCGCCGGCCGGGGTGATATTCATTCCCTCATGCCGGTCGAGCCACACGGCGTCCATGCCCGCGCTCCAGGCCCCGCGCACATCGGCCCGGTACGAGTCGCCGACCATGAGCGCCTCGTGCGGCTCGACGCCGGCTTCGTCCAGAGCCAAGCGATAGAAGGCCGGGTTGGGCTTTGCCACGCCGACCGCACCGGACGGCAGAACGAAGTCGAAGAATGTGTCCAGCTCCAGCTCGCGCAGGATTCCGCGCAGATTCGAGCCCCAGTCGCTGACCACGCCGATGCGGATCGGGCCGGACTCGCGGACCGCGCGCAGCATCGGCTCGACGTCGTCGTATGGCGCCCATGCATCAGAGGCGAACTGGCTGGCCATGATGCGATCGAGCATCTCGCGCCGGGCATCAACCCCCAGGCGGTCAAGCATCACGCTGTGGTACTGGCGCCAATATTCGTTGATGCGCTCGTCATCGGACCATGTGTCGTTGCCGGGCCGGTGGTACTCGTCCCAGAACCAGCGGTCGGCGTCCTCCCAGGCGGCACGCATCTCGTCCTCGGTGATCGTGTGCCCATCATCGATGAGTACGCTCGAGAGCGCATCGGCCAGGGTGCGGCGTGGGGAAAGCAGCGTGAAGCCGGCGTCGAGACACAGCAGTCGGTAGGTCATGGTGTGCACGGTAGCGCACGGGACGGCTGCTGCTACGCTCGATCGGTGTCCGCCAACGCAGCGCCGGTAAACCTCCTGCGCATCCGCGCCGATCTGCTGGATTGGTACGACCGCGAGCATCGCGACTTTCCGTGGCGCGCCACGCGGGACCCGTACGCGGTCCTCGTCAGCGAGGTGATGCTCCAGCAGACGCAGGTACTGTGTACGTAGGTGACACCTGCGTGGTAGCGTGCCGGCACAATGGTGACACGCCGCCGGACCGACGTCTCTGAACCGACAGTCCTACCTTCTCCGACCCCGCTGCCCACCTTGGCCATCGTTCGCGTCAGTCCACGACCCAAGGAGGCGATGCGCTATTCCCCCGAACGGCAACGGGCCGAGATCGAGCAGATGGCGTCGGACTGGAACCTCGACCTCATTGAGTGGGTCCACGACCTGTATCGATCAGGCCGAAAGGACTTGGAGCGCCCGTCAAAGATGCGCGCTATCGAAATGGCTCGCGCCGGCAATATCCGCGCTGTTGCCGTCGGCGACTGGAGCCGCTGGAGTCGCGAGGCGCCACTTGACGCGCTGAGTCTTGTCAACGAGCTGCTCGGTCACGGAGTCTGGGTGCTCAGCCACAGCCAACGCAACCTGCGTCCCGACAGCAAGATCTACGCGATCGAGCTCGCGCTGACCGCTCACGTCGCGCACGAGAGCTCGGTTGCGAACGCGCAGATGGCATCTGACGGCATCGCTCGAGCGATCGCCTCCGGCGTCTGGAGCGGCCATGTGCCGTTTGGCTGGAGGAAGGTCGGCTTCACTAAGGCGGGCGCGCGCGGGAAGGATGCGGGGATCGAACTGGACCGTGACGGAACGTTCGAGCAGCTCGAGGAGATCTACCGGCTCCGTGCGAAAGGCTACGGATGGCGGCGACTGAGCCGGGCTACCGGCAAGGGTGCCAGCACGCTGCAGGCGATCATCGGCCATGAGCGAAATCGCAATGCCGTCGGCGCCAAGCTCTACGACCGTGCGAACGCCGTTTCCAACCCGGGTCATAGCGACCGTAAGCGCGTACGGGCCTACTTGTTCAGCGGCCTAGTGCGTTGCTGGGTGCCCAAGTGCGGCAGCACGCTGATCGGGCAATCGAAAACGAAGGTCGGCAGCGGCAAGTCTTGGTCCTACACCTACATGACCTGCAACACCTGGAAAAGTGGTGAGGAGCACAAGCACCGCACCGTCCGCCAGGAAGTCTTGCTGGCTGAACTGCGCGACACCTTCGAGGGGCTCTCATTGCCGCCCGAAGCGGTCGAGCGGCTGGCCAATGAGCTCTCGTCCCCTCAGGGCGCTCCGGAGTTCAATCTGCGCCAGCGCCGGATTGCTGATCTCGATCGCCAGCTGGAGCGGGTGCGCTTTCAGCACCAGCACACCGAGATGAGCGACGCAGACTTTCTCGAGCGCGTGGCAGAGATCGGTCGTCAGCGCGCTTCACTTCCACCTGAGCCCCTAGAGCAGACCAAGGCACGCGAGGCCGTCGAGCTGGTCACCAAGCTCGTGGATCTGGCCATTCCGCAGCGCTTTGACGACCCGGATGAGGTGCTGCGCTGCAATGCGCTGCTGCGAGCGGTGATCAGCAAGGTCCAGATGAGCGCCAATCGGGTACCACGGATCGAGCTGCGCCCGGAATACGCGACCGCGCTGAAGGCGACGAGGAAGGCGGTGGCCAAGTCGAAGCGAGCGGCGTGGAAGCCGAGGTTATAGGTTGTCAGTGCGGGCCAGGCCGGACCCCACCATTAGTGCATCGGCTGGACCGCGCCTTGCCTTCATCGGCGACGGGGACGCCATTAGCGTGTGCATCACGTACCTGCAGCAGCGCGAGATCTTCGACTACGGGCCCTCGCGGATCGTCGTTTTCGACTTCGATGAACGCATCTGCAACGCGGTCATCCGCTTCGCGGACCGCGTGAGGCTCGAGAACCTGACGGCGGAGCTGTACAACTGCCTCGATGCCTTGCCGGGCCCCAACAACTTCGACTGCTTCTACACCAACCCGCCCTGGGGTGCCAGCAACGACGGCGAGAGCGTCAACGTGTTCATCCAGAGAGGCATGGAGGCGACGGGCTATGGAGGCGAGGGGATCGCGGTGGTCGCCGATGACCCCGAGCTCGAGTAGCCGAACGGGTACTTGCCAACCCCGCCGCAGTCGCCGCTTCCTGCCGACCATGCCCGTCTGCTGGTCGCCGCCGACCGCCTCCTTGGGCATCTTGAGCGCATCGGCAAAGCGCTCGACTACGGCGCCTCCTCAGCTGCTGACGCACACCGAGTGGGCCTACCGGGCCTAATGGCTTCGCGGCCACTTGGCCTCGGTGCTGCGAATGGTCGAAGAGCACGCGTATCCCTCAGCGTTCGCCCTGATACGGGTGGGGCTGGAGCACCACCTCGTCGACCGCCTCGTCTTTCAGCCAGAAACCACGAGAACCGCCCGAGGGCGGTTCTGGTGAATTTAGGTGTCAGTGCGGGAGGCAAAGGCTCGTCCCCACTGATCTGGCGCATGCACCTTGCGGTGGCGTCAGAAGCACCATACGCGCGCACCCATACAGTGTCAAGGCTCGTAAGGTACCCGACGACATGACGATCACACTACCAGTGGCGGAGCAGCTCCAGCTCGAAGCGGACGCTGAAGCTCTCCGTCGTATTGCGAAGTTCATTCGCTGCAACGGCGATGCGGGATTACTTGAGGCTGCGCGCGAGGTGAGGAAGCGGCTGACTGCGCAGCCGGGCGCTATCGGGGACCCGTGGTCTTACTGCGTGAGCGTGTACAACGCCAACGCCGCCCGTGCCGCCGCTCTGTATCCCCTGGTATTCCTACTCGAGAATGGCCTCCGCGCCCGCGTGATGCGACGCTCGCCCAACAGCTTCATCAGAAGAAGTGGTTTCAGTCAATCGGGTCGTATCTGCCCCCGAAAGTCGCGGAGTCGTTCCTCACCCGCGAGGAATACAAGGCGGCCCAGAACCGAAACGAGGGAGAGCCGTACTCCATCAAGGACTTCGATAATGGCCTCGAGTTCTGCCAACAGCTGCCGTTTTGGGGCCTGTACAAGATCATTGAGGCCAATTACGGCACATACCTGCGAATGATGTTTCCGGCCCGTCGTTTACAACGCGAGCATCTGCTGAAGAGCCTTCGGACCATCATCAGCATTCGGAACGAGATTGGTCACCACCGCGGAGTGCGCCTAGCACCGTACAAGGAGACCCGGGAGCTTGTGAGCGAGATCCTCGTCTCTCTCGAGTTCGACGTGGAGCGGGCAGCCAGTCGTCTGCTGGAGCGAACGGGTGAGATCCACGCCGACTGGCCCTGACAGGGCGAGAGGTGCGTGCGCAGCGTGCGTCGCCACCTTCCTGGCGTAACTTGTGCGGCGCGGGCAACCGCAATGAGGAAGGAGAGTAGCGCCAGGCATGTGGTGGCCTCGAGGACCGTCGCGCATCTGGCTCGCCCTCGGATGCTTTGCACTCGTCTGCTCTGGCTGCCTTGGGGGGAAGCCCCGCGATACGAGTGGCGTCAAGTTGCGGGTCTTCTTCGCGGCACGCGGAGAAAGGCTAATCCTCGTGCTCAGCGGCTACGACAAAGGCGTCGACGACAAGGACAAGCGCCAATCTCGTTTTTCAGGAACGTGTCGCGAAATGTTCAGCTGCGACAACTTCGTGCTCAAAATGAGTTGGTCAAGCCGACTGGGTGATGCCCAGTCTTGTCTACGAAGGCGCTACCGACGGCTGGCGTCGACGGCTCGAGCGAACTCGTGCGGGCTCATCATTGCGATGCCGCGCCAGCTGCGCAGGTTTAGCAGGTGAGGATCGCTGGAGACCACTACGACTGCTCCGTTCGCGACCGCGAGATCGAGGATCAGGTCGTCTTCGTGATCGCCGGTCACGTCGATGGCGACACGCGGCGGATCGAACCAGCCACCGCCACTGCCCTCCGCGATGTCGACGATGGTGTTGACGTACTCCTCGGCGGAGTCTGGATCCCACAGGAACGCGGGCTCGTCGATGAAAATGCGGCACACGTTGTCGAGGATGTGGGTGCTGACACAGAGTGCCCAATCAAGCGCGTCGTTGACGATACCCATGCAGTCAGCGTACGGATTGTCGTCATGCCGCGGCGGAACCCGAGGCCAACGCCGAAGCTCGGCGAACGAAGCCGCTGCGTCCAGCAGGAGATTGATGTCGAATACAACGCGCTGCAGCTCCACCCCCGCAGCCGATTATCGCGAGTCGGCAGCTACGCTCCGGCGGCGATGGATGATGGCGTTGGCATCATCAGGCTTGACGCCGGTGATCGCTGCCCGCTCTGCTCCGTAACGCATGAGGCGCTCAAGACGCTGGGCACGAGCCTCAACAGCCTGGGTGTCGCGCTTCTGGAGGGCCGGAGCGGGAGTGGACATGATCGCCATCGTTGGTTGTTCTCCATCAGTGTGGCCGAGCGAGTCGCGGTTGCCATACCCAGCACTCTGGCGCGTCGGGCTCCGCTATCAATGGAACCATCTTTTCGGGCACGCGTCCGCGTATGTGACGTCGCCAGGCCTTGACTCGGTGCGCTACGGTACGACTCTGACGACTGGTTCCGCGACCACACAGTGCTCAGTGATGTCGCAACTGAAAATCTCGCGGGATTTTCACGACGCGTCAGCACGACTGCAGGTAAGGGAGTCAACGCCCTGCCGGTGGAAAGCCGGCCGGTTCCTCCGCCTCCACGCCCTCATCGGCGGGCCTGAGGATGTCGGCCACCAGGCTGGGATCCTCCAGCCAGGCGTTCAGCTCCTCCCTCGGAATGTCGCCGTGCTCAAGTGCGCGGACCACGAGCGACAGGTACCGTCGCGGCCACCCCTTGGCACCCTTCGCCGCCATCTCCTGGGTCACGCGGTCGTGCAGCCCAATACGGCGAGCGATCTGGTACGGCCGTTGACTGGCAAGGGATAGATCTCGACGCTCGGCGTCACCAAGCTCGAGGATGTTGCTGGCGTGCCAGATCAGGCTCTGGACCGAGATGCCGTACTCCATGGCCTGCGCCACCAGCTTCTCACCATGCGGGGGCCAGATGTCGGCAGACCTGGCCAGGAGTACTTCGTGGGGCAGCAGCAGGTACACGACAAACGCGTTCGCGCGCACTTCATTCACCCCGCCGATACCGCGGAACTGCTCTGCCGTGTCAATGAGGAAGTTCGACTCGCCGCCTCGACCTGCCGAAGGAGTACGCGGTGGTCGTGACCGCCTGATCGACAGCGTACATCCCTGACACCTTCATGCATCAAGTCCATTCAGGCACGAGACACTAGCTCTATCCGGAGGTCCAATCCTCCCGCCGATGATCCATGGGCACCACGTTGTCGGGGTACTTGATGCGTGAGTGATACATCCCGAGCAGCTGCCCGACGAAGGCATCCTTGATCTGCGCGATATTCCTGAGCGTCAGCTCGGCGTCGTCGAGCTGACCATCCTCCACGCGCGCGTCGACGATTCGATCGACCATGCCGCGGATGCTGGCCTC